>Ga0265300_10000023_pt1 | contig 209456 bp, 184 predicted proteins | sample AusTroGonzalo_MG_FD_193482 | JGI IMG/M metagenome (GOLD analysis project Ga0265300, IMG submission 193482) | Bovine rumen microbial communities from tropical cattle in Woodstock, Queensland, Australia - Gonzalo_03 | ecosystem: Host-associated > Mammals > Digestive system > Stomach > Rumen ... | reverse complement strand
ATACCCCGTTCTTTAACAACTATCGTCCGCAATTCTATTTCCGTACAACAGACGTAACCGGTTCAATCGAACTCAAAGAAGGTACAGAAATGGTAATGCCTGGTGATAACATCACAATGACAGCAACACTTATTCACCCGATTGCGATGAACGAAGGTTTACGTTTTGCTATTCGTGAAGGTGGACATACGGTTGGTGCCGGTGTTGTAACCAAGATCGTAGAATAATAAAGGGCAAAATTTGAGTGCCTGATTGCGAATGGAAGCCTGATTGGCAAAAATTCATTTACTATTTTGTAAACTAAAATTTTTACCACAGGACATTCGCTTCCATTCATCTCAAATTTTCCGCCTTTATGGCTTAAAGAAAGGTCGGCATTCGTGTCGGCCTTTTTGTTTTAATACGGTAGTGAAAATATGCTTTGAGCGTGGTACTTTATCTCACCCATTGTAAAAAAATCGCTCTCATTTAAGGGCGATTTTTCTGTTTTAAATGTATTTTGGGATTGAAAAGAAATTTTGTGCTTGTTGCACAATTTTTTTGTTTTTTTTGAGAAATCCTTATGAAAACTACTTATTTGGAAGTACTTTTTTGGTTTTAATTATGGATTTTTACCGCTGTTGGTAGCTTTCCTGTGTAATACGCGAGGCAATTTTTTTATTTCCTGTTGTGTTAGTATTTGCGGATTCTGTCTTTGTTTTGTCTTTTGGTTTTCTGTTTTCGACTTTTTGGGTTATTCTAGTGTTTTGGCTTGTTGCTTTAGGATTTAGGGGCTCAGATCCTCTTTGTGTTTTGAGTGTATTTTTTAGGTTTGAAGAAACATCTTGTGGCAATTTTTGCATCATCTCGCCTAAAGAACTATATCCAGTTTCTTCTCTTAATACTTGTGAAAATGACTTGTTTTCCAGACCTAATTTTTGAGCTACTTCCATGCTAGTCCGGTCAATTTTTTCAGAAGCTACTTCTTTTAATGGTTTTCCATATTCTGGATGTTCTTTCAGGATTTCTTTTTTTTCATCTTCTGTCATAACGTATGTTTCATGGCCCGGTATTATATCCAGCGTACTTATATCCAGCATACTTTTGTCTTTCAATCCTGTCAATTCTAACAGTTTATTTGTTACTTTTCTTGTGCTTTCGATACTTAAGCTGAATGCCGGCTGTAGTGCTTTTTTTACACCTGATTTTACACCAGAAACAATTCTTTTTTTTGCTTTGCCTAAAAATCCGACGGCTTTATCTTTAACTTCTCTTAAATCTTCTTCTGTTTTACTCATTTTATGTTTCCTTTTATACACCTCGTGCGTCTATGGTACCATAATTTTGAGTGAAAGTAAAGTTTTTTCTTTGCTACATGTACACGTCGATAAATTTTTGGGTGTTTTGGATGAGGAGGTTTGATAGAGCTTCTTGACCCATGCCGCTAATAAGAGCCAGACTTTTTAAGTTTTCTTGTACGATTTGATTATAGTTTGCCTCATCTATGCGGTAGGGTGCATCGGTTTCAAACAAAATTTTATCTTTGGGCATCATTTCCCAAAGTTTTTTAGCTTTTTCCTGTTTTAAGAACAGAGAACTTAAGCCGATATAACCTCCGGTATTGATGATGAATTTTAACAATTCCTGATTTTTGACAAAGCTGTGATGAACATAGCGCACTTTTTCTAATTCTTTTTCGTGTTCTTTAAGTGCTATGAAAGCCTTGGCGGCATGGACGATAACGGGACGATGATATTCTTTGGCGATATTTAATTGCAGCGAAAATAATTGATGCTGATTTTCATTAACTTTTTCTTTTAGTTCATCTACACCGACTTCCCCCACCAAAGCACAGGGAAATTGCTCCAGTTTTTGGGTTAGTTTTTCTGCGGCAAAAGGTTCACGCCAATACCAGGGGTGTATACCGAAAGCAGGGATTAATTTTTGCGGGTAGTCATTGACCAAGGCAGAAATTCTTTCATAATCAGACTGTTGTGTTGAGATCAAAATCAGCTTTTGGATGGCTGAATTTTTGAGAACTTGCGGTGCAAAATCAGGCTTAAAATCTTGCAAATGGATATGGGTATCAATAAACTGCAACATAACAAATCTCTTATGAAGGAATGAATATTATGTCTATATATACTACACCGGTTTTGAATATCAACTTAAAAAGACTTATCGAAAATTTTAATTTATTGAAAAAACTTTCATCCCCGGCGATTCCGGCAGGTGTGGTTAAAGATGATGCTTATGGTTTAGGTGCTTATGAGGTTGCTAAAGAACTTTATAAAGCAGGTTGCAGGCATTTCTTTATTGCGCATGGTTCAGAGGGGCTTGATGTACGAAAAGCGGCTCCTGATGCAACAATTTTTGCATTGCAAGGTATCGGGGAAGATTCTTTGCCTTATTTTGAGGAAGCTAAGTTGACACCGGTTATTTGCAGTCCGGATATGTTAGATTATTGGTATGCGCACAGAATAGAGGGTATTCGTCCGGCCATACAGGTGGAAACAGGCTTAAATCGTTTGGGATTTAAGGTTTCTGATTTGGAAAAACTGACGGCTGAGCAAATTAAAGAATTTTCCTATGTGTTATCGCATTTATCTTGCGCGGATGAACAGGCGCACTTTATGAATGTACGTCAGCTTGAAAAATTTCGTAAGATTAGGGATTGCTTTTTTAAGGATACACCGGCAACTCTGTCAGCTTCGGACGGGGTTTTCTTAGGTGATGATTTCCACTTTAATTTAACCCGTTTAGGTGCGGCTTTATATGGTATTAACACGGCACCATATCGTGAAAATGAAATGAAAAATATTTTGGAATTAAAAGCTCCGGTTTTACAGGTTAAAAGTCTTGATAAAGGTGAATTTGTGGGCTATTCGGCAACGTTTCGGGCTCCATGTGATATGAAAATAGCGATTGTTTCCATCGGCTATGGGGATGGTTTGCCGCGTTCTTTATCCAGCCGCGGAAAAGTTATTTTTTATAATGGCAAACAAGCTTGCTATTGTCCGATTTTGGGACGTGTATCCATGGATAATGTGATATGTGATGTCAGTGCGGTTGAAAACGTTAAAACAGGTGATTTCGGCTATATTATCAATGATGATTATACGGTTGACGATGTGGCACGTGATGCCGGCACCATTGCTTATGAGCTTATCTCTAATATCGGTAAAAATCCGCGGTTTATCAAAAGCTATACAGCGTAAGATTTGAGATCGTTGGCTGCTTTATATACTTGTGATGAATAGTGCGAACCTTTGATGAGTATGGCATCATTGTTTTGTAAGATTTTATTTTGCAAAAATTCGGAAACACCATCAATGGATGGGAAATAGTAGCGTTCTGTTCCATCAGCCAGTTGAGCTAACATATCTTTGGTTTCTTCACATACGCCGATAACAACATCAATGTTATTGTCTTTTAAGGCTTTACCGACACGAATGTGGGCTTCTTTGGTATAATCGCCGAGTTCGGCCATTTTGCCGATAACGGCAATGCGTCTGCCTCTGACGTTGATTTTGCTTAAACTGTTAACGGCCAAAACAGTAGCATCCGGACCTCCGGAGTAACTGTTATCGATTAATAAGACATTTTTACCATTGAGGTTTAAGTTGAATTTTTTACCGCGGCCTTCCGGAGCAGAAAAATCGTTGATGGCTTGGACAGCTTTATCTAATGGTAGGCTTAATGCTTCGACAACCGTTAATACAGCCCAAGCATTATATTTGTAATGTTCACCTTCTTCAGATAGATTGAGGGTTACATTCGGATGATGATTTTTGCCGAAGGTGTAGATTTTTTCTGTTGCTGAATGCGCCGCGTGGCACAAAATTTCCGCATGGTTAGTATCTTCATTATAAACGGCAATACCGCTTTTTTTGAGGCCACCGAAAATCTCTGCTTTGGCTTTGGCAATATTTTCAATGGTTTTTAAAAACTCAATATGCATCGGATAAACATTGGTTACAAGGGCAACATCTGGTTCGGTTAAATGTACCAGATAATCGATTTCCATCGGGGCGGACATGCCCATTTCAATGATAGCATATTGGGCATCCATATCTATATCCAAAAGTGAACGCGGCACACCGATGAAGTTATTAAAATTGCCGCAGGTGGCGTAAGTTTTGCCATAACAAGACAGGGCGCTTTTTAATTCTTCTTTGGTGGTGGTTTTGCCAGAGCTTCCGGTTAGAGCAATGACTGTACCTTTATATTGACGGCGGTTATATTGTGCTAATTTTCCAAAAGCTTTAAGAGTATCGGAAACAATTAAAACTTTTGACTTATCTGTGCCTTTGATTTCTTTTTCGGATAAAACGAGAGGAACACCTTGGGCCAGTACATCTTTGATAAAATCGTGTCCGTCGAACTTTTCACCTTTTAAGGCGATGAAAAGGGTTGAACTGTCGACTTGGCGACTATCGGTAGAAATATTTTTGATTTCTGCAGATGCCGGAGATTGGGTTAATTCGAGAATCTCGGCAATTTTTTGGGAACTTAATGTTATCATATCTTTTCCTCTCTTTATTTATGTTTTAGTATATTATCGCCGCTAAAAGTTAATTTGCCGTATAAAAGAACTTGATTTTTTCAGATATATGCCCTAAATTGTAGCGGAACAAAAAAGGAGAATTACAGATGAAATGTCCGTTTTGCGGCAGTAATAATATTCAGGTAAAAGATTCACGTGATACCATCGATGAAAATGCCATACGTAGGCGTCGTGAATGTTTGGATTGCGGTGGTCGTTTTACAACTTATGAAAGAATAGAGCTCCAAGAATTAATGGTGATTAAAAAAAATGGTGAACGTGTACCGTTTGATCGTAGTAAATTGTTGCGTTCCATTACATTGGCAGTCAGCAAATGCGGAATTTCCAGTTTTGAAATAGATAAATTGGTGGATAGTATTCGTCGTGAACTCGAAAATTCGGGGGTTATTGAAATTACATCAAAGGATATTGGCGAAAAGGTGATGGATAAGCTTATCGGTATCAATAAAGTTGCTTATATTCGCTTTGCATCAGTTTATAAAGATTTTAAGGAAGTTAAAGATTTTGAAGAATTTGTTGGCAAAATCAATTCATAGAGACTAAAGGTGGGTAAAATAATGGTGAAATTTATTTCTGAAAAAATTAGAAAGAAATCAGGTGCGCGCTTGGCAGCTGTGCAGGCAACGTATATGGCAGCTTTTTCTGATTTGGGTATTGATGAAATTATAGAAGATTTTAAATCCGGTGAAGTAGGGCGTTATGCAATTGAAGAAGATGCCTTAACCGGCGAACATACCGTTGAATTGGAAGAAATGGATAAACCTTATTTTGAAAATTTGGTACGTGGTGTTCATACAAAAAAACAGGACTTGGAAAAGGCACTTCGCTCGTATTTAAAAGATGGTTCGGCTTATGACCATATGAATGCCACAATGCAGGCTTTGCTGCTTTGTGCAGTTTATGAATTAGGTTATACGACCGATGTTGATGCAAAAGTGCTTATTCAGGAATATGTTGATTTGGCCTATGCTTTCTTTATGAAAAACGAACCGAAGATGATTAATGCGCTTTTGGATCAGATTGCGAAAAACGTAAGGATGTAGTGTTATGGCAGTCATGAAACTTTATACATATCCTGATAAAATTTTGAGCGAAAAATGTGATAAAGTTGAAAAAGTAACAGATGAAACGCGCAAAATTTTGGATGATATGTTGGAAACAATGTATGCTGATAAAGGTGTGGGATTGGCCGCACCGCAGGTTGGGCTGAAGCAGCGTATGATTGTTATTGACGATAAAGTTGATAATGATGGCAATCCCGGGCCGCATCCTTTGTATTTGGTTAATCCGGAGATTATTGAAAAATCTGCCGAAACTATCTTTTTTAATGAAGGGTGCTTATCGGTGCCGGGTCAGAGTGCCGAGGTGGAACGCCATGCCCGCGTAACCGTTAAGTATTTGGATTATAACGGTAATGAGGAAGTATTAAAAGCGGAAGATTATCTGGCCGTGATTCTGCAACATGAAATAGACCATTTGGACGGCATTCTTTATATAGATCATCTGAGCCGCTTAAAGCGAAACATGATTATCAAAAAACTTAAAAAACAAGCAGATTAGTTTTTTTCAAATATTTTTTAAATTGTTACTTGCAAAACAAATCTGTTTTTGTTATTCTCGCACTATTCACGTATTTTTATAACTAAACATTATTTGATTTTTATGGAGAAAATAACACTTAATGATGCAGAGCAGGTCAGCTTGTGTAATGATTTGTTTGGATCGTATGAACTATTGACGTTCTACATCGAAAATGGCGGTAAATTGTGCGAAGAAGCTCAAGTCAAGTTGTATGATTTGGAAAAGCCGCACAATGAAAATTTAATCTTGCTTTATATTGAGCAGGGGAATGTCTTGTGCGAAGAGGCTGAAAATAAACTGTTTGATTTGCCCAGGGGCGAATTGATGGTTGATCAGTACTGTTTTGGGCTGGGAAATTATCTCAAGCCGAAATCTCAAATGAAATTGTTGGATATGTCGGATAGCGTCTTGGCTAAAAGGTATATTCGCAATTATAAGAAAACGCCGTATTTGAGTACGGAGTTTATGAATCGGGCGCAAACGCTCGGTTTGATGTAAAACAATCTGAATGAGGTGGTCTTTTTTTAGGCCACCTTTTTTTATAACAAAAAAGCCCGTTCCTATTGGAACAGGCTTTTAAGTTGGTAGGTGCTCATTGCTGCCAAAGCCAGAGAGGAGAAGATGCCGTGGATGAGAAGAATACTTCGCCATCCAGGATGTTCTCAACGGTCAACTGGTGAGTGCCGGAGTAGAGGAAGTTTCGCTGATTCTCGGTCTTGGTCTTGCCGGCCAAAGCGGGATCTTGGATGATTTCTTCTTTAGCTACACGAGCTGACTTTTGGAACTTCTGTGTCTGGTAGGTGAAATCTCCGTCGCGGAACGTGACAGAGATGCTCTGGAACAAGAGGTGACTATCTGTATAAATATCACCGCCGGCGTCTGATGTGAAGTGTGTCTGATAACGCCACAGATGCGTGCGCATCTCTTCAACAAACTGTTCGTTACCTTCCACCGGTTTGGTGTAGTGATACTCAGGTTCCATGGCCTCTTCATCAACGTATGTGTGGTCTTTGATGGTGGTGTTTAAAACATCCAAATCATAACCGGCAACGTGACCGGAAATAACCACACCGCCGCAGAAGTATGTCCATTTCTGAACTTCTTCACCCTTTGAGTTGTACTTATACACCTTCAAAGTTAAGCTTCTCTTCTTGACCTCCCCAACAATCTTATCTTTGTAGATGGAATCTACTTTGTAAGTGTAAGTTTCGGGGGCGGGATCCTTGGCCACCTGGCGGTAGCGCGGATAGAGGTCAAAAGAGCCATTTTCGGTAAGGGTTCCAACTCGGCGATAGGCTACGTTGAAATGAGGTATCATCCAAACGGTCTTCTCATCGACGGTTTCGGTCTTGTAGTCCACATAATTGACACCGGTGATTTCAACATGGTTTGCAGCGGCAATCTGGTACAGATGCTGGTAAATGGAAAGAGCTTCCTGCGTATCAGAGAAAGTGAAATTTCTGATAAAACGCATACCGGTTTCTGTGGTGGTTGAAATGTTCTCTGAAGTTGGGGTTGTAGCATTTGATAATGTCAATTGACCCAAGAGAGATTTTTCAACTTCGACGTATGTCTTTGCCAAAGTAACCGTTATTTCTGCTGTTCCCGTTGCCAGAACATTTTTGACCTGACCATCGGCATGCCCCTCATAATTGTGAGTAGTCACAATCAGAGAGTCCACAACTTCTGCTCCCTTTTTGATTTGAATGTAGTTTGGATAGAGCTCCAAAGTACCATTTTTGGTGGCATCTGTCGAATGACGGTAAGTTACCGTGAAGTGTGGCGTCATCTTGTAGGCCTGTCCGTCACCAATGGGCTCGGCGTCATAGTCACCGGCATAGAAGACATCAACTAACTCGTAATGATATTGAGCCAGAGTGTCTGCCAGCCATTGGCCGTAGAAATGAGCAGTCTGTCCATCAGGGCTGAAAGTAAAGTCTTTCTGCATCTGTGAACCGACCATGTCATTTTCGGCCAGGGGGTCGATGGTCGGGTTGGTCGGTGTTACCTGATCAATCCTTCCCAAGATGCTTTCATCGACTTCAATCTGCTTGTAACCCAAATCAAGCCTTAGAGCCACGCTAGAGTGACCTTCTGAGTTGGTGATGGTACCGATTGAATAACCAGTGTAGTCATGGGTTTCGATCTTGTCGAAACCATTGTTGACGCGAGCACTTGTAATCTCTTCAGAGCAAGCAAAAGCTATGCAGGAGAGGATTACCACACACAAAATTTTTGCCGCATAGGATGCAGCGGTTTTCAGCTGTTTCATAATTCTTTATTTTTTAAAAGTTTGACAATTCGGAATATATATCGAGTTTTAATGAATAAATTTATGAAGTGCACCTAAAACCTTAAAAATAGTAGAAAACATAAGGATAGATAAGGCACACAATAATCTTTTTAGCACCATCGGTATATCATTTGTTTTTAGCAGAGTCAAGTTGTTTTTTAAATTAAGTCAATATTTTGTATATTTTGACTAAAAGAAAAAAGAGAATAAAAAAAGCGTCCCTCCCGGAGGGGGAGGAACGCTAATTTTTTGCTTTGGGCTTACTTCTGCAAAACCCACAGGGGGCTCACAGCCGTAGAGGTGAAAAACTCCTCGCCATCGACGAGGTTCTTCACGCTTAAACGGTGAGTTCCACCGTAGGTGTAGGTGTTGCCGCTTTCGCTTTTGGTCTGTCCTACCATCTCAGCGTCGGTGTCAATGTTGTCATAGACAACCTCTGCTGATTTGGTGAAAGACTTAGACGTCCAAGAGAAGTCACCATCGGTGAAGGTGATAACGCAAGACTGGAAGAGCAAATGTGAGTCGGTGTATACATCACCATTTGCGTCGCTTACCCAGTGATTCTGGTAGCGCCACAGGTGAGTACGCATCGTCTCGGAAAATTGCTCGTTGCCCTCGATGGCAACGTTCTCGTAGTTGTACTGGGGACGTGCATCATCTTCGTCGGTGTAAACCTTTTCGGTGATGGTTGTACCCATCACGTTGAGGTCGTACCCCGAGATGTGACCACTAATGACAACTCCTCTCAAGAGTTTCCAAGTCTGGACAACGTTGTTGTCCTGGTCCAACTTGGTAATCTTCACGGTGAGCTTGCGGGTTTTTACCCCATTTGCCTCCTTGTCCTTATAAGAGTCTTCCACTTCATAGTGGTAGACGGGGTCATTGTTCACGGGAACAACTTCCTCATACGACTGGATATAAGAAGGAGCCAACTCCATGGTGAACTCACAGACGTCCTCGTTTTCGTTCTTGTATGTGCCATAGACACGATACACAGTGCGGACCTGAACGAGAGAGTTCTCGACCAAGGTCTTGAACTCAGAGCGAACGTACTCGAAGTTGTTGACGGTTGTTTCCCCTTCAGAACTAACTGTTGCTGTTGTAACCTGCTTGTCAGTTCCCTCCCAATGAAGGGCTTTCACTTTTGAGAAGTTTGCGCTTCCCAAGATGTCCTTCTCCACTGAGAGGATTGGAAACTGATGTTTGATTTCAACGGCCAACAGCTGCTTGTCGCCCAACTGCAGAGTTCCGTTGGCAAAACCCAGGTCATTGACCACGCTCTTTAACAAGTCTGCACCCTTGACAAAGTGGTCAACATCCACGTTGATTGTGTCGTGGATGATCACCGGCTTGTCTTGGTACACGGTGTCGTACTTGACGACGATCTTGTCAATGCTGTCATGAATGACCTCGGTGTCAACCGTCGGGTCGACCAGCAAGTAAGTACGGGTCAGATCAAACTCGAAGTTGGTCGACTTTTCGTCACCTTCCACAGTAACCACCGCTGTGCCCACCAAAGTGTGGTGCGTTACCACCATAGATACTTTGGGGTGTACTCGCGTGATGGTGCTGTACTCCTTTGCAGGATACAGTGCCAACATCAGCTTGTAGCCGTCGCCCTCAATGATATTGATGGTGCCGGTCGTTGTCTGACCGTTGGAGTCACGCCATTCCAGGTCATTGTTGATGACGATGGTAGCTTTCTTGTGGTCGGCAGCAGGCATCTCGATGACGGGATACTGGTGCTGCACGTCAACAGTACCGATAATCTTCTCCCCCAAGATAAAGTGCTTGGAGTCAAAGAACAGGGTACTCAAGATGTTCACCAGCCTGTCTTCTTTGACAAGGACAGGAACTTCTACCGTGTTGGTCTTGATTACCTCCTCCGGCTCGGGCTTGATGGCGTTTTCACCAGCGCAAGACGTGAACATACCAGCAACCATGCAAACTACTGAAGCCATTACGCAAACGGCTTTGTTGAAGAATTTCTTCATGTTACTTTCGGGGTTTCGTTTTTAAAGTGGTATCCGCCCCATTGGTTTTTCCACTGCCTCCAACACTTTCGTGTCTTCAATGGCTATTTAACATTTAATAAAATTTCACATGAAGTCCCAAAGCATTTCTAATAAGAAACACATATGTATAAAACATAATAGGACTTTTACGTCATTAATATACCACATTTTTGAGGTAATGGCAAGAGGTTTTCGACATTTAAAGTCGATTTTTTGTACATTTTGTGACTCTTTTTGTGTTGGATAATGAGGAGGTTATTTGAGAATAAAAAATGAGAACTTGGCGGCACCGTAGACCCGTTCATCTATCAAATCCAGCTCTTTTGGGGCTTCTAAATGCTCATCTTTGGCGGTTTCAATGATAACTAGGGTTTGTGCTGAAATATAGCCTTTTTCAATGAGATTGACCAGAGTCGGCTCGCTTAAGCCCAAATTATACGGCGCATCGGCAAAAATAATGTCAACAGGGGCTTTGGCGCGGGGTAATTTGCGGGCATCAGACTTAATAAAACTTAAATTGCTAAAACCGCACAGTTCAGCATTTTTTTGCGTTAACTTTAAGTCTATATCCACAAAAGTAACACTTTTGGCCCCGCGGGAGGCTGCTTCTAACCCAAAGGCGCCGGTGCCGGAAAATATATCCATAAAATCGTATTCATTTAACGGCTTTTCCAACTTGGCGGTTAAAATACTGTAGACCGCTTCTCTGGCGCGATCTGCAGTGGGGCGAATGTGCTCATCTTTTGGGGTAAAAAGTTGTTTGCCACGCTTGGTTCCGGCTATTATTCGCATAGTTCAAAGTTCTTCCCTAATTGCTCTTTTAAGACTTTTTGCGGTACTTCCCGAATTTCTCCCTTTTTGAGAGAACCTAATTGGAAAGGACCGTATGATAAACGGATTAAACGGGCAACCGTTAAACCGATTGAGGCCATTAACTTGCGGACTTCACGATTTTTGCCCTCGGTTATGGAAATTGTCAGCCAGGCATTGGATTGTTGTTTGCTGTCAATAACGATTTTGCAAGGGGAATATTCAACGCCGTCCACGGTTACACCTTGCTCGAGTTCTTTTAGTTTTTTTTCATTTAAAAGGCCGTGAACTTTTACTTTATAACGCCGGCTCCAACCGTTTTCGGGCAACTCCAGGGCGCGGGAGAGAGCACCGTCATTGGTGAGTAACAATAAACCTTCGGAATTTAAGTCTAAACGACCGACGGAAATAACACGCGGCAAACCAGCCGGCAAATTGGCAAAAACCGTGTCACGCTCTTTTTCATCTTTGTGTGAGGTAATCAAACCGGCAGGCTTGTGATATAACCAAAGGCGAGTCCGGTCTTTCTTTTTGATTTTTTCACCGTCAAAGCGGATATCTTCATCACCGGTTACCGTAATTGCCGGTGTTTCAACGGTTTCGCCGTTAATGGTAATGCGCCCCTGGGAAATGTATGCTTCTGCTTCTCTTCTGGAACATACACCGCTACGGGCAAGAAATTTGGCTAATCTTTCCGACATGTCTTTCTTTCAATTTGTAATTTTTTTAGGTCCAATGATCCTGCTCGAGTAAAATGCAGGCTTTTTGAGAAATGGCAAGGTATTCGTTAACAACTTCATTGATATTTTTGACCATGGACGGCTCGATGTTCATTGCTTCAGCAATGTCTAAGATATAATCAATCTCACGATCTTCTAAATCGGCATCGGTGTTGGCAACCATGCATAAATCTTTTATCAACATCAAGGCTTTGGGACGAGAGGTTATCATACGCGCTTGCTTGATAAGACTGGGTTTATCCGCTGTTTTTATCATGGTGGAAATGCTTTCGCTTTCAAGGTCATATTTGAGTGCCAATTCCCTTAAATAAAGCAATTCTTCTCGAGTTACCTGACGGTCTATAGCAACAAGACCGCAAATAATCTTAACAAAAATAAATTTCTCGCCGGCTGTCAAGGTGCTAATAAAATTCTTATCGGGGTAAAACATGGCATTTCTCCTTTTACCAAAGTAGTGTAGCAAAAACGGATGAAAAGTAAAGAGTTTTTTGGGTATTAAATTAGTATTCTATAAAAAGAAGTTTTGCTTGATAAGATTATGTTAATCGATAAAATGTTCTTACTTATGTTCATCCATGGTTGGCCAGTAAAATTCTTTTGGCAATATGTAAGCTTAATAAGCTGAATACACCGGAACATAATGTTGTAACGATGTATACGTAGAATAACAAATCATACAACAAATTTAATTCTTGGAAATTAACTTGTGCCCATCGGATAAAAACGGAAGCAATACACCATGCGACTAGTCCAATAACGGCAATTAAAATAAGTAATAATTTTTCTTCTGATATGTTCATTAGATATTTGGAGATTGCGTAAGGATGTTCGTCGGTGTTGAATAGGTATAGTAGCATAGAAAATCCCCATATTTGAATACCTAATGAAGATAAAATAATAAAGATTATCTGTGAGTGATAATTTAAGATAGTAATATGACCGATATGCAACGGATATATGAAAAATGATAAAATTTGCAATATAGAAAATGTTAAAAAAGCAAAAAGCCCGACAGATTCAAAAAGTTTCGGCGCTTCGGATAAGATAAACAATAAATGACGCATACCATCTTTCCATGTATTTAAGTGTGGAGCTTTAGTTCGCTTATCTTTGTTTAATCCGGCGGATATTTCAATTATTTTAGCCTTCGCTTTGAGAGCCTTAATAAGCAGTTCGCTGGCAAATTCCATACCTGAAGAACGTGTTTGCCATTGTTCGTAAGAAGCTTTATTCATAATTCGGAAACCCGAATTACAATCTGTTAAATTACCGTGAAACAACCAATTAATTATTTTAGTTAGAATAGGTGTTCCTAAATATCTGTGTAAGAAAGGCATGGCTTCCCGTTCTATTTTACCTGTGGTTCGAGAAGCAATAACCATGTCGGCATCTGTTTCTTTAATTTTTTTATACATCTGTGTAATATATGCCAACGGATAACTGCCATCTATATCTGCAAAAGCAATATATTTACCCTTTGCATGTGCAAATCCGTTTTTTAGAGCTTCCCCGTAACCTTTTGTTTTGGTGTGGACAAGTCTGACAGGATGTTTTTTAGCAATTTCTATTGAACCATCTGTTGAACCGTTATCTGAAATAATGATTTCGTAGTTTATATTTGTTTTTTCTAAAATTTCTTGCAGTTCATTTAAGCATCCCTCAATCGTATCCTTTTCGTTTAGACAAGGAAAAATAAAAGACAAATCAATTTTTTTATCAGTAACAGAAGAGGTGCTCATTGATTTATTCCTTATGCTGAGTTAAAGTTGTTTTCATAAAACTGTTTCTGATGCCGGCATCAACAAAATCACACCCTTTACAGAAAGGGTAATTGTTTCTGCTTTGACCTAAGTTTTTACGAAGATTTTGATATAGCTTACTTTGCCATATTTCAGAAAATGTCTTATCGGCTACATTACCTAGATTAGTTTTTTCTGTTGCATCGCAGCAACATAAACCTACTGTTCCATCCGGATAGATGGTAAAATCCGTAAATGGCATAATGCACAATTCGTTGTTTATGTCTTTATATTTTTTATTTGGTGCAGAACCGGCACGGTTAGCTAAAATTTCTTTGATATATCGCAGCTGAATAGTAATGTCTTTATTTTGATATTTCGGAGAGTTTTGTATTAATTCGTACAATTCTTTGATGTTGGGGTGTAGTGTTAATGTTTCGGCATAGTTATTAATAATCATCTTATCAATGTAAGGGATAATTTTTTCAAATCTCTCTTTAGTTATCAAAAGTCCATTTGTGTAGAGGAGCATTTTAGTATGAGGGAGGTTTTTCTTGGCATATTTATACCAGTCTTCAATGCGTTTATCCATGAATGGTTCGTTGTTAACATAAAGATTTAGGTAACCGTCATAATTTAATTCTTGGAGTTCTTTAATTATTTTTTTAAATAGTGTTTCATCCATTTTTCTAAATGGACGCTTATCGACATTTTTGTTAGCCGGGCAAAAGGAACATGTACTGTTACAACGATTGATTGTTTCAATGGAAATCAGACAAGGGAGAGGAAAAATCCCTTTATCTGTCTGTTTATTAAAAAAGGTAATGTATGATTTGAATAAATTCGTTCTTATTACGTATTGCAATTTCAAATATAAGTAGCTGGTTATAAAAGAGAAATGTTTTCTTAAAAACCAACCGCACTTTCCACCATATGTGACGCATTTTATTTTGTTTAAAGCCATAATTATCTCTGTTATCTCATAGAATTATCACTCATTTTAGATTAAAATGAAATAGTGTAATAAGAGTTAATTTTTTTATTGCGTTGTGTAATTTTATTGATTATAGTTCTGGTAGTTTTTTAGGAATATAATATGTTAGGTGAGCGCGGTTCTATTATAAAAGCAGTATTTCTTAATCCGAAAGTTATTATCGGATTGGTTTTGACCTGTCTGACACTTATTAACGAAGAAGGGCATGTTTTTGATCTGTTTTATGAGCCAAAAACATATCGCAATTTGGCTATCGGTTCGGCTATCTATGTCAGTCTTTTCGGGTTGGTGTATACGGAAGGGATGCAAAAACTTGATATTATAGAAACATTAAAGAATGTAATTGAAACGATGGCCTTTATCCTTTTGGTGTGGGGCGGCTCGCTACTTTTTGTTGTTAATTATCAACAAGGTGGAGAAAATTACAGTTCGCTTTTACGCAGAAGACTTCAGCAAAATAAGGGAACAGATAGTGACGAAGGTGTCTCTGCTGATATTGTTGAAGCATTGGAAGGGATAAAACTTGAGACAGGAAAGAGCTATGAGGTAACACCTGATGAAAACGGTTCTTTTATTATCGAAGTTAAATAATTAAATTTTATCTTTAAACACTCCCTTTGAAATTTTTTTAATATACACTCAGAGGCAAAAAAATCGCCTTTAATGGGGATAAGTTTAAAATGGTCGTTCCTATTTTGAGGGCTTTTGCTATACTTGGTGCAATTCTAAGCTAAAATTTTATAAGGAATTGATGATGTCTGATGAAGAAAATATTGATATGAACAGTGCCGCCGTGCAATTGCCGAAGGAAAATATTTCTCCGACGATGATTGTGGAGGAAATGCGCCGTTCATATTTGGATTATGCAATGAGTGTTATTGTTTCGCGTGCGCTTCCTGATGTGCGCGACGGTTTGAAACCGGTACACCGCCGTATTATTTATGCCGCTTATGAAAACGGTTATGATTATAACAAGCCTTTCAAAAAATCCGCACGTATCGTCGGTGAGGTTATGGGTAAATATCACCCGCATGGTGATAGCTCTGTTTATGAAGCGATGGTTCGTATGGCTCAGCCGTTTTCAATGCGTTTGCCATTGATTGACGGTCAAGGTAACTTTGGTTCTATGGATGGCGACTCAGCTGCGGCAATGCGTTATACCGAAGCTCGTTTGGCTAAAGTTGCTCATGCACTTATCGAAGATATTGAATGTGATACCGTTGACTTTATGCCGAACTATGATGAATCTTTGCAAGAACCGACTGTTTTGCCGGCACGCTATCCGAATCTTTTGGTAAATGGTACAAACGGTATTGCTGTTGGTATGGCAACAAATATTGCACCGCATAATCTGGGTGAAGTTTTGGATGCTTGTACTGCTTATGTTGATAATCCGGATATCAGTATTGAGGACTTAATTAAAATTGTTCCGGGACCGGATTTTCCGACCGGTGGTCTTATCTTGGGTTATGGCGGCGCAAAACAAGCTTATTTAACCGGTCGCGGTTCGGTGATGATGCGTGCAAAGTGCTCCATTGAAGAGATTAGAAAAGATAAGGAAGCGATTATTGTTCATGAGATTCCTTATCAGGTTAATAAAGCCATGTTGGTTTCTAAAATTGCCGAATTGGTTAAGGAAAAACGTGTTGAGGGAATTTCTGATATTCGTGATGAGTCAGACCGTCAAGGTGTACGCGTGGTTATTGAAATCAAGAAAGAATTTCAAGCTGATGTTGTACTTAACCAACTTTATAAATATACGCAATTGCAGACCAGTTTCGGTATGAATATGTTGGCAATTAACAATGGTCGTCCGATGATGATGAACTTAAAAGACATTATCGCCGCATTTGTCAGCTTCCGTGAAGAAGTTATTCGCCGTCGTACGGTTTATAAGCTGAACAAAGCACGTGACAGAGCTCATATCTTAGTTGGTTTGGCTATTGCTGTTGAAAACTTGGATCCGGTGATTGAACTTATCCGTACGGCTGCTAATCCGAATGATGCTAAAGATGCGTTGCTTGCAAAGGCTTGGCCGGCAGGTGATGTCGAACCGCTGGTTAAATTGATTGCTGAACCGGGAAGAGAGGTAGTTGACGGTACATACAAACTTTCTGAAGCTCAGGCAAAAGCTATTCTTGATTTGAAACTACAACGCTTAACCGGTTTGGAACGTGATAAAATCCATGAAGAATTGCGCTCTATCGGTTTGGAAATTGAAGAATATCTTGCTATTTTAGGTAGTCGTGAAAAATTGATGGGGATTATGAAGGATGAATTCCAAGCTATTCGTTTGGAATATGCTACGCCACGCCGCACAGTGATTGAAGATATTGAAGTTGATACGGATATTGAATCACTCATTCAACGTGAAGAAATGGTGGTTACCGTAACGGAAGCCGGTTATATCAAACGTGTACCGTTGAATGCTTATAAAGCACAAAAACGCGGTGGTAAAGGTAAATCCGGTATGACGACTAAGGAAGAAGATTTTGTTACCCGTCTGTTTGTGGCCAGTACACATACGCCGGTGTTATTCTTCTCTTCTAAAGGTATTGTTTATAAGATGAAGGTTTATAAGTTACCGCTCGGCTCTCCGACATCCAAGGGTAAGCCGTTTGTTAATCTGTTGCCTTTAACCGAGGGTGAAAATATTACCGCAATCATGAAGTTGCCGGAATTGGAGGAAGATTGCAAAGGTCTTTCCGTTATGTTTGCAACCTCACAGGGCAATATTCGTCGTAACTCTTTGATGGACTTTGTCAACGTTCAATCCAACGGTAAAATTGCCATGAAATTGGATGAGGGCGATAAGCTCATCAATGTGGCTATGTGTGATGATAATGATGACGTGATGTTGGCGGCAAAATCCGGTAAATGTAACAGATTTGCGGTGGCTGATTGTCGTGTATTTGTCGGCCGTAATTCAACCGGTGTTCGCGGTATTAAATTAGCGAATGATGATGAAGTTATCTCTATGTCTATCTTAAAGCATATTAAAGTGCCGACAGAAGACAGAGAAGAATATTTGCGTTTGTCATCGGCATTGAAGAAAGCAGAAGTTACTGTTGAAACGGAAGAAACCGTATTTAACGGATTAGAACCGAAGATTTCTTATGATCAATTTAAGGAAATGCGCGAAAATGAGGAATTTATTTTAACCGTTACGGTTACCGGTTACGGTAAGAGAACATCTGCTTATGAATATCGTATTACCGCGCGTGGCGGACAAGGTGTTGCCAATATGGAAATGAGTGAACGCAACAAGGAAGTTGTCAGCTCATTCCCGATTAAGGAAAATCATCAGATTATGATGGTAACCGATGGCGGTAAGCTTATACGTATGCCGGTTGAAGACATTCGTATTGCCGGACGTAAGACGCAAGGTGTTATCTTGTTTAGAACGGCGGAAAACGAGAATGTTGTTTCTGTTACATGGCTGGATGCCGAAGACGATGACGACGAGGTGGATATTGCTGAGGAAGTCAATGAGTTTGACGGTGTTGAAGCCGCAGATTCTGCTGAAGAATAAGATAATATTGTTTATTTTTAAGAGGGCGTTCTATAAAGAGCGTCCTTTTTTATTTGTCTTTAAATAGATTTTAAGCTATAATAAATTATCATCCTACAGAGGTGGAGGATAAGAATAATGGTAGATTATAGAGAAATTTTAGCGCAGATTGACGAAAGCCTGGCGCAGGAGTATATAAGGCGCGGACAATGGTATTCAGTTATTACGCAATTGATGAAAGAATTTCTGGTTCAACATCCGGAAAAGAAAAATGAAGCTCGTGATATTTTTTATGCAAATGCTGATGAGCATAATCCATGGGATTGGACAAGATTGTATCTTTCAATTTTTAACGATAAAGAAAGTTGCTTAAAGCTTATTGATGATGAAAGATTTTATTTCGGAAAAGATGTTTTAAAATCTAATCAAGAGCCGGAAGTGGTGGCAAAGGTATTGGAAAAAACGCCAGCGTTGGTGATTGATTTTTTGCAAGCATATCCTGATAAGAAAGAAGAATATAAGCCGCAGGCGCTTCGTTTTTTTGATAAGGAAATGGCGGCAGAAAGTGATAAGGATTACAGGTTTTATCGATTTTTCAGTATTTATAAAAACGACACGGCGCTATGGCTTGATATTTTGGATGAGAGGGATTTTGACAAGGAATTGTACCAAAAGATTATAGAGGTGTGTCACGATGAAGAAGTTATCAATGAAATGCTTGATAAACTTGCTCAGTTACCGGAAACGAAAGATGTAGCTGATATATATTATGGTATAGTTCGTTTTACAAAAGATGAAGAGGTATGTCGGCGTATTTTAGAACAAACAGATAATGCGAGCGTGGTTAATTGGATGGCATTAGATGGTTCGAATTTCTCAAACGAATTTAAGGATAAAATTTTGCATCATCCGAATTTATCGTATTTCGGGTGGTGGAACGGTCCGCAGAAATATATGCCGGATAGTGTTTTTGATGATGAGCTTTTTGAACGTATGTTACGGGAAATTCCGGCAGAACCTTATACGACATACACAGAAACAACGATAAATAATGTTTTATTGTATATTTTAAAATATAGGGCAAATCCTGAATTTGCGCAAAAGGTGTTTGCTTGCTGTCAAAAAATTAAAGACTATGGCAGTCACTCGTTCAGTCATCATTCTGAAGAAGATGTTTTATTGGGAATATTGAAGAATGATCAGTCCGATAGAATGTTTCAACGTATGTTTGATTATGCGGTAGCTTCCAATCGTACAGAGTTATTTGATAAATTTATAGAAATTAGACCAACGGCAGATATATTTAACAAAATAAAAGCTTATTATGAAAAATATTACAGAGAAAAAGCCGAAGCCAAAGCAAAGATGAAATCGGGTGAGAAGGCAGATAAAAAAGAAATAGAAAAAGAATTTGATTATGTCGGCTATTATGAAAAAATATGTCAGTTGGGAAGTAAGGTCAGCAAACATACGGATGATTTAAGGTTTTTAGATGAAATTTTAGCTTTTAGTGAAAAACTTAAAAAGAAAGCGCAACAATCACTGCCCAGAATACCCTCTCTTTATGATAAAGACCGAGCAAAAAGTACTATTATAGGGGCTGAGCGTGATTTAAATGAGGCTTTTTCTGACGGATATATCCGTAAAAAATTAAAACAAATGTATCCGAAGCTTTCTTTTGAAGAAGCGGTAAGTAAAGCATTTAAGCAGATGTTGACAATGCAGGATAAAAAGCAAAAAGAAAAATTGAGTACCATATTAAATGCCGAGGGATTTGATTTTTATGTGAACTATCTTAAAAATGCGGAAGGAAAAATCTGTCCGGAAATTTTGGATTATGTCTTAAAAGAAAAAGAGATAATAGTTACTAAATTGCCTCAATACGATGGATATAAGCGGGAAGAATTATATCGAAAAATTAAGAATATAGAATCAGATTTAGAAGAAAAAGGAATTATCCGGAGAGTTTTGGGAGAGAAATATCCCGATTTGTCATTTGAAGAGGCATTGATACGCGAAGCTGCCAAGGTGGTTAAATCCGGTAGCGAAAAAGAAAAAGAGCAGTTTAATAATCTACTGTTGGCAGAAGGTGAAAGACGGTTACTTAATGATATTGATTATAATGTTTGTACGTATCTGGTGAATAATTTTACAGCGCAAAATCTTGATGATGTTAATGCTTTAAGGTCTTTTTACGGGCTAAAAATCATTATAGACGAGACACCTTTTGAAACACCGAATTTGAGAACCGTCAGAAGAATGCAGTTTGAAGACAGTGTGAGCACAACAGATCCGGATAGTGAGTATTATGTGGTGCAATATTCAAAGGCTTATCGTGAATTTAAGCCAGACAGACGTCGTAAATTTAAGGTATCCGATTACTATGATATGATGGATAAAAGCGAAGCGTTTCAAATTTTGATGGATTACGGTTATGCCGATTTTGCCGGTATTCTGCCGGAGGCTTTGGCAAAAGCACACGTGCCGCCGGAGGTTGCCTCTCAATTTAATATCAAAGATTTGCAGGCTGTTTTTTATGAACAACTGCCGGATGATGAAAAAGATGTTTATACTTGGGACGGAGAATTCTTATTTACCAAAAAATGGATAGAAATTGAGGGCGAATATGATACGGAAGATTTAATTGGGGCAAGAAAATCATATTGGATGGATATGGTTAATAATAAACAGTTGGTCAGCTGCATGAGGGATGATTTTTTGCGTCATAATGTTTCTGGCGAGGATGCTGACAAGTTGTTTGAAATGGCTGAAGAAGAAGGTTATCCAAATGCCGGTCGCAGATGGGAAAAAGTAACCAGTGTTAAACTTCCGTTGCATCATATATTAGGCTTAAAGGATGGCGGACTTAATTATCCGAGCAATTATGCACCGGTGGTTGTATATGAGGATGGGCTTAATTCTCACACTCCTTTGCATCGATATGATACACCGCTTGATAAGTTTTATGTTGTTGAGGGGGCAAAATTGCCGACGGATATTATGTTGACGCGTAAACCTACTCGTTCTGATGCCAAAGTTGTGAGAATAAGGACTATATTTACTGATGATGAAGAAAATTCGCATAAAAAAGTTTTATTTTATGGCGGCGCGAGAAAGTGCAGTCGTTATGTCGGACGCTTGCATAATATGGAAAATATAGCTCTTAAAGCCAAAGCAATCGGTAAAGAACAGAAACGTAGAGATGCAAAAATGAAGATGTTGGTGCAAATTGTATTTAAGAATGTCGAGCGAACAATTGAGCAAGCTAATGAACGAATGCAGCAACGTTATGATGCTAAAAAGCGTCAAAAAATCGAAAAGCGGAAGCAAACAGTCAGTCGTTCTAAAAAGGGAAAAGCTGAAGGTGCGGTTAAAAGAGATATAGAACGTTCTTAATAATAAAAAAACTCACCGGTTAAAGGTGAGTTTTCTTTTAGGAAAGTGAGAGTTAAAATGCCGCATATAATCCGGCGGCAACAATGATTAGGATGACGATGACTTCCATGCAACCTTTACCGGTTTGCAGGCCGTCGTTGGGACCGTACATTGACATAGTTTTGCGGTTTTAGAAGTTAAATAATAATCAAGCTAGTTTAATCGCGGCATAAACCAAGATACCGACAATCGAGAGCAAAAAGAGCACTGACAAGACGACAAACCCCTTTGGAGGTTGTTGATTTTCCGGTAGAGTAACACGCATTGGCATAATCTTAAAAATTTAAATAATTAACAGATAGGTAAATTTTATATCTTAATTTTAGATAAAAAAGTTTTTTTGTCAATCTAAAATCTGCTTGACATTCCAGTGCAATCATCATATAGGGGAAGGCAATAAATTTATTATTATGTTTTTTTTTATAATAAATTTATTTTTTAATAAAAATAAATTCGTTAATATTATGATGACACAGTATTTTTTTGATGGTTCGAATGTTCGAACAAGTGGCTTTGATACAAGCCTTTTTGCAGCTGATGCTGAAAGTTCAAAATCTCAAATGTTTTTCCTTTATTTGAGAGGTTCTCAACAGGAAAAAAATGATGCCCAACATGCTGAATTATCCGGATTGCTTAAATTAACGGATGTTGCGCAACTTAAAAGTTATTTGAGAAAGCATCATTTGAGCGAAAGTGATGAGTACCAATTGGTTGTTACTTTAGGTATGGAGATGGATGACGAAAAACAGGCAGAGCAAATTTTATGCGGTTATATTCGTCGTTTCGGCCTTAGGGACAAAGCTAAGCAGGTTCTGATTGATTTGAACTTTGAATGTGCTTTGAGGGAACTTCAAACACACAAGAAAGAACAAGATGATATTCTTGACTTGTGTGAAGAAAATGTTCCTGTTACACAAAAATTGCAGGACGGTTTTAATCTGATGAAAGATGATGATGTTGCCGACAGAGGTATTCATTTCATCTTTTGGGGAGAACCTGTTCAGGCGTGACTTTAAAACGGATACCTTTGTGGTGTCCGTTTTTTGTTTGGATTTTACTTTTTTTTAAAGAGAGGATGATATTTTAAGCTTTATGGAGATTGATATGAAGAAAAAAATTATAACGATTATTGCGGTAATTGTGGCGAGTGTTTGCTTGGGCGGATATTATTTTCTTAAAGCACCAAAGGTTTCAATTGTGATGCCGGTATATAACGGGACAAAATATCTGGAACAAACAGTCGGGTTTTTGCTCGCTTCCGATTTTAGAGATTTTGAGTTTGTGATCATTGATGATGGTTCGACGGATAATTCTTGGGAGAAATTGGAAGAATTGGCAGAAACCGATAGCCGTATCAAACTCTATAAAAATGAAAAAAATATGGGAATTGTTAAAACACGAAATCGCGGTTTTGATTTGGCGCGCGGTAAATATATTGCTCCAATGGACCAAGATGACTGGTCTTTGCCTAACAGACTTTCTTTGGAAGTAACGTATCTGGATAATCATCCTGATGTGGCTATTGTTGATGTCGGTACAATTTTGATGGCTTCTTATCATCGGGGAATTAAAGAAGAACGCATGGGTGGTGTCAGTTATATGATGGAATCTTATGATAATGAGGAAAAGTACTATACTTTGGATGAGCGAGATGAGAATATTAAACTTTCTTTGTTCTTTTCTTTGGCGGTACCGACACAGTCCGGAGCGATGATGCGACGTAAATTTTTAGATGATAATCATATCCGTTATACGGAAGGTATTCGCTATGCGGATGACTATTATTTATATGCGGATATGATAAAGGCCGAGGCGAGATTTCACCATATAAATGATATTGCGCATGTTTATAATGATATACGCGAACACGAAAAAGCTTTTGTGAAGAAACAAATTGATGAGGTTTATGAGGTTAAAAAGGATTTATTTGCTTGGGCAGGTATTGATTTTGAGGGGTATGATAATCTTGAAATAGAGGCCTTTATGTGCAAATTATTTGATGATTTAGCGCAAGTGGCACCGGAAAAAAGCCGGTTTTCTAAAGCATTGTTGGAAAAGAATAAAAAGTTATTGTGTGGGCAATAAAAAACGGAGCAAAAGCTCCGTTTTTTTTAATTACCCAATCTCAGATTAGAAATCTTTTAATACTTCGGAAAGCTCATGTGTCTTGTAAATGTTTAACATAGCAATCTTGTTATAGCCGTTATCAACGTGCAATACTTCGCCGGTAATTGCTTCACCCAAAGGAGAAAGCAAAGCTAAAGCGGCGCGGCCGACTTGTTCTTGAGTAACATTGGCTTGCAAAGGTGCGTTTAATTCATTCCAGTGCAAAATCTTTCTGAAATCACCGATACCGGAAGCGGCCAAAGTTTTAATTGGGCCGGCAGAAATGGCATTAACGCGAACTTTTTGTTGGCCCATATCGACGGCTGCATAGCGAACGGAAGCTTCCAAAGCAGCCTTGGCAACACCCATAATGTTATAGTTCGGTAAAACGCGTTCTGCACCTAAGTAAGTCAAAGTTAAGATTGAACCATTTTCATTCATATATGGGGAAGCGCAACGGCAGGCCTCGATGAATGAATAGCAAGAAATGTGCATGGTGTTGGTGAAATTGTCCAACGTCGTATCGATGGTTCTTCCTTTTAATTGATCTTTGTCCGAAAAGGCAATGGCATGAACAACAAAGTCTAATTTGCCCCATTTTTTGCCCAGTTCGGCAAAGCAAGCTTCAACAGAAGCCGAATCGGATACCTCGCATTTAATCAATGTCGGTTCAAAAGAAAGTTGTTGTGCTAAAGGTATAACTCTTTTTTCTAAAGTTTCATTTTGATATGAAATAGCAATTTGTGCGCCTTGGGCATCTAGAGCTTGGGCAATTCCCCAGGCAATTGATTTATCATTGGCAAGTCCCATAATTAAGCCTTTTTTACCGGCCATAAGCAATTCTGCTGACATAATTTTCCTCATTAAAATCTTGTATTATAGTATCATCAGAGATACTGTTCGTTACCCTTATAAATAAAAAAAAATATTTGTAAATACTTATTTTTATAAAATGTGGATGTATGAGGAGGCAAAAGAGGTGCTTTTTTTTAATTAAGTGTATGAAAATAAACTATATTTTAAAATAATTTTCAAAATCTGAAAAAAACACTTGCAAATCGAACAAAAAGAGAACATAATACCTTTGAAATGAAATTTTGAGACTTTTTTTAAGAGGTATTAAATGGAAAAAGATAAGGCATTGGAAGCGGCTTTGAGCCAAATTGAAAGAGCTTTCGGTAAAGGCTCAATTATGCGCTATGGCCAAGATACAAAAATTGATATTGAAGCCATATCAACCGGTTCTCTCGGTACGGATATCGCATTGGGTATCGGGGGGTTGCCGAAAGGAAGAATTGTTGAAATTTACGGTCCTGAAAGTTCCGGTAAAACAACATTGGCGTTAAGCGTGATTGCGCAAGCACAGAAAAAAGGCGGTACATGCGCATTTATTGATGCCGAACATGCTCTTGATCCGTCATATGCTAAAAAAATCGGGGTTGATATCAATAATCTTTTAATATCTCAGCCGGATGCCGGTGAACAAGCTTTGGAAATTGCCGATACGTTGGTTCGTTCCGGTGCGATTGATGTTTTGGTTGTTGACTCTGTTGCAGCTTTGGTTCCAAAGGCAGAACTTGAGGGTGAAATGGGGGACTCGCATATGGGTTTGCAAGCTCGTTTGATGAGCCAAGCGTTGCGTAAGCTGACAGCAACCGTTTCTCGTTCCAATACGCTTATTATCTTTATTAACCAAATTCGTATGAAAATCGGTGTGATGTTCGGTAATCCGGAAACAACGACCGGTGGTAATGCACTTAAATTTTATGCCTCTATTCGTATGGATATTCGTCGTGTGGGTGCGATTAAAGACAAAGATGATGTTATCGGTAGCCAAACACGCGTTAAAATTGTTAAGAATAAGGTTGCTCCGCCGTTTAAGACTGTTGATTTTGACATTATGTATGGCGAAGGTATCTCCAAGACCGGTGAATTGATTGATTTGGGTGTTAAAGCAGGTATTATTGAAAAGGCCGGCGCATGGTTCTCTTATAAAGGAGAAAAACTCGGTCAAGGTCGTGAAAATGCCAAACAGGCTTTACGTGATAATCCGGCTCTTGCTGATGAGATTGAAAACAAAATCCGTGCGGATGCAGGGCATTTGACCACAGAGATGTTGGGCGGCGATGATGCAGAAGGTGTTGCCGAAGAATAAGGGGATTTATATTGGGCCTATTATGATTGTGCGGGCACTTACTCACGGTAGCTTGTTGCAACTTAATTGTATGCAATAGTTGGAAATTTAATTAAAAAATGGATAATATTCAAATCAGTGTTAAATGCCGCTTGGAAACAGGCGGTATTTTATTTTTCAGTACTACTAAATTAGAGAATAATTAAGATAACATTTGTATAATTGCTTTGATGTTTGAAGGATATGTTTAGGAGAGCTCTATGCTACAATATGAAATTAATGATATCATTATAACAGAAAGATTGATGCTAACACCACTGAATAAAAAGGATGTTAATCGCTTTGTGGAAATTGCAAAAAATATGCGAGTGGCAAAAGTGAAAAATCCTGATTATTTTTTGTATTGGAGATTTAATTTTGAAGAGGCAAAAACAGATGAAGATCTACCTCTTGCGGTAAAGAAACTCTTGGATAGTACTGATGATATGTCCACGTATGTAATTTCACGACGCTTAAATATTTGTCTGAAAAATGGATATATTATCGGTTATATCGGTTTTTATCATAATGTGCAAAATGAAATCAGTAGCGATCTCGGTATTTTTTTAGATCCTCTCTATGAGCATAAAGGTTATGCGTTTGAAGCGCAAAAAGCTTTACTTGCCTACTATTTTTTGAATTATGATGATAAAATCTATTGCACGATTTATCCCAAAAATATTCCGTCTTATCATCTGAATTTGAAGTTTGGAGCTCAAAAAATCGCTCATACCGAAACATCAAAATACGGGCAAGAAAGAGATATTTTGGTTATAACACGTACAGCTTTTCTTGAGGCAGTTTGGGGTAAGAAAAATTTAGCAGAAGAGGAAGAAAAGCGCGTTTTAATTGATTATTTGCGAGTATATAATAATTTTTAATTTATTGGTAATTATCGCGTTAAACTTTAGGCTTGACTCTTGTTTGAGCAGTTGCTAGTGTTTTTTCAATAATTTATCATTATTTGTCTTATTTTAAAATCAAACAATTATGGAAGAGAAAAGGGTTCAGGAAATTCTGGAGGAGTTGAAACAGGCTTGCTCGGAATTTGAAGTATCTATGTTATCAACAAAACAGCGCGGAGATAGACGTTTGGTCGTGGTCAGCGGCTTTTCTCCTTCTGGGGATATTGATGATTGGTCAATAAATGTGGTCAATCCTCTTTTCTGGAGAATGCGGGACAAACTTGCCGAGCATGAAGATGGTCAGAAGGACTTCCGGGTGCTGTTTATTCGCGGTAATCAATTTGTGTTGTGGTCTCCGGATGTTGGTTTCGGTAATGTGTTTGAGGAGTTTGATAAACCCCTGCACACAGATGTTTACGGCTATGAGGCGCAACAACATTATGTTGGTTCGTGCAAAGACATCAATGATGTCTTGAGCTATTTGACCAATACGCAAGTTTGGTTCTAAACGATGGCGTCGGAATTTCCGGCGCTTTTTTATTTGGTTTTGTCTTACTTTTTAATCCAATTTTGTCTGAATTAGGCTTTAAAATGTGGTATAATAGACTTGCAAATATAAGTCTATGGTTATTAGTTTTTTGATTATTTTGGGTATGTGTTACGGTTGTTTTGGAGTTTTTTCTCTTTAACTGATTGTGAGCATATTGGGGTAATTGAAGGCAAACGCTTGTTTGACTTAAATTTGCAAAAATATGTTTTATTAAAAGTTTAAATTATGGAGAAAAGAAAAATTATGGACATCAGCATTGCCTACAATGGTGCTCGTCCAAGGGTCAATGTCAATGTGAGTTTTCGTCGCCTTTTTTATGGTTGGCGAATTAAGTTACACAATGCGTGGGGAGCTTTTAAGACTTACTCGCGCGAAAGTTTTTGTAACTTTCATGTAATAATGAGAAAAGTTGATAAGATGTTTAAAGTCATATTGATGATGATTTATTCAATCAATATTTTTAAGCTAGCTTTACTGTTTGCTTTTATCCTCATTAACGTGCTAAAAAACTCAATTGAAAAGGCTGAAAGCTTGATGGTTGTACCTCAAATTTTCGGAAATGAATTTGCGGAGATTATCAAAAAATTGATTCCAAATTACGAACCAATCTATCAGGTAGGCATCTGCATCTTGGTCGTTTCCTTATTTGCAGTTTTGTGTCGACCTGTAGCTGACTTACTAACTTTTGGTGCTCATACTGCTTTTTCTTCTAACCTTAGTCGGAAAGAGAAAGTAAGGGCTATCGTAAATGAAGCAGAGCGTCTGTTTGACTACTACTGGAAACGGTTGATAGGATGCTGTAGCGGTATCGTAAAGATTGCAGGTGGTACATTCGTGGTTTGGATGGTTTGGAACTTCCTCTCAAGGTAACAGCCCTAACACAGAAATTTAAGCAGATTGGAGGTTTATCCTCTTTTCTGCTTTTTTTTATTTTAAAAGGGGGTGATTATTTATTCGTATTGGTTTTTTATCCAGGTCATGATGAGTGAGATAAGGTATTGTTGTTCGTTTGCGCTCAGTTCACGACCTTTGGGAATGTGGTGCCATTTTTTCAATGACTTTTGCTTATTTATTACGATTTTTTTAAAAATATGTACGAAAAATGTTGACTTTTGTCTAAAATATGCTATTCTGACTCTCATTTAGAGATGAATGTCTTAGGTATTTGTAAAAAGATTCGCTTTTACAGAAAGAACTTAAGAAACCTTCTTATATGGAGGTTCAAATGTTAGATTTTATTCCAGATTAAAATAGTAGGTATTGCCTGAAGCTGTTTGGCTTTGGGGCGTTTGGTTTTATCGTGCATGAGAAGTGTAAAACGATTAGCTTTTTGTGGCATGATAAGACATATTTAATGTTGTAATTTTTTATTTAATGGAGAAAGAAAATGTCAGAATTAGTTTATATCAATGCTGCAAAAGTTTTTAGAAATGCAAAGACAGGCGAAGTGGAAGATGTGCGTGCAAAGGAGATTGCTCATCTTCAATCATTGAAAGATCAAGGTTTTACAATTATCGGTTTGGAAATGACAGAACCGTCATTGGCTGAACTTTGTGATAGAAATATTGATCCGCAACATACAGATAACAGAGGTGATCAATCTTGCGCTAAAGAAATTGCAGAAAATGCACCGGTGCAACTCGGGTGGTTCAAATCTAAGGATTTGGATAAAGTTATCTTTGTAACAAATCGCGTTGATGTGGATAGTGTGGCAGCGTTTGTATTAGCCGACAGATACCTTAGAGGTGAGAGAATCAGTTATAATGAGAATGTTGCTGCAATTAATTCTCATGATACGCATTTGGGTGATGCATGGAGCGGTCCGAAAGCAATAGAGGATGCTTTTGATCCGGAAAGCAAAACTGGAGCTTTGGCTGCTTCTGTTCAGGTATTTAGGGTAACATCTAAGAATATTGCCGATGTGGCAAAATTTATTGATACCGGCGTGGTTGAAGAGGATGTTATGGATAGTTTCAGAAAATCTCAGCAGGCAATTATTGCTAAAGTAAAATCCGGTGAGATTAAAACTGAAGTTGTCGGCGGTATTGCTTATGTTGAGAGCACAGATCGTGCGGCAACAAATGTAGGCTATTCTATGGCACCGGTGGTTGTTGCAGTTAATCCGCAAATGCGCGCACCGGATGGTCATACTTATTGTAAAGTGAGCATCTGTCAACATGAAGCAGGTTATGCAGATTTGAAAGCGATTGGTGCAGAATTGGCCACCAAAGAGGCCGGTTGGGGTGGTTCACCTACTTTTATCGGTTCACCTCAAAACCAAGATTGTGTGACAGAAATGTCCGATATTAAAAAGCTGGTTTTTGCTAATTTGATGCCGGAATATAAGGCTAAAGTAACAGCCAGTGCCGGAAAATGCAAAAGCGGCAAAGGTCTTGGTGAGTAATTGATGCTTTGGACAAGGTGCCGATACTTTGTCGGCACCTATCTGAGAAATAAAGGAGAAGAAAGATGAAAAATTCAGAAAAAGTTAAGCAGCCGCATAAAAACTTTGTGAAAATTATGGGACAATTACTCTATACGGAAGAGCAATTACAGGCTTTTCAAAAAGAATTAGAGATGAGGTCTGGAAATTATGCGTGGTGGTTAGGTGAGCAACTTAAAACCGGTGAGCTCAGTTCCTTTACAATCTATGCGCCTAAATATATTTCTCGGGAAGATATTATCAAAGAAGCGTTTGATATGTGTTCCATGAATAGAAAGGAAGAATATAAATTTAAACTTGCCATTCAAAGCAGAGAAGAAATGTGGTTCGAAGATTTGCCTTATGAAATGCAGAAAAAATTCGGGGTATGCTATCGCACAACGTTGTCTTATCTGCCTGGTGGTATTAAATGTTGGAAGCGCTGGGGACGGCGTTCTTGGGATATGCTGGTGCCTAAAGATTTTCCTTTAGACAGGGGAAGGCGTGTGCAATGGGAAGCCGATCAATATTTCGAAACTTGGCAAATCGCTAAAGATACATTTTTTGGTAATGAGAGCGAAACATTAAAACTCAGGCGCGAAACGATTGCCAAAGAAAAAGAGGCTATTCGTTTGGTTCAAGAACAGAAATCGGCGGCAATTCGGTCGGCGCATCAAACGGAGATTGACGAATATAATGAAAAGTATCGCTTATATAGAGGTGAAACCAAAGAAGAGTATTATAAGCATCCTTTTTTGGGTGAGGTTTATATTGATTATAGCCCGAAGCAACTTTATACTGAGGAAATATTGCAAGGTGCCATAAGACTTATTGATATGAGAGTGGAAGAGAAAAGAGCTAAGGAAGAAGCTGAGGCTAATCGCAAAATATGGGAAGAAAGAATCAATACCAAACTTGATGAAAAACCAGAAAACGGCGGTGAATCTCTAAGAGAACGTGCAAGCAATTTGGGATATGATATTAGGTATTGCTTAGATAGTGTTGATATTTGCCAAAGTTGTTACTGTCGCCAAAGTATCAAATATTCCGAGGAAACAGTTTTCCTAATTAACCAATTTGTTACGCAAAAAGAGCTTGAACTGCAAATGCAACAGGAAGCAGAAAGGTTGCGTTTGGAATATGAAAAACAACAAGCTGAAGCTCAATCTATGGGACTTCCATCTAATATAGAGATTTGGCATCGTGTTGGATGTAGTACGAATTGCGGCGAAGGTTGGGTTGTTAAACCGGATGGAAGTTTCCGTGCCCCAACAAAATTTGAACCTAAAAAGCTTTTTAGTTCTGATGGCTATAAAAATTGGGAACAAATTTTGCCAGGAGAAGTTGTTTTGTCTTGGGGCAAGGGAAATACGGCTGCCGAACATGAATTTCAGGTAATATATATGCCAAATGAAGGATTAACGGCGGCGCAAAAAGATGTTATTCTTCATATAGAGGAAGATATACAGGAACAATGGAAGGATAAAAGAGGAATGTCTTCGGGACTTCCTTCTCCTGATGTGGGGATGGGATGGAATATTTGCGGACGTAAGGTTCCTTTGCAAAATAAAGAGAATCTTATGCTCATAAATACTCTTGAAGATAATGATGCAGAAGAAAACGAAGATCCTATAGTTGATGCTGAAGAAGATCGACCGATTGAAGAGGCTGATTTAACCAGGTTGTTGGCAGCGTTCGGATGTAGTCGATAAGTGTAAGAGGAGCTTAAGTAAGCGTCTGGTTTTGCTCATATTGTCTTTTTATCCAGGTCATGATGAGGGATAAAAGGTATTGTTGTTCGTTTATGGTCAGTTCACGGTCTTTGGAAATGTGATGCCATTTTTCGATACAACCGCGGCAGCAGGTGGCAGTGGCATGTTGGGCGATAAAAACCGGATGTCCGCGCATTGGTGTTTGTTTACCGTCGTTGGCAATTTCAGCCGGAACCAGACGCTTTTTGATAAAATTCTCAGCATGGCTTTCTATGGTGTCTAAGCCCTTTTGGCGAATGTATTCGATGTCGGCAATTTTTAATTTGAATTTGCTTCTGAATGCTGATTTGGAAAGTCTGTCAAATATATCCGATATCATAGCGGTTTTTTAAGCATGTCTAAAGTGAAACGGTTGGTGTAATTTAAGTCTTTTAACAGCTGTTCGGCATCTTCAAAATGTTGGCCTAAGCTTTCTTTATAGTGTGCGTCGTCACTGATAACAATAGGAACAATGCCGCCGTCTTTGGCCAGTTCTTTTATCATCCATGGAGCCGGGTGAGGACGACCAATCCTGTCGTAACCGCTGGTGTTTATTTCTATCGGGGTTTTGTATTTTTTTACGGCTTCCAAGACTTCATATTTGTATTCATTATAGCTTTCATCAGTAGCCAGGCCCAAACGCGTGGTATAGTCTAAGTGGGCAATAAAACTAAAACAATCGGTTTCGATGGCTTTGATGATATTTCTGTAATGGTTTGCCAAGAGGTTGCGTAGAGTTTTTTCGTCCGGTTGCGGATTTAAGTGTTTTAAATGAAAAATGTTGCAAATAAGACTTTCATCATCATTTTTTAAAAAGTGGCTACCGCAAATAAGGTAATCAACGGGCAGGTGCACAATCTTTTTTTCAAAAAAGTTTTGCCAGTGCGGGGCCTGGAAAAAATCTACTTCAAAACCAATTTTGATGTCTATCTTAAATTCGGATTTGAGGTTTTCTAAAATTTCGATATGCTTCATATAAACGGCTTCGGCCTTATTGTAGTCATCAAAAAACATCGGCTCGTGTTTCATAAAAGGCGTCAATAAGGGATGAGCTTGCAGGTGATTGGTGACACCGATGGTTTTAAAACCTAAATCTTGCGCGGTTTGTATCATCTCACGAGCCGAATATCTGCCGTCAAAATGAAGTTCGTTATTATGCGTGTGAAGAGTGAATTTTTGCTTAAACATTGTTTTCCTTTCTATTCTGTTCAGTATATTACGGAAAGCTTAAAGAGGGGTAAAGAATAAAAAAATAACGGCACAAGTTTTGCGCCGTTAAAGTTTCTAAAAGCAAAAATACTTTTTTTAAGCGAAATATTCGCGGAGATAGTTCGGTAAATCTGCGGTGTTAACGCGAATCTGTTCCATAGTATCTCTGTCACGCAAAGTAACACTTTCCGGCTTTTGCTCTAAGGTTTCAAAATCTACCGTTAAGCACAGCGGGGTACCGATTTCATCATGTCTTCTGTATGCTTTACCAATATTACCGGTGTTTTCCAGAGCAACACGACCGATGCCTAATTTCATCAATTTTTGCTTTAATTCATGACATTTGGCCATAATTTCCGGGCTGTTTTTCTTTAACGGAACAATGGCAACCTTAATTGGAGCTAAGTGCTTCTTTATCTTCATTACGATACGGGAATTCCCGTTACCCAAATCTTCTTCATTATAGGCTTCAACCAATATTGCCAACATACCTCTGTCTATACCCATTGACGGTTCAACCACAAACGGAACAAGCCACTTGTTTTCTTCTTCATCACGGATGCAAAGTTTGGTAGTGGAATCATGGTTTTCATGACACTTGGCTTCCAAATTGAATTCTTCTTGTGATTTGGTATGATTACCCAAATCGTAGTCACGACGGTTAGCCACACCTTCCAATTCATCAAAGCCCCAGGGGAACTTGTATTCAATATCGGTGCAAGCTTTGGCATAGTGAGCCAATTCATCAGGCTGTTGATCGTATATCTTTAAGTTTTCAGATGAAATACCTTGGTCTTTCCACCATTGGATACGATTTTGTTTCCATGTTTCGTGCCACTTTTCATCTTCACCCGGCTTTACAAAAAATTCCAATTCGGCTTGTTCAAATTCTCTGACGCGGAAAATGAAATTCTTTGGGGTGATTTCATTTCTAAAACTTTTACCGATTTGGGCAATACCGAACGGTAACTTTCTGGAGGTGGCATCAATCACATTTTTGAATTGAGTAAAAATGGCTTGAGCTGTTTCCGGGCGCAAATAAGCTACGGCATCTTCATCGACAACGGGGCCTAATTGAGTTCTTAACATCAGATTGAACGGACGAGGCTCAGTCAAATCAGTGGAACCGCAGTTGGGACATTTACCGTTTATATGGTCTGCTCTGAAGCGACCTTTACAATTTTTGCAATCAACCATCGGGTCTGAGAATGTATCTTCATGACCGGAATAGTGCAACACTTTACGGTTGGTGATAATGGCGGCATCCAAACCTTCTACATCATCGCGCTCATAAACCATAGCACGCCACCATGCGGCTTTGATGTTATTTTTTAATTCAACACCCAGTGGACCGTAATCATACAGGCCTTGTAAACCACCGTATATGTCTGAATTTTGAAAAATAAAACCTCTTCTTTTACAGAGTGAAACCAGCTGTTCCATTTGTGTTGCTGCCATTTTTTACCTCTTTATATCTGAAATTAACTAAAAACTAACCGATGTTTTATATCATATTATTATAAATTGCAAGAAAGTTATTGAGGAAAAAATGAAAAATACGATTGTTGCGTTTGCTTATGATTTTGATGAAACTCTTTCCACAACCTACATGCAGGATTATGTTTTGATTCCGGAATTAGGAATGAGTCCGAAAACATTTTGGAGAAAAGCTAATGCCTGGTCTGTTGAAAACTGTGCCGATCAAATTACGGGTAGCATGTATTATTTTATGAAAACAGCAAAAGAAAAAGGTGTGCGTTTGACACGTGAGAATTTTCAATATTGTGGAACATTAGTGCAATATTATAAAGGTGTAGAGGAGTGGTTCGAACGGATTAATGAATATGGTAAAAAGTTAGGGCTTCAAATCGAACATTATATTATATCTTCTGGTTATGAGGAAATTCTTTGCGGAACATCGATTTGTAAATACATCAAAGGTATGTACGGGTGTTCGTATGCCTTCGGTGAAGACGGAACACCGGTTTGGCCGGCCAGAGTTGTTAATTATTCCACTAAAGTGCAGTATCTTTCCAAAATCAATAAAGGCTTGGGAAAGTTAGATGACAGGTTGGTTAATGAGTATATGGAAGATAATCAACGTCGTATTCCTTTTTCTCGCATTATCTACTTTGGTGATGGAATGACGGATATTCCTTCAATGAAGTTGGTTAAAAATCGAGGGGGTAATGCTATAGCGGTTTATAAACCGAAAAGTGTGCAAAGAGAAAAAGCTATTAAGCTCTTAAAAGATGATAGAGTTAATTTTGCTTTGCCTGCTGATTATTCTGAAGGTACGGCTATTGATACAGTCGTTAAAACTATTTTGGAAAAGATTGCCACTGAACGTAATTTGGAAGAACTTAAGAAAAAAGAAGAACTTAAGAAAAAAGAGAATATCTGAAGCTTTTAGCTTACCAACCACTAATGGCTTTGTCATGATTAACCTTTTTTACAGTTTCATCGTAAAAGAGGTCACTTTCTATGATGTCATAAATTGTGTATCCATTTATATCCGGGATGTTCGGATTAGCGCCACCTTTAATTAAAAGCTTAATAGTTGAGGCCGGATAATCATGTTTGACAGCAAACAGCAGAGGTGTATCACCATTTTCATTTTTTATATTTAAATCTTTTTGCTTTTTGATGATTCCTTCAATAATATCGACGGAAAAATCTCTGTTAAAGGCATACCAAAGAGGATAGTCTCCGGTGGTATTTTGTGTATTAACATCTGCACCGCCCTTTAACAGAGCCAGAGTTATATCATCATTTCCTTCATTTTGTAGTTGATACCATAGTGGAGTTTCATTGGTATTATCGACTTCATTTGTATCAGCACCGTATTCTATGAGCATATCAATAATTTCTGCGGGCAATTGCTTACGAATGGCCAGCCATAATGCAGTTTTGGCTTCATGGTTATTTTGATTAACAGCGGCTCCAGCCTCTAGCAGCGTGGCTATGAAATTTTTATCGGCATTATTTTGGATGGCATACATCAGCGCAGTATTGCCGTCAGTGTCGGTGGCATTTATGTTAAGGCCGTTTCTTGTGAGGTATTGCGCTTTAGTTATTTGAGCAGAAACATCGTTTGCAGATGTCGCATTTTGGGCTAAAATCATGAGCGCATTTTTACCACCTAAACATTTGGCATTTGGGTTAGCATTGGCATTTATCAAATGCTCTAAAACCAATAAAGAGTTATTATTGCGGGCGGCATTCAGCAGAGGTGTACACTTTTCTTCATCTAATACATCTACGTCAGCTAATTTTTGTAAAGCATCGGCCACGGCTTCTTCCGGATTATCTTTGTAAATACTTTGTTTAAGGGCATTATTGTAGCGAAGATGATTTTCTGCAATGAAATTAAATTCGTGGAGCATGCGTTCTGAGATGGTTTTATATTCGTCAGAAGGAAAGTTAAACATTTGCAGATATTGGCGTTTATGATAATAATCCAAAACGCTTATGCCTTGTTTGTCTGTAGCGCGATAGTTGGCACCACGCTTAATCAGATATTTCATGGCTTTATCTCTGCCGCGGATGGCGGCGGCCATTATCGGAGTATGTCCTTGTGGATCTCTAAAATTGGGATTTGCTCCATTATCAATTAAAGTTTGAAGAACGGAAAGTCTGCCATTTTCATAAGCTGATAATATCAGTGCGTTATAGCCGTATTTGTTAATAGCATTCGGTTTTAAGCCAAAATCTATAAGAGTGTCTAGTACTTTAGAAGAAGGATTAAATGCTGCTGCTATGATGAGAGCAGTGTTGTTTTCACTATCTCTTTCGGCGAAGTTTGCACCATTGTTGAGAAGTGCTTCGGTAATGGCGGCAGAAGGATTGTTGGCTGCTGCCACAAATAGTGCTTCTTGTCGGGGTGTGCAATGTGTTTGAATATCAGCGCCATTTTCTATTAACATTAGTAGTGATTGCACATCTTTGTATTTTTTTACGAGGTATAACAACATCGTTTGCCCATTTTCGTGGCAAGCATTGATGTCTGTCGTCGAAGCAATCCAATTTTCCATTTCTTGCGAGGAAAATTTAAGTCCTAAACGTACTTTTTTTAATAAATTACCGGAATAAACTTGCGATGTATCATCTGAAGCAGTTTGTTCTGAGTGGTCATTTGCTGAAGATAAACCGGATAGTATTTTTTTTGCTGCAGGAAGAACTTTTTCGATTTTTTCAGCTGTTTTTTCATCTTGAGGGTGTCCTTCAGAAAGTTTATCTTTGGTGTTTTCTTTTTTATTGGGGGTATCTTTATTTGCTTTTTCTTTTTTGGATTTTGCTTTTTTATCGCGGCTGAACCATGAGAAACTTATATCATCGTCAAAATCAACACTTTGTGCCGGATATGCTGCAACAAGTGTGCAAAATAAATATAAGCAAAATACAAGACGAATCTTTACAGGCATAATGATGTAATCTCCTGAAACAATTTATATCACTCTATCTTTTTTATACTATTTTTCAAGCGGTTGAAGGATGAAATCCACACTATATTTTTACCTGATAGAGGCGGACATTGTCAGGCATATCTTCTACTTCTTTTAAGAATGGCGGAATATTTTCTTGTTTGATGATACGATAGTAAAGTTTATTTTTGTTTTTTTCGGTCAACGGATAAGCCGCTTTATTGTAGTTATCAAACAACAAAATTTGTGTTATCTGATGCTTTAAAATGATAGGAATGGCTTCTCCCGGTGTTTCAGCATTAAAAAGTTTTAGCGTATCTAAAATTCCTTCTTTGTTGTTATGATATGGAGAGGCAACAATGTTAACGTCTGCATCCCATATATAGCGAGGACCAACAAAGAAATCACTAGCCAGAGTTCCGCCGATATTTTTGACGGCATAAATAATGTTTTTGTCATAGACACTTTGGAATTTGGTTTCTCTTGTTTTTAAGGAGAAGGGAATCATTGCCGTTATTTGTAGAATGAATATACCTAAAATGAGGTAATATAGATATGCCGGGAAATTGAGATTTTTATTTATGGCATAAGTTGATCTTTTGTATAACCAATCAATCCACGCAAGTATTGGTAAAATGCTGTATAATGGAATATAATTCGTAAATCTTGCTGCTAATAAGGACAGAATGAGCATCGGTGTAGCAATTATTAAGTTAAGAGTCATTAAACGTTGATAAGGGCGTTTTTTGAGCATGTATATATTGAGTACCAATGCTATCAACGCACTAATCCACACAGGTATGATAGTTGAAAGTCCAAAATTATAAATTCTGCGAAACTCAGAACAGTAATTGAAAAACAAATCTTTTATGTTTTCATCAACCGGATAATTCAATATCTGAGGACCGAAAATAACGGACAGCATTAAGATAAAGCCGAGTGAAATACTCCATAAACTCAGTAGTTTCAGCTTGGGTGTGTGGATTTTGCTCATATCTAATATCCACAAACCGGCATAAGCCAACCAGGCTGCGGCAACAATTAAAATCGATAACCGGTTGTTATCTGCATAAAACCATCCCTCATGAGGTGGATTTAACAGCCAAAAAACAGTGCAGAAAAAAGCAAAATATTTTGTAATTTTCAGCGGTGGTAACAGGGATAGATTTTTAAAGACGTAAAGATATAAGTAAAATGTGAGAAAGACAGCGTATAAAATAATACCTTCTACCGAAACAAAGGTGCATAAAGCAAGTGTTAATCCGAGCCATCTTAAATATCTGTTTTGGTGTTTTTTGAGCCAGCATAATATCAGTGATATGCTATAAATCGGCAAGCATAGTAAAAGGGCATGATGGTCCGGATGCGACGGAGAAGTAAAAATTTGAACGTTGATGTTAATTAGGAATAAGAGAATGCCTATAAGGGTGAGGTAGATATTAAATATTCGGCGTAGACCGTAAGTTAGGGCTATAGTAGCTAAAATTCCAAAGCATGGGGCAATAAAAATACCGCTGAAAAAGATGCAGTCTTTGAGTTCTTTCATATATTGAAAAGGCAAAGTAAACAGGGTCCAGATAATGTCCATCGGTCTGGTCCAATGTAAATATTCACCAAACGGGTAATTGCTTTCGTATATCGGTTGTTCCCAAAATGTTGGGGCTAACAGCCAATGATATACTCTAAGGGCACGCATGTAACCGTCGCCATCGGCATAAGCACCATTCCATTGTGTGATAGGATCATAGAAAAGTGCCCATACGGCCAATGTGGAGGCAATCAGAAAAATATTTCTTTTAAGAAAACCGGTTAATTTTTTTAAATTTTGATAATAAAGAATTGTTTTCTTATCAAAACGATATGTAGATGGACGCATATGCCTCTCCTCTGTTTATATTAGCTCTTTTTTTTGTAGCAGATAAAAAGAAAAAATAAAATAAAATTTTATGAAGAATTATTGTCGGTGAATAAGTGATAATATATTTAATAAAAAAGCCGGTAATGCATACCGGCTTTCTTGAGTGGTAGGGGTGGAGAGACTTGAACTCTCACTCGCTGAGCGAACAAGATTTTGAGTCTAGCGCGTCTACCAGTTCCGCCACACCCCCATCGAACAGGAATGTTTTTTAACTTATATTTTTTTCATAGTCAATAGTTTTTTTTTATTTTTTTTGTTAAAATTGATAGAAGATTAAGTTTTTTTGTGCTATAAGTATGATAGGTATGTAATTTATTTAAGGCTTTTAGGAATATAAAGTGGAAGAACTTGAACAAACAGCATTGGAACTTTTGAAAGAAAGAGAGTTTGAAAAAGCGGCAAAAGCTTATTTGCAGTTGGCGATGTCTTATCCTAAAATGGAAAAATATCTAATTGCTGCAGCAAATTGTTATGATAATCTTGGGGATAAAAAAGTTGCCCTCAGTCTTTATCGCAAAGCTTTGAATATTAATGCGCAATCCGTGACGGCTCTTTTGAATATGTCTACCGTTTATTATGAACTTAAATATTACGATAAGGCTATTGAATTTGCAGAGAAGGTTTTATTTTTTCAAGATAATAATTTTGCTGCATTGATGAACATGGGTAATGCTTATTATGCTTTGGCTAAATATCAGGAAGCGTTGTCTTTTTATCAAAAAATGTATGATATCAATGCTAATTCTTATAATGCCATTCTTAATTTAGCCAATACTTACTATAATTTAGGGTTGTTTATAGAAGCTATTGACTATGCTCAAAAGGCAATTGAAAAAAGGCCGACAAGTGCGGAACCTTATATCGTGGCCGGTAATTCTTATATAGAACTTTTTAAGAATGAAGAGGCATCAAATTATCTTAAGAAAGCATCGGAACTTTCTTCGGCATCGGAATGGTTGTGTAATTCAATTGCTAATTTGTTTCAAAAAATGGGAAATTGGAAACAATGTTTGCATTATGCCTGGAAGGCAATTGCGCTTAAAGGGCAAAATGTGACAATGGATGACCATATTAATTTTGCTTATTTTCTCTATGAAGCAGAGGAAGATGAAGGAAATTCCGCACTGGTTGAGAAATATCTTTCTCACTGGGAAAAGAATTTTGCTGATAATCCGGTTATTCGTCACGTGTGTGCCGCTTTGCGAAACACACAAGATGTTTCGGTGATGGATTTATCATATCTGAAGGGGTTATTTGATGGTTTTGCTCCTTCTTTTGATGACGTTTTAGGTGAATTGGAATATAAAGTTCCGGATTTAATTGCTATCGGCTTAAAAGATTGTCTTAAGACCAAACTGTTTAAAAAACGTCGTATTCTTGATTTGGGGTGCGGAACGGGACTTTGTGCGCAGGCTCTTAAAACTTATTTTCCGAATGAAGAATTTTATGGGGTGGATATTTCTGATAAAATGCTTTATGAGGCAGAGAAGAAAAATATCTATAAACAACTTTTTGCCACAGATATTATCAGCTTTTTGACAGATAATGAAATTTTGTTTCATGCGGTAGTTGCCGGCGATGTGCTGACTTATACCGGAGATTTGAAACCATTATTTCGCGAATTGACCAGAGCAGTAAAATTTGAAGGTTTCTTTGCTTTTTCAATTTCCAAGAATATGGTCAATAATAATGACTATTTCTTAATGCCATCGGGAAGATTTGTGCACACCTTGCAATATGTTTTGCGCCTTTTGAAATATTGCGGTTTTAAGGTCATTTCAACAGAAGAAACCATCTTGCGTCATGAAGGAACACGTGATGTAGAGGGATATGTTATTGTGGCGCAGAAGGAAATAGAAGTGGTATTTGAATAAGGGTACTTGCATAATACCTTTTATAATTGCAAAAAAAAATCCCTCATCATGAGGGATTTTTTTATGACTTTATCTGCTATGAGGTGAGCGACGAGGACCGGATGGAGCTTTTCCTCTGTTGATAGCATGCTTAATTCTGCCTCCAACTGCGTTACCTGTCTCTAATACATCACCTACTGTTTCTCCTATGCGTACTGCAGTACCGATTGCATAATCGACCTGGTCCATTGTCCGGTTAATATCATCCATTTTTCTATCCCATTCATCACCATAGGCACCGTATCCGCCGCCCGGGTAATAACCGCCAAATCCGTTTTCGTGAGCTATGCAATATTCTGAAACACCACGGGTATAATGGTCTTCTGCCTGAGCGATAGTGCATCTGCTGGCAAGATTATATCTTCCGTGAGAGTCCACTGAATAGTAGTATACAAAACATGGTCCATTGTTTGGGGTCTCGTTAGGATTAATGAAAGCTCCGGCATATCCCGGTTTTAAACCATGGCTGTAAACACGGTCAAATTGTAATGCAACCCCGTTCATGGTAGGTCCTGATGCTCTGGAGGTGCTGGATGCACGTGCACCATAAGATGCATCATAACTGGAGGATTGTGATTGTTGTACACGGTAGGTTGTGGTGGTAGTTGTAGTTGTAGTTGTTCTTACCTGAGTTGTTCCACCACCTAACATTGCAGCTTCTCTTTGTGAAACAGGTTCAAATCTAACACCGGTACCGCTGTTTTTGGCAGTTAATCTTTGTGCAAGCTCAACGCTTCCTTTGTTGTAACCACCGCCGGTTTGAGCAGAAGCTTCCAAAGCAAAACTACTAACACCGGATGCCAGAGTTAGCAACGTAGCTACTTTAACGGCTCCATGGCTAACTGTTTGTTGTGCATTTTTTGCAGCCGTTTTTGCTTTTAGAATGATATTCCTTTTGGCTTCTTTTACTTTTTTTTGTATTTCTTCTAGTGTTGACATGACAACCTCCTATCCTCGGTGTTAATTTTCTTTATTGTATCATGATTTTAATATTGTGGCAAGAGTTTTTTGATGAAGCTTTGTCGATTTTCATTATATTGTTTTTATGATATTTTAACCTTATGAGGCTAAAATACTTTGGTGTTGTAGCAATAAAACAAACGAGGGCAAAATGCTTGGCAAAGAAGCGCATATTTTGGAACAATGGAGAAAGAAATACTTTTTACAGGCATTTATTGTGGCCTTGATATCTGTTTTGGTGATTTTAGCGGGGATTAGCCGGCTTGATTTTGGAGGATTTAAGCTAATTTTGATATTGGCGGGGTTGGTTGTTTTTTATTTGATGATTAAATCTTTGCAGGAGGATTTGCAAACCAGAGGAGAAGCACTAATTTTGGCGAAGAGCGATATCTTGTTTAATCATCTTTCTTTTGACTATGGTAAAGGTATAGCAGACAATGCACTGCATAATCAGGAAATGGTGGCGCCATATAAGAGCAGAGAATGCAAAAATGTTATGTCCGGACAAAGGTTCTTAATTGAGGAAGATTGGCTCTATACAGCAGTTTCAAAAAAATTTTTGACAGTTTACAATACATCTTTTCGAGGTGTAATTTTGGAGATAAGTGCCGGTAATTTGCCATCTTCGTTTAGCGGAGAAATTTCTAAAGCAAAAGGAAGACTTTTGCCTGTAGGCGGAGGGAGTGTTTTGCTAAAAAAATACGGCTTGGAAAAAGATATGGCGGCATTGTTTGACTTGTTTGCGGCAAATAAGGTGAAATTATTTGTTTATCAGGGAAAAATTTATTTTTGGATAAGAAGTGAGGCAAAGATTTTTTATCAATTTTCGTTGTTTAAGGTTAATTCTATCGGAAATTTTGTTAAAAGAACGGAAAAAATGCAAAAGTTGATTCTAAACTTTGTTAAGGTTTTTGCCAATGAATAAATTTTGACATTTGGAGGCTTTTTTGTTATATCATTTTTGGTTAATTTTATGAGGGGAGTTTTACTATGAAATTTGGGGCATTTTGTTTAGCGGCGGCATCAATGTTAGCAATTAACGCTTATGCCGGAGAAACGGAAATTACCGTTTATAATCAAAATTTGGCACTTTTAAAGAAAACACAATCGGTTGACCTAAAATCGGGTGTCAACGAAGTTGTTTTTGATGAAATAGCGCAAGAATTAAAGCCCGAATCGGTATTTATATACGGAAACGGTATTCAGGTTTTAGAACAAAATTATGATTATGCCGGTATCAATTATATGACGATGTTGAATGCTAATATCGGTAAAGAAGTTAAAACTGTTCGGCAAAATCCCGATAATGGTGAAAATATCTATGAAAAAGCCACATTATTGGCCGCCGACGGAATGGCACCAGTTCTAAAATTTGATTATGGTATTGAAACTGCCTTTCCGGGACGGGTTGTTTTTGATGAGGTCCCGGCAACACTTAATAGTACACCAGTGTTGATGGCAAAAATTAAAGCGGAAGTTTTGGGGCAGACCGACTTAAATCTGGCCTATTTGACAAGTGGATTTAGTTGGGAAGCCAATTATGTGGCCAAAATTAATGATGAAACAACACTTTCTCTGTTGGGTAGGGCAGCTATTACCAATAATTCCGGTAGCGGTTATGAGGAGGCGAAGGTTAATTTGGTGGCCGGGGATGTTAATGTGGTGCAAAATGTTTTGCGACCGCGATTGATGGCAAAATCTGCAAATTTTTTGAGTATGGATGCGGTAAATGGTACGGATGCAGTCATCGGTGCTCCGATTTCGATGGATAGCTATTACATCTACAATATTCCTGGAACAACGTCTCTTAAAAACGGACAGATGAAACAAATATCCTTTATCGATGCGGCAAAAGTGAAATATGAAAAAGAAGGTGTTTTGGCCTCATCTATTTATTTTGGTGGCAGTAAGTCTTTTTATAAGGATATTCATCCGACGGTTTATTATCGTTTTGAAAATGTGGAAAGTGATGGTTTAGGAATGCCATTGCCAAAAGGAAAAGTCAGCTTTTATGCGCAGGATGACAATAATTCTATGCAATTTATCGGTGAAAATACCATAGGCAATATTGCCAAAGGGCAGAAAGTTTCTTTGCAAATCGGGAAATTTTTTGATGTTTTTGGTGAGGGCCAGGTCAAAGAAGTAACTAAAGTTGATGAGAAAAGTTATAAGAAATCACCGACTGACAAGTGTCAAAATATTGCGCAAATTTATCGCTATGACATTGTTTATAAATTTTCTAATACAGGCAAAAAGGATGTCAATCTGGTGTTAAAGCAACCATTGGCTAATTCTGCACGTATTTTGGAAGAAACACTTAAAGGGCAGGCCGGTGAAGGAAATACCTATGAATGGCACTTTGTTCTTAAGGCCGATGGTGTACAAGAAATTAATGTGATTGCAGAAAGCTCATTGGAACATCGTGATTGTTCTAATTAGGACCTAGCGACCGCCACCGCCACCACCACCGAAACCGCCGCCGGCAAATCCGCCACCATGACTGGCTATGCCCGGAACTGTACTTGATGGAGGCGTTGCCGTTTGGAAGCACATATCACAGAGTTTTGTTCTAAAGGTTGGATTATATTGGATCTGTTTGCTCATTAAAAGATATGTTTCATCGCCGAATATGTTTTTGAATTTTTTAGTCCAAGCTTTTTCCAGTCCAAGTGCGACCGCGTAAGGAAACAATGCCTCCATATCTCTTGGAGTTAATCGCTTATCCATGGATAAAGCATCTTCTTTTGAGTCAATTTGTTCAGTTGAATTGGTATTGATGGTTTTTAGAAACATCTTTAACCCATCTATTTGTTCTCGTTTGCGTTGTCCGATAATAGTCGGTTGGAACATGAGGTAAGTAAAGGTGAAGGTGATCAGAGTATAGGTAATAAGAGAAATTATTGTTTCTGAGCTACTTCCCATAGCTAAGCAAATGGATAAGAAGGCTATTATCAATAGTAGCATTATGAAAAAATCAGATTTACGTAGGGTAACCTGACTGAAGAAGAAACCGATTATTACTGTTAAATAAAATACGCCTGTGTTTATATATTCAGGAAAAGGAATAAGCATTATGGCCGGAAAAATCATAGCTCCCAAAAAGGTTAAAAAACCTCTGGTATGGTAGTATTCTTTTTTTGCTCTTAAATTTATGTTATGGCTTAAATTTTCTACATATGAGGCCAGTTTTGCGCTTGGTGTGCCGGTCAGTGTTAAGATATTGGGATAATTTTCGCAATATTCTTTTATTTCTCTATCGGTTGTATCTGCACCCGGTTGAGTGGTTAGGGTGTAAAATTTTTTGGTTCCGAATAAGGAGGCAGGGGCATCTGTTTCCATGATTTTTACGGCGTGTTTGTGTAGTAACCATATGATATGAATGAACAAACTGTTTTTCGGCTTTACACCGTTTTCGTTAATGTAGGCACACTCCAGAGGAGTGAGGTCTGAAGGAGGTGTCCAGTCCGGAACAATGGGGCGAGCTTTAGGATCTTTTCCAAAGAAATACCAGACAATTATGTAATATGCTAGCATAATAATGCCTGCAATTATTTGCCAACGTACAATCAAAGGAATGCCGATGTTTACCGTGCCGGTACTGAAAGCTTGTGCGATGGTTACTTCATCTTTGGGAAGGAGGCCTTTGAATTCAAAAGGGGCCCCGGCCGGATAACTTTTATCGTCTAATGCTGTTTGATATCCATATTGCCTGATAACTTTTGTTTGTGGCGGATAGTGTACTTCAGCCGTCACTTTTTCTATTGGAAAATCCCATTTACCGGTAATATTCAAGTAGAGTTCATTGAGATCTTCGTCTTTTATTTTGCGTAGGGCATCATACATGATGTAAGTTATGGTGTAAGTAGAAATAGCCGGAGAGGGAAGGAAATCATTGTTTCCGGTATTTAAGCGAAGAAATCCGGATTTTTTTTCAACAAACCATGGTTCCGGTTTTTCATTTCTGGCAACGGTAATGATTTGATAATGTTCGCCTTTGGAGGTGCTTAAATCTCTGTATATTCCACGCTTTATCTTATTTCCTTCGTGTTGGACGACTATGTTTTCGGTAATAGTTAGGCTACCATCTGCATTGACATCAATATGGCTATGAAAATTCTTAATCAGCTCTTCTGCATGTAATGGCAGTGATAATAGGCAAAATGTAAAAATAATCAGGCATTTTTTATAGTTTGATCGAAACATTTTCTCTCTCGGCTGCGGAAATTTCAAAAAAGGCTTTTTCTTTATATCCCATGGCATTGGCAACAATCAGTTCCGGAAACATGTAAATGGCAATGTTATAATTTCTGACTGCCGCATTATAATAACGGCGAGCATAGGATAAATCTTTTTCAACAGCAGAGAGATTTTCTTGAAGTTTTACAAATTGCGAATCGGATTTTAGCTCCGGGTAAGCCTCGGCTATGGCAAAAATCTTTTGCAATCCGGTGGAAATTTCCGTTTCTGCAGTGGCAAGAGTTTCAATGTTTGAGGCAGAAGAGGCCGTGTTACGCAATTCCGTTATACGAGAGAAAGTCTCTTTTTCGTGTTTGGCATAAAAAGCGGCTATTTTGACGAGTTCCGGAATGAGGTCTCGGCGGCGTTTTAATTGCACATCTATGCCGCTCCATCCCTCATTAACCTGTTGATTTAATTTGATGAGTTTGTTGTATTCATATATGAAAATGACGGTGATAATCAGTAGTGTGTAAATGATGTATTGCATTATAATAATCCTTTCTTCAGTCTTTATCTTCCAATAATCCGGCGATAAACTCTTCTATCTGAGAGGTATCTTTTTTAGGGGATGGTAAAGCTTTTTGTTTTGCGGCAACCTTATTTTCTTCAAGAGCGGTAGTGGCCCCGGTTGCGGTTTGAGTAAGCAGAGTGCTTATATCACCATTAAAAGCCTGTGAGAGAAGTTCTGTTGCCGAAACACCAGATGCTAACATTTGTTCAACAGCTTTGCCGGCAACGGTTTCTACCAGTTTCTTTCTTAATTCTAACTCCAGAGCATCATTTTGTTTTTCTTTCTTTTTATTTCGTTTTTCTTGCATTTTACGTTCAAAACGAGAGAATTCTGCTTCAGGGTTGCCACCTCTTTGGAAATTTGGCAAATCGATCAGGTTGTTTTTGATGTCTACTAAAGTACGGATGCCGTTGTGTTCGCAAGAACGATAAATCATCCAGTCGGTAATCAAATCTTCTTGAATGGCGGTATTGACAATATTATCGGTAAGCGGGTGCTTAAAGGTTACAATAGTGTGTCCGTCCGGTCCTTTATGTGTGAGAATTTTTCCTTCAAGAACTTCTCTGCTCCAGGCGTAAGGGCATTCCGGATGTGTAAGGCGATAAGTTATCATTATGGCAACCAGTGCAATATGCATTTCTTCTAAGGCACGAAAACCGAGTAACAGCGGATTGCGACGGACTTCCGAATTATGAACGGCTTGTTGACAGCAAAACAAATGTAATCTGTAGAGTTCTCTTTCAACCAAAGGAGATACTTCCGGTGAAATTTCTATGGGCATATTGATGGCTTTGTTCACAAAATCTGAAAGTAACATCCGTTTTTTTATTCTGGATGTTGAAGGGAGTTTGTTATCTTTTTCCTGATAAACGGCAACTTCATTACGCATTTGTTGCCATATCGCCGGAGGCATGGTTTCATTGACTTCTTCCAGCTTTTCAATAAGTGTTATTTCAGGTATTATTAAATCAGTTCCCATTTTTTTATCTTAATAATGTTGCAAACGCGGTTATCGTAACATGAATTAGGGGTAGTGTCAAGAGAAACCCTTAAATTTTTTCTTATATTCGATGATAAGGATGACCGGAAATGATGGTTTCTATACGATAAATTTGCTCGCTTAAAACGGCGCGCATCAAAATATGCGGTAAAGTCAATTTGCCAAAAGATAAAATTAAATCGGCTTTTTGACGCGTTTCTTCCAAATGTCCGTCAGCACCACCGATTAAAAAACAAATTTCGGATGAGCCTTCATTCATCCAATTTTCAACGATTGATGCCAGTTCAGGGCTGGTCATATTTTTACCACGTTCATCTAAAACAACAACTTTGGCATTCGGAGCAATGCAGGATTGGAGAAATTTGGCTTCTTCAATTTGGGTGCTGTTATCTTTTTCTTTTATTTGTAGGTTCCATTTTAAGCGTTCTTGATAGCGCTTTATTATCTCTCCTTCGGGAGAAGATGATTTGCATTTGCCGATAACGCCTAAAGTTATTTTCATCTTTCGTTTTCCTCAATCAGTTGGCGAGCGGCATTTCTTCCTGAAGCCAAGGCTTGGACAACCGTACCGCCTGAACCGGTCATATCACCGGCAATGATAAAATCACTCGGAATTGCATCTTTGGGATAATAGGCACCCAGCGCCTCTATGAACATATCATATCCGGACAATAAATAGGTTGTTTCGGGAATGGCTTCGGCTAATCCTTTATCGTTGATGCAATTTTTGGTAGCACATAAAGTGTAGGTTGCTTCTTGTTTTTTTATTTCTGTGACAGATGAGAGATCTCTGATAATGATGTTAAATTCTTTTAATTGTTCTCTATCTCTGTTTTGTATGCGCATATCTTCAATTCTGCGTCGTACAAACAATTCAACACACTCCGAGCCGTTCTTTTTGGCGGTTATGGCACAATCCAAGGCGACTTCTCCGCCGCCGGAGATAGCCACTTTTTTAGCCTTAAATTGCTCCGGATGACAAAGATATGCGGTGTATGGGGTGCAATATTTGTCGCCATTGATATTTAATTTTCTGATTTGAGTTTCGCCCAGGGCAAGGATGACACCATCATATTTTTGGTTAAGAGGTTGAAAATTTGTTATTTCATGATTGAAATAAATATGAACACGCTCATTTTTGGTGATGCGGGAAATCTCATAATCAAAAACTGATTTTGGCAGACGATATTCGGGGATAAGTCTGACTGCTCCGCCCAATATGGATGATTTTTCGTATATATCGATTTGCCAACCTGCTAAAAGCAACTCAAAAGTTGCACCCAATCCAGCCGGTCCGCCGCCGATTACAGCGGCTTTTTTGTTATTTTTCGGAGGAAGAGTAAGCTCAGGATAACCGCCCCGATGCATAATTTCTGCCTGCAGACAGGGAATTTGTAAAGCATTATCCATGCGTGCACGAATGCATGATTTTTGGCAAAATTTATCCGGACAAATCATTCCACAAGTTTGAGGGAGAGGATTTTGGGCAGCAATTATCTTTGCGGCTTGATTAAAATCTTGATTTTTGGCGGCATTAATGAAATCTCTTGGAGAAACACCTAGAGGACAAGCTTTTTCACAGGGCTTTATTTTACATCCCAAACAACGTGAAATTTCGTTATTAAATTCGTCTGCTTGCATTATATCGTCTCCTTTGAAAGTTATTTAACAGAGACAACCTTTGTTCGCAAGCTTTAAAAGTGATAAGGTGGATATTTTTAATAACCGATTTAGCGTAAAAACAAAAAAGAGGTTTACATTATGGTTTGAGCGTGATATGTAGTTTTAGGTTGATTGTCAAGGAGTAAAATTGAGTACCAAAAGCCGAAAATTGAGGGTTCTTTCTCTATTTTGGGATTATATGAGCGCGTTATCTTTGATTGCGCTTTTGGTTTTGCTATGGAATCTGGGTAAAGGACCTATTAAAGTCAATTTTTTAAAACCTTATATTGAACAAGCCTTGACTAATGATGTATCTGACTATGATCTTTCTATCGGATCGGTAAACCTGGAATTGGTGCATTCGGTTCAGCCGGTTGAAGTTATTGCACGTGATGTGGTTTTTAGAGCTAAAGATGGTGATTATGTTATCAACGCTCCGAGGCTTTCGCTTTCTTTTTCGGCAAGAGCGCTATTGAAAGGAATGTTGGCGCCATCGACAATTTCTATTGATAAGCCGGCGATTTCCTTAAACAACGTTTATGGTTTGAAAGAGAAAGATGATAAGGATGGAAAAGAGGATGAGATTGCTGAAAATCAACAGCAGATAAGACTTAAAAAATTAGAATTTTTCTTTAGTCAATTTGAAGATTTTTTGGTTAGGTTTAATTCTTCGGAACGGCTATATTTGGAGAGTTTTATTAACAGTATTGAGTTAACCGACGGAACAGTTGAAGTTAATGAAATTGAGACAGGGCAACAATTTACATTTCAGAATATGAATTTTGTATTTCAGCGCGGCTTATCAGATATTATTCTAAAAACAGGAAGCGCTGTTAGGTTTGATGATCGTACATCGGCGATAGATATGGAACTAAAATATCGACTACTTGATGACGAGGTTAAATACACTTTAAGCTTTTCTGATTTGGTGGTTACGGATCTATATGATGTATTGATGCCGGATAGAAAAGATGTGCGCGCCGTGGATATACCTGTGGACGGACAACTTTCGGCAGTGATTGATTTTGGTAATATATTAAAAAACAAGGAGCATTTTGCAGAGACAATCGGTAATAATATTAAAAATGTCAGTTTTTCGATTGATGGTGGTGAAGGTAAAATCGGTTTCGGTGAGAGTGAAGATTTTGATTATGATGTTTCTTCTTTTAGTTTGGATGGGCAATTGCATGGCGGTTTGGATAAGGTTAAAATCGAAAATGCCAAATTTAATTTTGATGGCAAGGAAGCTGCTCTTACTCTTTCGGCTGAAGGGTTTAAGGATTATATCTTAAATGGTAATTTGGAAGATTTTAAGGTTAATTTTACCGCTAACGTGGGGGATTTTCCGGTTGATGAGTTATCGCTGTTATGGCCGAAATATTTGGGTGAAAAAGCATGGGCATGGTGTCGAGACGGTTTATACGGCGGGCAAATTTCCAATGGCCATTTTTCTTTTGATTTCGGATGGGATAAGAAGAATGGTTTCGGATTACAAAAACTTGTTGGTACTGCAGATGTCAGTGATGCTAATCTGTTTTATTTGGAAGGTATGCCGATTATTAAAAATTTGTACGGAACAGCCAGCTTTGCGCAGGATAAAATAAGTATTAAAGTGGATAAAGGCGTGTCTGACGGGGTTATTGTTACCGGTGGAAAAGTTGTTTTGTATGATTTGGATAAGGAAGATAACTTTATTTCTATTGATTTGACGGGAAATTCAACCATTAGTGATGCGCTTAAACTTATTGACCATGAACCGCTTGGTTTTACCAAGGAAATGGGAATCAATCCGGATGATGTGGCCGGAGATGTTGATGTGTCTCTAAAGCTTGATTTTGAACTGAAAACAGATTTAAAACCACAAGAAATTAAAGTGGAAGTTTTGGGTGATTTGAAGCAGGTAGAATATTTGGGATTGGGAGAAAATAAGTCATTTGTGGCAGATAATCTGAAACTTAAAGTAACAGAGAAAGGATTTGAGTTAAACGGAACGGCTAAATATCAGACAGTTTCGGTAGATTTGGCTTTAAAAGAAATTTTTAATGATGAAAAGTATAAGAGCCGGATTACTGCCGATGTTAAAATTGATGATGTTTCTCTTAAAAAACTGGGGGTAGACAGTGAAATTTTAGCAGCACCTTATTTTACGGGGGTATCCGAGCTTAAAGCTGTTTTAACTTTTTTGCATAACGGTAATTTAGAAGTTTTTGTTGACGGCTCACTTAAAGATGTGGCTATTGATTACGCTTTCTTGGGGTTTGCTAAGGCTAAAGGAATTCCATGTCGGGCTAAAGCAACGATTTTGATTGATAAAGATAAATTAAAAGAAGTAACGGATTTTTCGCTTTTGAAAGCTCAGTTTTCGGCAAAAGGAAAGATGGCAGCTGATGATAAAGGACAATTGAAAACGATTGATATTTCCGAAATAAAAGCACCTAAGGCTTTTGCTAAGGCTAAAATTGATTTGGATTATGAGCCGAAACTTAAGATGAAAGTAACCGTTTCGGGTGATTCTTATGATTTGACAGAATTTTTTGATTCCAAAAAAACATTGAATGCGGAAGAAAAAGCGTTAAAGAAAAAGAGCTTAAAAGATCCGCTTGAAGATGTTATGGATACGGATATTGTGGTCGGGGTTAATAAGCTTTGGACCAATAAGGATGTGCCGATTACCAATTTTGCCGGACGAGCTGAATTACGTAACGGGACAGGGGTTCATAAAATTAATATGGTCGGCAATTACGGTGACAGTCGTGATGTTAAGATGAAACTTGATTTTGAGCCACGTGGTGGTGAGTATGTACTCAATGTCAGTTCCAATAATGCCGGAAGTACATTAAAAGTGTTGCGTTTGTATGAAAATATGAGAGGCGGAAATTTACAGATTGAAGCTAAACGTGATAAGCATAAGAATTTTAAGGGGCATGCTAAAATCAGAGATTTTTCGGTGGTAGATACGCCGATTTTTGCCAAAGTGCTTTCGCTTTCCTCGTTGACGGGAATTGTGGATACGCTGACGGGTGAGGGACTAAGATTTACCCATCTTAATGCACCGTTTACTTATACATTTTCCACTAAGAATCTTTCAACAGAAGAAGCGCGTATGCATGGTCCGGTGTTGGGTATGACGGTGAGTGGTTTTTATAATTTGGTGGATGAGGAAATTAATGCAGAAGGAATGGTTATTCCGGCTTATGGATTGAATACTTTTATCGGCAATATTCCTCTGGTTGGTAAGGTGTTGGCGGGTAAAGACGGTAGTGTTTTCGGTACTAATTATACGATTACCGGCAATTTGGATAAACCGGTTGTTTCCATCAATCCGCTTTCTACATTAACACCTAATTCTATTAAAGAGTTATTTTCTTCAGGAGAATGAGGGAAATGAAGAACAATAAAATAGGACTTGATTTTCATGGCGTTATTTCCGCAATGCCCAGGGAATTTGCAGTTTTTTGCAAAAGTATTCGTCGGAAAGGAATAAAAGTTTATGTCATCAGCGGCGGACCTAAAAAAGATATAGAACAATATCTTCAAAAATATGGTATTGAGTATGATTATGTCTGGGCGATTTTAGATGTTTGCACAATGGAGGGAAATGTCTCTTTTTATGAGGATGGCAGTTTCCAGGTACCAACAGATATATGGAACAAGGCAAAAGCTGAATACTGCGCTTGTGAAAACATAGATTTCCACGTGGATGATTCCAATATTTATGGCAAATATTTTGTGACACCCTATTGTAAATATGACATTTGTAACGGGAGTTGCAGCTTGTCAGACGGATTAAGGGTAGACTTCAACCATCCGGAGGAAGCGGCAGAAATTGTTGCCGATTTTCTTAATTTAACCTCAAAGGAAGATAGAGATTAAATACAACAAGGCAATTGTACCGATGAAGAGAAAATAGAGACAGCTTAAATTTAATGCCCATTCTTCATGTGCCGGTGAGCTGTATTCATTTGTGCCATATCTGTTGGCTTTTTCATCGCCACGATAGAACATGGTCATGATTAAGAATTTTATACCATAATATCCTAAAGCATAGATGGATATAATGAAGCATACATAGGCAAATAAGGCTATTAAGGATACAATGGTCGGAATGTTCATGGTATAAGACAAATCACTAATGTAATTAATGCTCAATAATAATACCCACATGCTAACCATACTCATAAATGCAGGCTCTAAACAATTCTGCCAAGCCAAGCGACCGATATCATGCATACGGCGAATCATCAAAGATCCGAGCGGAAATAGTGGAATGATAAATACTGCATAAAGGATGATTTCAGCTAAGATAATGTGATTTTCTATCATGTTTAAGCTGTAACCTTGGGCATGTGCCGAACGTAAATATCTGTCAGAGAGAACATAACTGCACTGGAGCTGAATGCCCATGGTTAAGATGCTGTTTACAAGCATGAAAATCCAGAGTTCAAATCGAGAAGAGCGACCTTTTAATACAAAAGCTTTTTTCCAACCATCTAACCAAACCTTGAGAATGATTAACGGAGATATGATATCATTCTTTTCTGTTTTTTTAGGGGTAGATTTTACAGCATCTTGTATTACGGGGTTATCGTTGGTTGATGTGGCCTTTTTTGAAGTTTTCTTAGGCGTTTTAATAGTAGCTTTTGCAGATGTCTTTGCAATCTCTTTTTTTGTCATAGTCAAATCCTCCCTGATGAAGTTTTCTTAAAAATAGCAATATATAATTAATTTTTGGTAAAAACTCGGCTTTTTTTATGGATTAAAAAAATGCTTGCCAAAAGAACAAAAGTAGTATATCAGATGATTTCGGAGGTTTATAACAAATGGCTGAAAGTAAGTTTATTGAGATTAAGGGCGGACGGGAACATAATCTTAAAAATATCAATATTTCCATTCCTAAAGATAAGTTGACAGTGATTACCGGTCTTTCCGGCTCTGGTAAATCATCACTTGCTTTTGATACGATTTATGCTGAGGGACAGCGCCGCTATGTTGAAAGTTTATCAGCCTATGCCAGACAATTTTTGGATTTGATGAAAAAACCGGATGTAGACTCTATTGAGGGGTTGGCGCCGGCTATTTCTATTGAGCAAAAAACAACTTCTCATAATCCGCGTTCAACGGTTGGTACGATTACGGAAATTTACGATTATATGCGTCTTTTGTGGGCCAGAGCAGGTACACCTTATTCGCCGGCAACGGGATTACCGATTGAAGCACAGACAGTCAGTCAGATGGTGGATAAAATTTTGGCATTGCCTGTGGGAACAAAAATTATTTTGGCAGCACCTCTGGTGCGTGGACGTAAAGGAGAATTCAAGAAAGAATTTGAAAGTCTTTTAAAACAGGGATATCAGCGTGTTAAAGTAGACGGAGAAGTCTATGATTTGGAGGATGTTCCCGCGTTGGAAAAAAATATTAAACACGATATTGAAGTCGTTGTTGATCGCTTGGTGGTCAAAGGGGCAGAAATGGCCGAACGTGTGGCACAGTCAGTTGAAACAGCCCTAAAACTCGGTGATGATATTTTGTATGTTGAAAATTTAAGCGATAATACGCGTTTTACCTGTTCGGCCAAATATGCTTGTCCGGTTTCCGGTTTTACCATTGAAGAAATAGAACCAAGACTTTTTTCTTTTAATAATCCGCAAGGGGCTTGTCCACACTGTGACGGTATAGGGGCTAAACTCTATATGGATGAAAATTTGGTTATTCCGAATGTCAATCGTTCCATTGCTCAAGGGGCTATTGCGCCGTGGTATGGGTTTAAGTCGGCCTTTTATAAGCAAACATTGATTTCTTTGTGTGATTTTTTGCATATTTCACAAGATACACCATGGATCGATTTGCCGGAAAAAGCCAAAAAGATTATTCTTTATGGTTCGGGAAATGTTTGTGTGCCTCTTTATTATTCTGGGTTTGTTGCTGATAAACCGTTTGAAGGAGTTATTCCCAATATGGAACGTCGGTTTTTGGAAACGGATTCTGCGGCTTCAAGAGAAGAATTATCACATTACCAATCTGCTGCGCCTTGCACTTATTGTAACGGTAAGCGTTTAAGACCGGAAGCTTTGGCGGTCAAAGTTTGTGGTAAAGATATTATGGAGGTTTCCGATTTATCCATTAAAGAAGCGCTTAATTGGTTTTCACATGTGGAAGAACAGTTAAGCATTCAAAAGGCACAAATTGCCCATAAAATCTTGAAAGAAATTATTGAGCGATTGCAATTTTTAAATAATGTCGGATTGGATTATTTGACGCTTTCCCGTCAGTCGGGCGGGCTTTCCGGTGGTGAATCACAACGTATTCGTTTAGCTTCACAAATCGGTTCGGGATTGACCGGGGTACTTTATGTGCTTGATGAACCATCCATCGGTTTACATCAAAGAGATAATGATCGTTTATTGCAGACACTTAACAGATTGCGTGATATTGGCAATACGGTTATAGTGGTTGAACATGATGAAGATGCTATCCGCAGTGCGGATTATCTGGTTGATATGGGACCGGGAGCAGGGGATAACGGCGGTTATGTGGTGGCCGAAGGTACGGTTGATGAGGTGCTTAAAAATAAGAAGAGTTTAACAGCACAATATTTGAACGGGCAAAAAGAAATTGCCGTTCCTAAACGTCGGCGTAAAGGTAACGGTAAGTTTTTGGAATTGATCGGAGCTAAAGCACATAATTTAAAAAATGTTAAGCTTAAAGTACCGCTTGGAACATTGACATTGGTAACCGGGGTTTCCGGAGGCGGAAAATCATCGTTGATTTTGGAGACCCTCTATAAAGCACTTAATAAAGAATTGAATGGTTCACGCGAAACAACCGGGGTATATGATTCACTTAAAGGTATAGAAAATATTGATAAAGTTATTGATATTGACCAGTCACCTATCGGACGTACCCCGCGTTCCAATCCGGCGACCTATACCGGTTTGTTTACATATATTCGGGATTGGTTTGCGGAACTGCCTTTAGCAAAAGCGCGCGGTTATACGGCCGGCAGATTTTCTTTTAACGTTGCCGGCGGACGTTGTGAAGCTTGTAAAGGTGACGGAGTTACCAAAATTGAGATGAACTTTTTGCCGGATGTTTATGTGGAATGTGAACAATGCCATGGAAAACGTTTTAACCGCGAAACTTTGGAAGTGACTTACAAAGGAAAATCAATTGCTGATGTTTTGGATATGACGGTGGATGAAGCGCATGAGTTCTTTAGCAATATTCCATCTATTCGCACACGCTTAGAACTTTTGCAAAAAGTAGGTCTCGGTTATATTCATCTCGGACAACCGGCAACAACACTTTCCGGTGGCGAAGCACAGCGTATTAAACTTTCTAAAGAGCTTTCTAAAAGGGCAACCGGTAAAACAGTTTATATTTTGGATGAGCCGACGACAGGGTTGCATTTTGAGGATATTAATAAGCTCTTAAAAGTTTTGCAAGTTTTGGTGGATCAAGGGAATACAGTTATTGTGATTGAGCATAATCTTGATGTTATCAAAGTTGCCGATTGGATTATTGATATGGGACCGGAAGGTGGCGATGGTGGTGGTAAGATTATTGCCGAGGGAACGCCGGAAGATATTGTTAAAAAGGCTAAGGGATATACCTATAAATATTTAAAAAGTAAAATTTGAGTGTCTAATTGTAAATGGAAGCCTCACGTCGTCGTGTCGTGTACTTCTATGAACACTCGTACTCCTAGGAGGTTTACTTTTATTCATCTCAAATCACTTTAGCCTTAAAGGCGGAGAGGCGCATAATCATTTCGCAAGATTTTTTTACTTTATTTAAGAACAAAAAAGCTAACCGAGATGGTTAGCTTTTTTGTTCTTAAAAATAATGGCAGTAGGTGAGGCCAATTTGCCAACTTTCCTCAAACCACTCCCTTCCAAATCGGAATTCGTCGAGTTCACTTTTTTTGTTTGGATCTTTAGAGTAGACGTATCTGACGAATAACCTCACGTCATTGTTGTTGTCAAAACCGGTATGCAATATGCCGGTTCGCACCCATACCTGTCCACCGACTTTTTCGCACCATGCTGTGTATGGTGCTGACCAAACTGCTACATCTTGGCCGCCGTATTCGCTAAAATTACCTACGTAGTAAAAATTACCACACGAGCGACCGGTTCCGTACAGTAGGTCAAAGCCAAAGCCCATTTTATGTCTAAAACCGGTTTCAATTCCCAGTTTTATCATGAGATCACATGTCATTCCATAGTGATCTTGTTTGTCAAATGCGGCCAGTAAACCTACGTTAAAGGCAAACCCTAAAGGGTTTATTTTGACCTGACCATCTTCTTGGAGACGACCGCGAGCGAATACAACCGAGTAATCAGCATTAAAGCCAATATTTAGCTTCTTTCCTGGCCCTTGTGTGTCGCTGTTGTTATCATTGTCTCCGTTAGTCGCTGTGTCATCCTCGTCGTTATCTGATCCTCCGAGAAGAGACATGCCTATTTTTTGTGTAATGAACCATCTTTTGTTTTTACCAACTGGTACTAAAATGGTTTTTTCTTCAGCAGCCTCATTTTTTTCAAGCAACTCTTGAAATTTTTTAATAATCTTTTCAGCTTCGACAAAATTGTCGGTTTTGTAAGAGGTCTGAGAAGATATTGTATCTTCCGAGATGTTGTCTGTAGCTACATCGGTTGCTACCAGTTCGTCACTATCGACGTTTTGAGCGTACATGCTATGTACGCAAAAAGCCATGACCAGCATGACTGAAACAACTACCTTTTTCATAACTATACGATTAATTAACATAATGATTTTTTGTGTATGCGTAATATATGACATATAGACACAAATGTCAACATTTTTGTATAAAATTTGTAGTAAAATTGAAAAAAGTTTTTTGCTGTGTATAACGGGGAAAATTGTTAATATACTATTGCAGAACGTAAAAGCTGACACTATATTACTGTCGGTATAAATGTGTTTTTTACTAAAGGATGAAGTAATGAGCGGCGAAAATGATATGAATGAAGACTTGACGGCAAAGTTTGCAGAAGAAATTATTGAAGATAAGGAATATCCGGTTTTAGCCTTGCGTGATATGGTGGTTTTTCCGGAGAACTCCGCATCTCTTTTTATCGGACGCAGTATTTCCCTTAAGGCTGCACAAGCTGCTTATCAATTTGATACACCGTTGGTTTTGTTGACACAAAAAGAGGCCGTAACAGAACTTCCCGAAGAAAAAGATTTGTATCATGTCGGTACACTTGCCAGAATTCGTCGCTATGTTGTTATGCCGGACGGAACACTTAATCTTGCCGTGCAGAGTGTTCGTCGTATTAAAATTAAAAAACTTAATTTGTTTGAAAAATATTATACGGCCAATATTGAAGCTTATGATATTACCAGAGGTAACAGTTCTCCTGAAGAAATTAATGCTTTAATGTCTTTGGCTGCAGAAAAATTCAAAAAACAGGCTTTGGATTATTCCAAAATGCCAAAAGAAAGCTTGTTGTTTATTAATGGGACAGGTACTGATGTTAAACAGTTGATTGCAACTATTACTGGGCATTTGGAGTTAAAAGCTTCCGATAAACAGGATTTATTGGAAAGCAATACAGAAGCCGAGATGTTGGAGAAAGTTATTTCTGTTCTCAGCAGAGAAGGGGCTAGATTGGAAGTTGAAAGCAAAATCAAGGACCGTGTGCGCAATCAAATGGAAAAAAACCAACGAGAATATTATCTCAATGAACAGATGAAAGCTATTCAAAAAGAGCTTTCCGGTTCGGATAATCCTGAAGAAGATGAATTTACCAGCTATAAGAAAAAAATTGAAGAAACAAAGCTCTCTAAAGAGGCTAAAACAAAGGCTTTGCAGGAATTAAATAAGTTAAAGTCAACCGGTTCAATGAGTCCGGAAGCAACCGTTATTCGCAATTATTTGGATTGGTTGGTTAATTTACCGTGGGGTAAATATTCGCCGATTAATCATAATTTGCAAAAAGCGATTAATATTTTGGATGAAGATCATTACGGATTGGATAAGGTTAAAGAGCGCATAATTGAATATTTGGCAGTGCAAGCACGTTCGAAAGCATTGAAAAGCCCTATTTTGTGTTTGGTGGGGGCTCCCGGTGTCGGTAAAACTTCTCTTGGAAGATCAATAGCCAGAGCAACGGGACGTAAGTTTGTCCGTGCTTCTTTGGGCGGTATGCGTGACGAGGCAGAAATTCGCGGTCATCGTCGTACCTATATCGGAGCGATGCCGGGCAAAATTATTCAAAGTATTAAAAAAACAGGTACTTCTAATCCGTTGTTTTTATTAGATGAAATTGACAAATTGGGTTCTGACTGGCGCGGGGATCCAAGCTCAGCGTTGTTGGAAGTGTTGGATCCGGAGCAAAATTCCACCTTTAATGATCACTATTTGGATGTGGATTATGATTTATCTAAGGTGATGTTTGTAACTACAGCAAATTCACTTGATATGCCGCGTCCTCTGTTGGATAGAATGGAAATTATTCGTATTGACGGCTATACCGAGCAGGAAAAAACAGAAATAGCTAAACGTCACCTTATTCCTAAGGTTTATAAAGAAAATGCCATCAAATCGGATGAACTGTTGATTACCGATGAGGCAATTATTGACATTATTCGTTATTATACTTCTGAGTCCGGTGTAAGAAATTTGGAACGCAAGTTGGCTTCTATTGCTCGTAAATGTGCTAAAGAATTGATGCTTGATGAAAAGCAGAAGTTGCCGATTAAAGTTGATTCTAAAAACATTGATAAGTATCTGGGTGTGCGTATTTATCACTATGGAGTTAAAGAAGAGAAAAATCATATCGGCGTAACCACCGGTTTGGCTTGGACAGAGGTCGGCGGTGATATGCTGTTTATTGAAGCGGTGGATATGCCGGGTAAAGGGCAAATTAAACAAACCGGTAAATTGGGTGATGTGATGAAGGAATCTATTGATACGGCTTATTCGGTGGTTCGTTCTCATGCTTTGCAATTGGGTATTAATCCGGAAGTTTTTGAAAAGACGGATGTGCATGTTCATGTGCCGGAAGGTGCTACACCTAAAGATGGTCCGTCAGCCGGTGTGACAATGTACACCACGCTTGTTTCGGTATTTACCAAGATTCCGGTAAGAAATGATGTGGCCATGACCGGAGAAATTACGTTGCAAGGACGCGTTTTGCCGATCGGCGGCTTGAAGGAAAAATTGCTTTCGGCTTTGAGAGGCGGAATTAAAACGGTTATTATTCCGAAAGATAATGAAAAAGATTTGGCCGAAGTTCCGGAAATTGTGAAGAAGGAATTAAAGATTGTATTGGTCAGCAATGCATCGGAAGTTTTGAATGTAGCATTAGAATGTCCGGTTAAGCCTATTGAAGTACCGAATGCTTGTGCTGTTTCAACTGAAGTCAGAGCAAATTAATTACTGCTTGACACAAAATAAGCTATTTGCTATCTGTCTCTATTAAGAGGTATAAAAATGGCAAAGAAAATTAAAAAATCAGATTTTATTGCAACGGGGCAGATTGCTGTTAATCGTCGCGCAACGTTCGACTATGCCATTGAAGAAACTTTTATTGCCGGTCTGGAACTTAAAGGGACAGAGGTTAAGTCATTGCGTTTGGGAAAAGCCAGTCTGACTGATACCTATGGTTCATTTGAGAATGGCGAATTGTTTATTGAAAATTTAAAAATTGAGGAATACAGCAACAGAGGGTATGAAAAACATGATGCCAATCGTAAGAAGAAGTTGCTGCTAACCCGCCATGAAATCAATAAAATTATCGGTGCTATGTCTAAGCGCGGTTATTCCTTAGTAGCCAAAAAACTCTTTTTTGATGCACACGGCCGGGCAAAACTTGAAGTCGGGTTGGGTAAAGGTAAAAAGCTCTATGATAAGAGAGAAACTATCAAAGAGCGGGATATGGCGCGTGATATGCGTCGATTTTAGTTTAAAAATTTTATAATTCTCTATAATGGCAAAAATGCGCTTAAATGCGTGTGTAATTGGCTTAAAATATAGAAATATTAAAATAAATATATTAAAATTAATACATATAATTCACATTTTTTGCTTGACAATAGACAAAAAAATGTTAGTGTTGTCGCCACAAAAGTACAATTATGGACCATTATTGTTTATTATTTGAGGTGAGCAAAGTACTTTTGGCAAGTGAATTGATTTATCTTTAGTTTTACTTAAAAAAAATTTTAAAAAAATGAAATCAAACAATCAAGAAACATCTGTTGTACCAGGTGCAGCAGAATGGCAGGAGTGCCAAAAGCACGAGGAAATTTTGGCTAAAATCAGTACCGTGAAGGGCTTTCGTGAAATAGATTACAGTGGGCCCTATGTGACATGGCGCGAGGTTACTCTGCCACTGGAGGTTTTGCAAGAAATTGTAGAACGAGGAAATCATGATGAGATTATGGCGCTGATTAAGGCTTATAATTTCGCCGTATCTGATGAAGACCAGCACCAAGCCGGTCGTCCAAGCTACCTTTCTATGCCGGAAGAAATTCAAGAAATGATTGCAAAACGTGGCAATCAGGAGGAAATTGAAGCGTATCTTTCGTGCCAGGGATTTGGGGCTAAAGGGCAAGAGGTTATTATCAGTCGCGGTAATCATGAGGAAATCTGGGTGTATGTTTCAAGGCACGGTCTGTTGCCTGAAATGCAACGTAAGCTCTTGGAACGTGGCAACTACGAAGAAATTGCAACACACATCAAACATCACAGTCTTGCCGACCAATTCATCTTCGAGATGATCGATGATGTATATTGGGATAATGACAGACGGCTGTTTAATTTGTATGTTGAAAATCGTGAACTTCCGGTCTATGCGCAAGAGCAGATGCTGAAGATCCTTCCCGGCTGGGTGGTTATGGATTACATCAATAGCTATGGCCTATGGAACGAAACACATGCTTGTCTTGTACGCAAATGTGATACAGAGGTGGTGGAGGACTATTTTAAGAAACACCATTACCTTTGTCCGGAGGGCGAAGATGCCTTGGCAACGCTGAGTGATCTTGATAGGCGTAGAACTCTTATCAAAGCGTATATGCGTTACTGGAAGAATGGTAGATTTCTTCCTAAAGATCATTTCTTGACAGCGCTGTTGCTCGATGCCAGAAACAATCGTGATGACATTGCTCAGGTGCTCTTGCATATGCCTTATACCGAAGATTTTATTCACAGTAATGTGATGGAAGACATCAAACTTGTCAGGGAAGGCAGTTATGAGGCAATTATAGAGCGCATTAAGACAGAGGAACTTTTGCATATTAGGGCTCTTTCAACGCTGTTTTTTGAGAGAGATGAAGAGCTGTTCTTTACCTACATTTCAGGATGTGCCAAAGGGAACTATTATCTTTGTTAAAATTATGCCGGTTGAATCTTTGAAGATTCAATCGGCATTTTTTTTGCTTATTCGGGGTATGATTTTTGTTGTTGAGAGCGGTTTAACGGCGGAAAGGTTGCTTTTTTTGCTTTACTTTTTGTGGAAGTTGATTTAAACCTCAACCTATATGATTTTTTATTGGGAGATTGAATAAAATGACGGCTAGAACGCGCTTTGCACCGAGCCCGACAGGCTATATGCATATCGGTAATTTGAGAACAGCTTTATATGAGTATTTGATTGCTAAAGCCAATGGAGGGAGCTTTATTTTGCGTATTGAAGATACTGACCAAAAGCGTTATGTTGAAGGTGCAACCGATATTATCTATAATACACTTAAAACCGTTGGAATGAATTGGGATGAGGGGCCGGATATTGGTGGAAATTACGGGCCGTATGTGCAATCAGAAAGATTGCCTTTGTACCAGGAATACGCTCACAAATTGGTAGAATTGGGGGGGGCGCATTATTGCTTTTGTTCCAAAGATGAAGCTGATGAACAGAAGGATGAAGAGGCCAATATTAAATTCAAAGATCCGTGTCTGATGATTACTTTGGATGAGGCTAAAAAAAGAGTGGCTGCCGGCGAATCGTATGTTATCAGACAGACAATCAATAAAAAGGGAAAATCCACTTTTCATGATGTGGTTTATGGTGATATTGAAATTGATTATGATGAACTTGATGAGGGCGTATTGCTGAAATCTGACGGTTTTCCAACATATAACTTTGCCAATGTGGTGGATGACCATTTGATGAAAATTACTCATGTGGTGCGTGGAAATGAATATATTTCTTCCACGCCTAAGTATAATTTAATTTATGAGGCATTTGGGTGGACACCGCCGATTTATGTTCATGTGGCACAGGTGATGAAAGATGCTCAACATAAGCTTTCGAAGCGTAATGGGGATGCGTCTTTTCAAGATTTGGTGGCTAAGGGTTATTTGCCGGAAGCAATTTTGAACTATATTGCTTTGCTTGGATGGAACCCGGGTACGGAACAGGAAATCTTTTCTTTGGCCGAATTGGAAAAGGTGTTTGATGCCAATCGGTTGAATAAGTCACCGGCAATTTTTGATATTACCAAACTTAAATGGATGAACGGGTGTTATATTCGTGCTTTACCGTTTGAGAAATTTCATCAATTAGCAGAAAAAGAGTATGATAAATTTTTAACCCGTAAAGTTAACCGTGAGGCTCTTTCTAAGGTTTTACAACCGCGTATTGAAACTTTGAATGATATTGCTGAAATGGCTTCATTTATTGAAACTTTGCCGTCATACAGTGAAGAATTGTTTATCAATAAAAAGATGAAAACGGATGTGGAAATTGCTAAGAAATCTATTTCTTTGGCACTTCCGGCACTCAAAGAATTGGATACTTGGACAAACGAGGGCTTGTTTGAATGTTTAAAGAAGGTTGCAGAGGAAAATGGTTTGAAAAACGGGCAAGTGCTTTATCCGGTGCGGATTGCCTTAACTGGTTTGGAAACCACTCCCGGTGGTGCAAGTGAAATCGCCGAAGTGCTCGGTAAAGAAGAAACATTGCGGAGATTGGCAATATAGCATTCCTCTTATTTGAGTGGGCTTAGTTGTTTTGCGGTTTGAAAGTTTGTAAATGACGAAAAACACAATCAGACATTATGTTAAGCATGGAATCAGATGGTTCGGACGAACTCGGTTGGTTATAAATTTTATCGGATTGTTGGCTTATCTTTATACTTGGTTAGTGGCAAAGACCGGAAAATTTGAGTTACATAAGCAAGAAGAATTTGAAAATCTGATTGAAGAAAATAATGGTGGCATTTTTGTGGCGTGGCACGGACGTGCATTGATGCTTCCCGCTTTTTGGCGTAATAATCGCACAATGAAAGCTCTTGTTTCTCCGCATGAAGATGGGCGAATTATTGCGCGAATGCTCAAATGTTATCATATCGGAAGTATTGACGGGTCTTCGGACAGAAATGCAACATCGGCCGCAATGGAAATCATTAAAGAATTAAATAATGGGTGCGTGGTTTCGCTTATTTCTGACGGACCACGCGGACCGAATATGCGTCTTCATAAAAGTGTTATCTATTTTGCACAAAAAACAGGTAAACCGATTATGGGTTTTACGTATAGTAGCGAAAAAGCAAAAGTGATGTGGAAAAGTTGGGATGAAATGTTATTGCCGAAACTTTTTAAGAAAGCGGTTGTTTATGGAACAGAGCCGATGTTTGTGCCCGAGAATGCAACAGAGGAAGAAATGGAAAGTTTGAGACAACATTTTGAAAATGAACTTAATAATTTAACTTTTAAGGCCGATAGAGAATGTGGTGTGCCGGAAGTACACCCGGGATTAACTCCTAAAAAAGATCGCCATAAACATCATTTACGTGGGAAAAAGTAGGAGAGAGAGTACGTTATGTTTATACAGGTATATAGAGTTTTGATGAGTATTTTGTTTCCTTTATTGCGAGTAACGTATATTCAAGGTCGCAGAAAAAGAGGCAAAGAACATCCAACACGTTTTAATGAAAGATTGGGAATTTATACGCATCCGCGTCCTCAAGGAAAGTTGATATGGTTTCATGGTGCATCGGTTGGTGAAGCTATTTCTATGCTACCTTTAATTGATAGGCTCTTAAAAGAAGATGCAGGACTTTCTGTTTTAGTGACAACAGGGACACTTACTTCAGCAGAAATCATGGAAAAGAGATTACCACCACGTGCTTTTCACCAGTTTATTCCATTTGATGTGCCGAGTTTTGCAAAGCGTTTTATGGATTATTTTAAGCCGGATGCGGTCTTGTGGTTTGAATCTGAATTATGGCCATCATTGCTTTTTGAAATTCATCGTCGTCATATTCCATTGATTTTGGTTAACGGACGCATTTCTGACAGATCATTTAAATTGTGGAAGAGATTTAAGTTTGCTGCTCGAGAGCTTTTAGGCTGTTTTTCATTTTGCCTAGGACAGTCTATACAGGATAAAAATCGTCTTACGATGTTGGGAGCCAAAAAGACGGCATGTTTTGGAAATATCAAGTATGCCGGAATTCCGTTACCGGTTAGGGAGGATATGCTTAACGGGTTAAGGCAAATTGTCAAAGATAGGCGCGTCTTTTTTATAAGTTCAACACATAGTAATGAAGAAGAGCAGTTGTTGTCGCATATGCCGTTATTATTGCAGATTGTACCCAATGTCTTGACGATTGTTGTGCCAAGGCATCCTCATCGGGGTATGGAAATTGCTGATATGTTTTTGCGTCGCGGATTTAAGACGGCGTTGCGTTCCAAACGTGAGATTATTATGCCTGATACCAATGTTTATGTGGCGGATACAATTGGGGAAATGGGACTTTGGTATGCGGTGTCAGAGGTTGTTTTTGTCGGCGGTTCTCTTATTCCTCACGGTGGGCAGAATTTTATGGAGCCGGCGAGAGATAAATGTGCGGTGGTTGTTGGTCCGCATATGCATAATTTTAAGGAAATGTTGGCCAGAGGTAAAGCGGCACGTGCTGTTTGGCAATTTGACAGTGCTTCTGAGGTTATGGAATATGTTATAGATTTATTGACAAATAACGATTTGTTAGCTGAACGGCAAAAGGATGCGTATGAATGGACGGTTAAAGAATCACAGGTTTTGGATGGTATTTGTGAGGTGCTTAAGAAGGAATTGAAATCATGAATACGCCAAAGTTTTGGAATCATAGCGGGATTTTAGCATTTCTTCTGACACCTTTTTCTTGGATTTACGGGGCGGCAACGCAGTGGCGCTTGAACCATACGAAACCTTATCACAGTAAAGCCAAAGTTATATGTATCGGCAATATTACGGCCGGCGGTGTGGGGAAAACACCGGTGGCGATGGCAGTGGCCGAGCAATACCTTAAAGAGGGAAAGAAAGTATTTTTTGTGACCAGGGGCTATAAAGGCAAACTGAAAAATATTTTAGTTGATTTAAATAAGCATACAGCGGCAGAAACCGGTGATGAAGCGCGTTTGTTGGCCAGTGTGGCACCGACAATTATTACGCCTTTGAGAGACGTCGGGGCTAAGATGGCAGAAGAAATGGGTGCGGAAATCATTATTATGGATGACGGTTTTCAAAATCCGAGGCTTTATAAAGATGAGAGTTGGCTTGTTTTTGACGGAACGGTCGGTATCGGTAACGGTAAGATTATTCCGGCCGGCCCTTTAAGAGAAACGTTGGAAAAAGGGCTTTCTCGTGCGCAAAAAGTTTTGATTATGGGTGAAGATAAAACCGGATTGGCAAAAAAATGTTCTTTGCCGGTTTGTTTCGGTAGGCTTGAGGCTCAGCCGTTAAAGCTTTCAAATAAGCGGGTTTTGGCTTTTGCAGGTATCGGACATCCGGAGAAGTTTTATCAGACTTTGCGCGATAACGGGTTTGAAGTGGTCAAAACGCGTGATTTTGCCGACCATTATGCCTATCAGAGTGAGGATATAGCGGCGCTCAAAAAAGAAGCTTTGGCTGATAATTTGGTTTTGGTAACCACCGAAAAAGATTTTGTAAAATTGAGCAAAGAAGATAAAGAGTGCGTTAAAGTGCTTAAAGTTCGAGCCGTATTTTAGGTTTTAATTTGTAAAAGTTATGAGGTTTTTACGCTTGTAGTGCACCGCTACGCGAACAAAGTTCGCTACTTGTGTGAACAACTAAGTGTTGCTTTAAATAAGTTTTTTGCAACACTAAGAGAAGTTTCGAACCCGCTTTTGCGGTTTCGCTTCCCGTTTATTATGTGGTGGAAATTTTGTTATTGGAGCGGGTAACGGGAATGACCTTCGTTTCACTCGGCCGCACGGGCGCGCATATGCTAAGCATACCGGCGTTCTTCCGCCCGCCTTGCGCTTGTAGTCGAACCCGCTTTTGCGGTTTCGCTTCCCGTTTGTTATGTGGTGGAAATTTTGTTATTGGAGCGGGTAACGGGAATGACCTTCGTTTCACTCGGCCGCACGGGCGCGCATATGCTAAGTATACCGGCGTTCTTCCGCCCGCCTTGCGCTTGTAGTCGAACCCGCTTTTGCGGTTTCGCTTCCCGTTTGTTATGTGGTGGAAATTTTGTTATTGGAGCGGGTAACGGGAATCGAACCCGCATTAAAAGCTTGGGAAGCTCTCATTCTACCATTGAATTATACCCGCGAAGGTTATTTCTCTTAGACAATCTACTTTTATAGATGTTTTGAGCGAAAAGCAATAAGAATGTTTGAAATGTGTATAAATCAAGGCTGAGTGCAAAACGTTTTTGATGAAAAAATACTTGCATTTCTGAAATTTAGTGCTTATTTTGTTGGCAGATTAAATAAAAGGAATTTTTGATAATATGAACGAGTTGGAACAACATATCGGCTATACGTTTCAAAATAAAAAACTCTTGGAGCAGGCTTTAACCCATTCAAGTGTTACTGCGGATATCCATCGTAATTATGAGCGATTGGAGTTTTTGGGTGACCGTATTTTGGGGCTGACAATCGCAGATATACTTTGTCAGACATTTGTTAATGAGCCGGAAGGAAGTCTTGCCCAACGCTTTGTTAATCTGGTTTGTAAAGAAACAGTGGCGGAAGTTGTGCGCGAACTTGATATTCCTCGTTATATTTTGGCAGCTAATACCGACGTTTGTACCAAGGATAATGTGCTTTGTGATGTGGGCGAGGCACTGATTGCCGCGATTTATCTTGATAGCGGAAATATGAAATATGCACGCGATTTTGTACGTCGGTTTTGGCAACCGCATATTGATAGGAAATCGCAACCGAAAAAAGATTATAAAACCCTTTTGCAAGAAAAAGCCGCTCTCTTAAAAATGCCGGCACCGGTATATGAAGTGTTGGAAAAAAGCGGTTTGGACCACGCGCCGATATTTGTGGTGCAAGTTTGTTTGGGCACTACTTGTGCAAAAGGAAAGGGCTCATCAAAGAAGCAAGCCGAGCAAGAGGCCGCTGCCGCGATGCTTGAAATGTTGGGTGTTCATCATGAATGAGTGCCAAATGAGTGAAACACGTTGCGGTTTTGTTGCTCTTTTGGGCGCACCTAATGCCGGTAAATCAACACTGACCAATAATTTTGTCGGCTCAAAGGTCAGCATTGTTTCGCCCAAAGCGCAGACAACCCGTACCACCATTAAAGGTATCGGTATTTGGCATGATACGCAAATAATTTTTTTGGATACGCCGGGTATTTTTAAGCCGAAACGTCGTTTGGATAGGGCTATGGTTGCTTCTGCTTGGACCGGGGTCGGGGATGCGGACATTGTGGTTTTGTTGGTGGATGCCAAACGCGGGTTTGATGATGAAACGCGCGCCATCATCGATAAACTTAAAGAAAATAAAATTGATGCGGTGTTGGTTTTAAACAAATGTGATTTGGTAAGTAATGACAGATTGTTGCAATTGACGGCGGAAATAAATGCGGCATTTTCTTTTAAGGAAACATTTATGCTGTCAGCCATGTCGGGTAAAAATACGGATGAATTTTATGATTATTTGGCAGCAAATTTGCCGATGAGCCCGTGGTATTATCCGGAAGAACAAATGTCTGACATGCCGCTTAAACTGTTGGCGGCAGAAATTGTGCGCGAAAAGTTGTTTCTTTATCTCAGACAAGAACTGCCTTATGCACTAACGGTGGAACCGGAACTTTGGGATCGTCGCGAGGACGGATCGGTTAGGGCCGAAATGACAATTTATGTGGAACGTGATGGGCAAAAACAAATTATTCTCGGTAAAAACGGTTCTATGATTAAAAAAATCGGTCAATCCGCGCGTTTGGAATTGGAAGAATTATTAGAAGACAGAATACATCTCTTTTTGTTTGTTAAAGTGCGTGAAAATTGGGGCGAAGATAAGGCTCGTTACAGTGAATGGAATTTGGATTTTAATTCCTAAAAATGTGCCTATTGTTGCGGTTTTATATTATACATACCATTTTATCAATAGCTTAATATTTTTGTATGGAAAAATTTTAGAAAATTATTTATCCTTATAGTGTTTCTAACAAAATTATGGAGAGATGAGATGAAAAAAATATTTCTGATACTTTTGATGTTAAGTTCTTCCGTTAGCCTGGCAAAGGCTCAAGTTTCCGGAGGTTTTGAGGGACCTGTAGCTGATGCGCCAAAACAGATAACCATTCAAGAAGCACTGATATTAAATGATGACGATAAGGTAGTTTTAGAAGGTAATATTATCAACAGTTTGGGTGATGAAAAATACACATTTAAGGATGCCACGGGCGAAATCATTATAGAAATCGATGATGAAGATTGGAATGGTGAAAAAGCGACGCCTGAAAATACGGTGGTAATCTTTGGAGAAGTTGATAAAGATATTGATGAACCGACCAAAATTGACGTCGAATCATTTAAAATCAAATAATTAAAATTATTTATTGATTAAGATGTCGCTGCAAAGTATTGTGGCGACATTTTTTGATAAAACGGTAAATTGGGTGAAAAATGTTGTAAACAGTTGCATAATTTGTGTATCTTATGTATGTTTTATTCAGATTTTTTTAGGGGGAGAGTATGGCAAAAGCAATAATTTTAATGTTAGATTCTTTTGGTGTTGGAGGGGCACGTGATGCGGCGGCATTTGATGACGAGGGCGCAAACACGTTTTTGCATATTGCCCAAAATTATCCGAATTTTTCTGTTCCCAACTTACAGGCTTTGGGTTTGCAAAAGTCAGGTGAAATAGCATCCGGCGTGTCAGCACCGTTGATTGACGGAAAAGTGGAGATTGCTCTTGCTTCAAAATATGGGGCAATGGAAGAGGTAAGTGCCGGAAAAGATACAATCTCAGGACATTGGGAAATGGCAGGTGTGCCGGTTTATAAAGATTTTGGTCATTTCCCTCTTGAATATCCGAGTTTTCCGGATGATTTAGTCGAAAAAATTTGTAAAAAGGCCGGACTTGACGGTATTTTAGGTAATAGAGCGGCTTCCGGTACGGTGATTATCCAAGAACTCGGAGAAGAGCATATTGCCACCGGTAAACCGATTTTTTATACTTCAACAGACAGTAATTTGCAAATTGCGGCGCATGAGGAATTATTCGGGTTGGATAGACTTTATAAGCTTTGTGAAATTGCTTTTGAGGAAGTTAAACCTTATAATATCGGTCGGGTGATTGCCAGACCTTTTGTGGGGCATAAAGCCGGAGAATTTGTGCGGACGAAAAATCGCCATGATTATGCTTTGTCGCCTTTGGCACCGACGGTTTTGGATAAGGCAAAAGAAAAGGGACTTGAAGTAACGGCTATAGGTAAAATACGCGATATTTATGCGGGTTCCGGTATTACCAGGGCGGTTAAAGCCAGTGGTTTACAAGAACTTTTTGATGTAACGCTTGAAGAAATTAAGCGTATGGGTAAAAAGGACGGAATTGTTTTTACCAATTTTGTGGATTTTGACATGGAATGGGGACATCGTCGTAATGTTAAAGGCTATGCCGAGGGATTGATGTATTTTGATTCACGCTTACCGGAAATTACCAAAGTGCTTGATGAAGATGATATTGTTTTTATTACAGCAGACCACGGATGTGATCCGACGTATAAAGGAACAGACCATACGCGTGAGTGTGTGCCGGTATTGATGTTTGGTAAAAATGTTAAAGCGGAAAATATCGGTAGGCGTACAACTTATGCCGATATTGCAGCAACGATTGTAGAAAAGTTTGATTTGCCGCCGTTTGATTTGGGCAAGAGCTTTTTATAGATATTATTACGAGTTAAAAAAACAGTTTTAAGGAGAAAAATATGTTAGGGAATTTCAGTTACAGCAACGCAACAAAGTTATATTTTGGGGATGATTCATTAAAATATCTGAATGATGAATTGCCGAAATATGGTAAAAATGTTCAGCTTATTTATGGCGGTGGTTCTATTAAGAAGAATGGTATTTATGATGAAGTTGTAAAAATCTTAAAAGCAAACGGCAAAAATATAGTTGAAGACGCCGGAGTTATGCCAAATCCGACCATTGAAAAGGTTTATGAAGGTATTAAAATAGCTCGAGACAATAAAGTTGATTTATTGCTTTCCGTCGGGGGGGGTTCTTGTTGTGATTATGCGAAAGCGGTGGCGGTTTCTGTACATTGTGATGAGGATCCGTGGCAAAAATATTACCTTCGTCAGGAAGAACCTGATTGCCCGATTTTGCCTATTGGATGCATTTTAACTATGGCCGGAACAGGGTCTGAAATGAACGGTGGTTCGGTTATTTCCAACCATAAAGAAAACTTGAAAATCGGTCATGTTTTCGGGGAAGAAGTGATGCCGAAGTTTTCGATACTTAATCCGAAGTTTACGTTTTCGTTGCCGAAAAGACAAATGGTGGCCGGAATTTATGATATATTCAGTCACATATGTGAACAATATTTTTCAGGAACGGATGACAATGTCAGTGATTATCTTGCCGAAGCTTTGATGAAATCGGTTGTTCATTCGTCATTGATAGCGGTGGAAAATCAGGAAGATTATGAAGCTCGTTCTAATATCATGTGGGCGGCAACATGGGCCTTAAATACACTTATTTCAAAGGGCAAGACTACTGACTGGATGGTGCATATGATAGGGCATGCGGTCAGCGCTCATACGGATGCAACACACGGAATGACGTTGGCAGCGGTTTCTTTGCCTTATTATAGATATATTTTGCCATATGGTTTGCCTAAATTCAAAAGATTTGCCATGGAAGTATGGGGCGTTAAGGCTGACGGAAAGAGCGATGAAGAAGTAGCCAAAGAAGGTTTGAAAGCCATGGAAAGTTGGATGAGAAAAATCGGTTTGGCTATGAATATATCTGAGTTGGGTGCAACAGAGGATATGATTGAAGACATGGCTGATGCCACGGCTATTTTGAAAGGCGGCTATAAAGTATTGGATAGAGCTGAAGTTATCAAAATATTGAGAGAGAGTCTGTAAGAAAACACAGAGTTCTATTGTGGGGGATAAAATATGGCAAATGAAAAAGCATTGGTTGCCTACTTCAGTGCAACGGGAACAACAGCAAAAGTTGCCGATATGTTGGCCGAGGTGACAAAAAGTGATCTGTTTGAAATTGCACCTAAATATCCGTATAATGCGGCAGATTTGAATTGGATGAATAAGAACAGCCGGAGTTCCATCGAGATGAGTGATAAACGCACACGTCCTGAGATGGCCTCTTATGTTGAAGATATGAGCCGATATAATGTTATTTTTGTCGGGTTCCCGATCTGGTGGTACAGAGAGCCGTCTATTATTGATACATTTATGGAAACTTATGATTTTAGCGATAAAACTATTGTTCCTTTTGCGACTTCCGGTGGAAGCGGTATTGGTGATGCCGGTAAAAATATACAGGAAATAGTACCCAGTGCGACTGTTTACTTTGGCGAACGTTTTAATAATGATGTTTCTAAAATGGAATTAAAAGCGTGGGCCGATGAATATCTTAAATAAGAGATAAGTCAGCGTATAAGAAAAGCGCGCTATCGATCTGATAACGTGCTTTTTTGTTAGATTTTTGATTGGGGAAAAAGGGAAAATAACGTTTGCAGAGGGAACAAATTGTTTATATATTCTCCTTGATTTGTATTTGATAAAGGAGTTTTGGTGTTGATCGGTATTGTTGCTGCATTGTTGGTGGTTATTTTTGATCAGCTTTCGAAGGCGCTTATATACGGGTATCTTTCTGAAAATGGTTCGGTTGTTGCCGTGACGGGATTTTTTAATTTGGTAACGGCCTGGAATAAAGGTGTCAGTTTTTCTATGTTTAATAACTTGGGAAATTACGGCGTTTATATTTTGTCCGCTTTTGCACTGGTGGTGGTCTTTTTTCTTTGTTATTGGCTTAAGAAAGAAGAAAGTCGTTTTATGCAATTGGCTTTAGGATTTGTTATCGGCGGAGCTATCGGAAATGTAATTGACAGAGTTCGTTTAGGGGCTGTGTTTGATTTTTTGGATGTTCATTTTAGCGGCTATCATTGGCCGGCATTTAATGTGGCAGACAGTTTTATTTGTATAGGTGCTTGTTTGATTGTGTTTGGCGGCTTATTTAATTGTCCGACAAAAACTTCTTTAGTTAAATCTCAAAAAAAGGAGGTCAAATGAAGAGAATATTTATTTTATTGGCAATGGTGATGCTTTTTTCTGCCTGCGGTCTAACCAAGGAAAAACTTGGTATGAAGCGTTCTACTCCGGATGACGGGTATGTTGCTCGCAAGGAAAGATTGGTTGTGCCACCGGATTTTGATGTTAGACCAACAAAAGAAGAGAAAAAGGCTGACTGATTTTTGTTTTTTGCTTAAATTGTATTATTTATGTGCGGTCGTTTATGAAAAAACTTATCTTTTTGTTGGCGTTGTTGGTCCCGTTTTCGGCTTCTGCAAAGTTGCTGGATTTATCTGTCTTTAAGCTTGATAACGGAATAGAGGTGGCTGTGATTGAAAATCATAAAGCCCCGGTTGTGTTACAAATGATTTATTATAAAACCGGCTCGATTAATGATCCGAGAGGTAAGGGCGGAATAGCACATCTGTTGGAGCATTTGATGTTTCGCGGGACAAAGAAAGTACCGGATCAGATGTTTAACCGTTTAACTGATGAATATGGAGCAGTTAATAACGCTTATACGACTTATAGCGAAACAGGGTATTATGAATTTAGTGATATTTCTAAGTTAGAACTGATGATGGTATTAGAGGCCGACAGAATGCAAAATTTAAAAATTTCTGATGAAGCTTTCTTAAAAGAACGTCAAGTGGTGTTAGAGGAGCGGATGCAACGTTTTGAAACAAAGCCGACACCATTGTTTTATGAAAATTTAAATAAACTTTTGTGGCAAGAGCATCCGATGTCTAATCCGGTTAGTGGTAGTGTGTCTGAAATTAAAAATTTGACTAAAAAAGATGCTGAAGAATTTTATCAGCGGTGGTATCGACCTGATAATGCACTTCTGGTCTTGGCCGGTGATATTAGTGTAAAAGAAGCTAAAATTTTGGCACAAAAACATTATGGAAAAATTGAAAAAAAAGGTACAATGCCGGAAATGGATGAACAACAATCTTCCAGGGCTATTGATATGTTTATCAAAACAAAATTAGCAGGAATACAGCAGCAGAGATTTGTTTCTTATCGGCGTTTGGATGCCCAAAGTTTGACAAAGAAAGATATTTTGGCTTTGAGTTTGTTGGCGGAATATTTAAGCGGAGATGATACTTCGTATCTTTATGATAAATTGGTTTATGAAGGGAAAAAGTTGCTCTCAATTGATATGGGTGTGTCTTATGATGAAAAATTCGGCGGGGTGGTTTCTTTTTATGCGACTCCGGTTCAAGGTGTAACGAATCCGGAAAATATCAACGAAATTTTGGAAACAGAAATTAAAGCCGGTATAAGAGCCCTAGAAATCCAAAAATTGGAAAAGATTAAACATCAAATGCTGTCGGAAACAATTTATTTGCAAGAAGATCCCGAAAATTCTGCACGATTTGTGGGAAATATGTTGCTAGCTGATTATAGTGATAAAGAAATTATGAATTATGATGAAGAGATGATGAAGATCACTATTGAGGATGTTTTAGAAGCATGGAAAAAAGTTGAGGCTTCTAATATTCGAGTTAAAGGGTATCTTGAGGGAAGAGAGTGATGAAAAAGTTAGGTGGGGTTGTTGTAGCAATTTTGGGTGTGCTTTTTTATGTTATAATGTTCAGAGCTTCTTTTGATGCGGAAAAAATTTTACAGCAGTCTGTTCTTAAAGAGCGTACATTCAGTGCTGAAGTAAAAGAAATTTCAGTTAAAGATGATGAACAACTTAAAGCTTATTTAATGGAAGAGCATAGTCTGCCTCTGGTGGCGATTTCTTTTAGTTTTGCTAAAACGGGAAAAGCTTATGAGGAAAAAATAGGAACGGCATTGTTGACCGAAAATGTCCTTTTGGATGGGGCCGGGGGTTATTCAAGAAAAGATTTGCGTGATGTGATGAAGGAAAAAGGTATTAAAATCGGAATAAATGCCGGTCGGGATCGTTTGTCATTCTCATTTTCCTATGTTAAGGAGTTTGAAGAAGACGCTTTTGAGATTTTGAAAGCGGTTTTGTATCAACCGAAACTTGAAAAAGAAGATTTAGACTTAGCACGGCAGCAATTGGCAGTTGTGAGACGTCAGCAGGTTGAAAATCCGTCATATCATTTAGGTAAGTTGGTTGATGAATATTTTTATAAAGAGCATCCGTACGGACGAGAGAATATTCCTGATGACGAGACCATGGCTCAAATAAGCGCAGAGGATATTTTGGCTTATTTGAAAGCGGCGATGGGTAAAGAAAATTTGGATGTCGGTATATCCGGAGATATGAGTGAAGAAGAAGGAAGGCATTTTTTGGAGAAAATATTCGGGGAATTGCCTCATAGAGGATCTTTGTTTGATATGCCGTCGTTTAAGGCAGATTTTTATGGTGATAAAGTAAACTCTCACTTGGATACATCTCAGCAGAGTTTTGTGTTATTGGTAACAGAGGGAATTAAGCGGCTTGATAAAGATTTTTATCCGCTTTATATTGCCAATTATGTTTTAGGCGGTTCTGGGTTGAATTCGCGTTTAAGTAGAGCTGTGCGTGAAGATGAGGGATTAACATATGGAATTTACAGCTATTTTACAAACTCTGATGCAGTGGATTTGTGGCAAATATATTTTTCGGCAACCCCCGAAAATGCCGAGAGAGCTCTTGATATTACACAAAATGAGTATCTGAAATTTTATGAGGAAGGCATTACCGCAGATGAATTAAAACAGGCAAAAAAGGCCTTGTTATCCTCGTTTAATTTACGTTTTTCAAGTTTGTTCAACGTGGCAGAAATGCTTGAGCAAATGCAAGTACAGGGATTGGGAATAGATTTCTTACTCAAGCGGCAACGTCTGGTTGACGAAGTCAAATTGGAAGATGTTAACCGGGCAATAAGGGAAAAAATGCCTAAAAATCTTGGTAAAGAGGCGGGCGTTCGTCAATTTGAAATTATCAGTGTGAAAAGATAAAAATTTTATCAGGGGGTTACCAAATATTAACCTATCTAGTGTTTAATATACTCAATATGTGTTAAATGTTATGAAATAGATAGGATAGGCGGTTAATTTTATGAATACCATCACTGATATTTGGGATAAGTTAAAAAGGTCCGGTTTTTTAATCGTTTTCGGTATTTTCTCATTTTATTTTGTTATTAACGCTATTCGTGGTGATAGGGGTATTTTTCGTTATCTCTATCTTAAAGGAAAGGTGGCAGCAGCCTCGCAGGATTTAGCTCGTTATGAAGCAAAAAAGAAGGATTTAGAAAAGAAAGTTGCTATGCTTTCCGAACAGTCTTTGGATTTGGATTATTTAGAAGAACGCGCTCGCATTGTCTTGAATATGGCAAAAGATGGTGAGTATGTCATTTTAGACAAAGATATTGATAAAAGATAAAAAATCGTTGTTATTTAAAAAATATTGGTTATAACTACCTTTATAAGCCAAAAGGTTTGTGTAACAAAGGCTTTATTTGTACAAAAAATCTTTTGGGTTGTATTAATATTAATGAGGTTTTTTATTGAGATACCGTCCACGTTTGCGAAAGCAAAAACCTATAAATTATCAGAATACGGAGAGTAAGTCCTTCTTTTCCGAAAAGGAGATTATTATTCGTCACGGTGCTCATACAAAAGTATTTAAAATTTCTGCTAAAATGCAGTGGTTTTTCTTTTTTGTTTTATTAGCAGTTGGTTTGTGGACCAGCTATTCTTACCAGATGTATAGCGTGTCAGACAGAATTATTTCTTATCAGGAAAGGAAATTGGATGAAACGCGTAGCGCTTATGTAGATTTAATGAGCGATTTTGTGGCGGTGCATAGTAATATTTCTTCCATGGTTGATAATATCGGCCAGGATAAAACAGCGGAAGATATTGATGATTATTTGAAAAAGGCGGAAATTATTGAAGAAAAAATCAGACAGATTACCGCTAAAGAAGATTGGATTGATAGTAAAGATTTGGATAAAAAGAGCGCTTTGCGTGATGCTCTCTTGCATCGTGATATGGCCTTGGAAGAGAAAAAACTTTTGGAAGAAAAAGTGGCACATCTTGAAGCTGTGATTGATTCACTTACTTCTTTTGAAAATGATATTTTGAAGAAGATTGAAGGTGTGTCTTCAAGAGAAATGGATAAAATTAGAAGTTCTTTATCAGTTGTTAATAATGAACTCAAAAAAAGAGGAAAATATTATAATCCCCTTGCTAACTCTAAAAAGGATAATAAAGGGGGAATTTTTGTGCCTGATGGCTTGAGCGAATTTGCCAATGAGGATTTGATCAGCCAAGCAACAACAACTTATAATATTTTGGATGATAATGCTTATTATCAAGAGACTATCAAAAAAATTCCTTTAGGAAAACCGGTGTGGAGTTTTTGGTTGACTTCTCCGTTTGGGAAGAGGGCTGATCCGTTTAATGCCAAAAGTGCTGTGCATAAAGGGGTTGATTTGGCGTCAAGCAAGGGTAATAAAGTTAGAACAATGGCAGAAGGACGTGTTTCTAAGGCCAGTGTGATGAATGGCTATGGCAAAGTAGTTGAAATTAATCATGGAAATGGTTTTAGAACTAAATATGCTCATCTGAATGCTATTTATGTACGTCCGGGAGATATGGTTTCTCAGGGACAGGCAATTGGTGAGGTAGGTTCTACCGGTAGATCTACAGGTCCGCATTTGCATTATGAAATATTGTATGAAGGGGTTAATGTTGACCCTATGGTATTTATTAAAGCGCAGTAATTTTTGGGAGGTTTAATATGAGAAAATTCAGACGTATGTTATTTTTGAAAATAGCCAGGTTGTTCCGTGGTGAAAAGAATATTGTTCCATGCATCATTAGCAGTGGTACTAAAATTTTGGGTAACATCGTTGATGGAGATATTATCCATATTGATGGTAAGATTGAAGGTGATGTTAGTTGCAAGGAGCTGATTATCGGTTCCGGCGGAGTGATGAACGGCAATGTTCAGGCCAAAACACTTGAACTTTATGGTGAACTGAATGGTACTATTAATGTGGAAAGTCTTTATATTTCCAGTACAGCGAGATTTGTCGGAGATTCCGTTTATAAGACTATAGCGATAGAGCCGGGCGCTGTTTTAATTGGTAATTGCTCAAACTCTTCGGAGAAAGATAAAAAAAAATCTGACAGCGACGATAAAATCCGATTAATTGCTTAGAATAACTCGATGACAAACACTGAAAATAAAAAAGAAGGTATTTTTTATGCGGCAATGGATTTGGGAACAAATTCCAATCGCTTGTTGATTGTGGATCAAAAAAGAGAACCGGTCTATAGAGATGTCCGCCATGTTGCTTTGGGTGACGGCTTGGCGGAAAATGGTTGCTTTTCGGAACTGGCAATGGAACGTGCGATATGTTCCTTTATGGACTTTTCGGAAATGATGAAAGTTTACGGAGTAACAAAATATCGTGCTATTGCAACGGCAGCTTGCCGTATGAGTGATAATACACCGGCTTTTATTGAGGAAGTTAAAAAGGCCAGTGGCGTTGATTTGGAAGTTATCAGCGAATTTGAAGAAGCACGCTTGACTTTGTTGGGTGCCAGACTTAATGCACCAAAAGATAAGAAATATCTGTTTGTTTATGATTTAGGTGGTGGTTCAACAGAGATTACTTTGGCAACCAATACGCCTACACCGGAAATTTTGACGACTATTTCTGTTCCTTTGGGGGCGCGCAATGCCACGGAAATTTTTCATTTGAGTGATTATAATCAAAAAGGTGCTGAAGAATTAGAAGCGGCCGTTAATAAGTATGTTGATCAATTTTTGGATAAGATTAAAGATGTAGATTATAGAGGCAATACAGCGCTGATTGCCACGTCTTCGACACCGCTTCGTTTAGCAGCTTGGGTGAGTGAGCAAGGAAAATATGATAAGTTTCTGGCTGACGGCGTGATTGTGAAAACAATTCAGTTGGATTCATTAATTGAAAAAGTTTTGAAAATGAATTTTGAAGAGCGAGCTACTTCACCTTATGTGGGACGTAATCGTGCCGGTATCTTTGTTGCTGCTTTGATTATCTTTCGGGCGATTTATCATGGCTTAGGATGTGATGAGTTGACAGCATCACTCAAGGGTGCACAAGAAGCGATTGTTGCCGAATTGAAATAGATGGAGATGGAATGTTATGGGAAAAACTGTGGTGCAACAGATAAATAATTCAGAAAGAGATCACTGTATTGATCTGTTGCGGGGGTTGTGTCTGTTTTGTATTATTTTCAATCATACATGTTTCAATAGTGGTACTTCATATGTGCCGCAGGCACCTGCTGAATTTACAATGTTAATTGATGTCCCGGCACTATTTTTTGTATCAGGCATGACGTATTGTTATGTCGGGCGAAGTATTCTTGTTGGGAATATCTTAAAGCTATCGCTTAGTTTTACACTAGTATCGATATTATTTAATTTTGCAGACAGAAGTCTGACGTGGGAAAAAATTTTTCAACCATTATTTTTGGCTGGTTTTGAAGTACCTCAATCATTTAAGTATTTACAGGTATCTTACTGGTTTGTTTCTGTGTATGCGATAGTCTTAATATGGGCGACGGTTATTATACAAAAGCTTAAAGCACTTTATCCATTGATTGCGATTTTATGTTTAGGGGTTTATTTTTTACATTTCTTTATGCACATAAATCTTTCAGATTTACGTGTTTTGGGTGTTAACGGACAAATGATTTGGTTTTATTTGGCAGTGTTTTTGCTTGGTTATTTGTTTAGGGAGAAAATTTGGATAAGTAAATATAAGAATTTATGGGCTTTAGTTTGTGTTATCGGTGCGGTGGGTGTTTATGCCATAACGTATACTATTGATGGTGATTTCGTCTTTAAGATGCTTTTGAATAAGTTTCCGGTTAGGTTACCATATGTGGCCATTTCTTTTGTTTCTATCGGTTTATTTATGTGGTTTTATAAACCGGAGAGAAAAAATAAAATATTGGAACATATCGGTCAAAACGCTCTTTTTTATTATATCGCGCAAGGAGTTGGGGCATCTCTGTTAAATTATGTTGTGGACTATGTTTCTGCGCCGATTTTAATCAAATTAGCTTTAATGTTTTTACTCAATCTGCTGATAACGGCTCTGGGTGCAGAAGTTTTTAAATTTATGTATGAAGAAATAGGTTTGGGCTATCGTTGGTGCACCAAACGGTGGTCTTAGTCGGTAAAGTGGATTATCTATCTATTTAAATCCGAGAGCGACAACGTAGGTTTCCGGTGATTTATCACGGCTGGCATCCGGCTTGTAGTGGCTGACTTTTTTGAAATTTTTCTTCATGTCGGCCAATAATTCATTTTCGGCACCGCCCTGAAATACCTTAGCGATAAAGACACCGTCCGGGGCTAAAATGGTTTTGGCAAAGTCATAGGCGGCTTCGACTAAACCAATGGTGCGCAAATGGTCTGTTTGTTGGTGGCCGGTGGTATTGGCGGCCATGTCGCTCATTACAATATCAGCATGTTTGCCGTTGAGCAATTCCAACAATTTATCGGTTGCACCATCTGCGGTAAAATCTTGGCAGATAAAGGTTGCACCATCTAATGGTTCTGTCGGCAATATATCCAAGCCGACCAGTTGTCCGGTACCTTTTAATTTTTGCACGGCAATTTGTGACCAGCCGCCGGGGGCACAACCTAAATCGACAATCACTTTGTTTTTGGTGAGAAATTTATATTTTTCATCCAGTTGAATAAGTTTAAATGCAGCACGTGAACGATAACCTCTTTGTTTGGCTTCGGCAACGTAAGGGTCATTTAGTTGGCGTTCCAACCAGCGATTGGAAGATGAGGAATGATAGCGTCCGTCTTTGAGGCGAACGGCGAGCATTTTACGTCCTCTGACTTCTTTTGCTGATTTGGTGAGCTTTGCCATGGCGATATCTTTAGTTAGTCTTCTTTATAGTCCATTTGCTTTTGCGGGGTAACACCGATGGTGAGCAAACCGTTTTCTAAAGTATTCATTATGGCTCTGATTAATACCATATTTCTGTCAGAGGCAGAACGATTGGCCGCATCAACAAAGCGCTTGCCGGCTTTAGCACCGATGGTCCACAAAGAATGGAATTCTTTGGCCAATTCCTCTAAGTAAGTTACAATCATATGCGGTGCTCTTGACTGGCCAGCGGCTTCAATAATAGCCGGATAGGCAATAACAGTTCTGACGATATTTCTTTCTGCCTCAGGAATATCATTCATGACGGATATTTCCGATAAATTGATGTCAGAAGCACTGCTGTTAAAAGTGTCATTGTAGGCTTTCATAACAGAGTTACAACGTGCATAAGCATATTGAATGTAAAATACCGGGTTATCTTTGGTCTTTTCTTTGACCTTGGATAAATCAAAGGTCATTTGTGAATTGGCGCTCTTGGTTAACATGGATAAACGGAAAGCGTCGGCATTGACCTCTTGCAAAATATCGGAAGAGAGAACAAAATTGCCGGCACGCTTGGACATTCTGAATGGTTTACCGTCTTTTTCCAGATTAACAATTTGGCACAAATCCATTTCTAGTTCTGCCTGACCGTCGGTAACTGCGCTGACGGCAGCTTTCATTCTTTTAACATAACCGCCGTGGTCTGCACCCCAAACGTCAATTTGCTTTTTAAATCCACGCATAAATTTATTGTAGTGATAAGCAATATCTGAGGCAAAATATGTGGTGGAACCATCCGAACGAGCAATAACACGGTCACCACCATCACCGAATTCGCTGGCTTTGAATAACAACTGTTGTTTATCTTCCCATTCTTCATCAACTTCAACACTGTTATTATCTTCTACTTCGTGTTGCGGTTTGGCAAGCATACCCTTGTATAAGAGGCCTTTTTTATCCATCAGGGCTAAGATTTTTTCTAAGCTACCATCTTTAACCAAACTTTTTTCTGAAGTATAGACGTCAAAAAATATGCCCAAATCTTTGAGGTTGCTTCTGATTAGTTCCATCATCTTAACAATGGCAACATCTTTGAAATATTCTTTTCTTTGATTTTCATCAGCTTTGAGCCATTTATCGCCGTCGATTGATTTGATGTATTCGGCTACCGGGATGATATAGTCACCGGGGTATTTGCCTTCGGCCATTTTTTCACCATTGTGAAGACCAAACAATTCTTCATAACGCCAGAAAACGGAATCTGATAAAACTTCTACCTGATGACCGTAGTCGTTGATATAGTATTCGGTGGTAACATCATAGCCGTTCTTTTTTAACAGACGAGATAAAACATCACCGAAAATAGCGCCTCTGGTATGACCGACATGGAGCGGGCCGGTAGGATTGGCAGATAAAAATTCGACGTTTAATTTTTCATTTTTACCCAAATTTGAGTTACCGTAATCGGCACCTTCTTTGATGGATGAACGCAAGGCGTCTTCCCAAACGGCATCAGTCAATTTCAAATTAATAAAGCCAGGGCCGGCAATGGAAATATTTTCTATTTCCGGCATTTTTTGCAATTCATTGACAATGGTTGTTGCGGTTTGTCTCGGGTTTTGTTTGCATTGTTGCGCAATAATCATCGCGGCATTAAGCGCAAAATCGCCAAAGCTACGATTGGCCGGAACTTCAATTTTGGAATAGTCTGCCCATTTGCCCTCCGGTAAAGTGCCGGCTTTTTGCATTTCAAGTAATTTGTTTTTTATTTTTTCACCCAAGTAGGCCTGTAAATTCATCGTTATCTCCATATAAAAACATTCTTTCAATTCGCTATCATTTTCTTTTTTTAAAGTCAAATAAAAAATACCCGTCAGGCGACGTCACATGAGAGAAAATCGAGTGTTAACCTTCACCAAAACATAGAGGTATACCGGTCCATTTTTGGGGAACGGTCAGGTTATCAAGCGATTTTGCCATGGTGATGATGTTTCCTTTGTAAGCGGAATCTTTTTGAAAGCCTTTTTTTAAGTATAAACCGACGGCATTTTTGTTTATAACGGTATCGGTATAAAGACGGCAGACTTTATAACCGTTACCTTGCATTAATCGTAATTGTAAATCCAACATGGCAGAAGCATAACCCTTTTGGCGGTATTTGGGGCGAACACCAAACCAACCCAGCCAACATTCATCTTCTTTTACGGCATAAATTCCGGAAACACCGACTATTGCGCCGTTTTCACAGACGAAATAATATTCCAGGCGTTTGAAATTGTGTTGACCGGTTACGGACCATTTAAAATGGATTAAATTATAATCGCTTTCTTCGGGAAATATCTCATAAAAGAAACTTTTTATGATTTCGATATCCTGCTTGGTGGTAACTTTACGCAATTCCATTTTTTGATAAGCCTTATTTCATGGTGATGGCTTGTTTTGGGCAGATGTGTGAACACAATGAGCAACCGACACAAGCATTTTTATCAACCACAAGATGTCCGTTGCTTATTGATAAGGCACTATGCTCGGATTCATCACAAATGGTGGCACATTTGCCGCATTTGAGGCATAATGCATCATCAATATATGGATAGGCTTGCTTTTTCTTGTTTAATTCTTTGTGGTATGTGATGTTGGCAATGGCTTTGTTTTTTAGGTCTTCCGGGCTGTTAAATCCTTTGTTTTCGAGATATTCCAATAAGCCTTTTTTCATGGCAGAGATAATGCCATAGCCGTTGACCATAACTTCGGTACATACCTGGACGACATCCGCACCGACGGTGATATATTCTGCAGCATCACGCCAGGAGGCAATACCACCGATACCTAAAATCGGCAGTTTGGAGTTTTGGCGCAGTTGAGCGACACAGCGTAAGCCAATCGGTTTAACGGAAATTCCGGAGTATCCGCCATAAGTTGTTTGTCCGTTGACTCTTGGCGAGGGTTCAAAAGTATCCAAGTCAACACCCATAAGCGATTGCACCGTATTTATGGCGGCAAAACCGTCGGCTCCTGCTTCTTCTACGGCTTTAGCGATGGCAACAATGTTGGTTACGTTTGGTGATAGTTTTACAAAAACAGGCTTTTTAGCCACGGACATCACCCATTTGGTTATCATAGAAGATATTTCCGGATCGGTACCGATAGCCATGCCGATACCTTTTTCGGGCATGCCGTGCGGGCAGGAAAAGTTGAGTTCAAAAGCATCAATTTCAGCTTCGTTAAGGGTGAGTACCAATTTTTGCCATTCTTCTTTGACAACCGGAGCCATGATGCTGGCAATTTGTACTTTGGTCGGATGTTTTTGGCGTAAATATTTAATGCCGTCAAGCCATTGTTGTACGGTCAGGTGGCTTAATAATTCAATATTTTCAAATCCGCAGACTTTGTTACCGGATTTCCATACTGCATAACGCTCAGAGGCTTCTATCATCTCTAAATTATCAGGGGTAATGGTCTTAAATACCGCACCGCCCCATCCGAGAGTAAATGCTTTATCGATACTTTCTATTTTTGCAGTTGGCGGGGCAGATGCCAAAATAAACGGATTTTCAAAATCTATGCCCAAAACTTTTGTCTTTAATGTTGCCATTTTCTTCTCCATAAAAAAAACTTATGTATGGAGCGTATACGGGAAACAATAAAGTTTCAACTATAAAGATTAGTGCTTGGCGGATTTTTTGAGATGAAATTCCAAAGCTAACATGGTGATATCATCAGATTGCGGGGCATCTTTGATGAAGTCTTTAATATGTTTATGGACTTGTGCCAAGGTATCAGGCAGAGACAATTCTTCTTGATTTAAGGTTTGTTGCAATCTCTCTTCACCAAACATCTTGTAATTTTTATCTTGTGCCTCGGTTACACCGTCGGTATATAAGAACAAGCGCTCACGATTTTTTAAGATGATTGTTTGGCTTTCAAATTTATAATCCGATCTGGCACCCAAAACAATATTGTGATTGACATCAACATATTTGTATCCGGTTTTGGTTTTGTGTAAAGGTGCGCAGTGTCCGGCATTGATATATTGAATTTGGCCGTTTTCGAGATTTAATATACCGATAAAGGCAGTTACAAACATTCCGGATTGATTATCACAAAGGGTATTATTGGCTCTGTTTATGGCTTCTTCTAGAGGATAACCTGCTTGTAACATATTTTTGATGGCGGTTTTGGCAGACATCATATAAAGGGCGGCAGTAATACCTTTATCAGATACGTCGGCTACAACAAAAGCGTAGTGTGTTTCATCAATGGGGAAAAAGTCATAGAAATCACCGCCGACTTCGCGTGCCGGAGTCATGGAGGCTATCAAATCAAAATGGTCGCCCTTAGGGAAGTTCTTTGGCAGAGCAGAGGTCTGAATGATTTTGGCAATGGCCAGTTCGGAAGCAATTTTCTCTTTTTCCCGAGATATTTTAGCCAGTTGCATGAGGTGATTTTTGATGTCTGTTTTCATCTTGTTAAAAGAAGCTGCCAATTGTGCTAACTCGGAAGGTTTATCCAACTGAATGGTTTCATCCAAATCACCTTGACTAATTCTGTGAGCAATCTCGGTTAATTTTGAAATCGGGGTATTGATGTTGCGTCTTAAAACCGTAAACAAAATGCTGACAATTAAAATTGTACTGATTAACAAAACCGCAAGCAAGATGCACAGGTGATGAACGGCTGAGTGGAACAATTCAAACAAAGGGACGTTAACAATAAGAAATAAGCCGTTATTTAAATTCTTAACATAGGGGATATATTTTATGCCATTGTAATCAAAAGGAACACCCTCTTTCAGATTTTCGGAATACCATGTTACCGTATTTAAGGAGTTGCCCATAATGGCGGAGTTATTAATGTTGGGTTCGGTTGTGGCAATAATGTAGTCGCTTGATTTATCGGCGAATAATACAAAGCTGTTTGGGGTGGGCTTTATACCTAAAATGGATTTTAAGATGGTATTTAATTCCCAGTCAACGGTGGCCATTCCCACTAACTCACCATTGTCATAAATGCCGGCACCGACGGTTGTCATTAAGATATCGAGCTGGGTGCTTTTGTAGGGCTTGGTCCAAGAAATAAGCTTGCCGGTTACTAAATCACGAGTGATTTCATCATACCAATTTTGGGAGAAATAATCAAAACGCGAATTCACACAAGAGGGGAGCAAGAGAATTTTTCTATCGTCGCTCCAAAGGGCGTGAATACAGGAAATTCTTTGCTCTTCGTGGATTTTATAGGGCTTGAAATAAATGCCGTTTCCCATGGAATTCGGATAATTTTTGAGCAATTCTTTGGCAAAAAATTCACCGATATCTTGTTGTTTGCCTTTTTGAAAATACATTTCCCCCATGAGGGCTAGATCTTGCGCGTTTTGTTCAAGTTTGATAATCTCGGTATTGAGCTGTTTTTCAAATGCGGTGATAGAAGCTTTGTTGCCGGCCATAATCAATTCTTTGTCGTTGTAAAAGGCTATAACGGCGGCGGCTGTAACGATAAATCCCAAAGCGCATAGCAATGAAAACGTTAAGATAATAATCCTTGACTTAATACTGTTTAACATAAATACCTTCTTCTTACAAGATTTTACATGTTTTGATATGCTAATTGCATTTATGCGGATTGTCAATAGATGTTTAATTAATCAAACAGTTATCTTGAAAAGTGGGATTGAGCGTTCATTCCCTTTTCAAGGCGTAGGCAAAGTTTAACAATTCCCATGGCTTCATTTGAGCTGACAAGTGGGGTGGTGCCGTTTTTGATGCAACTGATAAAATCGGTCATCTCGTTTTTGAGCGAATTACCGTCGGTGGTTAATACTTGACCGTTTTTAAGCAGGCGGCGTTCCATAAAATCAATGTGGAACAGATTGCCTTCTTTATCGGTGATATCCATAAAACGTTCAACTTCACGATCTTCACGCAAAGCTTCTAATTTGACGGTTGCACCGTTTTTATATTTCATTTCTACAGCAGCATGATTTTCCCAACTCAAATCCGAACGTTTGCCGATGGTGGAGGTTTGTAAATCTTCACCTAAGAGAGAATAAACAATGGCCAGGTCGTGAATCATCAATTCCTGTACGGCACTGATGCCGGTTTTGTTGGAAGCATTACGACTGGTACGAATGCCCTCGATTTTGACTATGGGAGCGCGCAGTTCTTCTTTGAGGCGCATAACCGCAGGGTTATAATTTTCGGTATGACCGGTAATAATCTGAGTTTTACCGGTTTGAGCTGCGGTAATGAGTTTTTTACATTCTTCTAGGGTTGTGGCCATGGGTTTTTCGATGAGGCAGGGAATGCCTCGTAAAAGCAATTTTTCACCGATTGAGGCATGTGTGGGGCCGGGGGTGGAGATGATTGCCGCATCAACGCGGTCTTTGGTTATCTCATCAATATCGGTAAAATACGGCACGTTTAATTCGGCGGCACGTTGAGCCGAAGATTGAAGTGTGGAATTTATAATCCCTACAACTTCTGTGGTGTCGGCAAAATTTTCCCGTAAGTTTTTGAGGTGCTTTTGCCCCATATTTTTGCAACCGACAATCGCTATTTTAACTTTGGTCATTAAAACCTCCACGCTTGATACATAATATGGGGTAGATATAACATAAGAATTAAATTATGTCAAAAACTACTTCATTAAATTCGGTTATGGCGACAGAGAAATTATTTGCTCATATATCCAAAACGGATTTGATGAAGTTGTAATCTCTGACCCGTGTGTTACGATGTTTTTCGGTGCCTTTACCGGTTTCTATCGTGATGTAGGCATTTTCATCCGTATAATCGGTTACAAGATGTTTGAGCGGATAATCACCGGTGTTAAAGTGAAGATGAAGATCTTTGATGCTCGAAAGACGGCCATCGCATATATGATAAATCCTCGGATTTAGAGCGGCGAAATCTTTGAGGTAGGTATCTGTGTTTTGATTTAAGCTTATTGCCGAACAGATGGCATGTGAAAAATCAAAACAAAAACCGCAACCGCTTTCATGCATAATGTATTTTATTTCTTCGGCATTATAACCGTGTAAGTGGTCGCCGTTATTATCAAAATAAGGGAGGTTTTCTACGATGATACGTTTGTCATTAAAAAGTTTGAATTGGCGGGCGGTTTCTTCGACATATTGTTTGCCATGATTGTATCCGGCATGAGCAATTATGGTTTTAGAGGCAAAAATATCGGCTGCTCTTTGCGCAAAAGCGATAATTTCTCTGTTTTGACGTTCGCGCTCTTTGTCGCCGGGATTAAAGCTTCTTTGCGAAGCGTGAATGCGAACTTCCACACCTGCGGTTTGTTCTTTGATTTTGTTAAAATCTTCTTTAGTTGAATCCGTTATAGTGGTCAGTTCAATAAAAACGTCAGATTTATGCCGAGCAAATTCGGCGCATTCTCTTATCAGCTCAGGTGTTTTTTGCAAATTGGTGCTAAATACCTTAAAACCCCATTTTCTCATGTTGTTTCCTTATGACGTGCGAAATAATTTAAGAATTGAGAATTTTGGCTTTTTGAATGTTAAATTCTTCTTCGGTTATGATGCCTTTTTCTTTTAATTGAAAGAGACGCTCTATTTCACCGGAGATACTGCTTTGTTCTTCATTCTCATCAGCTGCGACATATTGTTGTTTGCAATCATTGATAATGGTATCTGTTTTATTTTTGAATTCTTGGATAGACGGTATGCCGTTAAATATCACTTCTTTACCGCCCGTACCGGTGAAAATAATCGAACCGTATCCGAATAATATGCCGCCGAGGTTCCTTTTGATATTTACCGATTCAACTTTTTCCAAACGTATCTCGTTTGTGGTATGAATAAAGATGCCTTTTTTTAGGATAATTCTTTTGTTGGTAACAATCATCTCGGTCTTTTTGGCGGAGAAATACAAGCATATCATGATAACTATTACCCAAAAGGCAAATGTGTAATAAGTTATCGGCGAATTATCCGATATATAAGGGGCATCACTGAAAATGGCATCAAAAGTAAGGACAAGGGTAATTAATCCCAATAAATAAATTATCGGCATATAGAGCCATTTATCAACTTCTTCAGCAACGATAATCTTTTCGTCTGGAGATAAATTTTTGTTAATGTAACTGCTTCCTATCATTTTGATTTCCTTATATTTCGAATATTGGTTAAATTGTAAAATGGGGAAAATATATCACAATGTTTTTCCGCTAAATATCCAAAGAATTTTGAAGATGCTATCTGCTGAGTGTTTATAAAATGTAAAAAAATAGTGCTCCAAGGGAAATACCTTTATTTTAATAATACGAATTGCATTGTGTTATAACATAGAGGGCGGACTTTATAATCCACACTGGTGGGGATTGGCATTAAGTCGCGAACCTCGAAGATAACATATTGCGTAACTTATAAAACATATTCGGAATCAATATCACCTTTGATTGTTAAAGAAGCAATTTTTGTACGAGTTTTAATTTTGCTATTTGATGAAACTTTATCCTGTTGTTCTTTTTTTATTGATTTGTCGCGCAATTTTTTACGCAGTTTAACTACATTCAAAGCTGTAACCAATATAGGATATTTCTCAAGCATTTCTTTGGATATTGTTATGTTATTCATATCATATGGCAAGATAATACTTTTCGTTTTTGATAAATCAACACCACATAGATTAATAGATTTCACACGACTAAAATCAACCATTTCCGGAAGTTTACATCCCTTCATAGAGCTAATTTTTGTAGGCCACTGAATATCTCTATTTTTAGAAAAATCAACATCCTTAAAATTAATAGATTTAATTCCAGAAAAATCAAAACCGTCCGGAAAAGAACCTTCATAAATTTTAATAAAACCTTCGTATCCCGCAAATTTCTGCACATCAGTGAAATCACACTCCTGCAAAGAAATATGGCTTTTACGAAAACTTACTATTGCTGGAAGTTTTGTGTTGCTTACTCTTCCAGAGCGCGGCAAAATCAGCTCATTACAATGTGAACAATCCATATTATTTAAATAATTAGTAGTATGCTTGCTAAAATCAGCAACAGGGGGTAGAGGCAATTTAGGATCAAGATTTATATACCAATTAAAAGCCGAATTAAAATATTGTTCGAAAGAGATATCCTTTCCTACTTTTAATTTTCTTTCCTTTAATTTTCGCATTTTAATATCAGCTTTCACACTAGGTGACAGTTTTAAGAGTATGCAATCTTTTTCTTGTGTATATCGTAGCGTATCTTTTGGTAATATATCAATAAGGCTTTTTATTTTTTCTAACTCTGAAAGCGGGTAATTTACCACAATATCCTGATTTTCATATTTGGCATTAAGTGGTTTTTCTAAAAGCGACATCAATGAAAAAAAGCAACGTTCACTAAGCTGCCCAGTCAGTTTTCTAAAGTGACGTTCCAAGAAGCATCCAAACAACTCCGCATGCTTTTCGATTGGTTGATGCTTATATGCATGGTGAAGTTTCTTCCTTTCAGAAGATGATGTCATCTTTGCACTTCCACGAAAATATGACGGATTAAGATAAAACTCATGATTATAAAACATTAATTCAGAGAATGATTCCGAAATAGCAAGAGCTTTTGGGGTAAAATCCTTTTCTGCGTATGTACACTTTTCACGCTGTAGTAGGGCATGGGCTGCTTCATGCGCAGATACCAACAAGAAAGAATCCTTAAGAATAGGTTTATTGAGAGTAATTTTTTTGTAATTTGCATGTCCCTCCGTAGTTTCCCAAATTTTATGTTCAAAATCAAGTTCAACAGGATGTGGCGTTTGAGAGAGCAACTGAACTTCGTTAACGACTGGTTCAAGCTGAGTGTCAATTTCATTAGAAGTAACCAAAATTTTAGCTAAATCTAATTTATTCTGCTTAGCTAAATTCGTTCCAGCAATTTTAGCCATATAACGTATCATTTCAAAGTCTTCGGGAATGAGCCTGTAATTTTCATAGAGTTTAATAAATTCTTCACAACAATCTGTTACTAGAACCCTTGGAGCTTTAATATCTTTATTAAAGCCACTTTTTACAAAATCATCTTTCCACTGATCCCATTCATTTTTGTTTAAAGATTTAATTTTTTTGAATAAATCAAGCCAATCAGTTGTAGACCAATTTCTAATTTCTTGGGGTGATAACTCTCTAACAAATTTTTTAAAATCTTCTCTTGTATCAAAATCATCAACTTGCATAGCTTTCTCCATTAGCTAGCTATTACACTAATCTACTATATCAAATATAAGCTTCTCTGTCAATTATAAAAGCTCTATGTTATACGCGGCGACCACTTAAAATTTCAATTTACCAAAAGGTATATTTTTTGCCAAGGTATACTTTTAGGGGCTTAAAATTTTTCATATACGGAAACTCTGACCGCTTTGTATCCTCTAAAAAATTATAATTAACTCATTGAAAAATATAATTAAATTGTTTCAGATAAAAAAATAACATAGTAGGTATACACATACTATGTTATATAGTTGATCGGAACGGGTGGATTGACCTCATTCCATTCGGTCGCACGGGCGTTCATAGGCTTCGCCTACCGCGATACTCCGTCTCGCTTTCGCTTGTAGTCAAACCAACGCCCGTTGTTTCAAATCCAAACCACTATCGTGGTAATAAAATAAAAAGCCCACCACAAGGGCAGGCTTTTTATTTTATGGTCGGGAGTATTGGATTCGAACCAACGGCATCTTGCTCCCAAAGCAAGCGCTCTACCAGGCTGAGCTAACTCCCGACAAAATAATATAAAAGACAACGGCATCTTGTCTTGCCACGTAAGGGTGCATAAATGCGCCCTAACTTCGCTATGGTCAACTCAGTTCTAAGTTCGCTTTACTTTTACTTTCGTAAAATCGCTTACTAAGAACTGCTACTCATAGCTTTAAAAAACTGTCCACCGGACACTTTTTTAAAGCTATGCCCAAAGCAAGCGCTCTACCAGGCTGAGCTAACTCCCGTTTCAAATCAAGACAGATGTTAGCCATAAAATTTATATTTGCAAGCTTTTTTTGCATTATTGGAAAACTTTTGTGAAAAATGATTGTAATTTTATCAAATTTTAATCTATTGAGTTTATCATCTATTTCTAATGGAGATTGATATGAAACGATGCAAGTCACACGATTTAGCTGACAAACTGGTATACTATTACCATCTTGATGGATTGAAGGGTGTCGCGTGTTTATTGGTGATGGTTGGACATTATTTAGGATTATACAAGTATGCTCAGTCTTTTGTTCCTCCTATTCCTATTATAGATATTCTTAAAAATTCACAGTTTTCATTTTTGATAGATGAAGGTTATTGGTTATATTTATTTTTTGTTGTGAGTGGATACCTTGTCTCAAAGAGCAAAATCACAAGTATAGTAGATGTCATTATTAAATCAATTAGCCGTTTTTTACGATTGGCGTTGCCGATTTTATTTTCTTATTGTGTTATCTACTTGATATATATAGTTGCCGGGTTTTACACAACTGAAACAAATACGCTCTTTCGCTGTCAGTGGTATCAGAATTATTATACCGGGGTGTATACGATTAAAGATGTATTGTTAGGACCTCTAGATGTTCTTTTATTTGGAAAAAATCTATTAAATCCGCCTTATTGGGTTATGCGAATGATGTTTGTTTCATCGCTACTCATATACTTTTTGAAGTTAATATTTACTAAACTAAACACTGCAAAGCATGAAGCACTTTTATTTTCAATGTTAATTATTATCACATTGGCATCATGTTTTGTTTCGCCAATTATTACAGCTTGTTTTATTGGAATGCTTGTTTCATTTTACGAAAATAGTGAAATAAAATCAAAATCTTGTTATGCATTTTGGTTTATATTTATTGCTATGTTGATTTATATTTTACCGGGAGTATTAAAATCGGTATTTTTCTTTGCGTCGTTAATTATTTTTATTCCCCGCATAAAGGTATTTGAAAATATTTTTTCATCAAAACCAGCTCGGTTTATTGGAAAATTGAGTTGGGGAATATACAGTTTTCATTGGCCGATTATTTGCTCGTTTGGGGCTTTATCAATAGTAGAATTAACATCACATATTGGGTTGGTACAGTCTTATTTTGTTTCGTTTATTTTTGTTTTGATGTTAACTTTGGTATGTTCAATTTACTTTTATTATACGTTTGAACGTTTTTCATTTTATTTAACAAAAAAAGTCAATGGTTACTTGTTAAAATTTATGAATAGTATCCCAAAAATAAATAATTAGAAAGTTCATACTCTAAAAAGATATAATAGATACGTAGCTTTCTTTGTCTTTGAGTAAAATTTAGCTCGAGAATAAAACGACTTGACAACAAATTTTTTCTGTTTAGATTGAGCGTCATCGTTTTATTATCATGTAATTTTAATTATTTATGGAAAAATCAGAAATCAGAAATTTGGCTTCCGTCTTGGGTAAGATGAAAACCATGAAGCGTAACGGTTGGCTTAAACGCGGTATTAAAGATGCGGAAAGTACAGCCGAACACAGCTATTCTTTGGCAATGTTGGTGTTGTTGCTGACACCTCAGGGTATGGACCAGTTAAAGTGTTTTAAATTGGCATTGGTGCATGATTTGCCGGAAATTCTTTGCGGTGATTTTGTACCGGGAGAATTTACCCCTGAGGAAAAAGGAAAATTGGAGATGGATGCTATGTCCAGAATTGCTGCCAATATCGGTTCTGAAGAACTGATGGTTCTGTTTGATGAGTTTTTGGCTCAGGAAACACCCGAAGCAAAGCTTGTGCAGGCGCTCGATCAGCTGGACAATGTGTTCACGGCCTGTTTTTATGAGGATAAACTTCATAAAAATATGATGAAAGATTTTTGGCCGACAACTTATCCGCTTATTCAACAGCTACCGGAAAATGTGCGTAATCAACTTCTCGGTATTTTGATGGCACTTTCTTAAAATTTCTATTAATGAAAGCAACCCTCTTTGCAGAGGGTTGTTTTTTTAACCGAAAAAGGTTACTTGATGCTCATCTTTTCGTGGTTTTTTAATGGTGGGAAAGTGAGTGTTGATATAAGTGTAGCGCGGGCAATCGCACCCGTGATCATTGATGATGCCTGTAGCTTGCAAATGGGAATATACCGTGACCGAACCGAGAAACTTGAAGCCACGCTTTTTTAAATCTTTGCTGATAGTATCAGATAGACCGTTTGAAGTGGGAATATATCCTTTATCGTGCTTATGATAGAGGATAGTTCTGTCGTTGCTGTATTTCCATATATAATTGCAAAAACTACCGAATTCGGTGCGTATTTTTTGAAAGCAGCTGGCGTTGTGAATAATGGCATTTATTTTGCGCGGGCTTTTGATCATACCGGGTGCATTCATAATCCGCGTTACGTCTTTTTCGGTATAGGCGGCAATTTTGTTATAATCAAAGTTATCAAAACAACGACGGAAAATGTTGCGCTTATTTATCATCATATTCCAGTTTAGGCCGCATTGCATGACTTCCATCATCAAAAATTCAAATTGTTTAATGTCATCATGAAGCGGAATACCCCATTCTTCATCATGGTATTTAATGTTTAACGGAGAGGTATTTTCCCAGTTGCAGTAACTCATTTGTTTGTCCTTAATATTTCTTCAATGCCGTTTTCAACAGTGTCGGTCAGGTATTTGCCGTATTTTTTCATATACTCAGGGGCACTGTTGACCACAATCGGATATTGGGCCAGTTGAAGCATTTTGATATCATTATCATAGTCACCGAAAACGGCACAATTTTCGGGTGAAATATTTAGGTGTTGTAACAAAATTTTTAAGGTATTGCCTTTATCGGTTCCCAAAGGGGTGAAATCTGCCCAATCGTAACGTCCGTGATGAATGGAGCAGAGGTGTGAAAAATTTTTATGCCAAAAAGCAAGGTCGGTTATGCCATCTGCGCAGTACATGGCTATTTTGAGGATGGGTTCTTTGATTTGTGTGAAGTCGGCTATTTTTTTGATTTTAATGCCGGCTTCCTTTTTCATTTTGTTATAAAAGGCATCTGTCTTTGGAATTAAGTATTGGAATTTTGAGGTTGAAATCTGTACTTCGTAATTATCGGTATTTAAGATATCTCGGGTAATTTTTTGTGCCAGCTCTTTATCTAATGTTTGTTGGTGAAGAATTTTATTTTGATAAACCGCGAGGCAACCATTTTCACAAATGTAGGCAATATCGTCTTTGACGGGCGCAAATAAAGTGCATAAATTTTCGTATTGACGACCGCTTGCGGCGACGAAAATAATGTTTTCCTTTTTTAGTTCGGCAATTAATTTAAATGCTTTATCAGAAACGGTAACGGCATTGTTTAACAATAAGGTACCGTCCAAGTCACAGGCAATCAGTTTGATTTTTTTCTTGTCTATCATTTTTCATCTTCAGATAATTTCAGATATATGTATATTTACTGTTGTGACAGGGGAATAAGTCAAGTATATTTTTGGGTAAATTGTGGAAAATTATAAAAAAAACGGCTCTCTAAAAAAAAGAGAACCGCCAGGGTATGATCTTCTATTTACCAAAAATATGCCATCGGTAGTGGAGCTGATAAAAAATCTGCATCAGGTATGTCATCATTCTGATTAACCACATAATAACACCAAGGATCACCAATCGGATAAAAAATATCTCCAACGACTGATCAATAATTGATGTTATGGCAAGGACTACTGTTCCGGAAAGTAGTAGTAATTGGCATACGTAACCCATTTTGGGGTGGTTAGGGTGTTCCAGAAAGGTGTGCTTTGTATACTTGTCCATGTTCTTGTCCAAGATAACGGCAATACAGCATAAGAACAGCGCCAGATAAAACCATCCCGAAAAAACAATTGTTGTTTGGATCATAATGATAAAAATAAAATTAGAGATAAACTTAAATATTGCGAAGATGAAATATAGATATTTTTATTTGTTTGTCAATGCTTTATTTTCAATAAAAAACAGCTTGGCTTTTTAAATCATTTTTTAAGACTCTTATGCTAGATTTAGTATAACTTTGAATTTTATTTTAAGAGAGGTAATTATGAAAAAATCAGCAGTTCTTTTAGGAAATGTTTGTTTGGCTGCTTTGTTGGCCGGACAGGTGGTGATGCTTTCAGGATGCAAAGAAGAAAAAAAAGCAGAAAATGCTGGAAACACCGAAAATGCTGCTGTTTTGGTTGAAGAGGATGTTGTTGAGGCACCTAAGAAATCAAATATATCTTCTTATTGGGATGAGCAAAGTGATATTAATGTGGCAACGGCAAATGGAACATTGCCTTTGATTGAGGCTGTTAAGGCCGGTGATGTTGAAGCAATTACTTATTTGCTTGATAAAGGTGCTCGAGTATCTGCTATCGATAGTAATAAAGATACGGCAATTCACGCGGCTTTAAGGAGCGGTCAGAGTGATATTTTCAACCTGCTTTATGCTAAAGAAGCTGTTTCATTAAGGCAGGCAAAATATTTAAGTGATGCCATTGAAGGAAATAATGTCGAACTGGTTAAAAATGTTTTGGATAGCGGTATTAATGTAAATATCACGCTTGAGATAAATGGTCTTTATCGTCCGGATGAGGAGTTGGACTATATGGATAAGAGAGTGGTTACGGCATTAAAGAAAGCTGTTACAGAAAATAAGCCGGAAATAGCTTCCTTTCTTTTAGAACATGGTGCGGAAGGTGTGCAGTTTTTCTTATTGCAGGCTTTAACTGAGGGCAATGTGGGGATGGTTAAAGCTTTGATTGAGAAGGTTGGCAATCTGCGTCAGTTGAGCGCTAAAGGAATGGATTTGTTAAGCGCTTCTGTTTTGGAAGCCAACCCGGAAATGATAAGTATTCTTTTACAAAAAAATGTCGGAGATGTTAATGCCGCTTTGTTTAGAATGATGGTAAATCGTAATGTTGATGATGATTTTATGAAAATATTTGATGCATTCTTAAAAGCAGGTGCAACACCAACGGCTGATATGTTGCAATATACTTTGAAAAAAAAGAAAAAAGATCAATTTGAAAAATTGGCCTCTTGTTTGGTTAATCCTAATATTGCCTTAGGTGGTGATGAGGACAATTTATTTTTATATTCTTTGCGTCATAAATATGATGATGCGGTAAAGTTTCTTTTAGATAAAGATATAGATATTTTTCAGCGTGGGCATGATGGTGTTTCAGCTTTGGAATTTGCCGTTAAGATAATGGATGAAAAGCCGGAAATTTATGAAGCAATAAAGAGCAAATTAAAAGATGTTAACAGTAGCGGTTATTCCGGTGAAACTCTATTGATGATTCTGGCACAAAATGGTCAGCTAAATGAGTTTCAAAATATTGTTAATGCTGGTGGTAATATTTGGCAAAAGGACCATGAAGGTAAAACTGTCTTGATGTATGCCGCAGAAGGCGGTAATGAGGAAATTATTAATTTCTTAATGAAGAAAGGGGATAATTTATCTGTTGCTGATAAATATGGTCGTCAGCCGTTGATGTTTGCAGCCAGAGCCGGGCAATTGGCAGCTGTTGATAATTTTATCAATAAAGGAGCAATTACGAGCGAGGCTGATGATGAGGGAAAAAAAGCTATTATGTATGCGGCAGAGGGTGGACATAGTGATGTCGTAAGCCGCCTGTTGGATGAGGGGGAAAGTGCAAGTGTTTTTGATAAGAATCGGAAGACAGTTTTGATGTACGCGTTAGAAAGCGGAGATTTGGCGACCGTTGATATTATTCTGAATAAAGGTGTTGATGTACTGACTTTGGATAAGAATGGTAGAGCACCGATGCATTATGCCGTTAAAGGTGGAAATACGGAAGCTATTGCCAAATTATTAGCTCGACGTGTGGATGTATATGCATGTGATAAAAATGATTATCAGCCAATTACTTTAGCCATACAATCCGGTAATAAAGAAATATTTGATATATTGGTCGGGCGTGCAGATACTGTGCGTAGTGTAACTAAGGATGATGGAAAAACAATATTGCTTCACGCTATGGATGGTGGAAATGTAGATATTATTCGTTGGGCGACAACAAATTATTCCGGTTATTATAATCAAGTTGATAAGGAAGGGGTTAATTTTGTGATGGCGGCGGTTAAGGATGCAAGACCAGATATTGTGCGTGATATTTTTGCCAGAAAGTGTGATACTGCTGTACGAGATAATAAAGGTAAATCTGTTTTGATGTATGCCGCAGAGGGTAGTAATCCGATTAATTTAATCTCTGCTTTAGCACAAATATCTAGTCCACAACTTATTGAGGCTCGTGATAAACAAGGACGCACAGCATTCATGTATGCGGTTGGCGGATCATATAATCAAAATATTAAGCAACAGAGATTGTTGCAACGTGGTGCTGATGTTAATGCCAAGGATAATAGTGGAAAAAGTGTATTAATGTATGCTGTAGGAAATGATAAAGCGCGTGTTGATAATCAAGCTCTACGAGAACTTCTTTACCATAACGCACAAGCAGATGCCAGAGATAAACAAGGACGTACACCTTTGATGTATGCGGCGGCCAATCCTAAAGCCAGCATGACCATTATTGAGACTTTATTAAATTCCGGCGCAAATGTTCGAGCAAAAGATTTGAAAGGAAAAACTGTTCTTATGTATGCTGCCGAAAGCGGTGATATCAGTAAGTTCCGCCTGTTACTTGAGAGTGGCGCCTCGAAAGAAGGGGTTACGCTAGATGGGTTAACCGTGCAAAAGATAGCCGATAAAGTTGGAAATTGTTTTGCGCGTGCAGTAGAAAATTTATTATAAAATTTCTAATCCCAGGGGAATACTAACCAACAATTTTGGTCTATACCTTCACGGACACAAATATCCGGATGCTCTTTGCAACAAGTTTTTTTGAATAAGGTACAAATGCGCGCTGTCGGAAATTTTTTGCGGACGTATTTAATTGTTTCTCCACTGTCTGCCAAGTCATCAATGATGTAAACGCAAGAACCGTCAAACAGACGATCAGTTGAGATGTCTTGTATTTGTTTTCTTGTGTTGTCCTCATCATAAGAAATCAATTTCATCAGCCGAATGTCTCTGATATTTAATTTATAGGCAATTAATTGAGCAGGAACTAAGCCTCCGCGTGAAATGGCAATTAATGTTGCTTGAGATAAATCGGGGCAATCCTCTGCAATTTTTTCTGCCAGTTTATCACTCCAATGCTTGATTTCTTCCCATGAGATAGATTGTTTTGTTATCATATCAATCTCTTAACAGTTCTTTTTGAATTTTGCTTAAAGCGACATCGTCCAAGATTAAGATGATGTAGTCCCCATAAATGAAGATACTTTCTTTTGCCGGCCAAGCACGTGCTCTGTTTAGCAGGTAATCTTTGATTTGAGCTTCATTAAGGGCATCTTCACCGGCATCCGCTTTGAGAAAATCCGTTTGATAAAAGAAATTATAGGCATCTTTTGCGGCACCGTAAGGATAATAGGCACGAGCGAGCAATTCACCGTTAGGTAATTCCTGATTGGCTTTTTTGTAGTATTTTGCACGCAGGCTCTTCTCACCGACTTGCAATAATTTATATTGATGGTCGATGTTGAACTCCGGCATTTTTTCCAAACGGGTAATAATGCGCTCAGCTAATTTTGTTTCGGCATCCCAACCAAACTTCCACACTTTTTCGGCATAGGCAACGCGTACAAAATTCATGAAAATTAATAGGATAGCCAGAGTGTAACCAATGCGACAAACGTAGGCACCGCCCAAACGAATGATTAATATGAAGAATAAGGCATATAAAAATGGTAAGCCGAAGAAAGTCATCCGTACAAAATTTATTTCCGGCTCAGCAGCGAATAATAAAGCAATCAATGAACCTAAAACTAAAAATGGAACAAGGGCTAATCCGCGTACGGATGCTTTAACGTTAGGAGCTCTGAAAATTAGGGTAAATAGAGCAATGATTATCAAAGCGAAATAAAAAATTTTATATGCAGAATCCATAAATGGTAAGGTAAGGGCAAATTGTAAGAATGAATATTTTATCCAAACAAAGATATTTGCCAACGGTGTAGAGAAACTGACAGCTTGGGCCGTAATGTCATTGAGTTTACCGGTCTCCTTTAAGAGGAACAAGATGAGCCAGTATATCATCAGCGCAGCGGTAAAATTAACCGTACCTTGCAATGCTCTTTTGGAGGCATCACGCAGACTGATGTCAGAATAAACGGTCTTTAAGAAAATTTGCCCTAAAACGGCAATGATAATAAAGTTTACAATCGGCATGTAGGTGCCTAAAGCAATCAAAAACAGCAAAACGGAAACGGTATTATACAGATAAGTTTTAACGTCTGTATTGCCACGTTTTTCCGATAGTAATAAAGCGGTTAGAACAATGGCCGGTAACCAACAAATTCCTAAAGACGATTTGGCAAAATAGAGAATTGACAATGTGAAAGGTGTAACCGCAAACAAAAGACCGGTTACAACAATCGGGGTTGCTCTTTGCGGTAAATTCCAATAAACGGCCAACAATACACCGGCTAAGCTTAATCCGGCAAAGGACCATAAGTTATTGGCAACCGGAAGTATCTTACCGTCAAAAATCAGCTGTTGCAACCAATATGCCGAAAAGGCACCGGTTTTTATCCCTTCGTTGTGATCAACGGTAAATCTGACGGCATTCCAGTCTTCGTTTCCCCACATAAAATGCATGGTGTGAAATAAAAAGGCCAGGTTGATAAAACCAAACAGCATCCAAAAACTTTGCCGATATTTAGAAGGAATGCTTTTATAAAATTTTCCGCATTCTTCGGCCCAATCATAGTCGCAACAGATGTGTTTAACTTGCAAAAAGATGTTTGGCATTAAAATAATGTAGCAGGCGAGTGCAATGAAACAACTCAGAATAAAGAGTGTTTCTGCACTGAAGTTTATGCCGGCTTTTATGCAAATTGTACCACTGATAAAAACAATCAGACCTAAAAACAAAGAGCAAATCAAATTCAGTATATTTTTGGACACGTTATTTCCCTCCAAATATTTTGATTATGTTGCATTATAGGGGGGCAAAATGTGATAATCAAGCAGATAAATAAATTATTCACTTTGATGTTTTATTCCAGAAAGCTTTTAATACGGGGCGAAAAGATGACATCATCTTCTGTCAGTGTGCGTTTTATCAGCATATCGGCCTTTTTGCGGGTGCGGGAGAGGGCAACATAGAGTTGTCCGTGAGCAAAAGCTCCGCGGTCAATATCAACAATTACTCTGTCTAAGGTTTTTCCTTGGGCTTTGTGGATGGTTAAAGCATAGCCTAATTGGAGAGGATATTGAATAAACGAGCCGGTTTCTCTTTCTTTTATCTCACCGGTTTCTTCATCTACATCATAGGCAAAAGATTTCCATTCTTCGCGTCTGACGGTGATGTATTTGCTATCTTGCAAGCATTTGACGATAATAAATCGCTCGTCTAGTTTTTCCACTATGCCGGAAGTACCATTGATATAATCGGGATAATTGTTTTTGTTAAATATCACCAGAGCGCCTTCTTTAAGGATAAGTGTTTTAGGTGACGGGGTATCTTGCATTTTTTCAAAAGAGCCGGAAGTTTGAGCATCATAGCTCCAAGTTTCGGTTTTTAATTCTTGTAGCCGCCGACGGTTTAATTCATCGGCAACTTGGCGATAGGGGGTGATGGTAACGGCGGTTTTGATAAAATCCGGGGTATATTCTTCTTTGCGGTTAAAATAAGCGATGGTTTGCGGCAAATCTTTATTTTGGCGCAGGTTTTGCAGTTGCGACAATAATTCTTGTTCGCTTTGGCGATAGACCTCGGTTAATTCGATTTTTTCAAAGGCACCTTTTTGATAGGATTTAGCATCAAAAAAATAAGGTTCATCGGTGCCGTATTCAGTTTTGAAAATTGAGGCCACTTCGCGTTTGATAATTGGCGGAAGTTGACACATATCGCCGATGAGGATAATTTGCAAACCGCCGAATAAATTGAGGTTGCCGCGCGCTTGACAACATAATGCTTCGATAACATCTAACACATCCGGACGCAACATTGAGACTTCATCGATAATCAAAATGTCGGTCTTTTTTAGGATGGATTTTAATTTGTGGCGGCGAGTAGATAAAACTTCTCGCATAATCAAAAAATCGCTTAACGGCAGAGTGAACATGGAATGAATGGTGGCACCCTCGATGTTTAAGGCGGCAATGGCGGTGGGCGCTACCAAGCGAATGCGTTTTTTGGAGTGTTTTTTTAGGTATTTGATAAAGGTTGATTTGCCGGTTCCGGCTTGGCCTTGAATAAACAGATTTTGATGTGTATGCTCTATCTTATCAAATAATTTGCGTTGCACCAGATTAAGCGTATCAATATCTTTGACGGCTTTTGAAATGGATTTTAGGGCATCAATTTCTGTTTTCTCGTTCATGAGGGGGAGTATAATCCTTTTTTTATCGGTTTGTCAAAAAAATTAAAAATAATTGTTGCATCAAGTGGAAAAATGTGGTATGTTTATGGCAGATTTCAGTAATTTTTATGTTTAATTTAAAAAATTTTTATTATGACAGCATTAAGTAACGTCGGTTACCGCATCGATTCATGGTGTTGCCGGCACAGTGAACAAATCACTTCGACTATCAATGTGTTAGGAGTCATCTTCTGGGCGGCTTTTTTGGCAGGTTGCGTGTTTTTTGGCGTGCTCATGACGAGGGACCTGTTTGAGGATGTTTTTCATTTCATCTTCCAAGGAGCCTGGATTATCGGTTGTATTATGTGCAGCTGTTTTAGCGTGTATATGGCAAACAGATGTGTCAAGGCAATCAAAAAGCACGGATGGCGTACCTCGTGGTGATATGAAGACTTTTTCCCCTTTTTTAGCTTCGGCTATTAAGGGGAATTTTTTTTGTATTGGTAATTGACAAGAATATTTAATCGACATAGGGTAATAAAGATTACGTTATATTTATGTCGAACCAATCATTTTGCCTATGGAAAAGTTCTTTACTTTTTATTGTTGTGCTATTGCAGTACTATTGATTGGTGCTGCCGCTTATCTGTTGTCGACATCTTCCTTGATGATTGGGGTCCCATCTTCTGCAGTCTTACTGTTGGTCGCTTTTATTTATGTGATCTGGGGGGTATCATTCGTCTGGAGGAAATATCGTCCGCAACTTTAACAATCAAAAATCCCCTTAAGTGATGAACACTTGAGGGGATTTTATTTTATTCAGCAGCCAAAGAGCCTTTATCAAAATGTTTTTTCATCCGCAGATAGCGACGTGTTATCCTCAATGCATTTTCAAAATTTGTGGCAATGGCAATATTGTGCCAGTCGAGATTATTTTGCAAAAATGCTTCGTGCAACATACGGCGCGGTTGTTTTTTGACATTGGATAAAATAATTTTGGTATCATTCTTCTTCTTAACGCGCGAGATAAAGCTGACGAGCGCATTGGCACCGCTGATATCCACCATGGGAACATAGCCCATACGGATGATGATAATTTTCGGTTCGCTTTTTAATTTTTGCAAAAAGCGTGTAACATCCAGGGCATCGCCAAAGAACAGCGGACCGGAAAAACGAATGGAAATAACTCCTTGTTCATGCAATACTTGAGATAAATCACGACCGCCGCCTTTGTATTCCAAAGCTTTTTCATCGGTTTGCAATTCGATTTCTTTGCTCATACGATGCATAAAGATGATGCTTGAGAGCATAAAGCCGACGGAAATACCGGTGTTTAAATCTACAAAAACGGTTAAAAACAAGGTCACAACCAAAGTCAGAGCATCACCTCTGGCACCTCTTAAGAGATAATACATTTTGGTGAGGTTTAACATATTGTAACCGACTAAAATGAGGACGGCAGATAAACAAGCCAAAGGAATGAATTTGGCAACACCGGCCAAAAGCAACATAAAGAGCAATAAAATGACCGATTGCATAATGCCTGACATCGGCGAATAGGCGTGTGATTTGTAGTTGGTGGCCGTTCTGGCGATGGCGCCGGTGGCCGGTACGCCCATAAACATCATGCTCATTAAATTGGCGACGCCTTCGGCAATCAGTTCGGCATTGGAGTTGTGATTATCACCGCTCATGCCGTCAACGACGGTGGCACTTAATAAAGATTCAACACCGGCTAAAAAGGCAACGGTTAAACCGCTGGGAAGAACTTGTAATAACAAATTTAAGTGAACTTCCGGTACTTTGGGCATCGGTAAGAAATGCGGAATGGCACCGAATTTGGAACCGATGGTATCCGGTGCGATGGAAAACAGAGAAAAGAGGGCAACGAGTAAAGTGGCACCGACAACGGCAACCAAATAGGCCGGAATGTTCGGCTTTTTTTGACGAACATAAAAAATGGCACCAAATGTAAATAGGGCAATGATAATAGAAGCAAAGCTAAACTGACTAAGATTATTAAAATAGGCTTGCCATTTATGCAGAAAATCTGCCGGCACCGTTTCCATTTTTAGGCCTAAAAGATCTTTTACTTGGGTGGAAATGAGCAAAACACCGATACCGGCCGTAAAACCTGTTACTACCGGATAGGGAATATATTTGATATAGGTGCCGAGTTTTAAGAAGCCGGCGATAATTAAAATGATACCGGCGATTAACATTGTCAGCATTAAGCCTTCGGTGCCGTAATTTTTGATAACGTCAAAAATAACTACAACAAATGCACCTGTCGGACCGCCGATTTGATATTTTGAACCACCTAATAAGGCGATAAAAAATCCGGCGACAATGGCTGTATATAATCCTTGTGCCGGCGTCACACCGGAAGCAATGGCCAGAGCCATAGCCAGAGGAACCGATACAACAGCAACCGTCATTCCGGCGAGCGTATCGCGTTTGAACTTATTTATGTCATAACCGCGACGCAAAATTTCTACCAATTTCGGGCAGAAATTATCTAAATACAGTTTGAGTAAATATCGGGCTTTATTTCTTATTGTGGTCAGCATTTTTTCCTCTTTTTGATGATTCTTTTTTTCACAAACGAGGGAGGTGTATAACAACCGATATTTAAAATCAAGTTAATTTTGTTTAATGTGTTTAAAAACTTTGCAGACCAATGAGTGGGCACTTCAAAATGTCGCAAAAACTAAGGCTATGCGAAGATTGAATCAATAAACTCGATAGAATTTAGCGACTATTTTTTTTGCCGCCAGCTTTTTATGCCCCAACCACCGGTTGGCTTTTGAACGGTTTCTTCCTGCTCTTCAGGTTCTTTCCAATTCATAACCGGTTCGGATTCATCATGTTTTTTGGAAAGTATTTCTTGCTCCTCTACAGTGGTCGGAACGGCATTGGCAACCGTCTGTTTGAGCAAACTCGGTGAATAGAAATCAGTCTTTTCCGTTTCGAGCAGACGAATAATTTCATCAATGACATCTTGTTTAACGTTAAAGGAATGATATCTTCCGGCATAGAAAATTGTAAATGACGGACAAGGCGATGATAGTAACACATCTGTGTAATCTACACCGCGGGTAAAACGTAAAATAAGCCGTGGCTTAATGTGGCATTGGGCAACGGTGGCTAAAATGTTTTTGCTGTGAGTGAACAATGCTTCGTAAGTTGTCTCCGTTTTACTGATGTCTAATTCACCACCAAAGCCAGTGATGGCCATGCCGTCTAGAGTGTATCCGGTATAGTCTTCGGTGCGCTTGGCTACATGATAGCAGAATACCTGTTCCGCATGAGTGATATTATAGGCGGCAGTTTCCGGTATTTGTTTCTTTATCATTGGGATCATTTCTTGAAGACGGGAGATTTTTTGCGGACCGCGACTCTGACCATATTCATCTGCCGGTAAGATATCAGAAAAGCCTTCAAACTGTTGTAGTTCTGCGGGAAGATTATCTTCTGCACAAGCGTTTGCAGATACCATGCTTAATGCTATCAATAAAAAATATTTCAACATTTTTTCACTCCTATACCTTCATTCATTATAATCGATGTGTGCAAAAATACAATACTTTTTTTGAAGACGAAACAGACTTATTCCTGATTGATAATTTCCTCTAAAAATTCTGCAGCATCGGCAACACAATCCGGACATTCACGCAGAACTTTTTTGGTTTCAATACCTTTTAAGAGTTTGCATTGAGTAGCGCCGTTTCTTTGTTGAAATTTATTCATTATTTGGCGCATATCTTTGGCTGATTTGGCTTTATCTTTGTTGATTAATCCCAAAATGATACCGGCACCGACGAGTGCACCACATGTGCCTTCCTGATTTCCCATGCCGACAGCAAAGGCATTGCCGAGATTTTCTCCGGTTTGTTCATCAATTCCAGCTCTGTCGCAATAGGTGCAAATGACGGCTTGAGCGCAATTATATTTTCCGCAACGCTTCAATTCTGCGGCAATTAGTTTCTTTGATTCCATCTGAGCTCCCCTAAATTTTATTTATGTTTATTTGAGACTAGAGGAAGTGTGAAAAAAAGCAATACCATATTATATATTTTGCGCTTTTTTATGAGCTGCATATATAGTTTTTTGATTTTTTAAAATCAAGAGATAAAAATATTTTTTTATTGCTTTGAGGACTTGAATATTGATGATTATTATTCCCATATCATTATCAGAAGCCAAAATGATGGCAGAATTTTTGATAAGGAGAAATATGATGTCACATTTGATTTTAAGAAGAAATGAAACAGAACCGCGTTACAATGACGTTTGGGGATTACAGTCGGATATAAATCGTTTATTTGATGCTTTTATGACTCCGTTTGATGATAATCATTTCAAGAATACGATGTCTCCGAAATTAGATATTGCCGAATTGAAAGATAAATTTGAAATCAAAGCGGAGTTGCCGGGAATGGACGAAAAAGATATCAATCTTGCCGTTGATGACGGTGTGTTAACAATCAGTGGTGAAAAGAAAGCCGAAAACGAAGAGAAAGATAAGGGGTATTATTTGAGAGAATGCTCTTATGGAACGTTCAGTCGATCGGTACGTTTGCCGGATAATATTGCCGATGATAAAATTAAGGCGGAGTTTAAAAAAGGTATGTTAATTATTGATATGCCGAAAAAAGAACCAACTGTGGCTAAGGCCAGAAAAATTGAAATATCATCTAAATAGGGAGGAAACATGAATAAATTTTTATTACCAATGGTGGCTGCTACTACTTTGTTGGCTTCGTCACCTTCCTTTGCCCAGACAACGGAATATAGTGATCCTTTTGACAGATTTTTTGATACGATGTTGTTTAATCCCAAGAGAATTGATGCCAGAATTTCTATGGGCCCCAAAATGGACGTTGCCGATATGGGAAACCAAATCGAGATCAAAGCCGAATTACCGGGAATGGATGAAAAAGACGTTAAGCTGACTTATGCCGATGAGGTTTTGACTTTGAGCGGTGAAAGACAGGAAACAACTGAGGAACAAAGCAAAGGCTATTACCTTAAAGAAATTTCATCAGGAAATTTCAGTCGTTCTATCCGATTACCGAAAAATGTCGATATATCCAAAATCGATGCGGTGTTTAAGAAAGGTATTTTAACCATTGTTATTCCGAAGACAGAAGTTAAAGAAGACAACGTTAAAACAATACCGATTAAGGGTGAAGAATAACAATTTTGTTTTTACCTAAAGCGAGGGATAAAAAAATCCCTCTTTTTTTTGTTTTTTTAAGACTTCATTTAGATATTGACAGTTATATTCATACCAATATATTTAATCGCTTAGTTTGAATTTTTTAGTAACGGGATATTTTAAGTTATGTTATCTATGTGGTCTTATCTTCCGGAAACGGCACTTATGCGTGCAATATGCGCTTTTGCAACAGCTTTTTTGCTCTCTGTTTTAATGGGGGGAAAATTAATTGCCTTCTTAAAAGGATATGAAAAAGGAGGACAACCCATTCGCGATGACGGACCGCAACGCCATATAAAAGAAAAACAAGGGACACCAACAATGGGTGGCTTGTTAATTTTGGGAACAAGCTTAATTGCCATGTTGATTTTTGCTAATGTGAAATATCACTTTGTTTGGATTTCAATGTTGGTTTTAATTGTTTTCGGGGCAACCGGTTTTGCAGATGATTATGTTAAAATTAAAAAACAAACGCCTAATGCGATGACGGCAAAGACGAAGTTGTTTATTCAATTGGTGGCGGCTGTGTTAGCGGTTAACGTTATTGCAGCGGCAACTCCGAATTCTGTGGACAGTATGCTTTATATTCCTTTTTTGGATTGGAATTTTCAGTTGTCATGGATGTATTTCCCCTTTGCCTTGGTGGTTATTTCCGGGGCTTCAAATGCCGTTAATTTGAGTGACGGATTGGATGGACTGGCAGCAGGTATGTTGGCTATTGTTTTTTCGGTATTTATGGTTTTTGCTGCGGTAACAGGATTACCGATATTTTCTTCAACGTCTATACCTTATATTCCGAAGACGGCGGAAATGATGGTTGTTTGTGGTGCTCTTGTCGGCGGTTGTATCGGCTTTTTGTGTTTTAATTTGAAAAAGGCAAAAATCTTTATGGGAGATACCGGATCTTTGGCTCTCGGCGCAGTTTTGGGCGTGATTGCCGTTATCTTAAAGCATGAAATTATTTTGGCGATTTCCGGTATCGTTTTTGTGGCGGAAACAATTTCAGTGATGATTCAAGTTGCCTATTTCAAGAAAACAGGTAAGCGTTTCTTTAAGATGGCTCCGATACATCATCACTTCGAACAATTAGGTTGGAGCGAAACGAGAGTGGTGTATACTTTTTGGGCGGTCACTCTGGTTGCTTCAAGCGTATCATTGTTGGCATTGCTGTAGGAGATAAGAGCAGATGGTTTCTTTTGCAAGACATTCAAAAAGTAAACTTGCTAACTGGTGGTGGACCGTTGATAAGGTTGCTTTTGTCTTGACTTTGTTGCTTATTTTTATTGGGGCTATGTTGGTTTTGTCGGCCAGTCCTTCAGCAGCGCACCGTGACAGATTGTCGGATGATTTTGCTTTTATTAAGAAACAAAGTGTGTTTGTTTTTATGGGAATCGTTCTGATGGTGGGGCTGTCTATGCAGAGCTTGAGAACTATCAGGCGTATTGCTATTTTGGGATTTTTTGCCGCATTTTTGGGTATCGGTTTAACTTATGTTTGCGGTGATGCAACCAAAGGTGCGGCACGATGGATTAAGTTTGCCGGTTTTTCTTTGCAACCATCTGAGTTTATCAAACCGATGTTTATTGTTTTTACGGCATGGCTATTGGATGCACGTAAACGTATCAGTGATTTTCCGGGGATGATGTTGGCAGTAGCTCTTTACGCCTTTACGGCGGCGGCTGTTTTGGGACAGCCTGATTTGGGTATGACGATTTTGATTTCTTTTGCTTTTGGTGTGCAAATATTTTTAGCTGGCATTCCGTTGTGGATTGTCGGAGGACTGCTTCTCTTCGGCATTGTCGGTATTATCAGTGCTTATTTTTTGTTTGCGCATGTGCATGATAGAATTGACCGCTTTTTGGCGACAGAAAATGAGATTGGTTCGCAAATTCAAAAATCTATGGATGCCTTTGCTAATGGTAACCTTTTGGGCAGAGGACCGGGAGAAGGTGTTATCAAAATGAGTCTGCCGGATGTCCATACCGATTTTATTTTTTCTTTGGCCGGTGAGGAATATGGGGTGTGGTTGACATCTATTATCGTGATTATATTTGCGGTTATCATCGCGCGTTCAATGAAACTGTCAATGCAAGATAAAAATTTGTTTGTTATGTATGCGGCAACCGGTTTGGCGGCTTCTTTGGGAGGCCAGGCGGTAGTTAATATGTGTTCTTCTTTGCAGTTGATGCCGGCAAAAGGTATGACTTTGCCATTTATTTCTTATGGCGGTTCTTCAATGTGGGCCAGCTGTATTACCATGGGGATGCTTTTGGCTATCACACGCAAAAACGCCGCCGCGGAAGATAAAGATAACGGATAGGAGGTAAAATGTTTGAAAAGTTTTTTTCTAAAGATAATCTGATTGAAATATTGCCTGCCGTACGTGGAAAATATATTGAAAATGTTAAACTTTCAAAACATACATGGTTTGGCGTGGGCGGACCGGCCGAGGTTCTTTTTGTGCCGGAAGATGTGGATGATTTGAAAAGCTTTCTTATACGTAAACCGGAAGCTGTGCCGGTTACGGTTATCGGTGGCGGTTCGAATCTTTTGGTGCGCGACGGCGGAATTCCCGGTGTGGTTATTAAACTTGATTCTCCGGCATTTTCTCGCGTCAGTTTTAACGGAGAAGAAGTAACAATCGGTGCCGGATTAAAAAATACGGATTTAAAAAAGAAATTAATAGGACATGGTATCGGAGGTTTGGAATTTATTTGCTCTATTCCCGGTTGTATCGGTGGTCTTATTCGTACCAACGCAGGTTGTTTTAAAAGAAGTACTTCTGAGGCGCTGATTAAGGCGCATATTATGAACGAATGGGGCGAGGTCTGCGAAGTAGAAGCTGATGATTTTCATTTTTCTTATCGGAGCAGTATGTTTCCGGAAAACTGGATTATTTTGGATGCTACTCTTAAAGGATATAAAGAAAAGCCGGAAGAAATTAAAAAAGTTATGGATGAACAGTTGGCCTATCGTAAATCTCATCAACCGATTAACCAAAAAACTGCCGGTTCAACTTTTAAGAATCCGGACGGATTGGCTGCATGGAAGCTTATTGATGAGGCCGGATGTAAAGGGTTAACAGTCGGGGGTGCAGCAGTTTCTGATATGCATTGTAATTTTTTAATCAATAAAGGTTCGGCAACGGCAGATGATTTGGAACAACTGGGTGAATTGATTGTGGCAAGGGTTAAAGAGAAAAAAGCTATCACCCTGGAGTGGGAAGTGCGTCGTATGGGGGTGAAAAAATAAGAAATAATGGCAGAAAGTCCTACAAAAAAACTTAATGATGAAAATGTTAAGGTGTATCCGGAGCATGAAGCCGGTTATCGCTTTGTGGGGTTTATTGCCGCGTTTTTATTGGTTTTATCACTCTCTTTGACAGCTGTTACGATTCGTGATAATGTTTTGGGAAATCAATTTCACAAAATAATGCAGGAATTTTATAAAACCTCTGCTAAATATGGTCTTTATGTTGAAGATATTATTGTTGAGGGAAATATCCGTACTTCTTATGATGAATTGGTGGAGGTGCTCAATCTTTCCGATAATGAGAGTATTTTGGGCATTGATATTGCGCAATTACAAAAGAAAATTGAACAGTTGACCTGGGTACGTTCTTGCGTTGTCAGACGCAGTTTCTTCCCAAATAATATTCTTATTAATATTGAAGAACGTCAAGTTAAAGCCATCTGGCAATATGAGGGACGTTATTATCCGGTTGATATTGAGGGTAATGTAATTGAGGTAGAAGATTATGAACCTGATGTTCCTTTGTTATTGCTGGCCGGTGAGGGGGCCCCGCACCATTTAGCAGAACTCTTAAAAGTTTTGGATACCGATAAAGAATTGGCATCTCGCGTACGTGCGGCCGTTTTTGTTTCCGATCGTCGTTGGAATTTGATTTTTGATAACCCAAGTAAGGGAATAGTGGTTAAGTTGCCTGAAAAGAATTTTGATGAAGCCTATCAAAAAATTGCATTATTGAATAAAAGACGCGGAATTTTTAAACGTAAATTAACTTCCTTTGATGTACGCTATGGTAACAGAATAATAGTTGATATTGATAAGTCTGTTGAAGATTTGATGTTCAAAAGATAAATAAAGGGGTAAAAATGAACCGTTCTTTCAGCAAAATGCCTATTGTGGCGGCCTTGGATATCGGGACATCCAAAGTTTGTTGTATTATCGCCAGAGTTAAAGACAGAAAAATTTCTATTTTGGGTTACGGTTATAATGCATCTAAAGGCATTAAAAACGGTGTTGTTATAGATATTAATCAAGCGACAATTTCAGTTTGTAATGCTGTTGAAGCCGCAGAACAAATGGCTAATGAACGGATTACTAATGTGATTGTTAATGTTTCCGGTGAAAGAACCCGCAGTGTTGTTCGTAGTTCGGCTGTGCCTATTCATAAAAATCGCCCTGTAACAGACGAGGATGTTAAAAAAGTAACCGATAAAGGTTTGATGAAAGTAAATGTGGAAGGTAATGAACCAATTCACTTTTTGACGATGGGCTATCACGTTGATGATAATGAAGAAGTTAAGAATCCGATCAATATCTATGGCGATAATTTGAGTGTCGATATTTTGTTGGGACTTTATCCCCGTTCTTTATATCGCAACTTGGCTACAGTGGTTGAAAGCTCTCATCTGGGAATAGATATGAAGTCTTTTTCCGCCTATGCTTCCGGTTTGGCTTGTTTAGTGGATGATGAACGTGAGCTCGGTGCTACAATTATTGATATCGGTGGCGGCACAACCAGTATTGCCAGCTTTAAGAACGGACATCCTGTTTATTTCTCTTCCATTCCTGTCGGCGGCACCAATGTTACCAACGATATTGCTTTAGGATTGACTACTTCATTTAATTATGCCGAAGAAATTAAGACACGTCATGGATGCGCTTTTCTTATCAGTCAAGATGAGAGAGAAATTATCAATGTTTATCCGGTCGGAGAAGAAGACGATAGCAGTATTAAGCAGATTTATCGTTCGGATTTAATCAATATTATTTCCCCGAGAATCGAAGAAATTTTTGAAATTGTCGGACGTAAACTTGATGAAGCCGGCTATAAAAACGCAACTTCGCATCGCGTAGTTTTAACCGGTGGTGCGGCGCAACTTCCGGGCATGCGCGAAGTGGCCAGTATGGTTTTGGATAAGCAAGTTCGAATCGGTCGTCCGCGCAATATCGAAAATATCCCGCAAGTTCTACATAGTCCGATTTTTTCGACGGCACTAGGTCTTTTATTGTTTGCGACCAACAATATGGAACGCAAAATTGTTAAAAAGGTTAATGTCAGCGCTAATACCGACGGACTGTTCAGAAAAGTTTTGGAACTCTTCCGCAAAACCTGTTAAGTCGGCGAGGGCCGGCGGCCATTACTTGGTTTTTTCCTTGGGCATGGGTGTACTCCATTTAAATAAAAAACTTTTTCTTAAAAGCCGGAAAAATATTTAAAAATTGCTTATTTGGTAACTAAAACTTAAGTTATTTAAAGCTAGAATCTCCTCAAAATGATTTTAGCTTTTTTATGGAGAAAAAATATGGCAATTAAACTGGCAGTCGGCGATACCAACTTTACACAATTAAAACCAAGAATTACAGTTATCGGTGTCGGTGGCGGCGGCGGTAATGCTATCAGCAACATGATGGCTAAAAAATTAGAAGGTGTTGATTTTGTTGTTGCTAATACCGATGCACAAGCTTTGGCACTTTCTCCCGCACCGCGTAAAATTCAACTCGGTCTTGAAATTACCAAAGGTTTAGGTGCCGGTGCTCGTCCGGAAATCGGTAAATTGGCCGCCGAAGAAGCCACAGCAGATATCGAACGTGAAATCTCCGATTCAAATATGGTATTTATTACTGCTGGTATGGGTGGCGGTACCGGTTCCGGTGCAGCTCCTGTTGTTGCCAAGATTGCTAAAGAAAAAGGCATCTTAACAGTTGGCGTGGTTACCAAACCGTTTGCTTTTGAAGGCAAAAAGAGAATGGAAAATGCCGAAAAAGCTTTAGATGATTTCATCAAAGAAGTTGATAGTATTATTGTTATCCCAAATCAAAACCTGTTTCGTATTGCCGATAAAAATACCACGTTAAAAGATGCTTTTGTAAAGGCTGATGAAGTACTTTATGACGGCGTACGCTCCATTACTGATTTAATGATTATGCCGGGATTGATTAACCTCGATTTTGCCGATGTTAAGAAGATTATGGCTGATCGCGGTAAAGCTATTATGGGAACAGGTGAGGCCGAAGGTGATGACCGTGCACGTGTGGCTGCCGAGCAAGCTTTATCTAATCCGATTTTGGATGATTGCTCACTTAAAGGAGCTAAAGGTTGCTTGATCAACATCACCGGTGGTTCAGATATTACTTTGATGGAAATTGATGAAGCCGTTAATATTATTAAAGAAGAGTTGGATGACAATGCCGAACTTATTTTCGGTTCCAGCTATGACGATTCTTTATCCGGTCATATTCGTGTTTCCGTTGTGGTAACAGGCATTGATGATGATGCTTTTTCTCAACCGAAGAGCAATACTTATATCGAAATTCAACCGGTTAAAGATGTTGTTGAAGAGCCTGTTGAGGAAAGTACTGAAACAGAACTTGATACTATGGTTGATGAACCGTTATCAGATGAAGAAATGGCTGAGCAAGCAGAAAAGCTTATTAATGAGCCGGCAGAAGAAAATGATAATGTTATTGATTTGGCAAATATGAAAAAAGAAACACCGGTACAGGCTGAATTTGCAGAAATGAAACCGGAAGAAAATGAAGAACCGCATTTATCATCTTCTTTGTTTAATGCGATTATTAATAAACCGATTGTTGCTAATGCCGAAGTTTCTAACGAGGTAAAGAACGAACTTTCAGAAATTACGTTAGATAAACCTTTTGCACCGACGGCAGCGGTCAGAATTATTGAAGAAGAACCGCAATTATTCCCGGAGCAAGGTGAAGTTGAACAACCTTTTGAACGTCGTAATCGTGAAGAAGCTCAGACGATGATTGAGGAAGAACCGGTATTGTCTTCTCGTCAACGCTTTATTGATAAAATCTTGGGTAAATCTCGTGCAAAAGCTAAAAAGCAGGCGCCAAAACCGGTTTCGGTACCAAGATTTGATGAAATCGAAGAATTTTCTGAAAAAGAAAGTGCTAATGAGGATGATTTGGAAATCCCATCTTTCTTGAGAAGAAGATAATTTTGTTGTGCGAACGCAACTTAAGAGGGCTTTTAGCCCTCTTTTTTATGGGAAAAGGCAAGAAAAAAGCCCCGTTTTTAACGGGACTTTTTGTGCTTCTCTGAGGTCCTTTATGCTTCGGCCAATTCTGGTTCGAAGACCTCTTCTTGGAAATACCAGGGGTCGTACTCTGCGGCTTCGTTCCACATCTGAGCGATAAAACTGGCCAACCAAGGGAGAGTTGCCTCATTGTGAGGAGAGGTAACTCCTCGCAACAGCTCCGCCATGCCTGGGTTAACGAGATAAAATTCGTCAACGTCGTGCGAATCATCCCTGCGACGACCTGGTTGTTTTTTACATGACACTGAGATAGTGTCGTTTGCATTAATTACCATTTGCACTGTGTGACCATCTAGTGCTTTTTCAGCAATAACCTTTGCCATAACCTAAAAATTAAAAATTTAAACCACAAAAAAATTTTAAGACATAGTCTTATTTTCTACTGCAACCAGTCTAACATATTATCGTGCTGTTGTAAAGTGATTTTTTGTTTTTTGGTATAAAAAAAGAGAGGCAAATGACCTCTCTTTTTTTTTATTGATATTTCTTTCAAATTAGAAAGCGTATCTAACACCCAATGAAATTTCATTAGCGTTGTTTACAACAGAATGGTGAATCCAGTTGTAGTGATACATAGCTCTAACAGAAGTTTTTTCTGTCAAAGCATATTGCAAACCGGCACCTAAGCGCTCGCCGTAGCCGTTGTCGTTATGAGAAAGACCAGCAGAGTGAACTCTTACTCTGTTTGAAGTCAAACCGGCAGAAGCAACAGCTTCCCAACGGCCGGAACAACCTAATTGTTGGAATGCCAAAGCATCAATACCAAACTTTCTGTTACGAGTTTTCATGTGTGTTTCATGTTCTCTCAAGCTGTTCTCGAAGTAGCCTTCCAAACCATAGTGGTCTGTTCTTGCACCCAAAACAACAGCACCAGCCCAATTCTTGTTGCTGATTTTACTACCGGAATCAGCATCGATTGTGCTGTAAGTTGCATCCAAACCAACATAAGGAGTAACATCAAATGCTTGTGCATTTGCTGCAATCATTCCGGCAACGCCGGCCAATAATAAAGCTTTTTTCATTCTAAAAATTCCTCTCATGAGTTAAGAAATATCGTTCTAGTAACGATAGCTAGACTTTAGGAGATATTTTTTCTTTTTGCAAGAGAAAAGTTGTGTTTTTATGCTAAAAATATAGCTTATTTATTTAAAACAGGGGTTTGTTTTGCTTGGTTTTGAAATGAGTAGATGCAACCGCAATAATTTTGGTTGTACAAGCCGAGTTCTTTGATTAAATTAAGGCGTTTTTCCTGCATTCCTTGTTTGCGACCTTCAATCTCGATGTAGGGAATACCGGTTTTTTGGCTGGCAACGGTGGCGGCACGATTAACTTGGGCTAAATCTTTCCATCTGGAGACACCCAACACCGAGGCGACTCCGCTAAAGCCGTTTTGTTTGGCATATTGCATGGCTTTGGTTAAGCGAAATTCAAAACACAAAGAGCAACGTTTACCTCTTTCCGGTTCATCTTTATAGGGTGCGGTCATTTTAAGCCAATCTTTTGGGTCATATTCCAGTTCTATAAACTCTATATCCCATTTTAGGCACAGATTTTTTTGTTCATCGCGACGCTTTTCATACTCTGAGGAGGGATAAATATTGGGATTATAAAAAAGCACGGCAAAATTGATACCGTCATCCTTTAATTTGCGGATAACAGCGCAGGAACAGGGTGCGCAACAAGACAGCAACAATATTTTTTCATCATTTATCATATTCAAAGCTATAAGAGAGAAGAGGGGATTTGTCAACAAAAAGAAAACCCCGCTTTTTTAAGCGGGGCAAAATAGTTAGTAGTAGTTAGTAATTAGTTAGTACGGGATCCCGTCCCGCGTAAAGGGTTAGCCAATAGGCATGTCTGAAAGACGTACGTAAAGGGCTTGCTGTTCGCTACAGCTGTCTGGTCCCATAATGGCCTCGGCATGTTTGCGGAGGTTAGGATAGATGGGGGCGACCAGACCTGCTTCGATGTTCTTAAGCACTTTTTTGAAGAACTCAACGGTGTTTGCCATCTCCATGTGAGGTAGTTTGCTCAGGTCGGCAATGACCGTTTTTAGGTGGTCTATGATGAGACTTTGGTTCTCACAGTTTAGGAACATGATTTGAACCAGGTCATCGCTGCCGGTTTCTGTGGTGGCTTTGAACTGAGGCCAGCTGTTGTAGGGTGATGTGCCGCGATTGCAATAGATTGGGGCGGCTACCAATAAAATAGACTTTTCCATAAGCTTAAAATATAATTGTATTAATTTGTGACCAAAATAACACAAAAAATTATTTTGTCTAGTTTAAAATGCAAAAATATAAAAAATTTTTTATTTTTCTTATAGTTAGTAAAAAAAATCGCGGTCAGATGCCGCGATTTTTGGACTAATATGTGAGAATTTAGCCTCTGCCGCCACGGCTTATCGCCATCATTTGGGCGATGCTTAACTGTTGATTATCGGTCTTTTGAGATACAGATTTTTGCGTTTGGTTATCTGTATAGGTCATTGTGCCATCCGAACCGATATGCAACTCACCTACTACCGGGGCAGCGGCTCGATCTTCTGCGGTTCTGGTCTGGGTTTGAGTTTGGGTATTTTCTTGCTGACGGGCTTGTGCAAGTTGTTCTCTTTCCTCAATTCTTGAATCGAATTGCTGTCCTTTCATGGCATACTTATCACCAACGTAGCCCCAAGGTGGGCCCATGTAAGCGGAGAGCATTGCTTCTAACAGGGCTATAGCGAGACGTTCGAGGGCTTCTTCTAAGGTTTTGGCTTCTTCTTGCTTTTGGGAAGAACCGGAGTCTGAGGAACCGGCAGAAGAAGATGTATCATTAGATTGAATAGCGTTGCCATAGATATCTGTTTTGCCGGCATTGCCATAAGCGTTGGATGATCCAGTAAATACTTGTTGTTGATGATTTGTGGCCGGTGCAGCTTCATGAACTTTGGCTTGCATCATGCCATCATTTCCAGAAGAGGTCTTTTCAGAGCGAAGAGATGCTTTTTGTCTTTGGGCTTCCTTGCGTTCCGCGAGAACCACTTGTGTTGCTTCCGGATATTTTTTTACGGTTTTTTGATAGTCTTTTTCGAGATTTTCCTTAGCTTTAGCTTCTTTTTTGGCACGTTTATCCGGGTCTTTTTCTTTTTTGGCTTTTTCCATAGCTTTTATGTAGTCTTTTTCGGCTTTATTTAACCGTTTTTCGACTTTTTCTTTTTCTTTTTTAGCCTTTTTAGCCTCTTTTTCGGCTTTTTTGCGAGCTTTCTCGGCTTCTTTTTCCTCTTTACTTTTAGCCATGATATCCCCCATATACTTAATGATATCCAACTTTTCGGTTATTATAGCATATAATTTGCTCTTACGCAAGAAAAAACGTTTCAGAAAAGTCTTTTTAGGATTGTTTTTTTTATAAAAAATTATCTTTGTCGTTTGATGTCGAGCAAATTGTTAATATGGACAGTTCTTGTTGTCGTTGGTTCTTTTTCTTGCGGTTGCTCCGTTGTTGCTTGAGATTGTTTTGCTTTTTGTTGTTTATTGAGCAAAGTACTCACATTAATAGTGCGAGTTGTTTGAGGCGGTGTTTGAGTATTACTCTGTTGAGCTTTCTTTTGCTGTTCGGAAATACGCTCATTTTCTTTTTGAGCAGCCTCTACTTGTGTATTTTCTTCGACACCGGCATCAAAGTATGCGCCCTTGAAATCGGCTCGTTGTCTTTGATTGGTGCCTGTAACTTTTCCGGTCGGCTCGCCGTCATTTGATGTTTCCTTAGGAGTTGTTTTTTCTTTATTATCTTCTTCTTTTTCGGCTTTTTGCTGTTCCTTTGCTTCTTTTTTGGCATTTTTTTCAGCTTCTTTTCTAGCTTTTTCGTCAGCTTTTCTCTGCTTTTCTTCTTGCTTGCGCCTTTTTTCTTGCTCTTTCGGATCTAAGTCAATTTCTGTTTGCAGTATTGTCAAATCTATACTATCCATTTCGAGATTATGTTCTCTATCAACAAGTTCAAATTCTTTTTTATCAAGAGCAGCTTTTCTGGCATTGGCAACTCTGGCACGTTCCTCCAAGTCTTGAGACTGAGTTTCCGGCGGAATTTCTACTGGGTCAGGTTTCGCGAGGGGTTCTTTCGGTGTGCCATCTTCGTTGACATGCAATTTATCTTTGTAATCAGGGTATTCTGTGAGGAACGTCTGTTCTTCTTTTGCATAATCTTGCTCTTTTTGGGCTAATAATTCCTCATCCTTTTTAAGCTTTTGTTCTCGTTCAGCGTTTATGTGTTCCAGTTCAGCAACCTTTAGTTCATCAACAGTACCTTGCAGACTATTCATATTTTTATCATATGTTTCAGGGTAGTGAGAATAGGTATGATTTTTATTTGCATTATAACAATATCCTTTGTTTTTATAATACTCTTCAGTTTGGGCTAAATCATTGATGACACCATTAACCTGAACACATTGATTATCTTTTTCAATAGTACCGCCGACAAGGGACGCCTTTGTTTCGGCAATACCTCTTTCCAAATCGGCGATGGATTTTGATGCGGTTTCATCTTGGATTTTTTGGGTCATCCAATCTTGCGTATGGACGACGCCTCTAAAAGGCTTGCTACCCCATTTACTGCCTTTTCCGACATAACAGGTGTCATAGGCGGCCGGGTTGTTTGCTTGTAATGTGTAGCTGATAACCTTGCCGGAGGGGTCTTTTTGAATATCGACAATTGTCATTGCGTGGCAACCTGTTGTACCCTTTTTTTCATCCGGAACGCCGGTTACGATGGAAATACCGTCACCGACACCAAACGGACAGGGCTTTTGCTGAAACATCTCGTCTAAACTTTTGGTATTAGCCGGTACATGGTATACATCTTTTATGGCTGTTTGCGTAAGATTGGGATTATCTATTTTTTGTGCTCTGATTGAATCTGAATCATAATACATATTTGCGGCGGAATTGACGTGACCGCGTGGGCTTTTTTGCGGAATAATTAAATTGGCATTTTCACTGTTTCTATCGCCGTCATATCCCATTTGAGCGCAGGTTGTGCATAGGATGGAACTTGCGGTGATGGCACAAGATGCTCTTTTACCGAAATCGTAATTGCCGCGTGTTCCCCAATCGTTAAGAGCTAAATCTCTGGATATGGATGCCGCACAGTTATTCACTTGTTCTTGCCGGCGTTTTCTTTCTGCCTGGTTTGGTGCCGCATCAATATAATTTCTGTAACCGGTCCACATACAGATATTTTCACTCCTGTTGCCGAGACATACACTGGCATCTCGCGATAGGTTATACATTTTCATTGCTTCGTTTTGAAGTGTGTATTCATATTGCTTTTGGCGAAGTTCTTGGTATTGTTTTTCAAGAGCTTGACGGTAGGCGGTGTCTCCTTCTTCGCCCTGGGGAAAATCTGCACGTGATAAAGTCGGATAACCTAAATTTACTTCCTGTAGGCGCAAATCTTTCATTTTATTGGTATTCATGACAATTCTCCTTTGTTTGTTATATCCTTATATTAACATATTTTTTGTGCGTATTCAAGCATATTAGATATGAAGTTTTTGTTACAGGAGTGTGATTCTTTAGGGAAATATTTTGCACAAAATTAGCATACGAGTAATTTTTTCTCTTTACATTTAGAAAACGCTATGTTATATGAGTACTCACTTTTGGGGTTGTAGCTCAGTTGGGAGAGCGCTTGAATGGCATTCAAGAGGTCAGGGGTTCGATTCCCCTCAGCTCCACCATTTTTTTAGATGCACCGATTGGTGCTTTTTTTGAATCTTTAGGGGGTATAGCTCAGTTGGGAGAGCGACAGGTTCGCAATCTGTAGGTCGGCGGTTCGATCCCGCTTACCTCCACCAATTTAAGATTCAGCCCGTTTGAAACGGGCTTTTTTCGTGTCTGAAATGGGGTGATGATAAGCCCGTTATAAAGGCTCTTGTGATGAATTAGAACGTTTATTTGAAAATGCCCATTTACCACAATTCATCTGTACTATTTTGACCAATTGTCCTCGGATGATGGCTGGCACTTTGCATTAAGCCGACTTGCTCATTGTGGAGAATGGTCATAAATATATTTTGCTTTCATTTTTTGAAAAACAATGCTATAAGGGTATCATAAACAGAAAGGATAAACAATGACATTTGAAGAATTGAGCACTGCTCGTTATACGCAAAGAAGTTATGACACTAAACCGGTTGAAGATGAAAAAATCCAAAAAATCTTGCAGGCTGGTCGAGTGGCCCCTACCGCTAAGAACAACCAACCGCAAAAGGTCTATGTTGTTCAATCGCCGGCGGCCATGGATAAGTTGCGGGCTTTGACACCTTGTCATTACAATGCCCCACTCGCCATGATTATTTGCTATGATAAGAATCAAGAATGGCATAACCCAACAGATGAGACTATTACTTCGGGTGTTGAGGATGCATCCATTGTGGCAACGCACATGATGTTGCAGGCCGCAGACTTTGGCGTTCATTCCACTTGGGTGAATATGTTTAACCCGGATGAAACGCGTAAGGCTTTTAATCTGCCGGAAAACGAAGTGCCTGTTTTATTGATGATGTTCGGTTATCCGACAGCCTCAGCGGCACCGGCGCCAACACATACGAACAAGAAACCTTTGTCCGATACGGTTCAATTTTTATAATTTCTCTGTTGTTTTGGTTGCCAGCCATCCGATCAAAAGGGTGGCTTTTTTATATCTGCAGGGACGCAAGCCACACCATTTTTTTAGCGAAACAGAAAAAATCCGGCTGGTCGGGTGTATTTAGAAAATACTTAAATATCAAATACTTATACAATTTTCAAAAATCGGGGCTGGTCGCTTTTGAAATCGGGCTGGTCACCCTATCAAAATAAGGATTGTTTTTGAAAAAAAGTCATTGACTTTTGGTCAATGATATACTAAATCTAGTCTCATCAGGAGAAACATATCATGACAAAACGCCAAGAAGAAGCCCTAAAAACCAGACAGAAGTTGTTAGACAAGGCAACGGATTATATTGTCAGTGGTGATTTCAGCGATATAAAAGTGGAAGATATTACAAAGGCCTGCGGCTGTGCCAAAGGGACCTTTTATGTCTATTTTAAAAACAAAGAAGCCATTTGTGGTGAGATTTGTCGCAACCTGTTTAACCGCATTGTTTTACGTTTGGAGCAAATGAAAGACAAGCCCTTTTTGACACGTTTAGAGCACTATTTCGTCAGCTTTATGGTGGAAGTTGAACGCTATGGCATCAATGTGTGTCGTGAATGGGTACGCATTGTGATAGACCCGAAAGGCAACAAAAATGGATGGGATAATACGAAATGGCAATTTGATACCGACATGCTACGGGATATTTTAACCAAAGCCGTCAAAAATAACGAACTCAAAAAGAATACCCCTGTTGATCTACTGACACACACAATTATTTGTGAGCTTTATGGCATGATGACGTGTTGGTGTATGTCGGATGGCGTGTTTGAACCGAAAGATTGGACAAAGAAATTTTTCAAAATCCAAGTCCAGCCCATGCTAAAGGATTATTTGACGGAGGAAAAGAAATGAAAAAGTTTTTACCAATTATCTTAGTGTCAACAATGCTTTTGACAGGAGGTCAAGCGATGGCGATTACAGTCAATATCTATTATACGGGTGAAAATGGCAACGCCCGAAAGTTTGCTGAGGAAATGGAACAAAGCGGAACAGTTGCGGCTATTCGTGCCGAAGAAGGCAATAAAAAATACGAATACTTTTATCCCAAAAATGATCCGGAGACAGTTCTTCTGATTGACAGCTGGGAAAGCCAAGAAGCCATTGATAAACACCACGCAACGCCAATGATGAACAAAATTGCCGAACTGCGCAACAAATATGATTTACACATGCGTGTTGAACGCTTTATTGAGGATAAAACAATCCCTGAGCAGGATCAAAACTTTATCAGGAAATAGTCGGGAGGAAATATGAAAAGGTTTTTATCAATCATCTTAATGACAACAGTACTTTTGACAGGAGGCCAAACAATGGCAAAAGCTTTAAATGCGGAACAAGAATCTATTGCAGAAGTGGCGGCTTATGCGGCCAGAGGTAACCAAGAAGGATTAAAAAAAGCCCTTATCAAAGGACTGGATAATAAAGTTTCTGTTAATACTTTCAAGGAAATCTTGGTGCAATCTTATGCTTATTGCGGATTTCCACGTTCTTTAAATGCACTTTCCACTTTAATGCAAGTGGTGAATGAACGTGGCAACAAAGATGAATTAGGCAAAGAACCATCAGCCAAACCTCAAGGTGAAGCGTTAACTTATGGTACAGAAAATCAAACAAAATTAGTGGGAAATCCTGTTAAAGGGAAACTGTTTGACTTTGCACCTGCCATTGATGAATACTTGAAAGCCCACTTGTTTGGAGATATCTTTGCCAGAGATAATGTGGATTGGAAAACTCGTGAATTGGCAACGATTGCGATGCTTGTCGCCCGAGATGGTGTAGAAAGCCAATTGGATGCCCATATCAACATTGGGAAACATAATGGTTTGACAGATGAAGAAGTTGCTCAAATCAAAACAATTGCTGATAAAACAGGAAATGACAGCCTGTTGTTTGGTTTTGGAGAAGAAAATCCCTATGGTAAATACTTTACGGGGAAAAGTTATTTGAAGCCGATTACCACAACAAATGGCGTGCCGATGTATAATGTCACCTTTGAACCGGGATGCCGCAACAACTGGCACATTCACCATAAAGGCGGACAAATTTTGCTTGTGACTCAAGGACGCGGATACTATCAAGAATGGGGCAAACCCGCTCAGGAACTTCACCCAGGTGATGTTGTAAATATTCCGCCCGAAACAAAGCATTGGCATGGGGCGGCAAAAGACAGTTGGTTTACGCATATTGCGGTAGAAGTGCCGGCAAAAGACGGTTCAAACGAATGGTTAGAGCGTGTATCTGATGAAGAATACAACAAATTAAAATAGAAAGGATAAAAAATGACACAAAAAACTTATTATTATCATTTTAATCCATTTGACACAACCTTTTGGGCGATGATTATGGCTTTAATCATTGCACTCACCTGCACGTGTTGCTGTTGCTTTTGCGGATGGGGATTGTTTATCATAACCGCATTTTTGTGGTGTTATAAACATATAAAGCATAAGGCTGTTGTGATTACAGATAAAACCATCAAAATTGATTATTGTGCCCCTTTGGCTTTTAAGGATATTAAAAAAGCCGAAGTCAAAACAGTTCAAATGGGATGCAAAAAATATAAAATTTTATCCTTAATTCCAAAAGAAAAGGTGAAATATTCCTATAATTGGCTACAAAAGCATAATTGTACTTTTGGGCCTTTTGCCATTGCTCTTTACGGTATTATGACGCCTGAAGATGAAAAAGAAATTGTCAAGATTGTTAAAAGTAAAGTCTCGAAATAGAAAGGAAAAAAATGTACGATATTTTAAAAACAATTAACTCTCCCGCAGATGTAAAAAAATTAAACGCAGAACAATTAAATGCGCTGGCGGCTGATATTCGGGAGGCCTTATTCAACCGCTTAACAAAATTCGGCGGACACTTTGGACCCAACTTTGGTATCGTAGAAACAGAAATTGCCATGCACTATGTGTTTGATTCTCCAAAGGATAAATTTGTTTTTGACGTATCGCACCAAAGTTATCCCCATAAAATGTTGACGGGACGTAAAGCGGGCTATATTGAAGATGAACATTTTATTGAAGATTCCGGTTATACAAACCCCATTGAGAGTGAACACGATTTATTTAATGTCGGCCATACATCAACCTCGGTATCGTTGGCAACAGGGCTGGTCAAAGCGCGTGATTTAAAAGGCGAAAAATACAATGTGGTCGCCCTGATCGGGGATGGTTCCTTATCCGGCGGAGAAGCGTTGGAAGGGCTAGATTTTGCCGGTTCGGAAATTTATTCAAACCTGATTATTATCGTCAATGATAATCAACAATCCATTGCCGAAGTTCATGGCGGACTTTATAAGAACTTGGATGAATTACGGGCAACCAAAGGAAAGGCTCCCAACAACCTCTTCAAAGCTTTTGGATTGGATTATATTTACGAAGAAAACGGCAACGATATTCAGGCGATGATAAAAGTTTTTGAACGTGTTAAAAACATTGATCATCCGGTTGTTGTGCATATCAACACGCAAAAAGGAAAAGGCTATAAACTGGCCGAAGAAAATCGGGAAGCATGGCATTGGTGTATGCCCTTTGATCGTGATACAGGTAAGTGGCATGTGGAATTTCCCGCGGAAACTTATACCTCTTTAACAACCGAATATATTTTGAATAAGGCCAAACAGGATAAAGATTTTGTCTTTATCACACCGGCCATGCCAAACATTTTAGGGTTGAGTCCGGATTTGAGAAAAGGAATGGGATCACAATATGTGGATACAGGTATTACCGAAGAGCATGCTATTGCTTTTGCATCCGGTGTTGCCAAGGCCGGTGGTAAACCGTTGGTGGGAACGGCGGCCACCTTTATTCAACGCACCTATGACCAAGTATCGCAAGATGTGTGCATCAACAATAATCCGGTGACGATTTTACTCAATTATGCCTCATTGGATGGCTTGACGGATGTGACACATTTGGGTGTTTTTGCATTATCTGCCTTTTCAAACATTCCAAACCTGGTTGTGCTGGCCCCGACATGTAAGCAAGAATACTTGAATATGTTGAATTGGTCTGTGGATCAAAAAGATCATCCGGTAATGATTCTCATTCCCGGAAATGCCGTCACTTCACGCGAAGCGGATAAAGACTTCAGCAAACTTAACACCTATAAGGTCGAACAATCCGGAGAGAAAGTAGCTATTTTGGCCTTGGGTGATTTCTATCAAAAAGGGGAAGAATTGGCCGAGCAAATTGAAGCCCAATTGGGATTTAAGCCTACTTTGATTAACCCCAGATTTGCGAATGGTGTGGATGAAAAATGCTTAAAAGATTTGCAAAAAAATCACAGCCTTGTTATCACAATGGAAGATGGCATTTTAGATGGCGGTTTTGGGCAAAAGGTTGCAAACTTTTATGCTTTGACCGATATGAAAGTCAAAACCTATGGCTTAAAACGGGAATTCTATGACCGCTATAATCCGGCTGAACTTTTGAAAGAACTGGGTATGACACCCGAACAAATCATTTCAGATATTAAAAATTTAATATGAAAGGATAATAAATGAAAGTATTACTAATCAACGGAAGTCCGCATAAAGAAGGGTGCACATTTACCGCTTTAAGCGAAGTGGCCAATACTTTAAATAAAAACGGCATTGAAACAGAAATCTATCACATTGGGGTAAAGCCGATTGCTGGGTGTATTGCTTGCCGAAAATGTCACGAAACCGGCAAATGTGTCTTTAATGATGGGGTTAATGAATTAAGTGTCCGATTAAATGAATTTGATGGGATTATTTTGGGAAGTCCTGTTTATTACGCCGGACCATCGGGGCAAATGTGCGCTTTTTGTGATAGATTGTTCTTTTCTAATTTCGGAAAATTTGCGGGCAAATTAGGGGCTGCTGTGGTTTCTTGCCGCAGGAGTGGCGCAACAGCCTCATTTGACCGCCTAAACAAATACTTTACGATGAATAATATGCCGGTTGTAAGCTCTCAATACTGGAACATGGTGCATGGTCATACGCCTGATGATGTTAAAAAAGACAAAGAGGGCCTGCAAACCATGCGTACCTTGGGTCAAAATATGGCGTGGCTTTTGAAATGTATTGAAATTGGCAAGAAAAACGGCATTAACCGCCCCGAATATGAACCCATTACATTTACCAGCTTTCCAGATGGCAAATAAAGGAAAAACAAATGAAAAAAAATATCAAAAAAGATTTGATTATGGCGCCAATGCCTGTGTTAATTATCGGAACCTATGATGAAAACGGGGTCCCCAATGCCATGAATGCCGCATGGGGAACACAATGCGATATGGATAAAATTATCATCTCTTTGTCCAATCACAAAACAACCGACAATTTGAAACTTAAAAAAGCTTTTACGGTGGCTTTCGCGACCAAAGAAACATTGGTGGCCTCCGATTACTTTGGCATTGAATCGGGCAAAGGCATTAACAAAATTGAAAAAGCGGGTTTCCATGCGCATAAATCAGAATTCGTGGATGCGCCTGTTATTGAAGAATACCCCGTCACCATTGAATGCGAAATGTTGAAATTGGAAGATGACGAAGGTGACTATCGTTTGATTGGTAAAGTCGTGAACGTGGTCGCCGAAGAATCCGCTTTGGATGATAAAGGTCATGTGGATTTGGGCAAGTTAAACTTGATTTCCTATGACAGCGCAACCCATGGTTATCGCATTATTGGCGATATCGTCGGCCAGGCATTCCATGACGGTTTAACAATTAAAAACAAATAGAAAGGAGAATGAAAAATGAAAAAACTTTTAGCAACAATTTTAATGGGAGGATTTATGATGACAACAACAGTTGAAGCCAAAACGTTGGTGGCCTATTTTACCTTAACCGGTAATACAGAAAAAGCAGCAAAGGTCATTGCTGAAGAAACAGGCGCAGATTTGTACAAAATTGAGTTGGTGACGCCATATCCTTCAGAATATAAAGCACAAACAGAACTGGCCAAAAAAGAATTGGCGGATGGTACTTTGCCCCCAATTAAACCTTGGCCGGAAAATGTTGGTGAATATGATGTTGTGTTTGTGGGTTCGCCTGTCTGGTGGGGAACAATGGCAACCCCGGTGCGCACGTTCTTGGCCAGTGGTGCCCTGAAAGGTAAAACAGTGATTCCCTTTGTGACACATGGCGGTGGCGGAGCCGATGATTCCTTTACAGATACAGCCAAATTATGTGAAGGGTGTAACGTTATCACAGACGGTTGGTCCAACTATGGCAGTATCACCATGGGTGTCGGCAGATGGGCCAAGAAAAGTTTGGAAAAAGCAACCAAATGAAAAAATGGATCCAACCGCTTAGATTGATTATACAGGCCTGCTTTATGGCGGGTCTGTTTTTGCCTTTAATCCATCCGGAAACGGTTGCGCGGTATCTGTTTTGGACGGTATTGGCGGTTGGTGTCTTTTTTTGTGGATGGGTGTGCCCTTTTGGGGCTATTCAAGATTGGCTGGGTTGGGTTGCCAGAAAACTACACTTGCCAAGATTTCAAATTCCTTGGAAATACCAAAGGTTTTTACAATTATCCAGATATATCTGGGCAGGACTTATCACCTTCGTGGGTGTTCATTATGCCTTTTTAAGTGCGCGGTTTTATTTTCAAGATAATTTGATTCATAACAACCTTTCATGGATCAGTGGTATCACGTTGGCCGTCTTTTTGGTTGCCAGCCTGTTTTTGGACAGACCCTTTTGTAATTATTTTTGCATGAAGGGTGCCATTGATGGATTGATGAGCGTCATTCGCCCCGTAAGCATTAGGCGTGACCCAAAGGCGTGCATTCATTGTCATTTGTGCGATAAAGTGTGCCCCATGAATGTTCCTGTAGAAGGCACAAACTTTGTGCGCCATCCGAACTGCATCAACTGTATGAAATGCGTGTGTGCTTGTCCCAAAAATTGCCTGAAATTTAAATTGATGGCGTTAAGGAAAAGTTCCCCTACAAAATAGGAATATAATAGTGACCATTGAAGAAAACATTTTTAAGCGTGCGGAAATAAACAAAGATGCGTTGGCTGGGTATGGGTTCCGGCAAGCAAAGGGATTTTGGATTTTAGAACGCCCCTTCATGAACGGGGATTTTAAGGCGGTCATTCGCATTGATAGCGCTGGGCATGTTTCGGGAACTGTTTATGAAATTGCCACCCAGGATGAATACTTGCCCCTGCGCGTGGAAAGCATGGATGGCTTTGCGGCCGAGGTCAGAAATGCGTACATAGAAATCCTGAAAGACATCAAGGAAAAGTGTTGTCATGAAAATGTGTTTATATTTCCTCAGACCAATCGTTTGGCTGACGAAATTTACAAAAAGTACGGGGATAAAGCTGTTTTCCCTTGGGATGACTTTTCGGGTGGAGTGTTTAAAAATCCAACCAATGGCAAGTGGTACGCGATAGTGATGGCTCTTAATGTGCAAAAGGTGGATAAGAAACTGACGGGTGAAGAGGAAGTCATGAATATCAAACTGGATCCTGAAAAAATCAAAGAACTTCATAAAGAAAAAGGATTTTATCCCGCCTATCACATGAATAAAAAGAACTGGATCAGTATTTTACTGAATGATACGGTACCGGATAAAGTCTTGCTCACCCTTCTGGATGAAAGTCACGCATTTACACTATCCAAATGATTCCATAACAGATAGTTTTTTTGTACTTACTTACTTATCTCTTGTATTAAATCATTTGTTATAGTAAAATCACATCATGATCAAAATTCTATTCATTTGTTTGGGAAATATTTGTCGGTCGCCGATGGCGGAGTTTGTGATGAAGCAAATGGTCGCCGAAAAAGGTGTGGCGGACCAATTTGAAATTTCTTCTGCCGCGACAGAGGGGTATAACGAAATGGTGCATGAGGCGCTGGATTACCGAGCGGCTGATATGCTTCGGCAGATGAAAGTCCCTTTTACCCAACATTATTCGCGCCAAATTCGTAAGTCCGATTATGCTAAATTTGACTATATTTTGGCAATGGACGATAATAATGTGCGGGATATCTTGGACATCGTTGGCAATGATAAAGACCACAAAGTATATCGCTTGTTGGACTTTACTCAAAATCCTCGTCCGGTTAAAGACCCTTGGTACACCGGCAATTTTGATGAGGCCTACTGGGATATCTATGAGGGCTGTCAAGCATTTTTAGAATATTTGGAAAAGCATGATTTATAGGAGAGACATAAAATGAAGAAAAAGATATTAAGCGTATCGCAAATCAGAGCCTTGATGAAAAAAGGAACCCCGATGATATTCGGGACAGATTTGTTGCAATCCTTTTATGAATACGGGCAAGAGGCGATGAAAATCACGATGGAATTGAACAACAAATATCACACGCCCGAAAAAGTGCGGGAACTATTTTCCAAGTTAATCGCGCGCAAGGTGGATAAAGATTGTTTGATATTGCCGCCTTTTTATACCGAGTTTGGCAAAAACATTAAGCTGGGAAAATGTGTCTTTATCAATACTTGCTGTCATTTTCAAGATAACGGCGGGATAGAAATTGGCGACCATTCAATGCTGGGCAGTAATGTCACAATCGCCACATTGAATCACGAATTTGCCCCTGAAAAAAGGTGTAATGCTAACCCAAAACCGGTAAAAATTGGCAAGAATGTATGGATTGGTGCGAATGTGACCATTCTGCCGGGGGTGACTATCGGGGATAATTCGATTATCGGTTCCGCCAGCGTGGTGACGAAAGATATTTCCGCCAACACTTTGGCTTATGGATCGCCCTGTAAAGCCATTCGGAAAATTAAGTAGTTTTTTTGAGTTCGTTTATCAATTCTTCGGCGAAGCGCGGGAAAGTTTGGGAGGCTTTACCGAGAATCTCTTGATCAAATTGGGAACTGTTATTGCAAGGATCCAGATTGAACAAATAGGTCTTTGCGCCATAGAATTTTGCCTGTCGCACAAAGCCCGCCGCGGGATAAACTATACCGCTGGTCCAAATCGCAATAAACATGTCGCATTCGGCCAACATCTTGTCCACTTCGTCTATGTACTTCGGCATTTTCCCGAAAAAGACAATGTTGGGTTTCAGCATCCCTTGAACATGACAATTCTGGCAAACTTCATCACTTTCCACATCCCCAAAAGTGGTCAGCACATGACCGCAGTTCATACAAACGCACTCGTCAATTCGCCCATGAATATGATAGATATTTTTACTCCCCGCTTTTTCGTGCAACAGGTCCACATTTTGCGTCACAACATTGATAGTGATATCCGGCAATTCCTGTTGTAACATAGTAATAGCTTGATGGCCTGCGTTGGGTGTTGCCTTCATCATAATAGGCCTGAGTTCATTATAAAAAGAATGCACAAGCGCTGGGTTGCGTTCAAAAGCCTCAACCGTACAAACGTCCTCAACGCGATGGTTCAGCCACAGCCCATCTTCGGACCGAAACGTTTTCAAGCCGGACTCTGCCGATATCCCCGAGCCTGTTAAAATCACAATGTTTTTCATTAAGCTAATTTAAATTTTATATGAAACAAAAGTCCAGTGAAATGTGGAAATTCTATAAATTAGCCTCAAAAATTCAACTTGAGCGGCGGTTTTTACCTTTTTTCTTATTTTTCAATACGGTTAAGAGCGTTGGCAGGATGATTTGTGCCAAAAGTTTAAGTTGTTTTTCCATGCGGTATCCTTTCAATTGAGGTCATCACCATACACGCTCTTATTGACAGATTTATCAACTTATATTTTGAAAAGGTGCATTTTTGACGATAAGCAACACTATTTTTGCATACAAGTCATTTACAAAAACGCCAAAAAGTAAATGAATTTATGCTGGTTTCCGTAGAAAATGAAAAAATCTCCACCAATTAAAAATAAAAGGGTATCTGTGTATGGTATCCTTTTTTGTTGTTTTGAAATCAGAGAAGATGGTTTTGCTTGACTTTTGGGTTTGATGAGGGTAGACTACCGCAGCTTTTGTAAGAATATGTGTTTATTTTTTTAATTTATTTTTTTGCTTATGTACAATCTTGTAAAAATTGAAGAAGAGTTGCGTGCTTTTCGCGAAAAGTTGGAGCTTGATAGTATGACTTCGGCTCAAAAACTGAATTACATGATGATCTATCGCCACATTTTGGAGGCAGGGCAGATGTCTGATGAGGAGCTTATCGCTCGTGCCAAAAAGATTAAACCACTTGTTCGTTTGCGCAAATCGGAAAGTGAGATAGAAATGGTTGTAGGGCAACCGGAACCTGGTGATTTACTGGTTTTTACCAATCCGGTCTGTTTGCGTCAGAGTTATACCTATAACTTTAAGCCCGACAGTATTGTACGCCAAAACGATAGTTCTCCGTTACCGGTTGAGGGACTTCGAGAGATTGCCAGATTTACCGGTTATCATGATTATGGCGGTTTTTACGGATTCTACCGGCCGGGAGCTGATGAAGTATTGTCGCAGATTCCCGTGAGTGTGAACATTGATGAGGTTTCAGCGTTTGAAATTCAGATTGATACATCTGATTTTTGGCAAGTTTACGACAGGCTGTTGGATAAGCATGTTTCTACAGTTATTCTCTATGCTATGGAGGGCGGATTGCCAGAACAAATGCGTCAACAAGAAGTAATTCTGAAAGGTGTATCGTATTGAGTTAAAAAAAGGAGTTCTCTTATTATAGAGAGCTCCTTTTTTAGTGGCTAATTGTCATTATCGTTGTCTTCTTGAGGCGTTTCTGAGGTATCACGGAGGGCAAATGTCTGTATCAACAGGCGCAGCATACTGAGGCAGATTGCCAATCCAACAATAACCAGAACAAATGACAATGTTTCATACCATTGTGCCAAGGCTAAACCGATGAATATCAGCATAAGTCCTGCTAAAACAACGAAGACAAAATGACTTATTGAAAAGTCCAGCAGTTTTTTTAACAGCTTTTTCATATATAATAATATTTGATGTGATGTTTTTTACAAAAAAAGCAGCACCGTTATTTTTTCTATGGCAAAGAAGACAAAATCGGGGTGCTGCTTTAATTAAGGTCCGTCATAGGACAAATCACAAATTGGTTAAACAATATGATTATATATAAAGGGTTATCGGTGAAACACCTCAAACCTCGGGATAGTAATTATAGGACATAGTCTTATTAAAGTAAGACTTATGCTAATGAAAAAATTTAATTTGTCAATAAAAAACACTATCTAGTGTTGGCGGTGCTGGCGGAAAAATAAAATTAGAGGATTGGTTTCGTTATTATTCTTTTCATCATCTTCTTTATTTGAAGAGGGTGCGTAAGCACGCAGCTCGGGAAACTCTTTTTGATATCTGACGGAGGCACTATCGGTTTTTAGGTTTTGTGCTTTATCAACCCAATCTTTGGGTAATTTTCCGGTTTTTGGATTTTTAAGCGTGTTTGCGGCACCGACGGCTAATTCTAATACGTCAACATATCTTTTGGTGCTGTCGCTTAACAATTCTTCGGGGCAGGAACCCATAATCATTATATTTTCACCGATTGCAAAACTAAACTCGGCTTCTCGGCGCGCCACAAAAGAAGGAACGGACCTTTTGACAATGTTGCCGTTTTTATCTCTTATCGGTTGGCCACTCTTATTTTTAATGGTCAGTTTGCTCCATTTCATATATTCCGTGCGAAAAGCTTCTTTATCTTCTTCTGAAAGCGTTTTTTTGTAATGTGCAAATGCTTTCATGGTTTGGGTGGCGCATCTTTCAAAAATGGAGTCGGCTTTATTTTTATATATCGGGTTGCCTGTTTCTGAGTAAAGACGTCTGGCTTCGAGGAGCTTTTGTGAGGCAGAAGGACTGCCCAAAGCTTTGGTATGATATTGCCAAACCAGACTGAATGGGGCACATATTTCACTTTGGCAAGCAAGCAACTCTTTGGCATTTGTCGGGCGCATGCTGTCAATTATCTCATACATATAAGCTTCGTAATTATCGAGCCAACTGCCTTGTTTTTGCAAATCTCTATCCCAAGTGTTGACCAGGGCTTCCATGTTTTTGAAACGGTAATTTCTGGTTACACGCTTGTTGTTGATATATACAAAACCGGGACCGACCGTTGTCACACCGCCGGCTTGTTCCCAATAGGCTTTGGCGCGAATATCCTCAAAAGTGGTTAAATATATGAGCATTTGGTCGGTACAGGAATTAATTTTTTCTCTGACAGAGAGCTGTCCCCACATAATGGCAGCGGAGTCGAGCGATAGGGTATCTATGTTTAAGGTGTCATTAGGCAAGCTGTCCGACTCAATGGAATGGATTTGGTATGTGGATTGGGTACTGTCTGATAGGTTTGTTTTTTGAGAGATCGTCTTTTCGGTTGTCGGTTTTTGAGGTTCGTGTTTTACGGTATCAATTACCTGAGACTTACTGCTGATTGGTGACAAAGTAATCGTTGTTCCCAATATCCATTTTTTCCAATTCATCTTTTTATATCTTCTTTCTTATCTTATCATAATTTTTTTTACATACTCTGAGGTCAATATAATCCCGTTTTTTGTCTGTGCAAGGTTTAAAATGAGGGTGGGGGTAACTTATTATTGCAAAATTTTTCAATTAAAAAAGGTCCGGTTTTGTGCCGGACCTTTATCTGTCATCTTGAACGATAATTAAGCGGTTTTGCTCGGTTTTAAGGCAAGCAAACGCTCATTTACCGAAGCGAGCAAAGTTTCATAATTGGCTTTCTTATCTCTTTGCTCTTGAACTTTATCGGCCGGAGCGCGTGTGATGAAGTTTTCGTTTGAAAGTTGCGCATCAACGCGGGCGATTAAGTTCTCATATTTTTCTTTTTCGGTGTTTAAACGTTCAATTTCTGCTTCTATATCCACCAAATCTTCAAATGGAATATATACGGCGGCATTTAACTGCTCAATACTGATGGCATTAACCGGAATACCGACCTTGTCAGCTCTGATTTCAACCGATTTGGCAAAAGCAAGCTTTTGGAATATCGGTTCAGCCGCTTTTAAGAATTCGGCTTTTTCTTTGGTGACAAAAATCAAAGAAGTTTTTCTTGACGGTTGAATATTCATATTGGCACGAACGTTACGAATTGAGGTGATGAAGAATTGCATCAATTCAATGTTTTCATAATCTGTGCCGTAGTCCAATTCTTCTGCTTTCGGCCATGAAGATATAATCAACGGTTTATCATCTTCGCTTAAGCGAGAATATACTTCTTCGGTTACAAACGGCAAGAACGGGTGCATCAATTTTAAGATGACGGTCAAACCATAATGCAAAATGTAGGCAGCTTCTTTGCGACCGGCGGCATTTTCATCATAAAGACGCGGTTTAACCATTTCGATGTACCAACTGCAATAATCATTCCAGAAGAAATCATATAACTTTTGCAGAGCAACGCCGAATTCAAACTTATCCAATTCTTCGGTAACGGATTTGATGGTGCGGTTTAATTTTACCAACATCCATTTATCTTCGGCCTGTAAATTGGCCTTATTCCAAGATTTGTAATCAATGCCGTTGATACCGTTTAATACAAATTTGGCAGAGTTCCAAAGTTTGTTGATAAAGGCTTTGGCAATATCCAATCTGTCCATGGAATAACGAATATCCGTTTCCAAAGATAAACCTTGTACCAAAGAGAAACGCAAAGCATCGGCACCGTAATCACGGATAACGTCTAACGGGTCAATACCGTTGTTTAAGCTCTTGCTCATTTTACGGCCCTGGGCATCACGAATTAAGCCATGCAAAATAACTTTGTTGAACGGAATTTTGCCGGTTTGGTGCAAGGCAGAGAAAATCATTCTGGCAACCCAGAAGAACAAAATATCATTACCGGTAATCAAAGTTGATGTCGGGTAGAAATATTTATAATCTTCGGTTTCATCCGGCCAACCCAAAGTTGAGAACGGCCAAAGGGCAGAAGAAAACCAGGTATCTAAGGTATCTTCGTCTTGTACCCATTCGGTGCAACCGCAAGCGCAGGCATGTGTCGGCATTTCGGCGGCAACTTCTATCTTACCGCACTTTTTGCAATAGTAAGCGGGAATTCTGTGTCCCCACCATAATTGACGGGAAATACACCAGTCTTGAATGTTTTCCATCCAGTGGAAATATGTTTTTTCATAACGTTCCGGATAGAGGGTGATTTCTTTGTTTTTAACTACGTCGATTGCCGGTTTAGCCAAGCTTTCCATTTTAACAAACCATTGTTTGGAAACCATCGGTTCAACTGTATTATGGCAACGATAACATTTACCGACGTTGTGTGTGTATGGCTCAATTTTAACCAAAACGCCTAATTCTTTGAGCTCATCGACAATCAATTTGCGGGCGGTTAAAATGTCCATACCCTTATATTTGGCAACCAGGTCGGTCATCAAACCGTCTTCATCAATTACTTTTAAGATTTCAAGCCCATGTTTTTTACCGGCATTGAAGTCATTAAAATCGTGTGCCGGAGTAATTTTAACGCAACCGGTACCGAATTCGGTTTCAACAAACGGATCGGCAATAACTTCAATTTCACGGTTAACAATCGGAACAACAACTTTCTTGCCGATGTATTTGGCAAAGCGCTCATCTGACGGGTTAACGGCTACGCCGGTATCACCCAACATGGTTTCAGGTCTGGTGGTGGCAACGTCTAAATAGAAAGATTTGTCTTTTGACCAATATCTGATATACCAAAGGGATGAAGGCTCTTCTTCATATTCTACTTCAATATCCGATAAAGTGGAATGGCAATGCGGACACCAGTTGACCAAGCGTTCACCTTTGTAGATGAGGCCTTCTTTGTATAGGTCCATAAATACTTTTTGAACAACTTTGCTCAAACCTTCATCAAGGGTAAAACGTTCTCTGGTCCAGTCACAGGAACAGCCGAGTTTCTTTAATTGGCGAATAATGGTACCGCCGTATTCCTCTTTCCATTCCCAGGCACGTTTTAAGAAGCCTTCACGGCCCAAAATATCTTTGCTTAGGCCTTCTTTTTTAATCATGTCAACGACTTTGGCTTCGGTGGCGATACTGGCATGGTCGGTACCGGGGAGCCAAAGAGCGTTGTAACCTTGCATTCTTTTCATTCTGATCACGATATCCTGAAGCGTATTCACGAGGGCATGCCCCAAGTGAAGCTTGCCGGTGATGTTTGGAGGCGGAATCATAATGGTATAAGGATCTTTGCCGTCATTCACGTTTGGAGTGAAATAGCCGCCTTTATCCCATAAGTCATACCATTTCTTTTCAGCCTCTTCAGGGTTGAAATATTTATCCATTTCTGTCGTGTTCATTTTTTCCTCGTACTTTAAATTTTACAACGCCCGTCAGTCTATCAAAGATTGATATTTAAAGTCAATGTATTTTTAGCTTGCAATAAGGGGAAAAATGTGTTATGCTCGGCGTATAAAATTATACATATGTCTAATTTAAATTTATTTTTATGAGAACAAAAGAATTACATTTCTTGCCGCAGTATAATGCTTTCGGCATTGAAAAAATCGTTGTGGACAGCACGAACGAAACGTTTTGGTTAGAACTGAATGACAAGTGCTATGTAATAATGGGTCTGCCGGTTCCCGATGAGGATGCCCCAAAAATTGCATTTGTGCTGGGCGAGGAAGTCGGGTATTATACCATTGATTTCAATTATGCCCTGGCGATTGCTAAAACAGGTGCTCGGGTGGTTCTTATCACACGTGGGTTGCACTGTGACGAACCGTTGAACGAGTGCCACGGATTGGTGCTGCCGGGTGGTGCGTTTGCTTCGCCAAAGCGGTATTATGCCGCCTTTGAGCAAGATAAGCACCAAGATGAACCAAACGCTCGCCATGATGCTTATGTTCAGTGTCTCCACAAGGCTTTGTTCCTAGGGATTCCCATCTTGGGGGTTTGTGCCGGCGCACAGATTATCGCTTGTGAGCTGGGAGGTTTTCTCTTTACCGACGAGCGCAAACTCCATGGTGAAATCGAGCACAAGAGCAAACAAAAAGAAGCTCACATGGTTTCGATTATCAAGCCGGGATGTTTGCTGGAGAAGATTTTCAAAAAGAAGGTCTTTAAGGTGAACTCAAGACACTCAGAGGGTGTGTACGAGATTGCTCTCGGCAGTCCGCTCTACATCTACGCGGTGGCACCCGATGGTATTCCCGAGGCCTGGGGTAACGAAGGTGAAGATGTCCTTTGCGTGCAGTGGCATCCGGAGGATTTGGCCGCCGATGGTGATGCCGCCAATCAGAGAATTTATGATTGGCTGACCAGACGGGCAGAGGCGTTTCAGAAGCGCTCTGCATGATTAGATTAAAAAAAGACGTTTCCTTGTGAAACGCCTTTTTTTTGTATGTGAGGATACAAAGCAAAAAAAACTCCTCGTACGGCCCTAGGGGGCGGTAACGAGGAGAACGGTTGTTTTTAAAGGTTAGGTTGTTGCTTGTTAACGCCAAATAGCTACCAGGCATTTGTTACCTTGAGCGTCCTTGGCGGTGTGTGTCTCTGCAAATCGATGCTGATGGTCCCATGCACGTCCTCCGTGGTAGCGTCGCATTTCATTTGTAACGCTATTGGGGTCAGCCTGAGTGATTTCACCGGTCAGACGATTTACAGCGATTGCACAGAGCTCTTCTTTGCCTGCAGAATAGGCGTCGAAACGTACAATTACTGTGTTTTCGTCGATAGGTGTTAAATCGCGCATCATGTACTCTACGTGCCAGTTTCCGCCCTCTTTTTTGAAGGAGCTGGCCGGGAGTTCGATTTTCAGAATATTCAAATCCCTACCAATTAGCAAGTTGGCGTCGGCTTTAAAGTCGAAATCTGCCGTATTGCTGGTTGAGAAGTTGCCGTCAAGCGAAAACTCGTAGCCATTGCAAGAGAAGACACGTACGGTGTCCATGCAATCATACTTACTACCCAGAAATGAAATGTGTTTTTTTACATAACTGTGTAGGTAGGTTACGTTCGTTTGAGACTCAACGTTGGCCAATCTGGCATCAATGTAGGTCTTTGGCTGATTGCGATTTGCAACTTTGTTACCGGCGAACAGGTTCACTGAGATTGCGACGAGGGCAATCATAAGAATAGATTTTTTCATAACTTTGAGTTTTTAAGGGTTTATATTAGAATTACTTTGTCAATGAGGAGAAGGAATAGGTAAGTAATTAAATATCAACATCTAAAAACCATATGAAAAGTCTTTCCTTATCACAAGAAACAACTTAACCCATATATATAGACACGATAATACTTAATCACCTAATTGTATTTTAACAGTTCCATTGTAACACATTTTTGAACCCAAAGCAAGTAAAAAACAACACTTCAAAATCATACTTCGAAATGTTCTTTTAAAAAGCTAACATATTGAAATTTGTTATTTTTGCCACTCGATAAGTGGATAGTCTTGCCAATTTTTGATGTTATAATGCCACCATTCGTGGGGGATGGATTCAAAGCCGTTATTTTCCATCAAATCTTTTAAGAAACGGCGATTTTTGCGCTGTTCTTTATCGGCATCTTCATAATCATGGCGCGCTTTAATCAAGTGTTGTTGAAATTCTTTGAAATCACCTTTTAAAACCTGTAAGGCATAGTGCTTCTCATAGGCATCAATTTCGGTCGGATAAGAGAGGTTCTGACCGGCTAAATCGGTCAGGCAGACATCAACCGCTGTTCCATGACAATGATTGGAAAGCTCGGGGTCTTTAGCAAAAAAGCCTTCAAACGGGATAATTTGCAATAATTTTTTATGTGCAAGCGGGGGACGATAGGCATCACACAGACGCATTTTGAGGCTATTTTTTTCTAATATCGGCACCAAAGAAAGCAATTTCTCAGCCACATCCGGGTGCATATAGGCATTGTTGCCGTAACCGATATCTTCATAAACTGCTTGTTGGACCATGTTATTTTTGCGGGCATACATCATATCAATAATGAAGTGCGAGTCATTAAAAAGAATAAGTTCGGCTTGTTTCATTTTTTTATCAATAAGGTTTGACATTAAGTGATTTAGTGTGTTTAATGTAGCGTATTCAAACGGGTGTGTCAAGTACTCAAAATTTTATTTAATGAGGATGATATGGCTTATTTAGATGATGTTTTCTCGCCTGATGATATAAAAAAAATGGCGGTGCCGGAACTTGAAATTTTGGCAGAGGAAATGCGCGGGGCAATCTTAAAGCGTTGCAGTGCCATCGGTGGTCATGTCGGCTCTAACCTCGGTATGGTGGAGGCAACAATTGCGTTGCACTATGTATTTTCTTCGCCAAAAGATAAGATTGTGTTTGATGTGTCGCACCAATGCTATGCGCATAAGCTTTTGACCGGACGAAAAGAGGGGTTCTTAAATCCTGATGAATATGGGAAGATTTCCGGTTTTACCAATCCAAATGAGAGTGAACATGATTTATTTATGGTCGGGCATACGTCAACTTCTTTAAGCCTGGCGGCCGGTTTGGCTAAAGCGCGGGATTTGCTTAATCAAAAACACAATGTGATAGCCGTTATCGGGGATGGTTCTCTTTCGGGCGGAGAAGCGATGGAAGGACTTTCTTTTGCCGGCTCGGAATTGAAATCAAACCTGATCGTGGTGGTTAATGATAACGGGATGTCTATGGTGGAAAATCATGGCGGTATCTATCAAAATTTAGAGCTTTTGAAACAAACTAAAGGCAAAGCAACGCTAAATATTTTTAAAGCGTTGGGCTATGATTATCTTTATGTGGATGAGGGAAATGATGTTGAGGCTTTAATCAAAGCCTTTAGAGAGGTAAAAGATTGCACTAAACCGGTGGTGGTGCACCTGAATACGGTTAAAGGAAAAGGATATCTGCCGGCCGAAGAAAATAAAGAACAATGGCATAAACATCAACCGTTTGAGGTGGCAACAGGAATGTCACCGGCAAAATTTCAGGGGCAGACATATAATGACCTCACGCGTGATTATTTTATGAAGTGTCTTGATGAGGGAATGCCTTTGGCGGTGGTGACGGCGGCAACGCCTAATGCTTTCGGCTTTTCACCTGAGGTGCGGCAAAAATTCGGAAAAAATTATATTGATGTCGGCATTGCCGAAGATTATGCTACATCTATGGTGACGGCATTGGCTAAAGGCTGTTGCAAACCGGTGTTTTGTGTGCAAAGTTCATTTGTGCAACGGGCATATGATCAGATTTTGCACGATTTAGCCCTAAATAAGAGTCCGGCGCTGATTTTGATTTATAACTGCGGACTTTCGGATGCGGATGCCACCCACCTCGGGTGTTTTGATGTGGCGATGATAACCAATATTCCCAATATGCTTTATTTATCTCCGGCGATGGCTGAAGAATATATGATGATGCTTGATTGGGCGGTTAAACAAACGGATTATCCGGTGGCAATGCGGGTACCATCGGGAATGCCGGTGTTTGGAAATGCGTTTCATAATGAAAAATTAGAACTTCATCGATCACAAGTGATTAACCGAGGTTCTAAAATTGCCGTGATAACGGACGGACATTGTTTGGCTAAAGGAAAAGAGGTAATAATGGAACTGAAAAAGTACGGCTTTTGTTCAACGCTTGTTAACGCACGGTTTTTGGATGCACCGGATGAACAGTTATTTGATGAATTGGAAAAAGACCATCAGATTATCGTAACTATAGAAGACGGAATTGTATCCGGGGGATTTGGTGAAAAAGTGACCGCTTTTTACGGGGCAAAGGAAATGAAAGTTTTAAACTACGGAGGTAAAAAGGAATTTACCAATCGAGTGCCTTTAAATGAAATTTATGAGAAAAACAGATTAAATGTCAGCCAAATTGTTGAAGACATTTTAAGATTGACAGGGGTGTTCGAACCTCTTAAATTGGTTAAATAAGACTTTTTAACGGATTGATTTAAGATTCTTTATTAGGCACGACCGGTATTGCTTTGTCTGGTTCTTCTTTGCGCCAATACGCTGGAACGACTGCTTACCGTCGGCAAGTTGACACATTTACGAGCGGCGTTGATGGTATCTCCTTCGCAGACAGGAACTTTCATCGGGTTGCGCGCTTGACTGACGACTTCCACCAGTCCTTTTAGGTTTTTACATTTGCTTGAGGTTAGCGCTTTATATTGACCGGCAAATCCCGTATGTATGGTACTTAATTGAACCGGCAAAGGATATTTATCTATGCTCGGAATATTTTTCTTGATGCGGTCGTACCATTCTTTGAAATCACCGTTAAAGGTTTCTTGAATACCTTTTTCTGATAGTTTGGCTTTGGTTATAGCCGGAGATTTTAAATTCCAACCGGCACCTTTGACATTTTCGGCCTTTAAGGTTGTTTGAGCTAAAGCTTCATTTAAACCACAGCGGTGAGCTTTTTGATAATTTTTAGCTTTTTTGAGTTCGCTTGCTAAATTATCAAAAACTTTGCCTTGTTCGGCTTTGCTCATATTCGGATAGTTGCAGGTTTCTAAATATCTTTCTTTCCATTTTTTCATTTGATTTGGATCGTTGATGTCATTAATGTTGAAAATCAGGTGACCAACACCGGTTGTCGGGTGACCGGAGCAATCCAGATAAATATCATTGCGTTTTTCTTCGATTTGAGAAAAGTTTTTGTAGGCCTGATTGGCTAAATCCGTATAGTTTTTGGCCGGTTCGGAAGACATGGTAACCGTAAACTCGGAAACTTTTTTACCTTTGACAGGGGATTGTTTGTTTTGTGTTGTCTGTTGCTGTTTGGTATTATTATCACTTTTTCTTTGTTCAACACGCGCATCAAAATTAGCTTTTCTGGCGGAAGGAATTTTTTTCATTATTTCTGATCCGTTAATTTTTAAGGCCTTACTCAATTTGGCGGTGTCTATATTTTGTTTAAGGAAATAATCAACGGTTTTTGCGGATGAACCGAGGGGCTTTTCACCCATATTGCGCATTACCGTAGATGGTTCTTTCATACATTTTTCCATAACATTATAGGCAAACGGCCCATATTTTTCTACCAGTTGGGCAGCGGTTTTATCAGGATTAAGCTTAATTGATTTGGCCCAGTTTTTGATATCATTTAACTGTTTTGCGGTGGGAACTAAGCCATTTGATTGCTTGGATGTACGGTCATCAACGCGTTTTGAAAACTTGTCTTGTTCTTTTTGAGAGGAAGAGGTTGGGGTAGAAGTTTTTTGTTTGTTTTTATTAAGATTGGTTTCAAGTTCTTTTTTATTTATTTTAAGTGCTTTGGCAAGAGTATCGTTGCTGATATCATTAAGTGCGAAATATTCAATGGCTTTACGGGTCAGAAATTCATCTTTTTTACCGACACGTGCCATTAACTCTTTGGGTTCTTTGGCAGCCATTTGGATGATATCATGCGCATAAGGGCCGTATTTTTCCAATAGTTTTTTTAGTTGTTTTTTATCAAGATTGTTTTTGGGATTATCAATCATACTCTTGACGGCGGAGATTTTTGCATCGTCGCTCAGATCTTGCTTTGTTTGGTTATTTTTGGGCTTAGCCATTGTTTTTCTCCACAAAAGTATTTCATCTAATTATATGTGATGATTATAACAGATTTTCTAATAAATTGCAAATAAAAACGCAGATAGGGCGATAATGTAAAAATGATAAAAAAATGCTTGACTTTGTAAAATTAATGTTTTAAAAGCAGAGCAACTTGAGAGGTTAGGAATACTTTCCTCTCGGCGCTGTCCAAGACCGCAGGCGGTCAGAAACAGGGGTAGGGTTTCAAATCCGGCTTTGTTTCATCCTTAATTTCCTGCGCAGACGGAGTAAATGAATTGAGGCAGAGGCATTTTGCCGAAGCTGTTTTTTTCTCCCTCCGGACAGATTAGTGCTGCCGGTTTTTTTGTTTTTAAATTTAAAAACAGATTCTTCGGTGGATGTTGTAACGTTTTACTTAAAGTTTTTAAGTGAGACAATTTATGGAGTAAATGTAGTGAATCGCGAAGAAAAATCAGAGCTCTTAAACGAAATGAGCGGCTTGGTTTCCGGTTCTGAAGCAGTGGTTTTGGCTCATTACAGAGGTTTGACTGTTGCTGAAATGGACGAATTGAGAAAGAAAGCTCGTGAAGTTGGTGCTAATTTAAGAGTTACAAAAAACCGCATTACACGTCTTGCTCTTAAAGGTACAGCTTTTGAAGGTCTTTCTGATCTTTTCAAAGGTCCGGTTATCATGGCTTATTCGTCTGATCCGATTTCCGCATGCAAATTGTGTGTGGCATATGCTAAAGAAAACGAAAAGTTCACGGTTGTCGGCGGTGCATTAAACACTGGTGTTCTTTCTATGGCAGAAATCGAACGCTTGGCTACTATTCCGTCTATGGACGAACTCAGAGCCAAAATTATCGGTTTGTTGCAAGCACCTGGTGCAGCTCTTGCACGCGTTACCAAAGCTTACAGCGAGAAAGAAGCCGCTTAAGCTTTACCGAGAGTTTGATGCGTTTTTCCGTGTGGCTTGTTTTTATTCTTAACGGAATAAATTTTATCCTAACGGAAAGAAACATTGCAAAAAGAATTATGATGGTGAGATTTTGAATATAAATTTATAAACAGAGTCTTTTCCGTTATTTAGAAGAAAATTTTAATTAATAAGTTTAATTTATTGGAGAAAAAAAATGGCCGATTTAGCCAAGTTAGTTGAAGAATTATCTGCTCTTACCGTTATGGAAGCAGCTGATTTATCTAAAATGTTAGAAGAAAAATGGGGCGTTTCTGCAGCTGCTGCTGTTGCTGCTCCTGCTGCCGGTGGTGCTGCTGCTGCCGCTGAAGAAAAGACTGAATTCGACGTAATCCTCGTTGAAGCCGGTGCAAACAAGATCAACGTTATTAAAGAAATCCGTACAATTACATCTTTGGGCTTGAAAGAAGCTAAAGATTTGGTTGATGGTGCTCCGAAGACTGTTAAAGAAAATGCTCCGAAGGCTGAAGCTGAAGAAATCAAAGCTAAGTTGGAAGCTGCCGGTGCTAAAGTTGAACTCAAGTAATTTTTTGAGTATCGGTATAACAGAGCCGCTCTTTTAAGGGCGGCTTTTTTTTATAAAAAAAAAGAACTCCGCCTTTGATAAGGGGAGTTCTTTGCTTTATTTACGTTTTAATCATCATCACCATATCTACCGCATGGAATGTGTGGCTTGCTTGGCCGATATTCCGGGTGATGGTAAAGAAAACCTTCGTCACTTAGGTCATCCCAGTCTAGGTTATTGCGGTTGTAGTCATCCGGTGCTTCGTCTACTTCGCAGTAGAGGTTGCGCGGGACACGAACTCTGGGAACGATAATGACGACTCTGGCCTTCTCAGGTTGCTGGGGTCGTTGCTTTCCGTCATAATTCATACGAGGAAGGCTTCTAGATTGTAATGTTTCCATATGCATAAAAATTACATAGACTTAGTTTTGTTGGGGTCACCATAAAGGGCTTTTCTTGATTTGTCAACACTTTTTTGTCAATTTTTTTAGAGCAGATAAAACAAAAGCACCCTTGTATATACAAGAGCGCTTTTATTTAATGAGTTGAGTCATCCGGCAAAGGCTCATCCTTTCCACAGGTCAATATTATTTTTGACAGAGGAGGTGAAATAATTTTGCCTTCCGGCGTGTATACATTAGTCACACTATCTTTTTTCCCGACAATCCAGAACTTGGGAGACAGAGCAACTCTGTCTGTCTTTTTCCACCAAATGTCTTCCGGTATAGAAAATTTAGCATCCGGCGGGTAAATAAATTTAAGACTGTCCATATCAACCAATATTTTTGTAGTTGGTATAGAGATGCTTACGCTGAAGCTATCTTTGGAGAGCTGGTAAAAAGATATTTTGGCATTGGGAATGCGGAAAAATTTTCCCGCACTGTCCAGCCTGGCTGTCGGATATGTCAGAGTCGCTTTCTTAAACTCGCGGACGTAAGAAAACTTACCATTTTCTTCTAAAATCAGTGCAATCTTTCCGAGAGCGTAGTCATCATCACTCTGGTAAGTTTTGTGGTCGTAAGAAAACATCAGACATACCGCAATCACGACGACAAATGTCATGATTGATGTCATAATCTTTTTCATAGCTGTTGTTATTTAAATAATCGAAATATGCTTATATCAACACTCTCAGACATATCATATTTATAAATTTTGTCAAATAAAAAACGCCACCTCTTTTGAGAGTGGCGTCTTTTAAATGCTGGTTTAGAGCGCTGGATCGGCACTGAAGCCGACTTCAATGAGCAGATCGTAGAGGTAATCAAACAAGTAGAGCTTACCGGAAGTGATGTCGTTTACCTTCAGGTTGAGTGCCTCTTCAACTAACTCTTTGCGTTCCTTGGGCAAGGAGGTGTACCACTGCCTGCGCTTGGAGATTTCCTTGAGCACCGTGTGTTGCAACAAAAGAATCTCCTCATCAGAGTAGGGCATCTCACAGTCGTGCCAGAATTTGACTTCGCGCAAGGCCAGAGTTTCGGCTCCTTTGACTTTTGGTGTAATCGTCGTAAAGAGGGTTGTGAACGAAACAGTAGAGTGATGGATGTCCGGGGCGTCCTCTTTTTGAACACACTGATAACCCAGGGCACATAAGATGCGCGGCAAAACGAAGTCATAGTTAAAGTTTTTGCCTCTTAACTCACGAAGCAGCTTGCGACGTAGCGTTTCCGGGAATGCTTCACAATTCTGTAGTTGCCAAGTGACAAATTTGGTACCTGTTTTTTGTTTTAGGTCCAAATTGTCAATGTTGGTTAACAACTTGCCGAAGACGAGTTCGGCGACAATTTCGGGAGAGAACATTTTTTTCTCTGCTCCGATTTGCAAGATTTGGTTTATCATAAATTATTATTTTTAATGAAACGACGACGGTGTCGTTTCGATTTGACATATTTTTTATATTAATGATTGACATAGTTTTATAAAATATGCCAGTATCCTAATATTTTTTTATTTTTAGTCAAGCAAAAAAAAAGACGCATTTCTGCGCCTTTTTTGAAAGTAATTACAAGTCTGTCAGGAGTTTTGTGTCAAAATTTCCGGAGCAAACTTTTTGATAATCGGGTAAACTTCCAACAAACCCAGCTGATATTGAATGTTTATCATCTGGTCATACTTTCTGAAGCCTTCATTGGAGACTTGTTTGTGTTGTTGATCCAAATTTTCAAACTCGTCTAAACGCGTGCTGCGAAGCTTTTGGGCCTCTCTTAACTTGGAAGTAAGGAGGTCTTCTTTTTTAAACAACCGTTTGGTCTGCTTAAGCAGGTCGGCGTGTTGGCGGAAGAGTTCCTGTTTTTTTGTGTTGATAAAATCCTCAACGCTTAAATCGGCAGGCTTGATGGCAAGTATCTTCTGCCAGACTTGTTGGAGTAATTCTTTTTCATTGGCGGAGATGCTTATACCCCAGCGGTGCCACAAGAAAATTTCTTTGACAACTTGTTGAGGATCGTTAAATTCGTATTCACAGATATAATGAACCTCTTTGGTTTCATCGAGATGGATGCTGGCAGAATTGTTTTCTTCAAGCAAAGTATGCAGCGCACAAACAATGCGCATTTCCATTTCAGAATCCAAATCATTGTCTTCATCAGCCGCGCGGGCTAATTTAATGATTTCTTGGCGTGTTGATTGCGGAAAATGCTTAAAATCGCTGATGCTCCATCGATTCTCGCTAATGAACCTCTTTCTATTTGACGGATAGATGTTGTATGTTACCCGTCTATAGAGCAAATCTATAACCGCATAGGGCATAAAAACCTTTTTCTGCAACCCGATTTCTAAAAATGATAAATTAATTTTTTGCATAAATTTTTGAGATTAAGTTAGTAAAACGAAAAATAAAAAATATAAGAGAGTTACTATCGGTTTTTCTTAACAGTCAAAAGATATGCGAAAACACCAATAATATGCATACAAATACAAATACCCGGGAAGTATAATGCCTCTCGGGTATTTGTCAAGATATTAAATAAACTCTAGGCGTCTTTGGTTTCCTCGGTTGAAGCTTCTTCTGCGGGAGCCGGAGCTTCTTCGGCTGGGGCCTCTTTAGCCGGAGCTTTTTTAGCCGGCTCTTCCGGAGCTTCAGCTACTTTTTTTTCTTTTGATTCTGCATCTTGTACGGCCTTTTCTTTGGCAACTTCTGCTCTGGTCTTCATTTCACCAATCATTTGCTTCATCTTGCCAAAAGTCTTTTTGCCTGCTTTAATCAATTCTTCGGTATTTTTTTCAACACCTGCAACATATGCATCCTGTTTGGTTTCAAGATTCTGAGAAACCTTATTCATAAAACCGGCTAATTTTTTTGCGTTTTCATTGTTATTTTCTTTTGCCGATTTTTCCGCATAATCTTCTAATTTTTTTGCACCGGTTTGTGCTAATTTTAACATTTTTCCGGCTAAACCTCCTAAAGTTTTGCTAACTTTGTTGGTTTTAGTATCGTCTTGTTCTGCCATGATATACCTCACAATTGTTAAATGTAAGTATATTGTAAATAAAAATTCTAAAGAAAGCATTAATTTTTTTTGCTGTTGATAAAAAGAAAATCTGTATCTGCTTTTTGGTTTTTAAGTCTATGTTAAGATATGTTGGCTTATCCTAATCCGTACAGATGATTAGCGTTTCTTAAAATATGAGGAATTTAATGAAACTAAAGAAATATTTTTACGCTTTGTTTTTGTGCTTGTTTTTTTGTTTTTGGACGACGGTTTCGTTTGCTGCCAATGTGGTTTCTAATATCCGTACGGGGCAACAAACCGATGGGATAAGACTTGTTTTTGACGGTACGGAAAAATTTCAATACGACGCTTTTTTGTTGGATAATCCTAATCGTTTGGTGATTGATTTGAAAAATGCTGTTTTTAAGAGTACTCCTAAGGTGGCAGCAAATCAGCTTATCAGCAGCTTTAGAATGGGAAATCTTTCGGGAGTTAAAGACGGAAAACGTTTGGTATTTGAACTGCGTAGAAATGCTAATATTAAGCGAAAATTTGCTTTGGAACCGGCAGACGGACAGAAAAATTGGCGTTTGGTGATTGATTTGGTACAACAGGGGACAGCCGGTCCGGCTCCGGTTGTGGTCAAAGCGTCAACGACGGCACCAACGCGCCCGAATCCTCGTCGACAGAAAATAGTTGTACTTGACCCGGGACACGGAGGTAAGGACCCGGGTGCTATCGGGCGCTCTTATAAAACATATGAAAAGCACATTACTTTGTCTATGGGAAAAGAACTTAAAAAGCAGTTAGAGGCGAAGGGATTCAAGGTTTATATGACGCGTTCAACCGATGTTTTTATTCCGTTGCGTAAAAGAGTGGCAATTGCGCGCAGTTATCATGCTGATTTGTTTATCAGTTTGCATGCTGACAGTACATATAATCGTAATGCACAGGGACTTTCTATTTATACCCTTTCCGAAACGGCGTCCGATAAAGAGGCCGCAGCTTTGGCTGAACGTGAAAATAAAGCCGATATTATTGATGGTATGGATTTCTCCGATAATTCGCCGGAGATTAATGACGTATTGATTTCGCTTTCACAAAATGATAGTCGAAATAAATCTTCTAAGTTTGCAGCTTATGTGGTCGGCGAAATGAAGAAAATTGTTAAAGTGATGAATAATACGCATAGATTTGCCGGATTTGCCGTACTTAAGGCACCAGATATTCCGTCGGTTTTAGTGGAATTAGGGTATCTTTCGAACTATACTGAAGAAAAATATTTGCGTGACCCTTCGTATCGTAAGAAATTGGCGATAGCCATTGCAAAATCGGTGGCGCTTTATTTTGCTGATCCGGAAATTTCTTCTTCCATTTAAGATTATAAGCACAAAAAAAGAGGCCGAAACGACCTCTTTTTTTTATTGATGCAAAATATTAATTGCTTAAAGCATTCTTTAAATTGTTTAAGCTGTTTTTGGTGTCATCCAAAGCTTTTTGTTGTTCGGCTTTTTTAGCTTCATCAGCGGCTTTCTTTTCAGCGGCTTTTGCTTCTAATTCGGCCTTTTTATCGGCAATGGCATCTTTGATTTCAGCTTGTTTGGCCTGATCGTTGGCTTTGGCCGCTTCAACTTTTTGTGCGGCATCATCCGCAGCGGCAGAAACTTTGTTTAGGCCTGATGTCACATCAAAAGCCTGAGCACTGAAAGCAACTAACACAGCAGCTAAACTCAAATAGAATTTTTTCATTGTTTTTCTCCCTAAAAATCGTTTTAACGAGCAAATTATATGAAAAATGATAGATTTTTCAACTGATAAATTTTATTGTTTGGGGATAAGGTTCAAAAAAATGTTAAATTGCTTGAAAAATAAGAAAAAAAAGCGCAGAAATAAGATAAATCAGTGTCGTTGTTTAAGAAAGGATTTTAAAATGCCTAAAATTGCCGTTGCAGGTGTAAAAGAAAGTGCCGGAAGAGAATTTTTGAATCTGTTGGCAGAAAATGAGATTCCCGTTGATGATGTGATTGCATTGGAAACAAAATCTCCGTTGGGAACTCTTGCCTCATATGGTGAAGATGAAGAACTGGATGTTTTTTCATTAGAAGAATTTGATTTTAAGAAAGTAGATGTGGCTGTTTTTGCAACAACCAAAGAAGTCGGTAAGCGTTTTATCAAAAAAGCGCTGACAGCCGGAACAAAAGTTATTGATTTGAGCGGTGCAACCTTTACGGATGCAGAGGTGCCGTTGATTATTCCGGAATTAAACGGAGACTTGCTGGCAAATGGTGTTAAGGCTGCCGGTGTGCCGACTTCGGTGGTGGCTCAGACGTTGTTGCCTTTGGCAAAAGTTTTGCAAAATCACCGTTTGAAACGCTTAGTGATTAATGTTTTTTGTTCCACTTCCTATTTGGGACATGAAGCTATGGAAGAATTGTTTTCTCAGTCACGCAAGATATTCTTAAACGAAACTTTGGCGGATAATCAGGAAGTGTTTAAGAAGCAAATCGCTTTTAATGTGTTGCCACAGGTGGGTGAGTTTATCGGTGATGAAACGGCATTGGAATGGTCTATTAACGCTGAAATTAAAAAGGTGTTGAAAAGTGATGTTAAAGTGCATGCTAACTGCGCTTTTGTGCCGACTTTTATCGGTGATGGTGCTTTTGTTAATGCCGAATTTGAAGACGAAGTTGATGCTGATGAAATACGTAATTTGATGAAAGAAGTCAAAAATGTAGTTGTTTTTGATAAAACTGTTGATGCCGGTTATGTCAGTGTGGATGATGTGCAGGGTGAGGACAGTGTTTATATCAGCCGTGTGCGTCAGGATGTTTCGGTTGAAAACGGTATCAGTTATTGGACGGTTGCCGATAACTTGCGTGCCGGTGCGGCAAAGGCCGCTTTTGCCGTATTGGGATTGATGCTTAAAAAATAAATTTCAATGGGCTAAATTGCTTAAAAAGTGTTTGTAAGGAATGTATGATGAGTAAGCTGTTTAAGATTTTGTTTTTGGTGATGATGTTTGCCGGCTTTAATGCTGCAGATGTGGCAGCAAAGGTGAACAATGGTGCTGATTTGCAGAAGTATACAACTGCTAAGCCGGTCCAACAGGAAGCAAAAGATAAGGAAAGCGACATTGTTTCAAATGACAATTTTGATTTTAAGCAAATTTCAGCACGCTTAAGAGAGATTGAATTACAGGCAAAAAACGGGAATTTTACTAAGAAAAGTCTTGATGCGGATATGGCATTTTTGAATGAAACGGAACTGTTGCTTGAATCGGCCGTTCGCAGATTTGAAAAAGAACAATCTTATGCACAAGAGGCTTTGGCAGCGTTTGGCGAAGTGGAAGAAAACAGCGAAGATGAAAGTAATGATGCGATTATTGAGATTAAAGAAAAATATCTTGCAGCCGTATCAATGTACAAAAACAAATTGATTGAGGCAAATCTTTTGAAAACAGAAGTTATGCGCTTGAATACCATTGTTCATGAAGCCCGTAACCGTATTTTAATCGGTAATTTGGTGGCAGAGAAAAATGTTTTGATTATGCCGAGAACATTTTTTCCGGCTATCAGTGATGCGGCAATCTTTTTCTTGAATGTGGCTATGTCGCCGATTGTATGGTATCAAAATCTTTCAGATGCGGAGTTAGATGAGTTTTATCACAATATTTGGTATGTGGTACTTATTTTAGGACTTTCATTGGCTCTGGGATTGTATGTCAGAGGTTATATTATTCGTCATTGGGGGTACAGACGTACCGAAGACCAGCCGGGATACGGGCAGAAAGTTGTAGTTGCCATTGTGACGGCATTTGCATACGGGGTTATTCCGTTATTGCTTATCGGCGGGTGTTTTATTTGGGAATATAATAACGTTGATTTGTATGAAACACAGTTTGGCAGAGTATTGGCCAGTGCATTGTTTTATGGCTTCTTTGTTATCTTATCCAGGGCTGCGGTCAGAGTTGTCTTAGCTCCATGGAATGGCCGGTGGCGCTTGTTTAATATTTCTGACGCGCGTGCCGAACGCGTGTTTCGAGCGATGACATTGTCGTTTATTTTGTTCGGTGTGGTTGCCTTTTTCAGACATATTACTTCCTTCTTTGAAACAACCGATGCTTTGATGTTATTGCTTGCTGTGGGTATGGATGCAGTTAAAGCCTTTAGCATTATTTGGGTGACGGTGGCAGTTTTTGTGGATATTAAATCAAAAGAGGAAAGAGAATGTGAGGAAACTTTGGCGATTGAAGAGGGGGATGTTGATAATGATTCTATGACACCGGGTCTCAGAATTATTCTTTTTGCGACATTGTTTTCTTTGATTACTTTTTCGATTTCTCTTTTTGGATATCCGGACTTGTCGAACTTTATTTTTAATCGCTTCTTTGTATCTATCTTTTTCTGCGGAATATTCGTTATTATCCGCACAATGATTTTTGATATTTTGAAGCGCGGTATCATTTTTTGGGCTCGGACTTACAGATTAAGGAAGCGCTTGCTTTCTAAGGTGGATTTGTTGATGTCGGTTATCATCACACCGTGTTTGTTGCTGACGCTGATTTATTTTATGTTAAGACTGTGGGGAATGCCGGGAAGCTTATTCCTCTATGGAATTAAGAAACTTATTTTCGGCTTTAAGGTTGGCGGAATCAATATTTCTTTGATTGCTATTTTGACCGGTTCGTTGGTTTTTGTTATTTCTCTCTATTTGGTGAGAATGTTCAGACGCAAACTTACCAACGGCCTATTAAACCGCATTAACATGGACGAGGGGCTTAAGAACTCTTTGGTATCCGGTATTTCATTTATGGGCTTTATTATTTCGGCAATTTTAGCTGTGGTGGCGATGGGGGTTGACTTATCTAACCTGGCGGTGATTGCCGGTGCTCTTTCTGTTGGTATCGGTTTTGGTTTGCAGGATGTGATTAAGAACCTGGTATCTGGTATTATCATTTTATTTGAACGGCCGTTTAAGGTAGGCGACTGGGTTATTCTGGGCGGTGAAGAAGGTAAGATTAAACAAATCAATATTCGTTCAACAGAGCTTGAAACTTGGACAAAGCGCAGTGTGATTATCCCGAACGCAACATTGATTTCTTCTTCTTTGATTAACCTAACTCACGGTGATAATTGGCAAAGACAGAGCATTATTGTCGGCGTATCTTATGATTCTGATGTTGATAAAGTGACGGCTTTACTGCTTGAGTGTGCAAAATCTAATAGAAAAGTAGTCAGAAATCCGGCTCCGACAGTTGTGTTTAGGGATTTCGGAGCGTCATCACTTGATTTTGAATTACGCTTTCATGTTTCTGATGTTCGTATTGATTGGAATGCCAGCAGTGAATTAAGATATACAATCTTGAAGCGTTTTCGTGAAGAAGGCATTGAAATTGCTTACCCGCAGTTGGATATTCACCAAAAGTAAGGTGTGTATATCCGAATAAAAAACAGATTCTTTTTGCTTGCAAAGTTTGTTTTTTTGTGCCATACCGTTAGTAGTTTATAATTACTGTTTGTTTGTATAATTTTAAAATTTTAACAACATGGCTAAAAAAACTGTTGCATTGGCAGATGTTCGTCAAGCATTGGCGGATGTAGGCAAGAGTAGAGTGAGAGAACTTTCCGATGAGGAATTGTTGGAAAAGCATCTCTGGAGCGATTTGGAACTTTATCCCGAGGAAATATCGGATGTCTTCTACAGCCTCAAAGAAAAGGGACTGAGTGTCAATCATCAACTGGAAAAGGAACTTTCTGCCGGTCGGGATATGAGTGTGCGTCAGTTTATTCGTTCTGCGGCGTTAAATTCTTAAATTATTTCTTATGGAAGAAGTTGTATCTGTAAGTATGATTCAAGATTTTCGTAAGGCAATGAAGAAATTCTACAAAGATGAAACGCGTGATGCGGTTGAAGCTTTGAAAGATAATGATTTGCTGAATGCGAAGATGGAAGAAGATTTAATGATGGACAGCCTGGATGTTATGGAATTTTCCATATTGATGGAAAGAGAAACATCTCATGTTGTCAATGAAGGAAAATTGGATTTGTATTTGCCGTCTTATGATGGCTCGGTGCGTCGATATTTGGAAATTTTTTTCTAAGTTAGTATGCAAATGAAAATTAAAGTAGAACCGTTGGGATTTTGTTTCCGGCGGTTTTATTTTTGCCAGTTTTTTCTATTTTAGATTTTTTCAACATATTGAAAAACGGTGATATTTTTTATCAATATTAAAAATAATATATTATTTTTAATATATTATGACAACAAATTAAGCGTGCATTTTTTACTAAATATTTTTAAGGCAAGCGGAATTTTACAGGGTGAGGGAGGTCAGTATTTGGATGGCGGCTTGTTTTTTATCCATGTTTAGTCGCGCGGTTTCATCCAAAATTTTTAAGCACTCTTCATAAGCGGCATAAAGTTCACGCGGATGTTCGGATTGTGGTAAAGTTTCTCTGATAAAACGACAAATCAGTTCGGCAAATAAATCCCAGTTATCTTCGTCGGAAGCTGCTTCGTTGACCATCTCTAACATCAAGCTGCTGTCATATTTACTACCGGCATAACATATTTTCTGTATTTTTTCGTAAATTTCCAAAGCATCATTTTCGGCATATTTTAAGGCGCGACCGATACTGCCACCGGATATTTGCGCAAGCATTTGAACTTCTTTTTCGCCTAATTCAGATTTATAACGACGCAACAGGCTTGCTACTTCTTCTTTTTTTAGCGGATTTAGGGCTAACTTGGCACATCGGGAACGAATGGTGGGGAGTAATCTACCCGGATTATGCGAAATCAAAAGCAGAATACTTTTTGCCGGTGGCTCTTCTAAAATTTTTAAGAGCGCGTTGGCCGAAGAGGTGTTTAAATCATCAGTGCTGTCTACAATAACAACGCGCCAATTATCATTAAATGATTTTTTTAACAGAAATGATACGGTGTTGCGAACATCTTCCACTTTGATGATATTTGAACGCTTTAAGCCTTGCATCAAATCATCATCAATTTCTTCACCTTGATTGATGGCTTTAATAAGTTTTTTCTTATCCGTATCAATATAATCGCGTTCCAAAACTTTGAAATCAGGGTGAGATTTTTGTATAACCTGAGCAAATACCGGGCTGTTTATATCAATATCTAAAGATTGATAGGACTTGTTATCTTCAGCGGAAAGCAAAAAACGGGCAATTTTGTAGGCAAAAGTAGCTTTGCCAATTCCTTCATCTCCGGTAATCAGCCATCCGTGATGTAAATTTTTGGAATTATAGGCGGTTAAAAACAGCTTAACCGCATCATCATGTCCGATAAGATAGGGGTTTTCTGCCGGAGAGAGTTTTTCGGTCATTGCAAATCCCGTTCGTCAATATAAGAAACATCGTTTTCATCAATCAACGGAACGCCATCTTCATCATACATTTGAGTTGTGTTTTTATGTCTTGGCGGTAGGTGACGGTGACCATAACCATAGTTGTTGATAGTGGCTTCTTCTTTTAAGAATTCAATATCTTCCTGGGTTAAGGCATTGTTATTTACTACCGGCAAAGGCTGTGCGGTTTTAAACGGTGCTTTTCTCAACAATTCAACTAAATATTTTTTGAAGTCATTGAATTTTTCCATCTGCAAATCAGCAATGGCAGACAGAGAGCAATTTTCTCCGCAGTATTTGGGGTTGAAACTGGGATCAGTGCTGTTAACATGGAAATCTTTAACGCGTTGATTGTACTCTCTTAATTTATCCGGATCTTCTGAATAAAACTCTTCAACAATATCCAAGCCCAGACTATCATAACATTCTTCTATTTCAGCAAAGGTCTGGGATAAATAAGCCGCGTTGCGATATTTATCGGCATATTTATCGCCGGAAGACAACATGGAGAGTTCTATATCAAGTTTTTCTTTGCGGGTTTCGAGACACTTATCAATAGCACGACGATAAGGTAAGAGACGATGAATACGAGCGCAATTCTTCTTTGGCTTTTTAGCGAGGGAAGTAATGGCCGGATCATACGGCTCAAGCAACGGAGCTCTCAACTTTTCACGCTCTTCACCAATCGGATAGTCGAGGGTGCGCGGCGTTTCGGGATTAACATCAAGCAAGGTCGGGTCAGTGTAATCAATGGCTTTGGCGGTTATTTCTTCCGGTACGGGAATCGCTTGAACAGGCATGCCCAGACTGCGTACAGGAACTTGCTCACGGATGATCAAATTGCCGTGTTCATCATAAACAGCGTCGGTTAATTCATACAAGTAGCCTTTAATTTTGCCTTCTTCATCTGTTTCCCATAAGATGTCCTCATCTTCGGGACGAAGTGTATCTACGGCGTTTGAACGACCGGTAGCCATAATTAAAAATGATGTTGCTAAAAAGAAAAATATCAGATTTTTATTTGTCATATTCCCCATTCCCTTACTTTTTATTAAGGATTTTGCTGTTATGATAAACCAAACTTTGTAATTGTCAAAAATTTTTTAAGGTTATCATGTGTAAAGCTGATAAGTTTTCAAAAGCACTTTACATTACCTTAAAAAAGGTTAAACTGCAGATCCGAAGGGACTGAATAAAAATGATGATTAAATTTAATAAAAAAATTATAAATGTCGGTTTTTGCCTTTTGTTTTTGGCCGGTTGCTCGACATCTTCAGACAAAGTGCACGAATATAGTAACCTGAAAGATGAAGTCTCTGCAATTAAGTCTGATGGTGGCGTTTATAAGGTGGGTAATCCTTATACGGCACTGGGACAACGTTACACGCCGAGAGAAGATTATAATTATTCGGAAGTCGGGATTGCTTCTTGGTACGGACCGGATTTTCATAATAAACGTACGGCAAATGGCGAACGTTATAATATGCGTGCTGTTACGGCTGCTCATCGTACATTGCCGCTGCCGTCTATTGTTAAAGTAACCAATTTGGAAAACGGACGGACAATTATTGCGCGTGTTAATGATAGAGGTCCGTATGTTAAAAATCGTATTATTGATTTATCGCAAAAGGGCGCAGAACTCTTGGAATATAAAAATAAGGGAACAGCAAGAGTTAAGGTGGAAATTTTAGCCGGCCCCAGCAAAGCTTTAAAAGAAGCTATGCTTGCATCCAATAATACATCTTCAACCACTAACAAAAATGTAAAGTATGGTCGGGTTGAAAGCAATCATCCGGCAGAGCCGACGCAAACGGCATCACAGACCGAGCCGGTGAAAGGAAACTATTTTGTGCAAGTAGGTGCCTTTTCTGATTTATCTAAGGCTAAACAAATGGCTGCTAATATGGAACGTTTCGGAAAGGTTAGCATCTATGAGGCTTATCTTAGTAAAGACGGAGTTTATCGCGTGCGTTTAGGGGCTTACCAGAGCCGTGATGAAGCTATGCAGATTTTGGACCGCGTGTTGGATTACGGACATGCGGATGTAACTATTGTTGAAGGTTAATCAAGGAGAATTATTAAAAATGAAAAATAAAACACTTTGCCTGTTGGCTGCCGGTATTTCTATGTTGGCTTTTTCGCATACGGCGATGGCCTATGAGACAAAAGCTAAAAACGCTATTCTGATGGATTTCGAGACAGGGACTTATCTGTTTGTTAAAAATCATCAAGAGAAAATTGCTCCGGCTTCAATGAGTAAGCTGATGACTGTTTATGTGTTATTAAAGAAAGTCAAAGACGGTGAAATCTCTTTGGAAGACACATTTACGGTTAGTGAAAAAGCTTGGCGCAAAGGTGGGGCTGCTTCCGGCGGGTCAACGATGTTTTTGAAAATCGGTCAGGAAGTCAGTGTGGAAGATTTGCTCAAAGGTATCCTCATTCAGTCAGGTAATGATGCTTGTATTGTGGTGGCGGAAAATGTTGCCGGTTCTGAGGAAGAATTTGCCGAGATGTTAAATGAAACAGCCGAAAAAATCGGGTTAAAAAATGCTCATTTTGAAAATTCAACCGGTTTACCGCATCCGGATCATCGTATTTCACCGGAAGATTTGGCTATTTTGGCTCGCCATATCATCAAAGAATTTCCGGAATATTATCCGATATTCAAACAAAAGGAATTTACTTTTAACGGCATTAAACAAGGCAATCGTAATCCGTTGCTTTACAGCCTTCCGGGGGCTGATGGTCTTAAAACCGGACATACCGACGAGGCCGGTTTCTGTTTGACCGGTTCGGTTAAACGCGGTAACAGACGTTTAATAGAGGTGGTTGCCGGTCTTTCCAGCAATAAGGAACGTTCTGAAGAGAGTGAAGAATTGATGACCTGGGGTTTCGCTAATTTTGATAACTTTACATTCTTTAATCAGAATCAGATTATGGCGACGGTTCCGGTTTGGTATGGCGCTCTGCCGACAGTTGATTTAGTAGTGCCGGAAAAGGTGGTTAAAACTATTAAAAAGAGCAAGAAAAATAAGTATTCAGCCAAGATTTCTTATGCAACACCGGTAAAGGCACCGATTGCAAAAGGAGATCAATTAGGTGAAATCCATATTATTTACGATGGTGCAATTAAAGAAAAGATTCCGTTGGTGGCCAAAGAAGATGTGGCTAAAGTTAACTTTATCAGCCGCTTTTTTGCCAACCTTAAATACTTTATTTTCGGGACAGGTAAATAGGCAATGAATAAAGGGCTGTTTATCACTTTTGAAGGCGGAGAGGGAAGCGGCAAATCAACGCAGATTAAACTTTTTGCGGAATATCTTAAAAGCAAAGGCAAAGAAGTGGTATTGACCCGTGAGCCGGGAGCAACCGATGTTGGTAAAGAAATCCGAAAACTGCTGGTTGAAGGTGATAAAGATAAGTTTGATGAAATAACCGAAACACTCCTTTTTTATGCTGATAGGCGGATTAACCTGACAAAAGTAGTTAAACCGGCCATGGCAGAGGGTAAAGTGGTTGTTTCTGACAGGTTTAACGATTCGACGATTGCCTATCAATATTATGGGGCGGCTAAATTTGCCAATCGCACTATGATGGATGAACTTTATCAGATGGTTGCCGGTGATTTTAAACCGAATTTAACTTTTCTTTTGGATATTGATGTTAAAAAGGGATTAGAGCGTAGCTTTGCCAAGGCAGAAGGTATGCAAACCAAAGAGTTACGTTTTGAAAAGGTTGATGTTGATTTTCATGAACGTTTGCGGCAGGGATACCTTGATATGGCTAAGCTTGAGCCGGAACGGTTTGTGATTATTGATGCGGCGCAAAGTGTTCAAGAAGTGCAAAAAAGCATTATTGCGGCGTTTGAAGGGAGGATCTTTTGATGAAAAAGGTATTTTATAGCGGCTTGTTGATGGCCTTTGTTTTGATGACAGCAGGTGCAAGCTTTGCGGCAGAAAAAGGGCTTTATACATTGGTGGAACGTGGTATAAATCATGTTGATAAGCTTTATCGCGACAGTACGATTAGAATCACGGCTGATACAACTGATGAAGAACTGGCGGAACTGAGTAAATATTTCACCGGCGGTCGGGTTGTTGAAGAAGAACCGGAAGAAACTGATGAGGAAGAATAGTTTCTGATATTAGCCTGTTGATTCAGTTTTACGGTGCGTTTTTTTATTGAAACAAGCTTAAAAATGTGGTATGATGGATTTAATCACATAAGGATTAGGTCTATTAGTATATGTATTATAAAGGTTTTCATGCTCTTTCATTTTTTGAATTGAGATTTTGAAAGTTTTTAATGATGCATTGCGAACGGCCGAAGCCTTTGTGAGAGAACATTATTAACTTTTAAAAATTAAAAAAACATGAAAAAGATGAGAGAAATTGCTCCAATCGCCACGATAGTGGGATTGGTAGCAGGTGTGATTGGTCTGGTAATGGGGGGCTACATGTCAGTAAGTGTTACAACCTTAGGGTGGCTTACCGCTGCTGTGTGGGCTGAGGCTATTCTTGCCGGAGCCTTCTGGTATACGGTAAAGGGTTGCGCAAACGAAAAGTTTGCGAAAGAGGACTTTGGTTGTATGTCGGCTATGACGGCAGCTTTTGGCCTGGCTCTGGGCTTGCTGTTGATGGGACTTTACATTATTTATCCTTTTGACAACACCTTTGCTGCATATTTATTCTACCCGACCGTTGGGATGATATCTCTGGGGCTTGCGGCTGTATCCCTGTATATACTGACTTTTGCCAAACATGCTTGGAAATATCAGGATAAATGGGGGGTGGCACAGGCGGCAAGCTTTGGGGTATTTGTTCTCATGGTTGCCGTTATCGTCGGCAAAGTGGGGCGGATTATTCCCATAAGTAATGAGGCGGTAAATGGTTGCGTGATAGTACTAGGAGTGGCTTTTGTTATAGCCATTGTGTCGGTACTGTTGCCAGCCTTGTTCTCAAAGCCACGCAAAGCTTAACCAACATGAAGACCAAACTAAAGAAGGGGTGAACGCATCAGCGTTCCCTCCTTTTTTTTGTGCCGAGGGGCACAGCCATGACTTTAAGGGCTTTTCCTTGAGGCATAGGTATGCTCTCTAGTCGTGGCATTTTGTTATGTAGGTGCGCTGCTACCGTCATTCCCCGAGGTACTTTGGTCCCGAGGTTCGGAATCTTCCTTATTGACCTGATCGAGAGTTCCCTAATTGCATTCCGTTTAGGGGGTGACGGGAGAGGGTACACTATATATAAATAGGATGTTGGGGAATTTATTTTAAAATAAAAATGGTGCCGTTTAGTGGACTTGAACCACCGACCCACGCATTACGAATGCGTTGCTCTACCAACTGAGCTAAAACGGCAACGAATAGTTATATAACCGAGGATTTCTTTATTTGCAAGAGTTTTTTAATGATGGTGTAAAAATTAAATTTTTTAAATTAGGTCAAATAATTTTGCGGCAATCTTACTTGACAGATTCAATTTGTTGCGCTAACTTTTTGAAAATTTTAGGAAAAGTAACTATGCCTCATTACCGCTTAAATAATATCAAAATGCCGCTTGATGCCGATAACAAACAAGTGCTTTCTTTTGCACAATCCGTTATTGTTGCTAAACCGGGGATTTCTGCTGTTGAGTATCTTAAAATCGTGAAAAAATCACTTGATGCACGCCACAAAGATAAGCTCGTTTTTGTGTATGCCGTGGAATTTGATTGCGCCTCAGAGCTTGCCTGTTCGGCCGATTTGATGAGAATTGATGTTGAAGAAAAACTTGATTTTGTGAATCTAAAGACTTGTTTTAAAATGCGTCCTGTGGTTATCGGGGCGGGGCCGGCCGGTATGATGGCAGCACTTGCGCTTGCCGAAGCCGGGGCTAATCCTATCGTCATAGAGCGCGGGGCGCCGGTTGATGAACGCAAACGTGCCGTTGATAAATTTTGGCAGACAGGTGTGCTTGATGAAACAACCAATGTGCAATTCGGCGAAGGCGGAGCAGGGACTTTTTCTGACGGCAAATTGATGACCGGAATTAAAAAAGATAAATTTACCGCCAAGGTTTTGCATGAATTTGCACTTGCCGGTGCACCGCAAGAAATACTCTATCTTTCCAAACCGCACATCGGTACCGATAAACTTTTATTAATGACCGAAAATTTACGTCGTAAAATCATTTCGCTTGGTGGTGAGTATCGTTTTTATGAGCAATTAGTTGATTTGGAAATTAATGACGGGGTGTTATCTGCGGCAATTATTCGGAAAAAAGACGGCTCAACGTACAGGCTGGCGACAGATAAACTCTTTTTGGCGCTCGGACATTCGGCGCGTGATACTTTTGAGATGCTTTATAACAAAGGTCTTGAAATGACACAGAAACCGTTTGCCGTCGGGGTAAGAATTGAGCATAAACAATCTGATGTTAATCTCGCACAATACGGGCGCAAGTTTTGTCATTCGCCGTACCTGGGGGCGGCAGATTATAAATTAGCCGTTCATTTGCCCGACAATCGTTCGGTCTATACATTTTGTATGTGTCCGGGCGGAACGGTGGTGGCGGCAACCAGTCTTGCCGGTCATGTGGTTACCAACGGGATGAGCGAATTTCTTCGCAATAAAGAAAATGCCAATGCGGCACTGTTGGTCAATGTGGATGAACGTGATTTCGGTTCTTTGCATCCGTTGGCCGGGATGTATTTCCAAGAAGAACTGGAAAAGAAAGCGTTTACCCTAGGCGGTGAAAACTATTTTGCTCCGGTGCAGACCGTGGGGGATTTTTTGGCCTCACGCGCCTCTGTTAAGCTTGGTTCGGTTATTCCCTCATATCGTCCCGGGGTAACGCCTGCAGACTTCAAAAAACTGTTTTCTAAAGAATTATGCGAGGCGCTTAAAGAGGGTATTCGCCAAATGGATAAAAAATTACGTGGTTTTGCTTCGCCGGATGCGGTTTTAACGGCCGTTGAATCACGTTCTTCTTCGCCTGTTCGTCTTGTACGAGGGGCGGATTTTCAAAGCAATGTTAAGGGCATTTTTCCTATCGGTGAGGGAGCAGGGTATGCCGGAGGGATTACGTCAGCTGCCGCCGACGCTCTCAAATGCGTACAAAATTTAAGTATCTAATCGCAAATGGAAGCCGTATTGGCAAAAATTCATGTACCTTTTTGTACACTGGAATTTTTAGCCAACGGACATTTGCTTCTATCTATCTTAAATTTTTTTCGCATTTTTGCGTAACCTAAGTTTGAGTGGTAGAATTATTTGAGTTTGCATAAAAAAAGAGCAATTCGAAAAGAACTGCTCTTTTTTTGTTGTTTTAATTAGAGATTATTCGCCTAACAACTTTTTCCACCAAGTCTTTTTGGGGGCATTGTCTTCGGCTGATTCAACGGCCGGAGTTTGCTCCTCTTTGGTGTAGTTATTTTCTCTATCTCTGTTAAAACGTCCTTTACGGCGATTGTTTTTGCCTTTACGACGGTCAAAACGGTTGCGACGATTGTTACGTGAAGAACGTCTGTCTTCACTATATTCGTTGTTTTCCGCTGCTTGTTCCTCGTAAGCTTCCTCATCATCGTCTTCTTCAACTTCCGGTTCATAAGTTTCTTCCGGTTCGTTGGCGGCAGCGTAGGCTGCAGCGGCAGCGACGGTTTCTTCCTTCTTAGGCGTTACGCGAGATTTTTCCATCTTGTAATCATTGATGTTTCTGATGTTTAAATCTGCGGCAATGATAATTTCTAGGCCGTATTTCTCTTCCAAATCAGCCAATTGACGACGCTTATGATTGAGGATATAAACGGCTGTATCAGACGGAAGTTTTAATTCCAAATGATTGTTGGTGCCTTTAATACCTTCTTCCTCGATGGCTCTTAATACCAAAGTGGCACTGCTTTCTGCCGTTCTTAATACGCCTTGACCTTTGCAATACGGGCAAGTGGTGTAATTGCTTTCTACAAAAGAAGAATGCATACGTTGACGAGAGATCTCGAGCAAACCGAAAATACTCATCTTGGCAATTTGAACGCGCGCTCTGTCCGGCTTCATCGCCTCTTTCATGCGCTTTTCAACCGCGTGATTATTGGCGGCTTCATCCATATCGATAAAGTCAACAACGACCAAACCTGCTAAATTGCGCATTCTTAACTGTTTGGCAATTTCATCAGCGGCTTCTAAGTTGGTCTTTAGAGCAGTCTCTTCTATATCCATCTCATGCGTGGCACGACCGGAGTTAACATCAATTGATACCAACGCTTCTGTCGGGTTAATGACCAAATAACCGCCGGAAGGCAACTGAACGACCGGATTATGCAATTTATCCAACTCTTTTTCAACCTGATATTGTTGGAAGAGGGGTTTTTCATCCGGCTTGTGGAATTTTATCTTGCGGCCCATATTCGGTGACAATATCTTGCTGAAACTCTTGGCGGTTTGGTAAGCCTTATCACCGTCAATAATCACTTCACTGATGTCTTTGGTGTACATATCACGCAAAGCACGTTTAATCAAATCACCTTCTTCATAAATCAATGCCGGAGCAGGTGTGCTCAAAGCGGAATGACGGATGTGATTCCAGGTGCGGATAAGATAATTATAGTCGCGAACAATGTCTTCACGCTCTTTGTCTTCACCGGCAGTGCGGATAATCAAAGACATATTGTCGTTTAACGGCAGTTCGTGCATAATATCTTTTAAGCGCTTTCTATCGGCAGCAGAAGTTATTTTGCGGGAAACACCGCCGGATTTAATCCGGTTAGGCATCAAAACGCAATAACGTCCGGCCAAAGATAAATAAGTTGTACAAGCAGCGCCTTTGTTACCGCGTTCTTCTTTGACAATCTGAATTAAAAGGGTTTGACCTTCTTTTAAGACATCTTGAATGGTGGAGCGATAGTATAATTTGCGCGCATATATCAACTTTCTTTGAATTTCCAGATAATGCTCGAAATCGGCTTCATCTTCATCATTGTCAAAATCACGGCAGGTGCCTTCGTCATCATCAAAATTATCTTCTTTGATGGCATTGGCCGGTGATAAATCTTCATCACTTAATTCTTCGGCAACGGAAGTATCCGAGATGCCGGCAGCTTCTGCAGAGACTTTGTATTTTTTGTTTGAACGACGTCCACCTAAGAAACGAGCACTGCGACGGTGTCCTCTGTGTTTGTTTTCAGTTTCCGTTGAAGCGGTATTTTCCTCTTCAACAGTTTCTTCATCAGCGTTTTCATCTGCACAATGACACTCTTCATCACAAGTGCAAACACCGGTTTCTTTGCAATGGCATTGACCATCAGCCTGACGGCAAGCGCAATCAGGAGAGCAACCGCAATCTTCTAATTCATCATTTTCTCTGCAATGACATTCTTCATCACAAGTGCAAACACCGTTTTCTTTGCAGTGGCATTGTCCATCAGCTTGACGGCAAGCGCAATCAGGAGAACAACCGCAATCTTCGTTCTCGCTGACAACAGCTTTAATACCGCTATCTTCGGCAACAGCGGTTACGGTTTGTTCTTCTGTGTATTCGTTTTCTGATGAAGTTTCATCATTATCATTATTTTCAGCAAGAGCGGCTTCTTCTTCAGCTTTTTTTCTAGCCTCGTATTCGGCACGTTTTTGCTCACGTTCCAAACGACGACGCTCTTGTTCGGCTTTGCGTTCGGCTTGATATTTGCGCTTGCGTTCAATAATTTCGTTAACTTCAGCTTCAACTTCAGCTTTGACTTCATCTGATACGTTATAATAATCGGGGTGAATTTCACCAAATGCCAAAAAACCGTGGCGGTTGCCACCGTAATCTACAAAAGCGGCCTGTAATGACGGCTCAATGCGGATGATTTTTGCCGTAAATATGTTGCCTTTGATTTGCTTTTTGGCGGTACTTTCAAATTCAACATCCTCAACCTTGTTCCCATCAACAATAACAACGCGGGTTTCTTCCGGTTGAGTGTCATCAATCAACATTTTTTTCATAACTGTTAAATCCTTACTAATAATTATCGCCCCTTATGTTTAAGCGATATGTATTTTATTCTTTTGCCGCGGCGACTTCGGGGTTTCTTATTATTGATTGCATACCAAAGTTTGTGCCGGATGTTTGCCCCGATGGTCTTTTGACCGAATTCCTCTCGTCGGAAGGCAAGGCGCAGACCGTTTTTCATCCGGTTTTGATAATTTTCAGGCGCCGATGCTTCCAAACATCTCCTTTTTTGGAACAAACATCGTGCTATTTATATTCCTCTTTTTTGGGAAATGCAAGATAATTATTCGATTTAAAACTTTTTTTTCACATAAATTCATTGAGCGCGAATTTTGGCGATGGCACGGGCAACCGCGCGTAATCTTTTGCTGTATTTTTGCTTATCTTTCGGCATAAAATTTTTAGGAAAAGGATTATCCAAAAGATGTTGCATATTGTTATCAACCAAAACTTCCTCGGGTAACCAACGGCGGCAAAAAGCGTAACGGGCGGCGGGCATATTTTCTGTATTATAGCCGATGGTTTTAAGCAGTTCTTTTTCATCGGTTTCTTTAGCTAAACTGTTTTCTCTATACCAAAAAATCAGACCTTGTTTATAAAGCTTTTTCCAGGGAAACCATGCCCCGGGGTCAGCTTTTCGGGTAGGAGCGATATCCGAATGAGCTAAAATATGATCCGGGGTGATTTGATATTTTTGTTGCAGGTATTTAAGCAATTCTATCAGGCGATTTATTTGCAAAGAAGAGTAACTTCTTTTGGTTTGACCCATGGTGGGACATTCCAACTCAATGCCGATGGAATTTTCGTTTAAGCACTGACCGGGGCTGTTATGCCAACTTGAAATGCCGGCATGATAGGCAACATTTTCTTCTTTAACAACTTCAGTCAACTGACCTTTGCGGCTGATGATATAGTTTGAACTGACCTCGTTTTCCAGCATAATTTCGGTTTGTCTTACGGGGTTGCTTCTGGAACAATGGATGATGATATACTCTATTTTGCCTTTTCTCGGGCGAAAATGGGGGACAGGTATGATATTATCAACTTTTATCGGCATGAATTTTACTCTCAAATTTTTCTTATCGTATAACAGAATGTGGTTAAAAATATCTTTACTTTATTGTTCGCTTGGGTTAAGAGTGGGTATATTTTGAAAAAACGGAGCAAACAATGAAAGCGGAATTTTATAATTTATTGAACGAAATCAAAGACAGTGCGGAAACTTTTCGGAGGTTTCTTTGACTACGATAATGCTAAAATAAGACAGGAAGAGCTGGCTTCATTGACCGCTGACCCGAAACTTTGGGATGATCAGGAAAAAGCTATGAAACTGACTTCCGAGAAAAATATATTGGACGCCAATATCAGTTATTATGAAGACTTACTTGCTTCAATTAAAAATTCTGAAGAGATGGTTGAATTTGCCGAGGCGGAAAATGATGAAGATTTGTTGGCGGATTTGTATGCACATTTGGAAGAGCTCAAAAAAACAGCCAAAGAAAAAGAACTTTTGACTCTGCTTTCCGGTGAGTTTGATAAAAATGATACTTATTTGGAAGTACATGCCGGTTCCGGCGGTACGGAAGCGCAGGATTGGGCAGAAATGTTGCTTCGAATGTATTCCAGATGGGCGGAAAAACATAAATATAAACTTTCTTTTGTGGAAGAAACGGAAGGTGAAGTGGCCGGGCTTAAATCTGCAACCATTAAAATTTCCGGTTTGAATGCTTACGGTTGGCTTCAGGGTGAAACAGGGGTTCACCGTTTGGTGAGAATATCGCCGTTTGACAGTAATGCGCGCCGACATACCAGTTTTGCTTCTATCAGTGTTTATCCGGTGGTGGATGACAGTATTAATATTGAAATTAATCCGGCGGATATTAAGATGGATGTTTATCGTGCATCCGGTGCTGGCGGTCAGCATATTAATAAAACCGAATCGGCGGTACGTTTAACACATATTCCGAGCGGGGTAGTGGTTTCTTGCCAAACCGAGCGTTCACAGTTTGCTAATCGTGATCAGGCCATGAATATGTTAAAAGCTAAACTTTATGAAATCGAAAAACGTAAAAGAGACGCTGTTGCCGAGCAGAAATGGGAAGAGCAGGGTGATAACGGTTGGGGGTATCAAATCCGTTCTTATGTGTTGCAACCTTATAAAATGATCAAAGACTTGCGTACCGGTGCAGAAACATCCGATGACAGGGGTGTCTTGGACGGAGATATTGATTTGTTTTTATCGGCTTATTTGAGTTCACAAAAATGTGTTTAAGGCTTTGCACTATTTATCGTTTTTGAGAGATATATCACTTTACTCAAGTATTTCTGATTATAAAAAAAAAATTGACATGGTATAGATTTTATGCTATAGTACCATGTATGTAGTAAAGAGATAATTATGGAGGATAAAATGAGTGACTATAGTGATAAATTAGCAGCAGCTAAAAAGACACGAGATGAGGAAATTGCTGCGGCAAAACGAAAATATGCCGAAGAAAAGAAACGTTTGAAAGAAGAAAGAGATAGAGCAAAAGCGGCTGAAAAAGCACGTAAAAAGGCTGAAAAAGACGCAGCAAAAGCAGCAAGAGATGCTGCAAAAGCGGCTGAAAAAGCACGTAAAAAGGCTGAAAAAGACGCAGCAAAAGCAGCAAGAGATGCTGCGAAGGCAACAAAAGGCCCCGGACTTTGGACCAAAGCCGGTGATTTTATTAATGGTCTTTTTAAGAAAAAGAGTACTGATTGGGTCTCTGTTAAGAGCGAGAAGACTAAGAAAAAGGATAAGGATGAGGGCAAACCAACGGATTGGGTCTCTGTTGAGAGAGAGGAGACTAAGAAAAAGGATAAGGATGAGGGCAAACCAACGGAAAAACAAAAAGTTAATTCTAAGGCCCCGGAGACTGGAAAAAATTCTCAAACCATTATTAAAGAGCTTCTTGATGATAATGAAAAAAGTGTTGGTATCGATGTTGAGTATCCAAATGGGGAAAAAGCCAGATATATTACGAGTAAAGGTGCGGTTCCTACGCATACCGGAAAGACTATTGCTACCCATAAAGAAGGTTCTTCTTCGCGGATTGATTATGTTGAGCATCCGGATGGAAAGAAAGATATTTATAGCTATAACGACGATAAAAGCTACGCAATTACCAAATCTGACGGATCTGTTTATCATTACGATGAGAAGGGTGTGTTTGCTAAAACAGACAAATCCGGGAAGATGATTTCTGCTGTTGGTGAAGAAGGCGAAAGATATATTTTTGATGAGAATCAAAATGTGGTTATAGTTGCGGATAAGCATGGTAATCTTTTGGATAAAAAAGGTAATGTTGTGGATATTACGGAATCTGATATACTGAAGGCAGCATTGAGATCAGATAGTGAAGCAATAAGGAAAACTGCCGAATTGCAAATCAAACGAGAAAAGGAAAAAATAGCAAAAGCTGAAGCAGAAAAGCAGGCCAAAGAAAATCAAGGTTCGGAAAAAGCAAAAGTATTGTCTGTTGATCGGGGTGCAGAGAGATAGACAACTACTACCGTCTTAGCAAAGATAGAGGCCTTCCGTTGGGGAGGCCTTTATAATTTGATAAAATGCATATTATTTAGATATTTACCATCCAATTGTTAAGCCGTCGTAGGCCGGTTCTACGTTGGCTGGGCATTGGCTTTTGATGGCATCATAATCACACTCGGATGCCATATGGGTGATAATCATGCGTTTGGGATTAATAAGACGGGTATAATACATGATATCTTCAAAACCAGCATGAAATTTGGTTCCGTTTGGTGTGGTTAACGGCATTATCAATACTTCCGGTTGGCGCTTTATCAATTTAAGTGAAGTTTCGGTGATTTGGTGAAAATCGGCAATGTGGACGACTTCGCCGTCATTGAAAATGTAACCGCTGACTTCGACATTATGACCGTCCAATAAAATTGGGGTAACTTTCAAGTTTTTAAATTCAAAACTTTTTTCATATTCAAAAACATTAGGATAAAGCGCGGCACGATAAACCGGGTTAATTTCGGTATTATTTTGGGCGATGAGATAGTCAAATCGCAGGCGAATGTAATCCATATTATTAGCAGAGGCAAATATATCCAAAGTCTTACCTTCAATGCGGTTAATTTCTCTTAAGTCATCAATGCCGTGCAAGTGATCGGCATGGACATGGGTGTAAAAAACCGCATCTAAAAAACGGATGTTATGGTTAATCAGTTGGGTACGTAAATCCGGTGAAGTATCAATGATAAATTTAACATCGCCTAATTCCATATAAGTACCGGAGCGTAATCTGACGTTTTTGGGGTTATTAGGATTGCAACTGCCAAAACCTTTGGATAATGACGGAACACCCGGTGCGGCACCGGAACCCATGATGATAACTTTGGACACAACTTTTCCTTTCTTTATTAAGCTTTCGCCTTTTGATATAATCTATAAAAATTATCGGTTGTTATACGCGCAATTTCTTCAATCGTCAAGCCCTTAATTGAGGCCAATTTTTCTGCAGTTTTGACAATATATGCAGGTTCGTTTTCTTTGCCGCGATAGGGAACGGGGGCAAGATAGGGACTATCGGTTTCGATTAGTATTTTTTCTAAAGGATAATTTTTGAAAACGTCGACAATATCTTGAGCACTCTTAAAAGTGATGATTCCTGATGCGGAGATATAAAATCCTAATTTTTGCACTTCATCGGCAAAATTCTGATTGGAGGTAAAACAGTGAATAACACCGGTTAATCGGCCGAATTTTTTAATACCCAGGTGTAATAAATCCAAAATATCGGCCTCAGCTTCCCGCTGGTGTATCATTAGGGGTAGACCGGTGATGCCGGCGGCTTCTATATGACGGGCAAACATTTCTTTTTGTTCGGCTTTGTATTCGGCACCATAGTGATAATCTAAACCGCATTCACCGATGGCAATGACATAGGGATTATCGGTGGTGGCAATAATGTTATCAACGTTTATTTTGGCCAATTTTTCGGGGGCGGTGTCGGGATGAATGCCTGATGAAGTCCACATTTTGGGGGCGGGAATATTTTTTTTGCATAAATCACTAAAATGGGCGCACATGGCCAGTTGTTCTTGTTGTTCATCAAGGTCTTTACCGGCATTTAACAAGGTGGTTACACCAGCTCTAAAGGCTCTCTCTGCAAGAGCGATATCTTCAATATGACAATGGCTGTCGGTTAACATTTTATTCTCCTTATAAACGGGGAAAGATTATCAGTTTTCAGTTTGGTTTGTCAAGGGAATATGCTTGATTTTTTTTGCTGTTTATGATATCATAAAACTAATGATTGAGTGTGTAGGAGAACTGCTATGAGTGATGAAAAAGAAAAATTAAGAGAAGAATTGAAAAAAATGGAAGCGCCAAAAATGAAGATTGACTATCAGGTTGATACACTGGCAAATGCAAATGAAAGTGCTTATTTTTCTCATGGCAGTAGGGAAGTTGTTATTCATTATATCGAAGGAACAGGGGAACAAGTTAAAAGTACAAATGAGTGGAATAATACTGATGAAACCAGAGCGCACGAACATAAGCACAGATATAATCATGATAACGGTATGTATAATATGCCGATGAATTTGGAACAATATTATAAAGTTTGCTGTCATGATGAAATTTCAGCTAATATGGCCGGTTTATTGCAGTTGAGAGAAGAATACAAAATGGCAAAGACCGAGAAAGAACGAGAAAAAATTGCCAGTTCAACAAAAGCATCACTTTTTTCCTATTATTTTGATGCAGTAAAAGAAGGAAAAATAGATCCGTTTGCAACCAGTAAGCAAGATTTTGAAAAGGAGATGAAATTTATTGCCACTGAAACGCAAAAAATGTGGTTAAACAGATATGCTACAACCCAATACGACTCTCCACATGTATCGATGACGCGGAGGTGGATGGCAACACATGATTATGATGAGCTTAAAAGCAATCCGCAAAATTATGAAAAAGCGCGAGAAATTGCTTATACCATCGGTGGAATAGATTTTAGGAAATATATGGATGATATTCCTTTGACTAATGAAAATATTAAAAAAGCTGATCAATTGGTTAGTGCAGATAAAAACCGGAAAGAAGTTTATAATGTTATGGTTACTGCCGGCCATCCGACGGCTTTGACCTCTATGGAACAGCATGCTAAATTGAGCGCTTTAGAAGGTGTTTCCGATGAATTGAAAATAACGATGGAAGTGCGGCAACAATGGTTAAATTGTAAGACTGATGAAGAAAAAAAAGAATTGGAAAAAAAGGTTAATGAAACCGGCGTATCTTCTTTTGCCAGTCGTTGGCTTTATGCTGCAAATAACGGACAAATTGCCCCCACAAAAGGTCTATTGATAAGCGAGGAAGAAAAAAAATTTTTGGGTAATCTTGTTTCTCAAAATACAAAAGCTGTTTGTCGTGGTGGTATGAATTTTATAGAAGAATATGTTGACCAAAAAGGATGGATGAATATAGCTGATGCTATTAAAAGTGGAGAGGCTGATAAGAATTATGCCACAGCTAAAAAAGAGTTATTTACGGCTGGCGGAATTGATTTTTCATCTTATGTGAATGAGCCGGTTATGGCTGATCCGAATATTGCACTGGCAGATAAAACCTTTAGAGAAGGTGAATCTTTTGCGCTAAAAGATATTCTGAAGCCTTTTGATGAAACTAAAGATTTGATTGTACCGGAGTTTACACCGATAGAAGGTTTGAGTATGGAGCAACAATTAAAGGTTGCTCAACATCAAATGTATATGGAAAATGTGAAGGCAAGAAGTCCTAATTTGCAGGTTGAGGTAGAAAAAGAAAGTTCACAATTTGGAAGCAAAATTGATTGGAGCGATCCGGATGAACTAACCGGCTTTTTTAAGGAAAGAGCACAAGAAGAAGCTGTTAAAAATGCTGTTGTTGAATCTGTTGATGATTCCTCTTCTTATTTAGCACCACTAAAAGAAGAATCTCTTAATTTTCTTACTCAACCGTGGAATAAACTGAGTAATAATGCAGAGTGGGCTCAGTATTCTTTTGAACAATTTCAGAAGGATTTGGAAAATAATCCGGAGTTAAAGAAAAAATGGAAAGAGGCTTCCAAACAATACGAAAAGCAAATTGCCGAAGCTAATAAAGGAACAATTATATTGCCGTCTAAGGATGAAAAGAAATATCAGCGTGAGTTAGATAAGATTTATACTGTTAACGGGGTTAATGTTAAAAATGAATATCAGGGTATTTCCGGAAATGTCGGAAAAATAGAAAAATCTATGCCTAAAATTGAGACTGTCGAAATTAAAAAAGTAGAAAACAGTTCTGTGATTGATAGAGCGAAGGTAAAAGCTAAAACAGCGTATCATGAGACCACAGCTTGGATTGATAAAACAACGGAAGAAACTAAACAATGGGTGGAACAAAAAAGTGAAGCAAGCAAGGAGTGGGTGAAAGATAAATGGAATGCTTTTAAGAGTTGGTGTTCCGGTGATGATAAAAAGTCTAAGCCGCAGTCAAAGCAAACATCAAAAATCGAACGGGCCAAATCTTCACAAGTTGCGAGTAGAGGAACACAGGCCAAATCTACCGAGCATCGCAAGAAGGAGTATGAAGATACTTATTATACGGGAGAACCAAAGTATGATACCTGGTCGCCGGAGCATCGTGTTTCACCGGTACAATATGCGGAAATCTACGATTTTACGGCACCGTATTTGAAACAACAACAAGAAGCTTTGGCTAAAAAAGAAGCTGAGGAAAAAGCCAAAAAAGCAGCGGAGGCAAAGGCAAGGAAAGAAGCTGAAGAAAAGGCTAGGAAGAGTGCTCTTGAAACTAAGCGTGAGTATAGTGAACAAAAGTTTGATCAAAAGGTAGATAAAACAAAACAAGATAAGGAGGCTGAGAAAACGGCTCAGAATAAATCACAAACAAAATGCGGTTCTAAAAAGCAACAAAACAGCCGATAATTGGCAGAAATTATATCATATTATGCGAAAAAAAAGGTGCTCGTTGAACGAACACCTTTTTTGATTGTTTAGGCCACGAAAACGGCTTCTTCCGGTTGTGTTTCTTTAGCCTCGTCATAGATGGTGAGGAGATTCTCAAAACCACACTTGAAAAGTGTATCTACGGCATCGTCGCATACGGTGTGTGCGGCGGTGGTCATCCAGAAGAAAAGCTCGCTTTTGTTACGTCTGTAGACGAATTCCACCTGAGCCTCTGCACTTAACGTGTGTCGCTCCAGATAGAGGATGATTTCACGATGCTTGTTGCGCTTAATCAAGCGAACTTCATCAGCCGGATTGAGGTGATGATGCTTGATATAGGCTTTGATTTCATCGTGTTCGCCACGTTTCAAGAGCAGGTGCTCGCCTTCCTCTGTCAGCCAATTCTTTGACAGATAGCAGAAGATGCCGCTCCTGTCCGGGTGATTTAAAATCGCTATGTCACCACCTTCGGGGTGGAAGTGCTTAACATAGCTGACCAGCAAATCAAACGGCGCCGTCTTCAAGAAATACTCCAGGGCCTCTTTGTAGAGCTTGTGGCGGCTGACATAGTTGGCAACGACCTTCCTTTTGGCGAAGCGGAGGATTCTGATTTGCATCATCGCTTCTTTTAGGGAAGAGCCGTTCTGCAACGATATCAGAAGGTCCAAATCTTCCGGGCTACCGTTGTAGAGAACGTAATCCAGTTCCCGTTTGTCCAGTCCTTTTCTTTTGATGACGGCGGCTCTTAATTCCGCATCACCGCGCACGAGAATGTCGTACTTGGCAAAAGGTGAAAGAGTCGTGTTGGTCGCCATCTCTAAGAGTTCTGCCTTGTCAAACCGCTCTAAGGCGCCTCGCTCACGGAAAGATTTCACGTTAAAGTCCTTCAAATAGGCCTTGATGCAGTTGTAATCGCCATAACTCAAGAATGTCTTGACCAGAGCCTTATCTTTATGACACCAGGCCAACAGGGCGTTGACGAATTTCTCTTTGTTGCTGCGGAAGACAACAACAGCAGCGGCAGACTTCAGACCATAGAGCTCAATGTAAAGCAATACGGCGTCTTTGGGGCCTGTTTCCACAAGGAACTTTTCTGTTTGCGGCTGGAACGGGTACTCGTTGATGTAGTCAACCAACTCATCCGGATTGGCAGATGTGATGAAATTCATCTCTTCTGTTTCATTTTTGAATTTTTCCATAATTTTTTAAAAATTTTTATTACACAATATATATTTATTTGTGGGTATTGTAAGTTGAAAAGTATTTTTTGTCAATAATGATTTGTCAAATTTTTCTTTTTACTTGACAGAAGGTGTGTTTTAACCTATAACCGCACATAAATTTTGAAAGGATGTAGAAAGATGCTTTGTGTTTATCATTCAGCAGATCATGACGGAAAAGGTTCGGCGGCGATTGTTAAATATGTTTATAAAGATTGCGAGCTTTTGGGATTTAATTATGACCAGGAAATTCCTTATGATGAAATTGCCAAGCACGATGATATTGTGATTTGCGATATATCGTTTAATATGGAATATATGTTCAAACTGCATGCCGAAAAGAATTTGATTTGGATTGATCACCATGCTACGGCGATTGATAAATATGAAGAATATCTGAAAAAAGAGGGCGGTTTCGGGATTAAAGGTTTGCGTGCTTCGGGAACGGCGGCCATCGAGTTGACGTGGCAGTATTTCTTTCCGGATAAACCGGTGCCGGAAGGGGTAAAACTTTTGGCCTTAAACGATTTATTTGATTTGCGTGATAAAAGAGTTCGCCCGTTTGAGTTTGCTTTTCTTTCTTTGGGGGTTAATCGCCCGTATGAAAAAGTTTGGCGCGATTTGTTTGAAGATAAAATCGATATTCCGCTGATGGTGGAAAAGGGGAATGCCATCCTTTCTTATATCAAAAATAGAGATTATCGTTTGGTGCGCAATATGGCCTTTGAGGGAACGTTTAATAATCTGCGCTTTATTGCGGCTAATATGGCACAGGCCGGTTCGGACTTTTTTGAGTCTTTGGATAATATTAAAAACTATCATTTTATGGTCAGCTTTTCACTTAATAAGCGCAACAAGTGGAACTTTTCTTTCCGTACCACGCGTGATGATGTGGATGTGTCGGCTATTGCGGCAACACTCGGTGGGGGCGGACATAAAAAAGCGGCAGGTGCTTCCGGGCTTGATGAGTTACCGGAGTGGATGGTGACTAATGTTAAAGAGTGGACTAAATTTAATTAGGCGTGATGATGACGGAAGATGAACAATTTATGCTGATGGCTCTAAAAGAGGCACGGCGGGCGGCAGCAGAGGACGAAGTACCGGTGGGCGCGGTGTTGGTTTCGGCAGCCGGTGACGTGTTGGCAACGGCGCATAATACCGGTGAACATGGTATTCATGCCATGGCCCATGCTGAGGTGCAGGCAATGTCTGTTGCAGCTATTCAAAGCGAACAAAAAAGGCTTTGGGATTGCACACTTTATGTCACATTAGAACCTTGTGCTATGTGTGCGGCGGCGATTGCTTTGATGCGGGTTAAACGTGTGGTATTCGGTGCCGAAAATCAAAAAGGCGGGGCGGTTGTTAATGGGGTGAAGTATTTTGAAAGTCAGACTTGCAATCATCGTCCGGTGGTTGTTTCCGGGGTTTTGGCCGAAGAATGCGGGCAGCTCTTAAGTGATTTTTTTGCCGCTAAAAGATAGGTTGTTGGTTGCTTTAAAAAAAACGCATTTTGGCAAAAATTTGTCAACATAAATTTTCATTTTTAATACCGATTGTTTGGTTGACGATTTTCCTTTAAAATGGTATATTTAACTTATAAAGAACCTTTGTGGGGGAGAATTGTTATGACTGATACGAATTTTGTAGCCCTTAATGTTGAAAAAAGCGGTAAAGCCCCGGAAGGCTTTATGTTGAAGCTAAGTGATGGTAAGATTGAAGATGTTTTGAGAACGGCCTCCGTTCGTTCCAATCCGGATTTATGTTTGGAATATCGACTAGAAAACGGCGCGGTTAAAGAAGAATTTATCGGTAAGAGTTTTGATGAATTTAAGAAAAGTTTCGGAAAAGATTGCCGTATAAGTGAGCGTCCGATTGATGAAAAAGAATTTTTCCATGGTAAAATTGCCGAAAATATGCTGACATTCCGTGGGGAAAAGACCGGTGAGAGAATTTTGACCGGATTTAGTACACTTACACACGAAACAGCGCATCAAAAAAATACGATGGAATTGGCTTTTATGTTGTCAAGGCGTGAATTGCTGGACTAAAAACGGTAAAATAAAAATCAGCGCTTGCTTAATGGCAGGCGCTTTTTTTTGTGTATTATAGTGAGATTAGCGGGAATTTTAATTAACGTTGGTAAAAACAATGAATTAACCGGTCTAAAAAAATAGTTGCAAGTATATTTTTTTTGATGTACTATTCGCGCGACTTTAAATGAAAAATTTTTGTCATGACAAAATTATTTTGCTTAGTTTTGAGGATGCTAAATAAGCCTTTGAAATAAAACGCGTTTTTGAATTATTTAAGTGTTCTTAAAAACATTTTTAATGAAAATTTTCGTAATAAACCTTCTGCGGTCGGGGTTGAAAAGCCATGCGAATCGATTGAAGCGGAATTTGCCCGTTTTAAATGCCTTTGATATGGCTTAGTTCATAAGTATTGTCGCAGAATTCTAACCTTAAAGGATTAAAAGAGATGAAAGAATCTTATACGAGCAAAAAGCGTGTAAGAAAAAATTTCGGGAGAATCGACGCCGTTGCCGAGATGCCCAGTTTAATTGAAGTCCAAACCGGTTCCTACAATAGTTTTATCAACAATGTTGATATGTACGGCAACCATTGTGAATTCGGCTTGGAAGAAGTGTTTAAATCAATTTTCCCAATTCGTGATTTTGCCGGTAACGGTGTTTTAGAGTTTGTTAAATATACTTTGGAACAGCCGAAATATGACGTGGCCGAATGCATGAAGCGTGACTTGACTTATGCCGCTCCGGTTAAGGCAACGTTGCGTTTGGTTGTTTATGATGTTGATGAAGCAACCGGTGCTAAAGATATTCACGATATTAAGGAACAAGATGTATTTATGGGCGATATTCCGCTCATGACCGAAAAAGGTACCTTTATTGTTAATGGTACTGAACGTGTTGTTGTTTCACAAATGCATCGTTCTCCGGGTGTGTTCTTTGACCATGATAAAGGTAAGACAGTTGCTAACGGTAAATTCTTGTTTGCCGCACGTATCATTCCTTATCGTGGTTCTTGGCTCGATTTTGAATTTGATGCTAAAGATTTGGTTTATGCTCGTATCGACCGCCGTCGTAAATTGCCGGTAACAACAATCTTCTATTCTCTCTATTCTAAAGAAACAGAAGAGAAGTTGGCGGAAGCAAAGAAAAAAGGTAAAAAATTAGACCCGTCAGAAATTACCGGTATGAGCAAAGAAGAAATCTTGGCTTATTTCTATGAAATCGTTCATGCCGAAAAATCTAAAAAAGGTTGGAAGTTTGATTTTGATCCGGCCAAAATGAAGGGTGCCAAATTTGATTATGATTTGGTTGATGCCGATAGCGGTAAAGTCGTTTGGGAAAAAGGCAAGAAATTAACGCCGTCGAGTATTAAGAAAGTACTCGAGAAAGGCTTGAAGGCATACTTGGTTAAAGAGGAAACTCTTTATGGTAAGTTCTTGGCTAAGGCCGTTATCAATGCTAAAACGGGTGAAGTTATTGCCGATACCGGTGCCGAATTAAATGCAGATGTTTTGAAGGCTCTTGATGAAGCAAAAGTTAAAGACATTGATTTGCTTTATATTGATGGTGTTAACGTTGGTCCTTATATCCGCAATACTTTGGAAATTGACCGTAACACCAACCGTGAAGAGGCTTTGGGTGATATTTATAAGGTTATGCGTCCGGGCGAACCGGTTACTTTGGAAGCTTCCGAAACCATCTTTAAGAATTTATTCTTTGATGAAGAAAGATATGACTTGTCATCAGTTGGTCGTGTGAAGATGAATTCCGCTTTGGATATTCCTTTTGCCGATGCACCGGATACACTCCATACACTTCGTAAAGATGATATCTTGCGCGTGGTTAAACATATGGTTGAACTGCGTGACGGTAAGGGCGAAGTTGATGATATTGACCACTTAGGTAACCGTCGTGTTCGTTCCGTCGGTGAGTTGATGGAAAATCAATATCGTATGGGACTTTTGAGAATGGAAAGAGCTATTAGAGAAAAAATGAGCTCTGAAGTTTTGAATAATGTTAAGCCGCAAGATTTGGTTAATGCTAAACCAATTGCTGCTGTTATTCGTGAATTCTTCGGTTCTTCTCAGTTGTCACAATTTATGGACCAAAATAACCCATTGTCCGAGGTTACACATAAACGTCGTTTGTCAGCATTAGGTCCCGGTGGTTTGAGCCGTGACAGAGCAGGCTTTGAAGTCCGCGACGTGCACCCGACACACTATGGACGTATTTGCCCGATTGAAACACCGGAAGGTCCGAACATCGGTTTGATTAACGCCCTTTCTACATACGCACGTATTAATAAGTATGGTTTTATTGAATGTCCGTATCGTAAGGTTGTTGATGGCGTGGTTACAAATGATGTGGTTTATTTGTCTGCTGATGAAGAAGCTAAATACATCATGGCGGAAGCTAACGCTAAGGTTAAAGAAGACGGCCACTTTGAAAATGACTTGATTACCTGTCGTAAGGCCGGTGATGTTATCTTTGCAAAACCTGAAGAAATCAACTTTATTGACGTTTCACCGAAACAACTCGTTTCCGTTGCAGCTGCACTTATTCCGTTCCTTGAGAACGATGACGCAAACCGTGCGTTGATGGGTTCAAACATGCAACGTCAAGGTGTGCCTTTGCTTCGTTCTGAAGCACCGTTAGTCGGTACAGGTATTGAAGCAACAGTAGCTAAAGATTCCGGTGCAACATTGGTTGCCAAGTATGACGGTGAAGTTGTTGCCGTGGATGCTAACCGTATCGTTATTCGTTCTAAAGATAAGAATAATATGGCTGATATGGGTGTTGAAATCTATCGTTTGGCTAAGTTCCGTCGTTCTAACCAAGATACCTGCATTAATCAAGTTCCTTTGGTTAAGGTTGGTGACAAGATTAAAGCCGGTGATATTATCGCTGACGGTCCTTGTACGGATATGGGCGAGTTGGCATTGGGTAAGAACGTTCTGGTTGCATTTATGCCTTGGAACGGTTTGAACTACGAAGATGCTATCTTGCTTTCGGAAAGAATTTCACGTGATGACGTTTTGACTTCTTTACATATTGAAGAATTTGAAGTTATGGCTCGTGATACCAAACTCGGTCAGGAAGAAATTACCCGTGATATTCCGAACGTTGGTGAAGATGCACTTCGTAACCTTGATGAATCCGGTATTATTTATATCGGTGCCGAAGTTAAAGCCGGCGATATCTTGGTTGGTAAGGTTACACCGAAAGGCGAAAGCGTGGTTACACCTGAAGAAAAATTGCTTCGTGCCATCTTTGGTGAAAAGGCCAGTGACGTTCGTGATACATCTTTACGTGCTCAACCGGGTATTGAAGGTGTGGTTGTTGACGTTCAAGTATTCAGCCGTCGCGGTGTTGAAAAAGATGAACGTGCTTTGGCTATTGAACAAGCTGAAATTTCTAAGCTTGCCAAAGATCGTGATGATGAAATGAATATTGTTCGTAAGAGCTATAATCAACGTTTGAAAGAGATGTTGCTTGATCAAGTTGTGGTTGATGCCCCGAAGGGTATTGCCAAGAACTTGAAATTGACAAAGGAACAACTCAAGAATATTCCTGAATATCAACTTGGTAAAATCGTTATTAAAGATGAAGAGTTGATGGCAAAAATTGAAGAATTCAATAATGCCTTTAATGCCAGACTTGAAAAAGTTCAAAAGCATTTTGAACAAAAAGTTGATGAAGTTCAACGCGGTGATGATTTGTTGCCGGGCGTTTTGAAACAAGTTAAAGTATTTATTGCAACAAAACGTAAGATGCAAACCGGTGATAAGATGGCCGGTCGTCACGGTAACAAAGGTACGGTTTCACGCGTATTACCGTTAGAGGATATGCCTTATATGGAAGATGGTACACCGGTTGATATCGTATTGAACCCGCTCGGCGTGCCTTCACGTATGAACGTGGGACAAATTCTTGAAACACACTTAGGTTGGGCGGCAAAAGAATTAGGTAAACAACTTAATGAACTTTGCGAACAATATAAGCGTGGTGAAAAGACAATTGAAGAATTGAACCAGAAACTTATCGATATCTACGGTGAAAAGCAATATAAGAAAGAAATTGCTACTTTGACTGAGCCGGAAAAATTGGAGATGATCGGCAACCTCAAGAATGGTATTCCGATGGCTACTCCGGTATTTGATGGTGCAAATGGTGATGATATTAACCGTATGCTCAAGATGGCAGGTTTACCGACATCCGGTCAGATTGATCTTTATGATGGTCGTACCGGTGAGAAGTTTGACCGTAAGGTTACCGTTGGTATTATCTACATGATTAAATTACACCACATTGTCGATGAAAAAATGCACGCTCGTTCAGTTGGTCCGTACTCATTGGTTACACAACAACCTTTGGGTGGTAAGGCTCAATTCGGTGGTCAACGTTTCGGTGAAATGGAAGTGTGGGCATTACAAGCTTATGGTGCTGCTTATACACTGCAAGAAATGCTTACAATTAAGTCCGATGACGTTAACGGCAGAACGAAAGTTTATGAAGCTATCGTTCGCGGTGAAGACAGCTTTGAATCTGGCGTTCCTGAGAGTTTCAACGTTTTGGTTAAAGAAATTAAGTCTTTGTGCTTGAATGTTGAAATGATGAGCGAAGAAGAAAGTGCTTAAGAGATAAAAGGAGTTTTTTAATATGAATGAAATTATGAATTTTTTTGGTCAGCAGGCTGTATCTGAGTCTTTTGATGAAATCAAAATCTCCATTGCATCTCCTGAGCAAATCCGTTCTTGGTCTTACGGTGAAGTTAAAAAGCCGGAAACCATTAACTATCGTACATTTAAGCCGGAACGTGACGGTTTGTTCTGTGCACGTATTTTCGGTCCGGTAAAAGACTATGAATGTTTGTGTGGTAAGTATAAAAGAATGAAATATCGCGGTATCGTTTGCGAAAAGTGCGGTGTGGAAGTTACTCTTTCCAAAGTACGTCGTGAACGTATGGGCCATATCGAATTGGCTGCACCGGTTGCACATATTTGGTTCTTGAAATCATTACCGAGCCGTATTTCTATGATTACCGATATTCCGATGAAGCAATTGGAGCGCGTTCTCTATTTTGAGAGCTATATTGTGATTGAACCGGGCTTGACCGATTTGAAACAATATCAGTTGCTTACAGAAGATGAATATCAAGATAAATTAGATGAATTCGGTGAGGATGCATTTAAGGCCGGTATCGGTGCGGAAGCCATCAGAGAGATCCTTTCAAATATTGATTTGGAAGCAGAAAAGAAGGCTTTGCGTGAAGAATTGGCAGAATCTAATTCCGAAGCTAAACGTAAGAAAGTTGTTAAACGTTTGAAGATTATTGAATCATTCATTGATTCAAATACTAAGCCGGAATGGATGATTTTGACCGTATTGCCGGTTATTCCGCCGGAGCTTCGTCCGCTTGTTCCGTTAGACGGTGGTCGTTTTGCTACTTCTGACTTGAATGATTTGTATCGTCGTGTGATTAACCGTAACAATCGTTTGAAGAGATTGATTGAATTAAGAGCACCGGATATTATCGTTCGCAATGAAAAGAGAATGTTACAAGAGTCTGTTGATGCTTTGTTTGATAACGGTCGTCGCGCTCGCGCTATTACCGGTACCAACAAGCGCCCGCTCAAATCATTGTCTGATATGCTTAAAGGTAAACAAGGTCGTTTCCGTCAGAACTTGTTAGGTAAACGTGTTGACTATTCCGGTCGTTCAGTTATTACCGTTGGTCCGCAACTTAAATTGCACCAATGCGGTTTGCCGAAGAAAATGGCTTTGGAATTGTTTAAACCGTTTGTTTATGCAAAACTCGAACTTTATGGTTTGGCAACAACCATTAAAGCTGCTAAGAGAATGGTTGAAAAAGAACGTGTTGAAGTTTGGGATATCTTGGAAGAAGTTATTCGTGAGCATCCGGTATTGTTAAACCGTGCGCCGACTTTGCACAGACTTGGTATTCAAGCTTTTGAACCGGTATTGGTTGAAGGTAAAGCTATTCACTTGCACCCACTCGTTTGTACCGCGTTTAACGCCGACTTCGACGGTGACCAAATGGCTGTTCACGTTCCGCTTTCTATTGAATCTCAATTGGAAGCACGTGTGCTCATGATGTCAACCAACAATATTTTGGCACCGGCTTCCGGTAAACCGATTATTGTTCCGTCACAAGACATGGTTTTGGGTATCTATTATCTTTCTTATGAGGCGGATGGTGTTATCGGTGAAGGCAGTATTTATTCCGACGTTAATGAAGTTATGTTGGCATTGAATGCTAAAGCGGTTGATTTGCACGCTAAAATTAAATGCCGTATGCATTATGTTAATGATAATGGTGAGCGCGTTTACGGTTTGCTCGAAACAACACCGGGACGTATCATTATTTCCGATATCTTGCCGGATAATGAAAATATTTCCATCTCACTGGTCAACAGATTGTTGAGAAAGAAAGAAATTGCTGAAATTATTGATACGGTTTATCGTTATTGCGGTCAAAAGGAAACCTGTATCATGGTTGATAAAATCATGACCTTAGGTTTTGAAAATGCTTGTAAGGCAGGTATTTCTTTCGGTAAGGACGATTTGATTGTTCCGGATGCAAAGAAGAAGCTTATTGCCGAAACATCTAAGCAAGTTAAAGAGTTTGAACAGCAATATCAAAACGGTTTGATTACTCAAGGCGAAAAATATAACAAGGTTATCGATATTTGGGCAGCTTGCTCTTATAAAGTTGCCGATGAAATGATGAAGAGCATTTCTAAGATTGATCACGGCTATATGAACTCCGTTTTCATGATGGCTGATTCCGGTGCTCGTGGTTCTAAAGACCAAATGAAACAATTGGCCGGTATGCGTGGTTTGATGACCAAGCCAAACGGTGCGATTATTGAACAACCGATTATCTCTAACTTTAAAGAAGGTTTGACGGTGTCTGAATACTTCAGTTCAACCCACTCAGCTCGTAAAGGTTTGTCAGATACCGCGTTAAAGACCGCTAACTCCGGTTACTTAACACGTCGTTTGGTTGATGTAGCTCAAGATGTGGTTATTACCGAAACCAACTGCGGTACCGAACGTGGTATTATTGTTCGCCCGGTTGTTGACGGTGGTAATGTTATCGCTTCTATTTCAGAGCGTATTTTAGGTCGTACAGCCCAAGAAGATATCATCAATCCGGAAAATGGTGAAATTCTCGTACCGAAGGGTAAATTGATTGATGAATTTGATGCCGAAAAGGTTGAAAAAGCCGGTGTTGAACAAGTTAAGATTCGTTCTGTATTGACTTGTGAATCCGAACATGGTGTTTGCGCGGCTTGTTATGGTCGTGACCTGGCTCGCGGTACGCCGGTTAACGTTGGTGAAGCTGTTGGTATTATTGCCGCACAATCCATCGGTGAACCTGGTACCCAATTGACGATGAGAACCTTCCACGTTGGTGGCGCGGCTTCCGTTTCTGCCGAGCAATCTTCTGTTGAAGTTCCGTTCTCCGGTATCTTGAAACTTGATAACGCACGTACGGTTTTGAATGCAGAGGGTAATCCGATTGTTCTTTCTCGTAACAGTGAAATCGTTATTGAAGATGATCAAGGACGTGAAAAATCTCGTCACCGTGTTCCTTATGGTGCAAAAATCTTGGTTAACATTGGTGATAAGGTTAACAAAGGTGATAAGGTTGCCGAGTGGGATCCGTTTACAACCCCGATTATCTCTGATAAGAGCGGTACAGTTGAATTGATCGACTTAATTGCCGGTATTTCCATGAAGGAAGTTCAAGATGAAACAACGGGTGTTACTTCTAAGACAGTTGCTGACTGGAGAGGTGGTCCAAATGCTCATGCTAACTTGCGTCCTTCTATCGTTTTGAAAGATGCAAAGGGTAAACCGGTTACACTTGAAAACGGCAAGGAAGTTCGTTATTACCTTTCTGTGGATGCTGTTCTGGCCGTTGATAACGGTACAGAAATCCATGCCGGTGATGTTATTGCACGTTTGCCGAAGGAAAGCATGAAATCTAAAGATATTACCGGTGGTTTGCCACGTGTTGCCGAGTTGTTTGAAGCTCGTAAGCCGAAGGATCCGGCTATCATCTCTGATGTTGACGGTGTGGTTGAATTCGGTAAAGACTACAAAGCAAAACAGCGTATCGTTGTTATCGCTGATGACGGTAAAGAATGGGAATACCTCATTCCGAAGGGGCGTCGTTTGGTTGTTCAAGACGGTGACGTTGTTAAGAAAGGCGATATGTTGGTTGAAGGTACACCGGCACCGCATGATATTTTGCGCGTATTGGGTGTTGAAAAATTGGCCGAATATTTGGTTAAAGAAGTTCAAGACGTTTATCGTATGCAAGGTGTTAAAATTAACGATAAGCACATTGAAGTTATCGTTTCACAAATGCTCAGAAAAGTTGAAGTTACCGTTCCGGGTGACACAACCTTGTTGGTTGGTGAACAACTTGATGCCGATGAGTTTGAATTGATTAACCAAAAGGCTATTAAAGAAGGCGGACAACCCGCTGAAGCAACACCGGTATTGCTTGGTATTACCAAGGCCAGCTTGCAGACCAAGTCCTTTATTTCTGCTGCATCATTCCAAGAGACAACGCGTGTTCTTACCGAAGCTGCAGTTGAAGGAAAGGTTGACCACTTGCATGGTTTGAAAGAAAATGTTATTGTCGGTCGTTTAGTTCCGGCCGGTACCGGTAGCATTTTACGTTCACTCCGCAAAGTTGCTGCTCAAAACGATAAGGAAATCGAATTGATGAAGCAACAGGAAGCGGAAGCCAAGCAATTGGCAGAAGCTGAAAATGCCGAATAAAGTTTAATACTTTATCTGTTAGAAGAGCCATCTTTTTTAAGGTGGCTCTTTTGTTTTAGGGTTTATCTTGACGAGGGGGAAATTTTTTGCTATAATATTGTTATATAGAAAATATTAGGAGAATGACCATGGCTGATAAAGATAAGAAAAAATTGAGAAACGATTTAAAGCAAGAAGCAAAAGATGCTGAAGCAAAGAAAACTGTTAATGAGCGTATGCGTGATGTTTATGATCAAGCTAAAAAGTTGGAAGCCTTTGAGGGCATCACAGTGAAGATGGTACCGGTTGATGAGACTATTATGGGATCTAAATCGGAAGAAAAAACAGTTCCTAGCGATACTGTTAAAGCTAACGTGACGACTGTTATTAAGAGAAAAGAAGTAACACGTTAGATATCAAAGTTTTTGATTGCGTTTTTTGTAGACATTTAAGTAATAGCCGATGAAGACAACGGATGCGCCGCCGACCCAGGCTAACGGTGAGGCGTAGTATATGCCTTTGTAGCCGATTTTTTCAGCTAAATAAATAGCAGAAAAGCAACGTATACCTAATTCAACAAAACCGGATAAAACAGGAGAAAGCGGCTTGCCGATGCTTTGTAAGGTGTTTTTGAAAATAAATATCATGCCTAAGAAGAAATAAAACATGATACTGATGCTTAAATAAGCAACACCAACCTCAACAACAAATGGGTTTGGGGTGTTTAAGAAGCTGCCGATGAGATTTTTACCGCAGGTAATAACCAAAATGCTTAAGCCTAAACTGATAGCAAATGAGAGCAGAGCAGTTTTGCGCACGCCTTCACGGATACGTTCCATTTTGCCGGCACCGAAATTTTGGGCAACAAAGGTGGCGATGGATAGCCCCAGAGCCAATAAGGGTTGAGTGCAGAGTTGTTCGATACGCAGAGCAATGGTAAAACCAACGATAATTTGTTCACCGAAGGCATTGCATACGGCTTGAATAACCATAATGCTGACCGATAATACCGAAAATTGTATCGACATCGGAATGGCAATGTTGAGGTGATCTCTCATAAAAGCACTGTCATAAAGCCAATCTTGTTTTTTTAAGCGCAATATCGGATAGTTTTTTCTAATGTAGAAAACACAACAAACAACCGAGAAAAAGATGGCAATAAAAGTACCAATGGCCGAACCGATAACGCCGAAATGGAAGTATTTTATCAATATCCAGTTTAGGATAACGTTCAGAACAGTGGAAAATATCAAAAACCAGAGCGGAGTTTTGCTGTCACCCAAGGCACGGATAAAACCGGAAAGCAGATTGAAGGCAACCAAAAAGGGCATGGCACAGCCCAAGATGAAGATGAAGTTATAAGAATCTTTGTATATACTGTCAGGCACATTTAAGATCTGTAAAATCGGGTGTAGGCAGGTTATCAATATAAACATTAAGATGAAACTTAAAACCGCACTGGCACGAAAGGAATGCGTAACCGAACGTCTGACACCGTCATGATCTCCGGCACCGAAACGTTGGGCGGTGATAGCGGTTAAACCGCCGGTAAAAGAAAAGGCAATGATTAAAAACATAAAATAAATCGGAGCAGAAGCACCGGCAGCAGCCAGAGCATTTTCTCCCAATAAACGACCGACGATAAATATATCTGCCAAGTGATAGAATTGTTGGAAGATGTTGCCGATAAGTATCGGTATGGAAAAGAGCAATATCAACTTTAAGGTATTGCCCGATGTCATGTCTTTTATCATAGATTTTTCCTCGTTTGTGCAAGGTAATATAGCAATAATGCGTTAATATTAAACTAAAAAAAGCCTTATCCCCAACGGGGAAAGGCTTTTTGATGCGGGGTGGCAACTACTTGTTGATGTAGGTGCAACCGCAGAGGAAAATCATTTGTTCCGGTTTCGGTGCCGGATTGAGGTGAGCGTTCACCTCTTTTTTCAGGTATTCCGGTATTTGCTTTTTGGCTACCGGATCGGCTGGTAATTTAAGTATGTCGCTGCACCAGCGGATGCTATTCTCGACATTACTCGTTTGCTCGCATTTTTCTAAATCCTCTTTAAGTGTGGTAAGGAATGCCGGAATATCTTCCGTACTTTCACACTCAAGGGCAACCACGTCTACTTTTAATGAGCATTGGTGGTCGATTTGTTGTCGTAATCCATTTTCCGATACCAAAAACATATCTTTGGCAACGCTGTGTCCGACAAAAAGAATACCGGTTGCCAGGGTTAAAAAACGTCCCTGACTGTGCTGTGGCGATGCGATGAGCAATGTGCCATACAGGTTGGTTACTAGATGTTCCATACTTAATTTTTTTTGAGATTAATATTTAGATATAAAAATTCACTCACATAAAGCTTTGTTCATGTGACTAATATACCCGGAGTATGGCAAGTAAAAAATTAACGATGAAAAAGTTTTTCCATATCACTTAATTCTAGGCGCACATAGGTCGGACGACCATGATTACATTCGGCACAATGCGGGGTTTGTTCCATCTCGCGCAAGAGGTGATTCATCTCGGCAATGTTTAAGCGTCTGCCGGCACGAACCGAACCATGGCAAGCCATGGTGGCGGCAATATGATTGATTTTATCTTCGGCAACGGTGGAGGTGCCCCATTCCACAAGCTCATCAGCCAAATCGGTTATCATTTTTTTGACAGCGGCATTTTTTAAGAGGGCGGGGACCTCGGTGACCATTACGCCGGTGCCGAAATCTTTTATCACTAAACCTAATTTGGCAAGGGATTCTGTTTCGGAAGTCAGCGCAGCTTTCTGCGTAAGACTCAAATCAACAACTTCGGGAAGCAACAAAAGTTGTGAAGGCAATTTTTCTCCTTGTGCCATGGCTTGTTTTAAACGCTCCAAAACAATGCGTTCATGCGCAGCATGTTGATCTATTAAAATAAGGGCATCTTCGCTTTGGGCTAAGATATAAGTATCATGAAACTGTGCTTTGGCCACACCCAAAACACCGGCATTTTGATAATCATCTTCACTCGGCTCTTCGGTGCGCACGGAATAGTTGCGGGTTAATTCCGGAAGAACAGAGGTGCCGCGGCGGGTATCTCTCGGTGCCCGTGATTGATAGAGCGGGTGTTGATGTTCGTTTAAGAAACCGACAGAGGGGGCAAAAGAAGATGAAGATGCCGGGGCAATATCATCGGAAATAATGGGTGTTTGAGATGCCAGATTATCGGGAATGAAATCATCGGTTAGGGATGATAAGTGTTGAATTAGGTCTGCGACACCGGTATTGGCGGCACGTTTATCGCCATTTAATAAAGCTTGTCTGACGGCACCGACGATAAGTGAACGAACGCCTTGTTGGTCAAAGAAACGAACTTCGGCCTTGGTGGGGTGAACATTGACATCTACATACATCGGTTCGACCTCTAAAAAAAGCGCACAGGCCGGATAGCGCGAATTTTCCAACACACCGGCATAAGCCCCTTTGAGAGCACCTAACAAAAGTTTATCCCTGACCGGTCGGTTATTAACAAAAAGGTATTGTGACATAGTGTTAGCTTTGCTATACGTTGGCAGGCTAATCAAACCGGTTAAATTCATTCCGTCACGTTCACCATTAATTTCAAGAGAATTTTCGCTGAAATCACGCCCCATAACTTCGGCAGCACGTCTTAAACGGGCATTAAATAAATCACCAGTTGATACATCAAGGGATATTTTTTTCTTGTCATCAACATAAAGGAAAAAAGCGATATTGGGATTAGCCAGAGCAATACGGCTTAATATGTCGGCGCATTGACCGGCTTCGGCACTGTCTGCTTTTAGAAATTTCAGGCGTGCAGGGGTGGCATAAAATAAATCACGGACTTCTATTCTGGTGCCGGACGAACGGGGTGACGGGGTCAGTTCACCCTTTTGACCGCCTTTGATTTCTATTTCCCAACCGCTATCTTCTTCTTTGTTGCGGGTAATAATTTTCATTTTTGATACAGAGGCAATAGACGGGAGAGCCTCACCTCTGAAACCCAAAAAATGAACGTTAAATAAATCATCCGTCGGCAACTTGGAAGTGGCATGACGTTCAACCGCTAAACTCAAATCTTCAGGCGACATTCCTTTGCCGTTATCCTCAACCACAATGAGGGTTTTACCGCCGGCTTTCAAGGTTACTTCAATACGCGTAGCACCGGCATCAATGGCATTTTCAACCAATTCTTTGACAACCGAAGCCGGACGTTCGATAACTTCGCCCGCAGCAATTTGATTAATAAGGTTATCCGGTAATACGCGCACACTCATTGTTATTTCTCCATTTTTACTAAATCATAGAGCACAAGGAACATGGCGCAAGAAAAAAAAATTTTTTTAAGCAAAAAAAATGAACAAATTTATTTTTTTATCGTTATACTAATTGTCAGGTTAAACAATGAAAGGCGAAAAAAATGGATAAGATATCAGAACTTTTGGCGGAAGCAAAACCGCTTTATGTGCGGCGCCAACGTGAAAAGAAGGCAGTGATTACAATGTTCTTTTCGCTTTTTTTGGCGCTTGGCATTTGGGCTTATCAGCCGACGAAAGTTAATTTTGATGAAGACGGATTTGATACCTACTTTACCGCGCTTTATATGAATGATTTTTTATCGGATGATTTTGCTGATGACGGTATTGTGCCGGTTGATGATTTCGGTTTGATTGAGGTATAATCAATGGCTGACGAAAAAACAAATCGGCACTGCCAAAAACTGGTCAGAAGCGTGGTAAAAAAAATGCTTTGTCGCGCCGATGAAGATGTGGAACAGGAAATTTATATTCGTTTGTGGCAGAAGTTTTCAACTTATCATGAACAAGATAAACTTTGGGCTTGGGTGAGAACGGTGGCAGAAAATTATTGTCGCGATTTTCTTAAAAATAAAAGCCAAAAGTTGATGAAAGCTTCCGTTGATGAAGAAGAAGGAGGTTTAGATAATATTTCTAACGGGGATAATCCGGAACGTGCCTGGCTTAGGAAATGTCGTCAGAAATTGATTTTGGAGGCCGTCAACGAATTACCGAAAGAAATGAAACAAGCGATTATTTTGGTGGAGTTTAACGGGTTGTCTTATGAACAGGCCGCGGCAAAGATGAACATCAATGTCGGTACGCTTAAATCCCGTTTGCATAATGCCAAGGCGAAACTTCACGATAAGTTGGCGTATTTGGAACTTTAATTTTTTTTGAAAGGAAAATATGATGGATAAGAAAAATTTTTGGATTGCGGTCGGCGGCGGTTTTGTTGCCGGTATCGGAACTGCGTTGTTGGTGTGTTCATTCTGTTGCGCTCCGAGACCACATATGATGCATAATCCTATGCCTAAGAATATTGAAATGATGCAACATCATCGTCCGTTTATGCATGGCGGTTTTCATCACAAAAATCATCATCAGTTTGGTGAAAAAATGAAAGCTCATTTTGCTAAAAAGCTCGGCCTGACCGATGAGCAAAAACAACAGTTGGATAAATTTCGTGATGAAGATATGGCTAAGATGAAACCTTTGTTTGAACAAATGGATAGTTTAAGAAAACAAATGGATGAAATGCGCGAAATTAACAGAGCTCATTTTGAAAGCGTTTTAACTGATGAGCAAAAAGAAATATTGAAGACGATGAAGATGAAAAAAGGACATCATCACAAGCATCATTTTGCACCGAAAGATATGGATAAATCGGTTGCAGATGAACCCAAGGTTGATAATGATGCTCCAGCGGAAGTAACACCAGCCGTTGATGAGGAGAAATAAAAAATATTTCTCTTATGGTTAAAATAAAAAACGTTCCTTTTTTAGGAACGTTTTTTTGTGCTCTAGTTTAACAAAGGTGACCAGGCCGGATCGGAACCATCTCCCGGGGTTAATACCAGGCGTTCGTTTTGACCGGTCACATCTACCGAGTATAATTGTACCGGTGCGTTAGAAGTAGCGGTACCTTTGTTTTGTCTGAAGAACATTAATACGCGACCATTCGGTGACCAGGTCGGACCTTCAACTAACCAACCGGTTGCCAAAGTGCGTTCACCACTGCCGTCCGGATACATCACACCGATGTAAAATTGTTTGCCCTCCATGCGGGTGAAGGCAATATAATCGCCGCGCGGTGACCAGGCCGGTGTGGCATAACGACTGCCTTGACGGAAGCTGATACGTTCAACGTTGGAGCCGTCTCTGTCCATAACATAAATCTGTTGATTGCCACCACGGTCAGAATTGAAGACGATTTTTTCACCGTCCGGAGAGTAACTCGGTGAGGTATCAATGCTCGGACCGGAAGTCAACTTTTTACTTTGACGCGTTGCTAAATTCATTTCATAAATATCAGTGATACCGTTTTGTGCATAGCTCATCAAAACATATTTGCTGTCCGGTGAAAATGCGGGAGCAAATGTCATGCCGGGGAAATTGCCCAACAATTCGGTTTGCTGTGTTCTTAAATTATACAGATATACTCGCGGTTTGTTATTAACAAATGACAGATAAGCGATGTATTGCATATCCGGTGAGAAACGCGGGGTTAAGACCAAATTGGCACCGGAAGTTAAGAACTGATGACCGTCGCCGTCTTGGTCCATTAAAGCCAGTCTTTTAACGCGACGACTGGAAGGACCTGACTCCGAAATGTAGGCAATAACTGTGTTGAAATATCCTTTATCACCGGTCAAACGTTCATAGATGGCATCGGCCATGGAGTGTGCCATACGTCGCCAGTTCTTCTTTTCCGTGGTGAATTCTTGTAACGGTAACAATTCTTTTTGACTGATGATATCCCACAGCTTGAATTTGAGAGTTAAATCATCACCTTCTTCTTCCAAGATCATTGATTGAACCAATGCCTGTGCGTTAATAACTTTCCAATCACCGAAAATCGGTTGATCTTCAACGGTTGCGAATTTTTGTATGTAGCTGCGTTCATTGATGATACGAAACAGACCGCTTCTCTCCAAGTCAGCTAAAACAACTTCACGAACTTTGCTGGCATAACCTAATCCGAAGAAGGCACCAAAGCCGTGATTGTCTGATATAATGCTTGGGAATGCAACAGGAATCGGCGCTTGTGTTGCTCCGTTAATGCTAACGTTTAATTGCGCTTTTGCCGGCATGATAACGGCAAAGCAACAAGCCACAATCAGGGATAAAAGTTTTTTCATTAGTTTACCTTTAAGCTTTATATTAAAACACATTTTTAGCCATCATAAAAGCCGGGATTGTTTTTGTAAATATAAAAGAAAGTTATACACGTCAAACGCGCATTTTTTATTACAAAAAAACGTCCGTCTTTTTTAAGGCGGACGCTTAAAATTGATTTTAGTTTTTACGATTGTCTTTCACCACGGCGGTTAATATATGATGCCGTTTCTTTGGACACTTCGGTACGATGAACCTTGCGATTGGCCGGTTGTAAATTCGGCTCTTTTTCTTTTTTATCTTCTTTCATGTTGGCCATCTTTTGCAAGTGTTCGGAGATAACATCTCTTAGAGAATACTCTTCATAATTTGTATTCTCATCAACCTGAGTGATGTTTACTTGCCTACCTTTGTTATCTGTTGTGTAAGCTTTAACTGCAGTACCGTCAGGCGCGTACTCCACACCGAGCATAACGCGATCGTCTGCTATTAATTCCCGCGAAACCAAAACCGGATTTTTTTCAACAAGAGATGAATAAGTTTCTTTAACCGATGTCGGGATCATCTTGAGCTTGTTCTCAAGATAACCTTGGTTAATTAAAGCGGTGTACTTGTCTAATTTTTTGGCAGTCATTGCTTTATCCTCTTCCTTCTGTGGTTCATTTCTAAGATTATTATAACATATAAATTATAATTTTAAAGTCTAAAACGACATGATGGCGCAAAAAAATCATTTTTTTGCAAATAGAGATATATGGGCAAAAGCGGTGAGACAGCGTAAAAAGAGGAACGTTTTTGTTGACATTTCAAAATAGTTTTTTAATATGTCAGGAAGTTTATAAGAAAGGATTTTTATGATGAAAATGAATGCACAGCCGGTTCGCGGTACTAAGGATTATTTGCCTAAAGAAGTTGAAATCAGAGATTATCTGCGCAATAAAATCGAAGATACTTATAAGAGTTTCGGTTTTAATAAAATCAATACGCCGGTGATGGAAGATATTGAAAGACTAAACAAGAGCGACGGCGGTGAAAATCTTTCGATGATTTTTAAGCTTTTAAAACGCGGACAAAAGTTGGATTTGACTAAGGCAGATTTGAATGAGGATGATTTGGTTGACAGTGGTTTGCGCTATGATTTAACTATGCCGCTTTCACGTTATTTTGCCAATAATCGTCAGTTTTTGAATATGCCGTTTAAGGCTATTCAGGTGGATAAAGTTTTTCGTGCCGAACGTCCGCAAAAAGGACGTCTGCGTGAATTTTTTCAATGCGATATCGATATTATCGGTGATGCAACAATTAATGCCGAAATGGAGCTGATTGCGGCGACAACTTCGGCCCTTAAAGCCATCGGTTTTTCTGATTTTACCGTACGTATTAATGACAGACGTATTTTAACGGACATGATTTTGAGCGCCGGTTTTGCAAGTGATGATGTGGCATCGGTTTGTATCTCTTTTGATAAGCTTGATAAAGTGGGAATGGACGGGGTTAAAGCCGAGCTTTTGGAAAAGGAATATGCGCCTGAAATCGTTGAAAAATTTATGGCAATCTTAAATGAGGCAGAAGGTAATCCTTTGGAAGCCGCTGAGAAGTTTTCTTCTAATCCGGAGATTGTTACCAATTTGAAAAAAGTGATTGATTTTGCCAACCGTATTTCCGAGGGTAAATTTCAGGCGGTTTATGACAAGTCTTTGGTGCGTGGTATGGGCTATTATACCGGTATGGTGTTTGAGATTGTCAGCCCGAAATTCGGTTCTTCGGTAGCAGGTGGCGGACGTTATGATGAAATGGTAGGAAAATTTCTGGGCGAATCGGTACCGGCAGTGGGCTTTTCTATCGGTTTTGAACGCATCTCCGCTATTCTTTTAGAAGAGGGATTTACCCCGCCGGCGAAAGAAAAAGTAGTATTGGCTTATAATGATGATGACGACTTTGTTAATGTGGCGCTGAAAAATCGTCAGTTGCAAAATGAAGGCAAAGTTGTGACTATGCTTAAACGTTCCAAAAAATTCGGTAAGCAACTTGATGCATTGATTGCCGACGGCTATAAAAAGATGATTAATCTTGACGGTTCAGAGAAAGTTTTAGGCTAATGAAAATGACGGTTTCAAAAAAGACGATTTTAACTTTTTTGTCGTTTTTGGTGAGCTTATTTTTGTTAAAAGATGCGCTTTTTTTAATATGGGTGATTTATGGCGTTGTTTTAATGATTTTGTTTATTGTCTTCAAGCGACGTCTGATGTTTTTGACGGCCTTTTTTGTAACGGTATTACTTTCGCTGTTTTGTATGACACCGATACTTGATGTTGCGCATTTTTCATATGGGGCGGTGCGTCGTATTTTGGCGCCGAAGCCGGAACTTATCTACGACGGCAAGATGAAAGAAACACCGGTTATCAGCATTATTATGCCGGCGTATAATTACGAAAAGTTGGTACAGAGAGCTTTACGAAGTGCGGCAACGCAAGATTTTGACCAGCCTTATGAAGTGGTTGTGGTGGAAGACGGTTCTAAAGATAAAACATTGCAAGTGCTTTTAAAAGAAGCTAAAAAATATCCGCATGTGCGCCTTTATGCCAATCAAAAAAATCAGGGTTTGATTACCACAAAAAACAGTGCCATTGCGTTGGCGCGCGGGGAACTTATTTTTAATCTTGATGCGGATGATTGGCTTGATAAAGATGCACTTTCCGTGCTTTATAAAACGATGAAAGAGAAAAATGCGGATATGACCTATACATGGTTTATTCGTGAAGAAGGCGGAGAGAGTAGTATACCGGAATTTAACGGACCGATGAGATTATCTGCAAATTGTATTGCCGGGGCGACTTGTGTACCAAATGGAATGTTGTACAAAAAGAGTGATTGGCAAAAATTCGGCGGTTACAGTTATCTGTTTTCCAGAGGGCTTGAGGACTGGGAATTTGGTTTGAATTTTGAAAGAAATAACGAAAAGGTTGTGCGTGCGTTAAAACCGATTTATCATTACTACATTAAAGAAAATTCAAGACAGGATGCGCTTAATAAAGCCGGGGATTATGATGACTATTATAAAATCTGGTGGTTGTTGCAAATATGGAACGGCTATCGTTGGGACTGGAATGTGCGTTGGTTGTTCACTTATGTCGGGTTTAAGAAAGAGCGGATTTCACCTTTAAGTACCATGCTTGAAGGCATAGAGAAGGGCAATCATAATTAAGCGTGATTTTTTAGGATAAATAAAAAACGTTCGCCTTTATGAGGGGAACGTTTTTTTGTAGGTACTAATCACTGCAAACGGCAAATGCGATGGCAGCAATGACGATAATAACACAAACGATGATGACAGCATAGCTGCATCCTTTGGGCAACTCAACATCCGTGAGAGTACCTTGCAAATCCTCGTGATCCTGCGGGGGCATCCAAGGATCGTCTTCAAATTGATGTACCATAATTTTGAGATTTTACAGTTAATAATTTGTCGGCATAGTCTTATATTTTCGCTGTTATTCTAGCAACGGGGCATTTTGATGTCAATACAAAACTAAAGGCGTGGCCCGGATAAATTTTTTGTTGCATATTAAAAGTATTGTTTCTATCATAAGCATAATTCCTGTATTATTAGATGGTAATATTATTGATGATAATGTTATGGTATGGGAAGATTGAGTGAATATTCTACATGTTTCATTTTTAAATTTTCAAGTTTATGAATAAGTATCTTTATCTTCTTCTTTACCTCGTTCCGGCGACGGTAATGATTTGGTTGGGATTGTATCAAGAAGGCAATCCTCGGTGGATGTCACTGGTTTTGATAATCGGTACTATGGTTATGTGGGGAATTTTAGCAAAAGAGTTTGAAGACTACACGTTGGATGCTACTAAAACCCATGTTTCCTGGTTTGTGGCAAGTAATCTGTGTGCTGCACTCACATTAGGTTTGCAATTTGCAATTATCAGACTTGGACTTAATGCTGAAGCCTCATTTGGGTTTGTGGCTATTCCTCTTTGTTATCTGTGTTTTGGTATAGCACTGATGATTTTGGGCGTTATGGTCAAGTATTTTACCTATGCGTCTTTGTGGCTCTCGGCATTGGAATTTGGCTTGGCTACACTGTTTGGCTCATTGGCAACGTTCTTGCTGGTGGTTCATATTTATCCCTTGCTCGGTTATCCGGTGGCAGAAACGGTCAGCCAAGTTTGCAATTACACGATTGTCGGCGGAGTGGTTTTGGCCTTTATTTCTTTGGAGGGGTATCTTTCTACCGCAAAAAAGAACGAAAATCAGGTGCCAGATGAATCCGATTAATCGAGTTATGAATTTAAAGCGTTTCTTCATTAGATGAAGGGACGCTTTTTTTTATTTATCGGCATTTTAATAAAGAAAATGCTTTACTTTTTATTTTTTTGTGTTATCTGTTCTGCACCTTAGATAGGAAAGAGAATCGCTTTTTTATGGTTAGTTGTTGAATAAAGGCGATTTTTTCCGTGTAAGGTGTTTAATCCCGTGGGGGAACAAGCCATGTTCTGACCACGGACCTTGTTTAACTATAAAAATTTTAGAATTGAGGTATTAAAATGGCTAAGTCTAAAAAGAAAATTTTAGGTTTAATCAAGCTTCAAATTCCGGCCGGTAAGGCAAATCCTTCTCCGCCGGTTGGTCCTGCTTTGGGTCAAAAAGGCTTGAACATTATGGAATTCTGCAAAGCTTTTAATGCAGCTACACAATCTTTGGAACCGGGTATTCCGACACCGGTTATCATTACCGCTTATGAAGATAAGAGCTTTACTTTTATCACCAAATTACCGCCGGTTTCTTATTACATTAAGAAGGCTGCAGGTGTTAAATCTGCTTCTAAAACTCCGGGTAAAGAATATGCCGGTAAAATCACTATGGCTCAAGTTAAAGAAATTGCTCAAACCAAATTGCCGGATCTTAACTGTGCAACAGTTGAATCTGCTATGAACATGGTTAAAGGTCAAGCTGTTTCTATGGGTATTCAAGTTACGGAGTAAGATAGATGAGCGGAAAAAGATTAGTTAATGCTTATAAGAACGTAGATAAAAATAAAAGCTACTCCTTAAAAGAAGCCGTTGCATTGGTTAAGGCTAATGCCGGTGCTAAATTTGATGAAACAATTGATGTTGCTATTAACCTCGGTGTTGATCCGAAATATGCCGACCAAATGGTTCGTGGTGTATGCGGATTGCCGCACGGTAATGGTAAAACAGTTCGCGTTGCCGTTATGGCTCAAGGCGAAAAGGCTGATGAAGCTAAGGCTGCAGGTGCTGATATCGTTGGTGCCGAAAACTTGGTTGATTCTATCCTTGCCGGTAAGATTGAATTTGATCGTTGCATTGCAACACCGGATATGATGGGCTTGGCCGGTCGTGTTGCTCGTGTATTAGGTCCGAAGGGCTTGATGCCGAACCCGAAACTCGGTACAGTTACCATGAACGTTGCTGACGCCGTTAAAAAGGCTAAAGCAGGTGAAGTTCAATTCCGTGTTGAAAAGAACGGTATTGTTCATGCCGGTATTGCTAAAGCTTCATTTGATGAAGAAAAGATTTATGACAATGCGAAAGTTTTCATCGAAACTATTTTGAAAGCTAAACCGCAAACACTTAAAGGTACATACTTAAAGAAGATTTCTTTGAGCTCTACAATGGGTGTTGGTGTTCGTGTTGACGCTGCTGCTTTGTAAGAAGCACAAACATAAATTAAAGAAAGCCATCCTGATTGGGGTGGCTTTTTTTGTTACTAAAAAACACCCGGGCTTTAGGCGCGGGTGTTTCTTTGTGGTTTAAGTCAGTTGGCACTGTTTCAACAGTTCAGGCAGCGGCAGGTGTTGATTTGTCGGGTTTGGTTTCGGCAAAATAATCACGTGGTCAGTGATGATGTGCGTCTTGTCATCCGCATCAACGATGGTGTGGAGAATGACATGCACCAGGACTTCATCATCCTGAAATACCTCACTGATACTAGCGCCGATGCCGTTTGTGTTACGGAAATCATCATCCAGGCCGACTTCTTTCATATCCTGGCGGGATAGACGGACAGGCCCGTGATAAGGCAACTCAACTTTTTTAACATCTTTGAACAAAGGGTTGCCCCAACGTCCACCGCCGGTAATCATCGTACAGGTTAAGCGTACGTTGATTGTGGAGAGATCTACCATGGCAATGCCGGTAATCTTTCCGTGAATGGTAATCATCTGTTTCATAGAGCTTAAAATTTATATTTAACGTATATGATAATAATCAAATTAACGAGGGTGTTATAGCTTGGTTTGTCATTTTTGTCAAGCTGATTTTGGAGCTCAAAAAAGAAAATCCGCGGAAATCACTGTTGAGTGATTTCTGCGGACAGGTTCTTGCGCGGTTGCGTTTGCTCGATGATGGAAATACGTTCCCCAAAGGGAATATCCATCATGTGAACGGGCTTGATGTACTTGAAGGTAACACTCTTGTCATCATTGCGGACGGCATCAATGGTAATGTCTTGATTGGCGACGAGGACGGCAATTTCTTCTTCCGTCATCTCATCTTTATCGCCGAAGTGAATGAGAATTTCGTCATCTAAAGCCAGGGTCTGCACCGGATATTCGGCGGGAATGAGGTAACGCTTAAAGCGAAGACCACGAATTCTGATTTGAAAATAAGCGGTGTGCCCGACGACATTGTTACACAAAATGCGCGCGTAAATTTTAAATTGTTCCATGTTGCTAAAAATTTTTAAATGATAGATATAATTATTGTTTTATAGCGGGATATTCTAGGTTAATTATTTTTATAGTCAATAGGGTATTTGAAGAAAATAGGGCGTTGGAAAGGCCTAAAAATGTCTGGTTGATTTAGAAAAAAACGATAGTGTGAATGAATGTGTGATTTTTTTCTAATACTTGAAAATTATGCTTGACTATGGATTTTATTTATCTTAAAAAGGAGGGCGGTGAGGGTCCTTAGCTCAGTTGGTTAGAGCCGGCCGCTCATAACGGTCTGGTCGTAGGTTCGAGTCCTACAGGACCCACCATAATAAAAAGAGGAAAGATATACTTCCTCTTTTTTTCTGTTTTAAAGACCGGTTAAAAGCCCAATGTTCGCGGGCATTCTGAAAAGATTCGTTTCAGCCGACCAAGCTGCCACTTTTGATGGTTTTTGAAAAGATACCGCCCACCGCACCAAAATAGATACTTTTGGATTGAGCTAACTCAGACCATTTTGCCTTGATTTTATTAGCTTCTAACCAGCCCAAGTTCGTATCCTATATCCTCGCCACTCTTGATGAAATAAGAAAAAAGATACTTCCAATGATACATTTTATAATTCATCGGTTTTGGTCGGATATGCCATGACAAACGGTTGTTTTCTTTCATTTTCCGGCAATACTTGATAGTCAAACCAAGTCCAGAAAAAGTTTTCTCCGTTTTCAATTGAATATCCGTCTTGGTTATGGTCTGCCACATCGTAAGTATCGGCAAAAATCAGAACATCATCAGCGATTGTTTGCGTTCCCATTGTATCATATCCGATAATAACACGCCAATGTCCACCCATAAAAACATTTTCTACCATAATCGGATGCCCAGATTTTAATTCTTTTAGCACAAAATCAGCAAATTCATCGTAATCGTCAAATGATTTTCCCTCAAGGTTTGTTTTAACATTCCAGCCAAGGCTGTTAAAGTAATTTGCTATCCCCTTCACAGTGGTTCCGGTTTCAAAACTTGCTCCCATTTTTTCGATCAATTCTTTTTCGGTAACATCATTCTTGCCATAATACCATAAAATGGTCAGTGCATCTGCCGGACCGCAAGAATATTCCGTTGTTTGCTGATATGTCGGATAATGCGTCAAAATTGTCAAATGATCGTTAGAGGTGAGTTCAAAAACATCCGGCATGTTAAAATAAGGTGAGGCTTTGTGAGTTATTTCTTGGGGTGCCGCAGAAGCACCTTCGGATTTTATATCCAGTCCATTCGGATAAGGAATTACCCGCACGTCATTAGCAAAAACAAGATTGGGGATCGGTAATAATCCTATTAAAGCCGCCATTAAAAATTTTTTCATTTGCTTTTCTTTCATTGTCTGGTAGGACTACCGTTTAATACTAAAATTTTCACGTTTTATCCTTTCTTAATTTTGATAAAAGTTTATCAATGCAAAAATAAAAAAATCCTTAAAGTATCTGAAATATAAACAGAAGTAATTTTAGAAAAAATGATATATTTTCTAAAAATCTGTATTTACCTCAAAAGGTTTTATTTAACACAGCCAAACGGAGAAAATATGGTAAAATCATCATGAACTTATTGACTCCGAAAATTTCCGCGCTAATAATAGAACAGAAATAGAACATTGAAGAGGTAAAATGCGCCAGCACGTTATAGCTTTGGTTGATTGTGACTGCTTTTTCGTTTCTTGCGAACGGAAAGATAACCCCGATTTGCAAGGAAAGCCGGTGTGCGTGATGACCGGCGGTGGTTCAAAAGGCATTATCGTCTCCCGCTCTAAAGAAGCCAAGGCACTCGGGATTAAAATGGGACAACCGTATTTTCAGGTTAAGCCGAACTTTCCGACCGCGATTTGTATTCCGGCTCGCCACCACCGCTATGCCGAAATTTCGCGTGAGGTGATGAACACAATCAAAACTTTCAGCCCCGATGTTGAGGTTACCTCGGTTGATGAGGCATTTATTGATTTAACTTCGCTCAACAAAGTTTATCACTCAACTTATACCGACATTATCAAGAATATCCGCCAGACGGTTTGGGATAAGGTCGGAATTCCGGTATCTATCGGCCTGGGAACTTCCAAAACGCTCGCAAAATTGGCAAGCGATAAAGCCAAGAGCAACAATGGGATATTTGTGATTCCGCCGGATAAAATCTTGGATATCGTGGGCGAAATGCCGATTGAGGACGTCAGCGGTATCGGGCGCAAAAACAGCGAGCACATGAAGTTTAGCGGGATTTTTACGATTAAGGACTTTGTAGAAAAAGAAAACGGCTGGATCAGGAAAGCTTTCGGCATTAACGGATTAAACCTCAAAAGTGAGCTGACCGGCATTGCCACATCTCTGGTTAATAACGAACCCACCGCCCCGCAGAGCATACAGGTTACCCGCAGTTTTGAGGACTTTACGCAGAGTTTGGAATATTTGGAACATGAATTAAATCGGCATGTTCATGAGGCATGTCAGAAACTCAGGCGGTGGAACGGCTTTTGCCAAGGGGTGGAAGTTATGCTCCGCACCAAAGACTTCAAATATCTCGCCATCGAGGCGAAACTGCCGAACCCGACCAACGGCGACCAAGAAGTGCGTATGACCGCCATAAACCTCTTGAAACAACTCTACCGACCGAATTTAATTTATCGCTCAACAGGCGTAACGCTCAAAAATCTGACCTACGGCGAAGTGCAACAATCGCTGTTTGAGGAAATCAAGCCTCACGACGATAAACTCTCACACCTCGTTGACGAGCTGGAAGCCAAATTCGGCAAAGGCATCGTTAAGACGGGGGTGTAAAGGCTTTGGAATAAGCCGTAATTCTAACTTCATACTTAGTATTTTATAAAACTATGAAGTATTCTCTTGACAAGATAATATTTAATGTTTATAGTTTAAATATATCAAAACTATGAAGTATGAGGTTAGCATGCAGGAAATCCGCTCTAAAATTGAAGAAAACCGCAAGAAACTGCAAAAGTTATTGCAAAATAAGGACAATCAAAAAGTCTTGGATAAATGGCTCAAGACTGAGCTTGCTTATACTTCAAACGCGATTGAAGGCAACACTTTAACCAGGCGCGAGACCGAACTGGCGATTGAAGAGCAAATCACCACCGGCGCCAAACCGATAAACGACTATTTGGAAGCCCGAAATCACGCTAACGCCTTTGATTTTATCTGTCATACTGCCAAAAATAAGGTCAAAATTGATGAAGATTATGTGTTGCAGATTCATAAAATCATTTTATCAGGCATAGATGACACGAATGCCGGCTTTTATCGTTCGGTCAGAGTTCGGATATCGGGTTCGCAGACAGTTTTACCTAATCCGCTTAAAGTGCCGGATTTAATGCGTGACTTTGGTAATTGGTTGCTTGAAAAAAGTGATGATATGTTGCTCAAAGCCATAGAAGCGCATTATCGCTTAGTTTCAATTCACCCGTTTGTTGACGGCAACGGTCGGACAGCGCGATTGCTCCTTAACAGTATGTTGCTTGAGAGCGGTTATGCGCCGGTTATTATCAGAAAAATTGACCGTAAAAGATATTTAAGCGCTTTAGAAACCTATCAAACCAAAGAAAACAGCGAACCTTATTACAGGTTTATGCTGACGGCGCTCAATCGCTCGCTCAAAATGATGATTGACTTGCTTGATGTTGAAAAAGCTGAACCGCAAGGAAGGCTTTTGACGATTGCCAAGTTTGCAAAATTGGCAGGACTTCCGGTTTCAACCATCAGATATTGGATGAAAGAAGGCAAAATCAAACCGATCGCTTATACCGCCTCCGGTTATGCGATGTTTGATGAAAAGCAGGTCACCGAGGTTAAAAGGGATTAGTTGTATTTTCTTCAAAGGCTTTTCAATTTCAGCGCAAAATTGTCACCTGTAAATATTGTATTCCACTTACACAAATAAGTTTCTTCAAATTTTGATTGGAAAACATGCTTTTTAAGTAAGCCTGTAAAATGACAATAGTTACCTTTTGAAACGTCAGGCAGATATATTAAAAGGTAGCATTTGTCACACTTTTTAAGGTAATTATCAATTTTTTTGTTCTTGTTATCAATCTTCTCCTGAAGCTCATCAAAAGGATTTTCTTTACTGTAACATTCATTATTAACGGCGCAATCAAACTTACCATCCATGTCAGGAAAAGCGGTAATCGAAATATTAAAATATTCATCTTGAACAAGGATACTTTCTTTAACAAGACGAGGCCACCGCTTTAGATTTTCAATGTTTCTATCAATAATATTTTCTATACCAGATTTTATTGCATTTCTGTTGTAAATATCCCAAAATCCAGGATTATAAATAGCATCCATAATTTCTTGACGAGTTCGTGCTTGATGCACTCGTTTATCCCATTTATCAATCAAAATAGAAATATCTAATCCGTACTGCTTTTGAGCATATTTACAAGCTTGATTACCAATGGTCATTAAGTGACGTAAAGCTTGACCATGTAGGCTTTTAACCAGAAACCTAGTAATTTCTACCCCAATTTTTTGATTATCTTCTGTCATAAAAATAAAATCTGGGTGTTCTGACTCTTGACAAGATATTATTTTATTTTTCTCATACCACTTTTTACCTTCATCTGAGGCTAAAAAGTATTCCAAGTACTCGCGTTCTTCTGATTTCTTGTCTTGCGCCATTATAATTAACTCCTTTTTTTTAGAAGCATAACCACATATCCATATAAAAGCAAGAAAAGATAGAAAATCTGCATTTTTTTACCTATTTCACTGGACTTCTTCGTTTTTTCAAGCATTCATTGTATCAAACGAAAGGAGTTTACAATGACTGTTACATGGTATCACGAAACAAAAGAAGCGCCGGATTTTGATACACGAATTGCCATCTGCGATGAAGACGGTACTTGGGCTTACATGAGCGAGATTGAGGCTTTAGAGGCCGAAAACCAAAAACTTAAACAAGAAATACAAAAACTTAAAGAGAATTCGAATGAAAACAGTTAAAATTTACATGGTCCGGAAGCCCTCAGATATTGACGAAGTTAAGGAGTTATGCCGGCGCTATAACGCACAGGCCGAAGAAGTGACGGTGGTAGAAACGGTCAACCTGCCTCCAGTCTGGTATGATGCAGTGTGTCGAGCGCCGCTTGACGATTACATCTTTTTATCCGGCAAAGGCGGTTATGATGACGAAAACCACCGCCAAGTGGTTGCCTTACAATGCCCCGGCAAACCGACGCTTTACGTTGACCCGTCCGGCTCCTCTTACTGTCGGTATATGGGAGTTGAATTATGAAAATGCGCAAATATGAGGATATCAAACCGAGCAACCGGACAAACTTTGTGATGGTTTATTATCACGCCGGGCGCACCTTAACTCAAATCGAAACTTTACTCAAAAATGCCTACGGTAACCCGCTACCGGTCAGACCTCGCGACCGCCTCAACCGTCTGCAATTCAAATTAGAACAAATGGTCGCCCGGTATAAACAATGCCAAAATGAGCTTCATATTCAGTATCAAAAACAGAAAGAAAAATAGTTATTGTTTTTTTAAGATTCCTTGTTTATAGTTAATTGCGTTAGGACAGCCCAAGTCCTGACGGGACATTGACAGTCTAATCGCTATGGGCAAAACATAACTTTTGTGTTACGTTGTAATATAAAAGACAGTTGCCATATTGGGCATCTCACCGTAACGGGTGGATGCCAGTGAATAAGGCATATACCCAATAGCTGGGCTACTTATCATAGCGATTGTAGTGTCAACGTCCACCCACCTTGTAAGGTGGGTGAATTTGTTTGGGCTGATAGGTAAAAGCTTTTTGACTGTATGTGCTTTTTTCGGCCACCGCGATACCCCGATGTCATCTTCCCTAGAGCATCATCTGACAGAAGTTGCCAGGAACCTAATTGTTTATCATAATGTGAATGAATTTTGGCTTTGCGAACAAGGCACTTTTGATTGTTTGGCCCGCCTTGTTATGAAAGAATTAAAAAAAGAATTTGAGAATATTACCCTTTGCCTGTTCCCAGCATATTACCCTAATAACGCTAAATTAGACTGGATGTACGACAACGATTATGATTTGATGTATCCGGATGAAGTGGCAAAAGCACCACCGCAAGTTGCCATTTTACGTCGCAACGAATATATTGCTAAAAACGCTGATTATATTGTTTGCTATGTTTCCCGAAAATCAGGCGGCGCATATAAAGCTGTCGAAAAAGCCAGAAAATACGATAAAAAAATTATAAATATTGCAGAATATGCTTAACCCAAAAGGTTATTTAGCTTCAAATGATCTAAAAACGCCTGATTATCTCAACAAATTTTACGGACATTTTTGCAAGGAACACCATAAGCCAGAGTGTTGGCAGGAACATCTTTTGTAACAACACTTGCGGCACCGATAATTGAATTATCGCCTATACTGATACCCGGAAGGATTGTAACATTTGCGCCAATCCATACATTTTTACCGATTTTAACCGGTTTTGGAATGGCGTTACACCTTTTTTCAGGGGCAAATTCATGGTTCAGTGTAACAATCGTAACATTACTTCCCAGCATTGAATTATCACCGATTTCTATTCCGCCATTATCTTGAAAATGGCAACAGGTATTGATAAAAACCTTTTTTCCCAGTTTGATATTTTTGCCGAACTCAGTGTAAAAAGGTGGCAATATCAGGCAATCTTTATCGACTTTGCGCGCAATCAGCTCAGAAAATAACGCTCTGACTTCTTCAGGAGTGTGGTATTTATTATTCAATTCCATCGTTATTTTTAGAGCTTCTTGGCCATATTCATAAAAGGATTGCAACAAATCCGTCCCGAATATCATCGGTGTTCCTTTTTTCATTATGGCTCTGATTTGCGGTATGCTTAATATTTTTTTATTCATCATTATTCTCCTTAAGTAAATGCTCTAAAAACGCCTGACAGCCTTCAACCTATTTCCAACAAGCAATAGGTTAGTAAAAAACATAAAAATGAATAAATTGCAATTAGTAATTATTTAGTTTCTATATACTTCGAAAGTTTTTCTGTTTCCACATCTACTTGCCAACCTTCACAATTTGCAAGATATTTATTAATGAAAGCATCTTTATCTGATTTTAATTTAGGATCATCTGTAAAATCATTTTCAAAGATATACTTAACTAATTCTTCAATAAATGATTTATTTGAAATAAATAATCGCTGTTTTGATGAAATTATTAATTTTGCTATGATATCAAAAATTTTTCTCGGAAATTTCGGTAAATCTCTTAGTAAGTTATCCTCAATCATAAATAATTGAATAGGAACATTATGGCTAACAACCAAATTATGAAGGTTATCTATTACCCACTTTTCATCAAATTGATTACATTGATACCATCTTTCAAATTGCGATAATACTTCTGTATATTTGCTTTCTTCTCCTTTTATTTCTTGTAACAACCATTCCCAGAGTTTAACAAATCTATTGATAACTTTTTGTGCTATAATTTGATCAGGATTGTCTCTATCCCACATAGAGAAACCTATATAATTTATAAATTCCATCTGCTTCTGATAGTTGTTGTGGTCGTTAAATAACAATTTAATTATTTCAGAATCCAAATCAAACAGACCTCTACCATAACATATAGCTAGAAATTTACTTACCTGAGAATCTTCTGTTTTAGTTTGTTCGTTATTAGAATATATTTGATTTTCAAGTACATATATAAATTTACTTTTAAGCAAATGAAACGTATCATTATATATTTGTGAGTAATCTACAAAAGTTGCAAAAGTAGCCTCAAATAAATGGCATTTTTCTGAATCTTCCGGAAATAAGTTATCAACATTATTTTCCGTTATGGTTGGCAATGCGTAATGTATCCAAGGAAGCATATGTGCAAAAATAGCATATGTTTCTAGGTACTTAGGATTTTTAAATAATTCATCTATAACTGTAGCAATAGCATCTAATTGCTTATTGTTATTTTTATTCCAAATAAGATAAAGGACTAATCCTTCCACCGACTTTCCATGTAATGAATTGATTGCAGATGTTAAATAATCTCCCAGATTGTTAATATTTTTTTCTTCTTTTGTTTTCTTGTCTAAATATTTATCTTCCGTAAAACACAAACTCTTTAATATATTAAAAGCCTTATCAAGATATCCTTCCGCAAAATCTTTCAAATTTTCCTTATATCTAAACGCTTTAGACAGCAAATCAGCAACAACCGCCTTAGCATTTTGCCAATCGCTATCACCATCATGAAATTGGCCACGATTTTCAAATATTTTATTCTGTTCAACTATCCATTGGCTAAATTCAATTATATTTTGCCATTGTTCATTTGTTATTGTTTTCGCATCACGTAACCCTGATAATATGTAGTGTATATAGGTCGGATCCTCAATGGCTTTTAACTTTTCCAAACAATTTAAATATTTATTCGGATTTGATATGGAGTCATTTCTAAGATTTTCTGCTAAACCAATTTTATGAGAAATTGTGTCATCTGATTTCCAAGAATTTATAAACTCAACAATTTCTTCAACTGTTTTTTCTGATAATTCATCTGTATCAAGTGGTGAAGATATAAAGCCACTCTCCATCCAAAAAAGCATGTCAGGATGATCACTATATTCTACTTCTTCACCTTTATCATTGTATAATATCGTGTGATATTTATCCAACATATCTTGAGATAAATATTTTTTGATAGGAGTTAATTTGTGTAAACGCCATGTACTTTTTTTCTGTTCAGATGAAATTTGATCATCTGTTTCATAATATTCCCCTTTTGGTCCTTTATCTATATAATCTAATATAATATTTTGATTTTCAATAGAAAGTAAATTAAATTTTTCCTGTATTAGTAAATAATACTCATGGTGGTATATACTATTATCAAAAACCTCTCTATTTGTAAGATATTTAACTAATAAATCATTATTATACCTATTACTTACTCTTAATAAGTATAGTATGATTCTCGTCATTGTTGGGCAATTTGAACTTTCTAAAAGATCAAAAACATTTTGATTGCTATTTGCATCTCCATTTTGAATTAATTCAAAGGATCTATCCCTAATTTCAGATACTAAGATATATAGTGGTTCACTTTTTTTATAGATATCCTGAACGTGTTTTTCGATAGCAGAACGATGAATATAATCAGTATAGTAATAGCCATCAATTTCATCTTTAGATAAACCATTAATCATATCTTTAGCTATTATGGAAACATATAAATCCAATAATTCTTCTGAAAAATCTGAAAATATAGTATTTACTATTTTAATGATTTGCTCATAACCATAACCGGAATTGGCAATTTTAATGTATGGACTAAAAGAAGCTCCAATACTATGCTCATCTTTTGTTAATTTGATAGATAATAAATTTCTACAAATATCTAGTGCCAAGGTTTTATTTATAGTCTTTAATTTCGTTAATACTTGTTTTAAAATATCATCATCTTGCCATCCAAATCTATCTAATTTTTTCAGGCTTTCATTATATACATTCATAATTTCTATAAAATCTCTATCAGGTAATTTTGTTGATAGAGAAATGCTTTGCTGAATAAGCCACCACTCTGGAATATTATTTGCTTTTATATCAGATAGAATAGGTTGTA
>Ga0265300_10000022_pt1 | contig 213375 bp, 195 predicted proteins | sample AusTroGonzalo_MG_FD_193482 | JGI IMG/M metagenome (GOLD analysis project Ga0265300, IMG submission 193482) | Bovine rumen microbial communities from tropical cattle in Woodstock, Queensland, Australia - Gonzalo_03 | ecosystem: Host-associated > Mammals > Digestive system > Stomach > Rumen ... | reverse complement strand
AGTTCGTCGAAGTCAGCGACGACGGAACGTTCTACGACCGCCGTCTCCGCTTCCTTACCGCAGCAAGCCTGTTCTTCCAGAACCTCGTGAACTACTGGGCCCGCGAAGAAATCGAACGCGGCATACACGAAGACAACGCCCGCCGCAACGCGGCATGCGCCCCGCAAGCGCTTGGGTAAACATGTTCACGGGATATTTCGACAGGACCAGCCGCTATATCGCGCTCGGCTACACCCCGGTGTCAATCGCCCTGTACACGCCCGCGTGGTTCAGCGGCTTCCGCTACCCGAAGCTCGCCCCGAAGAAAGGTTTCTTCAAGGAGTGGAAATACGGCAGCCACAAGGGCGACAACAAGTATTACATCGAGCGCTTCAACGAGGAAGTCCTGATGCCGATTTGCCAGCGCGGCGTCGCCATCAGGGAACTCGAAGCCCTCACCAAAGTCCCCCATTCGAAGATAGTCCTCCTGTGCTACGAGAAGCCGGGGGACTTCTGTCACAGGCACCTGGTGGCCGACTGGTTCGGCAAAGAGTGGTGCAAGGAACTCAACCTGGAGAAACCAAGATGAACGAACGCAGCGAACTGGACTACAACGAGAACGTCATGTTCGACGGCATTTTGACACGCATCGTCGGAAAGACGTGCATCATAATCGAGGATCCGAGGGAACTGGACATCCTCAAACGCCTGGCAGAAAAAGAGCCGCTTCGTCTCAGCCAATACGGGCTCACCCTCGAAGGCAACCTGCTGAGGTCGGGACAGCATGCAACCCCGCCGGACGGCAACTATACCCCGCTGGACTACGCCAGGACGGGTCTGTGCTGCGACCTGGTGAACCTCAAATATACCGGCAGCAAGACGACCGAGGAGCGCTGCAAGCTGCTCGCCGGCATCATCAACAAGGTCATCCCGGAAAAGCTGCACCGCTTCATCGAGATGTCCCAGGACATGGCCTGGGGCGGGTTCGGGCACGCGGAAATCCCGGAGCACATGCTGATGGGCATGAAGATGGAACTGCTCCAGTTCATCTCGAAACTTTAACCTTCATGAAAACAGAAAAGACGCGGGCGACCGCGTCTTTTTTGTATTTTCGGGAACCTATATCTCCTCGTAGTAGTATTCCCCAATCTTCTTGCCTTTCTTCTCCTGCTCGATGGCCGCGTGGATAAACGTGAGCGCATCCGCATACAGGAGGAAGAACACCGGGTCCTGGAACACGGAATACAGGATGAGTGAACCCATTGCCGTATCTATCGAGTAGGACTTGTACCGGTGCCAGAAGAACCGACCCTTCCACTGGGGATAGGCGTTCATCAACAGCTTGTTACAGACGATGCGGTGCTTCTTGTCGATCTGCATCACGCACCGCCCGCGGAACTTGCGCTCGACCTTGGCTTCGTCAGGAGACCTTAGCATTCTTGTCCTCTACTTCGACGACTGGCGTTTCACCGTTGGAGGCCTTCCGCAAGCCATCCGCGGCCCGGATATAGGTGGCAGCGATGTTCGAGAGGAACACGGCGTTCTTGAAGTCCGTCGCATAGGTGAGGAGCGCCCCGAGGCCGGTGACGGAACCGTAAGTATTGTAGCGGTCGAGCTTCCCGGAACTGAAATACAGCGAAGTGATGTCCGCGGTCAGGAACCTGCATTTTTCGAGGTCGGACGGGGACCATTCATAGTGGACGCGCTTGACGCTGCCTTCCCCGGTAAGCCCCTTGTTGCACAGCTTCTCGAACTCGCTCGCCTTGACCGAGGAGAACCTGACCCCGCGGAAGTTTTCCGGCCAGGACGGGCCGAGGACCAGGCAGAGCTCGTTGAGCACGCCGCGGTCGTTCTTGGTATTGCGCGTAGTCGCCACGAACTCGATGTCCAGGCTCTTGAAGGTGTGACGCATGAAGTCGGAAAAGTCTCCGACGCAGTTGGAAAATTCCCTGCGGGACAGGTCCGCAGCCAGCGACATACTGGAAGTTTCTTGTTTCTTATTGCTCATAGTAATCTCCTTGCAGGAAAAATACAAAATTAGGCGCCAGGTTCCACGCCGTCATCCGGCTTTTCTCGATGGCTGCCGATCCGCATGACGACGGCGAACACGATGGCGACCCACAGGACGGTGGACGGGATGCCGACAACCAGATAGGCGAACCCGGGCGGGAACCACCCGTTGCAGTTTCCGTATATGCACAGGAGCAACGGCCATACGCACAGGGCGATGACCGTGGCCAGCGTCGGAAACAGGAGGGCGACGCCGGTCACAAAATCCAGCGGAGGGCCGAATATCGAGACGACCCGGTCAACGACGAGGCTAATCCTTTTCATCGGGGAGCTCCAGGCCGCGTTCCTTCAAGTACCAGAACCTTGCGGAATAGTATTCCGGCGTATACCCGCCCTCGGCGTTGGCGTCGTTACAGGTCCCGTGGGACCCGAACCAATCGACCTCGAACTCGTAGAGGGCCTCCTTCAACCGGTCGTCCGTGTCGGTTGCGGAACCGTCATTCCGGTCAAGCCAGTCGCGACACTTTTCGGCTTGCCAGTCGACCCGGCCGTTCCTCACTTCATCAGACATCGTGTTCATCCTCCCTCGCGACAGTCTCCATCTGTTCGTGGTATGCGCGATAGGAAGTGAGGAAATTTTCCGCATAGATTGCCGCGCGGACAAGGTCCGGGTGGAGCCCGGGGATGTTGGAGATTTCGCGCAAAACGGTGGTCGCGTAGTCAATTTCACCGATCTTGTTGTCGGTCCCCCAGCTCATCGCCGTGGCCACGGTGTTCTCGATGCGGGTGCGGACGATTTCCGCGTCCGGGCAGTTGCCGTTGAGGAAGGCGCACATCGCGCGGGCTTCTTCCTCGTCCTGGTAGAAGCGACGGTCGAAGCAGTGGTTGTCCGCCCAGTTCTTCGCGCACTTCAAGGTCGGTTCGTCACGCTTGAGCGTGTAGGGCTTGAACCTGAACTTTCCGCCGGCACCGACATAGATGTAGTACACGGTGGATTCCTTGATCTTGTTCTTCACCGCGTTCTCCAAGTCGAACGGGGCAATGGGGCCGCGTTCGCGGCATGCCTGGATGAAGGCTTCCGAGTTGATTTTCGGCAGCTTTGCCAGACGTTCGCGAAGTTCACTGATTGATGCGTATTCGCTCATCATCTTCTCCTTATGAAAACTCTGTAATAGATGCACTTCGGCATCCCGTTCTCGTCGAGCAGGTAGCTGTTCTGCACCCGCCAGTTCTTGTAGTAGGCCTTGTACGCCTTCTGCCGTTCCTCCGGCGGGGGCGTAAAGAACTCGCACTCGCCGAATACCCACGCGGTGTCCCCGCTCCGGCCAAGGACCTCGAACTGCTTCGGGTCGAAATGGTCGAAGAACGTAATCGGGACGCCCATCACCCCGTAGTAGTCCTTCGGGATGTCGGAAACCCTGTCGACGTTGATCGCGTCGAAGTTCTCGAACTTGGGGTATTTCGCCGGGTCGTAGGTGGCCCGCAGACAGATGCCTCGCTCGTCTTCCGTCCGGGGGACGAACATGTTCGTGTACCACCGGCAAAGGCCGGTGACCTTCTCGGTCTCGCCTTCCGGCGTCTCGAACTCGTCCGGGGAGGTGATGCCGAGCTGGATCCTGCCGGAACGCATCTTGCGGAACACCTCGTTGTAGTTGACGCAGTTCTTGTTGCCGATGACATAGAAGTCCCTGTCGGCGCCGTCGGCCCAGTCCACGAAGTCCCGGAAGCAGTTCCCGCACCAGGTCGCCAGGCCGTTCCTGCGGACGAGCATGGTATGGTTGCGGTCGAGTTCCAGGCAGTGCACGGTCCCGTCATACTGGACCTTCTCCGGCACTGGATAGTCCGTATTGCGCTTCTTGGTCTCGATTGCCCAGTTCGCCATCCAGTAGGGGTTTCCCTTGGACTTGCGCTGGATGAACTGCACGAGCACGCCGCGCACTTTCAGGATGAGCTCCTGCAGGCCCTCGCACAGCTTCGGGGCGGTGCTGCCGATTGCCTGGCTCACCTTCCCGCCGATGTGGGAGAGATGGGAGTTGCCCTTCATGTAGCCGTCGAGGAAGCGGGCCATGTAGGCCGGTTCCATGTAGAGGACTTCCGTCGGGAACTTCTTCTCGATGCCCTTGCCGAACTTCGCGAGGTAGGTCCACAGCTGCTTGCTGTAAACGGTGTAGTTGTGGTTCCTAGTCTTGGAGGAACGCTCGACCTTGCACGGGAAGCCTATCTTGGCGTAGAGGTCGATGACGTACTTCTCGTTCTCCTCGTTCTGCTTGATGCTGATCGTGTAGCGGGGATTGCCGTTGACATTGTTGCCGAAACGGACGCAGCCGTCGGCGAGCCAGAACCCGAGGAACTCCAGCCAGTCGCCCATCGGGATTTTCTTTTCCGGGACGGTGATGTCCTTGTGGGTGTAGCGCTCGTTCTGCATGACGCTCGGGAGAGTGAAGAACTCCTCGTGGATGCCGCTCCAGTCGTATTCCAGCCCGCGGATAGGCACCGAGTGGTAGTGGGGGACCACCTCGTCGGCGCGGCAGAACAGGTCCTTGCGCTCGTTGCAGATCATGCGGTGGTTTCCGGTCACCATGAGGTCCATGCCGGACTTCTTGAAGTGGAACAGCTCGCCCTTGTACGGGGTGTCGTAGAAACGAACGATGCGGGCGTATTCGACCTTGCGGGTTGCCGGGTCCATGCTGAGGACGAGGTCGCCCGGCTTGACGGCGGTAAACAGCTTCCAGCCTCCGTCGGTGAGCACCTCGGTATCTGAAGAGAAACAGCTGAAAGGGGGGTTGGTCACGACCAGGTCGGAATGCTGCATGAACTTCGTGATTTCCGGGGAACGGAAGTCCCCGTCGCCATCCAGCACCCAGCGGACGACGTTGACGCTACCGTCCTGTTTGAGCGTAACCGTCTCCGCGTGGCCGCGATGGCCCGGGACATAGCTGGTACAGGTGAGCCTGCGGAGACCCAGACCCTGGAAGTTGTCGATGAAGAAGTCACGGAACCCCGTATGTTCGAGGTCGTTACACGGGCACAGGACGGTGCGGTTGGCGAAGAAGCCGGGGTCACGCTCGAACAGCGCCTTCATTTCATGGGAGACTGCGCTGTAACTGGTGTAGAACTCGTCATTCTTGGCCGTCTTGGCCTCTCTCAAATTGCGGTTCTTGGACATCATACCCTGAAATCGTTGAGTGTATTGACGATGAAGAACAGCCTGAGCATCCTGGCCTGTTCGATTGCCTTGTTGACGCGGTCGTGCTTGTCATAAATGGTAGTGTCGCTGCCCGCATTACGGATTTCTTCCAGGCATGCGGCATCACCAATCGCGTCGCCGAGGTTCTTGCCGACGTAGCTGGCGTTGAGCGCCGCCTTGAGGGCGCACGCGATGTTCTTGGCGAGGAGCTTCGCGGTATGGCTACCGGTGCCCTGGTTTGTGTTGATTGCGACATAGCGCTTCGCGTCGCGATTGATTCGGAGGGCAGCCATGGCGAGGGCCTTGATGTCCATGTCGGGAGTGATCGAAGTGGATGCGTTGGAAACGTCAACGCCGGGGATTTCGCTCGGGAGGAACGGCCAGTCGGCAGCGAACGGCGGGCGTTCGAGTTCGCCTTCATACGGCTTCTTTTCGGTTACGAGCATCTTGGAGAGCGGGACAACAACGGTTTCATTTTCGTTTGACATATTTTTACCTCTGCCTGAAATATAGCAAAAACCCACCGTATGCGGTGGGTTCCTGTAAAAATCTGCCGATTTACGCTAATCGGCGGGTCCGAGGTCGGTAAACCCGATAACATCCGTGACAGTCAGGGCGCTGTCGTTCGATTGTTCATGCACCTGGCAGCAGAGGTCGTCGTACAGGGCAGCGCCGGTCTTGTTGCTTTTCAGCCGATAGGGCAGCCCGTCCTTCGTCGGGATCGAACCTTCATGGTCCGGGTTCACCGCACGGATGCGCGTATTCACCAGATAGAGATGCGGCGCCGGGCCGTCGCTAATCTTGGTGAAGCGGTATTTCGCGGTAGCTTCCGGGTAGGCCGCACGGTCAACCTCGGAAAGGAACATTTCCTTCGGTCGGGCGTAGATGCCGTCCTTGTGGTTGGTCTTCCCCGCGTTGCCCATGCACTTGTAGATGACGAGTTCCTCGCCTGTCTCGGAGTGCTTGGCGACGGTAATCACCTGGGAAGTGGCGCCCTTGAAGTGCGCCCAGGTGCTGCCGGGGGTGATAGTTCTGTCTTTGTTTTCTTCGTTAGTCATTGCTGTACCCTGTTGAATAGAGGACCGGATCGTCGTTGAACTCCTTCCCGGTGTCCTTGGCAAGCTGTTTTGCGATTTCTTCCGCCGCGGAAAAATCTTCCTTTGCCTGGCGATCGTGGATTGCGCAATACGCTTCGAACGACCACGGGCGGATGACCGGAACGTAGATGCTTACCGAACTCATCTTTTCATGCGTCTTAATCTGGTGGCGGAACGATTCGGTGCAGTATGCTTTCCAGTTTTCAAAAAGCTCCTTGCGTTCGGTATCGGCACATACCTTGCATACCTGGGCAAAGCCTGCCGGAGTAAGGGTAATGCGTCCCACCATGTCCAGGTCGCGGTCAAAGTCCACGTTTGTGACGGATTTCACCACGCGCTGGGTAGTTGCGTCAAAATACGAACCGAAACGGTCGGCATACTTTTCTTCTATCGACGAAACGATGGCGTTGAAAACGTCGCGTGCCGTTTCGCCAAGATTGCGTTCAAGCTGGTCGCGAATGTAGCTAATCTTCAGTTTTTCTTCCGCGTTTTCCAGGCACTTGTCGAGCGGGGCGTCATTGAAGAAACGCTTGCTTCCCGCGGCCGGGTTAAAGAATCCGTGTGCCCAGTGAATGGAACTGAGGTGGGTCTGCAACCATCCATGGTAATTGGTTTTCTGTTCGTAGTCCACGGAGGCGTTCCAGTCGCGAATGCCACTGCCGTCGCCAATGCGGGGAGACCTGACCTGGTAAGTGTGCCCGCCGACAGAAACGGATGTGTCGTAGATGTCATACAGGACCTTGTTATCGGTCGTCCAGCAATAATTGTTGTTGTTGTCGCCGATTTCCGCAGAAATCAGCAAATAGATATTGTAGATGCGGAAACGGCCAACCTCGCGGCGTTCGTCCGTTCCGAGGGCGTCACGCGCCGTAATCGAATAGCTGGGGATGTCCAAGTTTTCAATCTTGAACATGCGGGTGCGCTTGGTCTGTGTGTGCATCGTGAAGCCGGGGACCTGCACTTCTTTCAGGTCAAGGCCGGCAAAATGGAATTGTTCTGACATGTGTAACCTCTTTCGTTGACTGAAATATAGCAAAAACGAAAATTGCTATATTTCAGTTATCAAAGAGGTAACTACTATGGATATTGGAAGCAACAACTCATACCCGGCAGGAACCCTCAGCAACTTCGCCCCTCACCCGTTCACGTTCGACGGGGTGGAGTGCGCCTCGATGGAAGGCTTCCTGCAATCGCTCAAGTTCTCCAACCCGGAGATGCAGATCTACGTATGCTCTCTCGTGGGCATCAAGGCAAAGCACAAGGGCAAGCACAAGAACTGGTACCGCGACCAGACGCTCTACTGGAAGGGCATCCCCATCAAGCGTGACTCCGAAGCATACCAGATCCTGCTGAACCGCGCATACAACCAGCTGAACAAGAACCCCGGGTTCCGCAGCGCACTGCTCGCGACCAACAAGGCGACGCTCACCCACTCCGTGGGAAAGCACGACACCCACCACACGGTGCTGACCGTCCAGGAGTTCTGCTCCCGCCTCACATACTTGCGTGACGTGGGAGACCTCCCGGAGACATCCGCAAAGGCCTAGTCCTTGGCCTCTTGCTTGACGAGCTGACTATCAATGGTCGGCTCGTTTCTTTTTATTGTGGCGGCAAGGTAGGCGAATGCGGTCGCCAGCGTATTCTTTACGTAGTTGAACAGTGCGATGTAGTCGGCATCGCAGAACTTGTCCAGTTCGACGCCGACTATCGCGTTCTCGTTCTCCCCGTTCTTGTCGCAGGGAACGACGGCAAAACCGCTCGCGCTCACGATCACCGGGGAGGCAAGGGACTTGCGCCTGGCCAGTGCAAGGCGGATTGCCGGAATGAACGCGACCCCGTCTTCGTTGATTACGAAGAACTCGCCGAGCGTGTCGTCCAGGTGGGTGTATATGCGCTTGGCGTTCCATTTCCCGGTATGGACCTTGATGAACTCGCGCAGCTGGGAAACCACCCTCTCCACGTCGGCATCGGTAACATCCGCCCACTCCCTGTGCTTGTTCTCGCCGTATGAAAGACGGAACAGGTGGCTACCGCCATCCTTCCCGACAATGTCGGTGAACATGCCTTTGTGCCCGGCGATGTCAAGCGTCCAGCCCCTTGTGTGCATGTCGCTCGCGGCACCCGGGCCGACATACCGGATGGTCGTCATGTTGAACTCGAACAGGCCGTCGAAGTCGCCCTTCTTCGGGTCACCGAACTCCTTGACCATCCGCTCGGCGAACGTGTCGAGTTCCCATTTCGGCAGTATTTCCGCACAGTCGGAATAGAACTCCTGCTTGCCGTCCTCGGTCTTCACCACTACGGGCATGGCGAGCGCCGGGACGAGTGCACAGACCTGTGCCACCTTGACCTCGGTCTTCTTGCCGGCAATCGGCCCGTTCCCGACCAGCATGCCGTGCGGCGTAAAGTTTTTCTCATCCCGCTTGATGTCCACCGGCAACAGGCGCATGCCGTCCCGCTCGAACGGGGTGCGGTCGTCATGGCAGAACCTGTAGTATTCGCGTTGAAATGCTTGAAGTGTTCGCATATATGCCTCCGTCCCAAATATACATTTTTCCTGCCGGATAACCTAGTTTCATCGCATGAGCAAACACATCAAACGCAAATCCTTACGAGCACGCCTGGTTGATACGTTCATCCGCCCGTTCATCCCCGAAGTCGTCATCCCGGACCTTTCCGACAGCGTAGTCGAATGCGGCTACAAGGGCGACTACTTCCAGCTCCGGTTCCTCAACCGGAAGAAAAGGCGTTAATCGCTTGGACCGGCGCCGGCATTTTTGTATATTTAATGTCACAGCCGTTTCTAGAGCGGACCGAAACATCCCACCGAACCTAAGACGGCAGGCATTAGCTCCTCCCCTGGTAGCGAAATCGTCTGCGCGGTCGGACGTGCAAACTGTGCGTCACGTAGTGGCCGGATCGTAAGCCGGACGAGTTGGCAGCCTCGGGATGATCAAACCCGGTAACGGAAAACTGCCACCCCTTTTATACGGAGACATCATGAACGACGCAGAAAGACTTGCAGAACTTGCCAATCTCCCGGCAATCGAACGCGTTTACAAGACCCACCTTCAGGAATTTGAACGAATGACTCTTGCGGCAGGCGTCCGCGGCTGCCCCGTCGACATCATGAAGAAGAACTTCTTCGAGATGCAGTTCGCCGGTGCCGGCCAGAAGGCGGACGACATCCGCGTGAACGAGATGTACCAGATGCAGCATGACCTCATCCAGAAGCTCAAGGACAACGGGTTCAAGGTCACGGAAGACAAGCCGTCCAACATCATCACCCTCGACAATGCGGCATCTGACCCGCGCGTACAGCAGAAGAAGGAATTCGAGAAGCGCTTTCTCGAGACCCGCTTCATCGTCGAATGGTAACCAAAAGTCATTCCGGGTGCCGGAACGAAAAACGCCGCAGTTTCCTGCGGCGTCTTTGTTTTATTTGTACAGGTGCGGGACCATGACATCGTTGCGTATTGTGACGCCAGGCCTAATTATGTCCCCGTAGTCAATGAACGCCGGGTCAATATCGTCCCCGCCCAGGGTTTCCATGCCGAATTGCAACGAGACTGCACGCGTATTATAGCCCTCATTGCGGCTTCTCCCGCAGGAATGGCAATCATCGCAGTCGCAAATTACCACATGGAGCAACCACTGGCGAGGACCGGCAAAGACGCTCTTGATCGCCATGTCCCCGCTGGGCCCGTAGATTATCGCACGTTCCTCATCGGTGAACTTGGCATACACCGTGCAGGCAATCGAGGGCGCTTCGCAGCTGAGCGGGAGACCGCCCAAGCCGTGCTTCTCCACGAACTCGGTAACCATGGCCTTGTCCCACTTGATGAGCGGGAACGTATAGGACGGCTTGCGGGCAACCTGGCTCTCGAACTCCGGTGCATGGTTTCCGTACAGGTGACTGAGCGCAAACGTGCCGTCATAAAGTTTCCGCATGTCCTCGATGAACGTCTCGGACTGGTCCCCCTTGACAATTCCCATCTGCACCTCGTCCAGCAGGGACGTGATTTGCGGGTTGATGTAGGCAAGGCTGAACGTATTGACCGGCTGCTGGATGAAACCCTCGAACTTGCCGCCATAGTTACACGTCCCGGCAGGGAAATTGATGCCACGATACATAGGCATCAGGATGCCCGGGCCCTTGTAGGTCTTCGATATTGCGGCAAGCATCGTATATGCGAGTATCGGGGCAACTTTAAACTCGGAGTTAATCCAGTTGTAAATCGGTAAGACGACCTTTCCCTCGTCCAGGTTCTTGAGGACTAGCGCCGTGCTGTCCAGGCCTCCGGTAAACAGGACGCCTACCGCATTGGTCGGCTGGCCATATTCCCAATCGGGATTGAGCGTCCTGATTGCCGACGTGAGCCGGTCCGGGTAGCCATCCGTCCTGGAAAACGCATTCTTGACCATGTCCTCGACCACATCCACTTGCGGGTAGCTCGTGCTCCAAAAATCGTAGGTATCTTTCTGCATGTGGCTAATCATGGTGAACCCGAGCGCATCCATGACTTCCTGCTTGCGCTCGCGGTAGAGAATGGGTACCCGGCGGTCAAACACCTTGGTGTCGATGTCTAATCCCTGCATGCGGATGCCGAACCGCTCCCTGAATGGGAACCTGGCAACCCATTCATTCGCAAACTTTTCTGCACGAACGGGAAACCCGACGGAATTATTCGGTTCCATCAGTTCCATGTCAGCTTTACTACTCATCGGCTTCCTCCTTGAAGACAGTCTTGATGCCATCGTGGAAGTCGCCCTTGTTCATGTCGGCAGCCAGCTTGGTAATGCGTGTCCAGGCAATCTCGAAGTATTCCTTGTCGATTTCCATGCCGATGAACGTGCGTCCTTCCTTCAGCGCGGCAAGGCCTGTACTGCCGCATCCCATGCAGTTGTCAAGGACGACATCGCCCGGTTCCGTGTAGGAACGGATAAGCCAGGAAAGAAGTTCCACGGGCTTTTCCGTGCGGTGTTCGGACTTGGACGGGTGCGGTTTCGGGATGTCGATGATGGACACCGGGTATTTCTGGGTGCTACCCTTGCGGACGTCGTCCGTGGCCTTGAACTTGCCGTAGTTGTTGTTCACCATGTCCTTAGACATGTAGGACTTGCCGCGGCCGTGGAGGGGCTTCCCTTCATGGAACTGCGGGTGGAACTTCGGCATGGTCTTGTAGAACACGGCGAGCTGCTCGTGGGAGCGGAGAGGCATGCGCTTGGCGTTCAGGAACCCGGTGACGAGTTTCTTGTTCCAGACCAGGTCGTAGCGGAACAGCTTGCGCTTGGACTGCACCAGGTCAACGTAGAACAGGCCCTGGGCGAACAGGACGATTGCCCCGTCGTCCTTGATGACGCGTTCATACTGTTCCCATAGGGGCGCGAAGGCAATACGCTTGTCGTGCGGGTTGTGCGTGACGCCGTAGGGGAGGTCACATAGGATCATATCGACCGACTTGGGGGCGAGCTTCTTCATCTCCTCCAGACAGTCACCGAAAAACAGCGAATAGGACATTTTCAAATTCCAAAAGAAAGCCGCGGGACGGAATTGCCCCGCGGCCGGGTTTCTTGGTTAGTTGTTACCAGGGGTTCTTGGGCGTAGCGTCTTGCCTGGGCTGCTGGACTGCATCGAGCACGGCGCCGGCGAGCTGCTTGACGTTTTCCTGGGAGAGCGCCTGCTGGGCCTGGTCCTGCTGGGCCTCCTGCATGCCCTTGCCAATCATCTTGCCGGCAAGAGCACCGCCGAGAAGGCTGTTGACCGCATTGGGAAGGCTGAACCCGAGCGAATCCGTAAGGCCGTCCGAGACCTGCTTGATGGTCTTGGTGACGCTTTCGGTGAGCTTTGCCGGACCGCCGTCGTAGATGGTGATGTTGCCAATCTTTTCCATCGGCTTTGCGGCTGCAGCGGTCATTGCCGGGAGCTGTTCGAAGAACTTTTCCGTGGCCTTGATGCGCATTTCGGTAATCGGGGCTTCGCCATACTTGTTCATGGCGTCGGCCTTCTTGTCGATTGCTTCGGCTTCGGCAAGACCCTTGGCCTTGATTGCGTCAGCTTCGGCGAGACCGGTTGCCTTGATTGCGTTGGCTTCGTTGGTTGCCTTGTGGAGGTTTGCGTCTGCGATTGCGGTGATACCCTTTGCCTTCTGTTCCTGGTCGTAGAGGTCACCTTCAGCGGACTTCTGGCGCTGGACGAGGCCTGCGTCTGCATCCTTGGAGCGGCGATAAAGGTCGGCTTCGGCGTCCGTCTTTGCCTTGTAAAGTTCGGCATCGGCGTCCTTCTGTGCCTTATAGTAGGCAGCGTCGGAATCGTGGATCTGTGCCTTGTAGTTGGCTTCGGCCTTCTTTTCGATTTCGGCCTGGAGTTCACGTTCGCGGACAGACACCTTGCGTTCGCTGAGCTCGATATTCTTTTCTTCCGCCGCGATGTTCGCTTCCGCGTCGGCGATGTTGATGAGCTTCTGCTGCTGTTTCAGCTTGATTTCGTAAGCGGTGTCTGCATCGGCCTTCTTAGTCTGTTCAATCTGGGCGAGTTCGTGCTTCTTGACTTCGAGGTCGTTCTGGCGCTTGGCAATGGCAAGACCGTTTTCGACTTCGACATCGTTTGCACGCTTGTCGGCTTCGGCCTTTGCGATACGGATGTCCGCATCCGCAGCTGCCCTTGCGTTGGCGGCTGTCTTAAGAATGGCCGTGGCGCGTTCCGTACCGAGTTCCTTGATCATGCTGTGCTTGACACCTTCGCCGTCGATGTATTCGTCGTCGAACTTCTGGATGTTGAAGGTATCGAGACGGATGCCGAGCTTTTGGAGGTCCTTGGTTGCACTTGCGTTCACGAGGCGGGTGATTTCATCGCGCTTGCTGACGAGGTCCTCAATCTTGATCTGGCCGATAACTTCACGCAGCGAACCATCCAAAATATTGTCAATCATGCTCGCGATGCTGCTATTGACCTTCCTGGACGAAAATTCGGACTTGTCACTAATCTTGCTCGTATCGCCGGATTCCATGTTAAGGAAGTTCTGTGCGGCGATTGCAATATGTTCCGCGGTCGCATCAACCTTTGCCGTAGCAACCGCATCAACCTTGACGAACATGCAGTCGATGGTCGGGACCGGATCGGTCTTGTTGATGAGGATGGTCATGATCTTCAAGTCAACGATGTCAAGTCGTTCGATGAACGGGATGCGGAAGCCGGCGCGGCCCACGAGGACCTTCGGTTTTTCACGCCAACCGGAAATGATAAATGCCTTGTCAGGCGGTGCCTTGACGTAGCCGACCATGAAAATGATTGCCAGGATTACTGCTCCGGCAATGATACAGATGAGTGGGATAGACATTGATTGTCCTCTTTTGTTGAAGTGTCTAGCTCCCCGACCGCAACCACGGAAAGTTCGTCACGGTTCATCCCCCTGCGCTTCATGATACGGTCGACGAGAAGGTCTGCGTCGCCCCGTGTCCGCGAAGACGCGGTATGCCCCATGTAAAACTTACCGAACGTGCACGTGCCGCTATCCACCAGGTATAGCCCGTCCGAGTTACGCTTGACTAGATAGAATAACACTTTGTCGGCTCGCATGCGTGAAATATAGCAAAATTCAAGATAGGAAAACTGGCCCGAAATTGCTATATTTTGTGTAGGAGATACGCAAATGCAGACACACGCCCGGGAAGCCTATTTAAGCTCGTTAAAAGAAAAATATTCCGTCGAAATCGCCAGGACGCGGGACAGCATAGTCCAGCTCTCCGGCAACGACGCGGCAAAGACCACCAAGCTGTTTCTCGAATCCAGGCTGGGCCGACTGGAACGCAGGCACAAGGAACTCGACATGGAGGTTTCCTCGGCGCCAGACAAGGAAATCAAGATCGCCGAGCCGGAAGTCACCCCATACGAGACAGATTTCGACGCAATCCGGGATGCCGTATATGGCTTGACCGGGGAACTGGTCCCGTATTCAATGATGCCGAAATACTGGAAGGACCTGGCCAACCGGTATGCTGAAATCAAATCGTTCGAAGGCAAATACGCCTCCCCGAACACGCTCGAGAAACTGAAAAGGATGCAACGAGACCTCGGCGACCTGGTAAACGACATCAAAAACGAGGCATCGGTGAACCCGTATGGGTACAATGCCGCATTTTGCGGAGTTTCATTGGAACCGGGCCTATCATTCGAAGCCAAACCGCAGGATAGACGACCCGCGTACAGCAAAAAACGTCGCAGGAGGATGTCCTACGACGAGAGGAAGGCTGCGTTCGATGCAGGTGTCAAGGTGTCGGTCCAGGACAACTCCCCGTTATGTAACGTTCCAGGCGGTCTCAGACTCGAGTCGGAATCGAACTGGTAGCGTCTTCCACAAAGCGGCCATCCTTCTTGCGGAGGATGCGCTGGTTGGAACTTCCACGGAACCTCAGTGCGAGGTCCCGTTTTTGTTGGATGAACGGGCCGTCAACGAGCACGTCGGCCAGTTTCAGGATTTCCCCGGTAACGCCAGGCACATGCTTCCTTCCGCCCGGATAGAGGTCGCGCTCCATCACGTAGCCGGTATAGAGCCAGATGTTCTTCTCCGGGAGCTCCGCCCTGAACTTCCTGAGAAGTTCGAGCACGGCCGGCTGGTTCTCCTCCTCCATCGGTTCACCGCCGAGGACTGTAATGCCCGCGATATAGGGCTTCCGGCACGCCTCGATAATCTCGTTAGCCTCGATTTCGGTGAACTCCTTGCCGTATGAGAAGTCCCACGTAGCCTCGTTGAAGCACCCGGGACAATGGTTCCGGCAGCCTGACACGAACAGCGTCACGCGGCAGCCTTCGCCGTCCACGATGGACATCGGATCAATCTTTGAAAAGTTCATATACCATCCTTATATAATGAAATTCCAACCTTTCGTTTAAATAGGCCACAACGGTTCTTGCCGTCATCGACTTCTGGGCCAATAAATATGTAATTCGGTGCAATGACATGCTCCTTAATCAAGGAAACCCATTGTTTAAATGTAATATCCGACATTTCGTCCGGTGTTCCCTTCCAGTGCTCATACTGCTTTCCAAACGGCGGGCAAACAACAACCACCTTGTTCGTGTGCACCACCTGTGCCAAAACATCACGCCTAGTCCACCCATACCAATTACAGAACCGGTCATTGATGTCATAGGCCTCAATATCTCCGCACATACCGCGAGTTTCAAACCACCGTCTGACACCGCGAACTATGCCGCCAAACCCAGCCATTGGGCAATACACACCGGGGCTTAAATCTACACCGGATTCCTCAATAATTCGCAACAGTTCGGTTTCGTGTAATGCAGTTACTTTCGGCGCGATCTTTGCAATAGTAAACCTATCCAGGACCTTATCAAAGTAATTTCCACTCAGCAGAGATTTGATATATCTTGTGCAGAATGCCGGATATTTTCCAGAAACGAGAGCGTCGTTCAATGTCTTTACTAAATTAAGAACACCTTTACGAACCAACACCGGGTCTGCCCATGCAGTGCGGGGATCAGTATGCCCGGGAACAAAGCAATCCCAAATGGGATGTGATGCAGGCCATTTCGCATTGCCCGGGAACTCGGTATGCAAGCATTGCTCAACGATAGCATCAATACTCAACGATTTTCCAAATACGGCATCAATAAACGCAAATACATCGCATTTTGTTATAAGTGTGATATTGTTTGCTAAAATGCACTCCAGTTTCGCATGCTCCTTAGTGTTCGGGGTCTGCATATATTTATACAGGTGCTCGCCCTTAACCTCGTAAAAATGGCCATTTATTTTGAAATCTGGAAAGAACATGTGTTCTTTACCGGCATATTCATAACGAATAGATTCCTTCGGATGATAAATAAATGGCAATTTAGCGGCATTCAAGAAATTATATAGTGCATACTCATACGACGAGTCAAATGTAATTTCACCCACCTTGAATTTATGCCACATTTTTGATTGAAACGAAACAGTCTGCGAAAACGACCTAACGCCAAACCGTTCTGTGCAAGTATTCTGCATTTGCGCAACATTATGGTAATTCCGATCGCCATATAGTGCCTTGCATGTGGCGTACTGGCCAGCCTCACGCAGTTCGGGGGAACTCCAATTATGCCGATACCCAAAGCGTGCCAAGCAAGTTTGCTCCACCTTTTCGCGAATTGCCCGCTTTTTTTCGTCCGGCAATGCAATTAGCGCATCCCTCGCTTTTTTGCGGTAGACCGGGTTATTCATTGCATTATTCTTGCCACGCAATACGCTAGTACACTCCGGGCATCCGCAAACATTATGGTAATGCGTTCCCAACCACTTTGCTCGGCCACCGCATACCTCACATACTTGTGGTTTAACTCCCAGATATGTATTATAGTAGTTTTCAATATCTACATCAGGGTGATATTTTTTCAGATGCCTATTCAGCATCGGCAAATTCTTTGTGCCTTGACCACATATTTCGCAATGGTATGGATAGTCAATAATTGGTTTTACCTTAATTTTGTCTGGGTGGCGACAGGCCTTACCATATCGAGCATACATTGTCCGGTGCTGCGCCTTTCTGACACATGTGGGATCACAACAAGTTTCGTAATAACCATAATGGCTAACAAACCCACACTCTTTGCCGCAATAGGGACACAGGTGCTCGCTTCCATCAATGAAAGTGTCATAATACTCCTTATATGACATTTTATGGGTGCGCTGGATGTGATTAGTCAACCCGGTTTTGCCAAACGGCTTATTACAAATTTTACAAATGAAATTGAGCTCCATAGGTATCCCCGAAAATCAATTATCTTCTCATGGAAATATAGCAAAATACAGTTTAGAAACCAAACAAAAAGTGCAGCCGTTCGACGGCTGCACTTATTTTAAGTAAAAATACGCTAGATATTGTGCCGATCGATGAGCTCCTTCTTCTTTCCATCGCACCAAGCATCCAGAATACTCTTCCGCGGTGAACCGGTTAAATATCCGGTAATTCGCCTGACACGGACGAAATAGCGTTCATCCTTGCAGCCGCACTTCGGGCATACATTGTCGATGATGCCATGGTAGCCGCACTTGAGACAGTCGTCCGAATCCATCGTGACGGTGAAGTACCCAAGGTTGCCGTCATACATGGCGTCGATGGCAGCCTTCACTGCCGGGATGTTCTTCGTCAAGTCGCCGTTCAACTTGTAGTAGAATATATGCCCGGCATTGGTGAGGGCATGGAACGGGGCTTCCACCTTGATCTTCTCGTCGAGGGAGACATCGAGAGAGAAGTCCATCATGTGGGAATTGGTGTAGTAGCCCTTTCCGAAGATGCGTTCAAGGTTCACATCGGCAAGTTTCTTGTTGTCGGCGAACTTGTTGGCGTCGATGGTGGCGAACCGGCCCGCGACCGCTTCTGCCGGGGTGGCGAAGCAGGACCAGTTCATGTGGGTCTTCTTCTGGGTAGCGTCGCAGAAGTCACGGATGTGCTTCACGATGGCCACCGCAAGTCCATCCACCTCATGATCGACACCGTAAATCTTGCCGGTAAGGAGGTTGATCGTCTCGGCGATGCCGATATAGCCGATGGAGAGCGTGGACTGCTTCATCACCTCGGCGATGGTATCGGACAGTTCATGCTTCTTGTCATCGGAAGTGAGGTACAAACCTTCCTGCATCGTGAACGGATAGCGCTCGTAGGTCTTCTGGCACACGAGGTTAAAGCGTTCAACAAGGCTTTCCTTGGCATCGTCGAGCAATGCGTCGAGCTTCTCGTAGAAGCGTGCGATGCGTTCGTCGGTACTGTCCTTCTCGATATGGGATTCGATGGCAAGGCGCGGGAGGTTCATCGTATGGAAGGCAAAGTTGCCACGGCCGGTAGTCTGTTCCGGGCCGTTGACATTGCCGATGACACGGGTGCGGCATCCCATCGTCGCAATGGTGGTGTTCTCGATCAGCTTGCGAAGGGAGAGCTTCTTTTCATCGTATTCGACGATTTCCCAGTATTCGCCCGGCTCCACCTCGTATTCATATTCCGGGCATTCGGAGCGTTCGATGATCCCGTGGTATTCAGCGAAACCCTCATCCTTTCCGCGGAGCTTGATGTTGCGCAACCCATCGGCGAGTTCGATTTCCTTGGTCCGGTACTTCACATAGGGCTTGTTGAAGGTGCTGTCCACCGACACGAAGTTCGGGTAGAAACGGCGGGCCAGACATTCGACGGCCTGTTCGTAAAGGTCGTAGTTCGGGTCGGTCGGGTTCTTGGTATAACCCTTCATGAGCTTGAAGATGAGGATCGGGAAGATGGCGGTCAGGCCGTCGCCCATGCCCTCATACTGGGCACGCATGAGGTTCTTGCTGACCATTCGTCCGCAGTTGGAAGTATCAAGGCCAAAGTTCAACGACGAGAACGGAACTTGGTTTCCAGAGCGAGACTGCAAGGAGTTCAAGTTGTGGACAAGGGCCTCCATTGCCTGATGCGTATCGGCATCGGTGTAGAGCCATGCGCGGTCGACGCACTTCTTCGGGAAACTGCAATAGAGCTTCTTCCTCGGCTGGTTCATGGACACATTGGCCTTGCCGAGCACCTTCGCGATACGCTTGACAGTCTTCTCGATGTCGTCGGACTCTTCGGGGAGCGTGCGATATTCGGCGAGGTTCTCATCCTCTTCCCGATATTCGGCCATCGCATTCAGTTCGATGGCAAGGTTCCTGCGGAAGGAACGGTCCACGAACGGGGCGAGCTCGAAATCGAAGTTGTCGCAGGCGATGCCGCCGTATTGCTGGTTGGACTGCAACTGGAGAATCACGGCGGTAAGCGCGGCAGCACTCTGGATGGTCTGTGCCGGACGCTGGAAGCCGGTACCGGAATCGAAGCCTGTCCTCAACTTCTTGCCTACCGGGGCAAAGAGGCAGTTGAAGGTCAGGTCATACATGTTGAGGTCGTGGATGTGGAGGTAGCCGTTGGTGTGCTCTTCCGCATACTTCCTGCTCACATTGTCGAGCAGGTTATACATCTTGTTGGTTTCGCCGGCGATCTTGCCGAACATGCCGGCCGGGGTGCCGCCAGCCTCGTTCGCGTTGTCGCGGAGGGTATTGGAGCTCTGCAACTCGGCATGCTTGATTTCGCGGACGGTCTTGATAAGGGGGGACTGGAGGGTGCGTTCGCGGTCGCGGTTGTTGCGGAAGATGACATAGGCATCATAGGCGGGCATGCTGACTTCGCGTAAAACTTTCTTTACAGCGATGGCAACCGATTCATTGCTCACGCACTTCTGCTTCAAGTCATACAGCAAATCAACCACATCACCGGTCATTTCCTCGATTTTTTCCTGGGGGAGCGTGCACTTCGCGTCATTGAGTGCGTGGGTGATGCAGCGTTCGATTTTAAGGGGATCAAACTTCTGCCGGGGGCCATCCTTCTTCTTGACCTGCTTCAAGAACGAGCGCTCCGACATTTTCGTGTCCTGTAATTCTTCCATGTAGGAATCCTTTAGGTTGAAGTTGGGCCGGCGGTGCGGGAGGACCGTTTCCGTCGGCGGGTAGTCATTGTTTATAATAAAAACGGTGCCAAGGTTAGTGCACAAATGTGCACAAAATCGGGGATTTTAGGCCCCCGCGTCCTGACTTGCGGTGGCGGTCTGTTGGACCGTTTGGGCACTGCACAAACGGCCATCACTTCCCGCGACGAGCATGCTGTTGTCCCGGCTTTCCATAGCGGACCGGACAGAGTCCTTGAAGTTCTTGAACGAATGGTCCCCGTCATAGAACGTCACCAGGTCGGAAATGATGCCGGTGATGTATGCCTGGGTAATACCCTTCTTCGCGAGGTCCTCGCAGGCCTTCCTGAACTGCTTGTTGCCGAGCGACGCCCATTTCGGCATCGCCACGTTCTCGTGGCGGAAGCGCTGCTTGATGACATCGAACACGTCTTCCGCGGTCTTCGGCGCAGTCACGACGATCACCTCGTCGATACGGCCCGGACGCGAACGGAACATGTGGTGGAGCTTCTGCGGCTCGTTCACGATGATAATGATGATATGGCCGCTGGATGTCTCGCGGAGCTCGTCGAGATAACCCATGAAGTCGGTGGCATACTCGTTCTTCTCGCTCATGTCGATGCCGTCGATGTCGTCGAACACGATAATCGACTTGTCGATGCGGGCGAGCGTCTCGAAAGTCTGGTCGATGCAGGCCTGCTGAATGGCTTCGAGCGGGACCCAGAACACCGGGTATTGCGGCACGCCTTCGAGCACCTTCTCGATGGACATGGTCTTGCCCACGCCCGGCTCGCCCTCTACAAGGAAGCTGCGGCTCTTGTTGTGCTCCAGGGTCTTCGAGATTGCCCTGCGCATGCGGGCCACGTCCAGGTTGCACACGTCGAAATCGACGATTTCGCGCTTGAACTTCGAGAAGAACACGTTGTCCATCTCGAACATGTACTTGGAAAGGTCAACGTTGCCGAGATATGCGGTATACAGGGTATGGACGGCATCCGTAATGACTTCCTCGTCATAGTCCTCGTTGCGCATGGCGACGCGGACATCGGCGTAACTGCTTTCCATGTAGTCTTCATGGTCCTTCCCGAGGTCGGCCTTGCTCGCGGCGTAGTTTTCCAGCTGCATGACGAAGTTGTGGCCGGCATGGCTGAACAGGACGGCGGACCGGAGCCGGTAGCCCTCTTCTTCGTCATCGTCGTCGCGGAGAAGGTTCTTGATCTTCTTGAAGTGGATGTCGTACTTTTCCTGGTCGGCCTGGCTCATGTTGAGGAGATAGCGGCACATGTCGCCGGAGGTCTTCACCTCGGCAACGGTAAGGCTACAGTCGTTGTCCTCGCCAATCACCTGGGCCATCGCGTCGAAGCGTCCGCGATACTCGTACTGCTCGGCGACAAATGCGTTCTTGACGATGAAATTGATGCGGAACAGGTCGAACGCGGTCTGTGCGAGACCGATATACTTGTGGGCGATACGGCTCTCGGACGCGTTGCGCAGGGTGTAGAACACCGCGTCGAGCAGCTTGGACCCGCTTTCGGCGAGCTCAATCTTGTCGTTGGAGCGCATGCGCTTCTTGAGGTAGGCCAGCTTTTCCTTGAAATTCTTCCCCACCCACTGGTCGGAGTCGATGTTGAAGCGTTTCAACATCGACTTCATGTCGAAAATCACGTCATTGCGGTTGGTCATCTGCACCCCTTACTTGGTTTCCTCGGTCTGAGCGCGGACATCGCCGGCTTCCCCGTTGCTTACCTTCACGAGGGTGGTCGTGCCCCCGTTGATCCAAATCTGGCGGATTACACGCGCGGTGCTGAACAGGAACACGGCGAACACGAGCACATAGAGGGCGCGGACGATATTTCCGTGCAGCGCGGCATTCTTGGCGGTAGCCGTGTACACGCTAAGTTGCGTTTCCAAGAATTTCAGCAACTTGTCTGACCGAAGCAAATTCTTCATTTCCAAACTCCTTTTCACAGAAAACGTCAATGGCCCCGGTACGCCTGCGATATTCGGCGAGCGAATGGAGCCACCCCCTGCCGCAGTGGCCGAGGTGGATGATGGCCGGTGCGCTCAGGTAGAGCGTCTCCAGGACCCTGGCCGGCATGTTCTGGCGCCTGAACACGACTTCGGCGCCCTCGTGGGAGAGGAACGCCGAAAGGTCGGCAAACACCCGTGCCGTGCCGGTAAAAACTGTATGGCAGACGAGGGCAACCTTCTTGAACCGGTTGGCGTCGAAAGCCTTCCGAAGGGCGTCCAGCGAGTTATCCCGCAGGGCTCCCCCGATTACCACGTCGTAGTCCATCGCCGTCGGCAGGTGGACGAACCGGTCAAGGTCGAGGGGAAACGACGGAAGGTCGATGCACTTCTTGCCAAAATCCGGGTGATCGAAACCGCCAAGGCACAGGACGTGCTTGGCGAGCAGCGCAGCCGGCTTGTAGTTGGGGAACCAGTCGTGCAGCACGGCGATGCGCGGGCCGTACCAGCCTCCCGGAACCTTCTGGATGTTGCCGTCCGCACACTGCACCACGACCGGCGCACGGGACGACATGTCGAAATATCTCGTATCGTGGAGATAGGACGCGACCGATGTCGCGAACATGTTCGTCTTGGAACACTCCTGGCCTATCTCTTGGCGGATGAACTGGATCATGCCTTGCCTCTAGCTTCCTTAGCCAGTTTAACGAGGCGCTCCCTGATACCGTTAAGCTCGGCGAGCTGTTCGGGCGTCTTCGGGTTGAGCGGCATGAGGATGTTGTCGAGGAACTGCACGGCAACTTCCGGCCCGTCCTCCTGGAGCACCACGTCCATGAGCTTCGTGAAGGTCAGGCTGTCCACGGTCTCGCCGTCGGCGAGGACATCGTAGATGGTGGTGTCGATTGTGAGGATCATTCCCGGGACGCACGGCCACTCGATGTGGGTAACCAGGGCGCCGCGGTCGCTATATCCCTGTGCAAGTCCGCCGAGGTCTTCCTCCCCGCGAAGGTAGCGTTCCCAGTCCTCGTCGGTCATCTTGCGGATGCAGGCGCACAGCTTGCGGTTCTCGCGGTAGTCCAGGGACTTGACATACTCCGGCGTGTTCACCTTCGGGTGGAACAGGTGCATCACGGCACCCCTGCCGGTGTTGTTGCGGATCACCTGGCGCCCGAGGCGCTTCACCTTGAAGCAGAAGGCATCGTCCTCCGCACCCCAGTTGATGAACTCCTCGTCGAAACCCTTGACCGCACGGTAAAGCTCCCCGGAGAACACGTTGCATAGACCCGTCTGGCGGGAAATCACCACGCCGTGGTTCTTTACGCCCGGACGCATCGGCTTGCCGCTGATGACGTTGCGGGTATCGCTCTCATCGAGGTAGAACACTTCCGCATACGGGAAGACAAGGTTATGGTCGTCCTTGTGGTCCCGGATATAGTCGAAGGCGCCCATGTCGAGGAACGCGTCGGCATCCGCGAGGATGTAGAACTTGTAGTTGGGGAACTTCTGGATGGCCTCGTTGAGGATGCGGGTCTTGTGGAACGCGTCGTAGTCGCACTCGACCATGATATGGGAAACCGTCCCGGCATCCACGAACTTCTCGGCATATCCGGCCCACCGGGCCTCGGCCTGCTCGACGGTCCCGCTACGGATCTGCTCCGTGACGACGATGTCCGCCTCCGGGAAGTTCCTGAGCCAGTTGTTCACCACCTCGATGAGGTTTCTGCGGCGGAAGTATGCCCCCGCCGACGGTTCCTTGTATGCTACGAGTGCGCAATAGTCGTTCATGGTCAAAATATACAAATTTACTGCGAAATTTGGCAGTTTTTGCTGCACAAAATGAGTTCTACCGTTTCGGAAGTCTTGCTCTTCTTGGCGGCCTTGTAAACGTGCGGGACTTCCGTCGTGTCGTACATTCCGCTGTCGCGGAGAGTCTCCACCAGTCGGGTAGTCTTCCCGTCCTTGCTGCAGCTGGACAGGACATACTTGTAGCCGGGATGCGATAGCATGAACGCGGAGAGCTTGTCGTCATCGGCGACAGTCCATGTGGAATTGTAGCCGGCTTCCGTGTTGGAATACGGCGGATCGAGATAGACGACGGTCCCTTCCGCCGGGATGCGCTGCGCCATGCTGTCGAGCACGCGGTCGAACGAGCCGTAGCCGAAGAACACCTTGCCCTTGGCGGACTGCAGGCGTTCGCACCATGCACGGATTTCCTTTTCCTTGTTGTCGGTGAGCTGGCGCTTGCCGCAGGTCTGGTTGAAACCGCCCTTGAGGTTGAAGCGCATCAGGTTGTTCGTGCAGGAGAGGATAAGTCCGTAAAGACGGTAGCCGCGGTCCGGGTCATTCGGCGGGAGCGCGTTGTAGGCGCTGCGCAATTCGGCATACTTTTCCGGGACCTTGGATGAAAGTTCCTTCAACCTGGCGATGACCTGGTCCGGGTCGTCGTTCTGGAGACTGCGGTGCATCTGCACGAGGTCGCGGAGTATATCCGTGACGCATACGTAGTTGAAGCGGTAGGAAAGGTTCACGCCGACCGCACCGGAACCGCCGAACACGTCAAAAAGGCGCTCGCCCTGCGGAATGAGCCGGTCAAGGTGGGTGAGCAGGTCATACTTGCAGCCTGCATACGGGAATGGGGAATTTATAAAGTCCATGACCAAAATATAGCAAAAATCAAAGTATTTCGTGCTCTATGGCATGGGCCACGCCGAGCTTTACCGCCTCCTCGGCGCTCAGATACACGTCCTCGGACTTCGCCCGGGAAATCAGGCGCCTCGGGATGCCGACGGACTTCATTATCTGGACGAACCTGTCGTCATAGAACTTCAAGTCCTTGTACAACTCCATCAGCCTCGCGCAGGTGACGTCGTTATCCTGCAACTCCGGGTAGCGGCTCATGTGGAACATCAGGCGCCCGTTCGGGTAGATTGTGCGGTAGTCGCCCATGCAGAATATGTAGGACGCCATCGAATAGGCCTTGCCCGTCAGTATGGTCCTTATCTTGAACCCGCTGTCTTTCAGCAGCCTGAACGCGTCGAGTATTCGGAACGCGTCCTCGGTGTCACCGCCGTCGCTGTGTATCACTACCGTGATGCCGCCATCGACGCCGGTGAGGGACATTTCCCGGAGACCCGCGAGAAAGTTCTCGGAGGCTTCCTCGTCAATCGAGCCGGTCAGCCGGACTATCTTTGAAGAATCGAAGCTAGGCATATCCATACAGATAGTTTAGCGCGGCATACCGCCCGCGGCAGTCCGGCCATGGCGCCCGCCACGAAATCTATAAACTACAGCCGGAAGCGTCCGGGCCCCCATACACCGGATGCAGAAAAGGCTCCCGGGTGTCCGGGAGCCTTCATATTTCCGTCGGGCGGCAGGTTAGCGAACCTTGGCCTTGAAACGGTCGGCCTTGGACATCATGTCCACGCCGGCGCGGAAGCCGACGCGCTTGGAAGCCTTGATCTTAATCTTCTGGCCGTTCTGCGGGTTGCGTCCGGTGCGTGCTGCGCGAGTGCGAACGCGGAAGGTGCCGAAACCGTACATCTGCACAACGCCGTCTTCCTTCAAGCCGTTCTGGATTGCGCCGAGAACTGCGTCAACCGTGCGGGTGGCGCTTGCACGGGAAGAGAGGCCGAGCTGCTTGTCAGCGAAAACCTTGTTGATGATGTCCTGCTTGTTCATGTAGAACTCCTTAAAAGCTGTTTGATTTCTTCTGGAACCGGAGGTATATCGAACCAGGCAATGACCTTGTCCTTGGTGCAAAGATAATCGTCGCCGTCCTCGGTGTCCCAGCAATCCTCGTGTTCGTTCCAGCAGGCAAATTCCTTGCCTTTGAACGGGGGATAGATTGCAACGGCCCGATCATGCGTCGCCGGTAGCTCATCCTTGCACAGTTTCCAGTCATTGTTGGCCATAAGAACCTCCGTGTTCATAATATATAAAATATTCGACCAGAATCAAACAAAATAATACAATTACCACGGCTGCGGATGAAGAATGTCGTCGCCTCGCCAGCGGTTCGTCACGCGGGCGAGCACGCACAGGACCGTTCCCGTCGCAACGTCGTCGAGCGTAAGGCCCATGTAGGCAAGGCCGTCCCGGCTCGCATGGAAAATTTCCTTCATCGTCTCGCGGTCGTAGAACGTGACCACGGTCCCGTCATCGACCCAGGTGACGCTGTCCGGGAATTTCGGGACACCGCCTTCCTTAATGCCGGCCCACAGGCCAGGGGTGACCGCCTTCACGGCTCCCGGCGAAAACAGCTCGTTATCCTGCTTCATAGGTTTCCATCTCCTTGCCGGCCTTGGCGATTGCCGTAAAATCGCAGTTCTTCACGGCAAGGCGGAGCCTGGCAATCATTATGGCGATTTCCCGCTGTTCGGCGACGACATAGGTCTTGTCGTCTTCGAGGTCCAGCGGCCCGTCCCAGTCCCACGTCTCCTTGATTTCTTCCTTCTGCCCCATCGGATTCGGATCGAGGTCAAGGGCGCCGAACGTATGCCCGGAAACATCCTTGCCGCAGGTGAGCATCCATCCTGCGTCGTTATAGGCGCACGGCGACCACTCGCGTATAAGCACGGGCGTGTCGAGCGCGAGAATTTCTGCTTTGGTCATTACTCGCATGGTCAGTTTTTCCTCGGTGAAAGTTGCGGGACGGCCTTGTGGAACGAACGCATCTTCCATTCCCATAGACGCTGCGCGGCATGGGTGGAATCGACACGGTAGTCGATATAATCGACTATGCAGCGGGACTCCAGGCTGTCCAACGAAACGGGGACACCGTCGCGGAGAAGACAGGACGGACGGTTCTGTTCATAGTATTCCACGCTGTTCTGGAACATCACCGGCTTGGGAGGAGCGACGATGTTCACGACAAGGAACACGGCGACACTGGTGCCGACAAGTGTCATCCATAACGGCCGCGGGTTGTTGCACATCAGGGTGAGCACACCAAACAGCATGCACAGCCCCGAAAGAACAATAAAGGAGGAATATATCTCGTATGTCATAATGGATTGGTCCGTCGGATTGTTTGGTATGGGATAATTCCGGCGTTTCCGGGGTTACCCATCCGACGGCCCTGATACAAAATATAGCAATTTTTGCTATATTTATGGCATGAATAACACAGAACGCGACCAAAAATTTGAAGAAACCATCGACTACCTCAAATCAAAGCAGGCACACTGCTCCGCCAACTACTACGATTGGCACGAGTTTGAGATTTCCCTCCCCCACGGAATTATCGAAATCAGGTTCCACCGTCTCAAATCCGGGAAGGGCTACAAGGATTGTCAAGCGATCCTGCGGTTCCCGTGGATCCATGACCGGTGCAAGCTGCCTGAACGCATCGAAATCGGCAAGGCCACCAAGGAACCGAGCCCGGCATACGTTGACGAGGTAATCGAAATCGCCACGAACATCCACAACAAGGTGATGGAACCAATCAACGCGGTCGCCACGATGCTCGCGGATTGGATCAACACAGCAAAATTTGTCAAATAAGGAGACACGATGAAATCCAGTATCAACTCCCGCTCCGCCGTCCTGAAGCGGCTTTCCGAACACATGGACGGCAAGGTGTCCGGCGCCGACACCCTCGCCTGGCTCGCCGACCACGGCTTCCTCAACATGGCCGCGGTCCACCGCAGCTTCGACGAAGTCCTCTACGACCCGAAGACCCCCTACATGGGAGTCATCACGGTGGACGACAACCTGTTCATCCGCTGGAACGAACATGTGCGGCGCACGGACGAGGACAATCCGCTCTCCCCGAAGGCCCTCATGACCACGGTGACCCTCGAAGGCAAGATGCCCGAGATGCCCGCACCCGACAACAACCCGAATGCAAACCGTTTCGCCGCGACCACGGTCTCCCGCCACCCGGACGACAAGCCGAACCGCCAGAAGGCAATCGCCATCGGCGTGATGAAGATTATCAGCAGTCTCTGGTCGTTCGGTGCCCACGGGAGCGCGGAAAAGTTCTACGAGCGCATCATCAACGGGAAGTGCAAGGATTGCCGCGCAGTAAAGCTCATGGCGGAAGGGACGCCAATCTACAAACGCTTCTTCGAGAAGGGTCTCCGCCGCTCGGACAAGCAAGACCTGAAAGCTCTCGACAAGGACATGCTCCAGAAGTCGATGACCGACGCGCTGCAGGCCGAAATCGCGACGGAAGTCAGTAAGGCATAGTCATTCCGACAACGACACCGCATGGCAGGGTCCGCGCTCCGGCGCGGGCCCGTTTTTCGTAAAACCTAGTTTTCGGATGTAACAACGACCACCGCGACATGGAAAACACCATCACCTGCTGGCTTGGCGTGAACGAGAACGGTTCCTTCACACCGCACAGCATCTTCGACTACTCCGACTGCATCCGCAACAAGTCGATAACCGACATCCTCGACTGGTCGTTCGCGGTTACCCTGAAGGAGACGTCCAACCGCGGGTGGAACTACATGTCGAAGTACATCCAGAAGGTCGTCTACTCCGATGACCCGCTGGTCCTGGCCGAGGTCGTGCGCCAGTCATCCGGCTATGAAATCGGGAAGATTTCCGTATTCGCCGACACGTCGATATTCAACGAGATGGTAAAGGCCGGTGTATTCTGCCCGCTCGAAATCATTTCTCCGCTCGAAAAGGTCGCCGTCCAGCTTTACAAGACGGTGGGCACAGAACAGCTGTCCGACAACCGATACCTGCACCATCTGGTGCCGGTTGGCCTCGCAGACGGCGGGGACGACGCAATCTCCACGGCAATCGCCGTCGAAGAGATGGGGATGAACCGGCAGGAGCTGACCAAGCGGTCGCAGAACTCCGTCATCAAGCAGCTTACCGAGCTCGAACGGATCAGCCGGGAATCCGAGGAGGACGCGCTCGCGTTCGACAACGACGGGGACATCGCGGTGGAAGAAAACACAAACCGGGCCCTGATAAGGCTTTCCGACATCGTGGACGACGTATGCGTCGATGTTGACCGGATGGAAGACGTAATCAACGGCTACGAGCCGAAAATCAACGAAATTTCGAAGAAGTCCAGTGCCGCACTCACGCTCGCGAACTCGGCCATCAAGCGTCTTACCTCGATGAACCTGGCATCCAAGCAGAGCGTGGAGGACCTGGCGGAACATGTCGGGACCGTCGTCAACGAGAAGAACGACCTGGAACAGAGCGTATCCCGCATGCGCAAGGCACTATATGCAATAACGGCAGTCACCGGAGGGGCGATTGCCGCATTGTTCTATCTCGTATTGTAGCTACTTGGAGGCGTTGAATTCCTTCTTCCACGCAGGCACCAGTTCGGAATGCCCGGCGAAGTTGAGCAGCGTCTCGATGCCCTTCATTCTCCCCATCCAGAATTTCAGGACAGTGTTCATGAGGAACAGGCGGACTTCCGGCCCGGTTGTCTTGTCGTCGATGACCTTCTGTGCATCGTCGTAGAACTTCCGGCACATGAGCCAGCCCTTGTGGATGCCTTCGATGTCCCCGAGGACATTGTCGTAGATCCGTTTCTGCTCCTCGGTAAACGAGCGGATAATGTCATCGCGCAGTGGCATCGCCTACCTCCCATCCCTTCAGGCGGATAAAGACATTCGCGACATGGAACCCTTCCGGGCAGTCCTTTTCCGGGTCGAGACCGAGAATCTTCGCGCCCTTCAAGTTGAGCGGGACCAGGTCCTCGACCTTGTCCTCGACGGCGTGGGTGATGGCGGAATCGACGACATCGTCGTCTGCCATCTTGTCAACCTTGGTCTCCTTCCCGAAGACCTTCTGCATCTCCTTCCTGAGACGCGCCATGAGGAACGGATCCGCGCCGTATTGCGGGGTGTCCTCGTCGCCCTTGCGGGCTTCCAGGTACTTGTCCACGAACCCGCGGAGTTCCTCGTCGATTTCGATGTCGAAGAGCTTCTTGATCGTGACCGGCGGGCGGAACAGCGGCAGGTCGGTCGCATTGGACTTCAGCATCGTCTGTGCTGTGAACGTAGTGGTTATTTGCATATAATTTTCTCGATGTCGGACCACTTCACCTTGCTGTACTTCATCACGTTGGCAAACGAGGTGTAGATGTTCCTGACGCGCTCTACCGTGGCCGGATGGGAGTCCATGCCGTCATAGGTTTCGCGCTTCTTGCTGGTAAACATGAGAGACGCCATCTGGCATACAAAAGCTACGGCACCCACTTCGCCCGTCCCGAGGGACTGGAGGACGGAGCATGCGAAAATGTCCGCGCTGCGTTCGTCGTTGCGGTTGGTAGCGCCAGCATCGGCGCCCTGGCCGCGGAACGAGTGCCACAGGCACACATGGCCAGCCTCGTGCGCAAGAACGCATGTCACCATCATCTGGAACATCCTGCGGGAAAGGTCGAGGAAGTAGCCGTCGGTCGGCAGGTTGAACTGGGCCATCATTTCGTTCATCACGTCGCCGGGGGAATTGAGGATGGAATCCACGCGGGCGCTCTGGAACCTGAGCATCTTCTTCACCTTGCCGGCGCTTTCGCCAACAAACAGTGCCGACGCGAACAGCGCGGAAACGCGGAGCCAGCACATGATGCCGCGGGTCATCCTGATGACCGGGTAATATCTGTGGGTCTTCTCATCGACGCGGAGACCGCCGTATGCGTTGATTACATCGGTCTTCTCGTCGTCAAATTCAAGCTGACACTTGCTTGCGGGTTCCGCATGGGCCGGATTGGCCATGACATAGGGACTTCCAAGGACAAGCGTCTTTGAGTCGTAGATAACCCGCATGAAGGATTTTTCAATCGCTTCGGAATCGTAGATTGGTTCAGCTAGGCAGGGCATGCGTCAATCCCCTTTTCCGTGAGGAAGTTGATAATGTATGCCTGGAGTTCGGACGACGGGCGCTTTTCCTTCATGAAGAGGGAAATCTGTCGGGAGATTTCGCCCTTGTTCACGGATAGCCATGTCTTCCACTCCTCGTCCGTCATCGAGCCACGGTCCACCTTGAAGTAGCCGTTGTAGTCGCCGGACCATTTCGGGACGACAATTCGCATCCCCTTTTCCTTCATCGCCGCGATGGTTGTAATCATTTCAGTTCCTTGGGTATAATAGTTTATGGAACGGCACGGGCCGCCCTTTAATGGAAATATAGCAAATTCCTCCCCGAAACTATAAACTATGGGCAAGATTTTACGGCAAATATCATGGATTGGAGCGTTTACAACACCATCGACGACATGAAACAGGGCGCTGACCTGCGCAAGGCGGCCATTCTCGAAAGCGTGCAGGAGGCCATGCTGGTCTCCGCACACAGCAAGGGTGAAATCCCGCAGGCCCAGTTCGAGAGCCTCCAGGACAAGCTGACCACCCTGAAAAGCGGTGTCGTCAAGGCGGGCAAGTTCATGCGCACCCTCCTTGCGGCAGGCGTCCTCGGGGCATCCCTCACGGCATGTGCCGGGAACCCGGGCCTCCAGGTGGACCCGTTGAAGACCGCGGAGTTCTCCGTCCAGGCCGACCGCGGCATGACTGACGAGCAGATTGCCGAACTCGGACAGGAATGTCTCGTGCTCATCACGCAGGAACTCGACCGCGACCAGGCGGACAACCCGAACCCGATCAACACGGAAGGGTGGCGCAAGGCGACCGACCTCTACAAGAAGATCGTCTCCGGCGAACTCCACAGCCCGGCTTTCGAGAAGGCGCAGAAGGCACTCGCCGCGGCAAAGGACACCAACGACACTGCCGCGATGGAACAGGCCGAGGCCGAACTCAAGCAGGCCAAGCAGCGCTCCATCGGCGCACTCGTCGCCCCCATCAACAAGATGTATCACCAGAAGCTCGCGATGGCCCCGGACTTCCAGACATGGTTCGAGGCCGACTCCAACATAGGCGGTTAATGATGAACGACCCACTCTACGATTACGACAGCGCGAACAACCTCGCCGCGGCATGTGACGCCGCGTCGGAGCAGTCCGAGGAAAAGCAGGAGAAACTTGACCCGAACCGGTTCAAGGCCTACGTCGAGACCCCGGACAAGATACCGGAAGAACGGCTGAACCAGCTCGTCGCAATCATCGACGGGAAGTATTCGTCCACGCCGAAGGATGCCGAGGTGGCGACCCGCCCGGTCCCGGCGACACTCGACCGTCTCCTCAACTCCGACACCGTCGTGTATATCTGCGACGCGGAGAACGGGGACAATCCCGTGGCGGTCGCGACAATCGTCGACCCGACGCAGGAATCCTACCAGGGCTTCCGCCCGGTGGAGATTTACTCCCTCCTCACGGACAAGAACTTCGACGGCATGCTCCAGCAGGAGTTCTTCGCAGTTGACGAGGGCTACCGCGGCATGGGCCTCGGGACGGAGCTCCGTGCGCAGATAGCGAAGCTCGGCATCACTACGTTCACCGTGGTTGACGCGGACGACCGCGAGACCATGGTCGGCATGATCAACAACGGTTACGAGATGGTCGCGGTAGTCCCCGACGACGGTTCCGGCCATCCCGTCCAAATCTGGGTAGGATAACATGAAGAAGCCTCCTTGCAGATGCAATCCCTCGCCGAACCCGTACCAGGACATCATGAGCCCAGCCTCGATGCCGTTCCTGCCGCCCGGCGCCTACGAGGAGGAAATCAACTTCGGCGTAAAGAAGTTCGTCGAGGTCCACGCGACCCCTGACCACGCGTTCGAGGCGGTCAAGCTGGCCGACGGGACCAACCGCCTCATCGCGCACGCCCACTGCCCGGGCGGGCATTGCCACAACAACGGGCCCCTGTTCATGCCGGGCAACGACGCCCACGGGGAAATCTCCAACAGCGAGGGGATGGACGCCCCGAACTACTGGTTCAACAATTCCGACTGCGGGCAAAATTTTTAACGACCGGGCCCTGGAATTCTTGGTTTTTCGTATCAAAAAACCTATTTTTAGACTCAAGAGTCCCGCCGGGACCCATGGCTTTAACGACTTTATCGGAGTTTTTAGATCTTAATGCGTTCACGCGACGAAATCAAGGCTTTCCTTAAACGAATGAACAGGTTCGACGGAAGCATGGTCCAGAAGGCATGCGAGTTCGCAACGTTCGCGCACGAGGGCCAGCTGGACAAGAGCGGCCAGGAATACGTGCAGCACCCGACCCGGGTGGCCAATGCGCTTGACCGCCAGTATGGGGACGACTCAATCACCGCCATCGCCTATCTCCACGATGTCATAGAGGAAGGGAACATGACCACATCGGACCTCATGCTCTATTTCCCGGAGGTCGTGTGGAAATGCGTAGAAATCCTCACCAGGCGCAAGAGCCTCGGCAGGGACGACTACATCAAGAAGGTCGGCGAGAACCTCATCACGACGAAGATCAAGCTGGCCGACCTCGAAGACAACATGACGATTGTCGGCAACAACTTGAAGAGCGACAAGGACTACGAGCGCTACGACAGGTACCAGAAGGAGTTCAACTACCTCAGCAGCCGCCTCGCGGAGTTCCGCGCAACCCTTTCCGAGGACGAACAGACCACCGAAATGTATGCAGATTTCTTCATGTAGGGGTCATTTTCTTACGGGAAACTTACACAAAACTTATTTATTTATTATTTCTTCAAAATGGGGTCAAAAACCCTTGCCGGACGAAAAATAAATTGCTAAACTTAATGGCAGAAAAGGAAAAACCCATGAAGCAACTATTTTCAGCATATCTCTCGAATGAACGCTTGGCATCCAGCAATGCCAGCCGTCATTTCGCATGCTATGCCGAAAGTGGCCTGACCGGGTGATAACCTCTTCTTCTTAGCCTTACTCGAAGAGAACCCCGGTACAGGAAAACTGAACCGGGGTTCTTTCGTTAGGCGGCAAACATTTGGGCTCGCATGATCCGCTTGGAGGCGAGCTGGCTTTGCAAGCCGGTTGTGGTGGGTTCGAGCCCCACCGGGTCCACGAAAAACAAATTTGGGCTGCCATGTTCCTCCGGTGGCGATCTACCTTCGCAAGGTAGGTGTGTAGGGTTCGAGCCCCTAGCGGTCCACGAACACGAATGGTTCGAGAAACCATTCAGCATATTGACATTACGGTGTTGATTTTATTTTGGGCTCGCATGATCCATGGTGGCGAGTGACTGTGGCACAGTTACTGTGATGGGATCGTTACCCACCGGGTCCATTACTTTCAGGCTATTAGCTCAGCCGGATTTTAGAGCGCGGGACTACGAATCCCGAGGTCACTGGTTCGATCCCAGTATAGCCTATATGGCCCCTTCGTCTAGTGGACTAGGACAGTTGGTTTTCAGCCAAGGAACGTCGGTTCGAATCCGGCAGGGGCTACTAAACTTTATGCCAGGATAGCCAAGATGGTCACGGCGGGGGTCTGAAAAGCCTCAGATACTGGTTCGAGTCCAGTTCCTGGCACTAAATGGAGATATTCTTATGGTTATCACTGAAAAACGAATAGCCGCAAATCGGCGAAATATTGAACTAGGCCGTGAAAAGGCCAAGTTGAGTATGCACCGCATAAAAGAATATAACCAAACAAAAACTGAACATACATTTACATGCACCAAATGCGATAAAGAATTTACAAAAGCGATACGAAATATCGACTATGAGAAAGGCAGATGGCCTCTCCACTGTTCACGCAGCTGTGCCAATGGTCGAGAACGAACACCTGAGTTAAGGCAAAAACTTAGCGAAAAACTCAAAAGAGTAACCATCGTTGCGGGAACCAGGATTTCGGTTCCGGTAACGCGCTGTAAAAACTGCGGCGCTGAAATACATCATAAATTGCACACCCGTGTATATTGTTCGGACCAATGCCGGATTGAGTACAGAAAACGGCAACGTGCAAATGCGTATTCCGCCGAGTTCATCAACTACAGGAACGCATGCAAATTTAAATTCAACCTTGCCGATTATCCAGACGAGTTTGATTTTGAATTGATAAAGAAACATGGGTGGTACAGCCCCGTCAATAAAGGCAACAACCCAGGCGGGGTATCACGCGACCACATGTATAGCGTAAAGGCGGGCTACATCAATAAAGTGCCCGCGACGATTATCGAGCATCCCGCGAATTGCAAACTGATTTTGCAAACCAAAAATACTTCCAAGGGTTCCAAATGCTCCATTACGCTAGAAGAATTGAAATCCCGGATTGCCGCCTGGGAGGCAAAATATGGCCCGTATAAATGTGGGATATGGGCAAATCCCAACCAATCAACACCGTAATGGACGTGATTTTTATTCCACCTTAGCTCAGTTGGTAGAGCGCCCGACTGTTAATCGGATGGTCCCTGGTTCGAGTCCAGGAGGTGGAGCTATGGAAGCGCAAGAGACTGGCGACTCAAGCGGTCTTGAAAACCGTGGTTCCGCAAGGGCTTGGGGGTTCGACTCCCTCCGCTTCCGCGAAGACATTTTGGGTAGGTATGCAAGCTGGTTTGAAGCAGCCTGACTGTAAATCAGGTCCCTTTGGGTAAACATCACAGGTTCGAATCCTGTCCTGCCCACTAAAAATTTGGAGACATGGCCGAGCTGGTTTAAGGCGCGGCGGTGCTAACGCCGTGGGGCCCTCAAAGCCCCCGCAGGTTCGAATCCTGCTGTCTCCTCTACGAATTTTTCTTACTAACGGAGTATCCTCATGGTACGCGGCAACATCACATTCTGGCTCCTGCTCCTCGCGGTCGTTTCCCTGACCGTGCTTGGCTTGCTATTACCGGGCCATTGTTGTCATCAAGTTACCGGAGCTCCGATTCTCCTACAATAAAAACATCGGCACTTATGGTGCGCCGTAGCTCAACTGGTGGAGCCCTGCCCTGTGAAGGCAGCCGTTGCGGGTTCGAGTCCCGTCGGTCACCCTATTCCTCGTCGTGGCGGAATTGGTAGACGCGCAGGTTTGAGGGGCCTGTGCCCGAAAGGGCGTGTGGGTTCGAGTCCCACCGACGAGATAATCGGCTATTGGCGGAATTGGCAGACGCGGACGATTTAAGATCGTCTGTCGCAAGACGTGTGGGTTCGATGCCCTCATGGCCGACTAATCGGCAGGTGGCGTAATTGGTAGCCGCGCCGCACTCAGGATGCGGTGTCCGAAAGGACGTGCGGGTTCGAGTCCCGCCCTGCCGACTAAAATTTTTGGGCCGTGGTGTAATGGTAGCACTAGGGGCTTTGAACCCCTCGGATGACGTTCGAGCCGTCACCGCCCAATACCCCTTCGTGGCGGAACTGGTAGACGCGCTCGGTTCAAACCCTTGTGCTGAAAGGCGTGGGAGTTCGATTCTCCCCGAAGGGACTACATCTTATGCACTCGTAGCCAAGTTGGTCAAGGCAGGGGCCTGCAAAGCCCCCATGCGAAGGTTCGAGCCCTTCCGAGTGCTCTACATTACCTTAGTGGGATCAAGGCCGTTGATGTATTCGACGGTCTTTTTCAGCGGCATGTCATAGAGCGACACGATCATGTCGAAGTCCGACACGCTGCCGTAATGGCCGTAGAAGGCGCCGACCAGCTTCGATATGACAAGGTCGCCCTGGATGCTGGGGGACAGTCCGAGTGCGGCCCGCAACGAATTGAAACATACCGTGCGCATGCGGTCACGGCAGAAACCGTTCATCTTCGCCGGGTTCATTTCCCCGTAGAACATGAACGTTTCCGAGATTATCTCGTGCGGGGTCTTCTGCGGTTCAGCGCCATCGCCGATCGGCGGGCTGGAAATCTCCCCACAGAACCTGTCATAGCCGGTAATTTCCCAATCCATACTAGAACCTCCTGTAATCGGACACCCTGTAACGGCATCCCCTGAAATAGTGTTCCATGAACTCGTTCGGATATAGATCCTTGTTACTTATCCCCCGATAGTCACGGGAAACCGCGCCACGGGCCATTTCCTCGTTGGCGCGTTCGCTGCCATACCGGATGACCCTGATGATGCGCTCGATAATGTCATCGTCCGTATACTGCACACCGCGGCATTTCGACAAGTATTTCGCTGCCTGCTCGATGCGGAAAAACTTTTCGTCCTCGTCCGTATCGTCAGTGGCCTCGATAATGTTCAGGCCAAGCGCATCATCCAGGTAACTCGCGACGCTACGCTCGTCATAATAGCTATGCTCATCGCCTTCGCCGTCATAGCAATCGTAATCCAGCCGGACCTGCAGCAAGAGGACATGCGGATTGCGCGTGGCCAGCCGCTGCTGCCTCCTGGCCTTCTGGTTCTTTGCCTTTTCCTCGGCAACGAACTTCTGGAAGTCCGCAAGCGCACCGGCGCCATACTTCTCGCTTATATATCGCTCGGAAAGCGTCATTTGTCACCCCCGAGAACCTTCTGGACATGCTCGGCGGTAATCAGGCGGATTTCTTTAAAGACATTGTTGAACTGGACGCTCGTCGGGCGACGGAGGGAAACGTCTTCCATGATACGCTTACCGAGTTCCGCGGAGATTTCCGATTTGAGAAGCATGGCCTTGGCCTTAGAAATCTGAGTAAACATGCTAATGTCGTCGATTGCCTTCTTGATCATCGCATGGAACGGGACCGGAAGCTGGAAACATGCCCCGGGCTCGACGGCTGCAGTGACCATGCCGACATTGAGACGGCACTTCGCCGTAAACGTGGCAGTGATATACTTCTCGTCAAGACCGGCAATGCGGCCATAGGTCTCCTCGGTCACATCCTTGCCGAGCATGTAGAGGATAATCTTGCGGGAATATGACGTTGCATACCCGAACAGGCACTTCTTGGCAAACTGGTCAAGCGGGAGCCTGGTCTTGGCATCTTTCAGCGTCTTCGTGTAGGTCTGCAGTTCCGGCATGACGACAGACATTACCCTGCGCGGTTCGATTGCAAAGTCAAACTCTTCCTGGGTAAGCATCCCGTCATCCACATGCGGGCGCAGCTTCGCAGCCACCATCCCGACGAGACATGCGGTAATACGCTCATTGGCGACCGGGAGGCCGGCCATGATGTCGTCATGGAGACCTTCGTCGGTGCAGGTGCGATATGCCGCCTGCAAGTCCGGGACGCCGGGCGCGGACTTTTCTGCGTCGGCGATGCTGCCGAACAGGACACCGAACACCTCACGCCATGCGTGGAACGTGAGCTTATTCAGGTCATGCGTGGCGAGTACGTCTTTTTTCGTTGCGAGTTTTCTCGCAAGGTCGTTGCATGCGCAATAGACGATGCCCTTGCGCAGGTCGCCGGACATCGAATAGCCCGGGTCAACATACTTGTCGAGCGCGTATTTTACGATAAGGTGCATCGTGTTACCGAGGACCGGATCGACGGGAGCCTCGTCAGCAAGGGTTGCCAACATTCCGAACACCTTATCAACATTTTCCGTCAGGACCGGATGGGTGAGCATGTCGATATACTCGGTCACCCCGCGGTCGATGATTGCGGCATTCACCACTCGGGTGACATAGCGGTCGGCGACTTCATACACATGGCGGATTTCGATTACGCGGTAAGTGGCCTTCAGCTGGCCGAGGGTAATGCGCATCATGCGGGTGGCCGTGTTGATGAACATTTCCCGGTCCTTCTCGGTGGCGCGGGTAAATGCGTATGCGCGGGCCACGCCGTCGGTAATCGCCATCATGAGGTTGCCTTTGAGATATTCCCCGACATTCTTCACCACGAGCTCGATTTCGCTCTCCATCCCGAGATGGATGACTTCGCCCGCCCTCATCTTGATGCCCGGGCCGACCGCCTGGTTTTCGTCGCTCTGGGTACTGACGACGAAGTGCTTGCTCAGCCCGTTAAGCGCGGACAGCCAGATCGGGAAGGACTGCTTGGTAATGAACGGAACCACGGACATTCCCGGGTTAGCCTCAGCGGCCCTTTCGCAGATCTGCTGGGAAAAGTCATCGGCAAGGGTCTTGGCCGTATCATTCAGCCACAGGCGGAACTTTCCGACACCGGCCTTGGCACGCTTTGCGCGTTTCGGGTCGATGCCGTTCTTCTGCATTGCGGCAATCTGACGCTTTGAAGTAAACCTGGTGAACTCGGGACATGCCTTGCGCCCGGTAAAGCGGTCAATCAGTTTGTGGGCGAACTGGTGGTCGCGGATGGAAAGGCGAACCAGGTTCTCCTCGCAGTCCTTGCCACCGTCCCCGAGCGGGATGATGTGGTGGAGGCTGGAATACAGTTCCGTAGTCGGGTGTGCCTTTCTGTCGGCAACGAAGATGTCATATATTCTCTTGTAGTCCATAAATACCTATAAAAATAATGTGCGACTATGTGCCGCACATTGAAATATAGCAAAACCCGGCAGTCGCCTGCCGGGCCGTAGCATGATGAAATCCTTAGAGGCTTTCGTCTTCGGGCGCCACTTCCGCGATTTCGGTATAGACGATCGGATTGCTGTCGCGCTTCCAGAACTCGAACTTCATCGGGACGAGGATCTTCTTGCCGGTCTGCGGGTTGGTTTCCTTGAAGTTGAGGAAGTGGCGGACCTTGCTGTCTTCCACGCCGTCTTCGTTCTTCAAGAGTTCCATCGTGGCGTCAACGGTATCTTCCACGCCATCGCCGACATCCTTGACCGTGTGGCGGAAGCTCACGCTGCGAAGCTGTGCGCTGAACGTGGCGACAGTTTCGAGCTCGGTCCCGAACGTGACGTCAAGGTAAATCTTATAGTCTTCGAGAGGGAGCTTGGCCGGCTTGAACTGGCAGCGGGATGTCACCATCGAGTAGGCATCCTCGACACCGAACTTGTTTTCAAGCACCTTGGCGAGTTCCTTCGCGTCGCTGGAACCGTTTACCTTGAAGTTGAACTTCGTGAGGGTAGTGTCCTTGATGGACACGCCGCTGCTGGACTTGAGCGTAACGATCAACGCAGCGAGGGATTTTTCTGTTTCTTCCATGTTTTGATCCTTTTGTTAATGAAAATTTACGAATTGGGTAACTTGATTGCGTTCCGGGGCTCGAACGAAACGTAGCACAGGCAGTAGTTCTTGATTACGCCCTTCTCACCGAGCGGCTCGCGTGTATAGCCGACGGGAAAGAAATAAAGGCCGCGGATGCCATGCGTGTCCAGCGCGGCCTTGAAGCGCTTCCCATACTTGGTGGTGCGTATCTCGAACGTGACCCACAAGACGCCATCTTCGAGACGGCAGGACACCGCATCGGCCATGATGCGTTCCTTCCAGACCTCGGTTTCGGAAATCCCCTCGACCTGCCGCGCAATCGGGTCGATTTCCTCCAACGCAAGCCCCTTGCCGGCGTTGATGTCGTCGGCGATACGTTGCAGCGTCTCGAGGTCATAGAAATGACCGCCCTCGGTGGGCTTGCTGTTGAACAGGACAATCTCGAAACTTTCCTTCGGTTTCTTGGCCCTCGGCATTTATCCCTCCGACGCCTTGAAGTTGTAGATCGGGCGGATGCGCTCGACGATGTCGGCGGTCGGCTCGATGTTGCGCATGATTTCGTCGAACGGCTTGTAGGCCATCGGGCTCTCGTCAATCGTCCCGGTCGAAACGCAGGTCGTATAAATGCCTTCCATGGAAGCCTTGAAGTCTTCCATCCTGAGCGTCTCCTTGGCCTTGGAACGGGACATGAGACGGCCGGCACCGTGCGGACCGGAACAGTTCCAGTCGGAGTTGCCCTTGCCGCGGACGATAAGGGAACCATCCCTCATGTTCATCGGAATTAGTGCAATCTCATCTTTCTGCAATGAGATTGCTCCCTTGCGCAAAATTCTATGTTCCAAGTCAACGTAATTGTGCATGGTACACCACTTATCCAGCACATACCTTGGCTTGATACCCAGGCCGTCAACCAACACGTCCATCATTGCCTCGCGGTTCCAGATGGCAAACTCCTGCGCAATCTTCATGTCATGCAGGTAGTCTTCCATGAGGGCGCCTTCGAGATAGGCGAGCTCGTTCGGGATTGCCGGACGGTCCGCGTTCATCTTCTGCAAGGTTTCCTCGATTTCGCGCTCGCGGCCAGCCTTCTTCAGCTGCTTGATGGCATCCTGCATCGCCGCACGGTCGTTGCGGTGATACTTGATAGCGAGGTCCTGGTAATAGCGGCATACCTCGATGCCGAGGTGCCGGGAACCGGAGTGGATGACGATGTAATGGTTGCCCGCATCATCTACGTTGATTTCGCCGAAGTGGTTGCCCCCGCCGAGTGTCCCGATGGACAGTTTCAGCTTGTCCACGTTCACCGGGGCTATCATGTTTTCGAGGTCAGCCTTGTCGGCATACTTGTGCTTGGACTTGCGGTGGTTCATGCCGGACGGGATGTCGCGGTGCCAAATCTTGTCCACCTGCTTCAGGTCGAACGCGAACGACTTGTCCACTTTGAGGACAAGCATAGAACACCCGATATCCACCCCCACCAGGTTCGGGACCACCTTGTCGGTAATCTTTGCTGTGAGGCCGATAACGCAACCCACGCCCGCGTGGCAGTCGGGCATGATTGCGCAGTTGGAACCCGCCGCAAACGGCTGGTTCATCAAGTTCATTATCTGTTTAAGCGCGGCCTCCTCGACATTGTCGGTATAGACCTTCGCCGTACAGTATTTTCCCGGAATTTCTATCATAATGCAAGAAATATAGCAAAAAATCGGAAACGTGTTTTGTAAACTCTATACGATAGAGGTGAAAGGACCTAACATGTGCGAACCGTGCAGACATCATGCTATGCTAAGGGGATATGCTGACCCGTTTTCTCCGATTACGCGTCCGTGCATATCGTACCTCCACATGATCCCCAAGGGACCGCTGTTCATACCGATGCAGCCGAAGCCGAGTGGCCCGTGCCAACCCCGTGAACCGCAGGCGGGCCCGTGGGAATACGTGCCTTCCCACCTCTACCCCGATTTCTGGAACCACCGTCCCGGAGACCCGGTGCCGTTCTGGTGGGGTCATGCCTGGGGCCCGTGGACACCCCGTCCGTGGCCGACTGTCCCCTACTGGTGGCTCCCGAAGGGCTGGATGCCCGGTCCGCTGTGCGGGTGCATGCCGAGGCAGGCGCCCGTCCCGCCGCGTTGCTGCTGCGGACCCAAGCCCCCGAGACAACCTCCTCCGCCCCGCAGGAGATAACAGAAACGCCACCCAGTTACGGGTGGCGTTCTGCTATGGCTACGTAATACTATCGCTGGATGCACATGAGGTCAACCGACCCCTTGGCGACGACGTTCTTGCCGTCGGTAACGAACACGAAGCTGGATGCCGGGTAGCTGCTGTGCAAGTTATGCACGGAGTATTCGCCTGGGCCAACGATGCTCGGGTTGAGATACACCGGGGTGTTCGTGCCGTAAAGCGCCATCTCGCCACCGATGTGCCAGTGGCCCATGATGACGGCATCGAAGTCCTGTTCCTCGTTGCCGGAGAACATGCCCTTGTCCTTGAAATTGTCGCGGACGACCGTGGAGAACGGGGACACGAACGCGGAACCGCCCTTGTAGCGGTCGCCGTGTTCCAGCTTCCAGAGCTGCTTGCCGACGCGGGCGAACTGCACCGTGCTTTCCGTCAGGTTGACGGTAACGTTGCTCGGGGAGCGGTCGCTCGAGTAGTAGTTGCGCATGAAGGCATAGAGGATGTATTCGTAGGAGTCCTTACCCTTGTTCTTGAACTGGAACTTTTCCGTATTGCGGGCATGGTTGCCTACGACGCAGGAAATCGTAATCTTCTTGTAGAGCTTGGAGTATTCGTCGATAAGGCCGATGATGAAGGAGTAGTAGTCGGTCACGCACTCGGTAATCACGGTCTCGTTCGTTTCGCGGAGCTCGGCATGGATGTTGCCGGAGAAGATGTCGCCAAGCATGAAGATGTGGAGTTCGTCGCAGCCATAGACCGAGGCAAACTCGTAGTTCTTCTTGAAGAGCAGCATGTGGCGCTTCTTGGAAATCGCCATGTTGTAGTTGTTGATGCCGTTAATCGTGCCGCCATTCACCACTTCGCCGTAGTGCACGTCGGAAATCGGCAGGATGTTGAAGAACTTGCCCTTCACGCGCCTGCTCTTTGCCGGCTTATCGACATTGATCGTGACGTTCGCGGGCTTGACCGTCTTGATTGAGCGTTCGAGAGCCTCGATGACCGTCTGCGCGATGAACTTGTCCGTCTTGGCCTCGTCGAGCACCTTCTGCTTCTTGGCGAGTTCCTGGCGGAGGACCGCAATCTGGCCTTCGGAAGCGAGGTGGATGCTGGAAAGGATGTCTTCGCCCTCGGTCTCGACGACGTTCGCGGTGTCCTTCAGGCGCTTGCATTGCTTGCGCACGTTGGAGCGGAAAGCGTCAGGTGCGTCCGTCACCCATCCGAGTTTCTTCAAGACAGCGTAATACGGATATACCTTGTTGTTGTCATAGCCGTAATGTTTGAGGAGTTTCTCGACCGGCGGAAGGTCAGTCTTTGTATATTGAGTGCCCGGGGTCGGTTTCCCGATAAGTGTCAATAGACGCTTGTCGGATAGTGCGGTTTCATGTTTGCTCAATTTACACCTGCGCGTTTTATGTAGTGATTATGCTACTAAAATATATTTTTTGAAAATTCATTCCAAGCATTTTGGAAAAATATTTGAAATTTGTATATTATTCTATGACAAAACTGAATGGTTGCACAATGCAAAAGCCCATTCTAGGCGGCACGCCGAAGACAATCTTTGCGGAACTTCACGCATGCAAAATCCTCGACGACGCCACCGAGCGCGAAATGTTCAGGATATACAAGAAGACCAGGAAGCGCTCATACCGCGAGACTATCAAGCTCCGCATAATGCAATCCCACCTGAGATTCGTTTTCCGCATGGCGACAGACTACGCCGCGCGTTACCAGCTCCCGGTGACGGATTTCTACGCAGCCGGGAAGCTCGGCCTCATGACCGCCATCAACACATACAACCCCGACGAGACGACGAAGTTCGGTAGCTACGCCGTATGGTACATCCGTTGGCAGATGCAGCAGTTCATCGACACGTCCGACCCGATACACCTCCCGCCGAAGGTGCGCCAGCGCGTCATCAAGGCAAAGAAGGAAGGCAAGCCGGCAAGCAGCGTCATGTTCGGCGAGGAAGCCGAGGCGGTGCTCTACAACACCTGCTCCACATACGACAGGGTGACGGAGGACGGCAGCGTGACGATAGAGGACACACTCACCGACACGACGGATGCCGACGTGGACACTACGTTCCTGGACCCGGCGGTCAGGGAAACCCTGCTCGCCGCGATGAAGGAAACCCTCGATGAGCGCGAGCTCAGCGTGGTATGTTCGTCCTTCGGCTTCAACGGCTACGACATGACGTCCAAGGACATCGCGGCCTGCACGGGGGTCTCCAAGGCCCACATCAGGACGATCAAGATGGCTGCCCTCGAAAAACTGCGAAAAAACGCAAATTTGCAGGAACTCTTCGAAGAATGTACCGGCATCGTAAAAACCTAGTTTTCGTTCAAACCAACTAACCGCTCATGGTACAAATGTGTCAGTTTTCACCAAATTGCTTAACCTGTTCGGGTTCGGCAAGAAGCCGGACAGCCATGACGCGCACGGGAGCGAAGAAATGCCTACAATTTTCCAGGACACGCTAGACGTAGACGGCCTGACCGGGATGCCGCTTGGTGGCGTCTCATACGGCGGTGACAACAGTGGACCGCGTATGGGATGGAACGAAACCATCAAAAACTCTCGCATCAACCAGGACTACGCCGACACGTTCGTAATCCCCGGACAGGTAAACGCCAGGAGACCAAACATGCAGCAACCTATGCAACCCATGCAATATCCACAGGGCTACCCGCAGCAACAGCCGCAGGGCTACCCGCAACAGCAGATGCAGATGCAGTATCAGCAAGGCTACCCGCAGCAGCAGGGGTTCCAGCAATATCCGCAGCAGGCGGCAATGCCCCCGCAGCAGATGCGCTATGCCCAGCCCCAGCCGCAGATGACCCCGCAGCAAATCCAGCAGATGCAGATGCAACAGCAGCAGATGCGTATGGCACAGCAGCAACAGGCGCAGGCAGCCCAGATGCAGCAACAGCAGGCACAGGCGCAGGCACCCGCCCCGCAGCAAGAACAGCCTGCCGAAGCGCATCAGGTGCGCGTCGTAGACGGGGAACCGTACTACGAAATGATCCTCCTGAACGACACCTATCACTTCTACGTTGACCTCCCGGGCGTGAACAAGTCCGCAGTCGATGTCCAGTATATCGACGGCGCCGTGGAAATCAGCGGCGTCAGGGAACTCCAGTCAACCCTCATGAAGAAGACGGCCAAGGGCGAAAAGGGACGGAGACCGACCTTCGAATCGCAGATTACCATACCGGATTACCTTTCCGGCAAGTTCAAGTTCAGCTTCCCCTTCCCGCTCCCCATCGACGAAAACTCGATCAAGGCCTCGTTCAAGGACGGCGTCCTCCATGTGACGATGAACCTCCGCGCAAGTGCCACGGGCGTGAAGGTCGCGGTCATGTAAACCTAACACAATCCCAGGCGGCCTTCGCGGGCCGCCTTTTTTGATGCCATGAAAGAAGAGCACAACCTGATACTTACGCTGGACCAGCAGGAATTCTGCGACCAGTGCACCCGTTTCGTAAAAGAAAACCTCCACGGCGCGACCATGGAGGTAAAGCTAAATGACAAGGGAATGCGTGGCTACCGCTATTCCGACTTCGTCGTGACCGTATGCGCGGACAAGACGAAGGACTATTTCGAGGTCACCCGGAACCGCGACGGCATGCTGGTCCTGGCGGTGTATAACCGAAAGCCAGTCAGCATAAACTGGGAGTTCATCTTCGTCCAGGAGCACATAAAGTCGCTCCTCGCGCCGCTACCTGACGAGGGTAAGGGTGCGCTGGCCGAGGTCAAGGGTGATCTTACCGTAGCGTGACACTATCTTCCGGTATTCGTCGTAGGTCTTCGCGTTCGTGCGGGTCAGCGGTATCTCGGTGATGCCGGTGCCGTAGAGCGTCTGCACGAGCTCGGATTCATACTTGTAGCAGCAGTCCCCGTCAATCATCAGGCCCCAGTATTCATGGAGCGGCGTGTAGTAGATGCCGTCCTTCGCGAGGGCGAGCAGCTTGGGGCATGCCGTCTGGGTACAGGTCATCTTGATGCGGTCGAACTGCCCGCAGACATAGTCGAAGAACTGGTCAACGCGGTTGTCCATGATATAGACCTCGCGGGAGTCATCCTTCTTCTTCACGAACTCGCCGACGGCCTCCGGGCGCATCTCCATCTGGTCGATGGCGCACCTTGCGAGCATCTGCGAGGCGATTTCCTCGAACGGGATGTTCGGCCTGGCGAACGCCTCGTCGAAATCCTCCCCGAAGTGTTCCAGGGGCATCTCGTAGAGGTAGCCATACATCGTGAGCGACGAGAGCGGGATGCCGCGCCAGCGGGTCAGCTGCATCGGGCGGATGAACGTATCGACGAACTCCTGCGGCATGTTCTTGCGCATGGCGGAAATGAGCATGGAGGGCGTCCCGGACTTGTCCCCGTAGGCCTTCTGGATGTCCGGGTGCTGCATGGCCTCGGCGAACTTCTTGCCTTCCTCCGGCGTGAACGTGCACTTGGAGAACGGGAGCCTGAATATGCCGTTGTCGCGGTTGGTGACGCTGACCTTGGAGAACGGGAGGTACATGTGCCTCGGGTTCCGGTAATACTTGTATTCCAGGCCCGGGAGGAACTGTTCCAGCACGGCGGCATAGTTCGTCGTCACCATGTCGTGGTAGGAGTCCATCGGTTCCGCCAGGACGCCCGTCCTGACGAATGTCACATCCTTGCCCTCCACGGCCAGGATGCACGCGTTGATTACCGCGTCGAGCGAGTAACCGATAACGTATGTCTTTAGTTCTGCCATTAGAAAATGCTCGCGTCCGACTGAAAGTAAGGGAGGATATTCTGCTCCAGCCATTTGACCTCCGGGAACATGAAGCGCTCGTCGATTATGCGCCCATGCTCGTCGCAATAGAGGAATAGCGGCAGCTTGGTTATCTCCCTGTCTCCCAGGATTCTGTTATTTTCGGGCTTGGTTTCGATTACGAGCCTGGCTGCCCGGGCCGGGTTCTCGAACAGATCGTACTTGTTGAACCACTCGATCATGTCCGCAAAGTCGGAACGGCACTTCTGGCACATGTTCTTCTCGTCAATCCAGGCGAAAATCCACATGATGACCCGCTGTTCCTTTTTCAGGTCAGCGTAGGCTTCCTGGCCATATTTGAGAAGCCGGGCACTCAGTGAAGAGTCCCCGGCCGTGATTATGGCCTTTCCGCAGCAGAAGTCCTTTCCGGCCATTACTTAGCCTTCTTGGTGGTCTTCTTGGCCGGCGCTGCCTTGGTGGTCTTTGCCGGCTTTGCCGTCTTCTTGGTGTCCGCGGCCTTCTTCGTAGAAGTCTTTGCCTTCTTCGGCGCAGTCACCTTCTTCGGCGTGGCCTTCGTGACCGTCCTTGCAGGGTTCTTCGTCTTGGCGAACGGGGCCTTGGCGGGAGCCTTCCTGACGCGCTTGCGGACGGGTTTTACCGGAGCATTTTCCACAGCAACCGTTTCCTTCGGCGGTTCCGGTTCTGTGGCAATCTGGGGTTCCGGCTGCGGTTCCGGGGTCACGGGAGTAAGTTCTACAGGCAATTCTTCAACGGGTTCGGCAGGGGCGGCATCGGGGGTAGTATCAGCAGGGGCGGCATCGGCGGGAGGCGCTTCCACGACAATCGGCTCAGACGCCAGTATAGGCTTGGCATAGGGATGCGGGTCTTCCGGGAGGATTACCACGGTCGGCTTCACGTCCGCCTGGGAAATGCTCGGCTGTTCGTCAGCGAGCACCGGCTTCGGCTCTTCCGGCGCGATGTCGATCGGGAAACCCGAACCGCGCACAATGCGTTTATGGACCAGGCGCCACACCACGAGAATCACGATTACCGCGATGGCACCGATGATGAGACCAACTTGGGCATTGGTCAATTTTTCTGCAAAGTTCATTTTTGCCTCGTTTGTAGATTACTGACCGTAAACTAGGTTTTATGACTACGTCCGGGCACTATAAACTAGGGTATAAAACACCAACAGGAATTGCAAGATGTCCGAAAAAACCAAGCTCCTCGTCGAATCGATCCAGCGTGTCGGCGTGCGCATCCCGGTAGGGGAACAAGAACGCGTCGAACAGATTGCCTCGGCCATCTTCGAGGCACAGGACGACACACTCGCCACCGAACCGACACCCACCCCGGAACCTGACCCTGCCACGGCAGCCAACACCGCCCCGACCCCTGCACCGCAGGGAGCCAACACGGAAGAACTCCGCGACAAGAGCATCTCGACCGGCACAATGCTCGCGTCGGATCTCATCCCCAAGTTCGTCGCGGTTCTGAAGCAGTACAACCCGGAAGAAGCCAAGCAGTATGAAGCCATCGACCCGGCGACCATCCCTGACGAAAACCTCGGAGACATCCTCGAAGACCTCTTCAAGTCGATGGACACCATCGCACCGGAAGGATGCTACTTCGGCGCCCACGAAGGCGACGGCGCTGATTTCGGCTTCTGGACAGTCGCCGACTAACGACCCAGACAGGCACCTTTAATGGCAAACCCGCGGGCGCACCGCGGGTTTTGCTATATTTCGGGCATGGCTGAATATCAAGAATGTAACTTTTCCGAAAAGACCGACCTGTTGCCGCCTGGCAAGGAACAGGTCAGCGATACCCCCAAACCGCCTGCATTTGCAAACCACGACCCCGAAAAGAGGTTCCTTCCGTGTGATTTCTGCAATTTTTACGCATCCTCGATGTGCCAAGGTTGCGAATATTTCGGCGCATGCGTCGGTTCGATAACCGGCGACAGCTATGGCGGGGATCTCACCCAAAAAGAGGCTATGGCGTTTGCCGACCGCATCTATGACGATTGGGAGCGTGACAACTACCGCAAGGACTATCCGCGCACCTGGCGCATCCGCCTGGCGCTGCACAGGCTGCATGGCAGGATTTTACGTATCTGGTATTCCTACCGGTCATGGAAAATAAGGCGGGAGCTTGCCAGAAAGGCTAAGAACGGTTGATATACGGGATTGGACGCCGGTAAGGTTTGGAACTTTTTCGCTTGGGGCTCTCCGTAATACGGGGCATGTGCATCACATCCTTGTAGATGTCATGGACGAAGCAGTTTCCGCCGAGCTTGAAATAAACGTCGCATAGGCCTATCAGGTTCTCGCGACCCTTGTCGGTCACACCGCCCTCGTCCAATGCCCTGTAATATCCCGTCGTGATGTCATTCCTCAAAGATGCGATGATTGCTGCCTTCATGGCAACCATTTCGGCATCCCTGTCAACCATCTTGACATTTACGTGGTCCAACCCGTCGTTCAGCTTCTTTACGTCGCTCAAGATTAAGTCAATCTTGTTCTTTTCCGTAAATTTTTCTTTTATTTTTCTTATAAACCACTCACGAATCGGCGTAATAAATGCACCAACAGTCGTCAACAGAACCGTCACCGATGCAATTAGCGCCGTGAACTGTGTGATCGTCTGGGTTGCCGCCTCAATACCGTTCATTACACTCTCCAAAGACATGACTTCAATACAAAGTAGTTTAGACCTTAGTTAGCCACCGCCACACGCTGCCCACCGTGAGAATAGGCATTGCGCCACTTCTCGGTGCGCTGGAAGTCATCCCATGTGTAGATGCCATGCTTGGAAATGAATTCCGCGATAATGTTCATCACGGTCTGGAACGAGCTGGCCACGCTCTCCCCGATTACGTCGTCGAGGGCGGACTTGGCAGGCGCCATGACGGCCTCGCCAAACGGCTCGACATCGCCCGCAAAGGCATCCCCGACATCATCGGAAAAGCTGGGGTCGATTTCAAGTTTCATCTTGCACGGACCGCCGTCGGCGAAGTCCACCCGCGCAGCGGAATTGGTGAAGTCGATGAATACATTGGCACCGCCGAATTTCGTCGGGTCAAACTTGTTCTCCGTCCAGTCAGACTGGCTCTTATAGTCCGATATGGAAAGGTTCTGGAAGGCCTGCTCCAGTTCCTCCAATTTCTGCTGTATTCCTGCACCGAATCCAGCGTCCGTCAGGGTAGCGCAATCGGACCACTTGATTTGCCTGTCAGGTATTGTCAAATTTATGTGCCCCGTGTACCGAGGGGTGTCCCCGAGCGTATCGACGATTGACCAGTCGGGACCATGCCCGTCCCCCGCGAATGATATGTCGGCATCAATGATGTAAGAATCGAAATCCGGTCGGTAAGTAACCTTGACATTCTCCGTCCAGACATCATCGAACGCGATTTCGTATGCGGCAAGTTTGCCTTCCGACAGCGCCAGCGCCGCGCGTTCGTTCGCTTCCAGGAATATCTGCCCGGCCTTGACTGCGCTATCCCTGTCCATCCGCTTCGCCGCACTTTCAAGCATGGCGGCAAACTGGCGCCCGGCGACGATGGACTCGATCATCGGGTTCTTCCTGAGACTGTCGAGCCTGCGGCCTTCGGCACATGCCTTGCGGAACCTTTCCGACGACGCGATACGATTGTATTGGGTGGGCCCATAGGTTTCCACGAGCTCAACCAGGTCCTGCAAGGCGTTCATGTACTTGTCGAGGTCGCCGTCAAGTGTCCGTTCGTCCTCGGCAATCTTCTGCCGGTCATACGGGGTAATCTGGACTGATTGGGCAGCAACCTTCGTCGGGTCGCCCATGAGGAAATCGTGGCCCTTGTGCATCGCGGTCCCGAACCAATTCTCGATAAGCGCACACCCGGAGTCTATCGCCTCCAGCATCGCGGCGTTCTCGCCGGTCTTGATTTTTTCAAATTCTGCGGACATTGACGATTTCATGTCAGATTACCTTTCAGGCCTTAACCCGTAGTTTATAACCCACCAGTTTTTGCTATATTTCGTAGCATGAAAAAGACCATCACGAAAAAGGACCTGAACGACGACCAGACCGCCGCTCTTGACTATATCCATAAATTCATCGAAGGCCCCAACCGGCAAATGATACTTACCGGGCCTGCCGGCACCGGCAAGACCGCACTGCTCAACGTGGTGCTTTCTGAACTCGGCAACAACAAGAACTACCCGATCGTGTGCACCGCCCCGACAAACAAGGCGGTAAGCGTCATTTCCAGGGCCACGAAGAAAAACTACAACAAGACCGTATGCGGACTGCTCGGCCTCGTCCTCATCGACTACGGCAACGGCAAGCCGTACCTCAAGCAGCAAGGCGAAAGCACCATCCACCAGTATAGCCTGGTGGTGATTGACGAATCGTCCATGCTTGACGAAAGCATGATTATGCAAATCCAGTCCGCTCTCCAGGCACATCCGAAGACGAAGGTCATCTATGTCGGCGATGCCTGTCAGCTCCCGCCGGTGTCAGACGAAATGCGCGGCCTTACCCAGTCCAGGGTGTTCGAGCTGCCGCTGCGAGTGAACCTCACCAAGGTCATGCGCGTTGCCGACGCGAACCCCATCCTCGATGTCGTGACGACCATCCGCCAGAACATGGCTTCCCCGGAAGACCTGTTCAAGCACGAAACGCACCTTACCGAAGACGGGCGCGGTATCGAGTTCGTCACCAACCAGGACGAGTTCTATGAAAAGGCCTTCGCCGCGTTCGATACAGACGAATACAAGGCGGACAGCTCCTATGCAGCCATCCTTGCCTACACGAACGCGATGGTCAAGGAAGCGAATACCAAGGTCCGCGAGCATATCTACGGCAAGGATGCCGACGGGTATGTCAAGGGTGAAGAACTCCGCGTCGCGAAGCCCTACATCATGGAAAATGCCAACGGCAAGGGCTCCCATGTGGTCTACAACACCGAAGACCGCATCAAGATCGAGACCATTACCGCGATGAACGACCCGAGCTACGGTCTCCCCTGCTTCAAGGTCCGCGTCCATGCGACGGAATCATCCAGCAGGACCCAGAGCTCCGTCACGGCATACATCCTCCGTCCCGACCCGACCGCGGAAAGCATGTACATGACCCTGCTCGAAGAAAAGCGCAAGGAAGCCCTCGACAAGGAAAAGGAATGTCGTTTCGGTGGCAAGTTCTACTCCAAGAAGGAAGCCTGGGCCGACTACATGAAGCTGAAAAACTTCTTCCTCTGGGCGGGCTACGTCTATTCGCAGACAATCCACACGGCACAGGGTAGCACGATTACCAACGTGTTCTGTATCGAAAGCGACATCAACCGCCTCCGCGAGAACCACTTGCAGCGCAACAAGCTGAAATACACCGCGTTCACCCGTGCCGCGGAAAGACTGACGGTACTCACATGATAAAGGTTCTGCTAGTAATCCCGGCCCATGGCCAGAACATCTTCCTCCCGAAGATGCTGGACCGGCTGTCCAAGCTGAGCGTATATCCGACCGAGTGCCGGTATGTCATCGACCGCCCGCAACCCGGCGAATACGAGGAAGCCCTGGAAATTTATGCCAAGGCCAACCGGATAGCCGACGGCAACCTCGGTTTCGTCAAGATACTCAAGAGCGAGGGGTACCCGGAATGGGTGGGGCACCCGCAGATGAACGCCGGTTCGGACTATTTCCTTACCGGCTACGTGAGGAATACGCAGGTCGAATACGCAATCAAGAACGACTTCCACTACGTAATCTTCATCGACGGAGACTGCGTACCCGAGCCGCACCTGATTTCGGGGCATGTCGATACCCTGTCCGAAAAGAGCTCCCCGATCGCCACCGTCGGTCGCCGCAGGGAAATCATCTGGAACATGGAAGACCAGCGCATGGCAAGCCCCAAGTCTGTCTGCCACCTGTTCACGGACACCCCGAGGCTCATCGACAACGAGTTCTGGTTCGTTGACAGCGGTGTCGTCTGGACCTGCAACTTCGGCCTGAACATGTATGCCATCAAGCAGCTATGCAGCATGAACGCATCCCTATACGGCCGGGAAGAAGTGTTCTCCTCCGAGTTCACCGGGACATGGGGTGGGGAGGACGGGTTCCTCGGCCTGGAGTGCTTTTACAGCGGAATACCGGTATATGCCGTGCCGAACGGGGATAACGGCATCATCCACCAGCCGCATGTGCGACCAATGAACAAGTATGACCACCCGCAGTTCATTCCATACCTGGAAGCGATGCGGGAGGACCTGATGGCACGGATGCACCTGCATGGGTGGCTGTCAAAGGAATTTGTGCCGCGATTGCGCATGACGAAATGAATAAGGCCGCTAGATGCGGCCTTTTCTTATGCTGTCCTGGAACCATCGCTTGCCGGCGACAGATCTATCAAGTCGGTATCGGTGAGCGTCGTCGCAATATTATCGACCTTTGCCGAATTATACTGCATCTGGGTCTTCAATGAATTGAGCAGCCTCTGTGCATCTGGATTGCTTGACGGCGTCACCGTAAATGGCCCGGAGACACCCGAACCCGGCTTAGACCACGCGTCGGCGAGGTTGTCGAATTCCTGGTTGGTCGGATTTGCCCATTGGGTCTGTATCGGGAGCACTCCTGCCCGTGATTTTGGCAGAACGGTTTTCTTAGTATCGAAAAGGTCCTCCACTTCCGGCTTCACAGAACGGATGCGGTCGATATAGCATCCCTTCTGCCCAGCCAGCGGGGTCAGGTGATTGGTAAACACAAGCTGGCGCAGTTCGGCGGAACACATGCTCATGATGGTATAATAGTTTTCCGCGATGGCAGCCAGGGCAATCTTCTTTTTGAGCACAGTCGCCCCCTCGTGAAGGAGGTAACTGTGGATGTCGGTAAGCATGCCGATTGCGCGAGTAGGATCCGTCTTGACGATCTCTTCGAGAACCTTCATGGCCTTGTCATGTTCCTCAATGCTCATGTTTGCCTGCGTGAGGACTTCAATCACGTCAATCTTGGACAGCACCTTCATGTCGAGGTAGAATGTCGCAAAGCTGGTCGCAAGGAGCGGGCCGACAAAGCCGGCACCGAGTGTTTCCAGGCGCCTACGCGTAGGCGGATTGCCCTCACCCATCTTGCGTTCCATGTTGTTGAGAGAACGGCTGAACATGTCCCAGGAACGCGGCGTGGAGAGCACGTTTCTGTAATGCTCGCGTGTCATGGCGTCGTTTGCGAGCTTCGGGTTGGAAAGCTGGTGGAGATAATCGGGGTACTTGCGAATGAACTCGACAACGGCGGAGTTGAAATGCTGCGGCCCGGCGATGCGGTTCAGCCAGTATTGGGCATCGCACATCACCTCGGCGACATAGAAACGGTCGGACTGCGCAAGATCGAAGGGAATGATGTCATACATCGGCCCCATATCCGGGTTCGCTGCCGATAGGATGCGGGAACCTTCCGGCATCTTGAGCTCGGCGATTGCACGGTTGAGGACAAGACCCATGCAGCCGCGGACGATTGAGTTCGCGCCCGCACGGTTGATTTCGTCGATAAAGAGGATAGTCTTTTCCGTATCGGAAAACCATGGCGGTGGATTGAGTACGGTGCGCCCGTCAACCACGCTGTTGCGTCCCAGGAAGTCGCCTATGTCAAGGACTTCCGCGACATTCTTCTCGTAATAGCGATACCCTTCCTGGTGTGCAGCCCAGGCTTTGGCAAACGAGGATTTGCCGATACCGGCCGGGCCGACCAGCAGGACGGCCACTTCCGGCGGGATGAACTCCAAGTTTTCTTCGAGTTCGGAAAAAGTTACTGTTTCTACCATGGTAGATGAAATATAGCAAAAACTACTGCAGGCAGTCCTCGTCAATCGGGCCGTCAACGATTATCACGTCCTCGCCCGCCGTAGAGGCGAACGGGCTGCTGCCCGCGGACAGCGTGCCACCGTGGACGGACAAGCTGACACCGACGTCGAACGTCGCGTTGATGACGATGCAGAGCTTGTCGAACACCACGTCGATAGGCTTGATTACCCGGATGATGTCCTTCAAGTAGTCCATCGAGTTGATACCCACCAGACTGCGCCCGGTAGCCGTCTCGGCCTGCACTTCAAGGTCGATGTGCGGTGTCGGGACCCACTTGCTCTTGATTTCGCCCTCGGTCTCGATACGCTCGGCGACCTCGTCCGCGGAAAGCAGCTCGACATACGGCTGGCTCGTCTCGGTCCACTTCGTCAGGACCTTGCCCACGACGCCAAACAGGGACATCACGGCGCATACGCCCGCATCGGTGCCTGAGTGCGAGTAGATGTCCGGGAGGTTCTCCACGACGGACCTGACGGCCATGCGGCGCATGGCTTCCGTGTTGTAGAGGGGGTTCTCGTTGATGTTGTCGTCCATGCCGGAGATGTCGAAGCCCATGAACCTCGCGAGATACCCGATGAGGTCATAGTCGATGACGCTCGCGTCGCGGAGGTAGGCGAGACGCTCGATCTTTTCGGCAAGCGGATAGCCCATGTCGGGAACGCCCTTGAAGGACGAATCCATGTTGCGACGGGAAGCGACAGAACCGTAGTCATACTTCGATGAATACTGGAGCATGCCGTTGCCGGTAGTGTCGATGTTTTCGAGCGCCTTGTTGTCGAAATTGTAGTTACGCGCGAACCCGCGCGGGACGGTATATGTAGAATCCTGCGTCTCGGCAGCCTTCATCACGCTGATGTGGTCGTGCGGGATATACAGGTATTCCGGCACCCCGTCTTCCGAACCGGCTTCGAGGTATGCGGCGTTCTTCATCATGTCCACCGAGATGTCGCGGATCTTCATGACGCGCTTCGTGCGGACGGGAATCCAGCTGGCATTTGCGGACACACGCCATCCGATACGCTCGTCCGGCCTGGACTGCGCAAGTGCAACCACGATGTCGCCATCGGCAAAACGCAGCACCTGCCCGTAGCTGGCAGAATTGAACGCATAGGCACCCTGCAGGTTGCGCAGGTTGTCTCCCGCCTTGTCAAGGACATAGCCCTTGAATACGGTGCTCGTGCCGGCTTCGCAGGCGGGCACATAGTTGCCATACACGGCAAACGTGCAGTCGCCCGTAACCTTCATGACATAGGCCCTGGCAAGCCTTACCGCGGTTCCGCTCTTCATGTCGGCCACACCGGTGCCCGCATAGTCAACCACGATGAAATCGTGCTCGGAGAACCTGTGCGGCGCCTTGGTGGTGATATAGGTCCACGCCTCGTTCTCTCCGTTCGCCGCGACGCCCGCATGGGCCTCCACGACCACGTTCTGCATGGAATAGGTGGTGCAGTGGGAAACGCGGTCCCATTCAAGGCTCTTGATGGTGTACTTGTACCACGTTCCCGGGCGGAGTTCCATCACGCGGTTATCCACCGGGTTGCCGTCGAGAAGCGGAGTTCCCGTCTGGTCGTTCACGCGGATCACGATGAACCCGGCGCCCATGACCTCCTCGACAGTATGCCAGCCGTTATATTCGGTCGGATAGACATTGGAGATGAACACCTCCATGCTCCCGTTCGCATACTTGGCATCGGCCTTGTTGAGATACGGGACGGACTTCGAGAGCTCGACGAGGGCGCGTCCGTCGCCCATGTAGCGGATGGAACGGATATTTACCGTCTCGCCCATGGAGTTCACCGGATTGTCGTCCGACGTGTCGAACAGGTTCTGCCTAGAATACAGCGTGCATGGCGTGATGATGGCCTTCGGGTCAAGTTCTTCCCATGCGCCCGGGCCTACCCTGTAAAGGGTTTCCCCGACGGTGACGATGTCGCCTTCTTCCGGGGCTATCCTGATGGCAGCGCCGGAAACGGGAGTTCCCTGCTGTCCATGGACATCCACGCCGAACGAATACTCGATGCAGGCATACTTGTCCGTGTCGGAGCTGCCCGCAGCCGGGTCGGAAATAATCTCGTGCGTCCCGGTAAGCTCGACCGGTTCGAGGAGATTGGGGAACTGGACAAAGCACTTGTCGAAAGTGAGCGAGCGGCCCACATGGAGCACCCCGTCACCGTTCACCGCCTCCACGCGGAGAAGGTAGGTATTGCCGGAAACCGGATCGTCGCTGACGCGGACACCCGCCACTGAATACCTGTATGAACGGTCATAGACCATCACCGCATCCTGGTCGGAAATCTCGAACACGCGGCGGGTAAACACCTCGTCGGTTTCCACGGTGTAGCTCACGGTGTCGTTATCCACGACATGCACGGCCACGCCGGAAAGATTGAACAGGATGTCGTTCGCGAGCGCATCCTCGCTGTCGATGCCGGAAATATCCACGGTAACGCCGTCGACGAGCCCGTGCGCGGCAGAGGACACGGTAACTGTCCATGTCCCGTCGTTGTTATCGACGGCCATCACGGAGTCGATGTCATTGCGGATTTCCTTGTCGGCACCATAGGCAACCACAGGATAGTCGATTACGGCATCCCGGAACTTGGTCAGGTCGCTGTCAACGATGTCGGAATACTGGCCAGCGGACATGAACTCCACGAAACCGTTGCGGTCATCGGCAGCGATATTCAGCTCCGCCGCATGATAGAGCCATTCCCTGTCCTTGTAGCCAAATTTCAGGCCAGTCGTGTTCACCTTGCGGATGTAGGTCAGCGAAGTAAGGACATCGTGCGGGAGGGAGTAATCCGGCTCCTCGCCGAGTTCGAGCGTGTCATACTGCCCAAAGAACGGGACAAACTGGTTACGGATCGAGATGAAATTGAACGCGCGACAAGAGAGCTTGTCGGCATAGCGCATCCCGTGACGGACCTCGTCAATCTGGTCATCGACCGGATCGTAAACAAGGTCCCCGTCAAACAGCTGTTCGCCGTCGGTCTTGACGCCGGTCGTCATGACGAGGAGGGCCTTGCCTTCCGTCTCGCGGTCAGTCGCAACGAGCCACTTGGCCGTAGTAATCTTGATGCCGGTACAGAAATCGAGCACCGCGGAGGTCTCGTCATCGCCATAGATATAGCGGACTACGCCGTTCGCGAACATGCTCTCGTCCTTGACGAGCTTGGTGACGAAATAGCGCTTGCCGATTGACAGGGTGCTGCAATCGAAAAACACTGTGCGGTCTGCCGCGCTGGCGACCTGCATGAAGTGCCGGTCCATCGGGTCATCGACCGCCGTCAGCAAAAGCAAGTCCCCCGCGGAAGGCATCGTATCGCCAGAATAGACACAGTCGGCGTTGCTGTCCGACCCTGCGGTGATGATACCGCCGCGGACGCGGGTGATGTTGACCTTCTTCCCGTATGAGGAACGGGCCACGCGGACACCCTCGCTGAGGAAATACTGCGTATATTCGATACCGTCGATAAACACGCCGGTAACCTTGTCGCGGATCATCGCGACCCCTTCCCACATGAGGTCGTCGGAATACACCGGGTCGCCGATGTCAAAGTCGCCATGGTCCATGTAGAAGCCGTCACCGCCGCAGAGGCGAGAACTCGGGACATATCCCTCATACACGACATCATTCACGATGTCGGCATCGCGGTAGCCACGGAAGGAGGCCTTCCCGGAGCTTATCGTCCCATGACCGCAGAGGGGAACCTGCGCATTCCACTTGACCACCGTCTTCGGGTGCTCGTAGTCGAGTGACCAGTAGCTCTCGAAGAGCGGATATTGGGTGAACTCATACTGCGTGATGTTCTCCACGATTGCCGTCATGTCGCAGGCGCGTGTGGGCACGAGCGTGAGCGTGACGAGGCCATCCACCGCCATCGTCGAAGACGGGTCGGGGAAGCTCATCTTGAACTCGTAGTAAACGTCCTTGTTCTTGCGATGGACGAGATAGCAGTATGCCCCGTCGGCGATTGTCGGGAGCTGCTTGAACGTAAGCCGGAGCACGCCGGAACTGTATTCTGCAGTCGCGATTGCACATTTCTCGGTGACATCGGCCTGGGACGGGTCCTTCGCCATGTCCCCGCCGTCACCGGAAAGGTTCACGATGTTGGCCGTGCTCATGTCGCGCATGTAGAACATGCCGGTCGGGAAACCGTTCTTCCATGAATACACGGCGCTGTCGGTAGATACGAGGGACGTCCTGATATGGTCGCCAGGGTTCACCACGTAGTTGAGGTAGTCAACCACGAGGTTTCCGTTCTCGCCACTCTCCACCGTGCGGGACACCGACGACACATGGAAGCGGAAATAGACTTCGTAGTAGTTGATCCCGTTTACCGTCTTCAAGTAACGGGCATAGACACTCCCCACCTCGTCAACGACGAAGGAAACCACGCTGTCCGTGGTATTGTCGGTCCCGTCGAACGGGTCCTGGGAATTTCCCATCGGGTCGGGGCGAAGGCTGTCGGAAGCCTTGTCATAGTAATAGGGGTGCACATCCCCACCGGCAAACTCGACATACACGACCTGGCCGTCGGCGACGCCGGTCCCGAGGCCCCTGATCGAGGCATTGGGAACCACGTCCTCCTTCTCGGTCTGGACGCGCATGGTAACCGGATATTCCGCGTTTACGTTGCCCAGGGCGGCGTTGCTGCGCACGTTGTTGCGCGGCGCGGAAAGGAGCAGGATGGGGGATGCCCTGTGCATGGCGTGCTCGAACATGTCCTTCAACTTGGACTGCGCCTGCTTGACACGGAACACGTCCGTTTCGGAGCACACCCGGACAATCTCGAACTCGGTGGTCGTCCGCAGGTTGCGATATGCGTTGTTGATGTAGTCGCTCATCACCTGGACGAACTCTACAACGTCGGGCTCCGTCTTCAGGAAGTCCGGGAGGTAGGCGACAAAGTCGCTGTGTCTAAACTGACCGCCGTCGTTATACGGTATCGCTCTCATTAGGTATCCATCGAAGTCTTAAGTGAGACATTGTAATCGACAGAAAGCTCGATGCCCTCGGTAGGAATCACTATCTGCACGATTTCGTTGCGGTTGGAGTAGTTGGTGATGTTGCCCTGCTCGTCGATGAGCGACGCGCACACGTAGTATTCGAGCACGTTGCGCACCAGCTTGATATACTCCTGGCCATAGCGCATGTAGCTGTAAAGGCCGGAACCGTTGATTTCGGCCATGCCGACCACGTTCTCGGTGTCCTTGAACGTAAGCCCGTCGGCTTCCATGCTCCAGCCCTTGATGGCGTTGATTACGTCATAGAGGCGCCCGGCAGTAGCCACGTCGCCGGTAGTGCGGGCCTCGGTCAGCGCCTCGTAAACCGGGGTGAAAATCTCCTGCATCACCTGTTCCCAGATGTAGGCGACGAACGTATCGATCTGCTTGTCGGTCAGCTTGCCGGCAGCGAGTTTCGGGGCCACATTCTGCTTGTAGAACTCCTGTATGCGGTATTGCATGCTGCCCTGGTCCATCTCGCCGGTCTGCTTGCGCATCTTGAACACGTCCTGATGGAGGGAAGCGGATGCCTCCCCGGCATAGCGATACTGCAAGGTGAACTCGTTGCCCTCATCATCGACGGAATCCGGCGTGATATACTCGTAGGTCAGCTCGCCGAGCCACGGGAGGGTGGCAAGGTCGAGGTTGCGGAACCCGTCATCAATCGGCTCGAAACGGACATCCACGCCGGCCACCTCGACCATCTGGTGGATGAGCGCCTCGATGCGGGAACGGTAGATCGGGACGGAGAACTCCGTGTTGTCCTTCAAGTAGGCATAGACCACATTCTTGATGCGGTCGCGGATGTCGGTGAACTTGTTGCCCTTGTAGAGGGTAACGTCCATGAGCAGCTGCATCGTGTGCACGGACGGATAGACGTAGGAGTGGAACCCGCCACCTACGGTAAGCATGCCGCGACGGTTGAGTGCAACCATGATGGAGTGCAGCTCGGAACCCGGCTCGACGAAATCCATCGGGCTGAGGTTCGCGTTGAACACCTTGTAGTCGAGCGGGTATTTCGGGACAAGGGCGGTAAGGTAGTTCGAGATGATTTCGTTGGCGAAGCCTTCCGGGTCAGACGCGCCGTCCACCCAGCGGCTACCGAGATGGTTGGCGGCAAGGTCGGAAGCCAGCTTTGTGCGGATTGCCTCAATCGTATTCCGCAGCTCGGTCTGGTTCACCGCGCCAATCGCATCGACATCCTGGTAATCGTATTCCCAGGTGTACATGAGGCCATTGACCTTCGCGCCGGAAAGGAAATACTCGTCGGAAGTGGTCGGGTAGTAAGTGCCCTCACGCTCGCGGTAAAGGTCCTTCAACGCGGAGAAACGCACCTGGTTCATATACTTCACATTGATGCCACCGTTCCTCAGTTTCGTATTGAGGATGTCTTCGCCGAAAGCAATCGCATACTTCACGTCCGCATAGCGGCGGAGGAACACGCTGTAACTCGTGCCGTTGATGAGGTGGTCGAGCGTGTTGTAGATTTCCGGGGAGTTGTTCTTGATGGACTCGGCGCTTTCCATCGGCTGGCCACCGCTGATGTCGGTAGTGAGCGCGATGTTGAGGTCGTTAATCGTGATGTCACTCTCGGAACCGTCGGCCTGCGTAATCGTGATGCTGGAGGCAGATGTCGAAAGCGTAGAGCCGGAAACGTTGGTCAGGTTGCCCGCTTCGCCATGCGTGGAGAAGTAGGTCACGGAGATGATGCCGTAAGGGATTGCCGCCTTGAGACCGTCGCTGAACTTCATCTGGACGTTGCCGTCGTTGGACGTGTTCAGGATTACGGTATAGTTGGTCGTGTAGCTGCCGGAACCCGGGACAAAGCCGGAAAGGTCGTTGGCGGAAGAATCCTTGGACGGATCCGTGAAACCGCGGCGGGAAATTCGCCAGTAGAGACGGTCGGCCATGACGGAGTCCATATCGACCCCGTCAACGAGCGTCGCATCGGAAGTCACCGTCGTGAAACCCGACGCGCGGTGTGAAACGTTGCCGTCATCGGCATAATTCGGGTCGCTTTCACCAAAATAGTCGGCAAACGTAGGGTCGTTGATGATGAATACCTGGTGCTGCTTGCCGGAAGACACGAAGTTCACCGTCTTGCTGATACCTTCCGCGAGGACGGCATAGCCGCTCATGAGCGTCATGAGGCCCGTGTGGTTCGCGTCCAGGTTGCGGTCATAGGAAAACTCCATGTCGGACATTGCGGTGAGCGTGAGCCCGCCGAGGGCAAATTCACAGCCCTTCGGGATGAACACGCGGATCGTGTCATACTGGCCCGTCGTCGTGGTCTGAATGCCGACGCCCGCCTTTGCGGGAACGGGGCGTCTCGGGCTGTAGCCGAGCATGCGGCCACCGGCATAGATGGACCCGAGGTTGGTCGCCGTTTCCAGGAAAGCGTTCTGGAAGGACGATTCTGCGTAATACGCCATGAGGTCCGCGGTGCCCGCGAACAGGTCGAGGAGGATACGACCGTATGAGCTGTCGGAGAGGTCAGCGAGGGGTCCGCCCTTGGCCTTCAAAATGGTCATCAGTTCGGACTGGATGTCCTCGAACCGTATTTTAGTATATTTCCTGGCTGCCATTCTCTTGATCCAAAACTTATCCCTAGTTTATAGTCCCGGAGGGGTCGCGGGGCAGTTTTCGGACCGCCAGTCTCTAAACTATTGGCATGCCCGAACTCATACTCGACATCAAGGCGAACGTCCGCCACACATCGCGCCTCGTTCCCAATTTCAGCGTCCTAGCGAACGTATCAATGCCGTTCTGGAACAAGCGTGCCCAGGGTTTCGTCGAGCGCCCCGAAAAGATACAGGCCAACCAGCCCGAGTTCGAGCATACGGAAGACAAGGGCTACACCTACCACTTCCGCCAGCACAACTCGTTCCGCGACCAGAACCGCTACGACGTCATGATCAAGGCGGTAATGAAGCGCCAGGCCGGCACGAAGTTCGCCTACTACACGACCACCTTCGATGTCAGCTCGGACCCCCTCCACAAGGAGGACAACAACCGCACGATAGACCGGTACTTCGAGATACCGGCCCTCGTCGGTTTCAACCCGCAGAACGAGCTCTACAAGCGCTTCGGTCTCCAATACACGGCGAAGCAGGAAATCTACCTCCACATGCCGCTGTTCCTCGAACGGAACTACGCAAGCCTCCGAAGGGAAGGCGTGGTGCCGAAATGCGACCCGAAGGAGCACAACCCCATCTGGTGGCAGCGCGGCTACGAGGAATTCCGTTACTTCGGCTATACGGCGGACCAGATTTTCCCCAAGGCCGGGGACAAGCTGAAACCGCTCTACGACAACAAGCTCTATAACGTCAGCAGCGTCACCGACGAGATCCCGGAATACGAATACAAGTGGAGAAAGTATTTCTGGAAGCTCTACCTCGAAGTCGCACTCGACAACGGCATGCAGGTCTCCGAGAGCGTGAAGAACGACCCGGAGCAGCGCCACTTCATCGACAACCTCCTCGGCCTGAACAACCTCCAGACCGGAGCAACCGGGGAACAGCAGGCCACGAGCATCACCCCGGGCTACGCCTTCGACGTCTCGGACATCGTGGACGAGATGAAGAAGGATGTCCTGTTCCACCCACCGGAAGTCAAGAAGTGCGTCAAGAACGTCACGCAGGACCCGGACTGGTATGCCTGCAGCAACAAGTTCGGGATGTGGTAAACGTAAAAGCCCGCGGTCTCCCGCGGGCTGTTTCTATCGGATTTCTATTATGGCACACACTTATTGCTGCATCTGGCCGGGGAACGGAGTATCGACCCCGAGCGTAGCATGCTTTATGGGAAGATTATACGGAGGATCCTGTTCCGGCTTCGGCATGTTGTTCCAGAAACCAGGCTGCCCGCCGCTCCCATCGTCAAGGAAGTTGGTATGGGATGCCGCGTTACGCTGCTCGATAACAGTGAAGGTTTCCATCAGCATCTCCGGCGTGTAGGTACCGGCAAACGTACCGTCGATTGCCACATGCGAGAAGATGTTGTAGATGTCCGCCGGGGTAAAGTTGCGGGCGATGATGGCATCCTTCACACAGTCGAACTCCGGCGCAGTAAAGTCAGTCTTCGACTGCCCATTCACTGCGGCATCATACGTCGGAAGCAGGTAGTTGAGCTGTTCCCGGGTAAGTTTGCCAATCGTTTCCACTTCGTCAATACGGCCGCTGCGGCGGATGATAGTGCTGTTTACCACGCTCGGGTCGTTCATCGTGCAGCAGAACAGGTACGACACCCCGTCGCTGGTATGGAGCTCGTTCAGGCGATCAAACACCTCAATCCACTTGGAAATGTGGCGGTCCTTCGCATTGTCCTTCTTGACCCATCCGTCAAGGTCGTCGCAGAGAATAATCACGTTGCGCATCACGCGGATGAACTCGTACATGTTGCGGAGCGCCTGGGGGCGGTCCAACATGTCCGGTTCCAGGCGGATTGTCATATATTCCGGGAAACGGTCGGAAATCTGGCGCATAAGCGTGCTCTTGCCGCAGCCAGGACTGCCGACGAAGCAGATACCGCGATGCAGGCCCTTGTCGAACATCGTCCTGAAGGACTTGACATAGGCATCGAACTTTTCCGGCAACGGCTTGTAATCGACAACTGCGCGTTTCTGCGGGTTCAGTGCACCGTTTTCCGTAAACGAATACACGAACTTCTTGGTGTCGAGGAACTTGCGGGTAATGCTCATCATGATCGTGCCCGGCAGGTCTTCGGGGAGTTTCTCCTCGCCCATGTTGGCAATGATTACCGAAATGGGACGCGGTTCGTTCATGCCGTTCCGCATGATCTCGGCCTGCTGCATCATACGGTTGTATTCTTCGGTTCCCGGTGCAGGCGGGTTCGATGACTCGTAGTGAACCGGGGAATCAAGACTCATCACGAACGCGATGAAACTGTCGCCAACCTGGACGCATACATACGGGTCGAACGAACCTTCGTATTCGCGCTTCGACGTAATCCTGAGCAAAGCCGAGTTCACCGGAATGCATTCCTCGATGTTTGTCGCCACGGGGCGGACCTTATAGGTCTTCCCGTTATGGACTACATCCATCGGGACATCGGAATCGCCAAACCTGAACAGGAAATTCTTCTCGCGAGAGCTTGCCGCCACGATTGAGCGGGACACCAGATTGATTTTCGTGATGGGGATATTTTCATACTTGGTCCCGACAAGATCGGTATGCTGGATATTATACCACACTCGCTGGTTCGGTGTGCTGGAGAACGAGAATAGCTTATCGACACCGCGGGCAATGGTATATTCGGCGAGGACGTTCCGGGCGCACGAAAGATATGCCGCGATGACCGGGTGACCGCTACGGGCGGCAATCGTGCACATGACATGGGACACTGAAAGGAGAGCACATGTACCGCGATACCCCAGTGCTGCGCTGCTGGTGTCGGCAGTCACAAGCGCCTTTGCCGCGCGTTTGAGGTTGTCCTTGGCCGACAGACGACGGCTGAACTTCGGCATGCCGAGTGTGCTTACTATCCTGTCGATGTCAAAGATGAGGTTCGTTGCGGAGGCTTCGTCATACTTCATCATACGATGTCCCCCCTGAACTTGCGCACCAGGTTATAGATGAAACGCCCCGCGAAAAACGCGATTGCGACGAGCTGGATGCAGTTGATGATTTTCTGATGTGTTTTCATGTCAAACCCTTGAAAATGCAGTCGCTTCGGTTCCCCGCTACCATATCCAACGGGAACCGCATTTGGCTTCCGGTCTAGTCGGGCATCGCACGGACCAAGCAGTATAGGGAGTGACTGTTGCGAGCGTTGTAACTTTAAGAACTCTACGAACGCCCTCGGAACACTTTCCTGTCGCCGTGCCGTACCTGAGCTGAACGGAACTAGCCGGACCGGTCGACACCAAATTTCCTCGTAGCGTTTTGCACATACCGTGCAGCAACGATCTTCTTTGGCGTGCAACGTGGTGGCATTGACCGAAGCCGTTGCGACCGTTAATTGGTGGCTTCTTCCTTCCCCAGGCCGATCTTCTTGGCGATTTCTTCGTCGAGCGGGAACTGCACAACGGTTTCCGCATTATATGCAGAAAGGGCGTCTTCGAGCGTGTTCTTCTGGTTGATGTCGGCCATGATACGCTTTTCGAGGAACTCCGTGGACGGCGCGGTGCGCTGGAGCTGCGTAATGATGTAGTTGCCGTGGACCTGGTCAAGGACACGTTCGGAAGTCTTGGCGTCCTTTGCTCGTGTAAGCATGCTCTGTTCGATGCGGAGGGCAGCGTCAACGCGGGCGATGTCGGCAAGGAGATGCTGACCATTGCCGTTCACGTCCTCGATTGCCTTCACGATAATCGACTTGGCGTAGAGGAGCGCGTCATAGAACGCAAATTCTTCCTCGATACTGGGCTTGTTGAGACGTCCATTGACATCGGCAACGGCTTCGTCATAAGCATAGGTAGGGAACTTGATGAGCAAGTCCTCTTCCTTGCGGATTAGGTCGCAGAGCTTCTTGCGGATGCTGAACGCCTTGGCAAGGCTCACGCTATGGATAGTGGTTTCATTGGCCATAATTTTACCTCTGAGGTAAAATATAGCAAAAATCACCGCGCGTATTTCAGCTTGCAGTACAAAAGGATAGAAAGGAGGGTAGTCGCAATCCCGTAGTTGAAATACAGGGGCAGGTGCAAGGTGCCGTTCACGACGTCACCGTATGCGACATATTCGGCCGTGGCGAGGTTCCCGACATAGGACAGGAACAGGAAACCCCAGGAAAGCTGGCTCGCGTCCTTCGCACGGAGACAGGAGATGACCTGGGGCAGGAGACATACGGCGAATGCGACTGAACCGCAAATGCCGGAGAAATTGGAGAACAGTTCGAGCATAGTCCAAATATAGAAAAATGGACCGGAACCCGGTCCATCTTTGGCTGGAATGTTGTTAGGAAAGGTCCGTCATAATCATGGCGCCCGGTGCCTGTTCAAGCATCAGGTCAAAGAACTTGTCGAAGCGCTTTTCAGCCCTGTCGTAAATTCCCTTGCCGTCAATCTTGACACCACCCGGCATCGTGAAGTCGTCCTTGCTGAGGATTTCGCCCAGCTGCATCTGCGCCTTCGCGACACACATTTCGCGGAAATACGGGTTGCAGAAGATTTCCGACATCTTCGCCTTCATGAACACCTTGGCGATGGCCTTCCTCGGAGCCTTCGGGGTCGGGTAGATACGGACGATGTGTTCCGTCGGGTAGAAGTGGATGTCATACTGGGTCCCGATAATCTTCTTGTAATCCTGCAGAGTCCGAAGCGAATTGCAGTAGGTGACGAGGTCGAACTGGCCGAAATTGCCAATCGTCGCACCGCCGATAGCCATGAGCGATTCACCCGGACCAACATCCCACGCCATCATCGGGGAGAAGGTGTTGCCGTATGACGGGCTGATGTCGATGAACTGCATGCACTCGTCCGGGACACGGTATTCCATCACGCCCGGTTCGAGGTGGATGACTAGGATGTCCTGGTAAGAGGATTCATCGACACTGGACTTCCAGAAGAAGTCGAGGCAGTCCTGGATGGCCATGTGGATATGACCCAGGCCATTGTCTTCCTCAACCACCATTTCGATGTCCGTCAACGGGGCACCGAGGCGACGCTTGACCCAGGTCGCCATGTCATCTCGTGTCATCAGTCGTCCGCTGGCCATATCTTATCCTTCGAAGCGCTTGTACTTGTAGATGATTGTTGCCATCTTCTCGTCGAAGTCGGAGAAGATGTTGCCGATACCGCCGAACTTAGCGAGGTCCGGGTGCTCGTTGAACGCGTCGTCCATGCCTTTAAGGATGGTCTCCATGCGGGATAGGATAGTTTCCTTGCCCGGGGCCCAGTCCTTGCGATCTGTCCCGAAATTGCCTTCCGGGACGAACGAATCGACATCGGACATAGACAGGTAACGCTCGGCAAGCCTGTCGGACGTGTCGCGCATGAGGTCATAGACCTCACCCATCAGTTCGTGCTCGAAGTTGGTCTTCGAGTTCCAGTGATAGACATGGAACTCGTTCGCATATCCGAGCAAGTCGCATGCAACCGATTTGAGAACATCGGCATCTCTGGCCTTGGCCGTGGTTTCCGCATTTTCCATCATCGGGAACGGATGTCCACCGAGACGGGCCAGCCCGCGTTCCATCTTTTCAAAATTGTTGTCCATTTTTTCTTTCGTACTCCTCTCGGAAAACTTTTGCGTATTTCGCCACCCAATCCCTGGCAGCGGCCTCGCCGAGGTCCCGTCCCGCTTTCTCGGATTCAATCCACTTGTGCCGCTCGATTTCCTCTCGCTGGGCATCAAGGAACTTCTTCATCTGCTCGCGGTTCACGGGGACCCCCGTCGCTGGCTACGTTACTGCATGCTTTCTACGAGACCGCCAATCGGGTTGGTAGCCTCGGCAGCCTGCTTGGCCTTGCGGCTCTTCTTGGTAGTGACCTTGGCCGGGGCCTCGGTAACTACCGTTTCCGGTTCAGCCGGGGTTTCTGCCGCCGGGGCTTCCTCAGCCGGGGCTTCGGGTTCTGCAGCGGCGCCCATGCTTACCTGGGCAGTCCCGCCCTGGTCGGTGCCGGTGAAGAACATCGGGCCAAAATCGACGTTGATGCCGAACTTCTTGATGGCTTCGGCGTCACCGGCTTCAAGGGCCTTCATGAACTCCTGGTAGTCGGCAGTTTCGGCGACTACGCTGAAAGAGCTGGCAGTCGGCTTCTTGCTTTCCTGCTGGTGGGCCATCATCGCGGCAATACGTTCGCCTTCGTTTGCCGCGCCGGTCGGCTTCACGACAGGTGCCGGTGCGACGACCTGGCGCTTCGCGGCGTTCTGTGCGGCGAGAAGGCGGGAGATTGCAGACGGGGCATCGGATGCTGCCGCCTTGCGGGTAATCACCGGGGCAACGGATGTGCGCCCACGGCTCTTGGAGCGGGCCTGGATGGCCAGGAGTGTAGATTCTACGGTCATTTGGTTATTCCGGTTAAGGGTTAAACAGTAATATCCTACAGTTTATAGGTTGCCGGCTAGGCAAACGTGGACCGCATCATGCCGTCAACGCGGCTGTTTGCCGCCTTATAAAGTCCCATCGGGTCGGAATCGTCGTCATCGGAGCTGTCGTTGCCGACATATTCATCGGGCTGTTCCTTCGCAAGCTGTGCACGGATAAACGCGGGATCGTAGGCGCCAGGCCCGGTGAATTTCCGATACCCTCCTTCCTGCCCGTCAGAGTTCATCGTATCGAACATGGCGTCGAATACGTTATCGGAGGTTTCCTTCTCCTTCCCCGGCTTCTCGATGCGGTCATTGTCGTATTGCCGGTCCTCGATGAACGCCTGCATCATCTGGTCAGGCGTATGGGGCTTCGGCATGACGAATTCGGGCCGCTTCGGTGCGGGAACGGACGCTGCCGCAATCCGTTTCTCCATCACCGCCTTCTGGTGGGCAAACATACGCGCTATACTAGGATCCATCGGTAACCTCGAACGTGTTCACGGCAACCATCGTGTCGGAGAAGTTTGTCTTGACGCCGAACGCGCCGTTCTCGCCGTGATTGTAGAGAACGAAATAGAACGAATAGATGGTTTCCGTGTCGAAGTCGTATTCGTCCGTCCTGAACGTCTTGTGCATGGTTGCGGTATGGAAAGTGAAGTAGAGACGGTTGTCCATCACGCCCCAGTCGAACCAGACAGTACCCTTCGGGATTACCGTACCGTCGTGGGCGGTGGTGTCCTCCGGGTTGTAGAGATACTGGAAGACCGTATCGCCGAGTTCCTTGAACTGCAACGTGGCCTTGAACGTGTATGAGGACTCGATGAGACCGCCCTCGTTATCGCCGAACCAGTCAAGTATCTGCGACCATTCCTTGCGCTCGCCGGCGACGCCGGTATTCTGCAGTCCGTCCGAAGCGTACCCGCCCGGGGCGTATGAGCCGTTTCCTGGAGGGATGGACGGGACGAACTCGCGGCTTGCCGCGTTGATTGCGACGAAGTCACGGCCCATGCCGCTAAAATCCTTCGCGACATCGGAATCGTCATCGAACGTAAGGTGGAGAAGGTCAAATTCCGGGACCTCGGTAGGCCGGGCGACATCATCGACCACCACCTCGGTAAAGTCATAAATCGGGATGCGGTCGCCATTCTCGTCAAGGACATACTTGCCGTTATCGTCAACCTCGTACCCGACCAGCTGCGGGTTATACCCGTTCTGTGGGTTCCCGTTCTCGTCGAGGCCAAGGACCTGCGGGGCGGTGAGGAAGATGCGGCGGAGCGTCACGTCCTTCCAATATTCCTCGTTGTCGTCGGCATACTGCTTGACGAGCGTCCTCGTAAACGTCTTCAACAGCGAATAGCCTTCACGGCGGGACGGTTCCACGGTTTCCCACAGCTGCTTCTTCTGCTGCGCAATCGCGTCCGGGTAAACGAACACCTGCAGGCTGTCGATTAGTCGCTCGTCGATGTTGAAGTCCATCTGCGCATAACGGATCATTTCCGGCAGCTCGTAGGGACGGTGATAGACGCCGTGCGCCTCGATATTGTATTTCGCGCGGTAGAACTGGTATTCGTTGGAAGTCAGTTCCTTCTCGTCGTCAATCTGGTCGCCGGGAACGCCGATAGTGAACGGAATCTGTCGTTCGAGCTTGGGGGCGAAATCGAACTCCCTGATGCGCAGGGTGCGGTAAGTGTTGAAATACGGCTCGATGTTTTCCTTCACCTGCCGGAAGTCGGATATGTTGTCACAGAGGATTTCCAGCTCGAACTTGAAAATGTAGGGAGTGGGCTGGATGTCCTGGATCCACCGGTTCAACGGTTCATAGAAAATCCTGCGGGTATATGTCGGCTGCACGCGGCGAGCGTCATCGGGGGCAGTTCCCGTGCAGCGGAGGCCCGCTACGGGGATAGGCTGCGCAACCTGCTTCGCGCGGACCGTCGTTACCCAGTTCGCAAAGTCGTCATTAGTGTGGGTGACAATCGGGATGCGGACGGTACGGTCGTAAATCTGCCGTTTCGTGTCCTTGTACTTGTTCACGCGGAGATTGTTGAACACGTCAAGGAGGGCTATCTCAATCTTCTCGATTTCCCTTACGTAGTAGTATGGCGTCATCCCGACCCCCGGTTATTCCTTCGCCGGAAGAACAATGTTAGCGTATGTTTCCAGGCCACGGAGCGCATAGTCGCGTTCCGAGCCGGATGCGCTCTCGACAATGCCGGCGAGCTTGTTGATAAATGCGCCCCTGTCCTCGCCGCACTGGCTTTCGAGGAAGTTGATTGCCTCGACGCGGTTCCGGTCGGCGGTCTCGCAGACGACGAACGCGTCAGCAACGCACTCGGTCAGCGCCGGGCCCTTCTCGCGCATAATCTCGCCGAGGTCGTCGATAAATTTTTGCTTCGGATCATCCATGTTGTAACCGGCTGTTTCCTTTCCGTCTAGTTTATAGTTTTCCGGGGGTTTCAAAACGAAACAAGGCCGGCGGAATTACCCGCCGGCCCCTAACCAATCAGGATCGCACTGGCTATGCGATAGTCAGCTTCCTCGGCTCGGAAGAGACCTTGTTCGGGATACTGATGGTGAGCAAGCCGTCCGTGTAGGCAAGATCCGCCTTGTCGCAGTCGAACTCTTCCCTGACCGCGAAGTCGAGGGTGTAGGTCAGCTTCTGGCCGAACACGTCGCGAGGGGCGCTCAGCTTGAAATTGTTGCCTTCAAACGTGCAGGAAATCGCTTCCTTGGGCACGCCCGGGAGCTCGATGGCGATTGTCGCGCCCTTGTCCTTGTCAACGTGGCTGTAATTGGACGGGATTGCCTCCGTGGCGACCTTCACGTCCTTATTCTGGTCAGACGCGTCGGCAAGCATGTTGAAGACATTGTTTAAGAAGTTGAAACCGAAATTGGAGTTGAACGGTTGAATCATAGTTGTTGTTTCCTCTTGTTGATTTTTTGTTCTGCACACTATTAGCAAAAACCGTGCCAAAACGAAAGACCCGTGCCTTGCGGCACGGGCCAGGTGAGGTACAAGCCAAAGGAGATTAAAACGCTAACCTCACCTTATCGCAACTTGATCTGGTCCTTGTAGTCTTCCTGTGTGATGGGAGCGGTGCCGTAGGACGTGGCCGTCGTGCAGATGGTGTAGCCGTTCTTCTTGAAGTAGTCCAACATGTCGTTCTTGTTGATCTCCGTCTTGGCCTCGGCGTCCTTCCTGTCGTTCTCGGCGGACTTCCCGTTGGGGTTGTCACTGAAGTCATACTCCATGCGGTTGTAGTTCTTTTCGCCACGACCCGGAGTATTCATCCAGTAGTTTTCCTCGATAAAGTCCTCCTGCGCCTTGGAGAGAAGCCCGTTGGTATGGAGCTTCTGCTGCTTGTAGGCACGGTTGAGGAACTTGTCGGCCTTGCCGCTCTTGATGTCCCCCACGGTAGGGAACACATCCTGGCAAGCGACAAAGATGTCGCGCTTCCAGCTGTTCTGCTGGTTGAAATTGTAGCCCATCATGTTCAGGACATTTCCAGGATTGATATTGAGCGCCATCGCCACTCTCCGTAGGTTTTACGGAATCAGTTTATAGAACTGTGCCGCGCGTCCCGGACGAGGTCGTCCAGTTCAGCGTGTTCCTTGCCGAAATCCGGGCTTTCGATGTTGTCCGGGTCATGCTTCTTGTCCGGGAAGGCCGCTTCGAGCACGCCGACCGCATTGTCGATTTCGCCCATGGAGCCGACTTCGGCCACGGCAGCATGCTTCTTCTTTTCGGCATCTTCCTTCACCACGCCAGCATACTGGTCAAGGGACGAACATGTGGAGAGGAGGTTGTCGTTGAGGCTCGTGAACTTCATACGGGCAGCCTGCTTCTTCTTCTTTTCCTTGATGGCCACGAAGGCCCAGGTAGCGGCGTTCGCAAGGTAGTAATAGGGGTCGCACTTGCCGTTCTTCGACTTGGCTTTCATCTTCTCGGGGTCGTAGTTGTGGCAATAGAGGATCATGTTCTCGATTGCATAGGCCTCCATTTCCTCCTTCCAGTCGGCGGAGTAGGAGTGCCAGCGACCGTCGCAGATGGTCTTGGTGACAACAATCTGGATGATTTCCCCGAGCCAGCGGTTGACGGGGGCGGTCTGCAGTGCGTAGAAATTCGGGTTGGGGTTGCCCATCTCGACCGCCTTCTGGTAGGCGGCATTGTGGTCGGCCTTGTGTTCAAGGAGCAACCTGTTCAAGTAATTCGGGTCGATGTGACCGTAAATCATCGACTGGCGGGTCTGATGCCCGTCCTTGTCGAACTCGGGTTCCATCTCGACTTGTACAGACTTTTCGCTATTCTTGGCCATAATTGGTGGTCCTTGTTGCTGCATGAAAACTAGGTTTTAGCCTAGTGGCAGGCTGCCGAGTTATACATCTTGGCAAAGTCGGCAGCGGACATCGCGGTCTTGTAATACCGGAAACCCCACACACCGCGCATGCCGACGATGCCGTCGTCAGTCCGGTTGCAGAGGAACTTGGTGCTGTCCGTGATTCGCCAGTTGTCGTAGAGGCTGTCCGGGCCGAGGATGGAAGTATATTCCATCGGGACCTTCTCACCGTAGCCGTCGCGGACCGCGAACGACCAGTTGTCGTCAACGAGCCCGAAGCCGTCGGCAAGAATGTTTTCGAGGCTCCGGTTGTAGGCCATCTTGGTCTTGCGGGTGTTCTCGGAATCCTCGGGGTAGATTTCTTCCGGGACAGCATGGGGGATGAACCACGCGTCATGCGTAGTGTGCTCGATTGCCTGCCCGTTGGCATCCTTGACAGTATTGCCGTTCCCGTCCAGCTCGACCACGGTAACTTCCCGGTTGTATTCGACATCGTCCGCCACGGCAGCACCGGTCTTCTTGAGGTGCATCACGTAGTATTCCATGCCGATGCGGATGTTGCCCGTCCCGACGTAGCCATACAGGTGCCACCCGTCGTCGCGACGCTGCCAGAACGCAATCGTAAACCCGTTCGTGTCGGAGCTTGTCGAATAATCGTCGGTCATCTTGACCGTGTAATGCCGCTCGCAGTCGCAGTATGCGCGACAGTCCGGGGAAACGTCGCCCTCGGTATAGGAACATTCCTTGCGGATTTCCGTAGTCTCCATGGAGAACTTGCGTTCGTAGTTCTCGTCAACGAGGACGCAGTCGTCCAGGACCGGATCGCCCGGTGTCCCGGAAATCGCCTTAATAAGCTCGTCATTCGCGCCGTCGCTAATCTTGTAATCGGTGATGATTACCTGGCGTTCGCCGTTGGGGACGACCGATGCGCCACCGCACATGACCTTGACGGTCCTGCGGGCATGGTTGAGGTAGCATGACGAGTTGAGGTAGTAATAGTCGATGTGGAAAATACCGCCGCACTTGCAGAAGTCGATGTCGGTCTGCACGGTGACGGCACGGCTGAGGTCAACCGTATTCCCGCTGATTTCAAAGTCGTTCCCGAGGAACTCCCAGTCCCCGCACGTAACGCGCCATAGGCCATCGCAGTTCTCGCCCGGTTCGCATACCTGGTTGGTAAGGACAACAAGGTCGCCCGGCTTAACGGCAACGCCGCACACGGTCTGCGATCCGTTCTTGACAGGGACATCGTCGGAGCAAACCGTCCTGACGGGCTCGGCCACGCGGACACCCGGATCGATGAACACGCCGCAGTCAACCGGCAACGGGGGATTGATTGCAAAGCACGGGTTCGCACCTTCGCCATACACCGGTTCCCCAAGACCCTGCCAGTCGTCCTTCCTGACTTCCCAGAGGCCATCCGTCCCGTCGAACTGCGCGGCAAGCCACACGATGTCGCCCTCGCGAAGGGAAACGCCATCAAGCGTCATCTCGCCCTTGCGGTAGTCGAGACGGGTATTGTAAATCAGGCGGACGTAGTAATACTTGATATTTTCACACGGGCAATCATAGCTGATGCCCTTCACATAGATTTCGCTCCCGAAGCCGTCACCGGCGCCGGTAGAAACGTCATTGGCCACAGTCCCCACTTCGGAAGTAGTAAGGGAAATCGGGCTGGTAAACCAGCAGTTCCCCTCGCCGCTGTAATCGCTGTTGCTCGTTGCCGGCTCGTTTGCCTCGTCGAACTTATACCTGATTAGTGACAGGTTCCTGGTCGTCGCGGAATTTTCGAGCAAGGTCGCATTGGCGCAAGTATCGCCATACCCGAGATAGATTGAATAGGTAGCACATGCCTCCTCGCTACCGAACATGTCCGGCGTGAGGATGACCGTCGCGGTCTGGTCCGCAGTCGAACAAGCCTCGTCGGAAAGGCCCTCATACTGGATGTCTTCCGGGGCGATGCGGATGCAATTTCCGTCCGCATACAAAAAGACGGCAAGGTTCGCGACGTTCGCTTCCGTCAGATTATGACAGTGAAGCACAACCTCGGCAACCTCGCCTACACGGCTTGCAAGATTTTCGATGTGGTGGATTTCCGGGAGGCACTGCGCACCCGTAGTGCCGAACACGCGGAACTTGGGAAGCGCACGCATGCGCTGGCCGTTGATTGCGATATACTCAATCAGGACTTCGAGGTCGAACGCGACATTCGGGTCCGGCATTTCGGCACCACCGAGATACCGGAGTTCCCAGACCCCCTCGCCGACCTTGGCCAGCTCGAAAAGATCCGTCTCGGTGTCGAGTTCGGCTTCGAGGATTTCCCTCACCTGTTCTTCGTCAGGGACGATTACTCCGATTGCGAGCGGGGTATTTCCGTCCGCCTTGAAAACTGTGCTGGTGAGGGTGAACTTTTCCATGTTACTGTGTCGGCTGCTGCGCTTGCTGTTGTGGTTGCTGTTGCTGCGGCTTGTTCTGCATCAACGTAAGTTTACTGGAATACTTTTCGATTGCGTCAGCCAAAGCCTTGCCCGCGGCACGGTAGCCGTCGACATACTTCGGGTTGCTGACATACATTTCGGGAATCCATAGTTCGGGACTGCGCATGCTGGTCACGACCTGGGAAATCATCCAGCGGAACTTGTCGATTGTGTCGAGCATCGGCTTGGACGACATCATGGTCTCGTCCGACTTGAGGATGTCGATCATCTGGTCGAGCTGCTTCTTGTTCTCCTGGGCCTCTTCGGTCGTCATGTTGAACTTGGCGCAGTCGTTATCCTGGTCATACTGGGCCTTCAAGTTGTCCATGTATGCCTGGCGCTGGCGATATGCTTCCTGTTCGTTGGCGGCACCCTGGTTCAGGTGATAGCCGGCAGCCTGTGCCTGCTGCTGGTATTGGTAGTATGCCTCGGTCCCAAATTCAGGAACCGGGCCCAGGGGCTGTGCAGCCTGCGCAGCAAACCCAGGAATGGCCTGGGGTGCAGGTTGGACCTGCGGTGCCGGTTGAAGCTGCGGCTGATAGACCGGCTGTGCCGGTTGGGGCTGGATGAAAGCGGACTGTTGTGTCTGCTGTGTGCGGGCAGTAGGGGCGAAAGCGCCCGGGCGATGAGCAAATGCTTTTGAAGCCATGGTTTACCTCGTCTTTACGGCGTGAAACTAGGTTTCACCGCGATTAGACGAATCCCATGCTACCCAAGCCGCTCATCTGGGAGATTGCGCTCGCGACGTCCGGGTCGATGCCGTGCGGCATGGTGTCCGCAGCCTCGCCGAGACCGTAGGAGACGTTCGGGGTATGAAGGTCATACTTCATCGGACTCGCCTTGGCACCGCGGGAATATTCAATCGGCGCGTTCTCGCGGGACGGATATTTCGGGTTGTCGAGCTCGAAGGCATGGTCAATGTCGTTGAGTGCGCTGTTGACCTTGTCCATGTCAAGATCGCCGTTCGCTTCCGGGTCAACGTCCATCATGTACGTGCCGCTCTTGCCATGCAGGAAGTCGGAAATGGCCTCGGAAGTGATTTCGCGGATGTCGAAGTTGATGAAGTGGTTCATCACGGCATCTACGACTTCCGGGCGCATGCCCTGGACGGACTTGTAGATGAAGTTCTTCTTCTGCTGGTCGTTGAGTTCCTGCTTTACGTGCTCGCGTTCGGCATAGGCCTTCTTCAAGTTGATGTTGCACTGGGCAAGCTCCGCCTTCAAGCGCTTCGTGTCCTCGGAAACCGGGATGCCGGCGCTTTCGAGGAGGGCGGCCATGTCATGGACCAGCTTGTACATCTTGTCGGTAAGGGCATTGCCGCGCATGGTGTCCACGCTCTCGGTAATGGCCTGGTCAATCTTGCTCTCGGCCTTCGCGGATATGCTCTCGATAAGGGTGTTCAGCTTCTTGCCGGACTTCTTGCGTTCGGACTCTATGGCGGCATTCATCTCCGCGGCGAACGCGGCTTCCAGCTTGGGCCCCACAGACTCGGGGAGCTTCGACATTTCTTCTTCTGTAAGTATGTCCTTCAATACCATTTCGGATTACCACCTTATCGAGCGCTCAGGGCTTCAATCAGCACGTTCTTGTCGAACGTATTGAAACCGGTGCGGAGTTTGTAGTTCTTGCGGAACTCCCTGCGGAAGTTTCTTGCACAGTTCACGGATTCAAGGAGAACCTGCTTGTCGCTCTGCATTGCGGCAACGGACTCCATGTAGGAATCGAAGATTGCCGCTTCGCCATAGGACGGGTTGCCCACGACGTCCACCGTGACGAGCGTATAGTCTTCGTTGACCTCGACCGGCCCGTCCTTCTTCTTGGGGTCGATGAGGTGGGCGGTTCCTGTACCGCGGATAGAATAGCCCGGATGGTAGCCGGTGCGGAGAAGGCCAGCAAGGCAATCGCCAGCGGGCGTCCCTTCCGCGACGACCATTCGGCAAATCAGGTTCGGCCCTTCGAAATGGAGGTCCTCGATGACCGCGCAGGTCTTCCAGAGGTTCATCTCCATGATCGAGTAGTCGATAGGAATATTCTTCTTGTTGAGACGCGGGTGGTTCAGCTCGGCAGCAAGGCGGCCATAAGGCACCTTAGTGCGGACGAGATATTCAACCTCGCGCTTGATAATCGGCAACGGGTACTTTCTTCCGTTGATGCCGATAGTATCGCACACCAAACAGACACCATTGAGAATGATGCGCTTGCGGGGCTTACCGTCAAGACCAATGCGGGAGAGTTCCTGCACCGTAACCGGGCGGTCAAGCGACTCGACAAAGTTCGTTGGTTTCAAAATCTGAGGCATCTTTCTGTCCGTTCAGGATTCGCCTGATAGTTTAGAAACTAGGTTCCCGAATTTCCGCCCAGCATCGAGCAAAAGTCGTCGATTGCGTCGTCCGACGGGTTGTCTATGATGCCGTCGGCATCGGGCGTGTCGATTTCGGCAGTATTGAGGCCGGCATCAACCGGCGCCTCCACGGGCGGGGGCGCGATGGAATTATCGCGCATGCCGGGAAGTTGTTCGGCACGGAAGATGTTTTCGAGCTCTTCCTCGCCGGGCTGCTTGCCCGGATCGACGTTGGCGTTATTGGCCACGTCGTGAATATCGGAAGCCGGCTGCTTGTATTTGTTCGTGCCGACCTGGTCATGCAGGCGCCTCACGGCCTCATCGGAAGCCGACTCGAACTTGATGCGCTGTGCGTCGAGGACGAGACTGGCTATTTTCGGCGACTCGGAAGCCGCCTCGATAAAGATGTCGATACTTGAACGGGCCATGGTTTACCTTTTCGTTTGCACCCATAGTTTATAAACTACGTGCGGAACAAGGAGTTAAATCATGGACCACAAGACCCAGAAAAGGCTCATTACCGCCATCCTCAACGACGACGACAACGCCGTCCGCGAGATTGTTGACGTCTGTGTCGAGTCCGCATACAAGTCCGCCGTCGCGAAAGCAGACCAGGCGTTCTTCGAGGCTATCGGCACCAGCGCCGCGCAGCCCATGTAAACCGGGCATTTCGGCCTCCCACTTCTAAACTATTCACATCAAACACCAAAGTGGTTACGCAAATGGCTATACCTAAACTCCCAATGTATGAAATGCCGACCGAAAGCGAGGTGTTCGCCATGATGGAAGCTGCCAAGAAAAAGGAATCCGAAGCAGCCAACACGAACAACGAACACCTTACCGATCCGTTCTGGTTCCCCGGCCAAAAGAAACTTGGCAGCGGCCCCTATACCGTGAACTCCATGCAGGGAGCGGTCAAGGTCCCGAAGGCCAACCTCCAAGGCAAGAATTACAACATCTTCCATGAAGATGCGCTCACCGACTGGCAGACAATCCTCCGCCGTCTCAAGGACAAGGCCAAAACTGTCAAGACCGGCTCCCCGAAAACCGATCCGTTCGGCACAGTCACCGTCGAAATCGGTGGCAAGACCGTTTCCGCGGCAAAGGTCGCCGAACAGTTGAAGGCTCTCCGCAAGACTTCCGTCACCGACAAGTCCGGCAAGACCGAGACGACTACCGAAGAACTCGGCGTCCCGCTCAAGACCCAGGGCAAGACCAACACGCTACCCGACAAGAGCGGCGCGGTCAAGGTGAAGGAACCCGGCAAGGAATGGGGCAACAACAAGGAAAAGAAGCTCGACTTCTTCGACCAGAAGAACGTGAAGACCTATACCAACGACGGGAAGGTAGTCACGGGCGAGTTCCCGGCAAACAAGCCGGTAAAGCTCCATGACAACAGCGGAGCGGTCAAAGTCCCGAAAGCAAAACTCTAATCGGCCGGAGGGGCTATGCCGGTAACAGATACCCGCAGCAGGCCACTTGCCAGAAACCCGATGCTAGTGCACCAGGGGTTCTGGCGCATATTCATCGGCCCGCTTCCCGTGTCATACAAGGAAACCCGCAAGTCCCCCACCGACCCATACACCTCCCCAGCGGCAGAAACGGTCAACGCGAACATCAAGAAGTTCGTGGCCCCGGGCCTCTCGCTCCATTACCAGAAGGAGCACCACTACCTGTTCAGCACGCGCATCCCGGTCACCGAGAACAACCAGTTCGACAAGGTGCTCACCGTGAACATGTTCTGCGACAACAGGTTCGAGAACTACTGGGCAATCGACCGGTATTGCCGGACGGTCCAGGGAGGGCAGATTGGCGGCAATCCTATCAAGGACGTGAACCACAGGGTGTATAGCTTCGACAAGCGATACCGCAACCGCCTTACCTGGATCCCCTTCGTGGAAATCCACGCCGCGGACGACGTGGCGCAGGAATACATGATATGGCGCTACGAGCGCTGCCGCATCACGGAACTCAGCGACATCGACATCACGCCGGGCAACCTCGACGTGGCGACGTTCACCGTCTCGATGCAGTATGAAGACCGGAGGCTCATCAGGCTCCCGGAACCGAACGAACTCATGACCGCGATATGCGTGTCAAACGGAACTGACAGGTACACATAATGGCGGATAGAGGCCCACAGACCAATTCAGCAACCGGCAGCACCGGTGGAAGCGCGGCATACGCAGCGTCCCAGGCCGCTACGCAGTCTGCCAATGCGCAGACGCTCAACACCTACCGTCCGTTCCACGAACATTACTACGCCGCGTTCTACAAGTATGCACGCGGCCACATCCTCAACCGCTACAACGTAAGCCTGCAGGGCCCGTATGTCGAAGAGGCCCTCCGCGTGATGGACCTCAACACGAACATCGACCGCAACACCAAGGCGAAGAAGCTGGCCCACGGCCAGTTCCCGTTCAAGCACGAAGCCTTCAAGGCATGGCTCGACCTGCACTACGACTCGAGGAACCACCTCCTCAACATGCTCTGGGTAAGCCAGGACGTTGACATCGGGCAGGCGAAGGCCAAGATAGACAATTTCACAATCGACTCGATCAAGAACTCCATGCCATACCCGCTCATCACGAAGTATGAGGGGCCGGGCGTCCTGAAACTGAAAGTCATCGACGACCCGTATTTCATGTGGTATCAGTTCTTCAATGCACTCTTCAACGTCCAGTTCTCCACGCGAGTGCTGAAAGCACGCAGCACCTTCCAGAAAATCCTGGTGTGCGTTGACGTCTATGGCGAAATGACCACCGCGATAGGTCCGGCGGAAAACGAGTTGCAACGGACCAACAAGATCTATTACACCTCGGACGACCTCGCCCAGGCGTTCGAGTTCAATTCCTGCGTCCTCGAATACGCTCCGAAGATGGGAACCCTCAAGAACCAGGAAAGCGGCGACTTCTACCAGTTCGACATTTCGTTCAAATACCCGAACACCTTCCAGGGCACGTCGAAGTGCGAGCTCCGCGGCCTGCGCGACAACACCATCGAGGGAAGCCTCGCAGTGGGCGTCCAGGGCGTGGAAGAAGATGTGGGCTGTTTCAACCGGTCCTTCTTCGAGGAAAGCCGCCCGAACCGCAAGACGAACATCAACACGAAGGACGAGAACTCCTCGCTCAACGCGATTAGCCACACCTACTACGACAAGTCGTTCAAGGAAAAGCTGCTCCCGGCGTTCGGCAAGCTGCCGACACAGCTGCAACAATACCCGGAGAAACTCCCGAGCGGGCAGCCTGTCAAGAACAGCAAGCCGCAGGACGACTCCAAGAACCCGCAGACGGACTGGCAGAAGAAGGCCCGGGACGCTTTCCCGGAATATCAGGTGGAAGACTGGGATCCGAAACGCCGCGATCCGAAGGTCTATGCGCCGGGCAAGGCACCCACTACGCAGAACTCCGCCGACCAGTGGGCCGGTGTCCCGTATCCCTAAATAATCGTAGATTGCTTGAAGAGGTCGCCCATGTTGGCCTCGGTCGCAACGAGCCAGTTGACATTCTGTGCCTTGCACCACAGCATGGCGGCTTCCCATTTGGCCTGGTTCACCAGAACATCCATGTTCTTACGGTCGAACGCGGCCATTTTCTTTTGGAACCGGGCCATCTTCTTAGGATCGGTAAGTCCGCCCTTCGGGGGAGTTGGCGGCTTCGCTATGGTCGCATAGCTGTCCGGCTTAATCTCTATCAGATACCGGTCAACGAAACCGTCCTGATACTTGCACTCCAGATAGATGTCCGGCTTGTAAATCGACTGCCTCATATACAGAGGGGAATAGTAGGAAATCCCGAACGGCTCATAGCCCCACAGGGTCACGAACGGGTTCACGTCGCAGAGTATGAAGAACTTCTCCTCCCACGAAGACTTGAACACGGGAGGGGCGATGTCGGGCATATACTTCTGTGGGTTGCGCAGCTTGTATTCGCCCTTCTTGCAGTCGGTGTAGTAATTATGCTGTGACGACACTTGAATACCTCCGGGCATAGAACGCGCTCCGGGAGCCCGCCTTCTCGGAATATCCGGCAAATGCAGACGGAGAACTCAGCCTGGCCACACGGGCAGCGTCATAATCGTCTTCGAGCGTATAAGTGGCGACCTGCTCGGTATCGTCGATTTCGAGGTCTTTCCTGCCACCGGTAATGGGCATGTAGTCACCGGTGTCGCGGTAGGAAGTATCTACCGTCTCCATCGTCGCCAGCAGCTCGTTGGCCTTCTCCAAAAACTTCGGGGAAGTCGCATACACGTTCATCAGGCGGATAAGCTGATAGAACTTCTCGACATAGAACGGCTCGCCGGCAGCGTGCATGTTTTCCATCATGGCGATGACCGCGTTCTCCGCGTTCACGTCCATCGGCTCGTCGCCGGAGTTCACCTCGTTCTCGGTGTCGGTATTGCCGTCAAGCGCAACGATGGTGGAGACCGGGTCCGGGGCGTTCGGCGGGAGCTCCCCGTTGTGCTCGGCCTTATACTTCTCGATTTCGTCTTCGAGCGCGGCAGTGCTCTGGAACGCGGCCTCCTCGTCGGCAACCTCCCTGTCCTTCTTGGACTTCTTGATCCAGCTCATGATGAGGTCAATCGGGCTTTCCGGGTACATCGCACGGAGCGTAGAATCGCGGGGGCTGAGACCTTCGAGGTCGGCGTTAATGCACATCATGTAGATGTCGATTGCATAGGCGCTGCGCCAATACTTGTCGTCCAGTCGCAGGTCCTTGTAGATTTCCTTGCTCCGGCTCTTGACCTTCTCGCTGAAATTCGGGCAGGCATGCTTGAAGCAGTTGATCCACTGGCGGAACGAGTTAATCATGTCGATTACGGACATGCCGTAATACTTCTTACCCTTCTTGTATTCCTCGGTATAGATGAGGAAACATGCGAAGTTGCCTAGCGACTTGATAAATCCGGTGACGTCAATCTTGTAGCGGAGCATCTCGGCATACTTCTTGATGAGGCAGCGGAGCGGCTTGATGAGCTTGTTGTACACATAGACTATCCACGATTCGAGGTAGCCGAAGGCCATGTCCACATACTTCTTCAAGTAGTTCCGATACATCTTGTCAACAGCGTTGGTCAGGTTCACCGGGGTAAGGAACGGGAACTTGTCCTCGATACATTTCACGATAGCGGCCGGGTTGTTCCTGATGTCGTTACCGAAATCGTCTTCCTGGCAACCGGTCAGCGCGGCAATCACGCGTGCGACGCACGGGCAGTCCTGCATAAGCTCGATGAGAGAACTCCAGTCGATGCTGATGCCGATGATGGCAGCACGTTTCAAGAAACCCGCAAGGTCGCGAAGGACATCCAGTATGCAGTTCTTGACCGCTTCCGAAAGATTGATTAGCGTATTCTCCACACGTTCAAGCATCGCGTCGATGCGCTTGAAGATGACGAACGCCCCCTTCACGACAACCTCGATATAGCCGTCAACGGTTCCCCAAATCTTGGCAAGCATGTCACATATTTTCTGGACGAAGTCGGAACCCGCCATGCCGGTAGAAAGCGACACGCCGGTGCTCAGCCCGTTCATGAAGTTGACACCCTTGTTGAGGAACGACACCGCCTGCTTGAACATGGGGACATTGTCCTCCATGAACTTGAACACAACATCGCCACAGTCCACGGCGTTAATCGCGTCGGTGGCATTGTTCATTGATTTCACGGCAGCGCTGTTCTCGACAGACTGCGCAAACGAATCCAGATACTCGTAAAGGTTCTTCCCGGTCTTCTTCGTCTCGGCCTTCGCGGTCGCGCTTTCCGTACTGCCGGAAGTTGACGACGCGGTAGAGACGGCAGACGAACCGTCGCTGGACTTGACAGCGGCGACGGAAGCGGATGCGCCCACTCCGGCAGACACGCCGGAACCGGACGAGGAACTGCGCGTCCTAGCGGCACGCCCGGAAGCGCCCGCCTTGCCTGACGCGGAGGCCGCGTTTTCCTTCGGCAAACATCCTTCGTTCTTAGTTCCTGCCATATTCTACCTACATGATATGCCGGGCCATCGTAAGGCTCGGGCTGGGAATGCCATCAAACGAATCCGGTGTCACGAGAGGCAAACTCCCGTTACCGGAGTTCTTACGGACATGGTTTACAATGTCCGCGACTATCTTCTTCTGGTAATCGGTGTAATTGTCCATCGCACCGCCCACAACCTGAATGACCACGGCGCCCTCGTTGGCCTTGTCGCCGCTAACCTTGTAGCTGCTGAACATGCCGACGTCGTTGCCGATTTCGACCAGCTGGACGAACCCGTCAGTGCCGGATCCATCAGCTTCATCGAGAGAAATCTGCCCCTCGTTCTTGCCGACGATGAAATGCACGCAGGAATTGGTCTTCATCGAGTCCGTGATGGCCTTGCCGATACCGGCACCCTGCGTATGGCAGATGATGATGCGCGTATATACCTTGTCCGTGCGCTTGATGTAGCGCTCGGTAGCGTGGAACTCGACCTGGACCGGTCCGTCAACGCCGTCGATTGTGCGCAAGTCGGCCTCGCTGCTCAACTGGGCGTCCTCCGGCTTCGGCTCCGGCGGAGGTTCCACCGTCCCGGTCCCGTTGAACGTATCGACGGTGAGCTGCGAGATGTGGGAAATCCCGAGATACTCGGAACCCTGCCCGATGCCGGTGTTGGCACGGTTGTTGCCTACGGGCATGCAGGTAAAAATGTCAATCGTCGCTTCGGTCAGGACCTGCTGCACATTGGCGCCGTTTCCTTCCTTGGCGCCCATGCCGGCCTGTCCGTATGCGGTATTGCACTCCAGTTCGACCATGCCCGCGGCATCCCATGTCACCCGCGTATCGTTGCCCGCGTTCCTGATTTCGGACACATGCGTGTTGCGGTTGTGGGTATAAAAATAATTGTCCTCGCCAAGGTTGGCCACGGCCACATCCGGGTATTCGTTCACGTAGTCAACGGGAAGTATGCTCGGGGTCGCCGACATGCCGTAGTAACGGCCACAGTTGATGTCCCCGCGGTCAAAACGGACGCGGAGAAAGTAGCCCTTCTGTGGAACCTGCTGCATACCGCCCGTAAGCGCGGGATAGACATACGGCTGCTCGCTGTCGTCCCAGGTATCGGTAATGCCACAGATCTTGACGCGGACGGCGCCACGGTGCATCGCATCCTGGCTCCCGCCGACAACTTCACAGATGTAATAGTCTTCTTCAAGTTTCCGCATCAGTCTATCCTATCACCCCTTCCGGGATCAGCTTGGCCTTCTTCAAGCTCTGTATCAGTGAATTTAGGTCCTCGATGACGCTCTTGTCACCGGAACCGTTGGAAACGAGCATGAGCCGCGTAACCAAAGTAGGCGTCTCGTCCGGGTTTGCCGAACCGAGCATACCGCCGGAGGTCACCGTCTTGCGCTCGACATGCTTGGAAACGACAATGTAGCGGTCGGTATAGGTGTAGTCGGTCATCGGGCCGCTGGAACCGAGGTCGGGCATCATCGTGTATATGCCGAGGCACGAACCGACAACCGGGCCGATGTCGTTATACAGCTCAATCTCCATCACCTTGCCGTATTCCGCGGATATGCGGTCGCGCAGCATGGTGGCCACCGGATAATACTTGTGAGTATTTGCCGGGAAGTCGGAAACCACGGTAAGGTCGCCATATACGTCCTTGTTGTCGCCATTCTCGTCGCTGCCGAGGTCGTAGTCGGCACGGGCGCTGTCAGTGTCCTTCGCGCCAACCTGGGAAGCGAGCTCGCCGAAACAGTTGGACTTGCACGAAGAAATCTCCGCCTTGCCACCGGTCACGGAAGATGTCACGATTTCCGGGAACATCGCGGAACGGAGGTCGCCCTGGATATTCCCCTTGTGCTCGTTGCTATACATCCACAGCGTCTTCCCGGAAGCCGGGTCAGTGATGCAGTTGCCGCCCGTAGCCTGCTTGGCGTTCGGGCTATACACGCAGTAATCGGCGCATGCCTTCCGGGCAGCGGAATATCCGGTAAGGAACACCTTGCCCGTTCGCTCGTCATAACCCCAGACGGCATATTCCTGCGGGATGCAGGAGTGCTCGATGATGTCGTTGCCGATCTCCACGCTGTCCGCGTTGACGAAACGCCACACCATCGAATCCACCGGAGTGACGCCGGTCGGGGAAATCCTGTCCTCGAAGTTCTCGATGCCGATGGTCTTGAACGCCTCGCGGAACGCATCCACGGAAGTCGCCGCGGGAACGGCGAACGTGTGCTTGCTCATCATTGCGGGAACGCCTACGACGAACCGGCACGTAATGTGCATCTCGGTATCGTTGACAATCATGCGGTTGATTGACGATATATAGATCGGGATGGAGCTGTTCTCGAAATAGGAATGTCCGCTGTCGGTAAACGTAAGCGCACCGTAGATGCCGCTTTTCAGCGTCGCGTTGAACGCAGTCGGGACAGCAAGGGTAAACTCCCCGCGCGGCAATCCGTTGAGTGGGAAATCCATCGCGAAATTGACAACTCCGTCAACTGCCGACAGGTTGCCCACAACTACGCTGATACCTATGCTGGTTCCGCCAAATGCGTCCATTATACACCTTCACCGCTATACTTGGTAACGAAGTCCGCGGCGCTTTCCATGTCGGGGATGCCGAGGACCGTATTTGTCTCCACGTCGGTAATAGTGCCGGACGTGCCGACGGATTCATAACTCAGCCAGTCGCCCTTGCCGACGGCGAGGTCGCTCATTGCCGCGCTGACCGCCTTGTCGAGCTGGCTATCGGAAACCCCGCGCATTTCCAGTTCCGTCCGTATCGCCTCATCGGCAGGACGGATGGTCGGGCGCAGCGTGAGGACGTTGCGGATGTTGTTCGCGGCCGCAAGCAGCATATACATGCCCGGGTCGCCCATTATCGCATTGGCGACAAGGTCCATGCGCCCGGCAAGGCCGTCGTCAATCCTGGCCGTGCCGGAGAGCTTGAAGTTGGTGTCCCAGAGACGGGGGAACTCGCGTGCCATTACTTCTTCCCTCCTTTATCCTTTCCTGCATACTTGCCGAACATCTCATGGCCGAGGAACGACATATACTGCTGACCAGGGCTCGGGATGAGCCACGGTTCGAGCTTGATGCTCGCCTTGACCCACAGCGGGAGGTGTGCACCGCAGATTTCGGAAATGAACTGTTCGGACGACGTCTCGAAATTCACGTTGGTAATCACCATCGGCTGGAGGTCGAGGGTGTGGCCAATGCTGAGACGGACCGGCAACGGGGCAATCGTGTAATGGGTGCCCCACAGGTTCCCGGTAAACTTGTCAATCGTGTCCGCGGCGGACTTCGCGAAGTCGCTACCCGATGCGCCAGCAACGGCGCCTGTGGCCGACGCGGCAAGGTCGTAGCCCGCGCTCGCGAGTTCGTTCTGCCCGGTCGTAGCGACATCGGTCATCAGCTGGCGGATGTTTTCCGCAATGCCCTTCTCGGTCGCGCGGAGATAGGTCATCCTGACAAGGCGCTCGACACCGACCATGCACGGGATTTCCTGCTCGGGGAGATACCACTGCACCTTGATGTCGTAGCTCAGGTTGATGTTGCCTTTCTTGAAACTCTTCAAGGTGGACGTACCCACCCCGTTACTCATGATGCCGGCCTGCTCCGCAACATGTAGCGCAGTCCTGCGGGCAGCATCGACGCTAGTCAACGCAGTCGTCCCGACCTGGTTCAGCGTGCGCCCGATACCGGTCTTGTCGGCAAGGGCGGTAACCGGGGAAGCGATTTCCCTCAACAGCTGGACAGCACCGGCAAAACCGCCTTCGCTGCGGTTTCCCCATTCAGCGGTAACGCCGAACGACGGGTTGGCGCCTTCGGTCATGATGCCGTAGAACGGGAGATACGCGTCAGCGCCTGCATTGGCGTTCGTCACGGCAGCGCGGACACGGTCAAAGATACTGTAAAACGACCCCAGATATTCCCTGCGGACGCTGGACGGGAGCACCTCGATACGCACCACGTTGGGCTTGGGCGTCTTGTCGGAAAGCGCGTTGCGTTCGCCGGTGTATTCGTCGCCGGAAAGAGACCCATTAGCCCTGTCATAGGCAGCGTTCTTGACGTTGTCCCTGGCCTGGTAACGCATGCCTCCATCATACAAATCACTTACGCGCATATTACATTCCCGTCATTTGAGTGTTCAACTGTCTTCCGATTACGCTCATGTCCTGGCGCATCATTTCGTGGTAACGCGGATCCATCAAGGATGCCGTCATGCCGCCAAACACGGACTGCTGCATGAGAGACGCGTCGAACGGAGCATTATACTCGTGGTCCTTCTCGATAATGTCCTCGGAACCCTCCACCTTGCCAGCCGTAGCGGCAGCCTCAATCTGCGCGGTCTCCTGTTCCGCCTGGATGCGGGCCTGGGTCTCGAATACCCAGTCGTGCATCTTGTTCGGGTCGTAGGTGGACGCGAACTCGGCCATGAGCTTGAGGACATCGTCCTGCGCATCTTCGAGCTTCTTGTAGGCCTCCTCGGAAGAGTCTCCCCAGAATTTGAGCTGTCCGCCAAGGCTATTGGCGTCAGCATAGTTGTCGGAGGCTTCCTTGATGCGACCGATGGCATCCTTGGCACGATCAGTGCTGAGGAACTTGTCGAGAACAATGTTCGAGTCGCCGATGTCCGGGCGCTGCTTGGCAATCTGCTTTGCCTGGCTCTGGAGACGGCGATGGATGGAACTGTCGAGCATCTTCGCCGTGTTTTCCTTCTGGTCGGCAAGGCCGTCGCGATAGTCGAGATAGCCTGAAATCGCCTCGCCGATAGAGTCCGGGGAACCCTCGTCGATGAAGCCCATCTTCTTGCCGATGAAGGTTGTTCCACCAAACGCCAGCTGCCCGGCAAGCGCACCCCAGCCAACGGGACCCGCGGCCAGGCTCGTCGCACCGAGAGCGGCATCGACACCGCCACCGATGAGCGTATTCTTGGCACCGCGCGTGTCACCGCTCTGGTAACGGTTGAGCGCTTCCAGACCGGATGCACCGGCACCGACAGCGACCCCGAGCGGACCGAGAACCTTCCCGACCTTCGCCACAGCGGCACCAGTCTTCGCGAGAGGCCCGGTAGTCAGCTTCGCTATGCGCCCGGACTGGGACGCAGCGCGTTTTGCTGCATCGGCAGCAGCCTTCTCCGCCTCGTCGGCAATGCCGGAGGCCTTGCGGGCCTTGTCCACTAGGGCATTGGACTTCTTGAGGTTGCTGCCCTTGTAGTTGTCCACCTTGGCCTGCGCGTTTGTTGCCCTGATGCGGGCGCGTTCTGCGGTGGCCTGCTTGGCGTTCTTGGCATATTCCGGGTTGAGCATCTGGAGGGCGTTACCGCCAGCCTTCAACCCCTTGCCTTCGAGGACACTGACCGCATCCCCGAACTTGCCAAGAAGGGCATGGTTAAGCAATGCGAGACCGCCACCGAGGAGAAGGGCACTGCCCCATCCGAAACCACCGTTCTTGGGCTGTTCGGCCTCCTCGCCAGTCTTCTTTCCAAGGTCCAGCTTGCCGTCGTCCCAGTCTTTGAGGAACTTGTAGAGAAGTTCGTCCTTCGGGCGACGGACCCTGTTTTCAAATTCAATTCCACGGAACTGTTCGTTGCGCAGTTCAGTTTCCAAGGTCTGGTCGGCAACCGACTTCACCCTGGCGACCGGCTGCTCAGTGCGTTCCGATGCCGGTTTCTGCCTGGTCGATGCGTCCAGACCCAGCATGGCAGCAAGCCTGTTGGCAATCCGCATCTCCTCGGTGCGCCGGCGGTTGGTCCCGGCCAGCATACGGTCATAGTATTCCCTCGGGTCCTCGATTGACGCGGTGGCGCTATGGATATGCTGTTGCTGGGAGTCCCCGATAAACATGGTCGGGACCGGCGGAACGGATTCCACCACGGACTTATGCTGGGTCGATGTCTCGCCTATCTGCGGACCGAAAGACGCCTGCTGAATGGCATTTGTCGATTGCTGGGGCGGATCGATTGGTAGGGTAGGGGCAGGTTCAAGCAGCTTCGCCATGAACGAGTTCTGCGCCATCGGCTGCATCATCGTTGACAGCAGCATCGCCATCCCGAACTCGGATGCAGGCTCGCGGCGATATACCGGTTCCGGCTCGCCCTTCTGTTCCTCGCGGACAGCTTGGACATTGCGCTCATGCTGCTTCTTGAAATTGTCGTTAAATTCCTTTTCGGTATCGTGGTCGGCCAGCGCAGCAAGCACGTTGGTATAAATCGTGTCGCCTATATACGGCAACGCGACATTAAGCTCCTGAACCACCAGGTTCGGATTCTTGACGTCCTGCGACGCGGTTTGCTTTGTTGTATTCTGATCAGCCATGACGACCCGTTACCACGCACCCCTAGTTTATATCCGCCGGGGGTCGATAACAAACAAGACGGCCGCCCGAAGGCGGCCGTGGGACTTGGAAAACTGCCGTTACTGGTGTGAAAAACGGCAGTACAGGCTTTCCTTGACGTTTACAATCTTTCCGTTACCGATTATCCTTCGGAACGAGGAACCGCCGCTGTCTATAAGCAGGCGTTCGCCGTAGATGTCTTCCGGGACATGGACAGTGTAGTCCTCGCCCTCGACCTCGCCGTCGAAACTCATGCAGTAGTCACAAGGCAGGGTGCGGAGATATGAATACAGCGCATCGCAGTCGATTGAACCGTAATACATCCCCTTGGTGTGGGCATACGGCGGATCCAGATACATGAAGTCGTCCGGCCCGGGTTTCACGTCGAGATACGAACACGGAGTGAATGTCACGTTGAACTCATTCAGCTTGGCCGACCACTCCCCTATGATGCGGTCCATCGTGTCGGGGTGCATGCCGTTGCGCGTCACATGGAACGAGTTATTGAACTCTCCCCTCGCATTGTACCGGGGCATGCCGTTGGTAGTCGTCCGCATGATGAAGAACAGCAGCTTGGGATCATGGCTCTCGTTGAACGAGGCACGAACATTCGCGAAATACGCCTTCTTGCGTTCAAGGTCGCCGTCCACGTTAAGCACGGTCCACAGTTGGCGATAGGTACGCCTGATGGCATCCGGGAACTCCTTGACGAGACGGTAAAGTTCGATGAGCGGCGCATTCAGGTCGCTGCACATGTAATTCTTGAACTTTTCCGGGCAGTTATTCAGGATGTAGAAGAGCACCGAGCAGCCACCACAGAAAGGCTCGTAGTATGTGTTATACGAGCCCTTTACCGAGGCCAGGATGGCAGCGGCCTGCGACCGCTTCGACCCGGACCACTTGACGAGTGGTTCGAGCTTTCCCATCAGTAATCAAACTTCCCGCGACGTTCTTTCGCATACTTGTTGCGTTCGCCCGCGAGCTTCTTCGCGTCGAACCCGCACTGCTTGCCGAAGGAGCGGGCCTGCTTGGACTGCTTTGCCCAGCGGGCGTTCTTCTGCTCTTCGGTCTCAAATTCCTTTTTCGGTTTGTCCTTCATTTGTTCTCCTTAAAGCGATTGGGTTTCCTTTCTCCGCATGTAGAGCCGCTGGTATTCCTTGATTGCGTAGTCGCGCAACACAAAGAACTCCGGCAGCAGCATGCGGTCGCAGTCGGCGCTCGTGTTCGATGTAATCTGCGAGATGACCGCCTTGTCGTGCGCCACGTCCTCCGGCCTATATACCGGAAACGTACTGGTCGGTACGAAAGGGATATACAATATCCACCTTTGCGCCGCACACGGGGCAGACATGGATGACATGGTTTTCCGCGATGAGCGAATGGGAGTTCACGCTGTCGAACAAGAGATGGTAGTCATCAATGTTTCGGAGGTTGCGGAGGTAGTTGAACTTCGCAAGATGGCGTTTCTTCTCATCCGGGTCGTCGATGCCCTCGATTTCGATTACGGCTGCAGTCGCGGAAAGCTGCATGTGGGCCTTCTTCGGGGTTACGCCGTATGTCGCGACATAGTCCTTCAACCATTCCTGCATCGGCTGGTCGTGACGGCGCTTGCGCGGGTACACGTTGCACTCGCGACCGTCGCTGAAGTGGAAGGCGAAATAGCCTTCCGGCATGCTGGCCGCAAGTTCCTTCGGGTCGATGTTGGTTCGGAAGTCCATGTTCTTGAAGGAAATCTGGTAATCCGGGGATGTCTCCGTATATCCGCACTCGTGGCACTTGAACCCGTCGGGATATGGAATCCCGATGGTCGGGAATGACGAGATGCGGAGCCACTGGAAGATATAGGCCTCGTCGCACCACATGATTTCGCCCGGGAGGACGCCCTTCACGCGGCGCTGGAGGATTTCGTCGAAGATGTCCACGGTGTCATACGGCGTGGCGCCAGACAGGAGAAGGATGTCTTCGAGCGAGAGGCACTGGCCATAAACCGCGTTCTTGTAGAACAGTCCCTTCGACGGAAGCGCCGTGATGAGCGAGTATGCGTCATAGTTGCGGCGTTCGGCGCCCATGTTGTGGGGAACCGAGTTGTCCACCTGGTGCACAATCGGGGCCGGCTGCTGCGGAGGTTCCGGCGTGGGTGCCGGAGCGGGGGCTGGCGCCTGCCCGTATGCGGGGATGCCTGTAGCAATCGGATCGGGAACGTGATGTTCTGGAGCCGGTGCTTCCGGGAGCCGCATCGCAGCTGCCGGGATTTTCGGGAACTTTCTCGGCGCCGGGCGCTCGACACGGTCCGCCGGAATATACTCGGGAGGGAGCTGCGGCTGTTGCTGGGCAGCCTCGAATGCCGGAGGGGCTACTTCCATCGGCTGTTCCACGGCGGGAGCCTCTTCCTGGACAGGCACCTGGCGCACCATCGGGCGCTTCCTGCGCGGAGGCTTCGGTGCAAGCGCCGCACCCTGGTCGAGTTTGCTGTTCATCCGGGCCATCATCTGGGAAGGAGTTTCACCTTCCTGAAAATCCCCGTGCAGTTCGGCACTCTTCTCTCGTGCAGCGTTCACATACGCGGCGACTTCCGGCGGAAGCTGAACTTCGCCAGCCTGCGGGACGCGTTCCGCCTGCGGAACCTGCTTGACCATGTTGTTCATCATTCCTCCGATACGAGCTCGTAATGGTATCTCGGACCGTTATACTGCTCGCCGTTCTTGAAAATGCAGGACAGCTGCTCGCCGTCCTTGCAAGACTTGTTTCCGGCATCGACGGCCGCCTGGGCCTGTTCCGGGGTGGGATAACCCTGTCCCAGCGAGACAAGGGTCTTTCCTACGGGAAGGGACCCGTCAACCGGATCCCCAAAGCCGTTAAGCTCGCGCCTGGCGAACATCGTCAGGTCATAACGGGCCGCGTAGTACATCACTTCGCGGCTTCCCCCGCTTCGATGGCTTCCGCCGCGTTGTCGCCGTCAGCAAGCATCTTCTTGATGGTGTCGGCACGTTCGGCAGAAACGAGCTTACCGCACATCACGCCGTAGTAGCTACCCATGATGGCGTCGCTGCCGACCATTCTGGTGTCAAGCAGCTTGCGCTGTTTTTCATGGGCGTTGTCCCAGCTGACGCAGGAACTCCACTTGGTGATGAGGGCCACGAACTTTTCGACCGTGATGGAGTGACCGAAAGTGAGGCCGGTTTCCTTACAGATGTGGACACCGTCATCGTAGTTGATGTCGTCAATCTGAGCGATTGCGACGGCACCGCATGCGACTGCTTCGAGAGCGTCCGTATCGGCATCGGCGACACAGTAGATGCAGTCTGCCGGGTCGTCAGGCATCGTGAGGATGACAAAGTCGAACGGCACGTCGCGTTCCACGGCCTGCGTGTGCAGGAGAGCGCGGTCGCTGAGGTTCGGGTGGGACCAGTGGACGATGTTCTTGATCTTCCCTTCGCAGAGGAGCTTGTACACGCGTTCCTGGAGGACGCCACCGGTAGAAATCGTGATGTCGGCCTTTTCGTGATAGTGGAAGATGTAGTTCTGGAGGACGGTCGGGATTACCGGGCCCTTGAAGAGGATTTTCGGCTTGCGGATGCTGGAAGAGCTGCTGCCGGCACGCTTGAAAATCTTGTTGACCGGGTAGAAACGTTCGCTCATGAACGTCGGGACAACGGCGATGTCCTTGTTGCCGACGAAGCGGAACGTACCGATGAGCTTTGCCATCTGGGTGTTCGGGACGACGAGGGCGTCACAGGACACGATGAGGTCTTCCACCGTCTTGACGTAGTTGACGGTATTGCTGCGGCCACTGCCAATCGGGCCTTCCCAGATAAATTCGTCGAGGGCGTAGATGAAACGGGTCGAGGAGATTGCACGGTATTCGGCAACATCCGCCAGATATTCGTCGCGTTCCTTGACAAGATCCTTGAGGGCCTTGGCGGCAGCCTGCTCTTCTTCGGTTTCGTCGTGGTCAGGACCGCCGGCAGCGACTTCTGCTGCGGCAACCGCGTCTTCATACTTCTTGGAAGCTGCGGCAATTTCCTTTTCAAAGTCGTCGAGGTCTTCCTTCCAGCCAGGAAGGACATCTTCCGTTATGCGGAGACGCTGTTCGTCAACAATGCGGGAAAGCTCGCGGTTGGCGACATTGTCGAACCACACGATGCTGAACTTGGAGAAGTCCGGCTTGAGCTGGCATGCGCGGGTGCTGTCCATCGTGACGAGGGAAATCTTGGCCGTCTTGCCGCTCGAATCGTAGAAACGGGCAAAATCTTCCATGGCAGTGATGCCGCGGAGATTATACATACGGGATGCGCCGTCTGTGATGAAGAGAATGTCGAAACGGTCAACCTGCTTGACGCGTTCGGCAACCTTCTGTTTAAGCATTTCCTTAATATCTGGCATTGTAGTACCTCATTTATGGCAGAAAACTAGGTTTTCTGTTCAATCAGTTTCGTCTCCCCCGAACTTTCATCGGTAATCTGTGCGGGGGACCGGTTTGCGAACTCCCGGTCAAGGTCTTCCTTGCGCTTCTCCTCGGCCTTCTTGTCCCAAAGTTCGACAAGGTCGGCCATCTGGGTCGGGCTGAAATCGTAGGTCTGATTCTCGACGTCCTCCTCCTTGACCTCGGGCTTGACATACTTCTCATCGTAATGTTCGCCTTCCTCGCGCAGCACCTGGACGACCTTGATTAGCTTGTCAAGGGACTGCTGGACGGAGTTCACCATCGTGGCGATGGCCGTGCACATGTTGGGCGGAGGGGAAACCGTGCCCATGAAGGTTTCCTTCATGGACATGAACAGCTCCTTGACATTCTCGTACATCTCGAACGCCTCCGACCTGATGCGCTCACGGTCGGAACGCAGCTGTTCCGGGTCAATCTTGGCATAGCCCTTGGCGACCTGCTGTTGGGCAGCGACGACATTGTTTGCCTGGTTCTGGAAGGAAGCTGCCGTCTTCGCGATATTGGACGTGTTCTGTTTCAACACGGCAAGCGCCTGTTCGGTAGAACCGTCAGGCAACCGCAGCTTGCTTTCGATTACCGCAAACGGGTTGGGTTTCTGTTTTGCGGCCCGGGGCGTAGGACGTTCGTCCATGCCGGCAAAGTCAATCGGGCCGGCGTCGACAGGCGGCTCATTCCCGTCCGACGTAAAGTCAAACGAGTGGAAAAAGTCCGTCGGCTGTATCTGCGAGTTCTGATCCATTTGCTATCCTGATTTCTTCCGGTATTTCTTCCATTCGTTTTCATCCGGGATAATCTTGCCGATTTCCACGCCGAACTGATAGACCGCCGTAAGGGCCTTCGCATTGCTGGGGTAATACCGTATCTGTTCTTGCCCGGCTTTCAGGAAATCAATGTATTCCTGCTGCCGGTCAACCATAGATTGGAGTTTAGAGACAGAATACTTGTCGAGTGCACGCATCTCGTCCGTATCGCCGTCTATATTGGTCTCCGTGTTGCCCTCAACGAGCGTATTTATCTCCGAGTTCGTAGGAGACCAGCCGATGCGCGTGTTGCGCATGCGTTCCAACGTCCTTGCCTTTTTCTCGCGGAGCATCTTCTGCATGCTTTCCAGGCGGAGCTTTTCCTGCATGACGAGGCCGGCCATCTCGATTGCGGCCGCGCCCATGTTGTATGTGCCGTTATAGACCATCTTGTGCAGGTCCGGGTCGCCCTCCTCGTTCGTGGAGTCCAGGGTAGCCATGAGGAAATCCCTGACCTTGATAATCTTCTCGTCCGTCTGGAGTTCCGAAATCGGGACACCCTTGGTCCGCTTCGGCTTCGGTGCCGACGCCACGACCTGCTCCTGCTGGGCCGTAAATTGCTGGGTAGCCTGTCTGGCCATCGCATCGGTGGCCTGCTTATATGCTGCAAATGGATCACTCATGTCCAAAATATACCAAAATTAGGGACCAAATACAAGAAAGCCGGCCATCGCTGGCCGGCTTGTGGGAGTTGAAACGTGTCCGGTTGATTACGGCTTGTCACCCACAACTACATAGCCCTTCTTCGGGACGTAGATGTTCGGGCGGTCATACGCGAACGTTGCCGTCCACGTAGCGATGTCCGCCTGTTCCTTGTACTCCGGCGTCTGGTCAATCTTGACCTCGAACGGCCAGGCGTTGACGTAGCACACGCTCATGATGCAGTTGAGGTAGTGCCAGTCAAACATCTCGCAACGGATTGCCGCGTTGCGGAGAAGGCCGGAATACTCGTTGCCGTAGTTCGCCTGCTGGCCAGCACCAAGATAAATCTTGTTGTTGCCTTCATTCGTCGTGCGGCTGGAGTCGGAGTCGAGCATCGCCGTGGTCGGGCTTTCGGAAAGAAGGCCGCAGTTGAAGAGCTGCTCCTTCCAGGCGACGAGCGTCTCGTAAGCCTTCAAGTCCTCATAGAGGTAGCCCTTGATGCTGAACTGGCCGGCAATGCCTTCCTGTCCAACGGGGACCTGGTGAGGGAAGTTCGAGTACACGATGCTCTTCTTGGCGATCTTGACGTTCGGCAGTTCCGGCATCTTCAAGATGCGGATTGCGAACTCATGCTCACCGCCACTGTTGGCGAACGAGTCCCCGTTGGAGGGCTCAACGCCGACAAGGCCGAAGATGCTGGTCGGGATGACCAAGCGTGCACGGGTGGTGCGCCACGGATCCGTGAGATGGTCAATGGCGCCGCCCCAGAAGGCGACCTTTTTCTGCTCTTCCGAGAGGGTATTGTATATTCCTTCGCTTCTTGCCATGATTCATTCTCCTTAGATCAGTGCGGTTGTGACCTGGTTGCCGTTTTCGGTCTTCACAAGTTCGGTCTTGAGCTGGATCCAGCGGGCCGTCTTGGTCGGGCGAATACGGAGCCAAACATTGAGTTTGCCCTGGTCAATCACCGGTTGCGGGTTGTTGGTTTCGTTACAGATGCACTCTGCCATGTAGAAGCCGGACGGGCGGGCGTTCTTGATGGAGTCGAGCGATGCCTGGATGGTGGACTGGATGTCCGCACGGACTTCCGGCGTGTTCAGGTCGAACACGTAATTGTCCAGGTAGTGGTAGTACATCTTGTGGATGCCGGCCACCAACATCGCAACGTGGATCTGGTTGAACGCAGTGTCTTCCATCTGCAAGGTCCAGTCGCCCCAGAAGAAGTTGCCCTTCTTGGTGCAGCGCGTCGGGTTGACGTGGATGTTGATGAGCCTTGCGATGTCGGACGTGGTGTCTTCCGGGTAAGAGTAGCGGCGCGGGTACTTCTCGGAAGTTCCCCATGCGCTCGGGACACCACCCTTCTTCTTACCGGCAGGCGGGTACCAGAAGATAGAGCCGCTGCGGTTTGCCGTCACGAGGGCAGCAATCTGAACGGACTTGTCGATGTCCACCACGTTGTGCGTGTAGAAGTTGTCCATCACGCGGCCCTTGCCGTCGTAGAGCGCGGCCCAGCGGCCGAGCGTAGTCGGGAAGGAGGTTGCGCCGTCATACTTCTTCAACGCCTTCGCGATTTCGGCTTCGCCGATACCGCCGAGGAGCGCGAAGCAGTCCTTACGGGCTTCACAAACCGTCATCATTGCGCTCATGACCTGCGTGTTGAGGGTTTCGATGTCCTTCATGCCGAAGTTGTTGATGTTCGTGCCCGCGGAGACGAGGAACGAGACATCGGAGCCGTCCTTGTCGAGGAACAGGTTCCAGACCGTGGCGAGGGTGCTCGTGGACATGTTGTTGGCAGGCTGGTAAACCCACACAGCGTCGTTCACGATAGCCGGGTCATCCGGGTTGAAGGAGATGCAGGTGCTTGAACCGTCGAGAACACCGTTGTAGATGGTCTGGGACAGGTCGTAGGAGTTGTTGTCCAGGAAGTTGTCGAGCACGCCGCTCTCGTTGAGGAGGAACGACACGCCGGTGTCCGCAAGTTCGAAGCCTGCGGCGTATTCGATGGACAGCTGGGTCTGGCCGTTGAGCACATACGGGACAACGGTTCCTTCGAACTCATACACGTTTCCGTTGAAGCGATACTGCACGTTGAGGAAGAGGCGGGCGACGTTTTCGCCGTCGGCAGTCAGAGCATACACCTGCTTCGGGTTGCCGGTGAACTCGACGTCCTCATACTTCGTGGTAGCGAGGCCGAGGCCGAGGAAGGTTGCACCGATTTCAGCGCTTGCGAGGCACTTGCTGGACTTTTCGACGATGTACTGGTCCTTGCCCATACCCGGGTTGATGTAGGCCTTGCCGTCATAGTCGGCAACGAGCACCAGGTTGGTGTCGGTGACCAACAATGCACCGGTTTCGGTAGCAAGGGCCTTGCCCTGGGTGGTCATGCTGAACTGGGCAGCGTTCTGGGCAGCCGTCGGAACATAGAGCGAGTAGGCGCCGACCACGAAGAACTGGCCGATGTCAACGCTCTTGGTGAACTTGACCGTGTAGGAGATGCCTTCGCCAAGGAGCTTCTTCAACGGGTCCTTGACGATAACCTCGCCACCGGTGAGACCAACCACAGTGAACGTCTGCGGATCCGGGTCAATGTAGGAGTTGTCGCCATCGGTAATGGCCAGCACATCCCCGACCTGAACCTTGCCGTCCAAGTCAGTGTTTGCAATGGTCATCTTGGAGCACTCGACACCGTAGGTTTCGACACTGCCGTTGGCCGCAGACCAGGTAGTGTCGTCGAGGGTGAGCACGGTTTCGATGGTATGTGCACTTGCATACACATCCATTGCAGCGCCGGTGAGGTCAATCAACTGGTAGAAGTGTTCACCGGCAGTGTCGTCCATGCCTTCCGGGAGGGCGTCAAGGGTGATTTCGCCGGTCATCACGTTGATTGCCGTGATCTTGGCGGTACCAACGACCGGGTTGTGCCACTTTTCCATGAACTCGGTGATTTCGGCTTCCGTTTCCACCGTGGTAGTGCCGGAGCCGAGCACGACAGCGACTGCATCGCCGACAGCGTATTCCAGCGCGGCGCTCGTGTCGAGCTTGAGCTTGTTGGCCTTCAAGTCGAAGGTGACAATGTCGTTCACGACTGCACGATTGTTGTAACCGACCGCGGAAGTGCGGAATGCCTTGGCGATGGTCTTGACCACGTCGCCCCAGCTCTTTGCGTCGCTGATGTCGGCGAACACGCTGTCAACCTTTTCGCTGAACTCGGAGATGTAGGAAGATTCGACCGCGATGGAATCGAGGCCAGAACCGTCGAGCTCTTCGTTCGGGGTGCAGAGATACTTGGCAGCATTGGTAACGGTGACGGTCGTCGTGCTGTATTCGGTGTATGTGCCAGAAGCGGACACGATGAACTTCACTGTGATGACGTCGCCATCAAAGAGGGTCACGTTGCCGTCAGCGTTTTCAATGCGGAACACGCCTGCCGGGAGGGCGTTGCCATCCACGTCAGTGGTCTTGAAGGAGATTGCACCGAGCGAGTTGAACTCGTTGTTGATGATGCGGACCGGGATGATACCGTTGTTGGCATCGTTCACGATGATGCAGGAACCGTTCGGGAGAGAATCCTTGACGGAGAAGCGTTCGCCGGCAGCGAAGTCGGCAATGTTCATCACCGTGAAGGTCTTTGCACCACGACCGGCAACGGCAGTCTTGACCGTGAGGTAGTCGAAGCCGTCGGCAACGGCAGTCGCGTCGCTGCAATAGAAGGCAACGGACGGACGGTTGTAGCTTTCCAGGTAGGAGCTGTCATCCGGGGACACGGAAACGTCGAACTCGTCGATGGAGAGAACAGTCGCGCTGGCGAACTGGTTGCTTGCGCCACCTTCCGTGATCGGGAAGTAGAGCTTTTCGCCGACAGAGAAGGTCGGACGGGCACCGAGGGTCAGGGTGAGCGTCTTGCTGACCAGGTTGGTCTGGACGTCGACGATGTCGTAGGACTCGTAGGCGCGGTTGGCGCTGCTCGGGTCGCTGTTGATGATCGCAAAGAGGACGGTGTCGGTCGGAGCCTTCTTGCGTTCGTTGTCGTACCAGCGGCATGCCTTGCTGTCGGTGAACTCTTCACCGGCGCTTACTGCGAAGTCAACGTTCTTGCCGGACTTCACAGTCTCGGCGATGTTGTTGATCTTGCGGCGCACGCCGAAATCGGCGGCAGCATCGGTCTTGAAGCGGGTTGCCGCGAAGTGCTTCATCTGGAAAGAGTTCTTCGGCTGTCCATCATACCGGAAAGCGTTGCGGTCGTAGGTCACGACGAACGCATCGGACTTGAGGTCCCTCTTGTAAGGGCTGGACTTGTCGATTTCTTCGCCGTAAGGGCGAACGAACTCAACCACGCCACCGTTGTCGATGACGCCACGGGCGGCATACAGGCCCTGGTTGTATTTGGCATTGTTGTAGCCATATCCGAGTATGGCATCCATCGCGCCGGAGTTCGAGATGTTGAGGATCTTGTTCATCTCGCCTTTTGCGGCGAAACCAACAATACCGGCGATGGCGGACGGGTTCTGAACCTCGCCATAGGCGGAATTATCCTCGATCGAAAGCAGAACTCCAGGGGCGCACAGGTCACCCATCTTTGTAGCCATGATTTCCTCTCAGGTTGGTGATTTTACGCTTCTAGTTTAATAGGTGGGCACGATTTTTCACGGCATACCGGCACCCGGGATATAAACTATGGTCGAAAACCACACAAAACGCCCGAAAGAGGAACCATGGACGGAGTCGCAGTAAACGAAGAACTGAACAACATCAAGGACCGTTTCCCGGAGGAAACCGCCCTGGTCGAAAGTGTGCAGAAGCTGTTCAACAAGGAAGTGCAGATTATCTCGGACCGCAGCATCAGGGCCCTGAAAGCCTTCCCGATGCAGTTCACGAAGCGAATTCCGACAGCCGACGGCGAATGGACGACCCAGCTGCACATCTGGGCGGATAACCAGGTCGCCGAACTGCTCGACATCGACCCGCTCGTCCTCACCGCCCGCAACTCGGACGGCGAATGTGTCCTCATGAGCCTCCTCATGGCGGCAACTGGCCGCTTCACCCAGCAGGTGAACTATCCGCTCATCCAGAAAATCCTCGACACGGACATGCAGTTCCAGTATCTGACCGAGCCGGGCGACGAAAGCTCGGTCCAAACCGGCAACGTATGGGACGAGGAAGACCTCGACCACAAGACCCCGCTCGAATACCTCGCCGACTTCGCGAAGGGAACTGGCGTCTTCGGTGGCTGCGGACAGGATCCCCTCGTGAGACAGATGCTCGAAAACTTTGCAGACCGCCCCGAACCGGACAATGGCCCCGGCGAACCACTTTCCGACCCCAACTTCAACGAAGACCAGGCCAAGAAGGCCATCGAACAGTCGGAAGCCCAGCTCGCGACAACCGCGGAAACCAACCCGCAGAATATTCCTACCGCAGACCAGATTGTCCAGCAACAGGAACAGGTCCAGCAGCCCGCCGCACCGGCACAGCCGGCAGCGCCTGCCCAGCCTGTCCAGCAACCGGCACCGCAGGAACAGCCTGCCCCTGCCCAAGCTCCGGCTCCGGCACCCGCGCCGACCCAAACGCCTGCACCGGCCCCGGCACCAGCCGAAGAGCCGACCATTTCGGTCCGTGAACGCTGCAAGCAAATCCTCGAAAACAACCCAACCGTGAACGACCCGGACGCTGCCCCGATCGCCGGAAGCAAGAAATTGCTCGAAGCGCTCGTCACCATTGGGAAGAACACGATAGACTTCTCGTAATGAAACTCATTTTCTGTTCATTTCCGCTTTTCAATGAAATACTCCCCTCGCTAGACACCGAGGGGATGTCCCTTCTGCACACAATGATCGGCAAGAACGACTATTCCACGAAAACCGTGGCATACCTTGTCGGCACAAATGCAAAGAACGCCCTCCTCGGGGCGGTCATCTTCTCGCATACCGGGGACACCGGCGCAATCCATACCTTGTGTGTCAGGGATGACGTCCAAAAGAAAGGCCTTGGCACCCGTCTTGTGGACAGTGTCAAGGCCGGGTGTGCCACCGTAACCGTAAACGGGATACACACCGCGTTAGATTTCTACAAGAAACAGGGGTTCGTTCCGGTCGATAAAGACGATCCGGGACCGGTCATTCCCCTTGTTTGGCATCGCTGAAAAGACCATCCCGCATATCGTCAAACGCTAGAACCATAACCGGCTCCGGCTTGCCGTCCTTGACCCACTTGGTCAAGATTTCGTCGATTTTCTTTTCAGTATCGTCGCCGAACTGCGCCTTCATCAATTCGACACACTTGCCGTATTCATAGACGGGGACGGTATCGACTTGCATCGAGCATTCCGGGTCCGGGATGCCGGCATCCATCGCATCGACTATGCCAATCATCGCCTCGCGAGGGAACTCTGGAATAATGCCGCCGACCTCGCTTTCTTCGAGTTTGCTGTCGCGTTCGTCAGGCTCAAAGGCATCATACACCACCGGCGCACATTCATGCAGATACGGAAGCGACCTCTTGGTATTGTAGTCGAACCATTCCATGGCGTCCGTGTATGCGCGGTCCTCCGGGGTCTCGCCTTCGTCAAGTTCATCCGCATTCGGAGTAAATGTCTTGGCAAGCTCGTCGATGCAACGGGAGCTCTCATATACGGAAACTACAACCGTTTCCAGTTTCTGGTTGTCCGTGGGCTTGACTTGCTCACCGTATTTTACGCGAGAGTATGTCGGGCGCTTGACATCCTTCGGCTCCACGATGTAGGTAAACTTCGCCGTCCCGATCATCGCACCCTCCATATCATGAAGGAGGATGACGTGTCCGGCCTCGTTATCCCGTTCGCAGGCGACCTTAATCCTGGCCTGGACATCCTGCGGCAATGAGGCGATATATTCCTCGTCTTCGGATTTAGACATTTTGCATCTCCATTTTTATTACGGTTCCACGGTCATCGTTCGCAGCGTTTCCATGTGCTCATCGACTTTCGCGGCTTCGACAAATTCCCGGTCAGCGGCCTCCGGGTCCGCACCCTGGCTTGCCATGACTTCGGCCTGCTCGGGGGAAATCCCGAACAGGTCGGCCAACTTACTTGCCTTTTCTGAACTTGGGGTACTTGGCCTGGATGACATCGTAGGCCTCCTCCACATACTTTCGGTCAATGACACCGGCCTTGACATTGGCCCAGGCGGAATTGTGCGACATGTCATAGACAACCATCACCTTGTTGATGAAGGCATCGCGGGCAGCAAGCACTTCATTCTTCGCCCTGCACCACCGGTTGTCAACCTGCATGCCGCCAAGCGCCTTGAACGTCTTGGCCTGGAGTTCAAGCGGCAGTTTCGTGAAGTTGGTATTGTTGAGACCGTTCACGATCTTGATGTACCTGCGGTCCATGGAAAGAGACTGCAGAACATTATATGCCTTGAACTCTCCGATTTCCGCCTCGCTCAGCGGGAGCTTCTCGATACGGTTGTTCAGAAAGGTAAACGCGTTGAACCCCATCGGCACCCCCTATTGGCGACCCATGCCGTTCTGGCCTGGCCACGTTTGCTGGACACCCGGCTGAGCATACTGGACACGCTGCTGCGTCTGGGCCTGTGCCTGCGCCTGGACTTGGACCTGCGGACGAGGTTGCATCTGTTGTTGCGGCTGCGCCTGCTGCTGCATCGCGGCAAGCTGTTCGGCGGTAAGTTCCGGCGCCTTCTGCGGTGTCTGGAGCCAGCCTACCTGATGGACAAGCATCGCGGTGGCGGACAGATAACCATACAGCATCGTTTCCGGGTCAACCTGGCCACGGGTGTCAGCGAGGGCATCCGCAGTAATCTTGCCGAACGAGAACAGGCCGCGGTCGTTGATGCGGTCGAACGCATACTTGCTGAACGGAATGTAAATGCTCATCGGGTCTTCCACGTTGGAAGACAGATACATTCTGAGGCCGCGAGGATCGTTGCGGGTGACATAGTTCCAAATGTCGGCGATGGTTTGTGCGCTCGCGAAAATGCTGGGCCTACCAACCACGTTTCCGCCATTCTTGAGGAAGGTCACATGGAGGCTAACAATCATCGAACGGATGTCCGGGTAGCATGCGTTGAACGTGTCGATAATCGTCTGGCGTTCATAGCGGCCGTTGACCGCAGCCACTTCCTGCTGCACGATAAATTCGAGACGCTCGAAAATGGAGCGCTTGTAGAACTTGATTTCGTCCGCGGTGCAGCCGTGCATGGAGAACTCGATGGGGATGCAGCGGGACTTGATAGCCGGGCGAACTTGCCAGATGTCGTTACAGGTCAGGATGAAGCGGAGGGTCGCGGTCGAGGATTCGATTACCGACTGGAGCTCCTTGAAGAACTTCTCCGGGTTGAGTGCCTTGTCCACTTCGTCGATAATCACGAAACGAGGCTTGCCGTCGCTCACGCGGAACATCTTGTACTGTTCGATTTCGTTAATCACCTCGCTGGCCTTGCCATAGAGGAACTTGCTTTCCGTCCCGAGGATGTTCGGGATTGCCCTGGCAAGACTGGTCTTGCCGGTTCCCGGGCTACCGGAATACAGGACATAGTTTCCGAAACTGTTGAGTCGGAGGGCCGTGTCGACCATACGCTTGATTGACGGCGGGAGGATAATTTCATTGAGGGTCTTCCCTCGGTATTTTTCTTCCCACGGGAGGGAGAGTGGGGTTTCCTTGGACGGGTCCGCCTGCTTTGCTGCGGCGACCTGAGCACCCTTGGTTGTAAGCAAACTTGAAGACATTATATACCACTCGATAAAGTTTCTCGGTGAAATATAGCAAAAACGCTAAACTATGTGCATGGATAGGTCTTTCCCCAAATTCATCGCATCATTGGATGTCCTCGATCCGCAACTAAAGGCTAAAATCGGGACCCGCTACGAGTCCTATCTCGAAGCGCTCGCCACCGACGTAATGCCGCAACAGGCAATCCCGGACATCGGGACCTGCGTCAACCCGCAGGTCGATAACCCATATTTCGATGAAAAGACTTCAATAAAGGGGAAGCGTAAGGAGATTGCCGAGGAAGCCAAGCACAACCGCGGCGGGGCAACCAACTTCCCGAAGCCGGGAAGGACCACCCTCGGTATGCCGGACAACTGCACCGCGATTAGATAACCTTCTTCCTCGGACGGCAGAGGAGATTCTTCACTGCCTCGGATTCATCAAATTCAAGCTCTTCCGGCCAGCCGACGGCCTTGAACAGGCGTCCCAGAACCTGGGCGACGCTCATCTTCCAGTGCTTCTCCCAGTCAGGCGTAAACAGTTCAAGCAGGTGCGGAGGCATCTCGTCGCCGGTGTAGCAAATCACCGTGACACCATACAGGGCATCGGCCTTCTTGACGAACTTCATCTTGTCGCCGGCAGCAATCGGTTCATACGGGAACTGCGAGAGGACCGGATCGAACTCGATGAGGTAGTTCCACACGGCAGCGGCCCTGCGGCGCCAGTCAACCCTGGCAAGCTCTTCCTTCGGCATCCTGTACATCTCGGCAAGCGTAGGCGGTTCTTCCTTGACGCCGGACGGGCAGGACAGGTGCGTGAAGTCGTTCTTCTTGACGAGCTCGTAGTATTCGCGCTTCATTTCGAGAAGTCGGTCGCGCACCACCTTCTTGTCCATTGTGTTCAGCATGAGCGTCACCATGTCCATCATACGTTCGCGGGAGAACAGCGTGGTGGAGCTTCGGACGATTTCGAGGCCGGTGATTGCGAACTCGGGCTTCACTTCGAGAGTGCCCTTTACCCACTTGCCATTTTCCTTGTGGCCCTTGTCAAGATAGACGATGTCTTCCATGCTCTCCACGAGACAGATATACTTCTTTTTCGCGGTGACAATGGCCTTGTGGATGCACTTCTCGCGTTTCAGGAACAGTTCGTTGACGAAGTAGTTCCACTGCTGTGCGTAGGCGAGCATGAACTCGTCCAGCTTCTCTTCGAGGGCGACCGCGTCGAACATGCGGCAGAAGTCCGTCATGCGGTAACGGTTGTAGATGATGCGGACATCGCCGTCCTGCACGATGCCGTCGGCGAACATGATCTGCATCTTCGTGAACCCGGTCTTCTCGTCCGGGACGCGGTTGCCCGGATCGTTCCAGACACCCGGGGCATACATCTTGCAGGCAGCCGCAAAGAACTTCTTCGCGTCGGTTTCCTGCTCGACGGTAAATACCTTGGACAGGAAGCGCTGGTGGCCGCGGAACGCGACAATCTCGATATTCTTGCCGGTATGCGTCTCGAAGCCTTCCATGATGTCGCCGAACTTCACGAAGAAGGAGTCGGTATCGCCATGGGACATGCGGCGCTGCTGGACGACACCTTCGGAGTCAACTTCGGTGCCGACGAACGCGGGCTCGATGCGCGGGACATACCCGAACGTATCGTAGAACCGCTTGTCTTCGACCAGCTCCTCGTTGATATACTTCGCCATGCCGTTGATGGTATACTTGATAAGCTGCTGACCATACGCGGTAATGGATGCCGCGTTGTCCACGTCGTAGAGCGGGAAGAACGGGGAGCCGAGCAAACCGTAGAGCGAGTTGCCGAGCACCTTGTACACCTTCTGCATCATGTCGTAGACGCCGGTCATTTCCGCGTCGCCCGCCTTCTTCGCGGCCTTCATCTTCTTCTTCAAGTTGGAACGGCCGTCGAACAGAAGCCTCGTGACTTCCGGCACGACGCCGACCTTGTCCTTTCGGAAGAATACCTGATACTGGCCGTTGTGGGTCCACGGAGAACGGATAAGGTTCTTCAATTCCTCTTCCGGGACCTGGTAGTCGATAGGATAGACCACCTTCATTTCCGGCGAGGTGTTGAACGTCATCATGATGGATGGGTAAAGGGAACGGTAGTCGTATGAGACCAGCTTTTCCTTGTAGCCCGGGATAGCATACACGAATGCGCCAGGAAACTCCTCCTTTTCCTGTGCGCGTAGTGGCGGGAACGTTCGGCCTGTCTTGTGCAGATGGTTCAGGACAAAGCCGACCAGCATTTTCTTCGACTCGAACACGAACGAGAACGGAACCCTGGCTTCCGCGGATGCGGACACCGCCAGGTGGAACATCTTTTCCTTCTGCTCGATCTTCTTCAGGAGGCGGACGTCCTGCATGTTATACAGGATGAACATGTCCCAGTGGTTCTTCCAGGACAGGTAGCCTTCGGGAAGCGGAGCCTTGTGCTCGCCGACCGTGATTTCGCCGATGTAGTCCAACTTGTAGGACGGCTGTTCGGAGAAGGTGTACTTGCGGTAGAGGTCGAGGAAGTCGATGACTTCCGTGCCCGCGATGTGGAGGTCGCCTTCTCGCTGGTCAACCCATGCACGCTTCTCGGCAGCCGGGAGCCTGGACATGAGCTTGAGCGGGATCTTCAACTTCGCCGCTCGGTTGACCATGTAGGTAGTATCGTATGTGAAGTTCCAACCGGACAGGATTGACACGTTGTTGTTGCCAATCTCGGTGAACAGCCTGGTCAGGAGTTCGCCTTCGGTCTTGCATAGGACATAGCGGCCGTTGTCCTTGGCCATCTCGTCCTTCACCTCCTGGCTGACGTCCTTCGCCACGCCGTAGGTGATGTAGTTGTCCGTCTTGGAAAAATAAATCGTTACGCAGTTGATCGGGTATGCGGCCACGCTCGCGCGTGGGAATTTACCGGTGGTCTCCACCTCAATATCGAGGAAGCAGAGGTTGATTTTCGACATGTCGGCTTTGAGCATGCCGGCATTTGCGTAGAAGCGGGAAAGGAACCTCGCCCTCGGGTCGATGTCGATTTCTGCAAGGTGGTTGCGCGGGCCGGAGAACTGGTGGCGGATTTCCCGCTCGTCCTTCGTATGCCGCTGCACGGCAAACATCTCGTTTCCGTAGATGTCGTGCATGCCACACGGTTTTGCGCCGAATTGCCCCCGTATATTGGTATAGAACGTGTTGATGTTCTGCAACACGTCCATAGTGCCATCCATGTACCACAGGAACATTCTGTCCTTTTCCGGGTCATGGTAGATGGCCTCCCACATCTTGGGAGCTTTTACTTCTGTATTAGATACAGGTATCTCCGGCATATCCAGAAATATAGCAAAAAACGGACCGGCATTGCCAGTCCGATTTAATTTTTCCGCGCAAGCGAACAGTTACTTCTTGGCGAACTGTGCCTTCGCGTTCTTGATGTGGGACAAAATCTTGTCGATATTGTCCTTTTTCTTGCCTTCGGCACCGGCGCCGAGGCGTGTTTCCACGAACTTGCCGAGGAGGTCCCAGCGCTTCGGGTCGGAAAGGGTACCCTTCATGAACTTCTTGTTGTCCTTGGCGTCACTTTCCATGCCTGATGCCGCGCTCTTGGCCTTGCTGTCGAAAGCCGGCTTCTGGGGAGGGGTAGTGGTAACGCACTCGACCTGGACGCCCTTGGCGGCCTTCACTTCCGGGTCAGTCGTAGTGAGGGACTGGGTCACGACCTTGGTTCCGCCTGGACCGGCGGTCTTCTTCAAGTCAACAGTCTCATTTTCAGTCTGCTGCTTGACGTCCTTTTCGGGCGCGGTCTTGGCCTTACCGACCTTGGAATTCTTGGAGAGCACGAGCGACTTACCGCCGCTGCACCACTTGTTGGTATCAAAGACTTCACCGTTGAACATCTTGATGCCTTCGCACATAGGCTTCGGATTGTCAGTCTCGTTGAACGGTTTGTCGATGATCGGCTGACTGCAGATGCCTTCGAGGATGGCCTGCACCTTTTCGTCGCCATAAATATCGAATGCCTGTGACATTGGGTAAACTCCGGTGATTGGACTTTTTACTAAGTTTAGAAGATGTCCCCGTTTTTGCCCGTCAGGCAAAACGGCTGAACCCGATGTTCGAGCAGAGGACTGCCACGGACAGCTTCTTGGGGCCCTTCTTGCGGATGCGCAGCCTCTTTCGGACCGGCTTCATGGGTTTCTGGGCAGGAGCCTGAGCGGCCACAGCCGGAACTTCCGGCGTGATTACCTTCTCCGGTTCGCTGTTTCCGGTGATTTCTTGTTCTGTGGTCTGTTTCTTTCGTGCCATACTTGTCAGTTTATAGCAAATCCCGGAACCTATAAACTGTATTCGAACAATTCCGGCGGCACAATGAACACTACCGAGTCCCAAATCCAGCTTTCACCCTCCGAACTCTACCATCCGGGCGTTTCCCCGGCAATTCAGGACCTGTCCCGCAAATCGGGCATGCCCGAGACCGAAGTCGCATCAATCTACGCCCAGACCGAACGCGACGAAAAGAACGACGCAGCGGAAAACCCGGACAAGATCGTCATGGACGTCTACGGCAACTGCCGCTTCGGCGACAAGGTGTGGAGCGAGACCCGGAAGAAGGTGCTTACCCCGGAAGAAACCGAAAGTGACTCGGAGCAGGAACTCGAAGATACGCTTTCCAGCATGAGCACCATGTTCTCCCCCGAAGAAGAACAGAAGTCTCCGGGCAGCACGGGCGAAATCGAGGATGCGTTTGCCAGCGGAGCGAACAGTTTCACTCCCAGCATCGACAACAACTCGCTCGGGTTCTCCGACGAAGACATGGCGCTTACGAACTCCGTCGCCGACGCGGCAGCTGCCGACTACGACCTCCCGGACGACTCCGAACCGTTCGGGACCGACACGTTCACGGACATCGACCCCAATGTCACGCCGGACAACGTGAACTCCGCCCCGGACGGCACCCCGGCCCCGACAGGCGGAGAAAAAACTCCATTGGAAGAAACCAAGGAAGAAGAAGCCGTCAAAGCCTAGCGCACCGCGAAATTCAAAAGGCCTCCCGTCCGGGAGGCCTTTCTTTTTGTCCAATCGAGACTATGCCTTGGAATAGGTGCACTTCCTAGACATGAGTCCCGTGTTGAAGAACGCGAGGAACTTGCTTTCGCCGTCGTCGGAAACGGACCATTCCACCTTGGCGCCGGAACCCATGATGACGGTTCGGAGGAAGATGTCATACGGCATCTTGAACACCTTGTTCGGTGCATGGACTTCGCACTCGCGGATAGTGAAGTTGTAATCCACGCGGTCCGTCTTTGCGACCACCATAATCGTGTTGTCGTCGGAAGTATGGAGTTCGATTTCCTTCGCCGGGAGAATTTTCTTCATGTGGGCGATGGAGAGAACCAGGCCCGAACCCGGGATGGTGGCAAACTTTGAGAGGCCGGCATTGTTGAACGTCTGGACCTGTGTATCGAGGAACGGGAACGAGATGGAAAGGTCGTCGTCGCGAACCGCGATGCGCTTCGAGGTGAAGTCGAGTTCCATCGTCACGACCATGTCAATCTTGATCTTCGAAAGCACGTTGAAGATGACGGACGGGAGCCTGATGGAGAAATCCTTCGGCTTTTCGTCTTCGCTCGCAGCGGCATGTGCCTGGTTGTTGAAAACCGTGGCCATGCAGAAATGCTCGTCACCGATACGGAAGGAGATGACACCGTTCTTGCGGTGCATTTCGATATACGGGAACCCGTAAGTGCTGTCACCGACCATGGCCATGTCAAGCTGGCCAATGACGAGGGTTTCGTCAAGGTCGAACTTCGGAACGTCCGGCACCTTGTCGGCAGGCTGCACTTCGAGGCCGCACTCGAAGTTGAACTCGTCGCTGTTCTCGGCAAGGAACCCGAAGACGAACAGCTTGCCGTCAACGAAGCTCATTCCGGCAAGGATTGCATCCTTGTCATCGACCATGTTGATGTCGCATGCCGCGCAGAACTCGTTGGCATAAACGACCACGTCATGCGGAAGCGGATCGGAACCCTTTGCCGCGCTTGCCTTGGCAACTATGCCGTTGCCGGTAGTGAACGTAGCTTCGACGGAGCCGTCATAGGACGGACGGGTCGAAATTCGGACACAGAGACCCGGGTCATAGGAACAGCTTTCCTTGATAAGGCCGATGGCTTGTCTGAAATTCCCTTCCTTGGTCGGGAACATGAGCATCTTTTCAATGTTTGTCTTCTGCATATTAAAACCTCTTGGCGAGAAACTAGGTTTTCTCCATTAAAAAACGGGGCCGGATGGCCCCGCAGTAATTGTATTCCAGCATGTCGGCTAGACGACGTTCTGGAAAATCTGGTCATACCTGGACGTAGTGTCCTCGCTCTCGTCCGGCAGGAACTGGTCCTGCGCGAGCGCGTTGTCTTCCGCGAGGGAACCGAACACGCCAGAGTCGGTAGCTCCGGCAGCGGGACCTTCCGGTGCGGGAGTAGCCACGCTGAACTCGTCGCCCGGCTTGACCGACGTTTCGTCATACGGGTCGTTCGGGAGCTGGAGTGCGGTCATCTCGGCATCCGGGTTGTGCATGCTTCCCTGGGAGTCGAACATTTCAGGAAGGATCTTGCCGAGCTGTTCCTTGAAGTGGTCCGGCGTGGTGTACTCGTCTTCGAGCGCAGTGAACACGGCTTCCCACTTTTCTTTCGGGAGACGGACATCGGTTTCGCTTTCTGGAACCGGACGGCTCGGATCGGTCGTCATGTCATTCTTGATAAACCCGAAGAGCTTACCGAACGCGTTGATGATTTCCTGGTCCTTCATGTCCTTGATACCGGCGAACCCGTTGAGCTGCTTGTCCATGCCGAGGATAACCGGGGTTTCTTCGGCAGAGCTTGCGATGATTTCCGCCATGTGGTCGGTTGCGCCATTTTTCAGGATGGAAGCGTTTTCCGTCGCAAACTCGGTATAGGTCGGATCGTTGGCCTGAACACCGCCGGCAGTCGGATCGGTCATCTGTTCGTTGGCCTGCTCGGCATTGGCGACCACCTGGTTCGGGTTATCGTCGTCCGGTTCGGCGGCAAAATCTTCCGGTCCAAAGCCGTTCGCGCCAGCTTCCTGCTGTTCCATGAGGATGCGGCGTGTTTCCCTCATGTCGCGGCCAAGCTGCCACCCGACGGACTCGACCATGCGGGTTTCCGGGTTGAGCCCAGGTTCCGCCGGCTTGTTTTCGGGCAACACCGAGTCGAGGTCGTTATAGAGAAGGTCGTCCATGTTGGCCGGCGCATCTTCCGCGGCGAAAGCGTCAATCGTTTCGAGGATGCGGTTGCCGAAGTTCTTGACGTAGTCCTCGCTCTCGATACCGAGTTCGAGCTTCTTGATTTCCCCGTTCTCGTTCGTCACGATGACGGAAATGTCGCCCTTGGTGTTCGGGTAGAGGATGTCAACGGTAAACATCTTTCCGCGACGCGATACGCGAAGCAGGCAGCGGGACTTTTCGGCGTCGATGCTTTCCAGGTTGAGGCGGATGCCCTTGTTGGCCGTCTGCTCGGCGGCTTCCTGCATGATGTCCTTGACATTCTTGCGGGTCTTGTTATCGAAGAACGGATTGCGCTCGCTGTAAATTCGGCGGTCCCATTCCTCGGAAATCTGGTTGCCAATCGGTTCCATGACGCCCTTGGTCATGGCCTTGATGAGCTTGTCCTTCGCAGGCACAATCGGTCCGCTCTCGGTTGAGACGACCTTGAAGCCCTTCAACTTCGTAATCAGTTCACTTTTGTCGTATTGCGTCACGGCCATGGTAAATATCCAGTGCGGTTTCCCCATAGTTTATAAAAATGCCCCGGCTCCGCGCCGGGGTTCTTTATTCGCTTTCCTTCTCGGTGGAATCCACTCCGCCGAGGTGGACAAGATGGTCATAGTTGCCGTCGCCCTCGTCAACCACCGGAGGGGCGGCTTCCGCACCGCCTCCGCTGAACGCGTCCAGGTTCTCGGTGGGGTCGTCCCTGCGCATTTTCTCGGCGTGCAACGCAAAGGCCTCGGCAATCTCGTCAAGGTCGATGTCGAAGAGGTCGGTCGGGAGCCATTCGCTCTCGAAGATGCGCTTCGCGTGGTTGAACCGGTCGATGTCGTTCGCCGTCCACACCTTGAAGGTATGGCCGAACATGTTGGTATGGTAGCCAAGCGGCATGATTTCCGGGATGCCGCCAACGAGGAGAACTTCCTTGCCGGCGAACTGGAACGAGTTGTCCCCCCGGACATACCTGATTGCCGCGGAAACGCTGCAATCGACGGCATAGACGCCGTATAGGTGGCCACCGGTGACATAGAGGTTCCCGTGGTAGAAATCTTCCCACTGGTCGAGGAACATCAGCACCTGCTCGGAATTGATCTGCCCGTCGGTGACTATGCCGTTCCCGGTATAATAGTCCTTCGCGTAGGTCATGATGTCCGTCCCGTCGGGAACGATACCCAGCGAGGATGCGACCCTGGACTTGCCGTTGAACAGGCGGGTGACCATGAGTTCCCCGTCGGAGCCGAGCGCGGCGTGCGCGTAGTCGGAACCGTCAAAGGACGGCAACGAGGATAGGATGAAGATGGTCCCGGCGTCCACATAGACAATCAGCTGTTCGGCATGGATGTAGCCGAGCGTCCCTGACGTTATGTAGAACTTTATCGGGGTGTACCAGAGGTTGCGGTCCGCACGGATTGCTGCGCACCGGTCCATGAACTCCAACGACAGGTCATGCCCGTCATAGTCGCTCATGAATACGTTGAACGTGCTGTCGACCGTAGTGAGGCCGATCCTCTGGGACGGCAACTGCATCCTTACTTACCTTCCGGCTTAGCGTCGTCAGTTTCGCCTTCCGGCTTCGGGAAAATCGGGCGAAGCAAGGCGAGGGCGTCACGGATTTCGCGAGACGATTCGGAACCGCCGTTGGTCTCCTTGATGATTTCATCAAGATACTTGACGAAATCGCGGACACCTTCGAGAGTCGGGCCAAGCATGTCCGCGGTGTATTCGCGGGTATACTCGGTATTGTTCGGCTTGGCGACACCGTCAACGATTTCCACCGTATAGCCGGCTGCCCTTTCCTCGTCGTTAAGGACGAGCTGGTCGATAAGCGCATCGACAGTGAGACGGACGGTGATCGTGCATGGGATGCGGCCGATGAACCTGATGAGTTTGTACCGCTGTTCGAGTGTAAGTTTGACTGAGTTCATGACAATTTACCCTGTTTGGATGAAAACTAGGTTTTCTCGTGGAGCTGGCGAAGGTAGTCGTATGCCGCCCGCTCGGCATCCGACTTGCACGGGGCGAGCCGGAACTTGACACGTATCTTCAACCCGTCGGCAGTCACCGTCTCGACGACAGTGTCCTGGCTGTTCGCCGGGATGCAAATTCTGACCGTCTCGTCGCCGCACTGGACAACCGCCCACTTGCCGAGAACGAGGTCCTCGGGGAAGATTTCCGGCCCATCCACGACAAGGACGCCATCCACGATGGAACAGTTCTCGGGAAGTTCCGGGTTGAAGGTCACGATGAGGTTGCCGTTACAGCCGCCAAAGTGGCCGGCGTTGCCCTTCCCGGTCATGCGGGTCTCCATCATGCCGGGCCTGTAAATCAGGTTCTGGGTAATCTGGCGACGGTTCTCGCCGTTATTGCAATACGGGCACTTCTCGATGACGTTGATGCCGGTCCCGTTGCACTTGTTGCACTTCCTGAACCGGTGGGTAGTCGGGTCGCGATACCTGCCGTTACCGCCGCACTGGCTGCACTTTGCCGCCTTGGCAGCTCCGGTACCGTCACATTCGAGGCAGGTGGAACGGCGCTCGAACTGCACGGGCATCATGGAGCACCCGTGCATGAACACGGAAAACGGGATATTCACAGTGAGATGGATGTCAGAACCGTTGACCGCGGTCCTGGATTCGGGCTTCTTGCCGAAATTCCTTGCCACGGTCGGCGTGCCGAGAACAGATGCGTAGAGTTCGAACTCCGCCATGTAGGAGTGCTTCTTGTCATACTCCTTGCGCTTCTCGGGAGTCCCAATCTGCGCATAGGCCTCGTTGAGTTCGGCCATGCGCTGCTCGGACCCACCCTTGTCCGGGTGGGCTTCCTTGCAGAGGCGCCGGTAGGCCTTCTTAATGTCTTCGTCGGAGTCGGAGAGCTTTACGCCGAGAATGGTATATGGATTCATGTCTAGCCCGCTTGATACGGGCGTAAACTAGGTTTTCTTCCTAAAATCCATGTAGTCGATACCCGTTGCACGGCGGAACGCGCCGAGCGTAGCCTCACATGCTGCAGCGAGGCTGCTTATCGCGCTCCCGTTCGGGTCGGCGTCAAGGCCATCGGCACCCTGGTAGAAGGGCTCCCGGAAGCTGGACGGATCCGCGCGGAGACGGTCGAAGAGCTTCTTGATTTCCGCAGCGGCGTTCGAGTTCGGATGGTCCTTGGCAAGGCTGTCAACGGTATTGCTCACGATGACCAACCCAGCCGGAGTGTTGCGGTCATCGACCGCATCGCCCATCGGCGCAGCAGCGGCATCGCCCTGCGCGGCAACCATGTTGGCTGCGGCAGCTACGCCAGCATCGGAAAAATTGGACGTGCAGGTAAAGTCCTTCACGGAATAGTACGGAACAGTAGTGCGTTCGCCCGGGGTGCTGGAATACGCATCCCATGGCGTGGCGCACTTCTTCGTCTTGGTCCCCTTCTTCTTGGTTTCACCTGCGGTTACAAGCTGGGTCATGTTAATTTGCCTCCTTGCCGCCCTGGGTCTGGACAAACTTACGGGCTTCGTTAAACAACTGGGTTGACTTGCGTTCCGGGTTCTCGGCTTCCGCGTTCGGGTCGTTGGCCGCCAGGAGTTCCTTGTACTTGGCAGCCTGCTTGGCCATCAGCTCACGGTGCTTTGCTGCGACCTTCTTGTTGAAGTCAGCCTGGCCGGATGCGGATGCCTTCGCCTTGTCTGCCTCGATCTGCGACTGGCGTTCGGCCTCTGCCATCAACTGCTCATCAAGCGCCGGGTCAATCGGACGGTGATCCTTGAACTTGGACGGGTCAGCCTTCTCGGCATTGGCGAGCAGACGCTGGTAAGCCATGTTCTCGTAACGGTTCTTTGCCTTCGATACCGGAGAGACCGGCTTCGGTGCAGGCTTGGTTTCCTTGGAAACCGGTTCCCACTTTGCGCCGAACTCGTTAAGCGTAGAGACGACAGCAGAACGAGCATCTTCGCCACCGGAAACCGCGACAGCGGTTTTCTTCATGGCCTTGTCAAACATCGAAGATGCGATGCTTGTGCGGAACCCGTTCACCGTAATCACGTAACCATCGCCGTCCTTTGCCGTGGTATCATACTTGATGTCAACACCCAGCTTGGCAAGCGAATCAATTACGCGGTCCTTGGCTTCATCTTCGCTCACCTCGTTCATGTTGATGTAGTCCATCACATTCGTATTCGGCTTGAACCCACCGGCAGTATCCTTGTCGGTAAGGTCCGGCTTGATGTCGTCGGGGTTCACCTTGGCATACTCACGGCACATCTTGCGCATGAGCTCAACATACTCGTCGCGAGTTTTTGCCTTTCCGCTCTGCTTTGCCTTGGCAAAGATATCCACGATGTGCGGGAACAGAGTAGCAGCTTCCTTGACCTGTTTTGCACGATATGCAGACGCTTCTTTCTGCGGCATATCCTTCGGGGTAGGTGCACACATGAGGTCGATTGCCTTTTCGGCATTCGACATGTCATATTCGGTATTGTGCTGGTCAATGAATGCGCTGCTTTCCTTAACGAACCTTTCCTTGGACCGAACGGCCGCAGCCTGGTCAGCACCATCGGGAAGATGCAAGTAATCAGGGATTACATGCTCATCGACCAGACGAGCAATGACCATGGCAACATCCTGGTCATCCTGTTTCAGCTTTTCGCGGCTCGCATCGGAACCGAAATACTCGCCGAACGCCTTGGTAAACATTTCCCCGGAAACGTTGTCGGGCAGCTCACCCAAAATTTTTGCTGCTTCCGCCCGGACCTTGACGCCGAACTCATTGCGGATGCCAGCCGAGAAGTTCTTCGAAGCGGCACGAGACCTTGCATCACAGAACTGCTCGATAATCTTGTCAATGTCAACCGTAGCGTCATTACGGTCAATGAGGTCATATTCTTCCAGCTGGCCGAAGACCTTGGCAACTTCCGGTCTGGAATGACGGATTTCGTCGCGTTCGCCAAGTTCGGTAAAATACTTGTGGGCAAGAGAACGGATTTCGTCCTCGTCCATATCCGACGGAAGCTGGCTAAGGACCTTGAAGATCTTTCCTGCACGTTCGGCAGTAAACAAGTCAGTCGGCTTTACTTCACCGACATATTTGCCGTTTGACTGGAACTTGGAATTGGCATACATCTTGGTGCCGGAATTAGCCATTTCATAGCGCACGGCTTCGCGTTCCACGTCACCGTTCATTACAAAGACCAAATCGGACAGCGGAATGGAGCCCTTCTCAACGGCAGGCATAAGTTCATTCTTGATCTGGGACTTCAATGTCTCATCATCCGAAGTACGACGGGCGCGAACAGTCGAATTGAACCTACCCATGTTATCCGGGGTGTAACCCGTGTCGACGGACAAGTCAATGATGCGTTCAGCCACCGTCTTGCGAATACCGGCAATGAGGCTCATCATGTCGGCATCGGTCGGGACATTCACGGTGGAGAAATCGCCGTCCACGCCACATGCCTTCGCAATATCTTCAAACGTCATGCCACCCGGGGTCGTGGAAGCCTGACCATCGGGCCCATAATGAACCTGGACCTTCTTGGTCTTGACATTGTAGTCGCCGCGACTACGGTAATCGCTTTCGGGTTCAGGCGCAGATACCGACAGGTTTTTAGAATACACACCGACAGGCATGCCACGCATAAGGGCAACAATGTCTCCCTTCGTGCCATGATATTCCGCATCACCCTTGCGCTCGTCGTCAAAGATGTCATTCACGAGCAAATTCATGATGCCGTTTCCGGCAATGCCAGTAAATGCCTTGACCGGGTTTTCCTTCAAGGAAGCACGCTTCATCTTCAAGCCGGCGTCCTTGGCGTTGATTACGTCATCAGCGTCGTCCGCGCTAACATACCCGAGCATCTGCCCGAGGTGAGCGGCCAGCTTACGCAGCGACGGGTCGCTGTCCACGCGGTGCACCATGGCGGCATTGTAGAAACGCATGGTATCGTGAATTTCTTGCGTGGTGGCCTTTGCCTTGCGGGTGTTTTCCGTAGCATCCTTATAAGGATTGTTGGCCTTCGGGGACACGATCAAACGGGCAAACGAATCGACAATGTCATCGCTGTCCCCAGCCGCGGCAGTCGTGGAAACATTGCTGAGGCCATCGTCAACCACGGAATGTCTGCTCTTACGTCCAGCAAACCCGGTAGCCTTATCGCCGAGCGAACCGGCATTGGGGTCGGCCATCTGCGTAAGCGCGTCATCAAGCCCGGAGATAACCTTGCTTGCAACAAAGATTGCCTGCGGTGCAGTAACTTCGCCCTGCTGGGATTCGATGGAGCCAAGAATCTTCTCGCCACCGGAAAGAATCTTTTCAAACAGCGGGGCAGCGTTGAACTTGAACAGGCGTTCCGTGTCGGCAAGTTCGGCGGATGCCGTCGTCAATGCAGAACGGACTGCCTGACCAGGGGCCTTGTTGCCGCTTGCCTTTACCATGCCATCGCCAACGATGGTAATGAGCTTATCGACAAGGTTGGAAACCTTGCTCTTGATAAGTGTTTCGGCAGAAGCCGGTGTGCGGGTAGTGTCCCCGATTTCTTCCAGCTTGCTAATCTGGGCACGTGAACCGTCATAGAGCCGCATCGCATCCAAGACTGCGGCAGACTGCGCGTCGCCGCGGTCAACCAACTGCTTGATGGTCCCGAGGCCATAGGCTTCGACCGCTCCCGGGTTGCCTTCCTCGATGACTTCGCTATAATCAACCTGCGGCGCCTTCTGCGCTTCCGGCTGTTCAACCTGGACACCGGAAGGTTCCTCGGTAAACTGCGGCTTCATGCCAAAACCGGATGCAACGGCCTTCACGCCGGTATCCTTTTCGGCCGGTTTAGAATCCGTAGCAGCTGCGACAAGCTCGATTACCTTCGAGAACGTGTAGAAGTCGTTCATCTCGTTGACCGCGCCCTGTGCATCAGCCGTTCCTGCACCGGTACCGAGTGCACCCTGCACGGCGCCAACGACTTTCTTGACCGCGTCGCGGCCTTCAATGCCGTCATACTTGCTGAACATCGCATCGGCAACACTGTCGTAGAACTGGTTGACCGACTCAATGACCTTGCGATATGGCGTATTGTCGTCATTAAGGTTATCGTAAGAGAACCCGAGGCACCATTCGTCAAACTGGTCGCGGGCGGCAGCATACATCTGGTCGGTGAGCTTTTCGGCAAACCAGCCGGTAGAACCCTTTACCAAGCGAGCACATGCTGCGAGGTCGCCACTTTCGACCTGTTCAAGCAAGTCGAGAATTTCGTCCGGCGTGTCACTTGTGCCGACAATACTTGCCGCCTTGATATACCGGCGAACAAGATTTTTCATTTCGGCGACATGCTGGTCAAGCCCGGCGCCGCTTTCAAACTGTTCGACCGCCTTTGCAGGATCGGAACCGGCGGACTGCATGTAGCTTCCGAAAATGCTACGGGCAATGCCCATCGCACCGGCCTGGTCATACATAAGCGCAGCAACGGCAGACACCTTGTCATCCTCGGCGTCGAAGCCCATACGCTTGATGTCATATCCTGCACCAGACGCCCACTTGGAAATGAGCGAAGCCTTTACATCCTGCATTGTCTTTTCGCGGATGGCGCGTTCGTCATTGGGACTACCGCGACCCATCAGCATATCAATGATGATGGTCTTGGAAACCTTGTTGACGACGTCAATCATGTTTCCGGTAGTAATCTGCTTCGTGCCATTCCTGGAACCAGGCACAAACGCCTCGGCAACCGCATGGCGGAACTGGCCGTATGAACCCTTGATGGAATCCAAGACACCGAGTGCCACGGAGGCGTCATCGGCGAGTTTCGGATCGCTTTCGGCGCGGGAATGGATGTCCGAAACAACCGCAGCGCGGTCGGCTTCCGACAGATTGAATGCCGGTTCCAGGTTAGAAATCTGGTCGGCAACACGGCCAAAGCGGCCTGCCCTGGTATTTTCCGATGCGTGCTGCATCGTTTCAGAAATGCTTGCCGCATCTTCGGCAGGCGCGTTCGGGTCGGCAAGCGCAGCATCCTGCTGCAAGCCGCCATCAACCTCGTAAGTGAACGGCGCAAGTCCCTTGCACACAACCCAGCTGCGTTCATGGCCGTGGAACGCCATGTTAAGGACAACCGGGAGAACATAGTTGTCAAGTTCAGTCGAATCGTCGATGGACAGGGTAACGTCGATGCCATAGACGTTCAAGCTCACGGTAGAGCCATTTGCGGAACGTGAAACGCCCTTGTTTTCAATCTTAGTGGAAGACGCAACGCCGGTAGCACGCATGTAGCCTTCGTCGGAGCCACGGTTAAGCGAACCTGCACCGGTAGTGCCACCTTCCATCTTGGCGGTCTCGATGCTCACGACACCCAAATCAGTTTTGAGCGTCACGGTTCCATTCTTGCTGCTTTCGCGACGGTTCATGCCGAGGAACTGGTCAAAAATGAGGTTCATCACCGGTTCGTTTTCGAGCGTACCGATTGCATCAATAAGTTCGGTTCTGGCCTCGACCGCGCGAGTCAAGTCGGAACAAACCACACGGATCGCGCGGTTGAAAATTCCGGCAAGCGTCTTGCGGTCAAGCGTAAACGCTGCACAGTGCCCGGTCTGGTTGCCATTCTTGTCAACCCCCGGTTTGAAGAAATCGGGATAAACGGAAGTAAGCGCGTCGTTGAATATCTGGGAATAGCCGGTTTCACATGCCATGACAAGTTCCGGCAAGAGGTTAATCTTGTCACTGTACAGCTTGCCGACATCGCCGAACAACTGATAGAAGTGGCGGAAGCCAAACTTAGTAAGGCCGTTAATCTTTTCCGGTGCGACTTCGACCGTATTGGCAGCGCTATCGCCGCCCGGCAGGTCATAGTTGACATTTACGGAGCTGGCCAGGCTTTCCGGTCCGCTGGAAACACCGTTCGCCGCGTTGGTGTATGCCTTGGCGATAATCTTTCGCCCGACACATGCCCACACGATCGGCTTGAACGCCTTGTAACCAATGGCGCGTCCCAGCTTCGCCTTGCGTGCAAGCTCGGCCTCCGTCTGGGCAATCTCCGGGCGGTAAGCCTCGACAATCTTACTCAGAATTTCATCCGTTTTCCCCGGAGTTGCGTAAGAATGCGACTGGGCGCTCGCGATCAATGTATAGACAACGCTCTGGCCAATCTTGCCGAGGAGGTTCATCAGCCTCGGGTTATAATTGGGGTCGTCCGTGACCTTCTGGTCAGGATTTGCTGCGTTCGGGCGCGTGGATGACCGGAGGGACAGTATGGCGGCATCGACCTGGTCCATGAAAGCGTTCTCCGCGCCGTCCGTAGTTTTGAGGAAAGCATCCTTCGGGAGCCCGCACTCGGTGGCAAACTGTTCATACAACCCAACAGTCTTCCTGAACAGGTCGTGTGCGCCGTTCGGAGTATTACTGTCAACTGCATTTGGGTTCATTCACGCCTCGCATATTTTCGTTCTTTGCGCCCATAGTTTATAGACGGGGACCCGTTTCGGACGGTAAACCGCCGGACCGGAACGATAACCGGGACTTATAAACTATGGACACATGCGGCCAGGTTTACCATGACGTTAGAACAGATAGCAAGAAAATTTACCCTTTCGGATGCAGATGCGGAAAAGGCGATTTCGGAGGCGCAGAAAAGCGCCGGTGCCCCACTGTCGCTGGAAGCCGAGAAGCGGGCCGTAAAGGAAGCCGCGCGGAACAAGAAACTCTTGACCCCTGACGAGTGTGCCGAGTTCAAAGCAGTAGACGACGCGGACTTCAAGCCGATCAGCGACAGAATAAACATTGCGCCGGGCATTACGGCCCCCAAGGACGCAATTCTCGACAATATCCTGTCCGATTATGTCCAGACTGCAATCGAAGACAATCTGGAAAGCCCGGACGAGAGCCCTGCACAGAAGTTCCAAATAATCCTGGCCGGGCTGTCTTCCCCACGCGCCCTCCGCAGTCTAGGGAATACCATTCAGCGTGTGAATACCGAACTTTCAAAGAACGCACCAAAGGAAACTCCGGCAGAACAGCCCATCCAGGCACAAGAAGTTCCTCCGCAGGAACCGGCGGCAGAGCCGCAGGTGCAGGACGAAACTGCAAAGCCGACCGAAGTGGTCCCGCCGGCAGAACCCAATCCCGAAACAACGGAAACCAAGCCAAAGAAACCGGCGGCAAAAAAGACCACCAGCGACAGAAAGCAGTTAAAGGCTGCCCTCGATGCACAGGCGCAACAGCTGAAAACCGACTTTGAAAACGAAAAGGCCAAGCTGATTGCCGAGTTCAACCAGCAAAAGCAGCAGATAATTGACGGTTACAAGCAAAAACTTGATACGATAAAGAAATCGCCCAACGCGGAAGACACAAAAGATGCCGAAAGCAAGGCACTGTCCGATGCGCAGGCCGAACTGCAATCGTTGAAGACTACATACGGGAAGCAGATTTCCGACTTGCAGAATACCCATTCCGCACAGATCCAGGACCTGCAAAACCAACTTAATAGCGCAAACTCGCAAAACCAGAGCTTGCAGGAAAGGATTGCCGAGTTGCAGCAAGAAAACCAGGCACTCAAGCAGAAACCAGAACAACCGGAAGCCGCGGCTCCGACCGCAGCCGGAAACGGTGAAGATGACGACCTGCCGTTGCGTCGAGTTTCCCATATCCAGGAACACCGGGACACTGCACCCGGCAACGCAGGAACTGTCGACCACCAAGAAACCGCGGATGCCGGTGGAAATGACAATGCGCCGGTAGAATATACCAAGCCGGAACGCATGGGTGTGGACACTACCGCAATGGACGAATGGAACCAGGCCGTGGTCACCAAGTTCGGTTTCCCGTTCATCAATTTCGCCTGCCGGGACATCACCAACCTGCTCAACGGGGACGATGTCACCAGGAAACGTGCCTACGCAAACATCAAGGACCAGCTGCGCCAGCTCGCCCACCTGCAGACCAGGGGTATTCTCGGCGGGATGTGGGATTCCATGATGGAAAGCCCCATCATGCTGTTGAAGACGCTGAAATCCAGCTCTTACAGCAAGTGCTACCTGAATACGCTCATCGCCAACGGCCGCGAAGTGCGCGATACGCCGGACGGGGCCAACCTCACGGTCAGGCCGACCATCTACGGCGACGTGAAGTTCCGTGTCCGCAAGCCGGAGGCAATCCCGATCAACTTCATCAACAAGTTCTTTGTCGAAGTTGACCCGTACCGCCAGCTCAGCGTGTACCGGAAGTGGACCGGGAACCCCAACGGGACAACGCCGGAGGCATACCTCGACGACAACGCAATCCCGTACACGTCAGTTCTCGCCCCGACGGCAAAGACCAGTTTCAGCCGCAGCGACCTCAGCACCGGTTCGTTCCTGTCCAGGGTGACCGGGTTCAGGAAGGCGAACTCGATGGTGACCTGCTCTATCGACGGCCACCGCGGCGGGTTCATCATCCCGGCCCATATCGCGGACGTCCTGTTCGCATACTAGGAGACTGCAATGCTGACGAATGTCCTCAAAAACAACCTGATAGCATTTATCGAAGCGAACATGGCCGACATTTCCAAGGGCACTGACACTGGACGCGCACAGCGTTCCAAGTCGCTGCTCCACTACTATCGCGGCCTCGGCAAGGACCGCGAGGGAAATGCCGTAATCCGGTGGAAAATCCCGTCCCAGACCAAGGAAAACGTCATGTACGACTGCTACATCGCCGTGATACCGGCGGGCAAGCAGTCCCTGTTCGCTCTCGCGAAGTCCAGAAGGGACATCCGGTCCCGCATGGAAGCGATCAAGAACGCCGATGTCAAGTGTTTCTGCACATGTCCCGACTTCAACTGGTCGGGCGCCAGATACAACATGAAGCACAAGATGGGCAGTCTCGAAGAAGGTTTCGAGTCCGTTCCCGGAGTGCCGGACGGATCCGACATCAAGCCGGTCGTCAGGGACCCACAGGGAAAAATACTCGTCTGCAAGCACCTGCTCGCAGCGTTCAAGGGCATGAAGACCAACGCAACCAGCATCATGAAGGATGCGGCCAACTCGCACTTCACACCAAACGACGGCCAGGAAAAACAGGCCGAAAGCGCCACCGGAGAATTTTTCAAGACGGAAAAGACCGTCCGCAACAAGCCCGAGAAGGAACCGGTCGAGGTAGACAAGGAACTTCTCGAAGAAGCGCCGGCAAAGGTCGATGCAGCCGAAGAGGCCCTCAACAGCCTTGCCTTCGCAACCGAGAAACTGGATGAAACTGCACCGAAGACCCCGGACGAAAATGTCAATGCGGCAATCGAGGAAGTCGAACAGCCGACGGCGGAACCTACGGAAGAAAACAAGAAGGAAAGTCTTGGCGCAGTCGGGCTCGGTGAGACGGAAAAGCAGGAACCTGCACCGGCGGAGCAACAGACACCGGCGGAACCGGAACCTGAACAGGAAGAACAAAAGCCGGAAGAACGGGACACCGGCGGAATGAACCCGGAAGATTTCGATTATTTGATGTCCCTGTTCTAAACTAACCTCAGAAATACCTCCAATGGAGAAAACCATGGCTTCTAACCAGAAACTCTACGACCGCGTGTGCAAGGCAGCTGACGCGTACACTACCCCAACCAACGCTCCCATCATGGAAGCAGTGAAGGAAATGGGCAAGGTGTACTTCATGGAAGCTATCATTGACCACAGCAAACCCTGTCCGTACTGCGACGGTACGGGCGAATCCAACTACGCCTGGGGCCCTGACGGCAAGCTGAGCCTCCGTCTCCCGAACGGCCTCAAGTTGCCGTGCCCGGCATGCAACGGGGAGAAGTATCTCCCGGCATCCGATCCGAAGGGTGACTTCCTCAACAAGGAAAACGAAAACCCGGAAGATCTGGACATCTTCGACCAGATGAATGCTGCCGAGTTCGGTGGTTCTGACGAGCGCGGCTGGGCAACTACGACCGACGACCTCGACCCGGACAACCGCTAGTCGGGTTCATTACACATCAATGCTTAAATGAAAAGAGAACCCCGCGCCGGCGCGGGGTTTTCTGGTTTCTACGGCCAGGTTTTCCGCCCGGCGAAGCACCACTCGTGGGCCTCCTTCGGAGTATAGCCCCACTTGACCATCTCCTCTTCCAGTTCCTTCCGGTAGAAGTCCCTGCGGGTAAGCCGGTATTCGGACGGGATCATCGGGACGGAAGCCTTCCGGCCCATTTCCAGCTTGCGCTTCGCTAACACCGGAACAGGGTCGTCCCCGTCCTTGGTCAGGTAGTCATAGGCGTTCCCGACCAGTTCGACAATCTGTTCGACCGTCTTCGGGAGCTTCTTGCGGACCATTTTCCGGTAGGCACGGTTCACGTCGCACAGGACCTTGGACAGGATGTCGAAGTCCTCCCAGTCCACATGGGACATCGGGCCGAACTGGAACGTAGCCCCGTCGCGCCCCGCGCCGAAGCTGCCGACAAACGGGTAATACGGGACAAGGTCCTTGTCGCTTTCGTTACGGACCATGTCCTTCCCGACGAATATCCGTATGTTCCTGCGGTATTCCTCCGAGGAAGTCCTGCCTTCCGCGTCGGCGTGCATGTAGAGAAAATCGTATAAGTCGCTCTTTCCAGAAAACCTTGACATGTCAAATCTCCCTTGCGTTGTCAACGCCGTGTTTCATGATGCACTTCCGGCAGAACGGAAGGATGTAGCCCTGCGTAACATACTTGGCCGGACGGCCACACTCGCAGCAGGTATGCCCGGTATCGCTTTCCATGTTCCATATCAGTTCATCCAGCTGCTTCACGCACTCCTCGGACGACACGCCGGACCAGTATAGCCTGGCCTCCCCGTATTTTTCCTTCGCGTCTGTGATGCGGAAGCTGTCGAGCTCCCCGTAACGTTTCAACAAGGACTTAATGCGGCGGAGATGACGGACAATGACGCGGCGCCACCCGTCAGGATAGCTGTCGAGCAGGGTATACGAGAAGTCGTAGTCCTCGATGCGACCACCGTCCACCGCCCTCGGTTCGAGGAACGGGAACCGCCAGACGAGCCAACGGTTACGGAGACTGGCGACCGCAGTCAGAAAATGTCGTTTTTTGTTGGGCATCAGGAAACCTTAGCCAGGCACGGCTGCATTACCGACTGAAAACTATGTTCTCGCGGGTCTGCGGTTTCCACGGTTCCATGCCCCCGCATGGAAAGCGCGTGATAATGGCGCTCGATTGCGGAGCGGATCTTTTCCGCGTCACGCTGCGCCGTAGTGGACGGGCGGAGGATTTCCATTTCCGCCACGGTCATTGTCGGGATGCCTGTCCTGATTAGCTCGGCGTCCATGATTTCCTTCACCGCGTTGACATACTCTGCCGGGACAATGAGGGAGTCATGGACGGTGCACACGGGGCACCCGATGAACAGGCGCACCAGCGGGATGACGCCCTTGAACACGAAGTCACTTTCGGTGGACTGCATCTCGTGGGAAAGCGCTGCATAGTTGTCGCGCTTCATCGAGTCGATGCAGCGGAGAAGCGTCGGGAAGTCGCGCTTCCAGACCTGACGCAGCTTCGACCTGACATAGTGCTTCGCTCGGTCGAAGATAATCGGCGCATACAGGAACGCGAGCCATTCCTTCTTCACCGTCTTTCTGTCGTTCATGCCGATTTGCTCGGCAAAATACTCGTAAATACGGCCTTCGCGGAGCAGGGAACTGAACCGTTCGAGCTCGTCGGAAATCAGCTTCCCGGTAGCCGCGGATTCTTCCGGGCGCCAGAACGGGGTCAGCTTTACGAACCTCGGTTCCGGGACCATCAGCGGATCGGTGGCAAGGCGCTTCCACATGCCGAACACGCTGCAGAGGAAGGCCGCCTGGGAACTCCTGATGTCAACGCTACCAACCGGCGCACCGTCGCAGGACATGCACTGCTCGCGGATTTCCTTCTTCAAGGAGGTAACGTTCGTGTGGACACGACCATAACGGTCCTTGACGACATAGGCCGCAATAGGGTCCTCGCCCATGCGGCCAAAACGCTCGACCTTGTCCATTTCGCCATCCACGCGTTCCTGCGGCACGGTTCCGCTGTCGGCAAGCCCCTGCATGGTGGCCCTTGCCTTTTCCGCGTCAATCTTGAAGTGGGCCAGGTCGTCATACATGTCGGCGACATCGTCCTGCTCGAGAAGGTATTCCTTCCTGCGGACTGCGTCAAGATACAGGCGGCGCTTGGTGAAGATGCTCTCGAACTTGTAGGAGCGGAGGGAGCCGACCGGGTGGTGTTCGCCGTTGCCGCACTTGGATTTCCAACGCGTCCAGAGGTAGCGGAGGTAGTAGGTGGCATAGGCCTCGCCGAGCCAGTAGGCCTTCGAGACGCCCTTGCACTTGGTCGTGGACTTGCGGTAGGAAGCCGTGTGGCAGATGAACCCGTGGTCGGTCAGCCACTTTACGCAGGCCGGATAGCCTGTCCCTGCGCGATAGCGGAACAACGTGCTGTAAAGGTTGCAGTACCAGGAGCTCTCGTGGGTGCGGACGCCGGCGATGTTGTCGTCCTTGAACTTCTCGGACAGGCCCTTGCAGACGTCAAAAAGAATGACGAGCATGGACTCGTAGAGGCAAAGACGCTGTCTCTGTCCCAAGGCCGAGAAAGAAAGGTCCGCATTGAAAGCGGTATCGAAAGAACGGAAGAGGAGGGACGGGAGAAGGCAGGCTGGAGCGAAGTCGGACCATGACCTGTGGTCATAGTCGATGTAGGTGTAGTCCAGGGACCCCCGCTTCATTCCATGTGTGTCCAAGTTACCCTCCGGTATGCGCCCCATTGGTCTATTCGGGAACGACGGTTAAGAATCTATAAAAAACTTTCCGTCTTCGGAAGAGGTTTATATCAAAAAACTCCAGAATTCTGCCCCCTGCGGGCGTGAAAATATAAACTAGGGGCGTATTTAACATATATATGGAAGGTGGACCATGGCAGTCATACCCGAAGCGCTGGTCAAGAAGGAAGCCGGCATCGAAATTCTCAACGACAGGAGCCGCGAAGGGACGGAAACCCTCTGGATATTGATTGCGATACTGTCCAAGTCGGCCGTGTTTACCGGGACGAAGGGTACCCTCATGGACAAGTACCTTGCGTATATCGGGAACCCGGAGACCGTGAACGAAACCTGCGTGGCCCAGTACAGGGCAACTTCGACCCAGGTCATTCAGGCATGTGAAAATAAGTTTACGTTCAACCCGGAAAAGTTCTCGCTTGACCTTGGCGAACGGTCGTTCGACCTTTTTGACATCCCGACCAACATGCTTTTCTATGGCGCGGTGTTCGCGAACCGGATGGTGGGTGTCATCGACGACGCCGACCGAGTCGCGATCAGCAGGGCCTATGCCGGCGCACTGTCGGCCATTGGCGAAATCAGCAAGACTGGCGTAGAAGGCTTGCAGAAGCTCGGCAGGGAGGGCGCCGTACAGAAATACGGGCCGGTCTTCCGTGAAGCGTTCGGTGAGAATGGACAGTTTGACGCCGAAATGTTTGGCGACATGTTCGATATGTGTTCCGACGCTATGAACTCGCTTACCGCAGTGAACGGGAGCCACCCGGAAGTAACTGCGATTGCCGCGAAATCCGGTAGCATTAGCAAGTTTACCGAGGAAGATTTTGATTCTTCCGTGTATGCCCGAATGGGCGATGTGTCCGCGGCGAAGGCCAGACAGAAGATGCGGAGCGAGTTCAGGACCGACAACAAGCATGTCCAGTTCTTCGTGTTCTCCCGCGACATCGGCACGGCGAAGGATTATCTTGCCGAACAGGGCAAGCCGCATTCGGAATTTGATGCAATCGGCCTTTTGGCCGATGCAAAGCGCACGGGCGACCGCAGGTTCCCTCGCTGGGGCCTGGTAATTCCGGCAAAGTGCATTCTCGCAGGTTCCAAGAACATCATCCTCGGCGACGCGGCCTCGTCCGTTGACGGAAAGTGGGAAAGCGTCTATTCCGACATTGCCCGCATGTCAGGCGATACGGTGAAGGAAGTATTTGGCGAGGGCAAGAACGGCGAGATGCTTCGCCAGCAGGTCATGGCTGACTTGCTTCGCGGCGGAAGGGCGGGCGAACTGCTTGATCTGAGCGTCGGCTCGGAAAACGTTACTGTTCGGCCGCCATACATGGTTACGTTTACTGGCAAGAATGCCGAAGCCAAGATGGGAGCTATCATGAAGCTGCTTGGTCGTGTGGCCAGCGGGTTCAGGACTCCGCAGAAGACGGTGTCCGTCGAGGAAATGGCCACTACCGGCAAGGAAGGGAACGAGATGACCGACTCGGCGGAAGCCCAGATGAGTGAGGCCATGAAGAACGGCGCGATTGAGAGCGGTGACGACCTTCTCCGCGAAATCATCAACGTTCCGAACGAGAACAAGGTGTTTGATGCGGCGGTCCGTATTTTCAAGGAGTTCCCTGAATTGCAGCAGAGCAAGGTCTTCCAGGAGAACAAGGAACTGTTCGGGAAGTACCGTGCCGGCCAGCATGAACTCCATTCTACCGGAAATGACAAGGACCTCCCGCTCGATGAAGATGAAATCGCTACGCTCGCTGCCGAAACTATCCATGCGATGGTCGATAGCCGTGGCGTGTATGTGACGCGTTTCTTCGATCCGTCCAAGTTCCGCCTCGGTGAACGTCTTGGCATTCCGTATATCGCCGACTGGGGCCTTACCGAACGTGGCGAGCAGCTGATGGATGCCTATGTGCAGAAGGTCGAAGACCGCAAGGGTGCGCTTGCCGGGGGCAAGTTTGAGACGGCCCGTGTCCGTAACATGTTCCCGTACATGCTCCTTGGACGTCAGTTCGGCGCAACCGACAACAAGTGGGTTAGCGGCGCAATCAGGGACCTGGTTGCGTTCGAGAGCGACCTTACTGACTACTTGACCACCCGCCCGGACAATTCCGACGAGAACAACGGGAAGACTCTCAGCGAGTTCAAGACGGCCGTCATGGATGGCATCCAGGGTACGCCGGATGAAAAGGCGGTCGCGCTTTCCGGCGAAATCAAGAAACTGGGTGCAAAGATTAGTCTCGGCAACCTTGGTGCATTGCTTTCGGATGCCGATCCGAAGACAATCGCCGTTGATGGGTATGACGACCTCGTGTGTGCGCTGTTCGTGAACAAGCACCGCGACCAGGTGGAGCGCGAAAAGTTCTACCGTGACCATTTGACCGGCGGCAAGGAGAGCAGCGGTATTCTTGATGTGCTCGGGATTGACCAGCTGCCGGATCTCGGGACGAAGATGACCGAAAGCGATCCTGAATTGCTTGGCGATTTGGCGCAGATTGCTGCTGACATGTATTCTTCCTTGGATGAGGAAGCGGATGCTACCAAGCGGGCAAGGCGCCGCGCGTCCGCCGATGGCATCATGTTCGAACTGTTCGACATGGCTGTCGTGAACGGTACATACAAGGGCATGGGCGCGGTTCTCAGTGCAATCGACGGTGACCTGCTTTCGGACGGGGTTGTTCCGCTCTCGACAATTCTCTCTTCACCGGAATATGCCCGTCTGTTCGAGGTGAGTGTCGAATACTACAACAGCGAGGAGCCGCATACCGTGTCCATGGGCCCGATTGGTGTCCTGATTGACAACTTCCTTGGTAAGCTCTATGGATTTGGCGATAGTGTGGTGGCCGCAATCGGTGAACCCCTCAAGACGGGTAATCTCGAAGGCCTCGGCGATGTGCTGAAACACATCTACGCAGTTGACCGAGACAACGTGTCCAAGGCAATCATTGCAATCCCTGGCTTGCGTCCGACGCCGAAGCCGCTGCCGGACGGCCGTCTCAATACGGAAGTTCGCAACATCGACCGTGCCGGTGCCGCTGCCGGGAACATCCGCAATGCGCATGACGACAAGTGGCTTGCTTCCGTGATGCCGAACGACAACGACGAAAACGAGGAGTCCCTCCTTAAACAGATCCGCCGCATGAAGGCCGAACGAAAGCTCGCGCTCCAGAAGAAAAACGGGGAAGCAGCTCCGGCACCGGCACAGGAAGCCAAGCCGTCTGCCGAAAAGCCGACACAGCCCGAGGAGACTTATGACTGGTCTTCTACGATTTCTGACGCGACCGCAAAGAAGGGAGCGCCCGCGCCGAAGGAACTGGACGACGATGGCGCCGGAAGACTCAACTTTGGTGATGATTTTGCCGATGAGTTCAACGACGATGAACACACGCTAGACTTCTAAGGAATGGCTATGGCCGAATACGTTAAGCTGACAGTCAACAATAGCGAGCACCGGGGTGACGACTACTACGTCAAGCTCACCCTGGCCAACGCCGATGCGGATGCCGAATACCGCGCCCGGACGTTCTTCTACTTCTCCGGGATGAACGGGTATTCCGGCAAGGCCGGTTACGGGCTATTTGGTAGTTCCGGCAACGGTTCCTATGTCCGCTATGACGACTGGGACAGCTCGTTCAGGCCACCGCGTTCCGACGCGGATGCGTTCAACAACGAAGTCATCGTCGGGTTTGTCGGCGGTGTCGCCGAGCTTACCCTTTCCGGCAGGACCGAGAAGGGCGAGACCGTGTCGCTGGCCGATACGCTTTCCGGCCATTCTGCCGGGGACACTGTCACGCAGTTCCTCGTGGAGAAGCTGGACCATTCCGTCCCGATACTGTCCGTGTCTAGCGCGGGCGGCATCGTCACCGTCGTGACCGAGGGTCCCCATGCTTTCGATGACGGCGATGCGATTAGCATTTACGGCATCCCGGAAGGGGACACTTCCGACCACCTCATGGGTGTTTCGGGAGAGCGCTACATGGGAACCTTCCGCGTGTCGGTCAACCCGGCAACGCCGAACCGGTTCACCTATACCACCGGCCACTATTCCAATCCGGCAGCGCCTTATTCCGCGCTGGCCTCGGCTACGGCGTCCAAGTGGACACCGTGCACCTACGCGTTCCAGAACGCCACGATTGAGCCGGGTGACGACGACGTGTCTATCGAGGTGTCCGGGTTGGGCAGGTCTGTCCGTGAAGGCGACTATGTAATGCTCACCGACTATAACGGCAGCCCGATACTTGACGTATGCGTTGCCGTGAAGCAGGTGGTTACCGATGACAAGGTCGTCTTGGACTGCCCGCCGGGCGTCGGTTCCGGCAGCGGCTACGGGATCCGTTTCTGCGGTTCCGCCCCGTCCCGGGCGATACCGGTGAACTGGCCTGCCTATGCGCTGGCCATACTGGAAAACTCTACCGTCTATGACCACACCGTGAACACGGTCAAGGTAGTCCCTACGAGGGACTCCGCGTTTTCCGCCACCGGCGGGACTGCGCGTGGCAAGGACACCGAGCTCGAAGTGTCTTCGAGTTCCGTCGCCGTCTTCGGTTTTACGCCTCCGCTTGCGCTCGCCACTGACGATGCGGGCGCAGTCCTCAACCTGTTCGTTACCGGCATGACCAGTAGCCAGGGTACGCTCGTCATTTACCAGATGAAGTCGTCCGGGTGGGAATACTCCATGCCGCTCGACACCGTGAAGGGCCTCATCAGTGATGTTCCCATCGCGAGCGCGGACATAAGGAACCCCGGACTTGACGGGGGACCCGACACTTACATTTCTGTCCAGATACCCGGCTCGGTTATCCGCAGGTGGATGACCGAGAGCAACCGTTACCCGATGGATTTTGCCGTCATGTATGTGGGCACCGGGAAGGCCTATGTCCTTTCGTCGGAGTCCGAACATCCGCCATACATGGACATCAGCGGTGGCGCGAAGGCTGTCGAGGACCCGGACCTTTTCGCGATTGCCCCGCAGGTTCCGCATGCCGCGCCGGGCTCCCTTGTCCGGTTCACCGTCCAGGATGGCGCGGAGATTGACGACAGCGTGTTCTCCGATACGTTCTGGTTCATAAGCCAGCGCGGGGAGCGCCCGGAGACCGAGGCGTTCATCGTTTCCGGCTCCAACAAGTATATCGACGTGATTGTCCCGGACGGGCTGAACGGCGACTACGTTGCCGTGCTGCGCGGGAAGCGTGCGGACGGTTCCGAGATTGACCTTACCGACGACACATGCCGTTTCTATGTTGACGGCAACCCGCAGATGCGCGTGGTCAAGCTGGCCGACAAGATTGTCCCGGGCACGATCGGTTCCAACAAGGTCGGCATCCGCGGCATATACACCAGGGACTTCGCGTTCGATGGGTTCGTTGACATTACCGACGGCAACTCGCTCATCCAGAATGTGTACAGCATCCTGCTCACGCGCAGGGGCGAGCGACTGTTCATGCCGTCCTTCGGGACGACCCTGGAAGACAAGATTTTCGACCTCCTCATGGATGGCGAGGAAGACGACATCCTTGCCGAGTGCATCGGGGAGCTCCGCGAGCACGAACCGAGGGTCGAGGTTTCCATGCCCGACTCGTCCGTCGTCGTTGACGAGGGCGGTAACGGCATGGTCATTACGCTCGGCCTGATAATGCCCACCGGCGTCCGGCAGGTCATCAGGCTTCCGTTCAAGCAGAGGGGAACCGGATGGCGCGGATAGTCCAGAGGGTCGGGTCGTTCTACATCGTCTATATGGACGGTGCTTCGGCCGGTTGGCGGAAAGTCGCCGAGGAGTTCGGCATGATCCGCGGTGGCGAGCCGCTGTCGTCTACCGTAATCCGCGAAGGGTTTTCCATGGTGAACGAGTATGGCGAGACCATGACGGGTACCCGGGTTACCGGGCGTTCCGTTGACATGGTCATTACCGAGGCGTCGGTCACCGGAGTGGTCGGCCGTAGCTCGGACCTCGTCACCATGTTGAACCATTTCCCGTCGAGTTCCTTCAAGCTGGGCGGGAAGACATTTTTCGGCAAGTACAAGACGGGCAACAGCCCCGGACAGATGGTCTATGACCGGAACGGGACGTCGTTCCGTGTCGGTGTTGACGCATACCCGGACGTGGAGGCGATAAACGGCCTCGCATCCCGGCTTGCCGAGGATAACGGGCACATCTTCACTCCCGTTATCGCAAGGTACGTCTATGCCGCCAGGGAGATGCCGAGGACGATGAAGGCCGTCGGCTACTTCGACCTGCGGAACTATCTGCAGCTGGTGCGTTCCGACATGAGCCGGCTGTTCATCGACCGGTCCGGGACGGACACCGACCTCGCGCTTGCGCTTCCGACGGGCCGCAAGCTGGGGGTCAGGGTGGTTTCCGCGGTAGGCGGGCGCATCGACATAGAGATATTTGGGCACACCGGCGTCATGGAGACTAGCGGGGCGAAGAATTACCGCCCGATGGTCGTCCTGACGCTGGAACCGCTTCGCATCCGGGAGATGCGGTTCCCTATCCAGAAGGTGACATTTGACAAGACGACGGTCTTCATGACCCCGATAATGTCGCTTTCGGGCGCCTGGGAGAGTTTGCAGGGCGGAATTGACCTGTTGGCTCCTCCGGGAAAATAAATGGCAGTTCCGGCCTTGGATTCCCGAATCCAAAATGGTATTTTTAGTAAAAACAAGTCCAAACACTGTATCACGGAGATAACAAGATATGGCAAAGAAAACTGCTACTGTCGCAGACGACAACTTCGCTTTCTGCCGCGGAATGAAGACCCACGACCGGTATGTCGACGCCAAGGTTGACCACCCGGACTTCGGTTTCCTCGACACGGGTTCCTACGCACTCAACGCACTCATGTGCGGTGACATTTACGGCGGTTATCCGAGAAACGCGTTCATCATGGCTGCCGGTAAGAAGGGCACCGGTAAGTCCGTTCTCGGCAAGAACACGTTCATCCGCCCGTTGATGAAGGAAGGCTACTACGCTTTCCACTACGACACGGAAAACGAAGGCATGAACGAGCGTAAGCTCATCGAGGAGAACGGCTACATCGAAGGCCAGTTCTCGCTCATCAAGGAAGCCACTACGGTCGAACAGCTGTTCATTTCTGTCGCCGGCCTTCTCGACCAGCTCGAAAAGGACCGCGGCGATTCCGTCGAACTGAAACGTAAGGTCTGCATCATCATCGACTCTCAGGGGCAGCTTTCTACCAACCAGAGCCTTGCCCATGCAAGCAAGGAAAAGATTAGCGCCGACCAGACCAAGGCCAAGCGCCTCAACGAAATGTATCGCGGCATCGTGAACCGTTGCGGCAACCTCGGCATCCCGGTGTTCGTCACGAACCACGTCTATGCACAGATCGGACAGATGTTCGGTGACCCGACCACCATCGCCGGTGGCGAAGGCGGCCAGCACTCCCCGTCCATCATCATGCTCATGCGCAAGACTTACGAAAAGTTTGAAAACGGCGTTATCCAGGGCGTGGTGTTCATTGCGAAGATTATCAAGAGCCGTTTTGTCCGCGACAAGCTCGAAGTGCCTATCTATCTCGACTACAAGCACGGTCTTGACCGTTTCTACGGCTTGCAGCGTTTCGCCGAAGCTGCCGGCCTCCTCGTCGAATACAAGAAGAAGGACTTCCCGGACCTCGAACCGGCCCGCGACGCGAACGGCCAGGTTGTCCGCAAGAAGTGCTATGTCTTGAAGGACCCGAACCGCGACCCGAAGACCTGGCTCGTCGTTCCCGAGACGAAGCTCCGCCGCAAGGAAACGATTGGCACAATCCTCGATCCTATCAACCAGTGGGTCAAGGAAAACTTCAAGTATACGGCCCCGACCCTCTGGACCGGCGAGTTCAATGCCGACGAGGACTATATCCCAACCGACGCCGACAAGATGTCCGTCGATGATGATTACGGTCCGGCTGAACCTCCCATGGAACAGTCGGGTGTCTCTGAAGAATAGCTTTTTGCTATATTTCTGTGGAGTTAAAATCGGGCGGTCCTTGCGGGGCCGTCCGGTTGTACCGTAAAGAGATACAAAATGCCAGACGTTTTTCAACCACAGGTCCTGGATTTTGGCCGCGAGGAACTCATATTGCAGACGTTCTTTGCACGGCCTACCGTTGCCAGGGCGATGTTGCCGATTCTCGATGTGGGCTTGTTCGACAATAATGGGAACAAGTCGCTTGTCAAGCTAATCCGCACGTTTATCAAGAAGTACAATAAGCTCCCGAACTCGCAGGAAATCTACACGAGCCTGGAACCGGTCGGGATAGGGGGCGAGGTCAGGGACAGGTTGAAGTTCATCTGCGGGTCTCCCCTGCAGAAGATGGACGACAAGTATTGTTCCGACATGATTGAGAGTTTTTACAGGGAAAAGAAATTCCACGGGATTTTGGTCAAGCAGGCGGAGCACTGGCACAACCACGAGATGGATGCCGTCCGGGCGATGATACCGGAAGTCCAGCGGGTCCTCGCGTTTTCGCTCTCCACCAACATCGGCCAGGAGTTCATCCAGGATGCCGTCGAGATGATGCGGCGCCTGAACAACCCGGAAGAAAGTATTCCGACACGCATTTCCGCGCTCTCGATTTTCACAAACCAGAACCGTGACCCGGGCAAGTTCCACGGCGGGTATTACCGCGCCGCGGTTTCTCTTATTTTCGGCCAGCCTAACAAGGGTAAGACCCTGTGCATGGTGTCGGAAGGCGCCTTTGCGATAGAGAACGGTTACAACGTGGTCTATATCACCCTTGAAATGGGCGAGGAGAAAATCTGGAACCGTCTTGCCGCGAACGTTACCGGCAAGCCGCACTGGGAGTTCTTCGGCCGCAACGAGGAAGAGGTCGCGCAGGAACTCAACGACTATGCGACGATGGTCAGCGCGAAGATCGGGAAGCCGTATGGCATGTTCCGCATCCTCGACTTGCCGACCACGACCACGCCGGAAGAGATTAACACATACCTCGACGAAATCGAGGCGGCTACCGGACGCAAGGTCGATTTGCTCATCGTTGACTACCTCGGCATCGCTAAGCCGAACAAGGGTGGCGCCAACGGAAACAACATGTTCCAGGATGGCGTGGAAAAGTGCGAACAGCTCCGCGACATCGCGAAGAAGCGCCGTATCGCGGTGCTTTCCGCGGTCCAGTTCAACAGGACGGGCTATCACAACATCTTCGCGGGCATGGAGAACGTGGAAGGTTCCAGCGGCTACAACAACACCGCCGACCTTATCTATTCGCTCACCAGTAACGACGCGATGAACGAGAACTGTTTCCGCATGAACATCATCCTGAAAAGCCGTTTCGGACCGGCGGGCAAGTCCTTCTCCACGAAGTGCGACTTCACCACCATGCGGTGGCAGGCTACTACGCCGGAGGAAGAGGAGCAGTGGCAGGTACTCGTGAAGCAGGAAATGGAAGAGCAGCGTGCCCTCCGCGCCGGTGGCGGTGGTGGCAAGCGCGTCCCGGTGGATCCGTCCATCGAGCAGGTGTCTCCCGGTTCTGCCGGAAACCTCCGCCCAGGGACTTCCAACAACTTGCTTACAGGCAGAAAGGCGTCTTAAATAACCTAGTTTTCTTCGCGGAGGCTAGTTATTTATGCGCATCGCCGGTATAGACCCTTCGATTTTTTCGACAGGCATGGTAATAATGGACCTCGACGACAAGCTCGAGGTCTCTTCTATTAAGTTCCGCGGTTATACTACAATCGAGAAGTATGCCATCGAGGAGGACAATGTTAAGATTACCCACATTGCCCCTGCACTGCAATATGACAAGATGTCGATGCCGCACCGCATGTCGCTTGCATATCCGCTCATCATAGAAGCCATGGATGGCGTCCAGTATGCGGGTATCGAGGACTATGCGTATTCCAAGTTGAAGAAGGGTTCCGGCTCCATTGTCCAGGTGTGCGAGTTTTGCGGCGGTGTGCGATATGCTTTGTTCCAGGCAGGAATAGGCTACCTCAATTATGGTATTCGTCAAATCAAGCGCTATGCTACCGGCAAGGGTTCCAACGAGGACGACGAGAAGATGCCGATGTGCCTGGCGTTCAAGGCGAGGTTCCCCCAATACTACCCGTCCGCGGTTTTCGACAAGCTGCGCCAGTTCGAGTCCCCGATGGCCGACTTGTGCGACGCCTTCTGGATGTGCGAAATTCTCCACCAGCACCTGCGCTACGAGTATCTTGGTGAGGAGGCCCTTTCCGAGGCTGATATGCTGTTCCTGACTACGACCACTACTGCCGGGGCGTCTTCGCTGGCGGATTCCCCGATTATAATGAAGGGTGTCGAATACGACCGCCCGAAGCGCAAGCCCAGGAAGCGCAAGAAGGCGGAAACGGGCCTCAAAACCTAGTTTCCGGGCAGGAAAGTATAACGAGGCCTGTATGTTCAGGACACCCGACGGGAAGAAGATTGCCGACGCAACCTCGGAGCAGATTTTTAACGAAATTAACGAAGCTCTGAAAAAACCGCGGTTTGAGGGCGACGCATGTATCGTCCTCACGATGCCGGCGAACCTCATCGCCAAGGCGGTCGAGAAGTTCAACGCAGCTATTTACGAGGCGTATCGCGACCTCGAAGACGAGAAGACCGGGATGACGCGCATCCTTGTCGCCATCGAACAGTATGTCGAGGTCGAGCGCCTGGCGCTCATGCTTGACAATGACATCAAGATGATTCTCGCGAAGGAACACAACATCAAGGCAGACGAGGACGACATCGAGAACGCCAAGGTTCACGCGGCTGACGTGCTGTCTCATGAAGAGGCCGAGACGAGCGAAGCTCCGGCCGGAATGGAGGATTTCAATGAGTAAGTTTGTTGCACCGAATTTCAGGACGGCGGAAGCGAATTACAGGGCCGACGCGACTGAACGCAGCCAGGCAAAGGCTGTCGAACTGCTTCCGGCAGTCGCGGCTACGCTGAACCTGCCGGTCGATCCGAAACGTCCGATGGACCCGAACGACCTTCATGCGGCGGGGACTGCGGTTGCTGTCGCCACGCCGGCATACACGAAGTGGCTTGCTTCCGTGCAGGAACGCAACCCGCTCATCGGTCGCAAGCGCAAGGACAAGGACGGGAACATCATCGGCGACATGTTCGAGTCCGCACCGGAATACGAGGCCGACGACGAACAGACCAAGGCGTCGGAACCGATGCCACAGGAAACCGTCGACCAGATTGGCCAGTTCAAGCAGGATGCGGACGGCATCAAGCGCTACCACATCAATGACGACTACGAGCCGTACATGCCGAAGGACTTCGACCCGAAGTTGGACGGCGCCGCGGCAAAACTCTCCGACCTCTACGTCATCCAGAACGCCGTCGAAAAGCGCATTGGCTTTGACTTCAAGGATGTCATGGACGGCGTCATGGACGATTTGAAGGAGTTCCACATCGACGACCTCGATTTCGAGATGCCGGCCGAGGAAGATCTGAAAGCGAAGGTGCAGAAGGCAATCGGCGTGGCAGAGACCCGCCTGCGCCTGACCGACCAGTCCAAGCGGAACGCCGAGCCCGAAGCCAAGGCGGAACCTGCCAAGGCGCCGGAAACGGTCGATGACATCTGTCGACGCATTGCCGGAAAGTCTAAACAGGTGTCGGAAAAACTGGAGTCCAGTTCCGATGGAAAGTGAAAAACGCCCGGCTCCGTTCGGTAGCCGGGAGCGTCTTGTCCAGGATATGCCCTGGCTTGAAAAGTGTAGTGTGACCGAGTCCAATACGCATGCCGCGATCTGCGAAGGTTCCAGCGGCGTGTATGAGGTCAGCCGTAACGGGCGGACGACCAACGTCATCGCCACGAAGGACTACACTTACATGTGGCCGGGGTTCTTTGGCGGCGAAGTTGCCGCCATGAGATACCTGTTCCAGAACTGACGTAAAAATCTTTTTACTTAAAAGCGTTCCAGTTCTCGTGTTTTTTGCTATATTTCACGGGAACAGGGACTTTTATATTATAAACTTGTAATACCTAAGTTCCAAACAACGTGGTCGATTTGACCAAAGAGGTGAAAACAATGACTCAACAGTACAACGATCCCAGCGTCCAGCAGATGGACGTCCTCGCTTGCGGCGCTCCCGCTGCAGCTCCCGAAAACCTCGGTTCCGGGGAAAGAAAAGAAAACCCCAACGTGTGGAAGCCGACCGGCATTACCGGACCTGGCATGGAATACAAGGCGCGTGTGCGTCTTCTCCCCCGCGGTCTCGAAGGTCTCAAAAAGAATCTCTATCCGTCCGTGTGTCTCAAGACCCACTTCTTGAAGAACCCGGCAGACGGCAAGACCCTCAAGGTTGTCCTTTGCCGTGAATCCCTCCCGGGACAGACTTGCCCGATTTGCAAGGCAATCGGCAAGATCTTCAACAGCATCAAGAAACAGCAGCAACAACAGGGTGCCAATGAAAAGGCTGCCAAGGAAGTTGCAAAGACCTATTGCAAGAACCTCTGGGCAGACGAATACTGGTACACCAACGTGCTCGTTCGTAACGATGCACAGCATACCGAATTTAACAACCAGATTAAGTGGTGGAAGCACACCCCCAAGGTCGAGCAGATGCTCGATGCACCTTGCCGCGTGAACCCGAACGCTCCGGCCCAGGCTGCCGCCCAGGTCGATCCGAATGACGAATTTGCTATGCAGAAGGCAAAGCAGGCCGAAGCAAATAAGCAGGAATTCTTCATTCCGTATGACCCGCGTCATGGCCGTGACTTCTTCGTTACCCCGTCCTGGGACAGCGAAACCAATCGCGTCACTTACAATACCTGCTCGTGGGCAGAGAAGAGCACTCCGCTCGCCAACACTGACCAGGAAATGCTCGCCATTCTCCAGGCATGCCCGGACTTGAACGAACTTTACAAGGATATGCCGGACGAAGCCAAGGCAGAAGCTGAATGGGCAGACTTCTGGCGCCTCGTCAATGAAGCCCAGAACCCGGCAGCTGCTGGTTTCCAGGGTCAGCAGGGTCAGCATGGTGGCTACCAGGCCCAGAACGGCGGTGCCGCAAACGGCATCATCCCGAATACCCAGGCCCCGTTCACCATGCCTGGCGCACAGCAGCAACAGCAGACTGGCTACAACCAGGGTGCTCCGATGAACCAGGTCAGCGGTGCCGAATACTTCGGTAACGCAGCCGCTCCGGCAAATGACCCGCTCGCCATCGGTGGCGGTCAGACTCAGGTCCAGACGGGCTATGCTGCCCCGGCAAACGATCCGCTTGCTCTCGGCGGTGGACAGCAGAACTTCGGTGCACAGGCAGCCGATCCGCTCGCGGTCGGTGGCGGTGTGCAGCAGAATTATGCCGCTCCGGTCCAGCAGCAGGCACAGCCGGCCTACACTGCTCCCGCAGCCAACCCGTCCGAACCGGTGAACGACATGCTTTCGTTCGGCGGTCAGCCGCAGTATGGCAATCCGCAGTTCCAGGCTGCCGGCAATCCGGGCTTTGCTGCCCAGACTCCGGCCCCGGCCCAGCAGCAACAGGGTAACTTCGCGCCCACGATGAAGCCGCAGGCTCAGCCCGGTTATTCCCAGGCCCAGACCCAGCCGCTCATGAACGAGTTGCCGGGCGGTGCCGATGAAGACATCGACCTCCCGTTCTAATACGGTCTGATTTGAGCGGAGCCGCCCCTGTGCTATACACGGGGGCGGTTCTTGGTTTTTTGCTATATTTCATGCAACATGGGTTTACGTTTTGATAACATACCGCTTTCCGCCTATGACGGGGTCCTTCGCAAGTTGTTCGGCCACCTGAATTTGCAGGACAAGATGAACCACTACGAATGTGTATGTCCATTCTGTGGGGACATGAAGCAGGCGCACAAGCGAAAGTTATGGATTTACAAGGACACCTGGAAGACGACGTGCTTCAAGGGGTGTTTCGACGGGTCCCTGTTGAAATTTCTGCAGGAAAATTACCCGGACGAATACCATGAGCTTATCACCTATGCCATAACCGATGACGACAAACGGACGGACGGCAACAAGCCTGCCGAGAAACCGTTGGTGCAGCGCGTGGTCCCGACCCTGCCGTTCATGCCCGGAGAGCTCGTGTCGCTTTCCGACTCGTCCGACCCGCTGGCAAAGGAGGCCAGGGACATCTGTGCCGGGCGAAGGATCCGCCCGGACGTGTATGAGACATGGTTTGCCTGCCGGACGGGCGAACAGTTTTATCATCGCAACCCGGACGGTTCCATCCAGTATTATCCGGGAACGACGCGACCAATCGGCAACGAATATCATCACCGCATCATCATGCCATATTACAAGTTCGGTGGGTTGTGGGGACAGTTCGATGCCCGAGACATGGATCCGAAAAGCGAACAGCGTTACCTGAACTTCAAGGGAGTTCGGCGCGAGGCATACAACATCGACTTTGTCGATTTTACCAAGCGCTTCTACATCCTCGAAGGATTGTTGGACTCGACGTTCATCCGCAATTCAATCGCCATTGGTGGCATTTCCCATCTTGCCGAGACGATGGCGGATAACCCGAAAATCAGGAAGTATATCAACAACGCGGTAGTTATATGGGATAACCCGTATAACGATGTCGCCGGACGCCAGGCTTCCGTTTCCGCTATTTCCAAGCAGTTCAGGTGGTTCGACTGGGAAGGGATAGCCTCGAAGGACATCAACGCCGCTGTCCTTGCCGGGGAGATGCCCTTGGACAGTTCCGGTTATGTGGACGCGGCGTTCCTCGAAAGGCGCATCCGCGAAAAGGATATGGCGGACATCGTCATGACGATGCGCTTTGGCAATATCCAGAAGGATATGTTCAAGGCGAAGATGGAAGCGCGGCGGAACGCCATGAAGAACAACGCGCATATCCAGAACAGCAAACATTCAATTTCCTTTATCTAGTCCACTATGCCGGCAAAGACTACTATCGCAAACATGAAGTTGGGAGTCCGCAAGCGCCTCGTGAAGTTCGAGGTGCAGTATGGTTCGTTCACCAATTTCGAGAACGTCTCCCGCGTTGGTGACGACGAGTATCTCACCGCCCGTCGCATTGCGAAGGTGTTCGGCATAAGCCAGGAATTTCTGGCCGAGCTCGGGCTGCTTGCCAGCGTGGACTATATCGTCTGCCAGAACCGGACGAAGGCATACCTGTGGAAGCAGGTCGTGGCCGAGATGTATCGGCGAGGGTTCACCGTGAAGGTCCCGGACCACCCGATGGCCGAGGTGAACGTGGACACGCTCGTTGCCGATACCGGGGTGGACGTGAAGAACTTCTACAAGCAGATCAAGCTCGGGCGCATCACGCCCCACCGCAGGCCTGGCGAGCGATACCTGTATGTGTACATGGGCGAATATGACAAGTTCCTCCGCAGTTACTTCCTCCCGGACAGTCTCCGGTGGATAGGAAGCCAGCCCCTGGGGTCCGGCGAGGCCGCGATTTTCTGCGGCTACAAGGACACTGCCGCGTTCACTACCGCGCTTACCCGCGGGGTGATGCCGGTCCATCGCGTCCAGGGTGTCAAGGGCGCCCGCCGCAAGATAACCAAGTCGGACCTTGCGTCGTGGCTGGACAACTGCCGCAAGACTTTCCGCAGGAACCCGCTTCCCGATGCGCTTCCGGTAAAGCTCGCGGCGATGTACATGCGCCGGAGCGTGTGGCAGTTCAAGAAGATTACGAAACACCTCGAAGGCGTCCCCGGCCGTCCGGGCTACTACACCAGGGAGAGCATGGACCGGTGGTATATGCGCGAATGGTGCATGAAGGCATACGGGGAACATTCCTGCTATTACACGCCTGCCCAGATATGCGCGAAGTTCAACCGCACCGTCGGGTGGGTGAACGAGTTCATCGTCGGCAAGTGCGACGTCTACACGACCCGCCGGTATGTGATGACGCAGGCAGAATTTCGTAAGAACTATGTAGGAAAGCCGGACCAGTATCCTTTCATCTACGGGTATCACAAGCCTGCCGTGGAAGCTATCGTGAAGGCCTCCCCCGAGATGCACACCATCCCGGAAATCGACGATGCCCGCGAGGGTGTCCACCGGCACCCGCACGGGGTCAGGCAGCTTACCCAGTCCAAGGAAGAGAGCATCAGGACGAAGATTGCGGCCGGCATGCGAAGGACGATGAAGCGCAAGGCGAAAGACGCGAAGGAGCATGCACCGGAGGCGCCTCTCCCGATCAGGAAGAACTCGATTGAACTCGGCATCAAGGCATCCCTGCAAAGGAACGCATTGGAACGCGACGCCAAGTACAGGGAAGAACGCAAGAAGGCGCATGCCGCGGAGAAGGAGCAGAACGAACTGCGCCAGATACTGGGCATCACCCCGAAACGCGAGCGCGTGACGCCGAAGATGCTGTTGCAGACGTCGAAGGTCCCGCTGAATGTCTATGTCGTTCACACGCTTGGCTACTCGTCGGGCATGTTTACCGACCGCATGCCCGAGAAGGACGCCTATGTGGTCAGGTCGCCCGAGCTGTATCTGCCGGTAAAGTCGGACAAGGAGCAGTCCAACTCGTTTAGCCTGGTTTCCAATGCCTATGACAAGGTGATTTCGTTCAAGCCGGCGGTCCCCCCTGCGTGGTATGTGCTTGTCGGCGGGAACACCGTCATCAACGACATGGGGTTCCCGGAGAAGCTGGATGCCGTCCCGCCGGATGTCGCTGCCGTCGGCGCCTTCGGCTACGAGAATTTCCTGCATAACGGGTCGTGGGTTGACGGCCCCTCCTACGGCATCTACACGACGTTCCCGACGGACTTGAAGTCTAGCGAGTGGGTAATGGGCAAGCGTTCGGTGAACGGCTCGCATCAGGTTGTTGTCCTCGACGGCCCGTTCATCGCCGTCCGCGGCATCTATGGCGATGTCCTCGGCGACTTGCGCCAGTTCTCGCCGCTGGTTGAGGGCGATGTCGGCCAGCGTATGATGGCCGCGGTCGTTTCGATGGTCCTCAGCCGAATGGGCTTGAAGCTGGTGCAGATCCCGGTTGACTGCTCCATGTGCGCCGACCAGCCGATAAAGCCCGGAACACTGGAATGGAACCGCATCGAGGACCTCCTAATCAAGTTTTATCGGCACAAGTGATGACCTTAACTGTATTTTTTGCTATATTTCATAAAAATTGAAACGAGACGAACCATGGCATCATTGACATTTTCGGAACAATTTTATGCGGTCTTGCAGAAGGTTGTCAAGGCCTTGCCGCAGACACCGGTCCTTCTGTTCAAGGAAGACGGGTTTTCCCGTTTGTCCTATTCAAAGAACGGCCTGCTTTTCCACATCGCGGCATCGCCCGATGACTTCAACTATGAAGGCGAGATGATTGGCCTTTCCTCGCTGCGCGAGTTCAATGACTATGTCACCGCAATCGGCTACCCGAAGGGTGGCGAAATCAGCCTAGTGCGCGAAATTTCCATGTCCGGCCACGCATACGACTTCGTGAAGTTCATCGGCAACAAGAAGACGCTTCGCTGCCGCATGGTGGACCTGGCCTTCTTTACCGAAGACAGCAAGGACATCCCGGCGATGCCGGAAGAAAACCCGCTCGCGCTCGCCGGCAAGTTGAGCCTTACGCAGGACGCAATCAAGGATTTGTTCAGGAGCCGCAAGCTGGCTCCGGGTTGCGACAACGTGACCATTACCTGCTACGAGAACAAGATTACAGTGACCCTCCGCGGCACGGTCGGCCAGCAGGTTGACCTCGACTACACGTACCCGAACATTACAGTCGATACAGAAATCATCAAGCAGGCCTACGCCAACTCGGTTCTCCGCATGTTCCCGATCGAGATGTTCAAGATTATGGACTCGATGGGCATGGACTATACGGTAGAACTTCGCTACGCCCCGGGCGCGAACGGTGGCCAGATGGCACTATGTTCCTATGCGTCAATCCCGGGTGCCGGCGGACAGCCGATTATGGTGTATATCGGAACGGTCGAGTCCGAAGCTGCTACGATTGCAAATATTGACATGGTTCGCTAGGAGGCCGCATGAACAGGTCTTCCCATTTCATCGAGGTGTATGGAGTCCGCAATGCCAGGAAGGGTATCTCGAAGCCCGATGCCGTGGTGTCGGTAACTCCGCGTCCGTATATTGCCGACGGCAAGCCGCAGTATGAAATCACTATTGAGGCCGAGCTCGCCGGTGGCGAAGGCGAGACGCTTCCGCCTGAAGTTCTGACAACTTTAATCCAGGAGGCCGGAAAATCCTGTGTGAACCGATGTGTGGCCGACCTCCTGGTGCTCTATGCGAAGCAGGCCAAGACGGCCATGCCGCTGAACATCTACAACGACACCGACAACAAGCTGGCTGTCGGCCACCGCTACAAGGCGGTCCTCGTCGGATTGAATACAGATGCCGGCAAGATGTTCTATCTCGTGCGCAAGTCCGTGTTCGACGCTGGAAACGACGAGACGGTCGAAAAGACGATCCGTGAACTCTGCTCCGATATGGGGGTCCTTGAATGAGCCTGACGTCCAGGGTGACAGTCATGTTTGTTCCAGCAGACGCGTTCAACTGCCGCGTCGATTATTACGGCAGTTCCGTTCAGGACCTGAACAGGGTCAACAACTACGTCTATACCTCGATGCAGTTCTATGACGAGGGCAAGGGCTTCATGGCGAAGTCGCTCGGTATGAGCAAGCACGAGTGTGTGGTCGAATTTTTCGACCGCAAGACGCGCATGCTTCCTGTCGGCCTTATCCCGCGTGTGGCAAAGCTGCTGCGCACCGAGTTCGGTGTCGGCGTGAAGATTGGCCTCGCCAAGGAAATCGACGACATGTTCAGACCGCCGCATGGGCCGGTGACGGAGCAAGCCATCCGTTCCTATGCGAGTACCCTGAATATCCACAACGCGAAGACCGGCAAGCCGCTCGTCCCGTATGACCACCAGATTAGGCTTGCGACCCGTGCTATTAACGGAAGGCGCATTTCCTTGCTGGCATGCACCAGCGCGGGAAAGTCGCTTTCTATGATGATTATTGCCCGGTATCTGCTCGAACGCGAGCACCGTCGCCGTGTTCTCATAATCGTCCCGTCCACTAACCTCGTGGAACAGCTTTTTAGCGACTTCCATGATGACTACGGATGGGACCATGCCGGCCTGTATTGCACGTTGCTGCACTCGACGTCGACGGACAAGTTGACGAAGTCCGAGAAGGCACGCCTGGAAGCGCTCAACCTCGGCGAAGAGGCCAAGTTGAAACCGATTACAATTTCAACCTGGCAGACGTTGCAGAACAAGCGAGCGTCCTTTTTCGAGGTGTTCGATGCCGTGATTGTGGACGAGGCCCACTCCACCCGAGGTCAGAAGCTGCGCGAAATCCTGTCCCTGTGCGAGAACGCCAACAACTTCAAGGTTGGCGTGTCGGGAACCCTCCCGGACGACGGCCTTGATGCCGGTTATATCGAGAGCGGTCTCGGGCGCAAGGAGGAGATTGTCCATCTCCATGAACTGGTGGAGAAGGGCATCCTTACCCCGGTGCAGGTGGAGGCGGTGTTCATCCCATACCCGCCCAAGCTCCGCCCGAAGATTAAGAGCATGCACTACGATACCGAGTTCGACATGGCCACGGAGAACAGCTCCCGCAAGGACATCATCGACATGCTTATCCGTGCCGGGAAGATTACGACTGCGGAAAACACGGTTATCCTGTTCCGCTACATCGACAATCTGGAAATGGTGATGAGCTTCCTGAAGGAGCGCCACCCGGAGTTCAAGTATTACGTAATCAAGGGCGACGTCCCGACAGACGAACGCGAGGAAATTCGCAAGTCCATCGAGGCGAGCACGGGAAACATCATCATCGCGACCTACGGCTGCATGCAGCAGGGCGTGAACATCAAGCTGCTTCATAACCTCATCATGGCGGATCCTGCAAAGAGCCCCTACATGGTGGTGCAGTCCATCGGCCGTATTGTCCGCAAGCATCCGGCCAAGCCGCTTGCGAGGGTGTTCGACCTGATTGACGACGCATCCTACATGGGCCGTCCGTGGCGCGGGAAACCTGCGCAGCTCCAGATGAACGGACTTCTGCGTCAGTTCGCCAAGTTCCGCAAGTCCTACTACGATGCCGACAAGATCCCGGTGAACCGTATCGACCTCGAAGGCGTTTACTGCGTGAACATCACCGAGGAGGATGTCATGGAGCGCATCTTGAAGGCCATCGAGGCAGCGAAGGCTGCCAAGGCGAAGAAGGAAGCGGCGAAGGGCAAGCAGCAGGCATCCGGCAGCGTGTACAAGAAGAAATTTTTCCTAAATCCATTCCAACAACAAGGAGTAGTCTAAGATGACTAAGCAGATTAAAATTCAGTATCTCAATGACAGCATCAAGCGTCTCGAATATGTCGATGGGAAGTCCGATTGGATTGACCTCGCCGCGGCAGAAACCGTTACGATTAAGGCCGGCGAACTCGCGAAGATTCCGCTCGGTGTCGCAATGAAGCTCCCGGAAGGGTTCGAAGCCCATGTCATCCCGCGCAGCTCCACTTTCAAGAACTACGGCGTGCTCCAGGCTAACTCCATGGGTCTCATCGACTGCAGCTACTGCGGCCCGAACGACTGGTGGATTTTCCCGGCCTACGCAACCCGCGACGTGACCATCGAAAAGGGTGCCCGCATCGCCCAGTTCCGTATCATGGAAAACCAGCCGAAGCTCGTCTTTGAAGAATGCCGTCTCGAAGGCACTGACCGCGGTGGTTTCGGCAGCACGGGGATCAAGTAATGCAGCCCGGGTATTTGACAGAGCCGAGGGTGACGTCGTACCCGTATGTGGGGAACCGCCTGGTCATTATCGACTGGGCTTCCCTGTCGTACCACCTGATGTTCTCGATGAAGACACCCGCTGCCAAGAAGACCCTCGGACTTATGGGTGCGGACGACGAACTTCTCAGGTGGCGTAACATGATGTTCCAGCGCGTCCTTGACTATATCGCGCTGTTCAACCCGCGTCAGCTCATCTTCGCCCTCGAAGGCAAGCATGCGTGGCGCAAGCAGTTCGTCAAGGACTATTACGCCGAGCATGCCGACGTCTATGTGGACAAGAAATACTATTACGTGTGCGCGGACAACTACGCATACGCGGTAAGGCTCCTGTCCACGGACGAGGACGGTGGCCAGAATTTCGAGGTGACACCCATCAAGGCGAAGGACCGCGAGTTCTTGCAGGATCCGACGAAGATTACCGCGCACCGCAAGCTCGGCAAGCTCCCGAAGGAGAAGCAGGAGATGCTGTGGGGCATCACCACGGATTCCGGCAAGCCCATTCTCCCGGCATACAAGGGACAGCGCAAGAGCAAGGACTGGCCGTTCTTCGTGGAGAAGTCCTACTGGATGTCTTACAAGGACGAGTTCGCGAAGGAAATCGCCCCGGTGTTCCGTGCGCGGGCAATCGGCGTGGATTGCGCGGAAGGTGACGACATTGTCTATGCCTCCGCCATGAAGTATGCGCCGCATTGCGATGACGTAATCATCATCACCCGCGATTCCGACTTGAGCCAGATTGACCTCCCGAACCTCAAAATCTTCAACCATGTGTCGGAAACGTTTACCGTATGCAAGTACCCGAAGGCATACCTCGACGCGAAGGTGCTCTCGGGCGATACGTCCGATAACATTTCCGGCATGGCGTTCGTTGACGAGAAGACCGGCAAGTTCAAGCCCGGCAAGGCGAACCAGCTGGGCGAGCCGACCGCAATCAAGCTGCTCGAAAACTGCGCCGCGGTTTACGACGTGGCCAAGGAGAACGGCTGGGCGGACCAGTATATGCGCAACAGGACCCTGATTGACCTCAGCATGGTCCCACAGGATGTCAAGGACAACATCACCGAGGCGATTTCTGCCCCGGAACCGGAAGTCCCCGACGAGCGTCCCATCGAGATGACCGGGATTTCCTCCGCCAGGGCGAGCACGGTGAAGCAGTTGCGTTCCTTCGGGTTCTACTTGCTGAACAACAAGGCCGACGTTGACCGCGATCCGTCCATCTTCAAGGCCGATGTCTACCGCAAGGAGGCGCCGACCCTGGGCGACAAGGTCAGCGAACAGGAGCTCGTGGACTTCGACAACATCGACATGTTCTCGGGCCCGGGTGTGTCCTTCTAGCCAAAACCTAGTTTTCGTGGAAAAGAAAGGTTGACGATATGTACCTTAACTGTCTTCTCCACGTATCGGGTGAACGCCCGTTAGAACTTACCGAGTGGCTGGATTTCCACCTGGCCCTCGGTTTTGACTGTGTCTATGTCTATGATTCGGGGAACCGTCCCTGGATTGATGGCATTTGCGAACGTTATGGCGACAAGGTGCGCCTCATGCCTCGCATAGAGGGCGGTTGGACCAAGCGCCGTGACATTGTGGCCGACCACCTTTCCAAGCGCAAGAGCCCGGAATGGTGCATCTGCCTCATGGACAACGAATACGTGTGGATTGACTTCCACCAGGTGCGTTCGCTCAAGGACTATATCCAGATAGCCGGTATGAGAACCCGTAGCAGGGCAATCACCGGCTATTTCGTCTATATGGGCGCCAAGAATCCGATGCCGAACCGCGTAGGATCCGTCATCGACTGCTTTACCCACACGCGTCCGAACCCGCAGGGCAAGGTCGCCCCGAGCGGCAAGACACTGTTCGGTGGCGAAACCTTCTTCCTTTATGATCGCATGGGCATGCAGCCCCTTGCCGGTCCTATCCAGCCTACTTGCGCTGAATGGGTTGACGGCAACGGAGCCCGTCTCACGAAGCAGGCGCTCGACGCGGTCAACGCAAACGGTTTCAACTCCCTCAACTACGCGATGCGTATTTACAAATACGCGGTGCTTTCCGACAAGGAAATGAACTATGCGGTTGGTGAGGAACGCCCGGTCGGCTATACCCAGCTCGACCTCTCCATGCAGAACCTCCGCAAGTTCCTTCTCGGCGCACCGGTGGTGGAAGAGTCCGAAACGCTCTTCACGAAGCCGGCTGACTTCGACGAGGCAGCCGACGCTGTGAAGAACGGCCCCGCCCGCACCGACACGCTGTTCGACGTGAACCTGCCGGGTCTCCCGATCACCCGCGCAAAGCTCGACCAGCTCATCCTCGAAGGCAACTACTACGAGGACGTGGTCGAATACCTGAACGCCCGCGGCATCGAGTTCAACCAGGACATCCTCCTCTCCGCCTTCGACAGGGAACGCCAGACCATCGTCGACAGCTCCCCGGTGTATCGCCAGGTGCAGGAACTGATTGACGACGGGCGCTCTGTCAAGGAAATCTCCAAGATTACGGGCATCGCCGAAGTGACCCTCGACCGCATGGCCGCTGCGTTGAAGGTCCTTGACATCAGGACCGGCGTCATCACGGACGATGTCATCGCCAAGGCAGTCGGTGCCTTTGAGGAAGCCGAGGAAAAGGCCATGTCCGCAAAGGAAATCGAGCAGAACGACGCCCGGTTTGCAGAAGTCAACGCGAAGCGTGCTGCCGCGCAGAAGAAGTCCCGCGAGAACCGTGCCGCGAAGAAGGCCGGCAAGCAGGTCCAGAAGAAGGCCGCCGAAGACGACCTCCCCATGGACATCCTTTCCAGCGGCGAGCAGGGAGCCCTCGACAAGGCCCTTGACGCGCTCGGTGCGGACGACGATATGCCGAGTGCGGAAGCCATCGCGGCAATCGAGGAAACCCACGAGGAAAAGGCACCGGTGACGGTAGTCATCGACCCGGTGGTTCCCGAGACGCCTGCCCCTGTCGTCGAAGCCCCGGCCGCGCCGGCACCGAAGAAGAGCAAGAAATAGCATCCTCCGGGAAATTTGCTATATTTTAGTGCGTAGCAATGTGCTGCGCACTTTTTATATAGGTTAAATATGTCCCAAATCAAATTCAAGAAGCTCACATTCAGAAATTTCATGTCCTACGGGAACACCACGAACACGTTCGAGTTCAAGGACGGCCTGGTTATGTGCTACGGATCCAACGGTTTCGGAAAATCCACGATCGTCGAGGCCCTCAACTTCGCGCTCTACGGCAATTCCTATCGTGGCGGCAACAAGCCGGACCTCATCAACACGATGAACCCGGGTGCCGAACTCAGCGTGGAGCTTGAATTTGCCATTTGCAAGCCGGGCACCGATGAATGGCAGGATTGCCGCGTTCTCAGGACGATGAAGGCCGGCGATACGAATGCCAAGGGCGAAAAGACTGTCAAGAGCAAGTTTGACCTTTTCCTCCTCGAGGACGGGAAGTGGATTGTGCAGAACAAGCGTGCCGGGTTCTCCCAGGACGACTTCGAGGAGAACTACCTCGGGTTCAACGAGACGCTTTTCAAGAGCAGCATCGCCTTCAATACACAGGAAGCTCAGCCGTTCATGTCCCTTCCGGCACAGAAACGCCGTGACATCACCGAAAGCCTCATCATGATGCAGCTCGGCCCGTGGAAGAAGGCCAACAACAAGCGTCTCAACGAGGCCACCATCGCGTTTGACGTGGCATCCAACGAATACAAGCGCCTTAACGAGTCCATTGCCAACCTGGACCAGATACTTGTCCAGATGAAGGAAGAAAAGAAGGGCAACATTGCCGACATGAAGGCCGAAATCGAGCGAAACAATGCCCAGATTGAAGCCAACAAGGCCGAGGCCAACACGATTTTGGCTCCGATTGCCGAACATGAACGCAGGATTGAAACCATCCAGTCGTCGATTGACGGAATAACTGCCGAAAATGGATCAAAACAGGTCGAAATTGATGCGATTGACGCTAAAAATAAGGAACTGAACGCGAAAATCGTGTCCGAAACCGACCTGAACAACCGAATTCGTGTCCTTGAAGCCGGAAAGAACGCCGTTGCGATGAAGTCCAACTTTGAAATCGCCTATAATTCCGCCAAGGAACGCCTTGCCACGGTCGATGCCGAATATGCCGGTCTCGGCAAGGATGCGCTCGTTGCCGAGCAGACTGAACTTGAACGCAAAAAGCAGGCTGACACCAATCGCCGCAACGAAATCGGCAACCGGAATACCAAGCTGACGACCGAAATCTCCTTCATTGACACCAACATCAATGAATTTACCAGGCAAGCCAACGAGTTGAAGGCCAAGGCGGAAGCAGTGAAGCCCGGTGTTCCGTGCCCGTTGTGTGGCAAGCCGTCCACCGAGGACGATGTGGAACATACCAAGGCCGAGCTCAACAGACAGCTTGACGCTCTCCGCGAAAAGTGTCGTGGTTTCATCGTCGATAAGAAGGCCAAGATGGGCGAAATTGCCAACGGCAATGCCGAAATCGCCGACATCGACGCCCGCCGTGTCCAGATTGACCACCGTCTGACTGAAATCGGGTTCAAGATTACCGAAATTGGCGCCTATGAAAACACTACGTTGTTCCCGACAAGGGCTGCGGTAAAGAACGCCAAGGAAAACTATGACGGCTGTATCAAGACGATTGCCAACATGGGTATCGAAGTCAGCGCCGTGGAAGGTGAACTTGCCTCCATTTCCAACGCATTTGCCAACAACAATGCAATCCGCGAAGAAATCCACAAGAACGCCGATGGCATCGCGCAGATCCGTGCGGCAATTTCCGCCAACAGCGTGAAGATTTCTGAACTTAAAGGCGAAATCACTGAAATCCGTTCCAAGATTTCCGAAATCCGTTCCAACAGCAATACGGTTCTTTCCCGCAACACGCAGATTGCGGAGCGCAACTCCGACATTGCGAAGAAGATTGCCGAAATGGAAAGCGCCGACGCAAGCGACGCTGTCGGGACGACGGAACGTAGCCTTGCCAATGCGAAGCGTGACCGCGATGCCGCCCGTGAACGCATGAACGAAACGAGCGACACGAAGGCAATCTGCAATGCGATTACTGAACTCTGCGCCGATGACGGCATGAAGAAGATGGTGTTTGACGTGTTCATCCCGAGCTTCAACAAGGCGGTTGCCCACAACCTCCTTCGCACCAACCTTCCGGTCACGATTAAGTTTGACGGCAAGATGGACTATACATACGAAGCCGGACCGGGCATCGCCCCGACCTACAAGCAGTTGTCCCAGGGCCAGCAGCGCAAGGTCGGTTTCGCAATCGCCATGGCGTTCCGCGACTTCGCTGCCATGCTCGGCAACTTCAAGCTGAACTTCATCAGTTTCGACGAAGTCATCGACCAGTCCACTGATGACAACGCAATGCGCGAAATGCTTGAAATGATCCGCGGCATGGTGCCCGACATCGGTTGCGCCTTTGTTATCACCCACCGTGGCGGCGTTGTTCGCGACCTTTTCGACTACAAGCTCGAAGTCAAGAACAATGGCGCATACTCTCGCCTTGGCGAGCTTGAAGCAATTTAAGGAGGCCAGACATGGCAACACGTTCCAAGAAGGTTCTGACGGAAATCACCAAGGCGCTTGATACGCCGAAGAAACCGTCTGTCAAGAAAAAGACTAACGTCAAACGCGCCAAACCTGCCGGCGCAGCTACGGTGGGCCAGGAAACCCCGGTTGGCACTGCCCAGGAACGGCTTGACCGCAAGCTGTCCGCGCAGTATGCCCCGCCGGTCCAGCAAATTTTCGACAAGGGCGCCGACCGCATGCGTTCCGAGTTCGAAAAGGCTACCAAGAAAGGCGAAAACGTTCAGCCCGGGTTCCAGACGGTTTTCCAGGACACTTGCCAATTCCAGACGGCGGTGGCGACTGACATGAATGGGAACCCCATCCAGGTCACCCCCGAAAACATGCTTCCCAATGGCGACAAGTTCCGGGTTGCGGGCCAGGTTACCGACCAGGCAGCAGCCGACGGGCGCCCGAATACGGCCCTGCCTGCACGGATTTTTGCCCTCGCGATGAGCGGTCTGTCCGGGATGGGCGAGTTTACGATTACGCAGAATGACGACCGGACGGTTTTGCGGCTGATAATCGGGGCGCATTTGACGATTGAATATGCAATGCCTGACGACATCCTCGCGATTAAGGCCGATTTCGTGTCTGCCGGGCATATCTGCAAGTTCACGGGTACCTATACCGGCAAGTCGGGTGGCGCCGTCAAGTGGATACGCGACAGCATGACGGAACAGATGCACAGGGTCTATTCGGCTCACGAATAGCAAGAACTTGGTGTGGAGTGGGGTGTCCCGGAGTTCCGGGCACCTTTTTCGTTATAAACTAGGGGTATCTTCGATTTTAGTACCCGAACCCCGGTTTCCGATGTCCCAACTCTACGATTACGAGAAGTATTACAAGCCGATGAAGGCCACCGCGAAGGTCAAGCTGGACCTTAGTGGCCTCCCGCTGAAAACGCTCGCGTCTATACAGGACGAGGAGGGCGAGACCACCCTCAATGAAAGGGTGACGAACAACGTGATGGAGTATGTCCAGAAAATCACGGCAGCCGCCTCTACCGGGTCCGAGGTGATGCTTCTCGGGAATGTCGCAAGCGCCACAAACCGGGTGATACACCTTCACTGGACAACTACGACTGCGGGCAGCACGCCGGAGAATACGGACGTGTTCGTTGCCGCGGGTTTCGTCGCCGATGACCTCGTGAAGAGTGGCATCGTCAAGGCGAACACTACCCCTTACCGCAGGAAGCCGGACACGCTTGTAAACGGGCAGGCCATCAGGCTCCCCGACGACGGCCCGTCCGATACCCATAGCCCGCTGACGATCACGCTGGAAACCTATACCGCCGACAGCCCGTTCCCGGTAGTCACCGCTGTATCTTCCGTGACGTTTGAGTATATCCCCCGCTATCTCCTGATGGTGGACAAGGACACCCTGCAGCAGTCCCAGAATTTCAGCTGGATCAACAATGTCCACGTATATCGCGCCGCGCTCGGGTGCCTCGGGTTTGACCGGGTCCGCGAGCATGGCCGGAAATGGTTTACCAAGACTGCCCCGAAGGACAGGAAGGCGATTACCGGGTATGATGCGTTGCAGAAGACGCTGAAATACATGTCCCCGTTCTACAACGATGGCGGCATGGGCCTGGAAGTCGTTTACTACGACGACAAGTTCAAGCAGCCTGTCACCGTGGACGCGCCTACCCGCGCGGAATGGCAGCTGGACCGCAAGGCCGCGAGGGCCAAGCTGAAAGCGCACATGCGCGATGCGGCGTCGAAGGATCTTGGCTACACGCTTACCTCGATGAAGGGCAGCACGAAGTTCTCCGCCCTCGGCAGTATGCTGGGAACGGATTCTAGCGGCTGGATTAACGAGAAGAACAAGATTTATGCCGAGGTTGCAGATTCCGAAGTCGTTGCACAGGGCGGTGAGGTTGATTACAGCAAGAAGCTCGTGAGTTCCCTTGCCGGGACCGAGGAGACCGGTGGTACCGGCACCGCGCTCATCCCGAACGTGTGCGACGCGTTCAAGGCGTTCTACTACAGCAAGGAAGAGCTGCGTTCCATGCTTGCGGATGCGCTCACCGAGACCGCGGACGAGTTCAAGAACGCCCACGGGACGCCCGGTTCGGCCAGGGCCGCACTGCGTTCTTTCTATGGCGCGGTGGCGGAGAGCGCGTTCCAGCTCAACACGGACAGTGTCGGCAAGTATGCAATCGACCTCGGGGAAATCCGTAGGTCGCTCTATACGGTCGGCCGCAGCAAGCAGGACTATGCCGGGATTGGCTACTATGTAGATGACAATACGGCCGAAATCAGCCTTCGCCTGCGTGCGCTCAGCATCCGCGGGGCGAACGAGTATGCTACCGACTATACGGGGTATGACACGAAGGACGGCTATGGCCGTAACGTCCCGGTGATTGCCGGACCGGCATGCCTTTATGCCAACAAGGGCGGGCGCAATGTCGTCTGGGCCGGATCCGTAAGCGAAACCGCTTTCTGGAAGTATCACCCGACGATGTATTACGATGGCATCAATACCTACGAGGATTACATCCGCGAGAAGGTAAGTTCCAAGGTGGACGCGTCGTATATCAAGTCGATGCTGCTGGCCTGGTATGTTGAATGGGTGTCGAACGTAAGCGCAAAGAACAGCAGTAGCATTTCGGTAGACCTGTCCCGTAGCCGTATATGGGAAAGCGTCGAGGACTTTGATCGCGATTCCAGCTTTGTCAGGAACCATGCTGCGGTCAAGGCGACCATGACGAAGTACCCGTATGCGGGTGGCATGATTTCCTTGGTGCATGTGAATGTTTCTACTATCGCCTATGATTACGTGACCTGGTATGTTGGCGGTGGGTATGTTACCGCCCGGTGCGACATCACTGCGCCCGATGGATCGCTATATACGGTGGGCGTGGGCAATGACGCTACGCACTGCCGGATGAACAGCATCAACTATGCGACGTTCTATTCCTCATACGGGTTCAGCGTCTATACGCTTGCCCAGTTCGCGACCGAGGCTGCTATCCTCATCAGGGGCATGCGCGACGCGAGCGCTTCCGGGACCGTTGCCAATGTCCATTCCTGGTACCCGGTGAACGACAACTGGAAACTTACCGGGGAGTTTACCGTGCTCGGCGTGGACGAAACGGAATTTCCGCTGGGCGACGCCCTGTTCAATAATGACGGGAAGCGGTATGTGACCGGCCTGGACTATTATGCGGCAGTGCATAACCAGTATGACGACGACATTGACTTGAACGATGTTGACGTGTCCATGCCGTATTTTGTCGATACTTTCCTGTGGGCATACAAGAAGATGCTCGCCGGATGGCGCGACTGGCTCGATGACTTGAAGGTGAAACTGTTTGCCGGTTCCCTGATCGGGGGCGCCGCGGCTGCAGCTGCATCCGTTCTCGAATTTACTACGCGCAAGGAAGAATACGAGGATGCCAAGGATGCGTTCGGGCGGTTGAAGACCGCGATTGAACGGATCCGTTATTACGAGTATATCACCCACGAAAGCGTGTTCAACAACAAGTCGAGCATGTATGGCGGTTTCGCCGGTCTCAACTTCAAGATGGTCCCGGCCCGGTTCATGGTTGCCGTGTCGATGTACAAGAAGGTGCGCAGGCGCTACCGCCGGTTCGGGTTTACCCGTCACCGCATGGTGAAGCAGTTCATCGGCATCCGCTGGGCGGAAGTCCGCATGATCGACACGAACATCTATGCGGAATATCCACAGCTTGTGGACGATACCTATACCGTCTATCCGGTCGGCCAGAAGGCCACGATTATCGGAAACTCTACCGACGGCTATGTAGTTACTGTCCCGTCTGCAATCGAGGGCGAGGACGATGCCAAGCCGGGTGACATTTCCGGGCAGGCCGAGGTAGTCCTTGACCTGATGGCGTCCGACGGGTATGTCTATTCCTACGGTGCTACGCCGGACGGGGACTTGACCTACTACATCACGGACGATGACTTTGTTGCATCCGATTTTGCGTCCGGTGCCACGTTGCTCAATGTGAAGGTTCCGCTTCCGGCAAGCAAGGACGACGACAGCCGCACGACCGTGGAGCTGCGTTATGACATGCCGTCTCTCCCGAGAGCGTCGGAAATCCGCCATCGCGCATTTGTGGACTATGGCCCGTTCGACCAGTCCAAGTATGCAATCGTTGACCGTGCGGGCGACGTCTACAAGGGCCACATGGACGGCAACGGGAAATTTATCTATGACACCGACAAGGACGGCAACCTGATACCTGTCGTTGACAGGGTGGACGGCTGGCGCATATTCCACGAGAGTAGCATGAGCATTGCCGACATGCGCAAGGGAATGGGCGTGTTCGATGCGGCAGCGAGCCTGCTCGGTATTCTCCGCGCGGAGTTCGGCGACAAGCGCGTCGAGCTGTGCGAGACGATGCGTTCTGCGGAGGACGAGGCACAGATTTGTTCCGGCGGGCCGGAGTCCGAGTTCCTCTCATGGCACAACTATGGCCTCGGGATGAAGATTTTGATTTATCAGGACGACCTGCGGACGCCTATCGCGGAAGATAGCGACGATTTCAGGAAGCTGATTGACATTGCGGAAGCGTTCACGGAAGACGCCCGCGAGGCGAAGGTCTGTCCGAAGCCGCTCAATGTCGTGTGGTGTGGCCGTCTTGTCATGGGCGCCAATATTTTCTGCTGGGAGTTCCTCCCGATTGGCGTGGAGCACAGGGATGCCCCGAAGTTCCGCGAGGCGCTGCTTGAACGGATGGATCCGGTCGAACGGTGTTCGTTCGTGAACGTCGATGCCAAGGGCTATGCGATGGCGGACCCGCCGAAGGACCGCGTCCCCTATATCCTGTCCGGTTCGGAAACGTATCAGGATGCAGAACAGGTGAACGGCCAGCACTACGTCGATCCGGTGAAGGTGGTGAACTATGTCCAGACACAGGTCCACCACGACCTTCCGCTGATTAACGTCATCGAGTTCATCAAGATGATGCAGTTGAAGATGGCCGCGAACGGCAGCACCCTGACCGACCGCGCGAATATCTATGAATGGAAGTCTGTGAACGAGACCGCGTTCCGCCAGCTGGTCATGTATTTCGGCATGGTCGGGAACCTCAGCGGTGCGCAGTCGCTCATATCCGGCGACTTCGTGGAAAGCTACCAGACAATCGTCGATATGTATTACACTACCGACATCGTGGAGTTCGTCAAGGCTATGCTGGGCAACCTCTACTCGTCGGCGAAGGTGTTCCTTACCGATGTCGGCGACGGTGGCGCGTTTATCTCGCTTGCCGATGGCCGCATCCATGTGTTCGGTGAGAGCACCCGCTCCGCCTATGACCAGAATTACGGCGGTAACGTTTTCGGCGAACGCCAGGTCACCCCGACCAAGCTCGTCCGCGGCATCGAGCGCGATGGCGTGTTCTACACGGTCGAGGAAGCGAAGGCTCTCGGCATGAACGTGGAATATGTCAGCGACGGGCCGGTGCTCAGTGGCTACACGATTAACGCCGACGGCTCGGTGACCATTGATGGTGGCGATGCCCAGCTTCTCCATGCCCTTGCTGCAAGCCAGATCAAGGAACAGTACGAGAAGCTGAAATCCAGGTTCGAGGACTACGGCGGTGCGGTGATGTATGACCATTTTGCCGACGGACCGAACGCCAACAATGCCGACATGCTGGAGAACGAGTTCGGCATTATTGCCGGCCAGACGCTGATGAGTTTCGATGCCCTCCGCGCGATGGTTGACAAGTCGGGCATCAACGGTTCTGGGAACACTTTGGGAACAGGTGCGGGCAAGTTGAGCGACGACAGCTACGGCGACCTTGACGGTAACGGCAACCCGCTTGAAAGCGTGTTCGAGAAGGTCGTGTCCAATGCCCAGCTTTCCGGTGTCCGGTTGGCGAGCCTGACCAGGGAGCACGTTACCGAGGTTCCGAGATCCAACGGCCTGAGTGTCGAGCGCATCTATGCCATTCTCACCAACGGAAAGAAGGTGATGGGCAACGATTTGATGCGAAGGAAATAATTTGTAGATTTGGATTATGAAAGCATTTATTCTATCCGACATCCATGTTGACACATGGTTTGAAAATGCCGTTGACCGGAAACGGCTGAGTGGGCTCAACCCGGGCAAGGGCGTAGTCTCGGAAACGATGGATTGGTTGTGGAAATTCCGTGAATATCCTGTTACTGACGCGTTGATAGTTGCCGGCGACATAGCCAACGACTACCAGTCGTATGTCCAGGCGGTGGAATGGCTTTCCAAGAAATACAAGAAGGTCTATATCTGTGTGGGCAACCACGATATTCTTGTGCGCCATGCCACCCCGTATGCGTCGAACGCGAAGTTTGCGCTTTCCGAGGACAAGCTGGATGCTATCCTCATGCAGGACTTGAAGTATGACAATGTCCATATAATCGAGGGCCGCCAGGTTGACGGTATCGCCGGGTGTATGGGCATGTGCGACTTGAAATGCGATGCCATGCCGGGGTTCGATTACCGGACCGCGTGGCGCAGGTCGTGGTTCGACGGACGTAACTGGCGCTACATGAACCAGGAACCGGGCAAGATTTGGAACTACTATGATGCGATGCTTACCGGGCTTTGCAAGGCTGCGCCGAAGATCGTGATGACGCACTTTGCCCCGTTCCAGGTCGGCGTGAACTGGAAATACCGCAACAACCGTGGAAACGTATTCTTCTACTATCAGGGGGAGAAGTATCTCGACTTGCTGCCTGACGGGACGACATGGATTTGTGGCCATATACATGACCAGAAGATTTGTGACTGGGTGAACTCGTCCGGGGCGCATATCCGCATACTCTGCAATCCGTCCGGCTATCCGGGCGAGGGGCGGTTCGAGGCCGACACGGTGAAGGTGGTCAACGGGAAAATCGAACGGGACATCGTCACGACGACCCACGAGGACTTCATCATAGACATTTAGAGCCCCTCCCGCTTATAAACTGGAGAAAAACGACGGTTTATTGATGGCAGCGGGTGTAATCATACGCAAATACACGGGAAAGGACGGGAGTTTCGGAACCCTCGTTTCTTCCCTCGGCATCAAGAGGGTGGACACTTGTGTGCCCGCCGTTTATTCGTCCGAGCGTCTCGGCGGAAAGGTCATCCCGGCGGATGACGCGTCCGAGGCGGCATACTACTGCATCTATGCCGAGGAGGACCGGAAGTGCACCGCATACTCGATGGAGTGCGTGTTCAAGATCCACCTCGAAAAGGCGCCCGATGTCCAGCTCTCCAACATAAGGATTTACCCGGAAGGTGAGCCCCCGATGGACGGGAAGGTTCACCCCATCCTCCGTATCGGCAACTCCGTGGGCTATTCCAAGCCGACCAACACGAAGTCGCAGAAGGCCATCCACAACATCTGGGATTTTAGCAAGGAACACCCGTTCTACCTCACAGTCGCCGGCCTTTATGGCCAGGTTCCCGATCCGTCGCTCGGGGTCTCCGAGTACACCGTCGAATACAAGGACTACGGGTTCGGCAACGTGATTGCGCTCAATGGCGAGCGTCAGGTGGCGGTGCCGGTCGCTACCAAGACTGACAGCGAGAAGGACATCGTCGTTACCTTCCTCAATCGCAGTTTCAACCGTAGCGAGGACTATACCCAGGAACCGGCCAACTTCATCGAGTTCCTCGGCCTCAAGGAAGACGGGACGCAGGAACTGCTCGGCGCCCCCTATGTGTCCGTCAAGAAGACCGTCGATGGCGAACTTCTCACGCTTACCGTGAAGAAGGGCGACGACAACCTCATGGCCAAATACCCGGCGGGCCTCATCTACCGCATCCCGAACTTCGACGGCAAGGAACATCCGAACAGCGGTTACATGGTGTTCTGGGTTCCCCTCTACAACAGCACCACCGGGTTCGGCAAGCCGGCCTACGTTCCGCACCGCTGGTTCATCCAGAACCGGGACAACCTGACCTACAAGGTCACCGAGGAACCGACTACCCAGCCTGGCGAGAAGCCGGTAATCTCGTTCGATGTCGAGGCCCGCGACGAGGGCTGTGGTCATTTCGTCTATTACCTGAACGGGGTAAGGGCTCCCCAGCTGATTTTTGATCCGGGCTGCATCTACCATTTTGTGAACCATACCGGGAGCGCTTTCCCGATGCGTCTGGTCGGGAATTTCAACTCCCCGATGGCCTCCGACATCAACGATGTCGTGACCGACGGCGTCATTGTCCTCAATGGCGGGACTGACGAGGAGGAGATTACGATCGATGTCGAGGCTGCCTTGAAGGCGAGTCGGATGGTCGGCGGCTACCAGTGTGTCTGTGCCCCGTATATGGGTAACGTGGTATATAACCACCCGCTCTTCATGTGCGGCCAGTATAACATGTGCCGTGTTGGCGGTGGCGTGTATAACCCGCTGCTTGCGGGAGAGACCGACTACGTCTATTTGCAGCTGGAAGTGCCCGGTGATGCCGAGCCAGGCTATGCCGTCCCTCAGCTCCATATAGAGTATGATGAAAACTAGCGACATCTTCTAAACTAACTTACAAAACACGATACCGGCAGTGTCCGGTGAAAGGACAATAGCTATGACCAATCAGGAAAAAGTCAATTCTATCCTCGCAATGGATGATGACCTTGCCAAGGTTGAATCCATCACTGATGGAATGCCGGTTGATGATTATTCGCCGGAAGACAACAAGGAACTCACGCTCGATGACATTTTCGGCGTGAACACCAACGACCAGCCCCAGACATTCGGTGACTCTTTTGCTCCCCTTGGTGACGACACCAAGACCGAGGAAGGACGCCAGATGATTACGCAGGCGTTCGTTTCCGAGCTTAACAAGCTCCCGGACCAGAAGATTGAAATTGCCGACATCCCGGCAATCGCGGCTACGGTCCAGATGCGCACCGGTGCAACGGGCGACGTCGAATCGTTCCTTGCCAATACGGTGATGCAGACCGTCAATACCCTCGCCGAACAGAACAAGACCGAGCTCAACCCGGATGGTGCTGTCAGCGAAATGGCGAAGGAAACCCAGGAACGCGTTCAGGGCGAAGGCCCGGCTGTCGACCAGTTCGGCAACCCGACCGGCAATGCCGCGACCGGACCGCTCCCCGAGGTCCCCCCTCTCGCCCCGACCCCGGAGCCGAGTCTCCCGACTGAGCAGAGCGCCCCGGTGGACGACATCAACGGTCTTCTCCCGCCGGACGATGTCCCGCCCGCAGACCCGAACGCTGCCGGCACGGAAGGTGACGGAACCCTCGGCCTTGCTGACATCGGCGTGAGCGACGACGATCTCGCTGCCGCAAACAGCGCCCTTGACAACATTGATGCAGCCCCGGCTGCCGATGCCGGTGTGCCGGAAGCAACCGACACTGCCGGTCTTGACAACGCGCTTGCCGGTCTCGACAAACTTGACGACAACATGTTCTCCGGCGATGGTGCTGGTGAGGCTGCGGGCACTGACGCATCGCCTGCCCCCGAAACTCCGGCGCCGGAAGGTGGCGAACCTGCCGCTACGGAACCTGCTGCCGACGACACGAAGCCGGAAGACGACAAGGACAAGGACGGCGCAAAGGTAGAATCTGCCAACGATGACAGCCTTCCGCCGATGCTCGAATCCGCCCTCGACACCATCCACTCCGAATACGTTGCCAAGACACACGCCAGCGAAGATGCTGCCGCTGCCCAGAACTTCGTTCGTAGCGTTGCCGCTATGATGGAAGCCAAGGACAAGAAGGCTGCCGCAATGGCCGAAGCCGCTGCCGGTCGCCGCGCAAAGGCTGACGCAATCATGGAAAGCGTAATCAATGCCAATGACCGTAAGGCCATGCTTGAAAACGCTGCCAAGAGCCTCATCGCTGATCGCAAGTCTAGCGACCGCGCCTATGCCATGACTGAAGGCATCATTGCCAAGGCAGGTGCCGGCATGAAGGCCCTCGCCCAGCAACAGGCCATGGTCGAATCTGCCACTGCCGCTCATGCCAAGGCTGCTGAAAACGCTGCAACCAAGTTGCAGGGTGAGCTCAACAGCCTTCTCGAAAGTGCCGACGCTCCGAAGGCTGCCGCTGCCGCACAGGCTCCGATGGTCGAAAGCGCCGCACAGCCGGCCCCGAAGGCTGACCCGGTTGCAAAGCGCACTGCTCTCATCGAAAGCATCGTTGACCAGTCCGCCCAGTCCCGCCTCAGCGCAATTCGCGACCGCGTCCAGCAGATCTAATTGAACTTATTCTCTAACTTCCTTTGAAATAGACCCGCCAATCGGCGGGTCTTCTACGTTTTTGTAGCCACTGTCCCTAAAATGACTATAAACTACAGTCCAGAAAAGGAACAGTAGATGCCGGGACATTTTAGTGGACGTTTGACATCGGCTATTGAGAGGGCCAACAAGGCGACACGCGGACGCGATGGCGCCTTTTATAGCATCCTCAACGAGCGCGGTTTCTATGACATTGATGACGAGAACAACGGCCTGACACCGGAGCAGCGTGCCGGTGTTCCTGCATACAATCAGCGCCGCATGTCCGCGTTGTGCGACTCCATTTCCGACATGATTGCCGATTTCCTGATGAACGAGGATTATGGCGTAATGACTACGACCCTCGAACAGATTGTCGACAAGCTGGACCAGCGTGCTACGATGAACAAGGCGTCCATGGACACCGTTACTGGCATCCTGTCTGCGATACCGGGCGGCCAGGCCGTCAAGGGCGCCACTATGTCGATGGAGCAGGTGATTGCTGCGATTATGGGCGGCAACCCGTTCGACCCGGATCTCATCCCGCCGCTTGCGCTCGGGTTTCCGGGCCTTCCCGTGGACATCGCGTCCTGCTTCAAGCCCGGTTATTTCAATGCGGACTGGACATTCCTTTACGACCACGAGATTTTCAAGAGCAAGAAGGTCTATATCGGTCCTGACGGCAGTCCGTCCATCGGCGCCGGCATCCCGCTTACTTTGGGCGGGAAGGCGAATGTCCTTGTTTTGAAGATGATTTTCAGTGTCCCGACGACGAACGGTGACGGCATGCCGGAAGGCGACGTGGCCAACGGCATTACCGCCGAGCAGTTCGACATCCTGATGAAGGCATCCAAGATGACTTCGGAGGCGGAAATCGAGAAGGACGAAGCTGTGTCCGGGCTCGAGCTCACTGACGGGCAGATGCGGGCATCCTATTTCAAGTATATCCAGATGACGCTGTGGGGCGTAATCAGCAACCGCAACAACTGGGCATATCTCCATTGGGGATGCCTCACGAACAATTCCTGCCCGGAACCGGTGAAGACTGCCGTCTGCAGCTACATCAAGACGAACGGTCTTGCGCTGAACCCGGACACATCGCCGGAAAGCTGCCTGATTTCGTATCTGGTGAATACCGGTATGAACTATCATACTGGCGCCACCCGCAGCCTTGCCCTGATAGAGATTGACGGGACGGAATACATGGACGGCAAGACCAAGCAGAAGGTCAAGAAGGGTTCATACGAATGGCGCGAGTGCCCCGATGGCGTCCCGAAGAATACCAAGCTGGCGAATTTGTATTTTGCCATGCTCGCCGACGTGATTTCCCGCATGACCTATGGCAGCAACCCGCACGCGGACGAGCTGCGTAAGCGTCGCGTGGACGAGGCGAACCGTATCTATGACTACCTCGGAATGGGGACTATTACTTACGGCAAGGTCCTTACGAACAAGGACATCGTGAAGGAGGCTGTGGAAAGCCGTGGCTTCTTCAAGCTGGTCAAGGCCCCGTTCAAGGTTTACGGGAACGACTCCATCAAGATACCGAACGACCCGGGTGACATCGACATCCATGTCGCATGCCAGACGGAGGTCCCGCTTACCGACATCTCGATGGCCACGTTGCGCTATATCTGCCGAGAGGCCGGCATACAGGGGCTCGTGGTTACGTCGATTTATCGTTCGCCCGAGAAACAGGCGCAGACCATGCTCGGCAACCGCCTCAACGCGAATGGCGGGCGCCCGGTCACATACGCCCCGCCGGGAAGGTCGGTTGACGACAAGTATGACGAAGTTTCCAAGAAGCACCATAACGGCGCCGTCGTGAAGCTGCAGGGTTCCGAAGTGGAGGAAGCCCGCTGTGCGATGACCGAGCAGGTCAAGAAGTGCATGAACGAGGGCAAGTTTGTTTCCCGTCACGTAAGCGATGGTACCATCATGCAGGCAATCGACATCGGCCCGAACTCCACCAAGTCGAGGTTCCGCTATTCTTCCGAACAGCTCATGCGCCTTCACGGCGCCTGCATGGCGGCGAAGAAGGCCGGCTATCTCCGGTCGTTCCTTGCGCCGAAGGCCGAATACGGCGGACCGGGCGACGACCCGGCGTTCCATATCGAGGTGTGGTGCGATTTCGGGCATCCGCACGTTCCCGAGGATGCAGGTGGCGCGATGCCTCTGCCGACGGTGGACGTGAAGGTTGCCAATGCGAACCTTTTGAACAAGGACATGTTTGACGCGTGCTTCACCAATGACCAGGTAGCCGCAGCGAGAGGATAAAGTATGGCGAAGAGATACCAGAACAGGAAGCTAGAATTTGACCGCATGGTGTATGCGTATCTGGTGAAGCGCTTGCGCGAGCCGATAAACGTCTCCGACTCCTATCAGGTGGGTGCGGTTGACAGTTTCGGTGCGGCCAGGGCTGACAACATCAAGGCGTTCTGGGCATACACGCCCTTGGACCGGCTGATTTTCAACCTCCGCGCTGTCCTCGGCGACCAGGTGAAGGCGTTACCTGCAGATTTTGACGATGCTGAGACGCTAATGCTCATGACTTCCGCGTCGGATCCGTCCAAAATCCACTCGAAGTATGACGGCATCGTGTCCATCGTCGAGGAGTTGACCTATCTCCCGCCCGAACAGCGCTGGACCGGGGAGCCGTATCTCGACAAGGATTCCGAGCTCACCTACCCGGAGCGAGTTTCCCGCGCATTGACCGTCGCCACCGCCATGCTTTACTGCATGAAGACCGACGGGACGCCGGCTGCCCCGATTTTCGGCAAGATTAAGGATGCGGTGGAGTCCACTTTCTCCATCCGTTCCATCGGTTCTGCCGACGAGATACTCGGTCTGATGAAGTCGTCGGGTGTCGCCGATTACCGCGACCTTACCAACGAGGGCTACCTGACGCTGGTCAGGATGGCCAAGTGGATTGTCGGCCACGGCCTCCTTGCCGGTGACGGGACGCAGGACGACCTGTCCGGGAACTGGAAACAGTTATCCACTGTGGGGAAAGATGGCGTATAACGGCTTGCCGATATTCGATGTCGAGGAATGTGATTTCCTCCTCGTGGCGGGTTGCAAGCACTCGCCTTCGGTGCGTTTGCTCGCGAAGCAGATCGTGGACAAGAAACTGCGCGAATTTTACGAAAAACAGCGAAAACCGCAATTTGTGGTCCGCTGCAACGACATCATGGTCACATACGGTGACAAAACATAGTTTTAAGGAAAGGATTGGGTAACTCATGCTGACGCAACCCGAAAAACCGAGAGAGACCTGGAGTACCAAGGTCTTGAAGCATGCCAGGGACTTTGGCATCGGCAACCCGAAGGGTGCCGTATTTGAACGTCTTTTCAACAGGGAAGACAGACTACGTGAGGTGACTGCCGCCGAGAATACTGTCGGCGAAGGTATCACCCAGATGACATACCCGAACGGCAGCGCGACCGACGGGTTCAGCACATACACTCCGGCCTACAACTTCTCCGACGAGAGGTTCGACCCGCAGCAGTTCCAGAACGCGGTCGCCGAGAACCAGGTCAACCTGTTCTGGCGCAAGAACGTGGAACGCGCACTCAAATACGATACGGTCGCGAAGCGTGCCGAGGTGAACGAATCCCTCATCCAGATTTGCAACGAGGCGGTCTATGAGGACGACATCGGCGACATCTGCTCGCTTGAAATCGACCAGGACCTCGCCGTGGGCGATCCGGTCAAGAAGGAACTCTGCCGCATCTTCCGGCAGGAAGTCCTCCGCCGCATCATGAACTTCCGCCGTGTCGGCGCGGAACAGATGCGCTACTTGCTCACCCGCGGGCGCCTGTTCTACGAAATCATCTATGACCCGAAGACCCGGCAGATAGTCGGCCTGAACATGCTCCCCGAGGAGAACATGGTCATTATCTACCAGAACAACCTCATCATCGGCTTCCGCCAGATGTTGAGCGGCGCGGCCTTCTCCCAGACGGGCGGAAAGAACTACATCGACTATTCGCCGAACCAGATCCTCTATGCCTCCCTCGGCATGTATGGTCCGGGCGGCATCAACGACACCCGTTCCATCCTGGAACCGGCCATGAAGCCTTACAATCAACTCAACACCATCGAGGACAGCGTGGTCATGTATCGCGTTCTCTGGGGTTCCGAGAAGCTGATGATGAAGATTGATACGTCGGGCATGAACCGCATGCAGGCCGAAAAGTTCATGAAGGATCAGGCCAAGCAGTTCTCCCGCCACCTCGACTACAACCCGATGACTGGCGAGATTACGAACTTCGGCAAGGTCGTGGGCCTTACGGAGCACTATCTCGTGTCCCTCGCGAAGGGCCGTACCGGTTCGACAATCGAGAGGATGCAGGGCGGCGAGCAGCTCGGCAACATCGACGACCTGAAATTCTTCAAGCGCAACCTCGTCAACTCGATGATGGTGCCCCCGGGCCGTATCACCGCGCTTGCCGGGGACAGCAACAACTACTCCAACGGCAAGATTGGCGAAGTCACTCAGGCCGAAGTCTCGTTCGCCAAGCTGGTGCAGAAGTATCAGGCGCCGGTCGAGGACATCATGATCCGACTGTTCGTGATGGTGCTCGAAACCCACAAGGAATACAACGACGACATCAAGGTCCGCGAGAATTTCAGCGTGAAGTTCAGGCGTTCCAACGGCTTCCAGAACTTCATCGACGCCGATGTGTGGGGTTCCCGCCTCGAAACGTTCTCGAAGATGATGGACAACACCATCTCCAAGGAAAAACCGGATGCGCCGCTTTCCAAGAAGTTCGCCTTGAAGTACGGTCTCCGTCTCAACGACGACGAATACACGAAGAACGCCGAATGGCTGGCCCGCGAGAAGGCCGAGGCTGCCGGCGAGGCCCCTGCCGAAGGCGAAGGCGAAGCCGGAGGGGGTGGCGAAGGCGCCGGAGCACCGCCGTTAGGGTAGCGCATGACCTCCTGAAAGGCACCTGGAACGACCGTTCCGGGTGCTTTTTTCATTTCAATGTATGATTTTCGACCGTTTTTGGACGGGTCCCCCGGAAATACTAAACATGAGGTGAATTTTCGGTAGAAGGTCGCGGATGCGGGTTTCTGCCAGGTTCAGAAACCCTAACCAAAAGGAATTGCAAATATGCAGAATCCAGTGAAGAACAGCCTTACCCATAAGTGGCGTGCTTTCCTCGAAAGCAACATGGGTCCGGCTCCGAAGACCCGCACTGAAGCCAGCATCCTTGCTGTGATGTGCGAAAACCAGAACAAGTGCAACAAGGGTGTGCTTACCGAAGGTGCCAACGTCTCGTCTGACGTTGCCCAGTACCAACAGTATGCCCTCCCGATGATCCGTCGTAAGTTCCAGGAACTCCTGGCCATGAACACGGTCAGCGTGATCCCGACTACGACCCCGAACGGCATCTACTTCGCCCTTCGTTACCTGTATGACAACGAACCGCTCAAGTCCGTTGCCTTCCGTCAGGGCCAGAAGCAGGAAATTGGTTACGACCTCGTCGGTGACCACACTTCCTTCGCAGGCTTCCTGAACCCGTGGTCTACCGGCGCAGGTGAAATGCTTTCCAACTACTCGGAAGGCACTGACATCTACGGTCGCGCCCGCGGTGCCAACGGCTTCGCTGCTACGCAGGAACCGGGTGGCCAGCTCTTCAACAACTTCGGTCGCTTTGCCGGCCAGCAGATGGATGGGGATGACTCCTTCGGTGGTTACTCCTACAACATCAAGAAGGCCTCTGTCAAGGTGATTTCCGGTGCCTACCGCGTAGGTACTCGCGCAATCAAGAGCCACTACACGCTCGAACTCCAGCAAGACATGGCTGCCGGCCATGGCCAGGACGTGGAAGCTCTCCTCCTCGAAGCTCTCCAGTTCGAAGTGCAGCAGGAACAGGACCGTGAAATCCTCATGGCCATGTGCATCGTTGCCCAGAACCCGGCCCTCGGTGGTGAAAAGCCGATCGTGGTTGACCTCGCCATCGTGAACAACGGTCCTGCCCAGGGTCGTTGGCCTGCCGAACGCATCGCTTCCGGCATCATCTCCACCCTCATCGCTGTGAGCCGCAAGATCTCCCTCACGACCCGTATGGGTTGCGGTAACTTTGCCATCGTGTCCCCGGACGTCGGTGCTGCAATCTCTACCGTTCAGGGTGCAATCTACTTCAACGGCAACATGCAGGATATGACCAACCAGCCGGCCGGTGGTGTTGCAAACATCGGTAAGCTCCCGGTCGGTATCCAGATGTACCAGGACATCTACTCTAGCGTTTCCTACGCCCTCGTGGGATTCAAGGGTCAGAACCAGGGTGAATCCGGAATCATTATGATGCCGTACATTCCGTACATCTTCGTGAAGACGGCCGGTCAGGAAGACGGTTCTCCGCGCTTGATCGTTAAGTCCCGTTACGCCGTGATCGCCAACCTCCTCGGCGCCGGCCAGTTCTACCGCATGGTTCAGTTCCTCAACATGAACTCTGTGATCGCTGGCTTCGACGTGACCGCCAACCCGTGGGAAAGCAACGCATCTCTCGGTGCAAGCCTCGAACCGGGTCTCTCCTACGAGCTCCAGTCCAACGCGCTCGTGAACGCTCCGGCGGGCCTCACTCAGGAAAGCGGCAACTGGTAACCAGCCCAGTCCGTTTACTGACGGACAATATTAAGGTGGCAGGGTTTCGGCCCTGCCGCCTTTTTGTATATTTAGGATATGAGCAAGTTACCAGACGAAGGAATCGTAATGGGCGGTCGCGACCCGAACGCGAATAAGACCGTCATCAAAATAGATACCAGGCCGCTGTCGCATGCCGAGGCGAAGAGGCTGATGAAGAAGGCTGCCAAGAATTTCAGGAAGTGCCTGAAATATGACGCCAAGACAGGCCAGGTATTGCCTGCATAGAAAAACGGGCCCGCGATTGCGGACCCGTCTTGAAATTGGGTAGGGCTATTCGCAGGGGAGCGGATCCCATTCCGCGGCAAACTGTGCCTGCGGGGTTCCCATGATGTCCTCGACGACCTTGGCCTCGGACGGCTGAGGTTCGCTGGACTTGTAGAGCATCTGCGTGAGGTTGGCTTCGAGGTCCAGCCCCCTGTACACCGGCTCCGGGCCGCTGTAGTCCCACTTGTCGAGCTCGTAGTTGCCCTTCGGGAGGGTGCTGACATCGAACCCTTCCGGGAGATTGTAGAGGTCGCCGATTGCATAGCAGTCGTACCCGGCCTCGTAGTCTTCGTCGCTGATGTTTTCCCCGTTGTTCGACCACTGGATTGCGAGGAGCTTCCGCTTGTCCTTGCTGATGTAGCGTTTGTCGTCCGGGAGGGACCACTTGGGTGCACCGCCGGCCGCTTCCAGGATGGCGTTGAAAGCCAGCTGTTCGCTTGGGAAGTGCGACGCGAGCTTGATTACGGAGTTCTTGAAGTCCGAGATTGCGACGGAAAGTTGTGACTGCATGCTGAAACTCTGGGTATTTCCTTGATAGTTTATAAAACGGGTTGCCTTTGGCGGACGGCGACTTATAAACTATGGACGAGTTTAATTGGGCAGCCCAGATGGCTAGTACCGTAATCACGAAAGCAGGCTTGGACCTCCTTAACACCGTGCCGCAGGCCGGCGGTGATACCTATTGGATTGGCTATTACGGTCTCGCCTTTGTCCCGGCAGAAGAACGCATGGAGGGCAAGGACGATGAGCTGAAAGCCACCATGACTTCGCTCACGAAGAAGGGCGACCACATCTACAACCTGTGGCAGGGTTCGATGGTTGCGGGCGGCTATGCGCAGGGCACGTCCGCCGCGGAACTTGGCGGCGTGGCGATGTACACGTCCAACCTGATGTCCCGCTTCCGTTATGTTCTCGACAAGAACGGGAACAACAACCTCGTCATGTTCCGCGGGACTACTGACAGTTCCGCCTCCGACGTTTCCGGCGCGTGCGTTTTCCGCGGCGTTGGTGCGGACGGTGACTTGACGGGACTTCCGCTTCCCGCCCCGCTGTTCTTTACCGATGGTGCCGAACCGTTCAACAATCCGCCCGCGACCGCTGAGGACATGGGAGATTTCGCGGATTACCCGAAGAATGGCGATTTGCCTGCCGTGACTACGGACACCCGCGCCTATATCGGCAAGACTGCCACTGTCCCGGAAGGCGGTGACCCGTTCAACGCTGCCGTGAATGGCGTGGACACCCGCCAGTGGCTGTCCGCCAACAAGACCTACACCCAGGATGGGCTGAACGGCGATCCGACCCAGCCGTTGGAACCGGACTACAACTGCTTGTGTGAACAATACTGGAAGTTCAAGTCGATTTCCAACTACAACCGTTATCATGCCCCGGCAAGTTCCGAGGGGTTCCTGGTCGATTACGAACCGTCCTGTCGCAACATGGCGAAGGTGACGAGGCTCTTCCCGATTAGCCATTACAAGGTGGTGAACGCGAAGGAAGGGGCATCCTCCATCCTTCCTGGCAAGAAGATTGCCAGCACGCTCCGTTTCAGCATCAACATGTCACTCGATGACATTTACAATACGGTTGCCACTCGCGCTATTACTCAGTCGGGTACAAGTGGAATTACCAGTATCGGCGGGGCCGACCTGTTCCAGACCAAGGAAAGCAGCATCAAGTTCAACCGTATCGGCATCTATGCTGCGAAGATGACTGTCCACCGTTTCTACAAGTCCGAAAACAATGCGACAAATCGCAGCGGTTGTGAGGATTTCCGTGTGCAGTTCGAAATCGACGGCAATGCCGAGCCGATTCTGTTTGCCGTGGTTGACCTCGATACGACGGTGTATCTCCGTGAAGGTTCTGGCGAGACCAGCACCTACAAGGTAAACGTGGACCTCAACTTGGGCGACAAGGACACCGGGTCCGTTATCCGCGACGCTTCCGTCTTCTACAACATGTATGAGGACAATGCGATAACCTGGTACGAGAACCAGCTCATCGCTACGGCAAGCCAGGCGGAGGCCATCACTGATGTGGGCCTCGACATGGCCATCATGAAGCAGCGCATGGACCGCATGACCGCGGGCGTAAACGGATGCCAGAACGATGACTCCGGTGACGAGTATGCGCCGAAGAACCACACCCACAACTTCATGAAAAATTTGGTTGACGGCACGGTGAACCCAGGCGCTGTCCGCGGAGTTGACTGCGCGGTAGAGAGTCTTCCCGTGGACTTTAGCATATTCGATACGTTCAACCAGTCATTGTACACGGCGACGCAGGTTTCCGAGCGTTCCGCACAAAACAAAATCCAGTTCTTCACGGTGCATGGCACCCCCAGGAGTTAAGCAATGTATAAAGACGTCACCGAAACACTGATGACTACCGCCGAGTTCAAGGAACTTGTCGGGAAGAGCAACACGGGAAAACTTAGCGGTAAGATACTTCCCGATGTCTCTTACATGGGTGTCAAGTACAAGGTCGGGAGCGAGACGAAGGTTTATGATGGCGACCATGTTGCCGGCAACTACTACTTCAAGACTTCCGATGGCTTGGTGAAGGTGAACATCTACGGCTCCGCGTCGGATGTCGTGGAAAGCACCTTGGTCGGCCAAATCCAGGCGTTGCCGGGGAATACCGGCGCAAGCGATTTCGAGTATCTCGAATGCACGAAGAGCGCCGTATTTGACCCGCTTTATGGCTACCATTCCGATAGTCCGGGTGTCGGCGTAGATACGCTGGGCATGGGTGCCGGATCGATGTGCGAGGCCGACTATTCGTATTCGAACGGTCCGAGCATGTATATCGACTCGAATTCCAGTTATGTGAATGTGCTCGGCAACGACTCCGTTCTCCAGAACTCGCACTATGTTATGGGTTCCGTGGTGGATTCTTTCGTCAAGGATGCGTTTGGCCTGGTTGGTCTCGTCCGCGATTCCCGCCTCGCCTCGGTGACTGATACGTCGGTGCTCGGCGGCATTGTGCTGAACGATTACAGTGCGCTCGAACAGAAGTGGTGCAGCGCTATGGGTGTTCCTCGCTGGCCGGGATATTTGCTCAATTCTGACATCAAGGGCACCGGCAACGAAATGTGGGGGTCCGTTGATGGTTTGAAAATCAGGGGTTTCAACAACCACATTGGCTGGTTCAATGAATATACCGTCAAGCTGCCAGGGGGTTCCACTAACCGCCTCACGATGGGCGACATTGAAGTCAATGGTACCGAAAACTGGGTCGGGTTCAACTCGAGCAAGGTCAAAGTAACCGGTTCAACTAACTATATCGCGGCCGGCAGTAAGAATGTCAACGTTATTGGCGACCATTTTAATGAGTATTACCAATATCCGTCAAGTTCGGGAAGCCAGAAGTATCATGCCCGCGGCATGTATTCTAATTATGAAATCCTGACGGATGCAGAAGCCCAGGCTCGGATTGATGCGGACCAGGGGATTAGCGCGATTGTCGTTGGTGACAATGATTTGACCTATACACACGGTGGCGTGTCGTATTCAATCGTGGCCCATGATAGCGCAACCTGTATGTATATCGGCTGGGCAGGAAATGCGTCGTCTAATGCGGTAGCCAACTCGAACCGTAAGACGACAGCGGATGGCGAAGTCCTTTGGTATACCGAAGAATGGTCATGGTACCAGATTTTCCCGGCAAATCAGAAGAACGTGTTGTCCATCGGCGATTACAATACTCTTCCCGATGGCGCGGAAAATGTTGTGCTGTGGGGCGATCAGCTGATTTTTGATACCGCCACCATTTCTGACAGCGTGTTTGTTGCCAACCACATGCGTATTGGCGGGCCGAAGAAGATGAAAGTTGGCGATGAGGTGATCGACAAGAATATCATTCGCGGCGTGTGGTGGATAGATACTAACCGCAATAACACCGAAGGCAGTGGTGAAAACGGATGCCTGTCTGACATGAACGCCAACGAGGCGACACCGAGTTTCACCGATGCGTTCGTGTTCACCAATTCCGGCTTCATGTATAACGGCAGGTTCTATGGCACCATGACCAAGTCCGAGGCGCTTAGCCTTGGTTTTGGTGAAAGTCAGATAACCGGTAGTTCCGCATATATCCTTGATGGCGTGAGCGGCTACATTACCGAGGCTGCCTGGTATAACTGCAAGAAGCCGGACACCCCGATGATTTATACCGGCGGTCTTGCCCTGTATGGCGGTGCAAATGCTTCCACCAGGAACCAGTCTGCATACGGCGTATTGAAGCTCGGTAACATGTATTACCATGACAATACCCCGGATGACCAGATCCCGAGCGGCTATGTCGCTGCGGATTATCGCCGCTTGAAGACTGAGGAATACATCAAGAGTATCCTTGACGGCAAGGTGAGCACGGGCAACGTGTTCAAGGGTGCTGTCGTGATGACCCCGGGCACCGACAAGTGTCCGTATGCCGGCATGTCGCTCATCGTCCAGGACCGCCAGGAACTCGACGGCTCGTTCCACATCGGCGTGGGCTACCCGAAGCTGGATGTGAACATTGTCGAGAACACCTTGTTGTATGACCATGTCAGGAAACTTACATGTTCCTACGTCGGGACACTGACTATTGGGTATCAGGAATACTATGACGGGTCGCAGATCCAGCAGTTGAGCCCGAAGGTGACATACCCTGATGAAAGCGCGACTACGGGTTCCGCTACGGCGACTTCTACGGCCGATAACGCGATAGTTACCAGTGTCACGACAACGGCAACCAAGACCCCGTCCGGTGATTCTTACACCGAGGCTATGTCGCCGTCCTTCCAGCTTACGCCGAAAGCGAACGAGATGATTGTCATTGATCCGGGCATATTGCATCTTTCATACACCAACAACACACTTAATGTGTCGCTGGCTGACCCGAGCGAGGCGGACGTAGGCAAGGTATTCTACCTGTACATGTATCTGAGCTCGATTTCGGGATATACTCCGTATGTGACTGCCAAGTGCTTGACCATGACCGGGACATCTATTGCCAGCGAAGGCACATCGCCTGCCATGGGCACGCGGGGTATCAACCTGCAGACCTGGGGCGATTCTACCTTTGCGTCGTCCAAGAACGTATTCCTGAAAGTGTCGGTCAAGAAGGCAAATGGCGAGGTTGGCTACTTCTTCGAGCGTAATCCGCTTCCGAGTTAGTCCGTGTGGGAAAACCTAGTTTTCCCGCATGAAACGTTTCAAACGAGGAAACCGATGAAAAAGGTAAAACGCGCATACGCAATCAACCTCAACCTCATGCTCGAACATGCCGACCAGGTATTCAAGGCCCCGGTCAGCGCATGGTTCCGCTATTTCGTGACCCACAACTTGAAGGTCACCGGCGAAGAACGCAAGAACACGGTGGAAGCCTTCCCGCCCGACAAGGCTTTCCTTGAAGCCGAACAGCGCCGTTTCGCTATCCAGAAGGAACTTGGGTTCAATACCCCGGCTGACTTCCAGACGGCAACGCCGGAAGCCCGTGAGGAGCTCGAACGCAAGATCCTTGACCTTCGCGAAGAGTGCAAGGAGGCTTACGAGAACGAGGTCATCATTGACAAGAACCGCAACGAGTTCTGCGACGAGGAAATCGAGCTCGACCTCCGCACAATCGAACTTGAACGCGTGCCGGAATTTGCTGGGACCAACGAACAGCAGAACTGGTATTACTGGAACCTCCTCAAGCCTCTCATCAAGGATCCTCCGCAGGAAGCCGAAGCGGCAGAACCTGCCAAGGAAGAAAACAAGGGGTAACCCATGGCTACGCTGGCTGTCTGTCTGGTCGTGAAGAACGGCCGGAGGACGGTCCTGTCGTGTCTGGACAGTGTCCTGCTGGTGGCCGACCAGGTCGTCGTCGTGGACACGGGTTCTACTGACGGGACTGTCGAACTGGTTCGTGGTTGGGCTGCCCGCAATAAGAAGGATACGGTTGTCGATGCTGTCGGCAGCCGTTTTCATGATGCGAGCGGCAACTTTGACTTCGGCGCGGCGAAGAACCACGCCATCAACCGTGCCACGGCGGACTACGTGATGTGGATTGATGCGAACGAGACCGTCGAGGAACCGGCCCGTCTCCGCAAGGCGTTTACCGTAATCACGGGAAGGACGCCCGACGCGAGCATTTTCATCTACACCCGCACGAGCCCGAAGTATTTCTTCCCGCGCCTGCGTATATGCAAGCGCTGCAACGCGCGTTTCGAGGGCCGCATCCACGAGCTCCTCAAGAACTGTGCCCCGAACCCGCCTACCGTCGATACCGGCCTGTTCATCAGGAACTTCAAGCCCACGCGCGACGTGGCCCGCAACTTGAAGACGCTGCTTTCCGACTGGAACATCGGGAGGACGCCGAGGACCGCGTTCTACATCGCGAACTCCTATCGCGACATGAAGAATGTGCCAGCTGCGCTGGAATGGTATAACGTCGCGGTGGACGAGTTCCCCGACAACTTTACCGAGGAGCGCGTCAAGTCCCTGGAAATGATATGCCAGATTTCGGAAACGAACCGCGACCTGGAAACGATTGGCAGGCGTTCCCTCCAGCTTATCCAGGAAAGCCCGACACGCCCGGAAGGCTACTACTGGCGCGGAAAGTATCAGTATCACAAGGAAAATTACAGCATGGCCGAGAAGTGCATGCGCCAGTGTCTCAAGCTGAACGCACGCCCCGATTCGGTGACCTGGATTAACCCGGACATCTACGACCGGCGCAAGATCGTGCAGATGCTCCACGAGGCGCGTGACAAGAGCACCTTCCTCGGGCAGAAGCCGATGAAGCCGGACCGTATCGAGGAATGGTATGGTAACGGCGCCGGGGCCCGTTCCAGGGTGGAATATCAGGGTTACGGGTACTGATTTCCGCCCCCGCGGATATAAACTATTGGCGTTACACGAATTTACGAACGGAACCCGCAGATGCAGAATGAAGACAAGCTGATTAAGCAGATTGACGCGATGACCTACAACGCGCGGCAGGCTATCAACGCTCTCAACCGCTCGGTGATGAAGGCCGGGTCGTATAACGGGTTTACCGTTGAACGCGCTGGCGAGACGGTAACGCTCGACCGTGCGGACATCTACAAGCTGTATAAGTTCTATGAGGAATGGGAATACCGTTCCGGGGAGACCCCGTTCGCACAGGACATGTTCGAGACGGCGATGGAACAGGCCGACATCCAGGTTGGTGGTCCGTCCGCGTCCGACGTCCTCGTCAAGCATGCCAAGATACTCTATAAGAGTGCCACGAACGCGGAGCATACCGATGACCAGTTCTGGCTCGACAAGATCAAGACTGCGACCAACCCGAAGCTGGTCTCCAACTCGGCGCCGATTCCGCTGAACTTCCGCGCCCCGATTTACGACGAGAACCTTTCGACGAAGCATTACAGCCAGTATGAGACCTACCTGTTCCCTGCCGGCTACAACTCGATTGACCTTCTCGGTTTCCAGGGTGACGGGACCGACCACCTCGCGGGTGGCCTGAACTGGCGCTTCGAGATTGACGACACGTTCACCGTGAACGCCAACAAGTTCCTGTTTGGTAAGCACCGGTTTGACGAAGTGAAGGCGATGCCGTACACCGACATCAACGAGCGCTTCGCGTTCATGACCGGTGACGATTGTTATGGCTACGGGCCGAATACCTTTGCCGGTGGCCATAGCTGTGTTTCGTATCTCGGGGAGGCGTTCTCATACGGCTATGGCGGTGTCGCCTATGGCGAGGAGTCCGCGACGATTGCGAGCCTGTTTGGGTATTCTCTCGGGACTGCTTCGTTTACTGAAGGCGGGTATATCCATGCCACGGCCGATTTCGGCGCCGCGTTCAACTATATGACGCAGGCTGGCGGCTATCGCTACAAGTTCACTACGTTCGCGGACGACGATGACGATACCGCGGACAGCGGAACCGAATGCCAGAGCCGTATCGTGGTTGACGGATGTACTTATACCCGTGCCACGGGCGCCACCGTGTCCAAGGCTGGGCTTGCCCCGAACCAGATCCGTATCGCGAAGGACGAGTGGGACACCGGCATGCACAGGTTCTACCTCTCTGTCGGAGATTCCGTATATCTCTACAACTGGGAAACGGTCGGTTCTGACGGAAAGCCGAATAAGCACATTTCGGCCGAAAGCTGCGTCCTGAAGCCTTTCGTCTGCAAGATTACTGAAATTTCATCCAACGGCAATCTCGACAAGATTATTTCTCTCGACAAGAATGTTACCAACCGCGAAGGGTTTGCTATCGCTGGCGGTAACATCTGTGCATACCAGGTTGAAGTTACGGGCATGAACCCGTATAATGCTGCCGGTTGGACAACGCCGGGAGCGAACGCCGCGATTACCTATACGGTCGAGTGTGGCCGTTATAGCGCCGCGCTGAACTACCAGACTACCGCGATGGGCATGGCCCAGACCGTGGTCGGCGCCAACAACGTCCCGATGCTTGAACCGAGGTTCATTGTCGGCTGTGGCTATATCGACCGCATGCCACCGGGAACGGGATCCGATTTCAGCGGGCTTGCTGGCCGTTTGGAGAATGCGTTTGTTGCCGGTCCGAGATATTCGTTCATGAAGCTGGCCAATTCCAAGGTGATTGTCGGTGTGTCCGACCACCGCAATACTGCCGACATGCCGGCATGCGGTTACAACACTGCCGTCGTCGCGGACGAGGCGTCCAAGTATGGTATCTACCAGCTGACGGGCGCATACGCGATTACCTGGGACCCGACCGAGAAGATTAAGGGTATCAGCCACGTTTGCTATGACCGCGGTGAGTTCTCTGTCAATGGCGATGGCCTTCTCGTTCGCCCGATCCCGACCGGCGACCGTTCCGGTGCTGCCGAGTTCGGTTTCCGTGACATTTCTACGAGGCTTGGCGGTTCCCATGGTTCCACGGTAATCTGGTCGGGCAAGGACCCGGACAAGGACCAGATGATGTGGGAACGTTACCAGTACATCCAGGCACGGAACGCTGGTACGGAACCGATTAACCGTGTTCACATCTATGGTGAGGACGGCATCACTGTGGAGACCCCGCAGACAATCAAGATGATTGCCCGCAGGACGGATGGTAACGAGACTTCCTACATCGACATGGATTTCGAGCGTCTCATCCTGAGCGGCCAGACATACGGCGCCCTTGCTGCAGACTGCACGTCCCGTTCTTACAGCCTCCGCGGCGATACATTGTTCGTGAACCCGGAATACATGGCCCACAACAGGGAAAGCCACAGCGGTTTCCACTTCGACTGGGCGGACGGCTATCTTCCGAACGAAGGTCTCCCGGCGGCGTTCCAGAAGTCTTCCTACTGCGACGCATACCACTCCATCGTCAGCTCCTATGTCTATTCCACGACATCCACCCACTTCAAGGAAAACCACGACGACACCCAGTCGAACAGCGCCTATGACGTGGCTGGCTTCATCCTCCCGGGTGCGCTCACGGATTCCATCATGCGCAACATGTATGTCATGCCGCGTGTCCAGGTCTTCTCCAACACCATCTTCGGTGACGGCAACGGAGGTAAGAACCCGGAAGGCGCTTCCCTGTATGAGGAACTCGCCTACATGCGCGACGTGAATTCTGCGATTGACACCGCCCCGAAGGAACGGGTCGGTACCGGCACTTTCTGCCGCGTGGAAAATGGCGTCGTGAAGACGAACACGTCCACGGCTTCCCAGACAATTCCGGCCTATGTGTATGACAACAAGACCGGCATTATCAAGAAGACTGTCGAAGGCATGTTCACTACGCCGTGGTTGAGCGGTGGCCTGGATGGGACCGCCCAGCAGCAGGTTCACCAGATGATGGGCGATTATGGCATCACATGGGACGCCAATTCGTTCGGCTACTGCCTGTCCTACGGCAAGTGGGGTATTCCGCTCCTTGACAAGCTCTGCATTACCTTGACCGGCCACATCATCACGGTCTCGTTCATCCTTAACCTTACCCTCCTGCAGCACTACTGCGGAACGTCGTATTATCCTGCGGAGCTCGACAAGACGAACCGCATGTGCGGCCTGCGCTTGCCGATCTATCCGTCCATTGGCGACATCAAGTACCTGGACAACAAATACCAGGTCCCGATGCTTACCGGCGGTGGGCCATACGGCTATCGCTCCGGCATGACGGTCTCGGCATATTTCCCGACCAGCACGAGCGCGATGGTATTGGACATCCAGTGGACTGCCCTTATCAACGGGGGCAATATCGCGGAAGCGCCGATTGTGCCGATTACCTTGCAGGGACCTTGCGCATTTGCGGTAAAGTCGTCTGCCGAGGACTTCCTCAGTTCCCATCACTCGTCTGCTCTGTCATACTGGGATGGGAAGACTGCGGTCACCGATGCGCAGATCAGGAACGTGTTCAGGCAAATCAACTTCTCGTAGGAGCTTTTAGATGCCAAGCAAGATTTCGACACTTGAAGCTAACCCGCTGGGCCATATCACGGGTAGCCTTGCCGTTTCACAGGCCAACTATGAGGCCATCCTCAATGCCTTGGTCGAGTGGGAGCACAGCAAGATGGACAAGGTCACTGTCCGTCTCAGCACGAACACTCCCCCGTATTTTGTCGATTATGTCCTTTCGACGAAGCACGCTGCCGACAAGGGCGGTGGCGACAATGCGGTGGCGCCGTATCTCGGCGCGGGCAAGTATGCCTACAAGGAAATGCACCGCGTTTCCGCGACCTACGATCAGGCAAACCCGGACACCGTCGTTGCCCGCATTACTACCGGTTCCGACTTTGGCCGTAAGGCGAAGGTGTATGCCGTCCCGGCAATCTATGACGAGTGTTCAAGGTGGAACCCGGACACAAATTCCACGGAATATTACGTGGCCGGCGAGTTCACCAAGGATTACCCCGCCGGGACGTATTTCGCCCGCTGCATAGGCAGTCTCGACGACCCGGATGTGCCGGCGTCAATCGCCCTCTATGTGACGACGACCGATGTCGTTGCGGGAGATGCCATTGTGTCTGGGACCGGAACCGGAAGCAACTGCCGACCGGTGGTGATTGACTATGTGTCCAATCTGCCGTTACCGACGGAAGATACGCTGGTGAAGTATCGCGGGGTCGTCTATGAGCTCGCTTCCGACCGGAATATGTCGTATCTACCGGACAATCCGAAGTCCGGGTTCAGGAAGTTCTGTGAGAGCTATTCCGAAGAAGCTGTCTATTCCTACGGAACGCTGGTGGAGAAGGACGGGATGTTCTATGTCTATCAGTTCGACGCCGATTCGTCGGTGGCCCCGGCGGAGCTGGTCGAGGACGAGGGAGGCGACAGCGCCCTCGTGGAGAATACGGACTACTGGGTCCGCATGTTCCCGCTCGATGCGCACTACTCCGTCGGCAATGGCGGGACGCTCCGGTACAAGCTGGCTACGGACATCTCCGGCTTTATCGTCAAGAACAATTCGTCCGAACCGTTCATGTCGGATGCGGAAATCCGCATGCACAGCTCCCTCCGCATCCCGGCAGGCCGCACGGCGCAGCCGAAGGGCGTGGAGATTATCCCGAGCTGCAACTATATTCAATACCCGGATTCCAGGAACGCGAAGTGGGTTTCGGGGAAGACCTACGGTCCTACCGATACGTCTATCGGCGTTTACGGGTTGCAGGACTATTCTTCCGTGATGGTGTTCAGCCATGCGTCCAAGGATGTTTCCCGGCTCAACATCATCAACTATGACGGGCCGGACCTTGACCAGGGCCTCGCAATCTTCCTTCCCGTAAATGTGGTGGGCAAGAATGATGAGGTGGTGTCGCCGAAGGATGGCGCCATGTTCGAGTTCATGTTCCGCATCTGGCCGACACCGGAGCTGAACGGTGGCAAGGTGAACGACCTCATTGTGAACAAGGCCCACATCTACGTGTATAACGTGATGGACTATGCCGACATCGACCTCGCTTCCCGACAGTTCTCCAAGAACAACGTGTGGCCGATCGCGAAGTTCAGCATGGCCAGGATGACCAACTTCTATGTGTTCGGCGAGAACGTCGCAATTCCAGACCGTCCGGTAATCTACAAGGCCCGGTTCATCTACAATGCCACGGATAACGCCTGGCAGACATTCGACTACTACCAGCTCCCGGACCATATCTTCATGTCCCCGAACGGGTTTACCGATTCTGCGGAAACTGCGGGTTTCCCGATGTTCCAGGATCCGTTCTCCCGCAGTGACCTGAGCCCGATTAGGATAGGCGCTGAATATTATGGCCGGATGAAGGGCATCTGGAACCAGCCGGAAACCTAGTTTCCGGCCATGCCGGCTATCAAGTATAAGTGTGTTTTCCCAGGATGTAACTATGAGACCGATGAGCGCAGGCTCATCGAGTTTCATCATGTGAACCCGAAGGAACTGGGGGTGAAGCTCAACAAGGATGTAACCATCCAGCTATGCCCCGTCCACCACAAGATGATTTACCATCCGCTCGCGAAGAGCGGGCAGCACTCAATCAAGGACGAGCACTCCCTGTCCGTCGTGCAGGTGGCGAATACCACTACCGGGAAGGCCGTCATATTCCGTGACATGGCCGGCCATGAGATAACGGTCGAGGTGGACAGCCGTCCCCCGAAGCCTAGCGCCATCTATGCGCTGTCCTGGTCCCTCGTTGGCGGCATATCCGAACAGGAGGTGGGTGACTGCGATTCCTATGTGGAAAAGCAGGTGGACACCCGCGGTTTCTGCCAGGTAGGGAATGTCATCTACTACAATTCGGCGCACTGTACCGTGGCCCATGAGCTGCTGAAAGCCTACATCACCCAATACATGGTTACTGCCAAGGCGGAGTTCTTTGCCGCGCTTGCCAAGGCCCGGGCGGACTACCGCCAGTTATAAACTAGGGTAGAAGAATGTGTAGGTTTAGCGATGGCGGATGATCCAAAGAATTTTATACCGTCGGTCTTGTTCAATACGCAACAGGACGCCGGGTATTATGATGACAGCAAGAAAAGCCGCGCCCGCACGAACATTGGTGTAGACAGTCTATCGGGTCCCCGGCTTGGCGATCATTATTTCATGACGCACATTGCGACCGAAAACGGGAACCTCGTTCCCAAGGCTGTTATACCGGGCATTTCCGACATTGCCAATTTGACTGAAAGCCTTTCTGGAAAGAAAGATACACAGAACCCGGTGGAGGGCGGTGCATCCGGCACGGTTGCTACGACTTCTGATTTCACGTTCGTTTCCAATGTGACACAGGACCGGCAGGGTGTAATCACTCGTGAATGGAAGAAAGTTCCCGATGCGAGCACATCGGCAAAGGGTGTCGTCCAATTATCGGATGCGACCAATTCAAGCAGTCATTCGTTGGCTGCTACCGCCTATGCGGTGAAGCAGGCGTATGACGAGGGTCATAGCGCAGTTCATTCCGTTGTAGCATCGAGCACTAACGGAAATGTCACTGTTGATGGGACTGACGTTCAGGTCTATCAGCATCCGAGTCATACCGCCTATACGGGAAAGCCGACCGCAAACGCGACACCGGGATTTGGTGATACGGTAACCATTTCTCAGATCGAGAGCGACGCGCTTGGCCATGTGACTAAGATGACTGACCGCACGATAAAGATTCCGGCAACGAAGGCAAGCAGCTCGGCCTTGGGCCTGATCCGTTTGAACTATTCTCCGGCTTCCGGCGCCAAGGAATATGCTGTCAAGGTAAATTCCAGTGGCGATGCCTATGTGGCGGTTCCGTGGACGGACACCGATACGAAGAACACTGTTGGGGTTGGAACCAAGACTGGTGTGTCCGATACGATGTCGTTCTATTTCCCGTTCACGTCGTCCGTGAGCGGGAGCAGCCAGCGGTCATACACGAAGACGAACGCAAACACAGGCGATGCGTTGCTTGAAGCGACGTATGATGCGGCAACGGGTGGATGGTTCTTGGATTTTGCCGGATTACAAATTCCGGTGTTTTCGCAGTCGTTGGAAGGGGTCAACAGTGCGTTTGTCGTAACCAATTATGAAGGCCGGTTGACGGTAAAGAAGGGGCCGGTTCGGTATGAAAACGAAACGGAAATGTCGCCTATTCTGGCGACCGACGATTACCCGATGACCATTATCCAAAAGACCGGCATTGATTATGACGGTCCGCAAGTTACATTGGGGACTTCCAAGACACCGATTGGATTTATGCTTCCGCCTGTTACGACATCACTAATTCCTATTATGGAACTGGATCAGGATGGACGGACGTATGCGGACGAGATGGACCGTGTGGTCGCAATGGTGGAATACAATAACAGCAGACCCCCGCTGCTTGGCGTGCAGTGGCGTAACATTCCTGGACAGGTGCATGAGGTGAGTGTGGAGAATTTTGAATCGTACCATTCTGAAATTTACGATAAAATATCGAAAATGGTCCGCAACGGACGAATGGTGTATACATCTCCAACCGGGGTGTCGGCTAGGTGCTATTTGCAGGATTATTTCTTCGATCCTAATAATGGGTGGGGTGCTTCATTTGCTGGCGTGTCTGTGACGAGCAACCTGGTAAAGCTGGATTTGGTGAACTGTTCATCAATTCGAGGTACGAATACGATGAATGCGCGTGAGATGACCTTGTATCCAATCGACATATCGGGAACTTATGGCAACGAGCGAAACACGATTTACATGTTGTAGGCGAGGCGATTTTGAGTGGTATAGTTTATGACGATGAACGTCCATTTGTGCCGGTAGTCAATGACCGGCTTCGGACAGTATTGACCAATCATTCTGGGCAAGCTGACGCTCATCTGTCATTCCCGTATTTGGGTATTTTGGGTGACCCGATGCTGAAACAGTATATAGCATTTAACCGGCCCGAAACTGATAATTTTGGTGCCGCGGGTGTTATATACAAGAACGCAACGGCTTCGCAGGCCAATCGTTCGTGGATAGAGTTTCAGCGCGATTCGTCCAATAATCTCATTGTGAGTGCCAGTTCGCAGATGACCTGGATGCTGAAATATCCTTGTCCTGCTGGTGGACAAGGTTACCCGTCCCCGTATGCGGATGTTGTTGTTTCACTGGCTGGAATAAGCGATTATACTGCAAAGGGGTTTACCGGGAATGGCGATGCGGTGGTCCCGTCGATTGCATACGGTGGCGGTGCTTATGCAATGACGTCGAATAACCAGATTTCGAACTCCATGACGTTTAAGTTCTGGGGGCTTGATCGTATATCCAATGCGACTAGATATGTTTCCGCACATTACTTGTTCCATACGGATATACGAAACCTTCCGACTGGCTACACGCCGAATTACAGCAACCCGGTCAAGTTCTATACCGATATTAACCATGGCACCATGGGGATGATGCACGGCACCGGAACTTGGCCGCTTTATGTCTGGGACACGGGTAGCCAGCAAGAGAGCTCCAGTACGTCATGGCATAAATTTTTGAGCGATCCGAACAATAGCGATTGGTTTAGGTGCACTCGTTTCACCGATAAGGATGCGTTCCCGTCAACGTGCCCGTCCGATGGCAAGATGCTTGCATACATGCGGTTTGACATGCAGAGTAGTGAATCGCAGACATCGTATATTTCTACGACTGCGCCTACTGTGGGGCTTGACCTTTCCGGGTTTACCTATAAGTCTGACGCACCCGGGGCCACGCTCCATGTTGATCTTGACTATGCGTTCCTGTTCTATGGCACGAAGGGTAACGGCTGGATTTATGACAATGACGGCTATATGGATAATGTCCAGACTGCATCTATTTCCATGCAGCCCAGCGAACGCGAAGATGAACTGTTTAGTAATGTGGGCGGATTGAATATCAGGGCCAAGTGTGAGTATAACGGGCCCATGATTCGTTTGCGGTCAGCGACCGGTAGCACCATAAGGGTAAACAAACTGACCATGGTAGCGAAGGCGAAAACGCAGTACGGTGGTGACACTTGGGAACGCGACAATACGAAAACTATTACTACTGCGTTTGACATCCCGGTTGGTGACAACACTACGTTCTATTACTGGTACAATTATCCTGCCACGGTTGCGACCAATACCTCAAAGACGTATTTAAAAGCTATATTTGAGCTTAGCAACGGCAAGAAACTCACGTTCGAGATTAACTCGTCCGGCGGTATCACCTTGCGGCTTAAATGTATAGAGGAATGATGCGTTTCGATGTGGAAGGATATGTTCGCCTAGTCAATGCCCCGGAAACCGCCGGGGTTCTTTATGGTCTGCTGGATGCGTTGGAAGAGAACTTTCCGGGCGCGGTCAGATTGGTTTCCGAAATTCGCGGTGCGCTTTGGCGGTCCGTCGGCAAGGTTCCGACAGTCCCGGCGCAGATTGAAACGTGGCCGCGTATCAAGGTTGATGTCCCGATAACCGACCGGTGCAACCTTGCATGCAAGTCATGTTCGCATTTCGCCCCCATAGCGGCTTCCGCCCCGTTTCTTGACCGCGAGGACATTGCTGCCTCGATGGAACTGCTGAAACGGGCATGCGGGGACATCGTGTTTACGGTATTCCTCATTGGCGGGGAGCCGCTGTTGCACCGTGGCCTGGAGGCAATTATCCGGGACACCCGGGAAATCTTCCCGGATCGTGAACGTTATGTGGTCTCCAACATGCTGCTGTATGGCAGGTGGCGAGGGGTGTTCAGGGATTTGCTGCCCCAGACGGGCACGGCCCTCGGGTATAGCTGTTACGGGGAGGTCAACCGGCGCGTAATCGAGATTGCCCGCAAGGACAGCGAGACCCATCACTTCCCCTTTGTTCAGTTCGGGACCAATCCGCCGGAGTTCACTTCTTACTTGAAGAGCGTCGACCCGAAATATCCGGCCACCGGGAAGACCGACTGCTACATGGCCAACTGCCCTACCCTAATCGGAAACTACCTGTATCTGTGCAGTCCGGTCTCATATCTTCAATATCCCAATGCCGCGTTCGGGTTGAACTTGCAAGCGACATGCTATGACCGGATAGACTTGCGCGAGGTTGAACATCCCGACGAGGTCCTTGTTCTTTCCCGGCTGCCGCATCCGTTCTGCCGTCACTGCAACGTAAAAGGCAACCACCCGATAGGATGGTCGCCAAGCAAGTGTGAACGCGGCGAGTGGTTCGAGGACTAGCCGAAGAATTTCGCGAACGCCTCGTTCATTACCCGCCAGTCGTTGTGGTGTTTCAGGCGCTCGTTGACGAGACCGCATGCGCCGTTGTGGAACTGGACGACGTGCGGGACTTCATGGAACATCGAGAGAATCTTGATGCCCTTCCGCTTCGCATACAGGTGGTAGAGCAGATCGTCGTGGTATGACTGACGAGACAGGCAGTAGTCAGCGATTGCCGCGAATATGTAGGGGTTGTATGCTCCGGGCGGATGCAGGGTCGCATATCCCCAGGGGATCCCGTCGCCTACGGTCTGCGCGATGATACAGCCGGGGTTTTGTTTCCACTTGTTGTAGAGTTCCCCCGCGTAGTCATATTTGTATAGGCAGTCGTCATCCGCGCTTATGATGGGGAGGTCCGGGTAGGCCTTCATTGCGAAGATGATTTTCTTGTAGGGCTTGTAGTTCTTGTGGACCCAGAGTATCTGGACGACACCGGTCTTCGCGAGCGCTTGCAGGTCAGCCGGTAGCTCGGCTTCTTTCCGCGGGAACTCCTCGTCGGACAGGGTGAGGACTACCTTGAAGCCCTTGCAGTGTTTCAGTATGCTGAAAATCGTGAGGCCCACTCCCTTGATGCGGGCTTTCCACGAAGTCAGCGCGATTATCCCCTTTATGTTTTCCATGCTGTTACTTCTTTTCCCCGTATTTCTTGGCGAGCGCCTGTGCTATCCGGGCGCCTTCCTTTACGCCGAGCGTGGTGATCTGGTTGTCCTTGCAGAATTTGGCTAGGCGTGCGGCGATTTTCTTGGCAAACTCGAAATTGTCGGTGTCCTTTGTCTGGACCATCTCGTCCTGGGCTTCGCGGACTGCACCCGACTGCACGAACTTGGTGACGATTTCTTCCGTGGGCATTGCCGGGACCTGTTCCTGGTTTACTGCGCCAGGCGTTTCGTCTCCGGTCGGAGGGGGTGCGTCAACCGTGTCCTGCGCTGCGGTATCGTCTGGTGCAGCCGCGTCGTCCGTGGAAATGTCGCCACCGCCAAGGTCTGCCCCGGCGTCCATGCCGCCGAGACCGGCATCGTCCGCCGGTAGGCTTGTATCGACCGCATTGGGGTCGTCTGAGGCGGGTTCGGTCGCGGGGGCATCGGCGGTTTCCGTTGCCGGATCTGCTGTGGTGTCTGCCGGGGCATCTGTTTCCGTCGCCGGGACGCTGCCGTCACCTTCGGCTTCGAAGATTGCCATTGCGGCCTTGATTGTCGCTTCTACGAGGGGGACATCGGGGCAATCCTGCCGGATGTCTTTGAAGAACGGTGCAAGTTCATTCATTGTGTTGCCAAGTGCTTTTGACATAGTTTATAGCGGCGCTCCGGCTATAAACTATGGGTAATTACGGAGACAAATGAAATGAACGAATTGGACCAGATGATTGCGGCCACCAAGGCCGACATTGCCGATGACAATATCCTTGCCGAGGCTTTCGAGAAGGGCGCAAGGGCTATTTTCGAGGGTGTTGGCGCCGAGGGGACCGAAACTACGTCGCTCCCTACCGAGATGGCCGATGTGAGCGGTGACAAGGCGAAGGAAATCGCTACTGCGGTGACCAACCTTGGTGCAACACAGGATGCCGCTGCCGAGGCGAAGGAAGCCGTTGACAAGTCGACGGAAATTTCTGAACGCGCCGAGAACGAGGCGAAGCTCGCCGATGCCGACAAGGCTGTCGCCGATGCCGCCAAGACGGCTGCCGACATCACCAACTCGGTGACTACCGAGAAGAACGAACAGCAACAGCAGGCCTAGTTATGCCGTCGAGTTTCGAGACATTCCTCGAAACGGTGCGCGGCAAGCTCGGTGAGGAATGCTACGACAACGTTTGCCGGAGATACCAGACGTATCTTGAAAACTGTGCCCCTCCCCCGTTGAGGGTCCCGGACTCCATGCGTGCGAACGCCATGGTCTGGGGGTATTCCGACATGCTCAACATCCTCACTCCGTCGGGGGCGGTTGACGGGAACGACTGCACGGGAAAGTCTTATACTAATCCCAACCAGCCCGCGCCGTCGATGAAGGACCAGAGCGGGCAGATTGACCCGAAGAACTGGGAACACCCGAAGTTCAAGAAGCCTACGCACCTGACGTCGATTCCGATCAGGAAGATGATGGAACGCGCACAGTCGCACATCAAGCAGCCGATGGAATTGGCGAACGCGAGCCAGGTATATCCGAACAAGGTCGGGCCGTTCTCGGGCCGCGACGGGTATAACGTTCCCGTGAGTACCTACGTTGGCGGGGATTCCAGCAGCGCGGCATCCTCGTCCTCATCGACATCGGAGTAGTCATGGGTTCCGAAGTTTAAATTTGTATTTTTCGATTGGGTGGTACTGCTAGATGAAATCAAAGAAGGTTGCCGGCAAACGACTGTTCAACTACCTGCAAGGTGGGATCAACTGGAAGGAGCACAAGGACATCATCCTTGACTTCTGGATTGGTTACAAGTGCAAGGACTATGGCTATCAGCCTAGCCAGTTTGCCCGCATGGTCCGCGTGGTGGACCTTCCTACCGAGGCGCAGAAGCGTTACGAGGAGTGGTTCAACGGATATGACTTCCAGAACACGACTGACAAGGCGTGGCTTTCGTTCATCGACGGTACGCTCAACATCTTCTACCATACGAAGAACCCGGTGATTGACCCGGACGATACCTGGTATGTCGAGCTGATGCAGTCCGAAGTCAGGGCCCGTGAGATTGCCGAGACGCAGTATTACCATGGGCGCCCGAACCTGAACAGTTTCTTCCGATCCGATACCAACTCGAAGCCGGAAGAAGTGGGTGGCCGTCGAAACGGGTATATCTTTTCTCACCGTTTGGCCGAACTCGATACGTCCAAGGAAAGCAACATGTACTGGGGCATCGTGTTCCAGTGTCCCGAGACGGTTACGCTGCAGTTCGACAATAACGGAGTAACCGATAGCCGGTCGATTAACTGGTCCGCCAACACGAAGCACAAGACGCTTGTCCGCGTATGCGCCGACGGGCGTCTGAAAATTGTCCCTGTGTTCGTGGAAGGTAAGGACTGGCACGCCGACCGTTACATGCCGGAAGGCCCGGTGAACCAGTCCCCGATGTCGGCGAAGGCGTTGCTTGCGTACATCAAGGACAAGTTCCAGGACCTGTATGGTATCTGGGACGACATCGACGCGTCCGTGAAGTATGCGAACGAAGGCCAGACCGCCCGTGAAAACGCGATGAACGTCATGAACGACGAAGAAATCAAGGTCGGTAGGGTCATCCCGAACATCGAGAAGTTCATCCGCGAAGGTAACGTTTCCGATGCCAAGCGCGAATACAACAAGGAAGTCCGCAAGGCCGTGAAAGCCCAGGTCAAGGGTTCCGAGAGCGCCAAGAAGGAAAAATTGCGTAACATCGTCAAGGCCAAGAAACGAGCCGCCGATGCGCGTCTGGCCAAGCTGCGGGTGGCATTGGAGGACTAGCCATGTCGCCTGACCGTTTCGCATTATGGAAATTCAAGACAATCGAGGGCATCCTCCAGGGATGGTGCCCGGGAGACTTCACCCGTTCCAAGTATGAACGGGATGGGAAGCTCCGTGCAACGATTGAATATGATCCGAAACAGGAGACTGCGACGGTCTCCGTGGACGGGTCGTCGCCGGTGCAGGTTCCGTTCAAGGGACTTGTCGGCAAGCTCAAGGAACTTGGCCTGTATGTCCAGCGCGACAGGAAGTTCTGCCACGAAAACGCGCTGATACCATTTTGCTAAATCTGAATGAGGAAGGATTTGTGATGGGCGCCTATAACGGATATGATTATGACATGGGCAGTGCGCTGCTCGAAATGGACAGCATCCTGCTCGAAGCGGGGGAAAGGCCTGTCTTCGTGGAGGCCGATGTCGGAACCCCGGCAGATCCGGCTCCAGACGCCGGGGCGATGTCCCAGGCGGTGTGCGACTGGCTCGCCGACTTTGTGAATTCCGACGACGGCTGGGGCTACCTTGCCGCGAAACGCAGGTCCGGCAAGCTCGACGTGACGGTCGATGTTGGCGGAGTTACCATCCATGCGGACAACGAGCACGAGAAGGGCTCTCCGACGAACTCGAAGGCCCTTGAAGTCAAGGACGGCGAGGTGTTTATCGGCCCGCGCAAGCTGATGGCTTCCATCCTTTCCGCGAGTATCAACGATCTCATGGAGCAGGACAAGGATTCCTCCTTGCAGTCGGCCATCGTCAGCGTTATCCGCGGTGATTCCGCGAAGGGGAACCTGAACGTGAAGTTCAAGAAGGCCATCGGGGACTTTATCTCCGGCAAGCGTCCGAAGCCGGCCCCGCAGAAGCAGCAACAGCAGGCGCAGCCTGCGTCTCTGCCCGACCGCGTGTGGGCGTATCTTACTTCTGATGATGCGACCAAGAATAGCGGTCTCGGTGCGGATGCCAAGAACGGCAGGAACGACGGTGCGCAGGAAATGCAGCCTGACTTCTATGGCGAGCGTGACATCGACCGCTTCATCCAGGAGACGGCGCAGAAGGACGGCGTTGCTGTCGATCCGGCAACCGTCACGGATGAAGACAAGAAGGCTATTCTCGCCCATCTCCAGAAGGTCGTGGCTGCGGTCAACGAGCTTTCTTCCGACGAGATGTCCGGGGATGATGCCACTGTCGGCAAGTATGTGACTGCCCACCTGACGGGCGCCGGGAACGGTACCGGCAAGACTGACGGGCAGGGCGAGAACGGAGATGAGAACGACTGGGCGAAGCAGCTCTGGAAGTTCCTCCTTTCAGATAACCAGGACAAGAACCGCATGCTCGGCCAGGACTGCCATCAGGCACGCAAGGCCGATACGCAGGTCGATGGGGACATCTACACCGATGACGCTATCCGGGAATACATGACCGTGATGGCCGATGCGAACCCGTCGGAAATTTCTGGCTCGGTTGATAGCATTTCCGGTGCCGACGTGGACGCATGCCGCGCCGTGATGGGCAAGGTTCCGCCTGCGATGAACCGCGTAACGCCGGAGCAGTATAACCACAACGACGCGGAGCTCGGCGCGATTATCACCCAGTATCTTACCGCCGGCGATGTGAAGAAGGAACAGAACAACGGCATGAAGTCGGTCACTCCGGCAGCAATCATGCGCGGGTTCGAGGCATGGTATTTCGGCCAGTGGGTCCGCACCCGCGACGAGGCCGTCAAGCATGTCGAGAGACTGTTCAGCGGTTCCCCGTTCAGCAACGATTCCAACGTCAGGAAGCAGATCAATTCCCATGACATCGCAAGCGGGTTCGCCAACGAGAACTATGTGACCCGGACGGTCAACGAGTTCAAGGAGGCGATGAAGTCGTCCAAGAACGAGAAGGTAATCCCGGCGATGGACGGCAACGTGATGATGGCCATTGGCAAGTTCTTCAGCAGCACCCTTCCGGCACGCTACATGAAGCTCCGGCAGGCGGTCCAGGGCGTGGTCGAGAAGAACCCGAAGGCCGCGAGGGAATGGGAGAAGATTCCTCGCCGTGCGGCTGCGTTCGTTGACAACCGCGTCGACGCCTTCTCCACCGAGAAGGTCGGCGGTAACAAGGGTGGGTGGCTTGAACAGATTGCCCAGGCTACCGAGCGTGTGAACAATTCGTTCGGCCTCGAAAACGAGAAGCCGATTGCGGGGTTGAAATGATCCAGGAAAATATGCCGAACCGCTGGCTTAACTGCGCCATACCCGGCGTGGCGCTGACGACCTGCATTGGCTCCGTTTACTGCTGGAGCCAGTTCGCCCCCGAGCTCATGAAGACTTTCGACTTGTCGAAGGGTGCGGTGAGCGTAGGGTTTACCCTCATCATCTTCTTCCTCGGTATGTGCGCCGCGATTTTCGGATCGGCCATCGAGAAGAACCCGCGTTTCGGCGCGTGGTTGTCCACGATAATCTTCATCACGGGCTTCCTGATGCTCGGGACGTCTGTCCTTATCGAATCCGTGGCGGCCTTCTACATCGCGACGATGTTCATAGGCGCCGGGACGGGCATAGGCTATGTTACGCCGGTAAAGAGCTTGATGAAGTTTTTCGCCGACCACAAGGGGCTTGCGTCCGGGCTGGCCATTACCGGGTTTGGACTTGCCAAGTTCGTCGCATCCCCGGTTATCGAGTGGCTGCTTGCCACGCTGCCGCTGTATGGCGTGTTCTACGCGCTTGGTGCGGTATATGCCGTGGTGATGGTGCTGTCCAGCCTGTTTATCAGGAAATACCCGAGTATAGAAATCCCGAAGAACCTCGACTGCTTCCGTTATTCCTATTTGCTGCGGTCGAGGGAATGGTGGGCCATCTGGTTCATGTTCATGACCAACATCAGCTGCGGCTTGGCGATTATCTCGCAGGAGAAGGGGCTGTTTTCCGGCCTCGGCATTGCCGCGATAGGCGCCGTCCTGTCAGTCACCGCATTGGCTAACTCCGGCGGTAGGCTAGGCTTCTCTGCGCTTTCCGACCGCATAGGCCGCAAGGCGTCGTATCATTTCATTTGCAGTTTCGGTATTCTCGGTTCCCTGTTCTGCATTACCGGGAGCGTCCCGTTGACTGTGCTCGGCATACTCATGGTGGAGGCCGCATACGGCGGTAATTTCTCCGGCCTTCCGAGCCTGTTGGCGAAGCGCTTCGGCATCGAGAACGCTTCCCGCGTCCATTCCATGACCCTTACCGGGTGGAGCGTGGGCGGAATTTTCGGGCCGCTGCTCGCGAATAACCTGTCCGGGACCGCGCTCTATGCCGTTCTTGCCGTCCTTTACTTCATCGCGTTCACCGTGATGGAAGCCAACGTGAGAAAATAATGTATATTTGGATCATGGCACTCGTTGACGACATGATTACTGTTCTCGGTTCGATGGCCGCGATGGTCTTCGCGCTGATGGGCATTTGCTTCGCCCTGTGGATTGTCGTTCTTGTGTATTGCTCGCTGCACGATGCCATGGTTTCGCGGGCTGCATGGAGGCGCGGCATGAAGCTGTTCATATCTGGTTCTGCATCAATCAAGGTTCTCACCCCGGAGGTCGAGCGCATTATCGACCAGTTCATCATGAAGGGTGCGGAAATCCTCGTGGGCGACTGCTATGGCGTGGATTCCGCCGTCCAGAGATACCTTGCCCGCAAGGAATACAAGAACGTCACCATATACACGAGCAACTCGACCCCGCGGTGCGACTATGTGCCGGGATGCTGCATCATCTCATGCAACGGGGAGACCATCGGTCTGCATGGCGAGGCCTTTTATGCGGTGAAGGATGCCGCGATGTGCCGTGACTGCGATTCTGCGCTCATGTTGTGGGACGGTGCCAGCATAGGCACCAGGAACAATATTGCCCGCGTGAAGGGCGCGGGCAAACCGTATAAGGTGATTACCGTAAATGGCGAGACCAGGGAGAGGATGAACCTTCTCAAACGGGGAGGCGCAGTCCGAGTTCAGGGTGCTCCCGCATGAACTCTTTCAGCGCGGCGCCGTAACGGAACCTGCTGTATTCGTTCCTGAAAGCAATCTTTTCGTCGCCGTAGTCAATGTTTTCGATTACGTTCTTGGGGATCCTGGCAAGCGGGGTCCCCTTTGCCATTGCGCGGAGACCGTTCCACTCGTCGTCGTGGAGCATCTTGAAGTATTTGGAGAACCATTCCGTGGGCCAGTCCGCGAGGGAGTGTGGCGGGAACAGGCGCAGGCCCGCGACCAGCTTCACGCCGGCTGTGGACTGCAGCCAGTGGCCGAGGATTGTTTTCGGGTATGCCTTGTGGAGCCGCGTGAGGTAGTCCACCGTGAACGGGGACACTACGACATCGTCGTCTGTCGTGATGACCGGGATGTCCGGGTATTTCTTCATCGTCGGATCGAGCTTTTTCAGGGCGCGGGTATTCTCCTTGGTCCAGAGTATCTCGAACTTCGGGGAGTTCTGCGCCATGACCGAAATCGCGTCCGGGAGACGGTAGCCCCTGCCGAACTCGTCGGTGGACAGGACCAGGACGACCTTGTACCTGAACGGGGTCTTCTGCGTGAGCCATCGGGCGAGGACGCGGGGAAGCTCCGGGCAGTTGATCCGCCCGGACCAGGTCGTCAGTGAGACTACGATGTCTAGCGGTTCAGCCATTTGGAGATTTCGTCCTTCTTGGAGTAGAAGTATTCTTCCCAGATTTGCGTGACATTGTCGAGGTTCTTGCTGGAGATGTCGTCCATTTTCGGCTTCTTCTGGACATACGGGCGCACTGCGAGGACGTTCTTTTCCCCGATGATGGACTTGACTTCGTATTCCCCGGACTTGCTGGACCTTGCCACCCAGTCGGAGAAGATGTATTCCGCCCAGCCGACGAGGGTCTTGTTGCCGCTGTCGGTGTTCGGGGTGTCCATGCCGGTTTCGAGGTCGAGGACCTTGAAGTTGGACCAGCCGGATTTGAGGAGGCCCGCGTTGAGGACATCGACCGGGGAGTTCTTCCACATGCCACCGTCGATGTAGCAGTTCTTGTCGCTGTCGTAGACGCAATCGAAGTAGGTCGGGGCTGCCGTGCTTGTCAACACTGCAAACCACTTATCAACATCTTTGTCACCAAGATCCCACACCTTTTCAACAGAAGAGCCGTTCATGCAGGTGGACGGGATATAGACCGGTTTCTTCCAGGTCCCGATTTTGCCGGCGAACTTCTCCTGCAAGAGCTTCTTGAGGTTGGAGTTGTTGTAGGTCGGACACTTCGGTTTAAGGCGCTGGATTACGCCATACTTCGTGAAAATCTTTTTCAGGTTGTTGCGGTAGAGGTCGTACAGGTCATGGGCGGAATAGCCTTCCGCGAAACCGGCAGCGATGATTGCGCCGGTTGACGTGCCGGCGTATGCCTGTGCGATGTCGGGGATTTTCTTCCCGGTGAGCTGTTCTACCTTGCAGAGGAAGGCCAGGGGGCCGATGCCCAGGGCACCGCCACCGGCGACTGAAATGACGAGTTGACGTCCCATTGATTATCCTTTCATGTGTTTAAACTTGCGCATCTGAACGAGATGCTCGTCGGCAGCTTCCTTGCTCGGATGGCTGCTCAGGATTTCGCCCGTCTCGTGGGATTCGATGACCCACGGGGCATCCTCACCCTTCGAGTTCTTGTGGCCTTCGCGATATACCACTGTTTCTATGAGCGGTTCGCCGAAGATGGCGTATGCGGCCTTGCCGAACGCATCTACGAGGACATTGTCGTCACAGTCACTGCGGGCTGCTTCTACGAGCTTGTCTATCTCTTCCATAAAAACAAAACTAGGGGTTGTTCAGCCCCTAGTTTATAGTCGGTTTCGGGTTACGAAACAGTTATGCGTCGCACTTGATCGGGAATGCGTCGTAGGTGTTGTCCTCGTGCAGGACGAGGGCCACACCGGAGCAATACTTGACCCACGGGTTGGTGTTGCTGCTGTCGAACTGTCCGTCGGTGATGCCTGCGATGAACGGGCCGATGAAGTAGTCGTGTGTCACGAACACGTTAAGCCGCTTGTCTGCCTTCGCGAGCATCTCGTTCGCGAACTGGAACGTGTCTGCGTTGCGCTTGGCGACCGCTTCCTCCGCCGTGCTGACCCCGAAGTATGTGGAGAGCTCGTCCTCGGTGAGCTGGGACGGGTCGTTCGAATACTTCCTGAGAAGGGCGGTGGCGCCGGACGACGGGCGTGTCTTCATGAACCGGTAGCCTTCGAGCAGGTCCTGGTCCACGGTAACGCCGGAGTAGTCCGCTGCATCCGAGTCCGTATCTCCACGGGCCGCGGCGATTGCCTGTGCGGTATGCTTCGTGCGGGGGATTTCGGTTGACCAGTAATGGGCGTCGTTCGCCTCGATGTTGATCGGCGTCGGGTTGCTGGAAGACGGGGTTGCGCCGTAGGCCAGCTTGGTACCGATTGATGTCGCGTGGTTCACGCCGGTTTCGTTGAGGTCGCCCTCGCTGGATGTATCGTCGCGTTCGGCATGCCTGATGACCATTAACAGCTTGTCGGTGTCGGCCATCTGGATAGGCGCGTAGTAGAACGTATGGAGCTTCGTCATATTGGATGACTGGTCCATGGTATATACGCGGGTGAACGTGGGGGTCTCTACGGGTTCTTCTGGATCTTCCGGCTCTTCTGTCGGTTCTGTCGTGAAGATGAGCTCGTCGCCGCTCGCATACTCGATTGAGTCAGCGGCATCAAGCATGTCGATGTACTTCTGCTTGCGTTCTTCCGTAAGGAACGGGTCGGTGTCGAGTGCCTGGAAGACGGTCTTCGCTTCGCGGAATGAACCGGTAAGCACCAGTGTGTAGGCCGGCGCTAACTTCTCGGCGATTTCCAGCGGGGTGATGCCAATGAAATCCGTGAGGATGCACTCTTCCTTGAAGAGGGCTATCATCTCATTCGCCACTTCTATATTGTAGTCAACCTCGCCCGCCACGCCGTCGATTGCCGCGATGCGGGACGAGTTGGAATTGTATTCAACCTCGAAGCGGACCTTGTCGACAGGCTTGCCCAAGAAGTCAAGGACTGTGTGCTCGTCGTAGTTTTCGATAATGTCCGCCGCGGAGTTCGTCCAGAAATCTTTGTTGTTGTATATGCACTGGTCGTCAACATACACAACGCGGGAAAGGTATTTCATGTCGATGTCCTCTGTAAAAATGAAGTCGGCCTCGTCGCGGTTGTCATACTTGATCGCGTCCTTGAGCATGAAGAGGCTGGCGGACTGGTATGCAATTTCGCGGGTGGCTTTGTCAAGCGCGTAGAACTGTTTCACGGTTAAACCTCCATACCGTTTAGTTCAAGGTAAAACTTCTGGTCAGTGTATTTCGTCGCCGACCTGACCCCGTCGGACTGGTAGGTGTTGTCGTAAGCGGCGGATGCGAGGTCCGACGCCGTTCCGATGTGGTTGACCGCGTCTTCCAATGGCACTTCGGTCACCGCCGAAAAGAGCGAGACGATGTCGAAGAAGTTGGGAACAGTTTGCTGACCTGAGCTAGTGTCGCCAACTATGGTGAACGCGGAACCGGTATAGGCATAAATGCCTGGGTTGTGGTGGCCGTCAGGATATTGCCCATTTTCGTTCAGGTAATAGATACAATTAGCTGTCCATCCGGTGTATGAAGTGCCGTATCCTGCATCGTTTGGGCCGAAATCTACGGTATATCCCGATTTGAGGGTATATACGTCGCCGGTATGGTCGGCATAGTAGAATTCACCGGTTGCGCCGACGGCCTTGTTTGTGCCGCCCGCTACGTAGCTCTTGTTGATGAGGGCCATCAGCGCGTCCATGTAATTGCCGTAATCGCCGAAATTGATTTCTTCCGGGACATTTATGCTGGCAATTTTCCGGTAAATCCTGTTTTGTATCAGGTAAGAGCTGACGTTGCTGCCGGTGTAGATTGCATAGTCGTACAATGCGAGGTCATTGAGAAGGTCCTTGGCAGTTGACTTCATGCCCTCATACTGCAACGGATCGAGCGATGCCGTGCGGGTGTAGATGTGGTTTTCTTCAAGGACGTTTTGACCGCCTTCGTTGTAGTTCCACCCGACGTAGCGGAATACATTGTTTGCGGCTGCGCCCAGAATTGTGTCTTTTGCTGCAACGGGGAGGCTGGTACCGGATGTTCCGACAGCGCCGATGTATGGCCCGGAGGCGGCAGAATTTCTTATGTAGATTGTCCCTGATGAGAGGCCGGTAAAGCTCCCCGTCCACCGATAGAAAACACCGGCGGTGGTCGCAATGAACGTGTCGATGTCACCGGTTTCCCCATAATAACCGTCTGTATCGTTGATGTTGGCGATGCTCTTGCTCTGGGCCTGACCATGCGTCCATTTTAGGTAGTTGCCGTGCCATCCGCTAATGGCTTCCGGCTTGAATGAGGCATTGCTATTGGTGTACTGGATGTAATACTTGTAGCCTTTTTTGAGGGTCACGCCGGACACCGCGGCAAGCCGGCGGTAGCCATTCTTGCCGAACATGGTCTCGCTTGAAATCGTGTCGCCACTGACCTTTGCGACAACAAGGCCGCTCTCGTGAAAGATGGCAACGTTTACCGAGGTAGACGATTCAGACGTTTCCGTGAATATCGCCAGGTTGCTGAGGCTGATGTCCTCTACCGGGATGTATTCAATCGTGACTGCATCGTTGGTTTCTTCAAGCGATATGTCTGTCGTCCACACGATGTATTTTTCCAGGTCGGCCACGGACTGGACAGTCGCGCCGGGTGGGATCATGTAGACACGGTCAATGTCCATGAGGTCATTGGACCCCCCGTTCTTTTTGAGGAACTTGATGCCGTAGGTGTCGGCGTTTGGGTTCCCCCTGCTCGGGAAATGACAGGCTATCTTGCCCCAGTGAGTTTTTGTTCCCATGCTAGACTCCCGTTATGCGGAAGAACAGCGTCCCCTTTCCGCCGATGTCTGAACTGTGGTTCTGGACGATGTCAATGATTTGCGAGTCGCTTTCGACGACGAACAACTGCTGCGGGAGCAGTGTCGGGGTTCCCGTTTCCTCGGGGTTCACCTTGCACTGGACGGCATTGTCGATATTTGCCTTGTCCGATGCAGTGACTACGCCGGTGTTTCCGGTGGAGCCGGATGCCGGTGCGGTAGCAAGCGGGATAGTGGCCTTCTTGTTGGTGATACTCACGTCCGCGGTGTCGTTTTCGAGACGGATGGATTCGATGACGTTCGTTTCGCCACCGCCACCACCGCCGGAAACCCAGTCGAGTGTGCCGTTTGCATCGACTACGCCGAGGACCTTGCCGTTGTCGCTGGCATCAGGTGTAGGCCATACCGAAGAGAGCCAAGTGTTTAACTCGCCAATCTGTTCCTTTTCCGCACCGCTGAGAAGACCAGCGGCTCCGCCGGCTCCCCCCGTTGCCGCGGTTGCGAGGGGGACTGTCACTACCTTGGTGGTAGAATCCGGGGTAAGCGGATCGGATGCGCCATACAGCTTGACGCCGTTGATGACGTTCATTTCGCCACCGCCACCACCGCCACCGGTAGAGCTGATTGTGAGTGTCTTGTCGCCGGTTGTTGCGTCCGTGGATACTGCAAGCGTGACGTTGGTGCCTTCCGCGAAGATGAGCTTCCCGGAGTCGCCCGGGGTGACCTCTGTGTCGGTCCCGCTAATCTTTGCATAGATTGAGCTGAACAGCGCATCGAGCTTGACCTTGTCAACCGCGGACATGAAGCCGGACTTTGCCGGGACATTCACCGTCTGGCCGGGGTCGTTCGGATCTTCCTCGGTCGTTGCGTTCTGGGCGCACGGGGCATAAATCCACGGGTCGTCACTCGGGTTCGTGGGGAGGCTGGCGATAGACGTAATCGAGCTATCGGCTTCCTCGATTGCCAGGTGGACTGTCCGGTTGGTAGGCACCGCGATGTTGACCGACTTGTCGGTCGGATCGATCGTCGCCGCGGTCCCGTTCACCTTGATGGCCTCGATGGAGTTTTCCTGTGCGTTGCCGGGGAGGTTGGCGAGCTTCTCGATAAGGTCGGTAGCGACGACGTCCTTGCCTTCCTTGGCTTCCTGCGCGTTGATTTGCGAGCGGACACGGGCCTGCTCGGTAGCGTCGAGGGTCTGTTCGTTGTAGCGGACACTAGGATTTGCAAAAGACATTATGCTTCCTCCTTACTGGGAAGTTGGCGGTCTTCTCCTTCTTGGAGGGACTTTAACAGCCATTCCTGGATTTTTTCCAGGCCCGAAATTGAAATCTGGTTGATTTTAGCGATGGCAGAATCGAACAGCCCGAGCTGGATGTAGGGGACTACGTCCTTGATGTATGGGTCGAAGTCGAGACCTTCATACTGCGGGAGCTGCTTGATGAAGTCGTTGATGATGACTTGGCCGATATACTGGTTCCATTCCAGTCCGGTCTTTCCGTGGCTTTCGTAGAGGACCGTGCCGTTGGGGCCGGACTGGTTCTGCATGAGTTCCTGTCTGTTGTAAGTAGTAAGCATGGTTCCTCGTTAGGTTGATGTGTGGATGTTGCGGATGGACATGAAGATACGGGCCGTGTCGATGTCCTCGCTGCCCTCGGTGGAGCTCAATGTCCCGAGATACTGCGCGAATGTCGCGTCGGTAAGGTTGTTGATGCTGCCGCCTGTCATGTTTTCCAGGTTCGGCCTATGAAGTGTAAGACGCGGAACGCCGTTGCACTGCATATTGTAGCCGCCACAGCCGTAAAGACCGTTCATTGCCGGGGTATTTCCGCCAGAGTCCTTCTTGCAGATGAGCGCGGTGTAGTAGAGCTTGTCGGAATACAGCTTGTTGTGCGTTTCGCTGATATTGCCCGACGGTATGGTGAGTTCGCGGAAGGCGGACACCGATGCGCTTGATTGCGCGAAGTCGCTGCAGTTGTGGAAATTGGTGTGGCAAACGAGCGTGATGCCGTTCGGGCTGTCCAGGTCGAACTCGTAGATGGCGAGTGCGAACTGACCTGCCGATCCGGGCTGACGGAGATAGAACCCCATCTTGGCGCCTGCCTTGATTTCCTGCGTCATGACCGGCGTGAACAGCGTTCCGAAGAACACGCCGTTTCCGTGCCATGCCAGATTGGAACCGCCGAGGTCGTAGGAATTGTGGATTTCCGAGAACGACATGTTGGTGATGATTCGTTCGTCGATGGTCGCCTGGGTTTCCTTGGCGATTTCGACCGCTTCCTGCGCGGTTCCTGCAAGGACGACTGACACGCCGTCAGTCGGGTCGATGATGATGCCACCGCCAGCCTTCACCTTGACTTGGAGGTTGTTGTTGCCGTCGGCTTCAAGACCCTTGCCAATGTTCACGTTGATGTTGTGGTTGCTTGCATCGACCGTCGTGGCGATACCGCTGTTGTACTGGGTGCTCTGGGAGCTGTCGTATTCTGCGGTGCCGGACATGTATTCCTTCACCGCGATGCGCGGGAACAGAAGGATGACGTCGCCCGTGGCCGAGACGTCGCCGGCATAGGTGAGCATGTAGGCATGGTACACCTTGCCGTTGATGGTGAAGTCCTTACCGGAGTTGTTGGAGATGGTAACTGTGCCCGTAAGCGAGCACATGCTGACTTCCGCCGGGTATGACATGTGGTGAAGTTCCAGCCCTTCGTTGGAGCTGCCGGAGAGGACGCGCTGGACGGAAATGTCGCCGAACCCGTAGAAGCCCGTGCTCCGTGTACGTTCAAGGCGGACATCATAGGTGAGCTCGAAGAGGTCAACGCCGTCAACGCCGTCGTTCAGCTGCGGGTCGGAGTTCGGGATGGTCTTGAGGGCGAACACGCACATCTGGTGGGTGTTCGGATCTTCGGCAAACAGGAACCTGTCGTTGGCGGAATCCAGCTTTATCACCATCGAACTGGTGATGAGGTTGGTCGGGGAGGCGGAGACGTTGATGACGCCGGCGTCACCCCCGAGATAGCCGATTGCATGGTCCAGAGAAACTTCGAAGTCCTTTGCGCCGGTGTAGTCGGTGTATTCGGTCACGGAAACGCCGCGGCCTGCGCTGACGGAGACCGGGACTGCCTGGGAGCCGCCCTGTGCCGAGATTTCCACCTCGTTCGTGTTCGGGTCCGCGGTAAGGACGACGTTGTTGCCTGCTTTCAGGCGGAGCGTGGACTTTTCGTCGGACGGCTCGATGTCAACTTCGCCCGCCGGGGTTCCGTCCGTATCGACGGTGACCTTGGAGAAGTTCTTCAACTCGTCGAGCTTTTCCTTGTCCTCGCCGGTCATGAGGCCTTCCGTATATGTGGTCGAGTCGTTCTCGGTCACATGGGAGGCGAGCGGTACTTCGAGCGTTGCGTCGGAACTCTGGTTGGCGCTGAAAAGGTTGGATGCCGACTGGGCGCTACCGAGCTTGACTTTCAGCTTGCCGTCGTTGACCTGGAGATTGTCGAGCTTCTGGTAGTCGGCTGGCGCGATGAGGCCTTCCTGGTATGTGGTCGCCCCGCCGTTGGTGCTCTTGCCCATCGGGACACTGACGCTCACCGGGTCGTTGTCGGCCTGGTTGGCGGAGAAGGTCTGCGCCGCAGCGGTTCCTACCTGGATGGAGAGCGTGCCGTCATGGACGTTCTCTGCCGTCTGTGCGGAACCGGTAATGTTGATTGCGTATGTGTCGGACGGGGTCCCGGATGTCGGGAGGTTGTTCTGCTTGGTAGTGTCGGACGGGTGGACGTGGTCCTCGCGCGAGAACGCGGAGGATGTGCCTACGGAGGAAACGCCGTTCATTAGCGGTGCGCTGTTTCCGGCGACCGGGACTGTGATGTTTGCTATCTTGTCGTTGCCAACGACCGTCTGGTTGTTTACCCTGACATCCTGGACCGCGGTGTCGGCCTTTGCGCCCTGCGCCGCGGTGGCGAAGTCGCTTACCTTTGCGCCGGCATCTTCGAGGGAGCCGTCTGCCTTGACCTTCACGAGGTTGCCGGTAGTCGCGTTGGTGAGCTTCTGGATGTAGTTGGAAAGGTCAACGGATGTCTCGCCGATGACTTCCCATGAACCCTGTGCGCTGCCATCCGGGATGGACCAGATCCATTCCGTGTATTTGTCCTTCTTTGTGGACTGGGAATCCTTTGTAAGGTAGATGAAGCGCGGGGACGGTTCCTGGACATCGGGAACCTTCGGTTCGGTGCTGGTGAGGGAGACAATCTTGAACCCGCCGTAGTTCGCGAGGGCAAGTTCGATTGCCGTGTTCATCGCGTCCAGTGTCGGGCGGTCGTCGATAGCTTCCTTGATGTTGCGTCCGCTTTCGTCGCCGTATGCGCGGCGTGCGGCAAATTCCTTGCCCTTGTAGGAGAGCCAGAGCGATACCGCGTCGGGGGCCTCGCCGAATACATGGGCGACAATCTGTTGCCAGGAGACGTTGTTGTTCTCGTCTGCGGAGAGGATGTTGTCTGCTGCCTGCGATGTCGGGAGGGTTCCTGTCACCGTATGGGTGCGCGTCCCGGCTTCGGTAATGTGGCCGTTGTCGTCATACTTGACATAGGGAACTTCGACTGTGGGACCTTCGGTGGCCGTTCCCGTGCCGGTCTGACCCGGGGAAACGTGGTTCGTGTGCTTGAAGGTGTTCTTGTTGCCGGACGTGTCCAGCTTTATGCCGTCGGCTGCTTCGTAGGTAGTGTCGGTGATTTCTACACCGGGGATTGCATCGAGGTCCGCCGCGGTAACGGCTTCATACGCGGAAATGTGCCCCTTGTTGTCACGGGCCACCTTGTAAAGGCCGAGACCGAACGGATCTGCTGTCGGGTGGACATACTTGTTTGCGCCATCTTCGATGCCGTTGAGTTTCTGTGCGTCGTTCGTCCGATATGGAGCCGTGATTTGGCTAAGGATGTTCTGGTTTCCGTGCTGGTGGGCCCAGCTTACGGCAGTCTGGACACCGGACTTGTTGATGCCGGAGTCCGCGAGGTTGCCGTAGGCGTCAAACATCGCCATCTTGCCGTTGTGGCCAGTTCCGACCTTGTCGGCCTTCTTGTTCAGTTCGGACGGGTCAACACCCCCACCACCGCCCATCCATGAGCGGAACTCGTCGAGAGTGACCTTACCGGTAATCTGCATTTGGCTGTCCAGGGCCACATAGGCGCCCGGTACATACCCGGCCCTCCAAGGCGGTAAATCTTTGATTCGGACTTGTTTCTCTGCCATACGGGTATCTGCCTAGCCAATAAAAGTTTCGTCCATAGTTTATAGTCCGGGCTCCGGGGCAAACGAAAAAGCCGACCGTGTTTCGGTCGGCTTCGTAAGTGGGAATTGTCCTGTTAGATGAGCGCCGGGACCTTGATGCCTGCGGCTTCGCAGAGGGCAATGGCTTCCGGGCCGCTGAGCTTGGCGACGGTTTCCTGGTCGATGCCTTCACCCAGGAGAGCCTGCTTTGCACCGCGGAACACGCCTGCGAGCTTGCCACCGAGACCCTTGTTCTGGCGGAGGGCCTGGCGGGTATGGGCAGCGAGGGACTTTGCACGGTCCTTGATGCCGACAGTGTTCTTGGCGATTTCGGCCTTGTCGAGGGCGGCGATGTCTTCGTCAACTTCGGGCTTGTTGCTTCCGGCTTCCTTGATCTTCTTGGCAGCCAACTGGGATGCGCGGTCTTCGATGACCTTGGCTGTGCTTTCGTCCTTCGGCTTGCCGTCTTCGCCGAAGAGTTCCGGGCGTGCCTTCTTGTACTTTTCGGTGATTTCGGCGACAGCGTCGGCCTTGATCTTGTTTTCGTCAACTGCCGGCTTGGCTTCGGTGGCCTGGCGTTCCTTGATGTCCTTCACCTTGTCGGTGCGGGACTTGTTGGCGTCGATGGTCTTCTGGTCGGCTTCGTTCTGCGCGGCTACCTTCTGTTCCTTTTCGGCCTTCTTTGCGTCGGCAGCAGCCTGCTTTACGCCGGCCTGGTAGTCCTTGAACGCGGTGTTGATGATGAGCTTCGCGTTGTCCTTGTTGGCGTTGAGGATCGCGACAATCTGCTCGACCGGCTTCTTGATGATTTCGTTCACGTCGGTGCGGCCTTCTCCGCCGTCACCTTCGGTCGCTGCTTCGATCAACACCCTTCCGCGGACGAGGTTGATTGATGCGACATCTTGCGGTGTCTTGGCCTGGCTTTCGCACATGCCGAGATAGTTCATGAACTTGCCGGCACCGGTCTTCGGCTGAACTCCCTCGAACAATGCGCCGCCAACGATGCCGGCGATTGCTTCGAGCTTCTGCTTGTCGGCCGGGTTCTGCGTAAGAGCCTGGAGCTTGCCCATTCCGGCGAAGAAATTCCTTGTATCCATTTTAGTCCTCGGATGTAGTGTTTGACCAATAGTTTATAGGTTGGGTCGGAAAATTTCTATATTTATGTACATGAAGTGTGTCATTTTCAATAAGATCGTGTTTCACGACGTGGCCAGGTGGCTTGAAACGTGGGTGAAGGATGATATTGTGGTCGTGCTGGGCTACCATGCGGCACCGGCAGGCTGCACTATCGAGCATGTCCGTGCGGACAACCCCGGAAAAAAGATAGTGGTGTATCAGCTTGAACAGCTTTATGACGGTTCCCCTGTGATTAACGGCAGATGCGGTGACTGGCTCAAGAAGGCCGACGAGGTGTGGGAGTTCGACCTTGGCAACAAGGCATACATGGAGAAGTATGGGTTCCACCCGAAATACGTCCCGCTTTCGTTTACCGACAGGACGCAGGTAAACATGAGGCGCCCGGAGGACAGGGACATCGACATCCTGTTTGTCGGGTTTCCGTCAACCTACCGTCTGCAGATGTTGCAGCTGATGATGTCGCGCTTCCAGTATCGGTTCACTACGATTCTGGGGACCGGGGTCTCGGGCTTGATGCTGGACGAGCTCATTTCCAGATCCAAGATTTTCTTGAATATCCATGCCAACGAGAACTACCATTGCCAGGAGCAGGTCAGGCTGTTCCGTGCAGTTTCGGGCGGATGCTGTGTCGTGTCGGAGCGCAGCCCGTTCAACGAATTCGGGAAGTCCATCGTCGAGTGCGGCTATCACGAAATTGGGCCGACGTGCCGGGAATTGCTGAAAAGCGGGGACTGGCAGAAGATTGCAATGAACGCGTCAGAAACCTACCGCGCCCATTGTCAAAACCGTAAGAAGGTTTAGGCTACCGCCCGTTCCTTCGCGAGCTCCTTGGCCTGCTTCTGTGCGGCTATGCGGTCCATGTGCTTCATTATCTTGATGAGGGCCATGATTGCATAGCGCCAGCCGCGCGCGGAGTCCCGGAGAAAGTGCACCATCGAGTGCGATGTCTCGTTGAGGCAGATGAAGTTTTCCGGGTGGTCGAGGTTGCAGTAGTTGAGCTCATCCATGTCCAGGTGATGCACAGTGTATTTGCTGTCGAGTTCTGCCCCGGTGACGGGGTCAAGGACCTGCATCGCCTTGAGTTTCTTGCGGAACTTGGTCCACCGGGCAGACGACCGGAACTTGGTCTTCATCTGCTGTGGCTTGCTGAAACGTTTCCGTTTGAATGGCTTCTTGCATGCAGCGCTCATAATCACCGCTCGGCTGTTCAAGAAAAGTTTAGGATAATTTGGTGCAGAAAGGAAAGGCGCCCGCGGTCGCGGACGCCATTTTCTTATTCCAACATGGACGGGGTGACGTGCCCGATCGGGTGGTCCTCGCCTCCGGTGCGTGCCATCAGGCGGCCTCCGGTTTCTCCTCCGGGCAGCGCCCACATGAGCGTCGGGGACGTGCGGTCGTCTGTCGGCGAGTGCTGGTCGGGAAGCGCGTAGCGAGTGACGTTGCGTGCCGGCCAGTCGAACATGTTGTAGAGGCCTGGACTGCCGATGCTGCCGTCGTCATATCCTTCGAGACCCGGTATGTCGATTACGCCCTTCCTTCCGAGGGCGCCGGTTGCCGGACGGATATACTTGCGGACACTCCAGATGTTCGCATGTTCGACCTTTGAATAATTAGATTTCTCAATAACGTCATTGTGTTCGCCGTTCACATTGCACGGGATGTTCAGGCCAATGCCACCTTCCTTGACCGACGCATACGGCTTGCGCAGCCTGGCCATGAGGGTAGCCTTCGGGCCGGATGACGCCTCCTTGTCCACGTCGTTAGCGAGGTCCGGGTTGAGGACGCCCGTATCGAGGAACGGGTTATCTTTGTAAAGAGCCGGGATGCAGGAGACATGAATGTCCATCGGGGAAATCATGCCGTATGGGACAAATTCAAGACCCTTGTATGAGTTTGAAATGTTGTCGCATGCGGAATTTGCCCAGATTTCGTGCTCGCCTTCCGCGGTCGGGAGCTTTTCCGAGAGCGCCCGGTTGCCGTAGAGTGGGGTGAGGTAGGTGGACGGGTATTGACGGTAGCCAGTCGTGAGCCAGCGCCCGAGCTTAGCGGAGAACGTAAAGCTCATATAGACACGGGTGTATGTCGCCTGGTTCTTGAACTCTGGTTTCAGGTCTTCGTCATTGTAGTTGACCCACATATACGGGGCACTTGACAGTGAAGCGATTACCTGGTTTTCATTGATTGTGAACCAGTCGGCGTTCGGGTCGAATGAAGTGTCGGGATTGTCACTTTGCGGATTTTTGATAAAATTATCGCAGACGAACCGGTTCATGCGGTCGCCATCGCTGCCTGCGGAGAGTTCGGCTTCCAGTTTGTAACGGTCATAGACGTTTGGATCGGTGATGGTGCTACCGTTGACGACAACCCTGTTGGACGAGTAGAAACGACGGCCGAACTTGGACTGCTGTAACGGGAGATACGTTTTGATTAGATCGGCGAGCGCACCGGAATGGGCGGTCTCGTTCGGCTGGAACTCGGAAATGAACGGCGTGCTGCTGCCGGTAGCCCACCCATATTGCCGGATGACGTCAGCCGGGAGAAGTTCATGCTGCGCACTCGAAAGTTCTTCCGCTGTGCCGACTGAGATGCGTGGTGCTTCGACACTATCAAGCGAAATCATTTCAACGAATGGGCAGAAAATTTGCGCAGACCCATAGTTGCCTACGGCGCGGTCAAATTCGCGCAAGTCTTCTGCGTAGTCAACTGTTTGCAGGTCGGCAAGCCGGCGGAGGTCGTCAAGCATGACGGCGATTGTCTTGTTTTTGATCCGGTCATCCTTCGTCAGCATGTCGGCGACTACTTCCACGAGACTGCGGTTGCACGGCTCATACTGAGTACCTGGCATACCGATGTCGTCATCGATCGGGGCTGCGGTTTCCTTTGGGATTGAATAGAGTGTCGCATCCTTGTAGTATGGCAGTTTGTCAATGTAGTCGCGGAACGGTGCACGGAACCCTTCCCATGCTGGGGAAGCAGAAGCTGCCTCGTAGTCGAAGAATGCGTTGACTAGGAGTGACGGCATTGTCTTGGGTTTGTAGAGCCACATGTCATCGCCGACACCGTCGAGTACGAAGGTGTCGTAATCGTTTGTGACGTTTGAGTCGCGTTTGAAGAAGTTTCCATTTTCTGGGAACGCGCCTTGCGGTTCGATGCCGACATCGATCGCGGTTTCTTCCGACGAGAATACTGGATTGTAGCTCAGCCGGAGACGGAGCTTGGAGAAGTCTTCGATTAGCTGCTGGTATGCCTTTGCTGCCTGGCGAACCGGGTTGCCAGAAACATCGGGCACCGTCTCCTTGTTTGTTGCGGGCATCTTCACGCGGAGGCGGTAAGCGATTGCGCTCTCGCTTCCAGCAGGGCCCGCATGGTTGTCGCCATCGTCGCGGTCACCGGCGCCTGCTGCGTAGGTGAGTGGGACATCGTCCACACCGAAAGCGAGAACGCCGTCCTTGTGGGTAATACGGGAGAAATCATCGAAGTCACCGGGGTTTGCCGGGTGGTGGATGAGGTCATAGTTGGCTCGCCATGCGCGGTCCGTGATGGAGTCAGTGCCTTCATCGGCCCACATTGTCATTGCTTCCGCGATGGAATTGAGGCGCTTTCTTCCGCTGAGTTTCCACTGGAACGTATTGGTTGCGCCCTGGAATACTGTGGCGAGAAGGTAACGCTTGTCACCTCCAGGGAAATGTGTTCGGGTAGTGTCGGTCGAATCGTCGGAGAGGGAGAAGAGACGGTTGTATTGTTGGAGCGTACCCTCTTCGCCATTGCCAGCATCGTCTGCCAGCAATTCCGGGGTTCTCGTGCGAATGCCGGTATTTAATGTGGATGGGTTATTGCAGTCAACTTCCTGGTTGAGACGGACAAACACGACGCCACATACGGCTACGTTGCCGATGTCGAACCGACGGTCGGAAACGCTCCACGGGAAGTCCCCGTTGACCGTAATCGTGGTCGGGGCCGGGTCTTCGTCGCTCGGGTAAGTTTCTGCCGTGGCTATGCCATCTACCCATGCTTCAGCCGGTTCCATCGCAGAGTTGGTCAGGTGAATGCGTACCGGGAGGGAGACGCCGGTCACGCTGTCGTGGTCGCCTTCCTTGTCCGGGTTGTGGACAATCGGCTCCCCGTTCAGGTCGCGGATTGCTTCCGTGGTCTTGAAGGTGAACGAACCAGAACCGATGTTGAGGTCAGTAATCGGGTAGCGGGTGGTCGAAAATTCCTGGAATCCGCCGCACACGTAAACGCGCGGCTGGGTGATGAGCGCATAGTAGCCACTGAGGTCCTGGACATTTCCTCGTCTGAATGCCTGTTCAAAACTGAGGTTTTCAAGTGCGACTTCAATCTCGCAAGTGTCGCCATCCTTCGTGGAGAGCGGGGCTGGGATGTGGATGAAGGTCGGTTTAACGATGATCGGTGCATTGTCGTCTTTCGGCTTGAGCTCGTTATAGATGGTGACCACATGGCGGTTGCACTCGTACCGGTCGATATTGCCTTCCCCGTCGTCTTCTTCGTAGTCGAGGTTGCCTACCGGGTATGCGTCACCCGGTATATGTGCTCCCTCGCGCAATAACGTAATACTGTTGTTGCTTTTAACGTCGCTGAACACGCCCTTCGGGTTGTCCGATGGGTCGTATTTTGACGCGCCGGTAAACGGCCAGTCCCTCGGGAGGGCGGGCTCGTTGGTCATGTCCACCTTGGCGTCGCTGTTGGAGCCGTAGCCCCAGTGGATTACCGGGTGGCTGGGTTCCTGCTCGTATGCGGGGGTGCCGTCGTCCATCTCCGCGGTAACCGCTGCGCCGGTTTCTCCGGTGTAGTAGCCGCCGAGGCCGAAGTTCTCGATGTTCACCACGGAACCCTTGGCGTTGGTGAACGGGGTGGAGCCCGGATAGAGGAACCAGTTCACGAAGGCGCCGGCATCGCGTTCCGTGCTGTATGCGTTCTTGGAAATTCCTTCCGTGCTGTCCTGGACGAACCCGAACACTTCCTTGTCGCTGTAACCCTTGCGGAAGTGCGGGATGTTCTTCACGCCGTTGCATGCCCAGACGTTGTCGTCCACTCGCGGATCGGCAAACGGGTTATGCTCGGGGTTGGACATGTCGTCAATTTCGACATACTGGTCCTGCATCGTCCCGTCGATAATGTCCTGCGGCATGTCGGAGATTCGGATAAAGCTGTATGTATCGGTGTCTGCGTCCTTCGTGAGCGAGTAAACGCCGTTTCCGGTGTTCTGTGCGGTGAGCGACACGACTGTATCGTCGCCGACACCTATTTCGACATCGACCGTGTCGCGGCCAACATGCGTCACCGTGCATCCGGCGGGGATGTCGATGAGGAAGGTCGTGGTATCGGTAGTCGCGTCGTAGGCGACCTGCTCGACTTCCGCCACGGTTACTTGCAGGGCGGTTCCTTCGATGTCGGAACCGGGCGCTGCGACCGGGGTGAGGCGGTCTATGGCGGGCGCGGTTGCGCTGAAATCGCCGAGAAGGGTGAACATCAGCTTGTCGTCCACCTTGTCGATGCTTTCCACCGGGATGCGGAACTTGCCGTCCGAGTAACGGACTGTCTGGCGGAACACGATGTCCGCCTGCGTGTTTTCGTACTTGACGCCGTATGACTGCTTGACGAACGGCGGGTTGTTTGCGCGGTCGTAGTCGTCGCTGCATGTCGGCTCGTTCGGGACGCCGGACTGGTTCACTTCCGGGAACCCGATAGGGCTAATCTCGATGTTGCCGTTGTCCTTGACGATGATGTCGCTCTGCGGCCAGTTGACGTAGCTGGCGATGCGGTCGCTTTCCGCGTCATATTCGCTCTTGAACCCGGAGATGTAATGGCCGAGCCAGGTTTCCGCGTTGAAGTCGGTAGTGACAGTGTCTTCCGCCGCATCGACTATCTGGAACCCGTTGGCCACCGCATATAGTTCGACCGTATCGGGAACGTCGATGATGTCGAAGAAGATGCCTTCCGCGGTTGCGCCCATGTCGTCCACAGGCAGGGTGATTGTTACCGACTGCTGGGGATTGACCGTGAACGGTTCCTTGCGGTATGTGCCGTCGATGGACACGTTTACGGTGAACGGGCGGTCAAGGAGCGTGCCGTTGCTGTGGGCGGCGATTGCGAAGTTGAATTTCAGGAATTTTCCGTCGTCGATACTTTCCGGCATCGCGGCGAATTTGAGGGCGGCCTTGCGGCTGCCGATGGAGCCGGTAGTGCGCCGGCGGAACGTCATGCAGACGTAGTATGGCTGTACGGAACCCATGGGGAGCCGGTCGCTGGGCCAGGCTACCGACACGTCGGTATCGGTGCCGCTACGCAGCACTGCGTCGCCCGCCTTTGGGAGGTCTTCAAAAGTGGCGTTTCCGCCAATCCACAGATCGATGCTGGCCATTGGTTCCGTCAATTCTAGTTACTGTCCCTAGTTTATATCCGCCAGGGGGTCGGAGGAAGGTTTCAGACTATAAACTACGGATGTAAGACTTACGGTAACCAAATGGCAGGTAAAGGAATTAACAAGCGCATCATTGAACTTGACGAGTTTGCCAGGAACGGTGACGTAGACCCGGACGTAAACATCGACCGCCTCCAGAACGACTGGCCCGACAATGACCAGCCGTGGAGCGCCAACTGGTGGATTCCCCTTGACTGCAAGCCTGTGGACGGTGCTACCGACCCGGAAGACCACGGGACGCTGCGGTTGCCGTTTTCCCGCGTCGCCATGCTGGACCAGTCCGGCAAGGTGCCTAACGCGATGCTTCCTGGCTATGTTGACGAGTGGGTGCTTGGCGAAATGACTATCAAGACCGGGACGGGCGGGGCGGAAACGCAATACCTGTTCCACCCGACCGATGGGAGCGGCCCCGATTACGAGTGCCCGG